>Ga0316628_100000001_pt1 | contig 408374 bp, 377 predicted proteins | sample OWC_Aug_M2_C1_D5_FD_207648 | JGI IMG/M metagenome (GOLD analysis project Ga0316628, IMG submission 207648) | Wetland soil microbial communities from Old Woman Creek delta, Ohio, United States - OWC_Aug_M2_C1_D5_C | ecosystem: Environmental > Terrestrial > Soil > Wetlands | place: USA: Ohio...
TCGCGGCCTGCGACGGAGTCCTCGTAACCGGGGTCACCGCGACCGGCAACAGCTGGTACGGGCTGCACATGATGAGCTGCACCGGCTGCACGTACTCAGAATGCGACTTGTCGGGGAACGGCATGGGCGAGTTCGCTTGGTCGTAGACCGCCCAGACGATTCCTATCCGGGATCGGTCTAGCGGAGGCAAACCCTTTCCCTTCCTCTTTCATTCTTTTGACTTCATGAGCATTCTGATTTATCTCCGGCTTTTTCCTCTACTAGAAAGAGATTTATCGCAGATGGCGGTATGGTTGACGGAGCGCGGATGCGGGGGTAGCCAAGCCAGGTCAACGGCGCTAGATTGAGGGTCTAGTCCTTAGTGGTCCCTGAGTTCAAATCTCAGCCCCCGCACTTCCTTTCTCGCACCTCACGCGCGGTAGGCGACGTATATGTCCGCCTCGATCATGTTGAATCCGGAATCGTAGTAGTGATGCACGAAGTATAGGTTGCCGGCAGAGTCCATCGTGCATTCGCCAGCGTAGTTGGAAACGATCTCCTGAGGCGCCCCCCACAGGTCCTCCCCCGTCTTCAGGCACCTGAAGATCGCCGGGCCGGTGTACCCGAGCGTGCTCAGGCCGGTGTACCAGAGCTCGTTGCCATCCGCCGTTATGAAAGGATACCCCTCCATGCCGACCGTGTTGATGTTGCACGAGACCGGGTCGCTCCACATGCTGCCGGATTTCTTGCAATAGTAGATGTCCATGCCGGACGGCGAGGACATGTTGCCCTTGTGGAAGAATAGGGTCGAGCCATCCTGAGTGATGTGCATCTCCCCTATGTCGTAATCGAGGTTCAGCTGCTCGCCCGCGTTCCTGACGTTCGTCCATCTTCCATTCGAGTAATCAGCAATGTAGTAGTCAATCTCCTTGTAGTTGCCTGCCCGGATCGACGCGAACCACATCTGGTTCCCCAGGACGAACTCGGCTCCTTCGTAAGACACATCGTCGCTCAGGATTATCTTCTCCGGTGAAGACCAGTTGTTGCCCGTGAGTTTCATCCACCAGAGACCCGAGACCCCATCGGTCAGCTGATCCTGTACGGGGACTTCCACATCGGGCGTGAAGAAAAAGAAGAACCATTTCCCGTCGGAGGTGATGAACGGGCTGTCCTCCGCACCGGCGGTGTTTATCGGTCCGGCCATCGGGACTGGATTGTCCCAGAGATTCGAATGCAGGACAGGCTTGAAGACGTCCTGGGCCGTAGTGACCTTCGTCGCCGATGCAGGTATCGATGCGAGCCTGTCGGAATTGGAGACGACCGGCGAGGACGGCGACAGACCGGACGCGACGACCATAACTATCAGGATGACAATGATCGCGATTGCAACAATGGCAATTTTCGCCTTCTTCATTCTATCTGCCCTCCCGCCGCTGATGCACGAGACGTTGAAGGATTCTCAAGTCCTCTTCTTCGCTGGTTGCCTTTCCGCTCATAGCTGCCTTGCCAGGGACTCAATGGCGGCCTTCGTTTTGCACCTGCCCTGAGGATCCATCAGATCCTTTCCATCGGCAACGGTCCTCTCGATGGCATCGGCCAGGGCTCCCCCCTCCTTCCTGAAGCCCAGATGGTCGAGCATCATCGCCCCGGACAGCAGCGCGGCGAACGGGTTCGCGATGCCCTTCCCCGCTATGTCGGGGGCGGATCCGTGTGCGGGCTCGAAGAGCGCATGCTTCTCCCCGATGTTCGCAGACGGTACGAATCCCAGCCCTCCGACGAGGCCTGCCCCGAGGTCAGAAAGGATATCCCCGTACAGGTTGAGGGTCACGATCGCGTCGAATTCCTCCGGCATCATGACCATCCTCATGGCGGTCGAATCCACAAGCATATCCTGCGATTCGATCTTCTTGTTCTTGGCCGCCTCGGAGTTGAACGAGTCGAGGAACATGCCGTCGGAGGACTTTAGGACGTTCGCCTTGTGCACGCACGTCAGTTTCTTCCTCGAGTGCTGCTTGCACCATGCGAACGCGAACTTGACGATGCGCTTGCAGCCCTTGTCGCTCACCCTCCTGAAGGTCGTCACGCCGTCCAAGTCGCGCTCCTCTAGCACGGAGTAGAGCCCTTCCGTGTTCTCCCTGATAACCACCATGTCGATCTTCTTCATCCCGGGGAGCAGGCTCTTGACAGGTCTCACGTTGGCGTAGAGGTCCAGCCTGTACCTCAGCTCCAGGATGGGGGATTTGTATCCCGGATCCCTTACCGAGGTCGTCGCTCCGAAGAACACGGCGTCGGCCTTGCCGGCTTTGTCCATCACCTCTTCTGATATCGCCTCTCCGTTCTTCTCGAACGCCTTCTTGCCGGCTTCGACAAACTCGAAATCGATCTCGCTGGACATCTTCCGCATGATATCGACGCTAGGCAGGATCACCTCCGGACCGATTCCGTCGCCAGGAATCACGAGGACGTGCTTCAAGTGCGGATCCTCCTCATGAATCTGACATCGAGCGCCATCTGCATTCTCTCCTCCCGTCCGCTCCTGTACCGGCCTCAATCGGTAAAAGGGTTCACTTCTGCAGCACCGAGCCGATGAGTATCGGCAGGGTGATCGTGGCGTCCCCCTCGACCGTCACTTCCCTGGCCTTCTCCTTGATCTTGCCCCAGGAGACGGCCTCCCTGCACCTGGCGCCGGAGAGCGAGCCGTCCCACTCCTCCGCGGTCGTGAGGTACACGGCCCAGTCGAGCCCGTCCCTGAACTGGTTCCACCATATGACGTGGTGCTTCGATATCCCCCCGCCGATCATCAGCGCGCCCGCCTTCTTCGTCTTGAAGACGATCTCCGCGAGCTCGTCCTCGTCCTTCAGGACGTCTATGGAGAACTTGGGGTGCGTCTGGCGGAAGCTCCACAGCTGTGCTCCGAAGCTCCCGTCCGTCGGCCCCGGTATGAATATGGGGATCTCGTTCTTGGAAGCCCAGTGGAGTATCGAGGATTCGTCGTCCACCCTCTTGCCGATCTCGTGGACGAGCTGCCTGACGGATGAGTTGTTGATGCCCTTCGAATAGATGTCCTCGATCATCGGCTGCAGCCTCTCCTCCAGCACTATGCCGTAGGATTCGTTCGGGACCAGGATGTTGCCGAGCCGGTTTATCCCCTCCCTGTGCAGCTTCGCGTCGTCCAGCAGGAAGTCCCCGTGGTAGTACTTCTTCCATACGCGCGCGAGGTCATGGTCCACGCAGCCGCATGTCGTGACGACGACGTCGACCATCTTCTTGCGGACCAGGTCCTTTATCACGCCGCGGACGCCGGTCGCGATGATGCACGCGGGGAACGAGAGGAATATCTTCGCCTCCTCGTCGGCCATCATCTCCCTCGTTATCTCCACGGCCTGGCCCAGCTTCTTCGCCGTGAACCCGCCGGCCTTGAGGTACTGCTCCGAGAGTTCGCCGAGGGTCATGCCTGGCCTGAGGGCCATGTCGTCGATCGGGACTAGTTCTTCCTTCATCGCCTGTCACCAGTGTCCTGCAGAATCCTGAGAAGCCCTTTTATACTTTCTATAAGTTCTGAGCGAATGAGGCTGTCGGTATGAAGATAAAGGATGTCATGACCAAGGAGGTCGTCACGCTATCGCCGGACGACACGATACTGGACGCGTCTTTGAAGCTATCCGACAAGAGGATATCCGGGGCGCCCGTGATCGACTCCGACGGGAAGGTCATCGGCGTCTTCTCCGAGGCCGATGTGCTCAAGAAGCTCAAGATCACCAGCAAGACCCTGCGCATGATCTATCCGTCGCTCTGTTCCGTCTGCGTGTCCTTCCAGGAGGAGGAGACCGAGCGGGAGACGATCGAGGCGTACAAGGAGGTCGCGAGCCTGAAGGTGGGGGACATCATGACCACGGACGTCCAGACCGTCGGCCCGGAGCTGGATGTCAGGGACGCGATCAAGAAGATGGTCTCCAAAGGGATAAACCGCCTGCCGGTGGTCGACGGCATCGGGAAGTCCATCGGCATCATAACTCGCGGCGATATCCTCCGGGGGATCGCCATGGAGAGCAATAACGTCAAGAAGTGAGCCACTTCCAGTTTCTCAGAAATCAATGCCGCTCGGCCGGTCTATCGCTTCGAAACGGTGCCGCAGTTGGCGCATCTCCTTATCCCGTTGATGTAGTCGTACAGCATGTCCTGGCCGCACTTGCTGCACCTCGCCTTGTCGACATGGATCGACTTCTCCTTCAGGATCTTGAGGTCTTCCGCGTACTGCTTCGACAGCTCCTCTATCCTCCGGGAGAATTTCATCGCGTTTACGGGGTCCTGCCTGTTTATCGCGATCTGCGCGTTGCTCACGTAATGGTACGCCTCGGAAGCGTCGATCCCATAGCTGTGCGCCTCCGCCAGGGAAGGGCCCAGCTCCTGCACGACGACCTTCGCCTTGTTCAAAAGGTTCTGGCGCAGCTCCGGGTCGGCCGCAAGCCCCTGGTTGAGTATCCGGTCCGCCTCGGACCCGGCCTTGGAGAGCGAATCGACGCAGGGCTTCAGCTCCCCGCGCTCGAGGTAGTAGCTCGCCTTGTCCAGTTCCTTCTCCGGCTCGGATATGTCCAGGCCTATGAGCTTTCCATCCTCAATCATCGACCTAATCCTGGGGATCGAGTACTTCAGCTCCTCGACCCTGACCTTCTCCGCCTGCTTCAGGAGGCCGTTCGCATTGGCGAGGACATTCTTGGCGCGGTCTATCTGCAGCGACAGCCTCAGCTTGTCCGCCTCGCCTATGGCCTCCATCGCCGGGACGACGTTCGCCCCCAGCTCCTGCAGGTCGGCGGCCTTCTTCTGGAGCAGCTGTATGTCGCTCCCGAGGTCGCCTATGATCTTGTCGAAGGCCGCGATCGCCCCTCGCTCCAGCCTGTCGAGCGTCTCCTCGCGCCTGGAGGTGCTCCCGTCGACCAGGCCCGCCATGGCGTTCTCCAGCAGGCTCTTCTTCTTGTCCTGGGTTATGGTCCCGCGGGCGATCGCCTCCTCCAAGACCTTCTCCGAGGCGTTTATTCCGACCGAGTTGGTGTAAATCCTGAAGTGGGCGTAGGTGTCGGAGGCCTTCTGCCTGGCCTTCTGGATGTCCTGTATCGCCCCGTAGTAGTCGCCAGAATCGTATTTTGCGACGGCGGCCTCGAGCTCCCCGTCTATGGCGAAGAAGGACGGCTTGTTGCCCACGACCGTCTTGATGTACTCCCTGATCTCAGAGATCTTCTTCTCGTCGGTCTCCCCTTTCTCCGGCAATTTCTCTACGATCTCCGGCTCGGCCTGGCGCTTCTCCTCTCTCCCCTCGGATTCCGCGCCCTTCTCCTCTTCGCCCCGCTTTGATGCGGATATCTCCTTTACCGAGTCCAGAGGGATGCCGGCTTCCAGAAGCTTGTCGATTATGTCCTTCTTCCTTATCGTGCCAGCAATGTCGACATTGTTCTTGTGGGCCAAATCGCGCAGTTTGAGGATTGTGAGCTTGGCAAGCTCCGCCTCAAGTGCCTCCTTTGACTCAGGTTCCATCTCGATACCAGCCTCGTCAATCTGCTAATAGGACATAAGGTTTTCTTATCTCATGCAGCCAATGATTGGGGCAGGGTCGCCGGGTCACCTTTTCAGTTCGTCAATTATCTCCTTGGCTCGGTCCATGCGGATCTTCCCTTCCGCCACGAGCCTGCTGGCCACTTCTTCAACCAGTTCCGGAGGAGCGCCTGCGCTCGCAGCGATGTTCCTCGCATGGAGCCTCATGTGCCCCTTCTGAATCCCCTCCGCCGCAAGCGCCCTGATCGCGGCCAGGTTCTGGGCCAGCCCAACTGAGGCGAGCACCATCGCGAACTCCGTCGACGATTCTACGCCCAGTATCTTCAGGTTGGTCCTGGCGACAGGGTGGGACTTCGTCGCCCCCCCTATGAGCCCGACCGCCAGGGGTATCTCTATGGTGCCGGTCAGGTCCCCGTTCCTCTCCTTCCTCCATTGGGTGAGCGGCTGGTACGCGCCGTGCAGGCTCGCGAAGCTGTGCGCCCCGGCCTCCAAGGCACGGGTGTCGTTGCCTGTCGCAAGCGCCACAGAGGTTATCCCGTTCATTATCCCCTTGTTGTGCGTCGCGCACCGGTAGATGTCCGCGGCGGCGAACGAGTATGCTTCGACTATCCCGTCGACGACCTCCTCCCCGCCCAGGAAATCCTTGGACCAGGTCGCCGTCGCCCTTGCGAGGCGGTGCGTCGCCAAGTTGGACAGTATCCTCAGGCGCGCCTTTCCGCCGGTGATGCGTTCCAGCGCAGGGGCGAGCTTCTCGGCCATCGTGTTGACCGCGTTGGCCCCCATGGCGTCCCTGACGTCGACGAGGATATGCACGATCACCATGGGGCCGGTCATGCTCTGTATCTTCCTTGACAGGATGTCCTTCGCCCCGCCGCCCAGCTTGACCAGGAGCGGGTCCACGGAATTCGCCTCCTCAATCAGCGCGGTCTTGTTCTCGGATATCTTGGCGCTCGCCGCATCCGGGTTCTTGACCTTCACCATCTGTATCTGCCCTATCATCACCGGCTCCGTCGCGCTCGCCTTGAATCCGCCGGTGTCCCTCGCGCCCTTTGCCGCGTTCGATGCTGCGGCGACGACGGACGGCTCCTCTATCGCCATCGGGATGAGGTAGTCCTTCCCGTTCACCTTGAAGTTCGTGGCGATGCCGACTGGGATGGGGATCGCCCCGACGACATTCTCTATCATGCGGTCGAGCACGCCCATGTCCATCGAGCCCGGGTCGCCGAGTGCCTCCATCTCGTCATCGCTCAGGTTGCACTGCTCGGCAATGAGCTTGAGCCTCTCCTCCCTTGAGAGCTTGTAGAACCCTTCCAGCCTCGAATTCACGACCATTCAAATCACCTGAGCAGCCTCACCATTATGGGCTTACCTCGGTTTTCAACCTTTGCCTCAGGGACGAAACGATAATATCCAGATTACTCCGTTCTCCGTGAGCGTGGCCAAAGCGTCCGCCCCTGGGAAGCTCATCCTTTTCGGCGAGCATTTCGTCGTCTACGGAATGCCAGCCATAGCCACGGCTGTCGAGGGCAGGACCTCCGCCGAGGTGCGCAGGGCGGACCGGTACTCGCTCGTCGATGATAGGCCGGAGACGCCGGGGTATAAGCGGGAGAAGGGCGGCCAGCAGGCGGAATCCATCAAGCTCATGTTCAAGGCGATGGGGTTGGACGCATCGAAGGCGAGCATCGCCCTCGGCGGAGACCTCGTGGCGGCGAGCGGGGTGGGCGCGTCCGGGGCCAGCTGCGCGGCCATCGCGGCCGCCGCCAACGCGGAGTTCGGGCTGGGGCTCAGCAGGGAGGAGATCAACGACGTCGCTTACGAGGGGGAGAAGGGCTACCACGGGACGCCGAGCGGCATAGACAATTCATGCTCGACATGGGGCGGTTTCATCTGGTTCAAGAAGGGCGATTCCGGAGGGAAGAGCGAGATCAGGCCGATGGAATCCAAAGGGAGGTTCTCAATAGTCGTAGGGAACACCGGCATCACGAGCAACACGACGAAGGTCGTAGAGGATGTAAAGGCCCAGATGGAGAGGGACCGGGCGAAATTCGACAGGATATTCGAGGAATACCTCAGGATGTCGGGGGAGGCGAGGACCGCGCTCGACGGCAATGACCTCCACGGGATCGGCCGGCTGATGAACGAGAACCATGCCCTGCTGAGGGAGATCGGGGTCTCCTGCAAGGAGCTGGAGGAGATGGTGGAAGCCTCGATCGGCGCAGGAGCCCTCGGCGCCAAGCTCACAGGCACGGGCAGGGGCGGGCTGATGATCGCCCTCGTGACCGACGACACGAAGGCGAAGGTCGCCTCGGCAATCAAAGGCACGGGTTTCAAGTCGGAGATAACTGGCATAGGCGCAGAGGGAGTGAAGGTGATACGATGAGTTTCCGCGATTACCTGATGGAGCTGGACAGGGACGGCAAGCTGGCGAGGATCAAGAAGCCGGTCTCCCCGGAATACGAGGCGGCCGCGGTGATGAGCGAGCTGGACGGCCGGCCGGTCCTCTTCGAGAAGGTGGAGGGGAGCGGGATGCCGGCGGCCGGAGGCCTCTGCTCATCGAGGGGCATCATAGCGGATTCGCTCGGCATAGCCAGGGAGGACATTCTCTTCACGCTCGCAGGCGCCATCAAGGACAGGAAGGAGCCGGACGTCGTAGAGAAGGGGGAATGCCAGGAGGTCGTCGAGAAGGACGTCGACCTCACCAAGCTGCCCATATTGAAGTACGTCGAGGGCGACGGCGGCAAGTACATCTCATCCGCGATATCGGTCATCCGCGACCCTGAGCTGGGGAGGAACGTCAGCTTCCACAGGCTGATGCTCCTGGGGAAGGACCGCTTCGCCGCAAGGATAGTCGAGAACCGCGGGACGGACGCTGCGATGAAGAAATCCGGCGGGGAGCTCGACATCGCCATATGCATCGGCAACACGAACGCGGTCCTGTTGGCCGCGGCCACATCGCTGAAGCCAGGGGAGGACGAGTTCTCGATGGCGAACGCCCTGCAGAGGACAGAGCTCGTCAAGTGCAAGACTGTCGACATAGAGGTCCCGAAGGACTGCGAGATAGTCCTCGAAGGCAGGATAACGAAGGAGAGGGCCCCGGAAGGCCCGTTCCTCGACATAACTGGCACGCAGGACAAGGTGAGGGAGCAGCCCGTCATACAGGTCAGGTGCGTCACCCACAGGAGGGATCCCATCTACCAGGCGCTACTTCCCGGGAAGCAGGAGCACCGCCTCCTCATGGGCATGCCCAAGGAGCCCACCATCTACAACGAGGTCAGCAAGGTCTGCAATTGCAAGAACGTCCTGATAACGCCCGGCGGCTGCTCATGGCTGCACGCCGTTGTGCAGATAGAGAAGCAGAGCTCCGACGACGGCAGGAAAGCCATCGAGGCCGCGTTCAAAGGGCACGGCTCATTGAAGCATTGCGTGGTCGTCGACAAGGACGTCGACATTTACGACCCGAACGACGTGGAATGGGCGATATCCACACGTTTCCAGGCGGACAAGTGCATGGTCGTGAAGCCGAACCAGCCGGGCTCTTCGCTCGACCCGTCCGGAGACCTCAGCGAGGGCAAGAAGGCGGTCACGTGCAAGGCAGGCTTGGACGCCACCATACCTTTCGACAAGAAAGACAAGAAGTTCGAGAGGGGACGGTACAGGAAAGCCGACGTCAAGGACTACCTGTGAGCCGCCCGATGCGCCCTCAGGTCCTCATCCCTAGGGATTTCAGGGCGTCGTACAGCAGCTTGTCCTGCGATTTCTGGATCGCGCGGCACTTCTCGCACACCACCTTTATGGTGCAGTCCCCCGCCTCGTCGGAAAGGGCTATGAGCCACTGCTCGTAGGCGTTTATCTTGGCGGTCAGCTGAGCCACGGCCTCCTCCTTGGTCCCGGCGGTCTGTGCCAGGTTGCGCGCCGCCATGACCCTCTTCCCCGCCTCGGTGGAGGACAGCGTGTGCAGAGCGAGCTTGTCCTCGATGCCCTTGTTGGTCAGGGCGAGCTCGTCGTACTTTATCGACAGCTCCTTGTTCTTGAGGGCGAGATCCTCGTTCTTGAGGGACAGCTCCTTGATCATCGAGGACATGTTCTCGTTCAAATGGATCAGGTCGCTGTTCTTCTGCGCGACATCATTGATCCTCGCGCTGAGGTCCTTGTTCTTCAGGGCTATCTCGTTCCCTCTGAGCGAGATCTCGTCATTCTTCAGGGAAAGGTCCTTGTTGTGGATCGCCAGGTCGTCGTTCTTGTTCGCGAGCTCATTGTTCCTGAACTCCAGCTCCTTTATCTTGAGGGACATCTCGTTGTTCTTCAGGGACACGTCGTCGTTCCTCTGGTACAGCTCGTTGTTCCTGCCCTTGAGCTCCTCGTTCTGGCCGGTGAGCTGCGCCAGCTTCGCCTCCAAATCCTCGATCATCCCCTCGAGCTTGGAAATCGTCTCCCTGGAATCGGCAAGTCGCGCCGCCTGCTCCGCGGACTCGGCGGCCGAAGGCCCGACAGCCGTCTCCGGTCCCTCTTCAGCCTCTATGTCCTCGAGCGCCGTTTGGATGGCCTCCGGCTCAGCGGTTTTGACCTTCTTTTCCCTGGCGGGTATTATCCTGCGTACAACCTTGGGGGCGGCCTCCTTCTTCTCCGGCTTCCTCGCGGCTGCCTTCTTGGCCGCCGGGCGAGCCTCCTTGACATGGTGAACCGGTTTCTTGACCTCCACCTTCTTGTGGGTCTCTTTGGCATGTTGGACCGGTTTCTTGGGCTCGACCTTCTTCGGTTTAGCCTGCCCCTTCTTCTTCTGCATTGCCACAACTCTCTTTCCAGGGAAAGTCGTTCGGCATTAAGTCTTTTTCTAAGTCAATTTCAGATAGGGAACCGAAGCCGGCGTCAATTGCCCCCCTTCCCCTTTCGGGTGGCCAAGACCACTATAACGATCGCCGCCACGGCGATCAGGGCGACCAGCACAACTATCGCTCCGGGATTTGCAGCGCCCCCCGTCCATTGTTCCTCCGCGATGTTCGTGTATGCCGTATACACCGGATCGTGCTCGATCCTGTACCCGTTCCAACCTGGGAACGCAACCGCATACCAGAACGAGTTCGCGTTGAAACCCTGAGAATTTGCCGGGTTGAGGCTCCTGTTCATCAGGTCCGACGGTCCGGTGTATTTCGACCGGATGTCCTTGCTCATCGCGTATGCGAAGACGCTCATGGCGCCTCCGGCGATCTTGAACTGCCAAGCGACCAAGAGCATGTCCACCACGTTCGCACTGACGATGGCGCAGTTCGCGGCCTGGTCGTTCTTCACGACCGCATCGTTGCTCTCGTTTATCAGGTCGAAAGTGCCCCTAGTGCCTATCTTCATGGCCCGTTCGCCGTTGTCCCCCACCTTGACCAGGACGTCCTCATCGATTGTCGAGGTCAGTTTCGGGTTGATGGTGTTGCCGGTGGTGTTGCCCGTCGCACCCACATACTTGGAGGTGAAGACGGTGAGGAAATGAATGACGCTGATGCCCAATTTCTCATCAAAGCTGTGCGGGTTTATTTCAAATGGGATTCCAATGATCATCAACCAAAGCTTCGTCACCTGTCCGATCGTGTACTTGCTCTCCGTTTTTACCTCGCCGGTCTTATTGTCGATCGTCAGCTCGTACATGACCGTGAATTCGCTGAATTTCGCGACATATCCAGTCGCATATGCAAGGGTCTGGAAGTTGGGCGCTGCGATGGCATAGAGGTTCTTGTACTGGATTCCGAACCTGTAGTGCCCCACCCCGAGCTTCTCGACAGGCTTCACGTCCACCTCGGGCACATAGGTCTCGCCTACCGCCTTCGCCGCTCCGAAGGGAACGACGTACAAGACCTGCTCGTTGTTCGGGTTCGGCAGGCCGTTCTGCCCTGCTCCGGACCCGTTGTAGGTGTCATTGAAGACCATCATGAAGGCGAAGACCGCCCCGATGAAGACCTCCCTGTTCTGCGGGGTGAAGTAATGTATCCCGAAAAGCTGCAACGGCACGGTGCCGTTGCCGCTGGAGTTCTCGACCATGTTGAGGGCGATCAGGAATGCCTGCACATTCGAGGCGTTGACATAGGAAGCGGAGAAGGTGACGTTGTCCCCCGTTTTGGTCTGGGCCTTAATGGATTCGTTTGTCCAATACTCCTCGCTGAAGCTATGGCCGAGCATAGCGACCTCGTCGCCGGCATGCCAAGTCGATGGCGGGAATGCGCTGGCGTTGCTCACAAGCATCAGACACGAGGCGAAACACATTATGACAATCAAAGCTCTCTTCATCCGAACATCTCCCCTATGACGGACTGCGGTCGTCATGGTTCCCGCGAATTAAGTATTTTGGCGTCTTAAACAAAAGAGTTTTACATAGGATTTATATGCAGAACCGCGCTGAATGAAGGGAAGGTAGCAAAAGATGGTCGAGAGGATTCCGCAGCACAGGCACTGCCATTTTTGCGACAAGGCGATCCTGCCGGACAAGCAGTACTGCGACGAGAAGTGCGAGGAGCAGCACAACGCGGCGAGGAAGGCCAAGAAGAAGCAGCTGCAGACTTTCTACATAATAATGGTGGTCATCTTCGTATTCGCGGTAATTCTTTCCATAATGGGGTGACACCTTGAAAGCCGGCGTTGGCGGGACTTTCAACGTTCTACACGCAGGCCATAAGGCACTCATATCGAGGGCCTTCGCCGTCGCAGACGAGGTGATCGTCGGCCTGGCCTCTGACAAGATGGCCTCCAAAGGGCGCAAGACCGTGAATTCCTACGACGAGAGGAGGCGGGTTCTTGAGGGATACCTCAGCTCTTTCGGAAAACCGTTCCAGATTGTGAAGATCGAGGACATTTTCGGAAACGCCGTGACGATGAAGGACCTCGATTTCCTCGTTGCGTCCGAAAGGAGCAAGAAGAACGCGGAGGCGATAAACCGCGAGAGGATCAGGAGCGGCGTTGGCGCGCTGAAGACGGACATCGTCCCGACGGTCCTTGCAATGGATTTCCGCCCGTTGAGCTCGACGAGGGTGCTGGCGAAGGAGGTCGACCTCGACGGCAACCTTCTGAGGCCGCTGCGGGTGAAGGTCGGGTCGACAAACCCCGTCAAGATCACGGCCGTAAAGAACGTCCTTGAGAGGATCTACCATGAGGTGGAGATCAGCGGCGCCGAGGTCGAGACCGGCGTCCCGTCGGAGCCCAAGGAGGACGAGGTGATCCGCGGGGCGATGAACCGCGCGAAGGCCGCCATAGGCGACGCGGACCTCGGAGTGGGCATCGAGGCCGGCCTGCTTTGGGACAGCGTGGTGCATTGGTATTTCGACGTTCAGTACTGCGCCATAGTCGACTCCTCCGGGAAGGCCACAATCGGGCACGGGCCGGGCTTCTGGTATCCGCCGCACGTTATAGAGGAAGTCGACAAAGGGCTGACCGTGAACGACGCGATGCAGAAACTGACCGGAATGAAGGCCATAGGCCACGGCATGGGCGCGGTAGGATACCTCTCAAAAGGACTGGTGGACCGCACCTCCCTGACGGAGATGTCCGTCACCGCCGCGTTCATCCCGAGGATCAGGCCCGAGCTCTACGCGGGGATGTGGAAGAAGATACCTCCGGAGCGCTGAGGGGGAGATTCGAACTCCCGAGGTGCGGAGCACCACCAGCTCTCAAGGCTGGCGCCTTGAACCGGGCTTAGCTACCTCAGCATCATGAGAAAACCGTTCGTGGATATGAAATCTTCCGGAGCCCGCTCTCCATCAGCTGCTCCATGAAGCGCCGGGTCTGATCATCAGGGGCCTGAGCATCATCTCGAAAGCGGCCACCGGGTATCCGAGTTCGAAGGCGGTTATCACTCCGGGATCCACCTCGCCGAACTCCCCGACCTCCTCCTCCTCGACTATTATGGATGCGCAGCGCCCCTTGATGAAAGCGCCGTCCTCCTTCTGCGAGATCCTCAGCTTGAGGCCGAGCGCCCTCATCAGCGCCTCGACGGTCGACTTCATCTCGGTGAAGCTCGCCTTCGCATGTATCGAGGTGCCCGCCACCCTGCCGGAGTTCTCCGCTCCTTTCACCACATCCCCGACCTCGAATATCCTCTGCGGCAGGTCCCTGTGCTTGTTCCTCCTCAGTATCGCCATCATCTCCGGGAGCAGCGTCTGCCTCAGGATCACCCTCTCCTCGGTCCTCGGGTTCAGCACTTCCACGATCTCCGGCGGCTCCTCCCGCTTCATCCTGGAGAACTGGTCGCCCCTGCCTGTCAGGGTGAGGGTCGTCACCTCCATGTAGCCGAGCCCGGTCAGCGCGCTCCTCACGGCGTTCCCGAAATCCACCTCGGGGATCGGGACGCCAAGCGTCGCCCGCTCCGGGAGCCGCTCGCCGAACTTTTCGTATCCGTAACCCTTCGCTATGTCCTCTATGATGTCCGCGGGGTGAAGTATGTCGTACCTGTATGCAGGCACGCTTACGCTCAGCTCGGAACCGGTGGCGGCGGCATCATAACCCATCCGCCCGAGGTAACCGCATACATCAGTGGCGAAATCACCTATGCCGATGAGCCTCTTCACCTCCTCCATCTGGACCTTCATGGTCCAGGGTTCCAGGTCAGGCGCCCGGCTGAACTCCTCCCCCCTCTGTATCTCCACGGTCTGTATCTTGGCGCCCCGCTCGGCGAACGAAGTGACCAGTATGTTGACAGAAGCCTTGAGCGCGTTGAGGTCCGTCCCGGTGCAGTCGACGAAAATGCTCTTCGTCTCCTCGGTGACGGCCGTTGCCATGCCGTTTATGATCGGCGGGAAGGAGAGCACGACATCCTGGCTGTCCAGTATGATCGGGTACTTCTCCTTGCCCTCGAGGACGAACGCGAACGCCCTGCCCTTGTCGTGCTCCTCTAGGATCTCGCGCAGGTTCATCTCCCTGCTCCCCTGCAGCGGCAGGAAGCTCTTCTCGGTTGGCGCGACCGCCGTGTAGAGAAACGGCGGGGTGACGGCGTCGAAGTCGTGTATGCCGATTGCGACCTTCTTGCGGTTCCTCCCGACGGTCAGGTGCAGCTTCTCCTGCAGGTCCATCACCGACCTGATGAGGTAATCGTTCATCTCGACGTCTGTGATGAGCGCGGACCAGACGAAAGGTCTGACGGCATCGACCGCTGGGTCGACCTTCAGGATCGTGTCGGATCTCCCCACGTCGTATCTCCTGAGGCCCGGGGATTTCCCGAGGAAGGCGCGCAGCGCCCTCGCAACCCCCTCGACGGAATAAAGGTCGGGCCTGTCGGGGAAGAATTCGAAGGCCATCTCGTCATTGCCGCGCTCGACGGAATGTATGTCCGCGCCCATCATGGGCACCCTGTCGACCACTGTGTCGAAGTCCAGGTCCCCTCCGACGAGCTGCTGGAGGTCTTTGAAGCTGAAGTTGATTACTGGCATGTACGCCGGGGATAAGGAACGGGAGGGAGATATAACTAACTCCCGGGGCACCTGGCACATGGCCGATGCCCTGCCATAGCACTCTTCAAATGATATCGGGGGAACAAAGGCCTGAGTTCAGTCTCAAAATGCGTTCGAATCAAGCCAGTTCATTGAAGCATGCCGTGCTCTCCCCTCAAACCATAAGAATTCCCTTTGTCAGCCGAGATGAGCGCTTTGCCGGCTACGCCCCATTCAAGGTTTTTTCTTGAGGGTCCTGGTCCTTCTGACTGGCGGCGGAACAGTAACAGCCTCAGGAGCCTGAATCGGCGTACTCTCAGCAACGGGTTGCGGATTCTCCGCAATGAGCATCGGGCTCTCGGCAACAGGCTGTTGGCTCTCAACAATAAGCGGCGGGCTCTCAACGATGGGCTGCGGATTCTCTGCAATGAGCATCGGGCTCTCGGCAACAAGCGGCTGACTCTCTGTAACAGGCTGCGGACTCTCAGCAACAGTCTGCGGGTCTTCAGCAATAGGCAGATTATCAGCAATAATCATCGGGCTCTCTACAATGAGCTTTATCTCGTCTTCGGGCTCCTTCTTTCTTTTCGTGTCTGCAGTCGTGTCGAGTCCTTCGGACTCGCCGGTCGCCTTTTTCTTAGGCTTCTTCTCACGCCACTTCCACATTGAGCCGCTCACCTTCCCAACATCGACCCTCCCCATCCCCCAGTTCCTATCTACCTTGCTTAGGCATTATTCTTACGGCATGAAATCGCTTTGTGGGACTGCATCCAAGTAGAATCTTATATTAATATTGCTCAGCAAACGAATCCGCAAACGAATCCCCCCTCAGCCGAGATAAATGCTATGACGGACGCCCTACTGGGTTCAGATCACATATTGCCCAGTACCACCCGGGTCGCATGGATTATCAATAATGGCTTAAACATCCGATTCCATCGGGTGCTGTCCGCCGGGGGAAAGCCATCGGCGGGCTTCGGATGGTCAGGATGCTATCGGCCTCGCAGAAAAGGATAGCGACCGGGACGGCCGGCCTCGACAAGATGCTCAACGGGGGTCTGATTCCCGGGGGGATATACTCCGTAGTCGGACCGCCGGGCAGCGGGAAGACAATCCTCGCGGCCCAGTTCCTCCTCGAAGGGGTAAAGCGCGGGGAGAACGGGCTCCTTGTGGCCCTCGACGAACAGCCTGTCCAGATAAGGGAGAACCTCGCCCCGATGTTCGGCCCGAACTTCGACAAGATATTCGTCCTCGACGGCACCCTCGAGATGAAGAACTACGAGGTGTCGCCGCTGCGCGACGTTTCGATCACGCGGCACGCGGAGCAGTTCGGGCGCGTGTTCCCGGAGATACCGCGCTCGCCGGAGACGGGGAATCCGGAACTCACCATCAGCGGCATACAGGAGATGATCAAGTCCGAGATCAGGATCAACAATGTCCAGCGGCTCGTTGTCGATTCCGCAACGGCGCTGAGACACTTTATGATGCCCGGGGTTGACCAGAACACCTTCCTGCAGTCTTTCCTGAGGTTCCTCTCCGACCTCGAGGTCACCGTGGTCATAACCATCCACGAGGCCGATTTCCCCATCCTCGACACGACGAGCATAGAGTACGTGATGTCCAAAGGCGTAATCCGCCTGCACAGGTGGCTGCAGTCGAGCGGCTTCAAGCTCGGCCTATCGGTCGAGAAGTTCCGCGGCTCGGAACACGATGAGGAGGTAAGGCGCACGAAGATATCGCCAGTCGGCCTTCAGATCATCGAGCGTCACTCCGGATCGGGGGGCGGATGAGGATGCTCTCCTCCCAGAAGGTCAAAAGGGTCTCAACGGGCATAGATGGGTTAGACAAGATGCTCGAAGGCGGCCTTGTCGCGAGCAGGATATACATGCTCTCCGGCGATGCCGGCAGCGGCCGTTCCACGATATGCGGGCACTTCCTGATGGATGGAGTGAAGAAGGGGGAGGATGTGCTCTACGTGACCGTCGATTCTCCCCCGGCGGACCTGAGCGCGAACCTGTCGAGCTTCAACTGGGACGCCGGAAAGATAATCATTCTCAACGCACACCCGAGGGTGCGCGAATACAAGGTGAGAGGATCGCTGCTCGAGGTCACCAGCCAGAGGAGCGTTGGCAGCCTCAAGGACATGGACGACAACCGGGACAAGCCGGTGCAGCCGGGATCGTCAGCTGACCTCAGCCTGCCGACACTGCAGCTGATGCTCAAGAAGGAATTCGAATCCATGTCCTACCAGCGCCTCGTCATTGACTCGATAATCTCTCTGAAGCTGCTGGGCGCGCAGGACATCCAGTGGGAGCTGGGAATCAACTCGATTCTCAGGCTGCTCATGGAGGAGGGCGTCACGACTCTGATGGTCACGGACAACCACAGGCGCGATGAGCCGCTGAGGCCGGAATTCCTCATGGCGCACGGGATCATCAAGACGCACAGGATAGTCGTCAACGGCAAGGTCTACAGGGGCATATACGTGGAGAAGATGAGGGGGTCCTCCCACGATCAGCAGATCCGGCCGCTAGACATCACGGAGCGCGGGGTCGAAGTGAACTCCTCGAAGGCGCTCATGCCAGAGGTCTTGTCTCAGCTTTCGTCGAAATATCCGATGTCCTGAAAGCGCTCTTCTGGCAGTGCTCGATGGCGAGTTCTTCAGGGACTAAGCTTTTTATTCTGCCTTTGCATACGCACGAAAGCGAGGGCCCGTAGCTTAGTTTGGTTGGAGCACCCGGCTGATAACCGGGAGGTCACCGGTCCAAATCCGGTCGGGCCCACTATTATATTATTTAAATTATTATAATTAGTAACAGGTCAATCGTCAAAGCATTTATCTCGGTGGGGGGGGATTCTAAGGGCGAGACCATGGTGCAAGAGAAATCCTCGAGGACGGGATTGCCAAACAAGAACCGAGGTATATACGGAGACATCAGAAGGAGCAAGAAGATAGAGATCTTCAGGACGGAACATGTCAAGAACAGGAAAGCCCGCAAGGGGCTGGCCACCTCCATACTGATTTCTGCCGCCTTCTTCGTTATAGTGCTCATCGTCTTCTATCCGGCGATCACTTCCGCGGACACGGTCGGATTGGAATGGCGCATTAATAACACCTTCCTGCAAAGCCAGACGGCGCCAAGTATTGCGATGACTGGCGGCGGGCAGGCGGTCGTCACTTGGGAGTCCGACGGGTTGGACGGCAACGATTACGGTGTCTTTGGGCAGAGGATAAACGACGACGGATCTTTTCTGGGCAACGAATTCCAAGTGAACACATATACCAATGGTCGCCAGGGTTCCTCTGCTGTCACGGCAAATTCAAGCGGCCATTTCATCGTCGTCTGGGAATCAATTTTGGGAGACGGCAGCGGTTACGGCGTCTATGGTCAGAGATACGACAACTCCGGAGTGGCCGTGGGCAGCGAATTCCTGGTCAATAATTTCACCACCAACGACCAGAGATACCCCAGCGTCGCTATGAACGAATCGGGGGAGTTCGTCATCGTATGGCAATCGTCCGGACAGGACGGGGATGGATTAGGCGTGTTTGCGAAGAGGTACCTTTCCAACGGAAGCAAGATCGGCGGAGAGTTCCAGGTGAACTCGTACAACTCCAGTGATCAGGTTTTACCGGACATCTCGATGTCCGAGAACGGGAGCTTCATCATAACATGGTCATCGTACGGACAGGATAGTAGCGAATACGGCATCTACGCCCAGAGATATCTTTCCAACGGAAGCAAGATCGGCGGGGAGTTCCAGGTGAATTCGTACACATCGGCGGCGCAGTTCAATTCCGAGATCGCTGTGAACGAATCGGGGGAGTTCGTCATCGTATGGCAATCGTACGGACAGGACGGTGACGGTTTCGGCATATACGCTCAGAAATTTTACTCTAACGGAAGCGCGATGGGAAGCGAATTCCTTGTAAACGTCAACACGACCAGCAATCAAGCATACAGCAGCGTGGCCATCGCCCCCAACGGCCGTTTCGTGGTCACATGGGCTTCGCAGGGACAGGATAGCAGCGGATTCGGGGTATACGCCCGCGAGTTCAACCTCTCCGGGACTTCCTACTCGGAGTTCCAGGTGAACACCTACACGACGAACACCCAGTATATGCCGGCGATAGCGATGAACCCACAGGGAAAACATATGATAGTCTGGGCTTCTGATGGACAGGACAGCTCGTCCTATGGGATATACGGCCAGCGATACGACAACATCCCGATAATGATTCCCGAGTTCAATGACATTGTCGTCCCGATAGCCGGGCTGATGCTGATCGCATTGATATTCGGCAGGGCGAGGAAAAAGAAGGGTTAAGGGGTTTTGCGCTTCTGTCCAAATGCCCCTTGATTGATATCTATCCAGCAAGCATAGTCCAAATCCGGTCGAGATCACCTTTAGAAATAGATGATCATAATTGACAATAGAGCCTGAGTCGGTTGCCTATACGTACTTCTTTGACGACTGGAGCAGCATCCCAAACACCATCCCGAAAATCTCGAGCCATTTCAGGACGTTCCCCTGGGGCAACCTTCGGTTCCTTGGCGCTTCTAGCTCGACATATCCGAGCAGCTCGCCCCGCACCCCCCTGAAGAAAAGAGCCAGATAATCCCCGTCCTTCATCTCGTCGAATGCCTTCCTCTCCTCCAGCAGCCTCGTCGGCCGGTTGTATTGGAGATGCTCGAATTGCTGGTCTATGCGCGCCTCCCCTTCGGCAAGCTCGAAGTCGAGGAATTTGTCGAGCCGGATGTGCGGCTCCCTGTCATGCCCGCAGGCCTCCTCCTCGGTGTATATCTTGTCGAACATCACCTTCTCGACATCCGGCCTGAATCCCGTAAGCGCCACATATCTGAAGGTCTTGGTCTTGGGTATCCTGAGCGCCAGTGATACCTCCGTGAAAGGGAGTGCGCGGCTGATCAGTTTGGTCGCCTCGGCGCATATCTGCCTCTGCGACCAATCGTTGACAATCGCGCTGCCGACGAATTTCCAAAGGTGGTCGAGTATCTTTTCATTCTCATCCTTCGGTATCTGCTTGAGATTGTTCTTCAGTATCGCTTCGATCCTTCTCGCAGATTCTTCCGCACTCGGCATGCATTCGACCTCCGAAGCCCGCTAATCGTATATGTGGCAGGTTTATATTTCTCTCGGTACTCCGCCGTAAAGCATCGCATCGGGGCACCAATTATCCAATGGATTATCGGAGATGCGAATGAGCTTCATATGTCGAAAGGAAAATGCTTATCCCAAAGAAACGGTCAAGATGTTGAGTCTAATGGGCAACGGCTACAGTGCATCCGATCGGAAACTGGAGGTCTACAGGCGGGCGGTCAAGAAGAAACCCCGTTACATCCTAGGCATCATAGTCGGCATCGTGTTCATCGGATTGGGCATATTCTCCAACGAATTTGTGATATTCGGAGGTGCGATCGTGCTCGGCATCTCCATCGTCAATCTTGCCGCATGCAATTATGCGGAGAAGCAGCTCCTCAGGATGGAGGCGGAGGCAAAGAGCCCGCGAACCTCTCCGGAAAAGAAGAAAACCGTCAACATCGAGGAAAAAGACTGCCCCCACTGCGGCGGACGCATACCGGCGAGCTCGAAGTTCTGCGAGAAGTGCGGTAAGAGGCAGCAGTAAGCGTAAGGAAAGGCTTATCGTCAGCCAATCACTAGCACTCCTCCCGGTGGAGAAATGGCAGAAGGTCTGAGCAAAGAGCTTGAGAAGCAGATTCTAACCTTCGTGACCTACGCGGTGCCCCGCGTAAGCACAGGCGCAATGCTAAACGAGGACGATCTCCGCTCCTACAAGAAGATCGTCCCCGATTACTTCCGTTTCATGAGGACGCAGACAGTGAGGTCCCACATCGACCTGATATCCGCCAACAGGAAAGACCCCTACTTCGGCCCGTACATCGAGAAGCTCCTTTCTCCAGACGGCATTAAATGGCTGGAAAAAAACCTCCCTATCGTGATCAGAGTCGCAAAAGAGCCGTAGCGACGATCGACCACAGGCATACCGCGACAGCTTTCTGATGGGCAGGTCAGGTCGACTTCGGTAGGCCCATGTAGGTAAACGCGATCCCCAGGACCGATGCGAGGAGCTCAAGGCCGCGGATCGTCTCCCTCGAGGGGAACTTGCCGTTGCTGGGGTAAGAGACCTCTATCCATCCGAGCATCACATCGTCCGCTCCGTAGATGAAGACATCAATGTAGTCCCCCTCCATCATCTCGTCGAGGGAGGTCCTCTCCTTCGAAATGTCCGACGGGCGGTTGAACTGCCGTACCTCCATCTCGTCCTCCGGTATGTCCTCCTTCAGGCAGAACTCGGTGAAGTTGCTCACCCTGACGCATGGGAAATCCTCCGAGCAGGACATCTCCTCTATCCGGTATTCGGCGCTCACTATCGCCTCCTCCGACTTCTTCGAGTGTCCCAGGATGACATTGTACTTGAACAGGCCGTTCTTCTCCCGCAGCCCAATCAGGACCTCCTTGAATCCAAAAAGGCTGAAGATGAGCTCGCCCGCGTTTTGGATTATGTGGTCGATGTCTCTCGTCTCTAGAAGTTCGGCATTGAACATCCGGACGGCGTCGATTATCATCTCGTTCTCATTCTGTGAGACCGAGGTATACTTCTCCCGAATGGTCCTTGTCAGCTCATCGTATATCGCCGGATGCGGTTGCATGCTCTACGTCCTGGGATAACCGTCAGGTCAATATTTCAATCCTATGCTTAGATTATCAGGAGCCCCGGAATCCCGGCGCAGGGGCTCCGAGCCGTCCGCGGGACGGCCTGGCTCGGTCGATAGAGTAAAACTAAATATTGCATCGGTAGGTGTCTGGTCGGTGGTTGGCTTACAGAACATCCAAAGGGAGCACAGCGGTCTCCTGCAGCTCCTCCCGGTCGTGACGATGTGGATTAAGAACAACACCAACCTGACCGAGCAGGAGATCAAGTTGGCCGCCAGGTTGCACCCGAAGGAGTTCGAATACGCCAAGAGGACATCCGTCGCAGAGATGTACAGATTGGCGGAGAAATACAAGGAGAACAGGCTTTACCGGGATCTGATCGCAATCGTCATGTCGGAGAAGGGCAGGAAGTGGGTCGAGAACACCGTCGCGATCTGCAAGAGGATCGATTTGTAGCGCATTTTTCAGTCCGCATTCCGCAACACGATCACAAGGGCATGGAACCGGCCACCCTCAGCTTCCCGCCATCGAGATAGCAGATTACAGCCCTGTCCCCCGGCAGGTGCACTATCGGCCTGTCCAAGGCGAGCTTGATGGTCGGCTGCCTCCAGTCCCCGTCGTCCTTGACGCTCTCGACCCTGGCGCTTATGAATTGCATCCAATGGCCTACATGGAGCACCATGTCCTCCTCCAGAGGCTTCGGCCAGTATTTGACCAGCTTCGCCTCTGCGGTGATCGCGAGTTCGCTCTTGAGCGAGGGGTTGTTGGTGAGGACCATGCCGCGCTCCACGTCCGTGACTTCGACCCCCTTCAGCGCGAGGCCGACCCGGTCCCCCTTCGCCGACCAGTCGAACTCATCGTCGTGCTTCTGTATTGAGCGGACCTCGGCCGTCTTCCCGCCAGGGACCGTCTTCACCTTGTCGTGCCGGTTGATCACTCCTTCCACGACGTTCCCCAGGACCACCGTCCCGACCCCCTTAACGTTGAAGCACTGGTCGACAGGGACGCTGCCGGCGCTCACCGTCATCTTCATCGCCTCGTTCGGCTCGAGGTTCGCCGCGTCCTCCATCAATCTCTCCCTGATGTCCACGGGGTTGTCCTCGATGGGCGTGTACCTCTCGAGCGTCAGGCCCTTGATGAGCGGGGCGACCTGCTCCCTCGTCATGCCGCCTCTGAGCACGATGTACCCCTTGTCCACGCCAGCGCAGTCGAGCATCAGCGCGCATTCTCCGAAGGCGGCGTCGATCTTCTCTACGACCACAAGCGCGATGTCCGCCATGGATACGGCGTAGAAGAGCGATGCGAGCTTCTCCGGGTAGCTGCTCGGCTCTATGATGCTCACGGTGACATCCCCCTTCTTGTTGTCGTAGGAGGTGATGTCGGAGGTCCCGGACTTCTTCCCGATGTTCGCAGCGTATCCCGCAGGGGCGATTATCGCGACCGTCAGATTGCCCATGCCGCATGGAGCGAGGTGCCGGAAAATATGCTTTGCGGTCGCCAGACCCCCGTCGGGATTGCGAAATGTTAATCGAAGGCCTCGCCTTGGGGTTGACGGGGAAGCATGATAGACATCGAGCCCTGGGCACTGTTCGCCATTACGACGACGATCCTGTGCGGCATCTCGGGCATCGTCAGCAAGCTCGCCCTCAACAATGCCCCATCCTCCGTGCTGGTGCTCAGCTCGTTCATCGTGATCATGCCCGTCTCCCTCACGCTGCTCGCATACTATGCGATTTTCATCGGGTTCGAGGGAATCGAGCTGTCCTATGTCGTGCTCGGCCTGGTCTCGGCGGTCTTCGCCAACCTCGGCTTCTTCCTCTATTTCGATGCTTTGGAGAAGGGGCCGGTCATGATAGTGGGCAGCATAACCTCGGCCTACCCTGCCGTGATCATCGTGGCGGCGCTGCTTTTCCTCGGCGAGACACTCACCCCTCTGCACATGATCGGCGTGGCGATGGTCATCGCCGGAGTGATCACGCTGCTGTACATGCACGGCACAGCGACCGGCAAGACGAGGATTCCGCGGGTCGCCCTCATACTGTGCATCCTCACGATATTCTCCTGGTCCACGTGGGGCATATCGCTCAGCGTCGCGCTGGACGGCCTCCCTATCCTGCTCTACCTCGGCCTGTCGACGCTCGTGATGCCCCCGCTCACTCTCGGTTACTTGAAGCTCAGGGGCAACGGGGAGCGGATCAAGATGCCCAAATACTCCCTGCCGTTGATCCTCGCGATAATATCCGTCGAGCTGGAGCAGCTCGGCTACTACACCGAGACGCTCTCGGTAAGCTCGGGGCCCGCTTCGCTGGTCTTCCCGGTGGTCGCCTCATACCCGATGATAACGATTGTGCTGGCCTACTTCCTCCTCAAGGAGCGCATTTCGCTCAAGGAGGCGCTGCTCATCTTCGCGGTCGTGACCGGCATAGTCATCGTCTCGACGATTCAGTGAGCGCCGATGCAAAATGAGATTATGTGAATCGGGCATTGCCCATGCATGGACGACCCTTGGATGCTCATCGGCCTCATCGCCGGGGCGCTGACGACGGCGGGCTACCTCCCGCAGATCGTCAAGGGCTACAGGACCAAGAGGCTCGAGGACGTCTCCTACCTGCTGCTCCTGATGCTGCTGGCGGGCATGGCCCTCTGGCTCGTCTACGGACTGCTGAACTGGAGCCTGCCGATCATAGCCGCCAACTTGATCGCCGTCGTGCTCATCGTCGTGCTCATTGCGATGAAGCGCAGGTATGCGGCCATGGCGAAGCAATGACCATTCGTCATCCTTTTATCCAACGGCCATCATTGCGGGCAGAGGAGTGAGAGGCTTGGTGGGCGAGGACATAATCGGCTTCTTCGAGGCGATCGGCCCTCTCGGCCTGATGGTCGCCTTCTCCTTAATCAGCTTCCTCGACGGCTTCGCCGTACCGACGCTGCCTGAGGCGTGGCTGCTGCTCATAGCGCTGACGGACGCCGGCGTGCCGAAGCCGATATGGGGGATATCTCTGGTCCTCGTGGGCGCGACCTCGGCGGTCGCGGCGCAGATAATGCTCTACTTCGTGGTCAAGAAGGTGGGGCTGCCCAAGCGTTTGACGAACATCATGCAGAAGTACACGAAGATACTGATAGTCTCGAACGAGAGGCTGATGATCGTCAACTGGCTGGCCCCCGTAATACCGTTCACCGGCGCTTTCATAGCCGTCTGCGGGTGGAACCCCAAGAAGGCGTTCATGCTCAGCTGGATCGGCGGAGTGATCAAGATATCCATCCTCGTCTCCATCGCGATGCTCTTCCCGCTGTTCTTCAACGCGGAGACTGTCGCCGACGCATCGATCGTCCTGATAATCGTCGTGCTGATCGTCAGCGTCCTGATATCGTACATACGGCACAAGAGGATCGAGAAGCGCCTGCAGGAGCCGCAGCAATCCGTCGAGATGAAGTGAGTCACTCCTTCTTGTGGACCGGGCAGGGGATGCCGTTCTTGCAGAATCGGCATTTCTCGACGGGGGTCGGCGGGCAGTCCTTCCTCAGGTGGCCGTACTTACGCCTTGGCATCTCGCAGTCCCATTCCGTCCGACCAACGCGCTTCCGGAATAAAATGGTTGTCAGTTGGCGGTCATTTCGAGTCGAGCAGCTCGGCGAGCGCGATCACCAGGTCCTTGGTTGGGATCTTCACCTTCTCCTCGTCGATGGGCAGCTTCTCCGAGATCGCGCAGTTGAGGTGTATCTGGCACTTAGGGCAGAAGGTCAGCAGGCATTCCGCCCCCGTGCCCTTCGCCTCCTGCATCCTCTCGAGCTGCAGCTTCATGGCGGTGGAGTTGCAGCTCATCCATGCGCTCACGCCGCAGCAGCTCGACTTGTCCCTCGTGTTCTGCATCTCGACGAGGTTCATCCCCGCGGCCTTGATCAGATCCCTAGGGGAATCGTACACATTGGTGTGCCTCCCGAGCCTGCACGAGTCGTGGTAGGTGACAAGCGTCTTCTTGGACTGCTCGGGGAATTTCAGCTTCCCCTCGTCGATGAGCTCCTTCAGGTAGTCGGAGATGTGCATCATCTTGAAATCGAAATCGCCGGAGAAGTCCTGGTAGTCCTTGAGGAAGGTGCGGTAGCATTCAGGGCAGGTGAACACCACCTTCTTCGCCCCGCTCTTCTTTATGACCTCGAGGTTCTTGTCCATGAGCTTCAGGAAGTTATCCTCGTCCCCGGTCCATATGAGGTCATGGCCGCAGCAGACCTCCTCCCCGCTCACGACCGGGACTACGCCCGCGGCGTTCATGAGCTTCACCGCCGCCGCAGGTATGTCGTTTAGCCTCAGGTTCTTCCTGTCGGAGAATATCGCGTCGAATTGAGGCATGCACCCAACGAAGTAGAACACCTCCCCCTTCTCCGCCGTCTTCAGCTTGTCGTTCATCCACCCGAGGCGCTTCTGCTTCAGGTCGGAGTTGGCCATTATCCGCATCATGCTCTGGATAAGCCCGCCCTGGGAGCATATCGGGAAGTTGCCGAGCTCGCGCGCGTGCGTTCTCAATCCCTGGATGAAGCCTGAATAGTCGACCTTGTAGGGGCACATTGAGTTGCATATCTGGCAGGTCGAGCACGCCCAGACGTTCTTGTCGGTCGCGAGGTTCTCGACGATCCCCTCCATGGACTTCAGTACGACCGTGCGCGGGGCGAACTCCGGGTCGTACTTCGCGACAGGGCACACGGTCGTGCACTTGCCGCATTCCACGCAGTCGAAGGCACCCGTGTCCTCGATGAGCTGCTTAATCTCCTTCCTCACGGCGTCCTTGTCCAGCTTCTTCTCCTTCAGCCGCGGTATTTTCGGGACAGGTCCGAAAGTGCGGATCTCCTCGGTGAAATCGGTCACGGCCTTCGCGAAGCGGACCCTCTCCGAGGCGTTTATCCATTCGGTCCTGACCCTCCTGCCGTCCAGACCGAGGATGTCGAGCAGCTTTTTCAGCCGGTCCATCCTCTCCTGCGCCTTCTTGTTGCCGGAGACGTAGTGGCAGTTGTCCATCAGGCATCCGATGACCATCACCCCGTCTATGCCCGCCTCCAGGGACTGAAGCACAATGGCCGGGTCGACGGTGCCGCTGCACATGACCCTGACGATCTTCACGTTCGCGGGGTATTCTATCTTGTTGACCCCCGCCAGATTCGCCGAGGGGTAGCCGCACCAAGTGCAGGTGAAAGCGATGATCTTCGGTTCGAACTTCTCCCCGCTCACTTGCCCACCTCCTCGACGAGGCCGAATACGCTGGCCATCAGCTGCGGTATGGAGTACCCGGTGAGCGTCATCGCCTTGTTGCAGCAAGCAGCCGCGCAGGCGCCGCATCCCTCGCAGCGCACTTCATCCACCTTGGCTATGCGCCCTCCCTTGCCGCTGTCGACGAGCGTTATCGCGCCGAACTCGCAGGCCTCGACGCACCTCCCGCAGCCGCGGCATTTGAATTCGTCAGACCGCGCGGTGATGCGCGGCATCTTGACCTGCCCGCCCTGCATTATCTTGATCAGTTCCGACGCCGCGGTCTTCGCGTCGTCGATGGAGTATCTGATACCTTTGGGGCCCTGCGCCGTCCCGACGACGTATATCCCCCTCCTGAACTCCGAGGGGAACATCGGGTTTATGTCTTTCATGAACTTGTCGATGTCCGTCTGGATGTGCAGCATCTTCACGATCTTCTCGCTGCCCTCGGACGGCTCCTGCCCGACGGAGAGCACGACCATGTCGCTGTCTATCTCAAGGAGGTTCCCTGAGTCGGTGTCCTCCGCCCTGACCTTCAGCTTGTCCCCGGACGGGGTTACGTCGCACACGCGCCCCCTGACGAACTGTATGCCCTCCTGTTTGGCGGCGTCATAGAACTCCTCGAACCCCCTGTACGGCCCGCGGAGGTCGATGTAATGGATGTAGATGTCCGCATCGGGGATGATCTTCTTCAGCTCCCTCGCCTGCCCGATCGCATATGTGCAGCAGACGAGCGAGCAGTAGAGGTTGCCCCTCGCCTTGTCCCTGGACCCCACGCACTGGACGAAGTCGACGGTCTTTGGCACCTTCCCGTCGGAAAGCCTCTGGATGGCGCCCCCCTTCTCCCTCTGCTTCACGATGAGCTGCTCCAGGTCGACGGTGGTCAGCACGTCCGGGTGGCCATAGCACAGCTCAGGGATGCGCCTCGGATCGAATGTCTTGGAGCCGGTCGCGACCACTATCGTCCCGACATCGAACTCCTTGGGTCCGCCGGGCGTATTGGCCTTGACATGCCTGTTCCCGAACCCCCCCTCGATCTCCTCGACCGACGAGTTGAGCAGGACATCGATGTTCTTCTCCTGGAGCACGTCCTCGACCTTCGGCGTGAAGACGCACTCCTTGCAGTACTGCATGCAGCAGATCCCGCAGTTGTGCGTCGGGAAGGTCATGCTGAGCTTGTACGCCCTCCCGCCGAGCTCGCCGCTCCTCTCTATCAAATGGACCTTGAAACCGGCCCTCGCGATGTCCAGCGCGGCCTGCATCCCGGCGACCCCTCCGCCTATCACGAGCGTCTCCGGCCTGATCGATATGACCAGGTCCTCCATGGGGTCGAGCAGCGCCACCCTGTGTATCGCGCTGTTGACCAGGGCCAGCGCCTTCCTGGTCGCCTCCAGCGGGTCGTTGTGGACCCATGCGCACTGTTCCCTTATGTTGACCTGCTCGAAAAGGTACTTGTTGAGCCCCGCCTCCTCGAGGGCGCGGACAACGATCACTCCCTGTATGTTGGGGGAGCAGGCTCCTATCACGACCCTGTCGAAGCCGCGCTTCTTCCTCTCCTCCCTCAGGTACTCCTGCCCCTCCTTGGAGCAGAGCGCCTCATGGATCCCTACCGCCTTGACCTGCGGGAGGCCGGCCACTATGTCCGCGATCGCCTGCAGGTCGACGTGGTCGGAGACTTCCCCCCTGCAGCCGCAAAGGTAAACGCCGACCGACTTGCCTGCATCGACATGGCTGGGCTGTTCCGTCAATCGATTCCCCTCCGTCACTCTGCTAGCAGGAGACGTAATTGGCCTGGTCGTCCAGCTTTATCCTCTTCTCCGAGTAGTAGATGGCCTCGATTATGCATGTGGAGGTGACGAAGCCGTAGAAGTCCCCCTTGTCGAACACCGCGATGATGGAGACTCCCGAGTCGGCCATAGCCTTCGCGACCCATCTCACGTCCAAATCTAGGCTCGTGAGGATCACCAGAGGCTTCGACATTATGTCCTTGACCTTCACCTTCCCGGGGTCCTTCGCTTCGGCGATCACCTTGTAGACGATGTCCCTCTTGGTGACGATCCCGTATGCATCGTGCGGGTCTTGCCTCGGCACCAGGAGCGCATAGTCCTCCTTGTCCGTCATCCTGATGATGGCCTCCTTTACGGTGGCATTAGCGTCGATCGAAGGCATCTTGAAGTCCTTGACCATGCTCCTCAGGGTGCGGTCCATCTCGGTCATTTCTTACCCCTCCCGCTCCCCTTTCCGCCCTCGCCCTTGAGCTCCTCGGCGACGGCCTTCAGGATGTCGACGTCGGACACTATGCACTTGAGGTCCCCGCCCTCGAACACGGCGAGTCTCGCCACCCCCTCGTTCGCCATCTTCTTCGCGACCCATCTCAGGTCGATGTCGAGGTTGTTGGCGACAACCAGGGGCTTTGAGCAGACGTCCCTAAGCCGGACCTGGGCCGGTTCTAGCCCGTGGGCGATCACATCGTTGATGATGTCCCTCGTCGTGATTATCCCGTATGCGTCCTGCGCATCGTCCCTGTCTATCAGAACAGACCTTACCTTGTTCTCCACCATCGCCGTTATCGCGTCGAGCGCGGTCATATCCGCCTTCAGGACGACGGTGGGAGGCTTTCCAAGTATATCCCTTAGTTCCATAACCCCTTCAACCTGATTGTCCAATGGCGGAAGTTATTGAAATGATAATATTTGAACATTCGCAGGTAAAAAAACTCAGACCCGCTTCTCCGGGATAACAAAGTTTAGAGATCGCATCGCGCAATCATTTCTTCCCCACGTCGACTATTCTGTGCGATATGGAGTACCCAGTCTGGTTCTTGAGCCGCTCGATTGCCAGGATCATCTCCTCGGTCGACTCATGGGTCCCTAGGAAGACGACATTCACGCCCTTCGAGAGCGCGTTCATCGTCGACTGAACCGGGGCGTGGACCAATGTCGGGCTTAGGCCGAGGCGGCAGGCCACCACCTCGCCGACCAGGTCTCCGACGGCCACCTCTCCGATCCCCACTCCCTTCAGGGTCTTGGACGCAAGGGGCAGATTCACGTTCCTCGAACCGCCCGAGACCTCAGAGGGGAGCTGCAGCATCAGCAGTTCGCCCAGTTCCAGGTCGACCATCCCCTCAAGGCCTCCGACCAGAACCTCCTCGCCTTTCTTTGCATCCGACCTAGCGACGCCCATGGATGCGGATTCCATTCTCGGGACGGCTTCCAGCCGCCCCTTCCTCATGACGAGGCCGACCCGCTCCCCGCCCTCGATCGGCGCGGCTGCGATGGCGATGCATGTGTCGATGACCTGTATCTGCCTGAGCATCCCCTTGATCTCCTCGTTCAGCTGGAAGAACCTCTCCTGCAGGAGCTGCACCCCTTTCTTCGTCGGCTTGGGGTGCTCCTGGGAGGTTGACAGGAGCGACTCCTCGACGAGGGTGGAGATGTACTGAGAAACGGCCTGCTCCGTAACGCCGAGCCTCTCGGCGATGTCCCTCCTCTTGACGGACGAGTTCTTCAGGAACTCTGCCAGTATCAGCAGCTCCGTGTTCCTCTTAAGATCCCTCAGGAGGTAACCCTTCATCTTCCCAACTTCTTCCCGATGAGCGCAATCAGCTCCCGTTTCTCATTCACGGTAACCGCGCCCTTCCTTATCAAGTCACCAACGATCTTCCCCGCCTTTCCGCCGACGAAGTCCCGATCTCCGATGGAGTCACCGTTCATGACGAAAACGGCCTTCCCCCATTCCAGGGCGAGCATCGCCGCCTCTAGGTTCCTGAGGTTGCCGGGCCCGACCGGGAAGTCCGCAACCACCACTGCTTCCGATTCGCGTATCATCTTCTGATTCTGCGAATAGGCGTCGTCGCTGACCTGTGCGAACGGGATCTCCGTGACGACGGGCACATGCAGGTCCTTGGCAAGCTCGAAGTCGGAATCAAGGACGTTGATGACTCCGGCCGACGGCGCGTAGCCGGCGTCTATAAGGTCGCTTGCCAGGTGCCCACCGGAACCCCCTCCGCACAGTATGTGCACCCTGGTGCCGTGCATGGGGGAGATCGAAGAGGTGTTCCGCGGGATCACGCTCACGGAGTTCGTGAGGGGGTCCTTCCTGACGATGACGTCGACATCGTATATTCTGACGATGTTCTCCGGGGTGAAAACCTCCTCAGGCTTTCCATGAGATTCTATCCTTCCTTCATGGATTAGGGCGATCTTGCTGCAGTAGCGTGACGCCAGATTTATATCGTGCATCACGGCGATTATCGTCAGTCCGCCTTTGTTGAGCTCGCGGAGAAGGTCCATTATTTCCAGCTGGCCTGTGATGTCGAGGAACACAGTGGGCTCGTCTAGCAGCAGAATCTTCGGCTCTTGCGCGAGCGCGCGGGCGATTATCACCCTCTGCCTCTCCCCCCCGCTGAGGCCCGAGAACTCCCTGTCGGCGAACTTCCAAGTGTTGGTGCATCGCATCACTTCCGCCACCGCTTCATCGTCGCGCTTCGAGAGGCCTGAGAAGCGGCTCCTCGAATGTGGGGTGCGCCCCATCATCACCATCTCGTACGCGGTGAATTCAAAATCCATTTGAGATGTCTGGGGGACCACCGCGAAAAGCTGAGCGAGCTCCCTGTCCGGCATCGTGTGAACCGATTTCATGTCGACAAGGACGGCCCCGTGCTCAGGCGTAAGGTAGTTCATTATGCATCTGAGGAGAGTCGTCTTGCCGGACCCGTTCGGACCCATCAGAGAAAGGAACTCCCCTTCCTCGACCGACAGGGAGATGTCTTTCAATATCTTCTTCCCGTCGAAGGAGAGCGCGAGGTCCTTGATCTCAAGCTTCATTCCCCATCACCCCTCAATTTCTTGCGCCTGAGTAGGAAGAGGAAGAATGGCCCGCCTAACAGGGCGGTCACCACCCCAACGGGCACCATCATCACGGATCTAGATAGCGCATCCGCCCAGATTAGGAATGAAGCCCCTCCAAGCACCGACGCCGGCGCGAGCATCCTGTGGTCGGGTCCCACGACAAGTCGCATCATGTGTGGAATCATCAGGCCGACGAAGCCGATTATCCCTGTGAACGCGACAGCGACGGAAGTCATTATCGCGGCGACGGCGAGCATGGTCTTCTTCAGGGATTCCGGATTCCCTCCGAGGTTGTGAGCAGCCTCCTCGCCAAGCAGCAGGACGTTCAGGTCCCTGCCGTAGTAGAAGATTATCAATATGCCAATTATGACTGGGAACGCAGTGATCCCGACCTCAATCCAATTGGTCGCCTGCAGGCTTCCAAGGAGCCAGTGGGCTAGGATGTCGTACTGCTTGTTGGCGACGAATATCATGAACGATGTCATCGCGCCGAGGAAGGCTGCTACGGCGACCCCCGACAGGAGGAGCGTGTCGACGTGCACCTTCCCCTTAGCCGTTCCGAGTTTGTAGACGGCGAACACGGTGATGATCGCTCCGAGGAATGCGAACATCGGCTGTGTGAACGACAGGAGTATCCCTCCGATCCCTATCCCGGCACCGATCATGCCGATGGCCGCTGCTCCAACCGCCGCTCCGGATGAAACGCCGATAATGAACGGGTCCGCCATGCTGTTCCTGAAGACCGCCTGCATGGCCATCCCCGCGCAGGCTAGGCCCGCTCCTACAAGCCCGGCGAGGAGCACCCTCGGCAGCCTGATGGCTCCAATTATCTGAACGATGAGGGGATCGCTGACGGACATCCCCGCGTAGCCGATGAACACGCACAGCATCACGCTGACTATAAGCAGATCCAGCAGCAGTAGGAGCATCCCGACCCTCCGCTGCCTTATGCGCGAGAACCGGTCATCGCTGCCAGCTTGTTTTCCCATCTGACGTCCTCCGTCTCAGAACAGCTCGGGGTGCACTATTTCGGCGAGCTGCTCAAGCCCGTCGACAATCCTCGGACCGTATCTGCTGATCAGGTTGTCGTCGAGCGGGTAGACGTCCGAGTTCTCCACTGCGGTCACGAGGCTCCAACCGGGCCGGGAGACGATCTCCGTTACGTTGTTCGGCATGTATGCGCCCGTCGTGTACACTATGATGTCCGGGTTCTTCGCAACCACGTATTCGTCGGTTACGCTTGCATACTCATTGTTCTGGTCGTCGGCGACGTTCTTTCCTCCGGCGAGCTTAATCAGGTCGTTGCCGAATGAGCCGGGGCCGAACGTCCAGTACGGATAGTATTCGATGTAGACCTTGGGCTTTGACACGCCAGCCGCGAGGGTAATATTTGTCACTGCGGTTATCCTCGCCTTGAGGGAAGAGACGAGAGCGGTCGCATCAGCCGCATGGTTGGTTACATTGCCGACTAGCCGGATGCTAGCGAACACGTCGTTGATGGTCTCGTCCGCGATTACCAAGTACGGTATCCCATTGGATGCGAGCATTTCCAGGTCCTCGGTCGGCACCAGGTCGCTGGATAGTATCAGGTCCGGTTTCAGAGTCACGATCTGCTCGATGTTCAGCTCGAAATCCCCGACCTTCGTAATGTTCTCGGTAGCTACGGGATAGTCACTGTACCCGTCCACGCCTACAACGAGGTCCCCCGCCCCTACTGCGAACAGCATCTCGGTCGGGGTCGGTGCGACAGAAACTATCCTCTCAGGATAGCCGTCGATGGTGACATTCCTCCCCTGATCATCTGTGAAAGTCATCGCCCCTCCATTGGATCCTTGACTCGATATCATCGAAGCCGCAAGGTATCCCCCGGAGAACCCACCAACGAGACAAACCACTACTATCGCTACCATGAATACAGACTTCACCATCTTCACTCTCCCTCCATCGTCTTCGATACGCCTGCGCTGTCGAATGTCGCCATCTCGTTGAGAATCTTGCACGAAGCCTCGACGAGGTTCATCGCGAGGGCAGCGCCGGTCCCCTCGCCCAAACGCATCCTGAGATCGAGTATCGGCTCGAGGCCCAGGTATTCGAGTATCGCCCTGTGCCCGCACTCGACAGACCGGTGCGATGCGATCATGTACGATTTCGATTCCGGGGCCAACCCTGCCGCTATCAGGGCCGACGAGCTGGAGATGAACCCATCCAGGATGACCGGGACGCTCTGGCTCGCCGCCCCTATGATGACACCGGCCATGCCGGCGATTTCCAACCCTCCGACGCGCTGTAGAACGTCGAGGGGCTTCGCCGGGTCCGGCCGGTGGAGGCGGATGACCTCTTCTATGACCTTGATCTTCTTCTGGAGGCCTTCGTCGTCAAGGCCCGTGCCGCGCCCTGTGACGTCCGCGACCGTGCGCCCGGTGAAGACCGCCGTGAGCGCTGTCGCCGACGTCGTGTTGCCTATTCCCATGTCACCTGTGCCGATCAGGTTCGCGCCGTCCGCAACCGCCTTCCTGACGAGTTCGATCCCGTTGCCGATCGCCTCCTCAGCCTCGAGCCGGGTCATCGCCGGCCCCTTGGCCATGTTCATCGTGCCCTTTCTGACCTTCATCGACGCTATGGAGCTCGGCCATGCGAGGTTGCTTGCGACCCCCATGTCGACTGCCACAATCTCTGCACCGACGTGCTTGCCGAGCACGTTGATCGCCGCTCCGCCGCTCGCGAAGTTGAGCACCATCTGCGCCGTGACCTCAGACGGGTACGCGCTCACCCCCTCCGCGCACACTCCATGGTCTGCCGCTATCGTGAAAATGACCTTCCTCCTTATCTTCGGGGCATCTGTCCTGTAGATGCCGGCCAGCTGTATGGAGAGGTCCTCCAGCCTCCCCAGGCTCCCCCTCGGCTTCGTCAGGCTGTCCTGGCGGGTCCTTGCCCTATTCTGGGCCCCTGAGTCCAGCGGTTTTATCGACCGGGCGATCCCAATTATATCCACTTCATCCCTTCCTAAAGTAAACTTGAAATATTGAAAGTATATTTTATACTTTGGGACATCAGGTAATAAACGGGGACGGCAATCCGGCCGCCGGGAAGGTTGCAAGCTTGTTCGATTTCCTATCCCTGCTGACGAGGGTCAAATTCGGCCGCAGGGACATCGACGTGGCGACGTTGGCCAGGCGGCAGTACCTATTCCCCGTCGCCGGTTTCATAATCGGCGCGATAGTGTCCATCGTAGCTTTCTTCCTCTTCGACCTGGTAGGCAACCAGGTGGACGAATGGCTGAAAGCTCTCGGGACCGTCTTGTTCCTGTATTTCCTTACAGGGCTCATACACATAGAGGGGCTGGCCGACTTCGGGGATGGCCTGATGGCATCGGGCACCTCCGAGAGGAAGCGGCAGGCCATGAAGGACGTTTCTCTCGGGGCCGCGGGCGTGTTCTTCCTCATTGCCGCCTTCTTGTCGCTGTTCCTGCTTGTCTCGAAGCTCGGCGGATGGGCGGACAGCCCGGCCCTGATGTTCTGGGCAGATAGCCTGCCTCTGGTATGGGGTCTCATCCTCGCAGAGATTTCTGCGAAGCTCGCGATGATAACCGTGATGACCATGGGCCCAAGCTCCCATCAGGGCATGGGAAGCGCCTTCGTCCTCGCCGCGAGCCCGGACAAGCTCGTCGTAGGGTCGATCATAGCGGTCCTCATCGCTTTCCTTATATCGGGGGTGTTCTGCGTCCTCGTGCTCCTCGGCATAGTCGCCGGCGCCATTGTTGCATTCATCGCGAAGCGGCATTTCGGTGGCGTCGGCGGAGACAGCTTCGGCGCGGCGAACGAGTTCGGAAGGATGCTCACACTGCTCGCATGGGTGGTATTGCTTTGATCGCTGTGATAATGGCGGGCGGCAGGTCCTCCCGCTTGGGAGGGAGGGTCGAGAAACCCCTGCTCAAGCTCGGCAAGGAGACCCTGCTGGAACGCACGGTGTCCGCGATAAAGTGCTCGCGGGCAGGGGATATCATAGTCGCAACGACCCCCGCCACCCCGAAGACGAGCAAGTTCGCGATCAAGAAAGGCTTGGCGATCCTTGAGACTCCTGGCAAAGACTACCACGAGGATGTCTACTACCTCCTAGATAGATTCGGCCCCTACCTGTCAATCAATGTCGATGTCCCGTTCATGAGCACGGAGGCGATCGATCTGCTGCTTTCGAAGGCCAAGAAGGTGAGCGTCGCCTGCGTGCTCCCTCTCAGTTGCGTTTCCCATCCAGTTTCGGACGACTCGGTCGGGAAAGGGAAGGACGGAATTGACTATGTATGGATAGGCCTCAACTATGTAGCGCCCTCCCCCGAGACCGAACTCCTTGTCATGGAGGACGAGCTGCTCGCCATCAACATCAACACTCCGCTCGATCTGGCCCTCGCAATGAAAATGATGCCCGAATATGCGCGGAAGAAGCCATATTGACGTAAATTGAAAAAATGCATTTCGCCCCCACCAGTTGCGGCCTTCAAACGCTCGGTCGGGGCAATCCTTTATTAACTGCTCTCAAATTACGCACACGGGGATATTAGTGCGAAGGATTGCAATCAACGGATTCGGGCGGATAGGGAGATGCTATCTCCGCGCCGCATTGGAGCGCAACGAGATAGGGAAGAACTACGAGATAGTCGCCATAAACGACCTCGCCGACATCAACAACCTCGCCTACCTCCTCAGATACGATTCGGTCCAGCGCAGACTGCAGCACAAGGTCACCGTCAACGGAGACGCGTTGAAGGTAGGGGACCACGAGATCAAGATACTGCAAATCCCAAAGCCGAACGATCTCCCATGGGGCAAGATGGAGGTCGATTTCGTGCTGGAATCCACTGGCCTGTTCACCAAGAGGGAGAAGGTCCAGGGGCACCTAGACGCCGGGGCCAAGAAGGTTGTCATATCTGCCCCGTCGGGGGACGCCGACCTCACGGTCGTCATAGGCGTCAACGACAAGAAGTATGATCCAAAGCAGCACAACATCATCTCCAACGCTTCCTGCACGACGAACAGCCTCGCCCCGCCGGCCAAGGTCCTGAATGACAAGTTCGGCATAGAGTGCGGGCTGATGACGACTATCCACGCCTACACCCAGGGGCAGAGGATAATCGACTTCCCGGACGCCAAGGACTGGAGGAGGGGGCGCGCCGGAGCGCTTTCGATAATACCGACTTCGTCTGGAGCGGCACAGGCCATAGGCCAGGTAATCCCCGAGCTCGCGGGGAAGATGACCGGGGCGGCGCTGCGCGTGCCCGTACCGGACGGCTCGGTCACGGACCTCACGGCCGTCATGAAGAGGGACGTCACAGCGCGGGAGATAAACGACGCTCTGAAGGCGGCGTCGGAGGGCCCGCTCAAGGGGATAATGGAATACACCGAGGACCAGATAGTCTCAGCAGATGTTATTGGCGACTCGCACTCGGCCATTATCGACGGCAAGGCCACCTTCGTCATTCCGAGCCCCGGGCGGTTGGTCAAGATACTCTCATGGTACGACAACGAAGCAGGGTATGCAAACAGGCTTGTCGACCTTCTCGGCAAGATCCTCTGAGACAGCACACAGACATACTATGACATCGCAGGCTCGACAGTGGTGAAATGCTATGATATTCGCAAAGCTCGCGGACCTGGTCGTGAAGAGACACGCGATTGTGATTGTGATATGGCTGATCCTCCTCCTATGCGCGCTCCCGTTCATCTTAAACATGGGCGACGTCATAGCCTATCAGGAAACGGACTTCGTTGACAATTCATACGAGTCCCAGCAGGCTGCCAATATCATCAATGAGCGGTTCCCGAGCGATTCGGCGAACAGCAGCATGGTCATCGTCATCCTCGACGAGAACCTGACCACGGCCGAGAGCCGCGACCTCGTTCTGCAGCTTCAGGACGACATCGCCAACGCCTCCGGCATCAACTATCTGGAATCGACGACCTCGATATACGACATATACGTGATGGCACTTGAGAGCACCATCGGCCCCCTCGCCGAGAACATGAGCCTGGCGGAGGAGCAGACGAACCAGTCGCTTCAGATGTTCTACGGGGTGCCTGACAACTACGCCTACTCATACGAGATGATTATCGCCAACTCAGCCCAGCTGATGGGCATCCCCGAGAACTACAGCTTATCGTACGAAGGCATCAATCAGACATCCGCCTGGGTATTCGGAATTCCATGTTATTACTATTATAACAACTGGCTGGTAAACGGCCACGATAACGACTCGGCATACATTGCCACGAAGACATACGTCGGCATGATGATAGCCGGCATGGATCCGATGTACCAGGGGCTTATCGGCGGGTATTACGAAGCATTCGCCGGTTACTGGAATGCAACTCTGAACGTAACCCTCTCAATTGATCAAGCCGTTCAGACGATAGTTGCAGGTCTCACCCCCGCCTCCAACCTCGAGGAGTTCCAGTTCAAGGTCATGCTATGGACGGTGCACGGCAACCTCACTATAGCGGATTTCATGAATCCTATCAGTCAGTCGAATGCGACATACTCGATGTTGTTCGATTCGATGGCCCCGATGATGACCAACGATACAATCAATGCGACTCTCATGGGGATGCTCGGAGTCACTGATGGCACATGGAAGGCGAGCTTCAGCGTGAACCCGTCCTGGAATGCCTCCGATAGACTTGCCAATGTGACGTCTCAGATAGATGTCGGCTTCAAGCTGTTCGTTTCCGACATGAGCAAGTCGCTCATACAGCAGAACATGGGGGCGTTCATGAGCGACCCGACGGTCGCGCTGTTCATCAACCCGATACTCAACGTCACTTATGTAATCTGGGATGAAAGCATCAATACGACCCCATCGATGCCAACCGACGCAAGGCTCGCAGCATGCATCGGGCCGATGCATGAGAACTACACCGATGTGATCCTCGGCATGTCCGCCCTTCCGCAGGAGCAGATGGCCCTCATGGCGCAACTCACAGTGACAGCCGGCAACTTCGGCCTTTCCAACTACACGGATTACAGCGTCCTGCACAACTTCACTCTCAAGATGATAGGGGAGCAGGCGGAGATCACCAACATGACCTTCCTGCAGGAGATTTTCGACCTAGGGCCGAACGCCTCTGCCGCAAACATCTCGGCGCTGGCATGGAAGGTCGTCAGGGAAGGCACCGTGGACGCCTATCCGATCAGCCTGCCGGCAGGCGTGACCAAGTCGTTCATAGGGCAGGCCGGCGACTCGATGCTGCTGATGGTCTCGTTCAGCAAGAACTCCGGTTACATGGAGGCGGACGGGAGCAAACCCATCGAGGACAACGTCCCCATCGTGAGAGGGGTCACGAGAGACACCGAGCAGGACAATCCCGGCATGACGATATATGTCACCGGCGAGGTCGCGCTGAGCGCCGACCTCAGCCACATGGCGGACAACGATCTCCAGCTCATCGAGCCGATAACGATTTCGCTCGTACTGATCCTGATGGGGATATTCTTCCGCTCAGTGATGGGCCCGATAATACCGCTATCGTCCATCGGCTTGGCGCTCGGGGTAAGCCAGGCGGCGGTATTCCTGATAGGCACATACGTCGCCCAAGTGCACTACATCGTCCCGATAATGCTGATAGCGATACTTTTCGGCGTCGGCACGGACTACTCGATATTCATCCTCGCCAGGTACAGGGAGGAGCTGTTGAAGGGGGCGGAGCGGAGCGATGCGATGAGGACCTCGATCACCTGGGCGGGCGAGAGCATCGCGACGAGCGGCGCGACCGTCATAATATCTTTCTCGGCGATTTCGCTATCCAGCTTCAGCATGCTCACCACGATGGGCCTGGTGCTCAGCGTCGCGGTCCTTATCGCGCTGCTGATTGCGCTCACCCTCGTCCCATCGATAGCCCTCATGTTCAAGGGCAAGATTTTCTGGCCGTTATCAGGGGAGAAATGGATCAGGTTCAGGGAGATCTACCTGCGCAAGAGGGTCGAGAGGCGCGGGGGCTACTTCAGGAAGGCCGCGAAGTTCTCAACGAAGCACGCCGTCCCGATATTCGTCGCGGCGATATTGATCTCCATCCCGGCCACGTACTACTACACGACAGGCACCACGAGCTTCGACTTCATCAACGGCATGGGGGCGACGGAGAGCGTGGAGGGCCTGAACGCGATGTCGGATACATTCGGCTCCGGCTTGGTTTCCCCGACGCAGATCGTGATCGTCTTCGATGAGAATGTGACCCATAGTGATGGAACCTACAACTCATCATATTACGGAACGATCGAGAATATGTCGGCCAATATACTGGCGGACAATGGCAACGTCATCGAGGTCGACAGCCTGTCCAGGCCGAACGGCGTGTATGTCGACTATGCGAACATCTCATCGCTGTCCCCGAGCAAGCAGATGAGCCTGTTGATGGAAATGGCCGGCTACGTCGGCAACGACAACAGGACTGTCATAATCAAGGCGATCTACAGGGAGGAGGCGCTGACCTCGCTCTCCATGGACACGACGCGCGCGATAAGGGCGCAGCTCGCAGAACCATCCTCGGATCCCAACCTCGAAGGGGCGCAAATACTGGTCGGAGGGGAGTCAGCAGCGCTTGTCGACGTGGACAAGGTCACGAGCAGGGAGTTCTCGCAGATGGAGATGTTCGTCATAATCGGCGTCTTCATCGTGCTGCTGATCGTGCTCGGCTCGATCGTACTCCCGCTGTTCGCAATCCTATCGATCGGGCTTTCCATCTCATGGACCCTCGCAACGACTATGTTTGTGTTCGGCGGCCTCCTCGGGAAGCCGGTTCTATGGATTCTGCCGATAATCCTCTTCGTCGTCCTGATGGGGCTCGGCATGGACTACAACATCTTCATCCTCACCAGGGTGAGGGAGGAGACCAAGAAGAGCAAGAACCACGAGCAGGCGATCGTCGAGGCGGTGGACAGGACCGGCGGCATAATCACGGCCTGCGCGGTGATAATGGCCGGCGCCTTCGGATCCATCATGATATCCAACACGACGATGCTCCAGGAGTTCGGATTCGCGCTGGCATTCGCCGTATTGCTCGACGCCATGCTCGTGAGGACGTACTTGACGCCCGCGATAATGAAGATACTCGGCCCGAGGCTCACCTGGTTCGGCCCGAAGAGGCTCAGGAGGCTCGACCCGAATGATATATCCAACGAGCGCTTCGAGGACAAGGAGTTCTGAATGCAAAATCGGCTGATCAGGGCTCAGAGGGGCTCGGTTCAATCCTTTATGGATTCGACCAGCTTCTTCCTCTCATCGTAGTTGGCTCTGGCAATGCTGTCGCTGAGCAGGATCTCCTCGACCTTCTTGAGCCGCTCAAGCGCGCGCAGCAGCGCTTTCTTGTCCGGCGCATCGAGATCCATCCCGGCGTCCTTGAATTGGTTCTGGACGATTGCCAGCGCCTTCTCCACGTTCCCGTGCTGGCTTATGAAGTCTTCCACTATGCTGTCGGTGACCTCCCTGAGGTTCGTCGGCTTGCGCGTCTTCTCTTTGCTTATCGTCGCGGCGATGTCCATCACGAACCTTTCGCCGGCGAGCCTGAACACGTTATCGACGTTCTCCCCAGATTTGGCGCTTGTGAGGAACACTTCGATGCCATTCTTTGCGCCTATGGACTCGAGCATGTCGAGGATGTCGCCCTTCCTTGTTATGAGGTCGACCTTGTTGCCGACTATCGCGACGGGCAGCTGTCCGGTCGCCTTCTTGATCTCGTCAAGCCAGAACTCTTCGATCGACACGACCGTCTCAGGCCTGCTGAGGTCGCATAAAAGGATTATGCCCTGCGCCCCCTCGAACGCCGGCTCCCTTATCCTCGAGTACCATTTCTGCCCAGCGGTGTCCCAGATGGACATCCTCAGGTTGACTATCAGGTTCGGGTAGACGAATTCGAGGACTTTGGAGAAGACCTTCAATCCCGTGCCGGGGACGTAACCTGGGCTGAATGACTTGTCCAGGTATCTGGTGATGAGCGAGGTCTTGCCGACCTTGCCGTCGCCGAAAATGACCAGCTTCCTATCGACTTCCCTGAGCCTCAACTGCAGTCTCCCTGTTTGGGTTCGTAAGAGGAATGTCCAATAAAGTTTTTTCCCTTTACGGGCGACGCGCACAGTCCTTGTATCTGATACTGCCTGGCCATGGCGGGCCCGCCACCAGCGGACCTGAATCCCCCTTTCCTTGAGAAACCTTGATTACCAACTTACTGCTTAATCGCGGCCGAGGGACGGAAGCGGATGGTGGAGATACGGCCTTTCAGGGCATACCATTATGATTTCGAGGGGATAGGGAAGCCCCCCGAGGCCCTGCTCGCCCCTCCCTACGACGTGATCTCCGAAGAGCTGAAGGCCTCCCTGTCGTCCGAGCCGCTCAACATCTGCAATGTGCTGCTGGGGGATAGGGGAGACTCGTATCGAACGGCCAAAGGCATATTCGAGGGCTGGGTCAAGTCAGGCAGGATAGTCCAGGACAAGGAGCCTGGATACTATGTCTACGAGCAGACCTTCAGGATAGAAGGGCGCACCCACCAGAGGAACGGGGTGGTGGCGCTCCTGCGGCTTGAACCGATGGGGAAGGACGTCCTGCCCCATGAGAAGACGCACCTGAAGGCCAAGCAGGACCGGATGGAGCTGCTCGCCGCCATCCAGGCCAACATAGAGCAGATATTCCTCATCTACGACGACAAGGGGGCGTCCATCCAGGAGATACTGGACCGGGTGAAGCAGCCGGGGAACGAGCTCCTCAACTTCACCGATTTCGACGATGTCAGGCACAGGGTGTTCCGGATGACGCGGGAGGCCGACATCAAGAAGGTGACGGCAGCCCTCGCCGGCAAGAAGGCGCTCATCGCAGATGGGCATCACAGGTACGAGGTCGCTCAGAGGTACTCCCAGGAGATGGACAACAAGACCGGGAAAGGGCCGCACGACTTCGCGGTCTGCACGCTGGTCAACGCTCGAGATCCGGGCCTCGTCATGCTGCCAACTCACAGGCTTGTCCACTCGCTCCCGCGCGACCGGATAGCGTCGCTCCAGGGGAAGCTGTCTGCAAAGTTCGATGTGGATGCGGTCGGGGACAAGGGCACGCTGGTCGCCAGGCTGGAAGGCAGGGAGGGCTGCGGCGTCATCGGCGTGTGGCAAATAAAGGAGCAGAAAGGATTCATAGCGGCGCTGAGGCCGGAGCTCTGCCCCAAGGATCCGGTCGAGAAGCTGGACGTCTCGATCCTGCATCGCTACATAATCGAGGAGGCGCTGGGCATCACGGCGGAGATGCAGGAGCGCAAGGAGAACATCGATTTCGTGAAGGGGACGGAGGAGTCATTCAAGGTCGCGGAGAGCGGCGACTACCAGCTCCTGCTCCTGCTCACCCCGTCAAGCATACCGGAGATATTCGAGGCCGCTGAGACCGGGAAGCTCCTCCCGCACAAATCGACATATTTCTACCCGAAGCTATGGTCGGGCCTGGTCATGCACCTCTTCAAGGGATGAGGGTGCGGGCGCTCCGAATCGATGAGCCCGATTAATCTAAATCCGCGGCGGTCGATGTACCGGCCGCCTTTCTAGGCGGATGGGACGTGCGTTGTCGCGAGCTCGCGTTGATGTTGCGAACGGACCGGCCGAAGACCCATCACCGCCCCCGAACTTGAATTTCACGAAGCCGTTCCTCGACAGGGCCAACGCCAAGCTAATCGGGGAGTTCACCGCGAGGTTCGAATCGGTCGCGATTCATTTCTCCGAGCTGAAGGGCGAGATAAGGATAGGGATGACGACGAGCTACAACGGGCTGGCCCTCACTGGAACGAAGGGCGGGGCCGCCTTCGACAAACTATGCTTCCCGCCGCTGTGCAGGAAAGGCCTCCCAAGCCGCTATGTCATCGGGCACGAGCTCATGCACCTGGTGCAATCCAAGGACGGCTCAATCCCGCTGACGGAAAGATCCTGCGACATCTTCACGCTCGCGCGCCTTCCGGCGAGCCTTCTCGACCATCCGCCGTTGTATCTCCGCATGCCCCGGGAGGTCAGGGCGGCCTGGAACAGCCCGGCCTTCCACCGCGAGCTGGCCGAGGCAGCGCATCTGCTCGCGATCGAAGCGATGGTGACGAGGAAGGAGAATGCGAGATACATATCCTGGTGGGAGAGGCGTTTCTCGGAGAAGGCTGCGCGCATCATAGGAGGTCGGTGAGGTCCATCATCGGCCGCGCGATGCTTATATCCCCGACCTCGTTCCTGAGCACCCGCACCATCTCCGCGTAGGGGAGGAGGCGCTTGCTCTTCGTCAGCGGGGTCGTCGTGACCCTCGTGATTTCAGGGATCACCTTGAGCTCCTGCTCAACGAACCGGTTCATGTGATCGGTTGACTTGGCGAAGGCGGAAAGCGTCAGGGTGTCGCAGTAGCTCTGGCATGTGAACGCCAGATATGTAATCGCGAAGTCCGACGACTGGCGGAACTTGGAAATCCGGTCGTACACCCTTATCGCATCGGCCGGCCTGGCGGCGATGGTTATCAGGAACCTGGTCGCGTCCTTGCCGATGTTCTCGGGAATGTCGTAGAATTTCGGCTTCACGAGCTGGAAAATCTGAACGCCGTCCGCGCTGGTCGTCCCGGCGAGTATCTCAAGGAGCACCTCGAGGAGCGAATCCACCGACGGGGAGCTCACTATCAGGCTCGTGTCAAGGTGGTGAGACCTCTTGGAGAGATACAGCGGAGTGACGCCCTTGGACGTGAACTTCTGGATCGACCCCTCGATCCTGTTCCAGACCTTCCCCTCGGTCTCTCCTTCCTTTATTCTGGCCACTAGCAGCAATATCTCCAGCTCCGGCACTTGGGGGTGCTTTAAGGGCGACCCCTGATTTATAACTTGAGAGGGGCCCCCTTTCCGTGACCGTCGGATGTGCCCTCCATATATAGCCAGCAGATGTTCTCAGACGATGTAAATCGAATGGATAGGCTCAATATCCGGAAGATGGTTGGGAACACGAATGAGCATCTCAAAGGACCTGAATGTGTACGCCAAGACGATCTCCGAGGACATGGAGCACGGGGCCTCCCACATTCTCAAGGTCGCCGCAGGGTCACTGCACACCGCTCTGCTGAAGAACCCGAAGGCCGACCCCGTCGAGGTCAGGGGGGCGGCCAAGGAGTACGCCATCAGGATGATCCACGGCCAGCGGCAGATGGCGTGCGTGCTAAACTTCTGCAACAACCTCCTCCTGGCGATAGACGGCACGAAGGACGACGCGTCCCTGCCGAAGGAGCTGAGGGACTATTCCCTCAAGGTCTCGAACGGGAGCACCGATGCGCTGTCGAAGATCGCCGTCCATTCCGACGAGGCGATTTCCGGCTCCGTCTTCATGACCCACAGCCGCAGCTCCACGCTCTTCACCTTCCTGACCAGGATAAAGGGGAGGAAGGACTTCATCGTCTTCACAACCACCTCGCGCCCGGGGTCCGAAGGGAAGCTCCTATCCGGGGAGCTGTCGGTCGCCGGGGTGAGGTCGGTGCTCATAGAAGATTCCGAGGCGATGATGCACATGGCGGGGGTTTCCGCATTGCTCGTCGGGGCGGACGCCATAATCCCGGGAGGGGTGGTCAACAAGGCCGGCACGCACATGCTCGCACTCGCGGCTCGGGAGCTGGGCATACCGGTCTATTGTCTGGCCGAGAGGATGAAGATCTGGCCGTTCGACGAGCCGATTCTGTCGAATGTAAGACCGGAACCGCACAAGGCGAGGATAGGCGAGACGCTGTTCGAAGTGATACCGGGCTCGCTCTTCGAGATGATCGTGCTGGAGACCGGCCCGACCACTTTCAGCAGCATCTCCCTCGACAGGAAGGAGTTCGACATCGCGCCTGAGATACGCAATCTCCTGAAGATCTGATCATTTCGCCGTAAGCCCGCCGTCGACCGCAACGCAGGCGCCGGTCATGAACCCGGATTCCTCCGAGGCCAACATGAGGGCGACGAACGCGACCTCCTCCGGCCTGCCTATGCGCCCGACAGGGTGCTCCTCAGCCTCATTTTTCGCATACTCGGCGGCATTCTCGTGTTGGCATATCTCGTTGTCGTTCATCGGGGTGTCGATGACCGCAGGGCAAATCGCGTTCACCCGTATGTTCTCGCGCGCGTAGTCAATGGCCATCGCCCTCGTCAGATTGGATACTCCGCCCTTTGCGGCGCAGTATGCGGCGCAGTTCGGGTTCCCGGTCAATCCGGCGTCCGACGAGATGTTGATGATCATCCCGACTTTCTGCTTCTTGAATCGCGGATATGCGTACTTCGAGCAGAGGAACACGCCTTTCAGATCGACATCTATGATGCTGTCCCATTCCTCCTCAGTCGTGTCCTCGGCCCTCTTCTCGAGGTAAATGCCCGCGCTGTTGACCAGGATGTCTATCCTGCCGAAGTGCTTGACGGTCTCGTCCACGAGCCGCTTCGCGTCGGCAGCCTTGGAGACGTCCCCAAAGGCGTACTTCACGCGCCCCTTGCCGGCCTTCTCCAGCCGCTTCAGCATGCTCTCGCACTTCTTCTTCGTCCTGCCGGATATGACGACCTTCGCGCCCTCCTGAAGGAACCTCTCGGCTATCGCATAGCCTATGCCGGAGGTGCCGCCGGTCACGAGCGCGACCTTTCCCTTGAGCATCATCTGTCTCTACCCAAGGGGGGAACCGCAGGGGTTGGAGGTAAATGTTTGCACACCGATCGATAGAATCCGAGAGCCGCCAGGGAGATTTGAACTCCCGACCTGCTGATTACAAGTCAGCCGCTCTTCCAGCTGAGCTATGGCGGCAGATTCCCGCCAGAATTGGGCGGTCTGTATTTATCATGTTTGCCCGGCGCCCCGCTCAGGTCATGGCATGAAGGCGCGATAGTTCCAGCCCGCATCCTTCAGGTGCAGGAGCTGTGCTTGATCGCCTTCTCAGGGCAGGTGTCGACGCAGACGCAGCATTCCGAGCAGTCATCCACTTTCGGGCAGGTGGATTTCTCGCTCACGACCTCGAAGACCTCCGACGGGCAGGTGTTCACGCACTCCCCGCACCCTGTGCATAAATCCTCATCAATCTCGATCGTCCATCCGCCCTCGCCTTTGTATTCCTTCTTTGCCATAAACATACCTCCTTGATGCTCAGACATTCTAGGATTCATCCGTCCAATATCGGGGTGTATCCCCACCAGGCGCCGTCCTGCCTCATGTGGAAGAGGCTCTCCTCGAGGACCGCCTTGTGACCCCTCTCTATCTCCGCGAGCTGCTCGAGCAGCTTCTTCACTTTGGCATCTTTGATCGTCTTGCTCTTCGACGAGTAGAAGTCTACGGATTTCTGCTCTATCTCGATTCCGAGCTTGAGTATCTTCGGGATTATTTCGGTCTCCCCCTTCCCCCTCTTCTGGGTGAAGACCTCCATCACTGCCTTTTGGCCCAGATTGACGTCGATCTTGGCCGGGGGCGCTTTGCCGCACTGTGCCCTGTATTCCTTGGACCAGATCTCCTCGTGCTCCTTTTCGTCGCCTGCGAGCCCCCTCATGAGCGACTTGCCCTTGCGGTCGGAGATCGACTTCGCGAACCATCCGTAGTACTCCTGGCCGAACCGCTCCATCGCGATCGCGGTCAGCAGCATTCTCTCGACGGTCTTCAAATCGCGCACTCTCCCCTGGACCTATCGGAATCCATCCAAGTCAATCTTTTCGCAGTTCATAAACTCTTGTAGCCTCCGCCCCATCAAGTCCGAGGAGGCAATGGGGAAAGGGACGAATCGGTTACTGGCTGTGCTGGGCGGCATCCGCAAGTTTTAAATGGGAATGCGTTATCACAGGCTCAATCGTGCATTATGGTGATATCTGATGGCCTCGGAAGAGAAACCTGCTGAGACGAAGAAGCCGCGAATCCTATTCACAGATTTCGACGGATGGATCAACGAGACAGGGACTCTTTTCGACACGACCCACGCGGAGGTCGCAAAGGCCAACAACACATTCGACGAGAAGGCGGTCTATGAGCCGCTCCCGCTGTTCATCGGGAGGGGGAGGCTTTTCCCCGGACTCGAGAAGTCGCTCGATGCCGCGGAGATCGACAAGGAGATCGAGCTTGTCTTGCCTCCGGAGGAGGCAGCGGGCCCGAGGGACGCCAAGCTCGTGGGCCTTTTCCCGATAAGAGACTTCCTGAAACAGGAGATAATGCCGGAGATAGGCCTGCAGGTCACAATCAAGAATAAGACCGGCTACATCTCGGCCGTCACTGCAGGGAGGGTCAGGGTCGATTTCAACAATCGCCTTGCGGGCAGGACGCTGAAGTACAAGTACAAGGTCGTCTCGGAGCCGAAGACGCCGCAGGAGCTCCTCTCCGCAGTCCTGAAGATGGACTACGGCAATGCGGAGGGCTTCACAGGCGAGTTCAGCGAGAAGAAGGCGGTCATCAAGCTGCCCGACGTCTGCAAGTATGACCAGAGGTGGCTCCTTTCAAAATACAGGGTCATCGGCGATCTCAGGGACCTTCTCGATCTCGACGTGATTCAGTTCGTCGAGGAATACGTCAAGGCGGAGAAGAAAGAGGAGAAGCCCGAGGAGGCGCACGAGGAGCACGCCCACGAGCACGAAGGTCACGAGCACGAAGGTCATGAGCACGAGGACCATGACCATGCGGATCACGATCACAGCGAGCACGAGCACACAGAGCCCGAGAAGAAAAGCAAGAAGCGGGCGCCGAAGAAGGAAGAGGAAGAGCTCTAGGACGCCCCCCTATCCCATCCCTGAGCCGGCAGAGGATTGTTTATTTAGCCGGGATTGATTCTGGAAACCAAGGGCGAGTGGCCTAGTCCGGATATGGCACCGGCCTCCTAAGCCGGTGGTCGAGGGTTCGAATCCCTCCTCGCCCGCTCTATTCCGTCAAAGCATTCATCTCGGCTTTAAAGGCGCACGGACCCCCACTCAAGGCTGTGCCGATCTCCATTCCCTATTCTGATATCACCCACACGCTCGATGAGGGGTTTTGTGAAGGTTGGAATGAGCCTATGTGGGTCTAATCAGGCCAAACAATTAACTGTGAGATACCGGCAATGAGCAATGCAATTCCAATGGCGACAAGAATGCTCAGGAATCTCCAAATGTTTGGTCCTCTATAGTATGCGTTGATTATCGTTGCGAATATTACCAGAAAGACATATACAACCGTAAAGTCCCCGAAGGGATTTGTTCTGATAAATGTGAGCCAGGCTTCAATTATCAGCATAAGTATAATCAATAAATCGAATATATTCCATACATTCAGAACTAATTTTTCCTTCATTCCTCTCGATTGCTAATTGTCTCATAGTTCAATAAAAACTGTGCGTCTGTCCGGGCCTTCGCAGCAGGGAGGCGGGCGCACGCGCATTCGCGCGAACGTGCATTGTCTGCGGTGCGTATGGTAGGGGGGAGTAAGGCTTATCTCGGCTGAGGGGGACGGAAAAGGCTTATTTAGTCAAGCCATTCAGGGATACGAGGAAATACGTGCCCATTATAGACAGATCATTGAAAGGGCAGAGGAGCCGTTATAAAGGCCGTTTGCTCGCAACATTGATGGCATTCGTTATCGTCGTCAGCCTCATCGCGACCGTGTTGGCTCCCGCCCCTACGGAGAACGATTCTCCGGCTCGAATCACATACGAGCCGCATGACCCGATATATATTGACGGCAATGCGAATTTCTCAGATACGGCCACTTGGCAAAATTGGTCTGGAAATGGGACCCTGGGCAATCCCTATCTCATCCAAGGTTACGACATAAACGCATCGAGCACAATTGGGATTTATATAGGCAATACGAACGTATATTTTATCATCACGAACTGCTCCATCCATGACGGCGAAAGTTTTAATTTTGGCATCTTCCTAGATTGGTGTACAAATGGTACTGTGACAGGTAACATTTTCTCCAATAATTACGACGGCGTACGTCTAGAATTTTCTTGCGGCAATACCATCAGCAACAATATTTTCATCAACGACGATCAACTCGACAAGGTCGGCGTGGAGATTTTCTGGCGGAGCGACAACAACATCTTCAACAACAACACCTGCTCGGATTGTGATATTGGTATATGGTCCTGGTCATCGAGCAACGGCACTATCAGCAACAACAACTGCAGCTCAAACGTACTTTATGGCATATATCTCGAAGAATCGAGCAACAACTCCTTAAACAACAACACCTGCAGCTCGAATGGTGAAGAGGGCATATTTCTTGAATTATCGAACAGCAACACCCTTAGCAATAACACCTGCTCGAACAATACCTATGACGGCATATGGCTCCTTTATTCCAACAGCACCGCTCTGAGGAACAACAACTGCTCGAACAAACAGTATTATGGCATATGCATCGATCATTCTATCAACAACACTATCAGCAAAAACACCTGCAACTCGAACGTATATTCTGGCATACATATCAGCAGGTGTCTTGCCTCGATGATTACCGGCAATACTCTAGCTAACAACAACTGTAGCTCGAACGGTTTATATGGCATATACTCCTGGTCATCGAGCAACGGCACTATCAGCAACAACAACTGCAGCTCGAACTCAGAAGAGGGCATATATCTTGAATTAACGATTGACAATATCATCTGGAATAATACGTTCTACCACAACAACGGCGCCGGGGATTCATACAACGCGACCAACATACAGGGGTACGATGCCGGCGGTAAGAACAACCGCTGGAACAGCTCAGACGGCTACGGAAACTGGTGGAGCGACTGGAGGAGCCCGGATATGGATATGAATGGCATTGTCGATATGCCCTACAATATCTCGGGAGACGTAGGGGCGAATGACAGCTACCCTCGTACTAATCCTCTTTGGATACCTGAGTTCTCAGGGGTCATCATCCCGATAGCCGGGCTGATGTTGATTGCGTTGGTGCTTGGACGGACGAGGAAAAAGAAGGGTAAAGGGTTTTGCGCTTTCGTCCCAATACCCCTTGATTGAATTCGGTTCCTGACTTACTAGCTAGCGAGAGGTTCGAATCCCTCCTCGCCCGCACTTATCCCTGTCAAAGCATTTATCTCGGCTGAGGGGGATTTACGAGCGAGGAATATGGCGACTGAAAAGAGATTCCAGGTAGGTGTTCATGAAAAGCACGATGTCAGAGTCATCAATTCGAGAGCTACCGACACTGCAAAGATATTCATAGATGGAAAAAAAATATTTTCCAAGACTGTTATCACGCCACAGATTTACCATTTGGTAGTCGGAAATGATGAGAAGCATGATGTCACAATTACAGTTGGAGGCAGCCTCAGTTCGAAGATTGAATATTATATCGACATAGATCAAGGAAAAAAAGCATTACTTGAAAAGGAAATGAGACAGTGGAAGGAAAAAACTATCATAGTATACGTGGTCAGTATGTGCATTGCGCTAATTATTGGATTTATCATCGGTAAATTATTTTTTTAGGAGTTCAGCGACCGAACATGCTATCAGAATATTAGCGGTAGATGCAGAAATAAACCTCCGGCAAAGCATTCATCTCAGCTAGGCGGGTTCTTCGCATACTCTTTTACAATCCTGTCTCCTTCTTTCACGACGTCCCTATCTAACGAAGGAACCTCATGCTCTCTGAGGATTCTCTCCACCGCTCTGTGGGCATCCTCCCTCATTTTCGTGGACATCGTTGCTGCGTACGCTTCCTTGGTCTTGTCTCTGAAGTGCACTTGGTTCCTGAAGCTCTTCACCGTGTGGGGGTGAGTGAGGAACGTGTTGCCCTGTCCGACCTGCCTCATGACTTCTAGCGCGGCCGCTTCCTCGCTTATCTCGAACACCCTCATGAAGGAGCGGAACTCCCCCCATATCTCGGCGTCAATGACGATCTGTTCTGCCGAGCATCCTGCATCGGCATCCAGGCCCCCTATGCCGGAGCACAGGTCGGTCCCGTTCATCGTAACGAACAGCGAGCTGAACGTCTCGTAAAGCGTCGTGGGGTTTCCGGTGGTCTTGCCATCCATCCCCATGGTCCCTGTCATCTTCGGCAGGCCGTATCTTGCCGCCATCTGCCCGCAGGCGGCGAATATCATCGGCGTCTCGACTCCGAGGTATCCGATGAAGCCGGTTCTCACATCGACCAAGGTCGATTCAGAGCTGTATATGTGAGGCGCACCGGGGCAAGCCGTCTGGGTTATGACCAGGCTCGCGAGGTTCTCTGAATTTGCGTTGACGATCGTGCCGGCCACGGACATCGGGCAGGTGCTCCCTCCCAGCGACATCGACATTGAGATGACGGGGATCCCAGCTCTTGCGTACTCGCATTGAGCTTCGACCGCCCCCTTCTCGAATGTGAGGGGCGCTATCACACAGCTGAGGACGGTGAACGGGGGGCGCTTCTTAACTTCCCCGGCACCTCCAGCGACGAGTTCCCCGATGCGTATCTGCACCTTTGCGTCCTCGATCCCTATGGTTCCTGAGCCGGCCGAACCGTGGATGGGCTTGGTGGTGTTCTTCATGCAAGTCCAGAGCTCGTTTGCGAAGCAGGCGTGAGACGGCACATCCCTCGCGGTCACCAGTGGCCAGATCAGGTCTACCGCGGGCATTGCGTCGCCGATGCGCGTCAATTCGGCAAGGTCCTCGGTGGTCGCCTCCTTGTGCTTCTTGGTCTCATAGTCCTCTATCCAAGTGGTCACGCCTCCGAGCGAGACGAATGGCCAGGAATCCGCCGGCAATTCGACATCCAGCTTCTTGTCTCTTGCGCCGATTGTGAACCCTTTGGGCGTCTTTTTCAGGGCGGCGGCGACGAGGCTCTCCGGTATCTTCGCGATCTCCTCCTTGAAATCGACATCCGCTCCGGCCTTGCGCAGCATCTCAAGAACGGTCCGGCTGTGGATCCTGACCCCCATTGTCTCGAGGACCTCTATGCTCAGCCTGTGTATCGTGTCCTCTTCCGCCTTATCTAGGAACTTGAATCGAGCGACCGCCATCCGATCATCTCCGTGTTCGATCGAACACCAGAGATTCCGCATTGATAATGTACATTTGCATCGGATGGTCCATGGACGTCAGTTTATGCAAAACGGTTCCGGGACAATCAGATGTCGTCATCATCTTCTGTGCTTGTGCGCAGCAGTTCGGGTTTTTTCCGCATTCTCCTCGATGTCGATATCATGAAAACAACAGTGATGATCCCGGCCATCGGGACGATGAGGGAATCGAACTCAGGGATGTAGGCCGCCGGGCATGCCAATGACACGACGTCGTTCACCCCGAAGCTCCCCGTGAAATACCAAGTCGCGCCAATGTCCGTCGATTTATAGGAGTAGCTGGTATTGGTTACCGCCCAGAAAACGTTGTTGCTGTCCCTGTCTATCGCGACATATCGGCTGCCCGTTGGCGGGGGGCCGCCGACGGTCGACAGGTTGCCTCTGGCGGCCCAGTTGGCCCCGCCATTGGCCGAATAGCGAATGGTGCCATCTTGACGGAGGACGAATATCTGTTCCGATGCCAATGCGCTGTTCCCGATGTGATATACATGCACTTGAGTCCCTGCTCCGCCTCCCGTCTTGCCAGAGCTCGCGGTCCAAGCGCCGCCATATGAATAGTACAAGTTGGTGTTCGACGTGGACCGTATGGCCCAGTATCTGCCCCCTGTCGCATTATAGCAGACGTCCTTGAAGTCGGTATTCCTCTGTCCCGGAGTGACCTTTGCCGTGCAGTTCGTCCAGCCCCTCGCACTGCCGAGAGTCGTCGTCGTCCATGTCCAGCCGTTAGACGCGATTATCAGGCATCTCGCCTCGCCTGTCGTTGCATTGGGGGCGATGCCAACAACGGTCGTTGAGTTGCATGGCCCTGTGACCTCGTCTCCCCAGCTTGTATCGACATTCACCCTCCAGTCGTAGACTCTCCCGGTATTGGTGACCGCTAGGACATATGCCCTGTCGAGCGAGTGAGCCATTGCAACTATCGTCTCTCCGCTCGATAGCGTTATCGAGCCGACATTCGCCCAGGCTATGCCATCATTAGACCTGAATGCCGAGACACCGGTCCCAGTGCCCCTGAGGGCCCATGGATCCGCCAGAGCGGCGTTCAGCCAGCAATTGTCAGACCTTTCTGCCCAATCGGTTGTGAAGAAGATGATCTCAGAGGAACTCAGATTCCCCAGCATCGTCTTGTTGACTGAGAATTCGACTCCGTTGGTGCCGACCCCGATCTTCTCTATCGACCCCACCGTATTCCATTTTCCATCGACGACAGACCATTCCTTTACGTAGTTGGCCGTCACGATCCCGTCTCTTCCGTACACCTCCACCAAGTAGTCCGCCTCGATGGAATTGCTGTCTGTCGTCACGAGCTTGCCTATGCCGGAAACAGGGTCCTTGTCCACGAACGCCTGGAGCAGGTCCTCCCCGGTCTTCCTCAGCCTGACCACGGACCCTCCTCCGCCCCCGTCGTGGGAGGCTTTCTTCCTGTATTCTGGTACGTCCGCCCCTTCGAATGTCTTGCCGACCGTTCCGACATACATGAAATAGCTGCCGTTCTGCGATGCCGCGCCGCATTCCTTGATGTCGATGTTAGGGTTCTCCTGCGCGACCGCATCTGTGTCGTTCTTCTTGATCGAGGTCCAGTCCGCGAACAGGCCGTCGATGGTGATGCGGGCCGGATTGCTCAGGTAGTAACCGCGCGAAGGCTCTCCGACAATGTCGATGGCGCCCTGGAAATTATCCGCACTCCCCGAAGCGGTGAAGCTGAAGCCTTGGCCCGTATGTACGGCCGATATGTCTGCATCCAGATCTCTTGTGGTCCAGTCGGAGGAGCTGATCGTGAAGTTCTGCACCGAGGTTTCATGGCCCGTCTCGTTCAGCAGGAGGGGCTGGAAAGTCAAGCTCTCGTCGGCAACCCCCATAGCTATCACTTCGACCCTGAGCACCGACGGAGAGGCATCCGCCGTCACCGAGCCGCTTATCAGCGGCGTCTGCCTGACTATTATTGTGCCTCCAGTGGACATTATTGGTCCTATCGTCTCCGCATCGCCTATCGAGGTCGCGAGCTGCACGAGCGGAGGCGTCAGCAGTACATCGACCGATATTTCGATTTCATCCTGCAGTTCGGCCAAATGTAGCCCCGAGGAGGAATGCCATGAATTCCAGTCAGATTGATCCTGCGTGGATGCGTATCGCGCCAGAGACCTGCTTTCCAGGCTCCCGTTCCAGCCGGACAATATGATCATGAGATCCGCGCCAAGTGTCTGGCTTGCCTTGTATCCGGTTCCAGAATCTGCATCCGTATCGATGAAGACATACACTGTCGCAACTCTGTCGCCCGTGAATATGGAATCCTGCACTTTGATGTAAAGGAACAACGAGCTGCTCGAAGAGACGTCCTGGTCGAAGAACATCCTTCCCTCGTCCACCCCATATATCACGTCAGGGATGACCTGAGCGAATTGATAAGACGGCACGGATGCCCAATCCTCGAAATGACCGTCAATCTGGATCCCCTCGGTCCCAGCAGGTTTGGAGATGACGATTAGTGCGGTGGAAATCATCATCATCGCAACGACGATGACCAGTATCAGCTGCCAAAGCGGAAGTACGCCGCCGACCTTGGCGCGCATGCGCGAGGGTGCGATTTCTTCCTCTTCCGCAATGGGGAATTTCCTACCAACGCTGACCTTTCCTCGCTCATTACCATTGACCCTGCCCTGCTTGGTGCCATTGACCCTACCCTGTTTAGTCCCGTTCACTCGCCCGGGTCTGTCGTGGCGGGTATATCCCGGCGTTGCATCTGCCCTGATTGGCTTTTCTGGGATGGGTTTCCTCGGCGGGGGAGCCGGCGGTTCCAACGGCAGCTCGGGGACTTTTGTCTCTTTATGAACCGGCTGCGGCTTGGGGGTCATGATGGGCGGCGGCGCTATTTCTACCGGCGGCGGTGGCGGGGGCAACGGCACGCCCGTCGTCTCTGGTTTGACCGACTGGGTCTTGGGAGCGCCTGTTTTCACGACAAGCTCACGTTCGATCTTCTGAAGGCGGCTTGCAAAGTCCTTTGAGATCTCCTCCCAGTTCTTGACAGGCTTGCCCATCGATTCCTTCACAGATTCATCAAAGCTGACCCCCCAGTCTACGAGCTTCGAACCGCAACCGGGGCATCTCTGCTCCAACTGTTTTAGCAATGAGCCGCAGACAGGACAGGCGAAAATCGTACTGTTGCTGAATTTGGTCTTGCAGTTGCCGCATGAAGTCTTCCTCGAGAGAATCGGTTGCTGGCATACCGGGCATCTGAACCTCCTCTCAGGTTTCTTCGTCGCAGGATCCATCTAATCAACTCCCGCAAGAACCGATGCGGCCATCCTCTCATTTCCAGCCTCAGCTCGAGAGCATCTAGCCGAGGTGCAAAGGCAACAGACTTCGAACATTATCCGACCCATCAAATAAATGAGGGTATTTATAGTTGGCGAGGCGCGGGCTTCTCACTGGATGAAATCGATAAGAAAATTCGATTTCCAGGCCCTATCTGTGATGCCTATGTCTTTCAATCGACAGGATTTCTATCATCACCAATACAGCTATCAGTCCGCCGCCTACCAACATTATCATGTCGCCGTTGGCGCCCCCCATCCTCCAGCCTATCAGCAGGAAGATGACCAAGACGCCGAAGATGACGAAGAACCTCTCTATCGATTTTATCCCGCTCTCGACCCTATCGAACCCTTTTGTGGTCGATCCTTCGACGTCATTGCTGTTGCTCATTGCTGAGTCCACTTCTGAGCAGATAACGCCCGATTGAGCATGCCTTTCGGAGATATATCTTATCTGCCATGAATGGGAGGTTGTACGATGAAAAGAGCACCTCCGGAATATCTTCGATGATAATCAGTTGGCGATGATTTTAATATCCTAATGCAGAATGATGACCAATCCGTGTCCAGGTGTCCGGATGAAAATCTGCCAATCTTGCGGTGCCGAATTGGACGAGAAAGAGACGAAATGTCCAATCTGCGATTTTGTCTTTCCAGTGGCTGAGGCACCAGTGAAAGCAGAAGAACTCCCGGAAGGTTCAGTCACGGGTCTGCTTGACGACATGAAGACGCGCATTCAAAGGCTTGCCGGAATCACGCCGAAGGAATCTCCTGCAGGAAAGGCAGGGCAGGAAGTAAGGGAAGAGCCTGTTGAGAGGGAGGATGAATCGGCCGAAGCAGTTGAAGCGGAAGAGACACCCGAGATCGATGAGGCCGCAGAAGCTGAGGAAAAGAAGCAAGCCATCAGGAGCACACTGGTTATCCCGGGGCTTACGCCCCGCGATGCCGAGCCGACAAAACCTGTAAAACAAGGACACAAGATTTCCGCGGCCGATGCGACGGAGGGAGGAAGAGGCAGAATATATCTGGCGGTTGCTGCAGTCATAATCGTCGCAATAGTCATACTCGCATCTTGGTATTTCTTCTTGAGCCGCCCATCTTCAACGAACCCGACCGTCGATGGATATTTCGACGAATGGGAGGATTCGGTCAAATATCAGTCGTATTTCCTTTCGGACAATGATGAGATCAATTTCAAGGAGACCTCGATCCAGTATTACGACAGGAGTGTCTTCTGGTACTTCCTGACGGGTGGGCCGCTTTTCAACGCCTCGTCCAAGGCCTCCACTCTGATAACCACTTACGCATTGTTCATAGACGCGGACGGGGATTCAGGGACGGGATTCTCACTTATCGGAGGCTTCGGGGCGGATGATTTTGTCAGCATCTCCGGAAGTAGCGGCCAGAGAAACGCCTCGCTCACCAAGTTATACGAATTCGTTGGCACAGACACCCGCAATTGGAGCTCCTGGGAAATCATAGATCCGCTCACGGTCGGGACGATGGGCGATAGGGTGGAAACCTCATTTCATCCGCCATCATACTTCAACAGGACTTATGCGAAATTCATCGCCGTCTCCTATGAAGGGGTCTCCAGGCCGAGCGTCACACTCCCCTTCTCCTTGGATCCGGGCATCCTATTGATTCAGCAGACCCCCATCATCAACACGAACGGCGTAATCACCCTTGGACAAAACAGGCCCGTGCTCCAAGTCGACATCAAAGGATATGGCAGCGCGAAGCCCATAGAGATTCTGCGTCCCTCCCTAACGGGCATATCCGGGACATACAATCTGGGCCCTGTCAATTGGAGCGAGTCGGAGATGGCCGCAGAGAAGAGCTTCCTGTTCACGGTGAACACTACCGCATTGGATTACGGCAAGTCTGTTGAAGCTTCCATGATCCCTGCAAGCGTGGTGTCGGACTACAGCTCCGTCGTGATACTTGGAACGCCGGCAAAAGGATATGTGGGCGGATATCCGAGCGGGAAGGCCGTCGACGGGCTGTTCAAAGACTGGACGAGCACGGTTGAAGATACGGCCGACGCCTCGGTTGGCGACGATGATATAAACATAACACGGGTTGGAAACGAGACTGCTGCATCCAAGACCTACTTCTATATCGAGGTGGTCGGGAAGATCATGAACGGAACGCTCATACCCGTCAGGGAGAGGATACCTTCGCCTTCGATGCCTAGCGGGGTAGGCGGCGACGAACGAATAACCGGCGAGGATGTGCTGAGGATATACATCGACACCGATCCCGCTTCTCACAAGGGTGCGCCCACCCCCGTCAACGGTACCGACATCAGGCCAGACCTAATGATTGAGATAAGCGGCAGGAACGGCATCATAACGCAGCAGATGGTGAAATATTGGACGACCGGCTGGTACGAGAACTATTCGATCACGGTCGAAGCGGCTTTGGATGCAAATATGATGGAAGTCGAGATATCGCTGGGGAATCTGACCAACGCCACATTTGCGGTCGTCGCGACCGATTGGGTGGGCAACAGCGACAACATGTCCGGCGCTTTCTCATGAAGCGCTGCGCATATGTCCTGATTATCGTATTGGGTATCGGTCCTCATGCCAGTATTGGGACAACCTTTTTATCTCCCCTTTTTGTTAGGACTTGAAATGACAATATCCAGCGAGGGGCGGGCGGAACTCGTTTTCGCCGCGAAGTTTTCGGTCTACTCCAATTCGATCCTTGTGGTGTTGAAATTGGCAGTGGGCCTGTTCACTTTCTCCGTCAGTGTGATATCGGAGGCCATACACTCCGGCACCGACCTCCTTGCGGCATTGATAGCGAATTACTCGGTGAGGAAATCAACGAAGCCGGCCGACGACGGCCACAGCTTCGGCCACGGAAAATATGAAAGCTTGTCAGGGGCCATTGAGGCATTGTTGATCCTCGTGGCCGCCATGATAATCATCTACGAGGCGGCACTGAAGTTGATCTCCGTTGCGGAGATAAATGTCGTCGAAGCCGGCATCGTAGTCATGGGCATAAGCGCGATAATGAATTTCGTAATATCGAGATACCTCATGAAGATAGCAAAAAAGCACAGATCTCTTGCTCTAGAGGCCGACGCGCTCCACCTTAGGACCGACGTCTGGACTTCGGCCGGAGTCTTTGCAGGGCTGCTTGCGGTGAAGATAACCGGATACAATGTAATCGATCCGATTATCGCAATAATCGTCGCCGTGATAATCATACATGCTGCAGTCACCCTCACCCGAAGGTCGACCTATGAGCTGCTTGACCACAGCCTATCCGCTGAGGAGGAGGCGGCAATCTGTGAAGCGATAAAATCTGCGACCGGGGAGACCGGCACCTATCATGGTCTAAGGACGCGCAGATCCGGCAGGGATTCCTTCATCGATTTCCATCTGGTCCTTCCAAAGAACCTGCCGATAGAGAAGGCGCACAAGCTCTGCGATGACATCGAGCAGAAGATCGTCGAGAGGTTGCCTAATTCGAATCTCACGATACACGTGGAGCCATGCAACGGCGAGTGCGACAGCTGCAACAATGTGGAGATGTGCAAGTCCGTAAGATAGGCGGCTACCTGTTCCGGCGCATCAGACCGAGGTCCTTTCCGACCATCCCAAGGACCTTTGATGAAATTGCTTTTTCGTTGACCTCGTATCCCATGAAGCGGCGATTGAGCTTGGCGCACTCCAACAGAGTCGTCCCGGTCCCCATGAACGGATCGAGGACCGTATCGCCCTCTATGGAGAACATCCTGATCAACCGCCTGGGAATCTCCGCCGGGAATGCGCCGGTTCTGTCCCCTCTCTCAGCAACATTCTGGCAAGCTCCCCGAACGTCATCCCATATCTGGGAGAACCATCTATCACGTTCACCCTTTGTAAATGACGAACCGTATCTCTTCGGATCCTTTGGAGCGAACTTCCTGAGTCCCCCCTTCCTAGCGATGAGTATGAATTCGCAGTCCAATGTCACATAGGCGTTCGTGGGCAGAAAACCTGAACCTAGGAAAGCGTTCGGCCTGTTCATCGGTTTCTTCCACAATATGTACGGCAGGATGTCCAGGCCGCAGCATTCCAGCGTTCGCGTCAGGTCGACATGGTTGGGGAATACCTGGAATCTTCCTCTTGATGTTCGGGCCGCATCCCCGATGTTTACACAGCATATCCCGCCGTCGATCAGCACCCTTGCGCACTCTGAGAATGTGAGCGCGAGCTTCGCATGCATCCTCATGTATGCCTCCCTCAGGCTTTCGCGGTTTCCAGAGGCCAGGCCGACCCTTATCCTTTCGTCCATGTCGGAGAAGAGCCCGTCCCACATCTTGATCATGGGGTATGGGGGCGATGTCACCACCAACTGCACCGAACAGTCGGCCAATTCATCCATGCTCGCAGAATCGCCGATCACTATCCTGCTCGCCGATGCAAGATTCTTCTCCATCCGCGCCATCGCAGACTGTATCGCCCTGCTAGATATGAATTTGCTTGCGTATTGAGCCGCATCGATGATCACGAAGTGAATACAACTATTTGGCTTCCGGACGGACCGCCGATGTACAGCACGTTCGAGCGTTCCAGCTCGGATTCGAAGCTCTGCGGATCCACCTTGATCCAACCATAGGGCATGTCTTTCACGCCGATGCTAGTCCATCTCTCGCTGCCCACCATCATTACGCCGGAATGAAAGCTGAGCGATCCGATGAAACGCTTCACGAGGGTCTGGTCGATATCCCCGTCGAAGAAGTTGCCGACTTGGGAGAAGTGCGAATCCGAGTCGATTTCCTCCCCCATGCTGTTTCCAATCGTCCAGTTTATCGCATCTACCTCGTAAGCGTAAATGTTATTCCTCGTTCCGGCATATCTTTCTGAGTCGATCGCGAAAGGCAGCGTGAGGAGGATGAGCACGCAGATTGCCGATGTCAACAGGAGGGAATGCGCCCCCCCTCTTTTCTTGAGCGCGTAGGCCACGAAAGTCCCAAGGCCGATCATGACGCCGATGTCAAGCAGGTCTATCGTCCTTGTGATTATGTCCAGCGATAGAAGGTCCTCCGCCCTGAGGAGGCCGTAGATTATGATTGCGAACGGGGCGGAAATCAAGGAGAAATAGAACGCCTTCGATTCGCCTATCGTCGATGCTAGTATGGAGATGCCGCATATCCCCACCACAGTCAAGATGATTCCCGCGATCATCGGTATCGAAACCGCCCAGAGTGCGTTTTCACCAACGGTCCCTATTGGCGATAGGAAATTCATTCCCAAGAGGAACAGCAGCCCGGCGGTAATGGTCACGAGCATCGCGCTCCTCCCCAACGCGGAGATTCCCCGCTCAGCGATGTAATAGACGCCGATGGTTATCATTATGGCGAGCCCGATGAACAGGTATAGGCCGTTGTCCGGCGTCAGGTATTCCAGCCTGTCGAACTGCATGTACCCGTAGTAGAGCGCCATGAAGTTCAACGACACGACCGACACGAAGACGTCCATGATCTCCGTGGAGCCTACGCCCCCCGCTCTCTTCGCGAGCAGCAGCCGTGCGAAGCTGAAAATCGCTATGGTCAATATCGCTATCAGCGCTATCAGATGGTGGACGAAAGGCATCATGAGCAGAAGGAGTGTCGATATGACCCTCATCCGGGGGTCCTTGCGCATCAGGAACGAAATCATCAGGAACGGCAACAGGGACATTCCGAAGCATTCCTTCCATGACGCCTGGGTGACAATCACAAAGGGCCCGTAGGCTGCCGTTCCCATGAGCGCCACCGTCGCCACGCGCAGATTGTCGGTGAGCCTTCGAGCGAGCACGTACACGCCCAGGAGGGTGAGCATTGACAGGGGGGCCGCCATCCCGCCTATCAGGAACAGGGGGTCTTCGCCGGTGAATAACGCCGATTGCGCGACAAAAACATCATAGGCAGGCGTGCTCGTGGTATGCGAGCCCTCATAGCTCGCGCCGTGCTCGGGCGTAAGGTAGCCTGTGCCAGCTATGTGCTCTGCATATCTCGCTTCTAAGAGTCCGTCGAGTATGTACGGATACTGGGAATCCGCCAGGGTATGCGCCCGTATCGCCACCCCGCCCAGGATGACGACGACTATTGCCAGGGCGAGCAACACCTTCTTCCCGTCTATCGTTATCCGCACTACTTCCGCGTCTTTGACGCTCCGATCACTGTTTTTCAACGAACCTGAACTAGCCGGGGGTGGTAATAATTTTGGTAGGGGCGATTTCCGGGCTTATCGAAGGGGTCGGGGCGCAAAATCCAGCATTATCGCGGGTGAACGCCATTGGAGAAAGTTTTTTAACTTTTTCATCTGTTACAGCGCCAGAGTGAACTCGATGGAAGTACTGGAGGCTATGAAGACTCGCCGGAGTGTGCGAAAATATCGATCTACCCCAGTTCCTGAGGCTGTTTTGAAGGATGTCCTGTCGGCTGCGCGCATGGCCCCTTCGGGGGTAAACGCCCAACCCTGGAAGCTGATAGTTGTCACCGATGAAGAGCTCAAATTGAAGCTCGTTCAAGCATGCAACGGCCAGAAGTTCATAGCCGAGGCGCCGGTGATAATCGTCGGATGCGGTTTCCCGGACGACGCATACGCCACAGTCGGCGGTTATATGAACTGCTATGTACTGGATGTCACCATAGCGATGGATCATCTCATACTTGCTGCGACCTCATCGGGCCTTGGAACCTGCTGGATAGGCGCATTCAAGGAGGAGAAGGTGAAGGAAGTCCTCGACATACCTCCGGATGCAAAAGTGGTAGCGCTCACGCCTTTGGGTTACCCGGACGAGACCCCCTCCAAGAGGTCAAGGAAGGATTTGGCCGAGCTCGTGTGCTACGATAAATTCGAATGAGAGTCGTTTGGCTAATGGGAATCAACCAGGCACCAGGTCAGCCTAGCTCAGGTTGCAGCAGGCGTCCGTCGGAGATATGCGTCAACAGCGGTAGAAAGTGATATGATGGTCGCAAAGGGAGCTACTAGGGCGGGAGAGTTCTTCTGTTTCCATTGCGGGAGACAGGTCGATCGGGACGATCAAGTCTGCAGGGGCTGCGGATTGGGCTTCCACAAGATGATGATGGCGTTCAGATGCCCCAGGTGCGCCAAGATACTCCCGTCTGGCGCGGTGATATGCCCTGCATGCGGCCTCGGTTTCAAGATCAAGAACGTCGCAGCCACAAAGGATATGACAAAGGACGAGGAGATGCTTGTCGAGCTGATCGACTGGGGTAAACAGCCAGGAGTTCCCGCATCCGACCCGCTGCCGGATACGGCAAATGATGCCGTTTGCTCAGAAGCTCCTCCATTGGATCTTCCCATGGAACGCCAGGCAGAGCCTGAGGGAACGACGGAGAACCGGGATGCCGATGAGGCACTCCGTCAGGACGCGGTGAAGACCGATGAAACGGCTTTGCCTCTGAGCCCCGAAGTCCGATCAGGCCAGGACGGCGGCGAATCTGCCCATCATGCCGTAGATCCGGATTCTGAGGGGGTCGGTGGCATTTTCATCAAGATAGATGAGGCAGGGACGGACCTCCTGAGCACCGTCGACAGGAACAAGAAGCTCCTCGACCAGGTCAAGGGGGAGGGCGGCGGCCCGGAAGGGAGCGGGACCAGATCCCCCGCGGACATCAATCTCATGTATGACCGGCTATTGTCCGGGATAAACGATATCGAAAGGCTCGATTCCAAGATAAACCAGCTGGCAGTCGAAGTGAAGGCGGCTCTGTCCAAGGGCGATTCGAGTGAGCACGCTGTCCGGCAGCCAATTCCGTCGCAGCCCGTCACTTCTGAGGTTTCGAGAGGAAGCCTGTCGAACCTCGCCCTGAGGAAGCTCCTTGAAGAGCGTGAAAGTGAGGTGCGCCAGTTAAAGGAAAGGGAAGCGGAGATCTCCCGCAGGGAGGAGCACATCAACAGGATGGTCCGAGAGTACGTCTCCAAGAAGAAGGAACTCGAAATGCTGAGGAGGAGCGCTTCGGCGGGCACCATCGGCGCGTCCGAGCATGTCAGGAGCGCCGACGGAGCCATGGGAACCTCCGATTTCCCAGAGCAACTGGTCGTGGATGACAAGGAGGAGTGGCTCAGGGAGCAATCCCGCATCAAGAGCGGCCTGATCGAGATCAGGAACGAGATGGAGGCCAAAAACGAGGCCTTGGGATATTACCCCTCGCACATATCAGGGGATGTCATGGAGAAGATAGAAGTACTGGAAGAGCGGCTAATTGATGCGACGAGAGAACGTGACGAGCTTTCCGCAAGACTGAGGAGCACGGAGGAGCGCATGAGCGAGGTCAAGGCAATGTTCATCGTCCTCGATCAGCTGCTGGGGAAGTTGCCTCCGGGAGCCATAGACGAGTTCTCGAAATCAAAGGAATTCAGACTTTACGAGAAGATACTGGACGAACTGAAGATATAGGTGCGTGCATTGGTAGGTGCGGTAAGGGGTTGAGGCATACATGGGGCTCAGGGATCAGGCAAAAGGGACCGCCGGGAATGCCGACGGCGTCAATCCTGAGGACGTAGGGGGCGCCCCTCCCTCTGGATACACCCTTGAATTCTCAACTACCTACGTCATCGAGGAGGAATCGCCGAAACTCGCCTACCAACTCTTCAAGGCGGCGCTCGCACAGAACCTGAAGGGCATAGTGATATCGAGGACGTTCCCCAAGAACCTTCAGAAGACATGGGACATCGAGGAAGTCCCGATCTACTGGCTCACCAATGTCCCATCGGAGGAATCCCTGGGTCCCAGGGACCTCGACAAACTCAACTTCATCATAACAGACTTCCTCACGAAGAACCACGGCATCGTGCTGATCGACGCTTTGGAGTACTTGATAACCAACAACAAGTTCGTTAGCGTTCTGAAGCTGATCCAGAGCATGAGGGACCAGGTGGCGATCACGAAGTCTATCGCCATAATCTCCCTGAAATCAAGCACCCTCGAACCGATGAAAGTCGCATCGCTCCAGAGGGAGGTCGAATTCATCGTTCCGATGAAAGGTGCCGACGCAACCCCTGTCGAGCCGTCGGTGGCGGAAGCAGCAGACGCAACGGCCGCAGAGGAAGGCGCTGGGCAAAGCGCAATGGATGCGGAGTCAGCACGCAAGAAGACGGAACGAGAGCGAGCCGAGGTCACCGAGACGCTACTCAAAGTAAGGAACATGAGGAACGAACTTGAGGACTACAAGGCGGGCCTGGTCCAGAAAGAACAGGAGTTGACCGAGAAGGTCAAGGCGAGGTTCGTCAAAGAGATGCAGACGCTCGATGCGAAAAAGGCCAACGTCGAGACGATGTATAAGGACCTCGAGAGCAAATACATGGAGATAGACCAGATCGTTGCGACAAAGACCGAGGAGAAGCTCAGGGCGATAGCGGGGCAGGAGGAACAGCTATTGCACGAGAAGGAGCGCCTCGAGGTCTTGGACGCCTCACTCAAGAAGAGAGAGGACGTAATGGCGAAACGCGCGGAAGAGATTCGCGCGAAAGAGGCTTTCCTCGTCGAAAAGGGGAATGAGAACGCTGCCAAGATAGGCGAGATAGCCGAAAAATCCTCCAAGGTCGAGGCGGGCCTTGCAAGGCTGAAGGGAGAGGTTGCCAACGTAGAGAAGGCGAAGATCGAGCTTTCCGAGAGCACAGCGAAGGCAAAGAGCGAGCTCGAAGAGAAATCGGTGTTTCTCTCAGAGAAGGAGAGGAACCTTGTCGAGAGGGAGGCGTCCATCGCCCCTACCGAGTCACGATTGAATGAGAGATCGGCCGAGCTTGAGAGGAAATCCTCTGAGATATCCGAGTTGGAAAAACAAGCCAGCGAACTGAAGGAGTCCCTGGGGGGAGAAAAGGGCGAAATCGAGGCCATCAAGGCCGAGCTGACTGCCGAGAGGGAGAAGTTCGAGCAGGAAAAGAGCGCACTTCAAGATAACACCGAGCGGGAAAAAGCCGAACTTGGCGCCTTCAGCGAGAAGCTGCAGTCGAAAGAGCGGGAACTCGGGCTCAAGGAGGAGAAGCTCGTCCTAAGGGAGCAGAGCTTCGCCGAGGAACTCGCCGCGAAGACCGAAGCCGTCGACCGCAAACATGGCGAATTCCAGGACATCGAGCAGCAGTTGGCCAAGAAGCGGGCCGATCTGGACGCCCAAGAGATCCAATTGAACCAACAGAAAGCAGAATTCGGCACCGCCACTTCGATCCTCGACCAGCGCACAAGCGCCTTGGACGACAGGGAGAAAGCCTTCCTGAGGGAGGAGGAGGAACGTTCTGCATCCCTCCGCGAAAGAGAGGAGGAGCTCGGCAAGAGGGACTACGACCTTGAGAACATGCGTATGGCATTGGACCGGCGCGAGGAGGACCTCCAGGCCCGTGAGAAGAACATCAGGGAAATAGAAACGCTTGTCAATGAACGCAGCGAGAAAGTAGCGGACGACACTCTAAAGGTCAACGAGATTCAGGCGAACATAGAGGCGATGAAGGCCGAACTCGATGGCAGGGAAGGCAAGATCCAGTCGCTCGAGGCGGAATGGGCCTCGAAGAGCGAGGCAATGGAGGCCGATAGGGAAAGGCTCAACCAGAAGCAGGCGGCCCTGTCGACGGCCGCGACGAAGCTCAAAGACGAGATTGCCAACATGGGGAGGCAGAGGAACGAGATAAACGCGGCGACCGAGGCCATGCGCAGCGAGCAGGAGAAATTCGCGTTGGAAAAGGCTGAGGCCGAGAGGAAGATAGAGGAGTCGAACGGCCTTTCGAAGGAACTGGATAGGTGGAGAACGGAGCTCTCAGAGATGGAGGAGACCCTTAAGATCCGTTCGAAGGACATCGAAGCCAAAGAGGCGGAACTGACCAATCTGGAAGCAAAGCGCGAATCGGAGCTCGTCGAGCTCACCAAGAAACGTGACGATCTTATAGCCGAGATATCGCAGGAGAAGGAAGCCTTCGCCGCAGAGCGCACGCAGTTCGACGCGAAGATAGCCGAGCTCAATGTGTCCAGCAGCGAGATAGCTGAAAAGGGCCGCAATTTGGAGGCCTACGAAAAGCAACTGCAGGACTCCCTCAGGAAGGTGACCGAGAGGGAGGAGGATGTCGTCCAACGGGAGAAGGAGCTGCAGGCGCTCAGTTCCGAGATTCAGGAGAAAAATTCGAAAGCCGAGAACATGCAGCGCGACGCCGAAGAAAGAAAGATCGCAATTGAGGAGAGCCTCAGGTCCAGGGCCGCCGAGCTGGATTCCCTCGGCACGCACCTCGAAGCCAAGACGAAGGAATTGAAGGAAGAGCAGGTCAAGACGGAGGCGCATTGGGCCGATCTCGAGAGCGAGACCGAGAGCTTCCATGCGAGGCTGCAGGAGCACGAAGACGAACTGATGCGCAAGGAATCCGACATAGTGTCGAGGATGAACGCGGCCGAGTCCTACATCAAGTCGGCAGCATTGAAAGAAGACGAATTGAATGCGAAGATGAACCAGATATCCGAGATGGAATCGAGCCTGAGGGCTGAGATTCAACAGGTGGACGCGAGGAAGAAGGCGCTCGATGATGAGAAGGCGTCGGCCGACAATGAGAGGACCGCCCTGTTGGCGGGCATAGAGGAGGCAAGGCGCGAACTTGAATCGGAGCGGGAGCGGATAGGTGCGGATAAGGCCAAGATGGTCGAATTCAGGGCGGACATGGAGAGCCGCACCAATGAGCTCGAAACCCTGAGCAGGAACCTCGATGAAAGGAAAGCGAGCATGGAGAACGAACGCGCCCTGCTCGAGAAGGACATAAAGGGCAGCAGGGAGACCTCCGATCAGTTCGACGAGCAGTCGGAGAGCCTCAAGGCAAGGATGGCCGAGCTCGAGACCGAAAGGCTCCGGCTTGAGGGAGGGAGGAAGGAGCTCGAAGCCGAAAAGATAGGGCTCGCGGCCCTGCGCGACGAAATCGGTTCCGAGAAAGAGCGCATAATGAAGATCAAGGACGAATTCGAAAGGAAGAGCGCCGAGCTCGAGACTGCGAGGCGCGAACAGGAGGATGTTGAAAAAGCACTTGACCTGTCATCGAAGGAGAGCGAGAACAGGTCCAGGGAGCTCAACGACCTCGCAAACGCCATCGACCAAAGGGAGAAGGCCCTCGAGCAGGCGAAGGCCTCTATGGAGGCATCCTCCGATGCACGTAAAATGGAACAGGATGAACGTGAGAGGCAGCTCTCTGAGAGATTGAACTCCTTTGAGGCGCTTCAGAAACAGGCATCCCTAGCAGGCCAGGAACAGGCGCAGATCTCGGAGAAGCTCGCGTCCCTGGAGCGTGAGCACATCGAAGTCGAGAATCTGAAGAGGGAGCTGTCCGCAAGGGGAGCGGAGGTATCGGAGCTACGCGAGACTCTGAAGAAAGGCTCGATCGAGCTTGAAAAGCGGAGATCCGAGACGGACGCGCTCAGGAGAGAAATAGATACGAAGGACGCTCAACTGGCGGAAAGGGAGAAATCGATATCCGAGCAGCATGACCGGTTGGAGGCCGAAAGGGCGAAGCTCACCGCCGAGGGAGCGCAGTTCTCAGAAAGAGTCTCGCGCTCACAGGCGGCGGAAACCCAGGTCGCCGAGCGTGAGGCGAAGCTCATGGCTGCGATTGCGGCAATCGAATCTAGGGAGACCGCCGCGAAGGCGGCCGAAGAAGCCGCGGATAGACACGCTAAGGAAGCCGAGGCGAAACTGCAAGCGCTGATGGCGGAAAATGAGCGGAGGGCAAGCGAGCTCGATTCAAAGGCCGACGAACTCGAGAAAAAGCTGAACGAGATGCGGGCCAGCGAGGCCGAGAGGGAGAACACCCTCAAGATCAAGGAGAGCGAAATCGCAGAAAAAGAGGAGCACGTCAAATCGAGATCGGCCCAGCTGGAGAAAGAAGTGGCCGATTACGAGGCCTTGACCGTCACAATGACCAATGAGAAGTCAGAGCTGGAGAACCAGAAGGCCAAGATGGACGCCCTCAGGAAGGAACTGACCGAGATGACCGACCTCCTGCACGAGGAGCGGAGTAAGATAGACCAGGAGATCGCCGCGCAGATAGAGCAGATGAACCATGAGATCGAGCAGCACAGGGAGCACACGATGGCGGCAAGTAAGGAGATCGAGGAGAAAGAGACGAAGTTGAGTTCCCTCGAAGAGCAGATCCATTCCAGGGAGAGGGACATCGAGACGAGGGAGAAGGTCGTCGATACGGAACTTGAGCGCGTGGAGAACGAGCGCGCTGAGATCAGCGACCAATGGGAGCAGGTCGAGAATGCCAAGAAAGGAGTCATCACTTCGATAGAGACTGGGCTTAAAGAAGCGGTCGAGAAGAGGGAGGCAGAACTCGAGGAGAAAGCCATGGAGCTTTCCCAGAAGGAGAACGCCGCAAGGGACGAAGCAGCACGGCTGGAATCGGAATGGGACAGGCTCCAGAAACTTGAAGAGCAGCTGCTGAAGCTCGGCACTACCTTAAAGGAAAAAGAGGAAGAATTGAGACGCACTTAGTGCGGCTCAACCAGATGTTTTGCCCTCTGCAGCCGGATACCGGCTCAGAACACATTGAGTTCGTTTCTAAGGATTTGCGTGGTTATCCTGTCTATGTTCTCCAGGCATTCGTCGACGACGCCCCTGACCTCAGACGCGTATCTCGAGGGCTTCACTCCCTTCGCATATATCAGCTGGACGCTCGCAGCCTGGGGCATGTCTATCCTTTTTCCTATCTGCGCGAGTATCCTTACGCGCGCCTCGAGTATGTCCCCCTTGCCGATCTCCGCTATCTTGCAGGCTATCTGGTAGGACAGCAGGTTGTAGATCTTTCCGACGTGGGTCACGGGGTTCTTGCCAGCCGACGCCTCCATGCTCATCGGCCTGAACGGGGTGATCAGCCCATTGACCCTGTTCCCCCTGCCGACCGAGCCATCGTCGCCGTTCTCCATGGAGAGGCCGGAAACGGTCAGGTAGAAAATGTCCTTGTTGTAGTTGTCGGCGGTGTTGACGTCGACCTTGACATCCCTGCAGGTGCATTTTGTTGCATGGTCGGCCACAGCCTCCCTCAGGTCGTCAATGACGCCGATGTAGTGATCCCTGTCCTTAACGAGCGGCGATACTATCGCCGACGCGACGGTGAGGTTTATCGTTTTCCCTTCGCGGCACGACATGACCTTGACGTCCTTCCCGACCTCAGGAAGCTTCTTCTTCAATGGTCCATTGATGAACCTCTCGGTCTCGAGAGTCAGCTTCTCTGTCTCGCTGAGCGGGGCGAAGCTTACGCCGAACGAAGTGTCGTTCGAGAGCCTCTTCCTGGTCTCGTACACGCCCCTGAGGTCGACGCTCCCCTGCCCTATCCTGCAGTCGAGGGTCACGTCCCAGTCTGGATCGAGGTGTTGGAAATTCTTCTTCATGTATTCATAAGCGGCCTTGAGCGCCGTGGTTCTGTAGGGGAGCCTCTCGCCGTTGACCTCGGTGGTCGCCCTGCCGACGAGTAGGATGTAGATCGGTTCGAGAATGGCGCCTCCGCCGAACTTAGGGGCCGATTGGCCTCCGACCACCTGGGTCTCATCGGTGTTGTGGTGAAGTATCCTGTCGTAGCGGTCCAGGTACATCCTGCACAGCGCCCTGCTCACGCTCTCCGAAAGCCCGTCTGCGACGCTGTCCGGATGCCCGATGCCCTTCCTCTCCACTATTTCGACGTTCTGATCCTCAATAGCAATCTCATCGATGGTTTCGACAATGATGTTTCTTGCCATAATGCCACTCTCAAATAGGAATATAACTGAATTTCGATACCTTACTTAAACCTTTCCCCAGTCAATCATTTGATGGATCCGACAGCGTGTGCTGATGCAGAAAAGAAAAGGGAGAAAAAAGGGTTTTACCGGAGTTTCAAAAACTTCTTTTTCTTCCCCTTCTTGATCAATTCGGCCATCTTCCTCTCTTCCTTTGCGGAGCTGAGGAGGAAACACTCGGCCCAGTGGCCCGGTTCGAACTCCGTCTCGGCCGGCTGGTCGACCCTGCAGATGTCCATGACGTACGGGCATCTCGGGTGGAACCTGCATCCCTTCGGTATGTGTGTCGGGTCCGGCCGCTCACCGCGCAGGATGATCTTCTCTTCCTTCGCTGTCGGGTCTGGCTTCGGGACGACTGTGATCAGCGCCTGCGTATAGGGGTGCTTCGGGTTCTTGATGACAGCTTCGGTCGGTCCCAACTCGACTATCCTGCCCAGATACATGACGCCTATCCTGTCGGAGAAGACGTACGCGACGGAGAGGTCGTGCGTGATGAAAAGGTAGCTCAGCCTCTCCTTCTCCCTCAGGTCGAGCATGAGCTTCAGTATCTCGCCTCTGATGGAAACATCGAGCATCGAGATGGGCTCATCTGCGACAAGCAGGCTCGGGGAGAGAACCAGCGCACCCGCGATTCCGACCCTCTGCCTCTGACCTCCGGACACTTGGTGCGGATACCTCCACATGAACTGCTCCGGCGGCCTCAGGCCCGCTTCGTTCAATGCTTTCTTGACCCGGACTTCTTTGTCCTTTTCATCCTTGTAGAGCTTGTTGACGATTAGAGGCTCGGCAACGATGTCGAACACGGTCATTTTCGGGTTCAGGGATTCGTACGGGTCTTGGAAGATCATCTGTATCCTCTGCCTGGCGTAGGTCATCTCGGCCCGCGTGAGCTTCCTGACGTCGATCCCTTTCCGTCCGTCGACGGTCGTTATGGCCGCCTCGGATTTCAGCAGCTTCTTGATTATCGGGTCGTTCTCGTCGTCGATGAAAATGATGCTACCGGCTGTCGGCTCGACCAGCCTGAGTATCCCCTTGCCGGTCGTCGTCTTCCCGCATCCGCTCTCTCCGACGAGGCAGAATATCTCTCCCTTCTTTATGTCGAATGAGATGCCGTCAACTGCTTTTGCATACCTAGTTTCCTTGGTCGTGATGTCCTTCAGGAATCCCTGCCTCATCTGGAACCAGATGTTCAGATTCTCTATCCTGAGTATGTCCGTCATGTCATGAGGCGAATCCAAGGGCGGCGACGGGGTCTCTTCCTCCGCAGGCTCTTCCGCAGGTTCTTCCGGCGGAGCGCTTGGCGGGACATCCGCCTTCTCAACTTTCTCGATCACGAGTTCCTCAGTCGGCTCTTCAAGTTCCAGCGGATCTTTTTCCATCATTTCAGATCACCCCTGTCTGGACGAGATGGCAAGCCACCCAATGGTCCGGTTCGACTTCGAAGAGCTGTGGCTCGTTGTCTTTGCAGACTTCCTGCCTGTACTTGCACCGCTCGTAGAATCTGCACCCTATCGGCGGATGTATCAGGTTCGGGGGATTGCCAGGTATGGGCTCCGGCATGAACTTGACCCCTTTGATGTTCGGGAACGCCGCCACAAGCCCTCTCGTGTAGGGGTGCCTGCCGTTCTTGAAGACGTGCACCGATGTGCCGTTCTCGACAATCTTACCGGCATACATGATACAGAGCTTCTCGCATGTCTCTGCGAGCACGGATAGATCATGGGATATCATTATCAGCGCGAGGTCCAGCTCCCTCTGCAGGTTTTTCAGGAGTCGTATAATCTGCGCCTGGATCATGACATCCAGGGCAGTGGTCGGCTCATCGGCGATTATCAACTTCGGCCAGCATGCGAGAGACATGGCAATCATGACCCTCTGCCTCATGCCGCCGCTGAACTCATGGGGGTATTCGTTTATTCTGTCCGGGTTTATGCCCACAAGCTCGAAAAGCTCCTTCGCCCTTTTCAGCGCAGCCTCTTCTGTTATGTTCTCGTGGAGGAGCATGGGCTCGATGATCTGGTCGCCAACGCGCTTGACTGGGTTCAGGGCGTTCATGGCTCCCTGGAAGACTATGGACATGTCCTTCCATCTGATCTTCCTCAGCTTAACAGGGTTCAGCTTTACGATGTTCCTCCCGTTGAAAGTGATAGTGCCGGTCTTTATATACCCATTAACAGGCAGCAGCCTCATAATAGAGAGCGCGGCAGTGGTCTTCCCGCAACCAGATTCCCCGGCAAGGCCCATCGCCTCTCCTTCCTTCACTTCGAAGCTCACGCCGTCGACCGCCTGGACGGTTCCTTCCATTGTTGAGAAATAAGTCCTCAGATCCTTGACCTCTAAGAGTGCCATCAGGATTCATCCCCATCTATTCTGTCCCAGCTTCCAAGAGAGGCGTGTAAATACGGATTTTTTAGATTTCCCTATTCCTCGTCTTTTCTACTGGACGCGCGACTCATCTATTCTTTTCTATATAAAAGTATTGAATTGAAGATGTTGAATATGAATCAGTCATTGGACCTTCTTACCACATATTCTTCAAGGTCTGATGGGGCGAAGACATTCGGGAAAGATCCCTTCGCTTCTTCGACAAGGATCCTGTGGTCTTTGTACCTCGGACTGCAATGGATTAGCGCTAATGCTCTCGCACCCGCCTTCTTTGCGACCTCGGCTGCTTCACCTGCGGTCGAATGGCCGAAATCGGAAGCTACCTCCTTCTCTGATGAAAGCAAAGTGGCATCATGGATCAGCAGATCCGCGTCCTTTGAAAGTTCTATGATCTCCTTGCACGGACGGGTGTCTCCGGTGTAAACGACCTTTCGCCCTTTCCTCGAGGGACCCAGGACTTGCCCCGGTTCGATGGTCCTGCCACCCACCTTGATGCTCTCCCCTTGCTGCAGCCTTCTGAAGAAAGGCCCCGCGGGGATGCCGAGGTCGGCCGCCTTCTTGACATCGAAACGTCCCGGTCTGTCATCCTCGACCAGCCCATAAGCCAAAGTCGGGACTGTATGGTCCGCCTTAGCAGCCAAGACCGAGAATTCTTCCAATCGAACCTCCTCCTTCGGCTTCAAATCATGCGAGACTATCTCATAGCCGGGGGTGAAATGACCCGCGGTCAGAAGGAAATCCATCAGCTCAACTGTCCCCGGCGGCCCGAAAATGTCCATCGCTCTCTTCCTGCCGTTCAGATTCATGCTCTGTATGAGGCCAGGGAGGCCGAGAAAATGATCACCGTGATAATGGGTTATGAAAATCCATCTTGTGCTCATGAATGAGACATTCGACCTCATGAACTGCCTCTGCGTCCCTTCGCCGCAATCGAGAAGGGCGACTTCCTTCCCCAACTGCACCGCAATTGCCATGACATTGCGCTCAGTGCATGGGTATGTCCCCCCGGTGCCGAGAAAAACAACTCTCATTGCGCTACCGATGCTCGTGCATCCCAGAAATAAATTTCTATGGTGGAAAAGATAAATATTAATAAGATTAAAACCAAATTCTACATGTATTGAATTGTTATTTTAGAGCCAGTATTCTTAATGAATGGGGTATCTTCCATTCTGTCAACGATTATGGACGAGATATTCAATATTTTATTCGAATATGGAGTATCTATCATACGCATTATCAGCAGAAATAGTGATATTTATTAACTAAATTCGACAAGAATATACCGAGGAGGGAAAAAATGCTCGGTAGGGCGGAAAGATGGGTCAAGAGATATGAGACCATTGAGACAGCCTGCGGGAGGGCGAGATGCGTGCCTTGCACCTATCCCTACTGCCAAAGGTATGCGAGGGTGAGGAAGGCTGCGAGGAAGGCATTCCCCGCTTGATCAAGGAAACAGTATCGCATATCGTATTCAAGAGGACGTCGCCGTCTTTTTCCTATTCCTCTCTCTAGACTTTGAAATTTGGAAGATGGCTAGGCCAGCAATGGAGAGGAACATAGCTATAAGGATAGTGTTGCGATAGCCGATCTCGAGATCAAGGTAGCCGCCGAGCAACGGGCCCAAGATCCCCGCAATGCTTATCATTCCCTGCAGCCACCCCATCGAGGTTGCCTTCTCGGGGCTCCGTTCGGTCACATACTTCAGGCTGCCGACATAAAGCGCCGACCAGGAAATCGCAAGTATGATCTGGAGCGGTATTATCTCGAAGAAGTTCTGCGCCATGGAGAACAGGAGGAAGGTGATTGCGGACATCGCCAGCCCCGCCCTCACCAGCATCGTGGAATTGTATTCGTCGAGGCCGCGCATCACAATGAACTGTGATATCGCGTTCGTCCCGTATATCACGCCGACCCAGAAATAGTCCGCTCCGAGCACGTCCATCAGGAAGATGGGGTAGGTGACCCATATGAAATTCGCCCCGATGTGCCTTACGAGGACCGAGATGTATACCGCCGCGTTCTCCTTGAAGACCCTCTTCGGGAAGAGAGGCACTGCATGCTTGACCTCATCGGTCTTCGGAAGGGTGAACACCGCTATCGCCGCGACAAACATCAGGCCGGAGGAATAGGCGAATATTATCGTGGCATCCCCGACGATTCCCGCCACAATCGAACCGAACCCCCATCCTAGAGCGCCAAGCGAGGAGAAGACGCCCACCTTGCCCTTGGTCTCGTACATGAAATACGCGACGAGGACGGAAGATATCATGCCAGCAGATGCTCCGAGCAATATCCTGACGAACAGGAGCACGAAAGGCGAAGTCGCGATTATCTGCAGGAAAATCCCGAAGGTCGCCATCGCGAAACCGATCCGGAGGAACATCCTCCTCCCCCGAATGTCGGCCGCCCTGCCGATGATGACGGAGGCGATGAACAATGCCGTCTGGTATCCTGTGACGACGACCCCGATCAGCATCGAATCCGCGTTCATCTGCCTCTCGAGGACTATTGGGATGAATATGCCGCAAGCGAACAGGCTCGCGCTCGAAAAGAATTGTGCGAAATAGGTCTGCCTTGCGATGTTCGTCGTTCCCGCCACCAAGTGCCTATCCCGGGATACCCATAAAAGTTTGTCTGGCTGTAGCTACCATCCCAACCTTTCCAGGTCCCTGTCCTTCTTGACATTCTTCTTGAATTCGCGGTAATGGCGCTTGCAAAGGTGCGCGCTGCCGCCCTCGACGTCCGATATCTTCAGGCCGGCGGCTTCGATCCTCTTCACACTTATGGACCTCTCGGCATCATCTTTGCATCCCTGGACATCGCAACCTTTGGGTGCCTCTATCTTATGGCGCGGTTCTGCCATCGCGCCTTGAATGGGATTCCCTCTAATAAATCCTGTCCGGGCGGGAGTCCCCACAAAAGCGTTATCAATCAAATGGCGGATATCATCGAAGATGCCGAAAGTATCACCCTCGCTCCTCTCAGCCGATTTTGCGAACCTCGGGAGAGATGTAGTGGAGATCACAGAAATGGGGGCAGACTACCTCCACATCGATGTCATGGACGGCAGCTTCGTGCCCAACATCACGATAGGGCCAGGGGTGATAAAATCCATCCGCCACCTCACCAGGACCCCTTTCATAACGCACCTCATGATAGACAACCCCGAAAGGATGGTGGAGGGCTTCGCTTCGGCAGGGTCGGACTTCATAACCGTCCATGTGGAGGCGAAAGGGGACGTCGGCGAATCGATAAAGAGGATCAGGCAGTCGGGCAAGAAGGCCGGCATCGCCGTGAATCCTCCGACCCCGCTCGGGAAGATAGAGAGCTACCTGCCGCTCGTGGACATCGTCCTGATCATGACCGTCAATCCAGGGTGGGCTGGGCAGAAGTTCATCCCAGAAGCGGCGAGGAAGATAGCTGGAGCGAGGAAGATAATCGACGAGGAGAGCCTTTCGACGCTCATAGAGGTGGACGGCGGGATAAACGAGGAAACGGGGGCCGTCTGCGCCAAACTCGGGGCCGACATCCTCGCGGCAGGCAGTTCGATCTTCAGCGCCAAGGACCGCAGGAAAGCGATAGAGGGTTTGAAAGGGCTTTAACCAGCAATCGTAGACCAGTTTTATATCCATGAACCCGATTTGGGAGGACTGCTATGCGTCTAGACAAAGTCAAGGACTATATTTTCGGGATGTTCAAGGAGAACGCCGTCTACTTCGCTCTGATAGCCCCGGCCCTGCTGATGCTGGTAGCGATCCTGTACAATGCGAATATGCTCTGGTTCCTGTTCCTAATAGTCTGGTTCTGTGCAGGCCTGATGATCGTGTTCATACCGTCAAACCCAGAGACCAACGATCATTGACGCCGAGAACTGCCTCCGCACCGACGGAAAATCCATAAGCATTTTGTATTCGCGCCACCTTGGACTCAAGGATGGGCGTCGATATATCTGACCTTGTGTCGGGGAGACCTATTTCGCTGTCAGAGATGTCTGGCAAGATCATAGCAATCGACGCCTTCAATGCGCTCTATCAGTTCCTATCGATAATCAGGCAGCCGGACGGGACCCCCCTCAAGAACAGAGACGGGGAGGTCACATCCCACCTCTCGGGCCTCTTCTACAGGTGCGTGAATTTCCTGGAAGCGGGCATCAAACCCGTGTTCGTTTTTGATGGAAAGCCGCCTGAGCTGAAGCGGGAAACGATCCAGGCGAGGGTGGCCGCGAGGATGGATGCCGAGGTGGCTTGGAAGGAGGCTCTGGCCGAAGGAGACGTAAGGAAGGCGTGGTCAAAAGCGACCAGGGCGAGCAGGCTGACCGCTACGATGATTGGGGATTCGAAGACATTGCTTGAGGATATGGGGATCCCGTGGGTCCAGGCGCCATCGGAAGGGGAGGCCCAGGCGAGCAGCATGGTCGCGAAGGGCATCGCACACGCCGCCGCCTCTCAGGATTTCGACGCGCTCCTTTTCGGCTGCCCTCGGCTGGTGAGGAACCTCGCGATAAGCGGGAAGAGGAGGGTTCCTCGATCGAACAGGTTCGTCGACGTCAATCCAGAGGAGGTGCTGCTCGACCAGGTACTGTCGTCGATCGGGGTCTCAAGGCAGCAGCTCGTTGACATGGGGATACTGATGGGCACGGATTTCAACCCGGGCATCAAAGGGATCGGCCCAAAAAAGGCCTTGGCGATGATCAAGCAGTTCGGGAACATCGGAAAGGCGGTCGAAGCGGGCAAGATACCCGCCATCGAACTGCTGGATGAGCTCAGGGACATCTTCTTGAATCCGCCCGTGATCGAGGAAGTATCCCTCTCGTGGGGGGAGGTGAAGAGGCCTGAGACATTGGGTTTCATGTGCGACCGCAATAGCTTCTCCGTCGACCGCATCAATTCCGCGCTAGACAGGGTCCAGAAGTCTTCGCCGCCTTCGGTCTCGACCTCTCTCGACAGATGGCTTTAGATTCTACTGGAACGAAAGCGAATATCGTTCCAGCGCTGTCCTGATTACAATACCGAGGACAACATGTTTTTAAAAGGTAGTTGTAATATCGCTAATGGGTCAGCGCATCATGAAGAAAGTAGAGAAGGATTATCGCGCTCCGGAACTCGAGGAGGCGATAAGGACATTTTGGAGGGAGAACGACTCCCGCCGCAAGACGAGGGAATGGCGCTCCTCCTCTCCGCTGTTCAGCTTCATAGACGGCCCGCCCTACACCACCGGTTCGGTTCATGTGGGCACGGCCTGGAACAAGATCCTCAAAGACCTCATCCTTAGATACAAAGTGATGCGGGGATTCAACATACGCGATCAACCTGGATACGACATGCACGGCCTCCCGATCGAGGTGAAGGTGGAGCAGGCCATCGGCACGAAGAACAAGGCCGACATCGAGGTATTCGGCGTGGAGAAGTTCATTGAGAAGTGCAAATCTTTCGCGATTGACTTCAGGAACAAGCAGACCGAGGAGTTCAAGCAGCTCGGCGCATGGATGGATTGGGACAATCCCTACCAGACCATAGACCGCTCATTCATCTCCGGAGTATGGTGGACCCTCGGTGAAGCCTACAAGAAGAACCTCATCACGAGGGCCAACAGGGTGCTCCCGTGGTGCCCGAGGTGCGAGACGGCGCTTGCCGAGGCAGAGATAGAGTATTGGGATGAGACAGACCCTTCGATTTATGTCAGGTTCCCTCTGACCGATTCCGGTGACGAGTCGCTCGTGATATGGACCACGACGCCTTGGACCATCCCCGGCAACATCGCCGCCGCCGTTCACCCGGATGAAATCTATGCGAAGGTCCAGGTCCAGGCAGGGAAAGAACACACTGAGATACTGATCGTCATGAAGAGCCTCGTCGACTCTGTCCTTCCGACGATGGGGTACCCCGAGTACAAGGTCGTGGGCGAGATGCAGGGAAAGGCGCTGCTCGGGAGGAAGTACCGCCACCCCCTCTCGGACACCATCCCCGCTCAGAATTCCATGCAGGGCGAGTATCTTCACGCGGTCGTCCTGTCAGACACGGTCGCCAAGGAGAACACCGGGATCGTGCACATAGCTCCCGGTCACGGCCCAGAGGACTTCGAGATAGGGAAGAAGTACAGCCTTCCAATATTCTGCCCAGTCGACGAGAAGGGCATTTTCACCGCCGAGGCCGGGGAGCGCTACACCGGGCGCCCCGTGCACGAAGGGGGCAGGCAGGTCATGAACGACCTGCAGGACCTTGAGATGCTTGTCAAGGAGAACGAAATAACGCATAGATTCGGCCACTGCTGGCGGTGCAAGACCGCGATCATATACAGAACGACCGAGCAATGGTTCCTCCAGATCCCGGCGATGAAGGACGAGATACTCCGCGTCAACGAATCGGTCAAATGGTTCCCCGAATGGGCGGGCGCCAGCCGGGAGAAGGACTGGATAGTGAATGCGCGCGACTGGTGCATAAGCAGGCAGAGATACTGGGGGACCCCGCTGCCCATATGGCTATGCTCATGCGGCAAGGTCAAGATGATCTCCGGATATGACGACCTCAGGCAGGCTGACGGTTTCTTCGAGGGGATCGACCCGCACAGGCCATGGATAGACAGGCTCACCTTCAAGTGCGAGAAGTGCTCAGGCAAAATGACCCGCGTGCCGGATGTCGTAGATGTGTGGATTGACTCCGGAGCATGCTCATGGGCGTCAGTAGCCTACCCTGAGAAGAAGGAGGACTTCGAGAAATGGTGGCCTGCCGAGTGGATCACCGAGGCGCATGACCAGACCCGCGGATGGTTCTACTCCCAGCTCGTGCTGGGGACAATGGTGTTCGGAAAATCCCCCTTCAAGTCCGTCCTGATGCACGGATGGGCGCTAGACCAAGCCGGGAAGCCCATGTCAAAGAGCGAGGGGACCGCGGTCGACCCGATGGAGGTTCTCAAGACGTCCGGGGCGGACTCGCTGAGGCTCTACCTGTTGGGAGCCGGAGCCCCGTGGGACGATCTCTCGTTCCAGCCGGACGGGCCGAAGCAGGCGAACAGGTTCCTGAACATATTCTGGAACGTCTACAAGTTCGCCCTTCTTTACATGTCGATAGATGCTTTCGAACCGAGGAAGAATCCGGTCAAGCTTTACAGACAGGCGCTCAAACCGGAAGACAGATGGATTCTTTCAAGGCTGGAGCGCGTCAAGGGAGAGGTTACCGCATCCCTCGATTTGTTCCAACCGCAGGAGGCCGTCAGGTCGCTGGAGAAGTTCGTCGCGGACGATCTTTCGAGGTGGTATGTGAGGCTCATCCGCGACCGCCTATGGATCGAGGGCGAGAGCGCGGAGAAGAACAGCGCCTTCGCTGTGCTGTTCAAGATTCTCGACGACTGCATCCTGATGATTGCGCCTTTCGCGCCGCACATAGCGGAGGAGATGTACCTGAACATCGACGGGATTCTCCCGTCGGTCCACATGGCAGACTGGCCGGCGCAAGATGCTGAGGCAGTCGATGACTCCCTCGAGCAGGGGATGGAGCTGGTGAGGGACATCGTGGAGAAGGTTTCAAACGCGAGACAGTCGGTGAACCTGAATCTCCGCTGGCCGCTCAAGAGGATAATTGTGAAGGCCGAATCGGACGATGCGTACGACAAGTTGACACCGCTTAAGGAAGTCCTACTCGGGCAGATCAATGCCAAGGAGATGCAGACCGTCCCGGTCGGCGAGGAGTGGGGCGAAGCCGTATTGACGGTCGTCCCGAATCCCAATGCGATAGGCAAGACCTACAGGCAATGGTCAAGCAAGATCGCGGTTCTTCTGAAGAGCAGGCCCGCGAAGTCGATAAAGGAAGGGATCGATAAGGGGGAATACAAGATCGGGATAGAGGGCCAGGTCATCGATATTACCCCCAACATGGTCTCGTTCACCGCCGACATGCCGCCCGACGTAATATCCGCCAAATTTTCGCAGGGCGACATCTATGTTGACACGGAGATGACCCCGGAGCTCGAGGCGGAAGGGTTCTCGAGGGAGGCAGTCAGGCGGATACAGCAAATGAGGAAGGAGATGAAGCTCGACGTCGAGGAGTACATCGACCTTGAGATAAGCTGCAGCAAGGCGCTCGAAGGCTACCTCACGGATTGGTCGAAGTACCTCATGCACGAAACGAGGGCTCAGGACATCAGATTCTCCCCGGCACCCAAGGGCGAATATGTTGTCGAATGGAACATCACGAGCGAGAGCCTGACGATAGGGGTCACGAATCTCAAAGTCAAAGGAACAATAGGCGACATAGCGGAGATACCCGGCCTATCGCTCGACAGAGCGGTCAGGCTGCACAGGGCCGGCTACAAGACGGTCGCCGACCTGTCGTCCGTCAACGATGCCCAGCTGCTGTCCATAGCCGGCATAAGCCGCGACGACCTTGTGAAGATAAGGGAGTACCTGATCAAGAAGATCGCCTCAACCAGGGTGCACGCGCCTGTGCACGCTCCGCAGCCCGCTGCTCCGGCACCGCAGCAGGTCTTCATGGCCAATCCCGCGCAGCAGCCTGCTCCGACCACGACAACGATAGAGATCAAGCCCGCGGATCGGCCGGCGATGGAGATCGAGATACAGACGGCGGCGCAGCCGACCGTCGAGCAGGCGCAACAGGCGGTCCGGCCCGAGACCCAGGTCGTCTCCGTGAAGACGGAACAGGGTCAGCAAGTCACCATCACCACGGCGAGCGCCGAGAAGGCCGACTCGCAGCCATTGGTCGCTCTGGAGAAGTCCTTCACCTACATCATAGAGGAGGACAAGCCGGAGACCTCGTACAAGCTGTTCATCGACCAGCTGAGCACGGGGAAGAAGGGATTCTGCGTCACAAGGAACTACCCAGCGAAGATAAAGGCGCGGTTCCGGCTGGGGGAGATGCCGCTTTACTGGCTGTCGAATGTGGGCAAGGACAACACGATACGGCCGAAGGACCTCGAGAAGCTGAACCTACAGATCGAGCAGTTCCTGGCGAACAACGATGTGGTGATACTGCTCGACGGTCTGGAGTACCTCATAACGAACAACAGCTTCGTCGCCGTCATGAGGCTACTGCAGTCCCTGCGTGACCAGGTGGCGATCCATCAGTCGATCATGCTCATCGCCGTCAACCCGTCGACCCTGGAAAGCCATCAGCTCAACCTCCTCGAAAAGGAGATTGACAGGGTCATAAAGGGCTGAACGACGTCAGCACACTTTCCTTGCGGACTGGGCTTCTATCTTGAGCAGCATGGCCACGACCTCCCCTAGCCTCGGAACGGTCTGGTACCTGTCCAATTCCGATGGCGGGATCCAGCGGTATTCGTCGTGCTCCCAGTCGAGAGAGATGTTCTCCTTCTCCAGGTCCACGAGGAAGGGATGGACCTTCCAAAGGGTGCCGCCGTCCCTCGCATAAACCGGTTCGCCCTGGATCGAAATCTGCTGCGGCTTCACGATGGCTCCGGTCTCCTCCCTCAGCTCCCTTGATGCGGCATCCGCGGGATTCTCGCCGGGCAAGAGGCTTCCGGAGACCCCCGCCCAGTGCTCGCGGTAGGTGCTGACCTTCCCGCTTCTCTTCATGATCATGATCTTCCCCTCCCTCCTCGCTATGACCGTGACCACGACTTTCCCCACGACTGACGGGAGCTCTATCGTCCCCTCGTCCGCATTCACTATGGCCTTGTCTCCGCTCGCCAGGATCTCCATCGGAATGCCGCTCAGCATCGGTATCCCCGCGAGGATCGCCCCGGTTGCGACGATGGCTTCCGCCTTGTGGTTCAGGATCGCTGCCGGCGCCGTCCCGGATTTCTTCAGCTGGAAAATCACGTACGATCCAACGGTGCTGCCCTTGCCGTGGGGGAACGCGAGTATCTTTCCTGCGAAAGAGTCCCCCTTTATGTCGGAGCCCTCTTCGACGACGCAGCCCCTTGATGCGTCGACCCCTCCGAGGAAGGATATGGGCATGTGGCTCACCACTAAGCTCCCCTCGGCCCGACCGTGTCCGATCCCCTTCGTCCGTATCATCATTTTGAGATCATCCTCAGTAAATCCCTTCTGGTGGCGAATACGACCTTCTGCTTGCACAGCGTCGGCAGGTAGGTGCCTGCCTTTGCAGAGTCGGTGGCCGCCGTCCTGCTGAACTCCTCGAGCGGCGCGACGACCATGCATGTGTCGCACGCGACATGCCCGAATTTCCTGAGTATCCGCACCTCTTCCGGGCAGTGCTTGGCAACATCCCTGGCCACGCAGAACCAGGCCTTGCATCTCCTGCTGGGGCTCCTGTCTTTCAGGAAGCTTGCGATATCGACCATCTCCCTGACCGACAGGTGCGGGCAGCCCAATGCGACCAGGTCGACGTTGTCGTTCGAGGTGCTCAGCATGTCCCTGGAGGCATCGAGGTCCTCCTCCTCGATAGTAATGCGCTCCTCTATGGTGTCGAATTCCTCGCATGCCTTATGATTCGTGCGGAAAAGGTACATGGAAGCCGCCCCGGACGCAGCCATGGCCGCTCCCAGGGCCTTGTGTTCGTCCTCCATCGGGTCTATCCCGGTTATCAGCGGGACTTCCTGGCCGATCTTCTTCCCAATCGCGTGGCCGAGGAGCGTATAATCGTCTGAAGTCAGCTCGAAACCCACTCGTATCGCCACCTTCGGCTTCCTGTTCTCACTGATGTGAAGCCCGGAATAGGGGGTCTTCCCGATGATGGCGGCGGCGAGCGCGGACGGCCCCCCTTCCTTGTTGGTGTGCGCTCCGAGCACTGAGTTAGCGAACACGACAGCTGATGACTCGGCCCATGCGATGTCGTCGCCGGCCCCTGGCCTGTTGCCTATGAAATACGGGGTGCAGGTGCATGTGAGCTCGACGTCCATTTTCTTGTATGCGTCAAGGATGAGGTTCTGGGGTTTTGCGAACTTCTCGGGGATCCCCATCTCCCTCCAGGTCTCGCGGTCCATCCCTATGGGATTCAGTGTGGACCTCACTGAGACCTTCGCGTCCGCGGAGAATTCCTGCAGGAATTCAAGGCCGGCGTCTGATATGGTCTTGTACGATGCACCAGAAAGCTGCACCGATGTTATGGGGACCAGCCTGTCGGCATCGTCGAGGTCGCCGAGGGCGACAAGGAGCTCTATGGCCCTCCTCTTCGTCTCGCCCTCTTCCCCCTTGAGGATTCTCTCCTCGTCCTTCGTGAGGTGCATCGTCCTACGCTCGCTTCGATTTTGGCGGGCCTGCTGGGAGTTTCGGGGCATTCATTGCCCTTTCGAACCCAGGTTCGGGGCTATCTTCAGCGCCTCATCCCGAGGACGCATCCGGAGGCCCCTGTGATATCCAAGCTACACTACAGGCCCGCGGCCGCTTGATGGGAAAAGGGAAAAACTGGTAGAAATCGTTATGCGTCCATAAGTGACCTGCCAGACTCTTTAAGTTCGAATCAAAGCATTTATCTCAGCTGAGAGGGATTTGCGGGCGAGTGGAAATGGATGAAGGTAAATCCGAACAGAGGTACTGCCCAAAATGTGGCTCGGAAATAATGTCCGGATCAGATCTGTGTAACGAGTGTGGGTACAACATCGCCGAAATGATACGCAAGGATACATTGAAAAGAAATGTTGCAATGATATTGTTCATCATCGGACTTTTACCAATAATTATCGGTTTATTCTTCGGACAGGGATGGGGGTGGCAATGGATTATGTGGGTGGGTCATGGATATGAAAATACCCCCGCAATGCCTACATTTATCTGGTTTGCATTCTCACCGTTCATCATAATCGGTTCAATATTTCCCGCAAGGAAATCTTTCAATCCTCGTTATTTCAGATATTTCTTTGTCATATCGAGCCTTGCACTGCTTTCTTGGCTTGCAATTGCCATTCATTTACATGGTTGGGGCCCTCCGGCCTTATGAAACGGTTGCATTCATCCTGACTGAAAAAGCCTTGAAAGGAGTTTGAGGGGAAGATGGAGCGGCTTTCAGCAACTTTAGTTTGGCAGGGCAAAACTGAGCCAATTAAATCGTTTGGCTACCGAAAAAGAAACGGATGACCGCGGAAGGGCTACTTCTTCTTTATGAATTCAGTGTAGCCGCATTTGCCGCAGGATATCCGGTCTTTGTGCTCGGCCAGATAGACCCCAGGGCCGCACTTGGGGCAGTGCTTCTTCGTCCGCACGATCTTGTCGCCCTCGACCTTGTAGTAATCCCTCTTCGCCATCTTGACACCCCGGACCCTCTACTTCTTCGGTGCGGCTGCGGCGGCGGGCGCAGCTGCCTCCGCTGGCTTCTTAGCGGCCTGTGCTTCCTTCTTTACTTCCTTCTCGATGAGCTTGTTCCTGATGAGTATGTGCTTCCTCTCGTGCTTCTTGGCCGCATCAACGGTCTTGTAAACCTTGGCGTAGCCCTTTGTCTGACCTAGGCCGAACTCCGACCTCATGTTGTCGAGGATGACCCTCTCCTTCGTGGAGTGCGCCAGCGCAGCGATCTTCTCGCGTATCGCGTCGCGCGACACGGTCCCCTCGGTATTGTGCTTGGCCTTGAACTTTATCTCGGTCCTGTCGAGCAGGGGGTTCTCCCTCGTCTCAAGGAATTCAATTTCCATCTTCAATCACCTCATCGTTTCCGTATGCATCTGCGACAGAATGCCGCCGATCTTGCTCTTGATGTCCTCATCTAGCCTTATTACGCTGATTCCCTCATTAGGAATCCCATATATTACACAATCCCCCGTCTCCCCTAGCTCGATGCATGCCAGGGACGCGAGGTCTTCTTCGCCTGAAACCTCGATTTTTGTCTTTTTTCCGGTTTTCAGCGCTTTGACCACGGCATTCCAAAGCTCCGCCGTGAGCTTTCCCGGGGGGTTGTTCACCTTTACGCTCGCCCCTCCGACCTTCCGGAGCAGATCCTTCGTCTCCTCGTCGCACGGCCCCCTCGCGGTCTTCAGGTCGAATATCATCAGGTCCGGCTCGATGTCCATCTTCACCAGCGATGCTCCGACCATGTCACCTATCGCGAGCACCCTGCCGCACCCCCTCAGATGGCCGGCGAGGTCAACCTCGTTTAGCACTGGGCCGTAAGGTTTCGCGAGTTCCGCCCTGAGGCCGTCAGGCAGATGCAGGTCGATGGCGATCGTCCTGTCAGCGGACACGAAGTGCAAACTTCCCGTTGACATTTATCCCCATTCTCTTTGCTATCTCAGACTTCGTATGATCTATGATTATGATGTAGCCCTGCCACTCTTTCGATGTGGGCGAGCCGCATGCCGGGCATGTGTCCAGTTCCGTGACGAGGCTGCAGTGCTTGCAGGCCTTCTCTATGTTCATTTCTTATCCTTCTCCGCCTTTTTGCCCTTCTCGGGCTTCTCCGGCTTCTCTTCCTCTTTCTTGCCTTCCTTCTTGCCCTTCTTGTCTTCCTCTATCCAGTCGAGCTTCCCAAGGGCGGGCTGGCGCATCGTGAGCCCTATCTTGCTCTCCCGCGGGCTCCTCTCGTTTATGCTGAGCGACACGATCCTCGCGCGAACCGGGTCCCCGAGCCTCAGCTCCCTCTTCGAGTCCTTTCCGAGGAACCTCTGGTTCTCCAGGTCGGCGTCTATCCTGTCGTCCATTATCTGGCTGATGTGGAGGAGGCCGTCCAGCGGGCCGAACCTCACGAAAGCGCCGAACTTCATGACCTCGCACACGGTGCCTTCGATGATCTCGTGCAGCTGGGGCCTGTAAAGGAGCGCCTGGAACTTGACCTTCTGGTAGACCGCCCCGTCGCCGTGGACGATCCTTCCCTCGCCGATCACCTCTACGTTCCTCACTATGAGCGTGTACCCGTTCTGGGCGTCGACCTTTCCCTCGAAGGATTCCCTCGTCAGCTCTGTTGAAAGGTCTGCGAACTGCTCTCCGAGCCTGTTCGGCGGGATGCGGATGACGTCTTCCCTCGTTTCAAGCAAATACATGGCTCAACCTCTAACAGTGTCAGCGCGCCTTGACCATGCTCTTTCCTTTATATAGATTTCCCCGCCCGCCGCTCACGTTCCGCTCAGAACGAACAGGCTGACGAACACCAGCGTAATCGTCGAGAGCAGCTTGACGAGCACATGCAAAGACGGGCCGGCAGTGTCTTTGAAAGGGTCGCCGACCGTGTCCCCGACGACCGCTGCGGCGTGCGCTGGCGACTTCTTGCCGCCGTAATTGCCCGCTTCGATGTACTTCTTGGCATTGTCCCAGGCTCCGCCGCCGTTGTTGAACATCGTCGCCATCAGTATGCCGACGATCGTGCCGACCATGAGCATAGCGCCTATCGTCATGAATGTGACATCGTCAGCTATGCCGTCGCCGTTGATGTCGTGCCCGAACGAATCGCCGATGACATATGCTCCAGTCAGGCCCAGGATCAACGGAACGATGACCGGCAGTATTCCCGGGAGTACCATCGCCCTCAGCGCCCCGGCAGTGGCTATGTCGACGCACTTCGCATAATCCGGCTTGGCAGTGCCCTCCATGATGCCTGGAATCTCCTTGAACTGCCTTCTGACCTCGTCGATCATCTTGCTTGCAGCCTTGCCGACCGCCCTTATCGCGAGCGAAGAGAAGATGAACACTAGCACGCCGCCCACCATCGCACCGACGAACACCTCAGGATAGGCGATGTCGACATGGAACCAGCTGCCGAGCTGCGCTGCCGATATCGGGTTCCCTGGCAGCACGTTCTCCTTGATCATCGCAACTCTCTCAAAGTACGCCCCGAACAGCAGGAACGCCGCAAGTCCCGCGCTCGCCATGGCATATCCCTTTGTGAGCGCCTTTGTCGTGTTGCCGAGGGCGTCGAGCCTGTCGGTCCTGCGCCTTATCTCCTCGGGCTGCTTCGACATCTCGATTATACCTCCAGCGTTGTCGGTGATAGGGCCGAAGGTGTCTTCGGCGAGGATGAATGCGGCTGTCGCGAGCATCCCCATCGTGGCGACCGCGGTGCCGTAGAATCCGTAGAGCAGCGTCATCGGTCCCGGCGGCGTCGCGAGAGTCCCCAGGTAGAATGATGAAAGCAAAGCGATCGCGATTGCGATTATCGGCATCAGTGTGGTTTCGAGCGCGACCGAGAATCCTGTGATTATCGTTGTCGCCGGGCCTGTCTTCGAGGCCTGGGCTATCTCCCTGACCGGCCTCCATTCCCCTGCGGTGTAGTACTGTGTGATGTACACTATCACGATGCTCAGTATTATGCCGATCAGACCGCAGCCGAAGAAGTATGCGTAGGTCTCTCCGAGCAGCTGTTGGGCGCAGATGAAGAAGACGACCGCGGCAAGAATGCACGCCACGTAGTATCCTCTGTTGAGCGCTTTGACCGGCTCTTCGTTCTCATCCCTGAGCTTGACTATCAACACGCCGACTATCGAGGCGAATATTCCAAAGCCCCTCACAATCAGCGGGAAGAAGATGAATCCGAGGGTCCAGTCGTCGTTGCCTCCAAGCCCTATCCATATGGAGAAACCGAGCAGCATGGCGCCGATGTTCTCAGCGGCGGTTGATTCGAACAGGTCCGCGCCTCTGCCGGCACAGTCGCCGACGTTGTCCCCAACGAGGTCAGCTATTACCGCTGGATTGCGGGGATCGTCCTCCGGGATCCCGGCTTCGACCTTTCCAACGAGGTCCGCTCCGACGTCGGCCGCCTTTGTGTATATCCCGCCGCCCAATTGGGCGAAAAGGGCCGCGAAGCTCGCGCCGAAAGCATAGCCGACCGCGCCGTTGAGCGCGCCGTCGATCTCGAAGTTCAGCAGCGATTTGTACGCATAGAATATCCCGGCGACCCCCAGGAGGCTGAGCGCGACGACGCTGAAACCGGACACTGCTCCGCCCCTGAATGAGGTCGTGAGGGCCTCGTTCAATGACCTCCTTGCGGCGCTGGCGGTCCTTATGTTTGATTTGACGGAGACGAACATGCCGATGTATCCAGATAATGACGAGCAGAATGCCCCCAGGAGGAATGCGACGCCCACCCAAGGTCTGGGTTCTATCAGGGCCATGATGATCGCCCCCAGGATGACGCTGACGACGGCGATGGTCTTGTACTGCCTCTTCAGGTACGCCATGGCGCCCTCCCTGATCGCTTCGCCGATGGCCGCCATCTCGGGCGATCCCGTGTCCTTTCTGAAAATCGATCTTGTCAACAACCACGCAAAAACCAGAGCGACCGCTCCAGCAACCGGTACGACCAATACAAGCGTCGGATCCGCCATATCGACCCCATCCGTTTTGTTGGCCGCCGATTAATGTACACATATAAATGCATAACTAAGGTTTTGCCGAATCTCAGGTATTGACGGCCGTTTTACCAGAACGATGATTCCAGAGTCTGGTCTTACAAAACCTTATAACTGAAGATACTGATTTTGAAACGGTGAGTCTATGGTGGGCAACGAGGGGCAAGGGCAGACAAAAAAACAGACGGACGCGGAAAGGGAGAAGGCTTTGAACGAGCTCAAGACGATGAGAGAGAGACGCCTGGATACCGCGAAACCCGCAACCCCGGCCAACAACCCACCTCAGATTCAGCGCACTGTTCAGACCCCTCCCGCTCAGAAGAAAGTGGAGCCCGAGCCCGTAGACCTCTCCGGAGCGCGGAAAGAGGATGACGATGCCGCCATAGCGGCAATCCGGGCATCGCGCATGCAGGCAGAGGCGTATCATGACGTCACGATTCTAAGGAAAAGAGCGCATGCCCATCAGCACAAGGCTGCGAAGTTCCAGACAAAGTCAAAGGGATTCGAGGCGAGAGCCCAGAAAGCGATCACCAAAGCGGTCACCTACCGCGGTAAAGCGGAGGACAGCAGAGAGAATGTCAAGGATTTCGAGTCGAGGGAGCGCGATTTCGAGAAGGATCTCAAAGCTTCCGCCTCAGGAGAAAGCGCACTAGAGCCGGAGAAGATAAGGCTCAAGATGTCCAAGCTCGAGAGGAAGATCGCCTCGCTCCAGGAGAGGGCCAGGAAGTTCGAGGCAAAGGCCGCCCTGCAGAACGAAAGGGCTGCGAACTTCAGGTCGAAGGCCGCATTCAACCTGGAGCAGTCGAAGATACACGAGGCCGAAGTGAGGAACTTCACGAAGAGGGCGGACAACTTGGAGAAGTCCGGCCCGTAGTCAGGCCGGCATTGGATAGCAGGTTTGATTGTCGGAAAGGTTCCGATTCAAGACCATGATCTGAGATGTTGACATGCCGACGACCGATTCGCACGACAACGGCCATCTGGATTCGATTCTGGAATCATCGGACAGCGTAGTCATCGTGCTTGACGCCTCGATGAAGGTGCTTCGAATATCCCGGGGGGCGAGGAGGACCCTGGGATACAGCGATGAGGAGATCGAGGGCAAATCCATCCTCTCCATAGTCCCAGAAGACAGGCGGGATTGGATGTCGGCAATTTCCAAGAGGGTGAGGGAGGACGGGATCGTCAACGACGTCTTCGTGCACTGGAAGACGAAAGATGGGCGCAGGCTCGTCTCGAAATCCACTATCAAATCGGTCGTGAATTACCAGCGCGATTTCGTCGGGATGATAATCTCGGAGGACGCCTCGATGGCGCAGCAGGGGGACGGGGCGATCACGCCCGAGCAAGCCATCGACATGATCCACGCCTCCGAGATAGCCCTCGTTGTCACCGACCTCAGCGGGAACATAGTCTCGTTCAGCTCAGGCGCAGAGAAGCTCAGCGGCTTCACCTCGTCACAGGTTGTCGGCTCGACGATCGGCCGCCTGTTCTTCGACAGGCAGGTCGTGGCGGACATTACCACCAAAGCCCTGAGGGACGGGAAGGTCGAGGACAAAGAGGCCCAGATCATCACGCCGACGGACGAGCTTATCGACATCTCGGTCTCGACATCCGTCCGCAGGAACACCAGCGGCGCCGCCATAGGTTTCTCGTTCGTCATGTTCAACATAGCCAAGAGGAAGTACCTTGAGAACGAGCTTGAACTGCGCGCGGAGAAGCTCTACCTGGCGAACGAGCTGGCGACGAGGATCAGGGCGGGGAAGAGCCTGAACGAGATATACTCGGTCGCATTGGAAGGGCTGTCGAAGATCACCGACTTCAACACGATGACGCTCCTCTCGACGACCAGCACCGACGAGGGGCTCAAGATAACCTCCGTCGAGGGCGCGCACCCGAAGTGGCTGGATGAGGGAAGCACGCTGCCGGTTTCCAAAGGACCGTTCGGGGACGCGATGAAAGAGGGGAAGCCTGTGATCTATACGGCGAGCGACATCAAGGGCGCCCTCGGGGACAATGCCGTGGAAGGCATGAGCTTCGAGAAGGCGGTGGTCGTGCCGCTGTATGCCGGCGAGCGCCACATCGGAATGCTGAACTTCATCTCCTCCTCTCCGGCGGCATTCGACCTCAAGAGCCTCGACTCCATCGTGTCCGTCGCGGACCACATAGCGCTCGCGGTCGAATCCATGAGGCTCCTGACCGCCCTGATAGAGAACATCAACATACAGACCATCCTCATGGAGACCGGCACCGCCGTGAGATCGGAGATGGACTTGGACAAGGCGTACCCGTTGGCGGTGGGGAATACGCAGGAGATAGTGCCGAGAGACCACGCTGCCCTCTACATCCTGGAGGCGAACAAGCTGAGGATGGTGGCTTATGACGGCGGTTCCAACGAGGGGTTCCCCGAGTTCATCTCGAAGAACGACGAGGGGCTCGTGGCCTCGGTGTTCTTCGGAGGGGGAAAGGCATTTCAGCGCGACATATCCCGCAGCGAGAGCGCCTCCAGGCGGGAGAAGGAGGAATACAGCTCCGTAATGATGTCCAAGCTGGTCGGCAGGATAGGACCGATGGGGCTGGTATATCTGGCAAGGGACAAGGGGAAGTCGCCGTTCACCCCGTACGAATTCGAGCTGCTCAGCCTGTTCTGCAACCACCTCGCACCGTCGCTCGAGAACGCGAAGCTGTTCGCCATAACCCGTGAGAGCGAGGAAAGGGCGCGCAAGGCGCTAGAATCGGAGAAGAGGACCTACGAGGCGCTCCAATTCATGATCGACATGCTCACGCACGACTCCCTCAACCAGATCCAGGGGATCCAAGGATATCTTGAACTGATCGGGCAGTCGGACGTCCCGTCCGAAGTCCAAAGCTATCTGGACAAGGCGATGAGGCAGGTCAAGGCGGGATCCTATCTGATATCCGGGACCGCTTTGGCTTTCCAGAACATACAGGCGGACAAGAGGGTCAGGAGGCCGTCGGAGATCGTGACGGCGATGAAGGACGCTATGCACCGCTTCTCCACGGTCTTCTCAAACGTGGAGCTGAGGAGTAGGATGCCGTCCCTCGAAAGCGACGATGTTGATGTGGACATGCTGCTCTCGGAGCTCCTCTTCCACATAATCAGGCTCATGCACAAGGCGTCCGCGACCGCCGGGATAGAGATAGCGTTCTCCGAAAGGGAGCAGGCACCGAACGTGACAATAGAATTCCGCGTGGAGGCGGGCCGGAGGTCCGGGGAATACCTGGAGGCCCTCGGCATGCAGGAGGTCTCCGAAGACAGCTCGCCGTGGCTGCTCGACCCGTTCATAGTCAGGATCCTCAGCGAGAGCTATGGGGCGAAGATATCGGCGACCGAGCACAAGCATGCCGAAACGAACCGGACCGACATCATCTGCACGGTGGGCTTCAGCACCGCATCGGAGAAATGATTGCGGTCATATCACATCGGAGGAGAACTTCTGCGTCTGCGTTTCCTTGCTGTCCTTCAGCCTCATCATCATCCTCATCTCGCCGTGTTCGAGCGCCACATAGGCCATGTCGATGTTGGAGCTGTAGCGCGAGGCGTGCCATTCCCCGGATTCGCCATCGACCCTCATGAGCTGGAGCAGCCTCGCATCGGTCATGGTCTTCAGCTTCCTGTAGCAGACCGAGCGGGGTATCTCGAGCTTCCTGCATATCTCCGATGCCGTCATTGAGCCCTTCGAAGTGAGGTTCAGTATGATCGAAGTCTGCTCATCGAACATCATGCCGATCCTTTCGAACGTGCATATGTCCATCGCCGAACCGGCTCCTTCCGGAGCGTCCTTCACGGCATCGGAGGAAGCCGCCCTCTCCCCTTCTGACAGATAGCTCATTTCGCCGGATTCGACGTTCAGATGGACGAAGACGACAGATTCCGCCGACATTGGCCGCAGAATCGGGTTGGATAAGCTTTCGCTCTGAGGGATCAGGTTCCCGCCGCATAGTTCGCATTTACCGTTCCTGGCAGCGACGATCTCCCCGCATGACTGACAGAAGACCTTGGTCCGGGATTCGCCGTTCATCGAGCCCCATGCGAGGGCTCCGGAAAGCACCGCACCCAGCCCGCCTACGATCTTCTTGGTGTTGCCTCCGCACAGAGGGCACGATCTCACCGGGACCTCGATCATCGTGGCGCAATTCTGGCATTCCGACAGCTCATATTTGTTCGCGCATGAAGGCCCGGTGAAAGCTACCTTGCCGCTTGCGACATCGAAGTATCCGCAATCGACTGCCTTCTGCTCGACAATGGGTTCGAAATCCTCCATCTTGTCATTTCCGACGGATGCCTCGGAATCGTCGAGGGGCACTTCGAAGTCCCCCCAGATGTACCGCGTTCCGCATTCCTCGCAGCGATCCATCCCTTCGCGGCCGATTCGACCGCAGTTCAGGCACCGGAATGTCCCCGGATCCCTGTTCTCAGCATCCGCTTCCTCTGATGCGCCTTCGTCCCCCTTCATTGAATCGTCTCCGTCTCATGGCCCTCCCCCTCCCGGTCCATACTCCGCTCGTGCGGGAAGAGACGAACCGATTCTGCATATTCGGCCTGAATTGACTTTCATCAATTAAACGGATTTCGCACAGGAAATCACCTTTGATAATCCCCGGAGACCGCCTGATAGGCGGGTCGGGAGTGGCCGTTCGGCCTAGTCGAGTGGGGCTGATAAAGGGGGCGAGGGGGGCTGCCTGGCCACCCGCATCGGAGACGCACCAGCTTTACGAAAGGGTTATAAATTGGACGCTTTATAGGCTCAAACAGCGGCATTGGATTCAATTGGCGCGGTTTCCATGAGTGAATTGTTAGGCGATCTCGAGGGAAAGAGGGCGGAGGCCAACAACGAGGCCGAGAAGCACCGCAGGATACGGGACGACCTCAACGAGGAGACCCGGGGGTGGGTCGACAAGCGCGACGACCTAAACTCGAAAGTCAGAGATATGATCGACAAGGCCAACTCCCACAAGGAGGGCCGGGACAAATTGAACACCGAGGTGCGGGAAACCAAGGTCAAGCGGGACGACTGGAACCGCGCGGTTGCCGACCTCAGCGAAAAGCTGATCCAGCAGAAGAGGGAAAAGATGCCTGACGGCGGGGCGCCGATCAGGAAGCTCAGGATACAGCTTAAGGCGCTTGAGAAGAAGCACATGACATCCGTGCTCTCGCCGGACAAGGAGCGCGCCCTGGTCGACGAGATTGGCGACCTTTCCTCAGAGATCAAGGCCCTGGAGAAGGAGTACGAGCAGTTCGAGGAGATAAGGCAGCTAGAGAGGGACCTTCGCGAGGCGAAGAAGGAGGCGGAGGCTTCTCACAGGAAGGTCGGCGAGCTTGCAGAAAAGGCGCAGATCGAGCACGACGAGATGGTGCGCCTTTTCGAGGAGGCGGACCAGCTGCGCAGGGAGGCGGACCAGGCTCAGGAGAAGTTCATCGAGACGAAGCTCAAGGCGGACGAGGAGCACCGCAATCACATAGAGTACATACGGCAGGTCCACGACTTCGACAAGATAATATCCGGCATGCGCCAGAAGCTCCGCAAATCCAAGAAGGAGCGCGAGGACGACTCCGCCAAGAAGGAGGCCGAGGAGATCTTCGACAAGTTCAAGGCGGGAGAAAAACTCAGCACGGACGATCTCATGCTTTTACAGAAGTCTGGCTATTTATAGTCCGTCGCATTGCAAGGCAGGTCGACTTGCAGCGAAGGTTTATATATCCTCCTGTTCATATAGAGGAACGGGAATTCGGGGCTAGTTGTTAGAGTGCATCCCATCCCTTCTGACAAGGCTAGCCCTTCCCTTCCCTTTTTTTGAAAAATCCATAAGAAGAGATTTGTTTAAAAGGTCAATGAGTTGTTCCGAATCAACCTGAGAAAAGAGGGGGGCCGATATGGTTCTTGAGAAACTTGGTCAATCACTTCGCGATGCGCTAAAGAAAATCGCGAATGCCTCTTACATCGATCAGGAGATCGTAAAGGAAGTCGTCAAGGACATTCAGCGCGCACTCCTCCAGTCAGACGTCAATGTGAAGCTCGTCGTCTCAATGACGAAGAGCCTTGAGACGAGGGCGCTCACGGAGAAGCCCCCGGCGGGCATGAGCTCAAGGGAGCATGTCATCAGGATAATCTACGAGGAGATAGTCAAGATCCTCGGCAGCTCGAAAGAGATACAGCCAAAGAGGCAGCGCATCCTTTTGGTCGGGCTCTACGGCCAGGGGAAGACGACGACAGCAGGCAAGCTGGCCAAACAGCTGCAGAAGAAAGGGCTGAAGACGGCCATGATCGCCTGCGACGTCCACAGACCCGCGGCCTATGAGCAACTCTCACAGATAGGCAAGAAGCTCAACATCCCGGTGCACGGCGACCCGGGGGAGAAGAAGGCCATCAAGATACTCAGGGCGGGCCTCAAGGAGTTCAAGGACAGCGACATCCTAATAATCGACACCTCGGGGAGGCATTCCCTGGAGAAGTCGCTCATCGAGGAGATCAAGGACCTCTCTAAAGAGGCCGAGGCGGACGAGCGCTTCCTCGTCCTCGACGCGACGGTCGGGCAGCAGGCAGGCCCCCAGGCGAAGGCCTTCCATGAAGCGGTCGGCATCACCGGCGTCATACTCACGAAGATGGACGGCTCCGCGAAGGGGGGCGGCGCATTGTCAGCGGTGGCGGAGACGGGCGCGCCGATATGCTACATCGGCGTCGGCGAGCACCTCGAGGACCTTGAGAAGTTCGACCCGGCGAGATTCGTCTCCAGGTTGCTGGGCATGGGCGACATCCAATCGCTGCTGGAGAAGGCCCAGGAATTGATGGACGAGGACACTGCGGAGGAGACCGCCCGCAAGATGATGTCGGGCAAGTTCTCGCTCAAGGACATGTACGATCAGATGGAGATGCTCGAGGGCGTCGGCCCGCTGCAGAAGGTGGCAAGCATGCTGCCCGGCATTTCCGGGAAACTGTCCGACAAGGACGTCGAGGCGTCCCAGGAGCGCCTCAGGAAGTTCAAGGTCATAATGGACTCGATGACGAAGGAGGAGCTCGAGGACCCCAAGCTGATAAAATCGAGCCGCATCTCGAGGATCGCGAGGGGCTCTGGCTCGACTCCCAAGGAGGTGCGCGACCTCCTGAAGCAGTACAACATGTCGAAGAAGGCGATCAAGGGCTTCATGGGCAACAGGAAGATGCGCCGGCAGATGATGAAGCAGCTGAAGATGGACGAGCCCATGGGAGGGCAGCGGGCATGAGGCGCTTCGTTGTGATTGGGCACAGGGCGACGACCTCCCCGGAGTTCAGCCTCGACGACCTTTCTGGGGCAACCGGAAGGCTGGACATCCTGCTGAGGTGCATCAACTCATCGTTCCATCTTTCGCACGGAATAAGGGAGGATGTCGAGACTCACCTCATCCTGCAGGGACCGCCGGACCCGCCGAGGACGCTCAGGTTCGTCGGGTCGGAGCTGAAGTACCTGAACCCGGACGAGAGGTCCACAGCGGCATTGGTCAGGAACGCGCTCAGCGCGAAAGGGGAGGGGGAGACGAAGAGCTCTCCCGGGATATACGTCTCCTCAAGGGGGTATGCCGACGTCATCTCGATACTCGCCAAGCAGTCGCACATCTATTACCTGAAGGAGGACGGCCACGATGTTAGGAAGCTCCCGACCTTCGAGGACGACATCACTTTCGTCCTCGGGGACGACAGGGACCTCACGCCTGAGGAGGAGGGGCTCCTCGCCCAGTATCAGCCAATGAAGGTCTCCCTCGGCAAGAAAAGCCTTCACGCCGACCACTGCATTGTCGTCGTGAACAACGAGCTGGACCGGCGCTCTGCGCAATAGAGCCTGCTTTTTTCCCGGCGGACAGCCACGAAAAGGTTAAAACCTGGCCGCAGGATATTGCCCGCGGTATCGAAATGGTTGTCTGCCCATTGGAATTCAGGTACGGACGCCCGAAGATGAAGAGCATCTTCTCGGAGGAGACCCGCCTGCAGTACATACTGGACGTCGAGGTCGCGCTCGCCGACGCGGACGCGCATCTGGGGATCATCCTCCCCGAGTACGCCGACATGATCCGGAAGTCGGCGAACACGAAGATCGTGAGTCTGACCAGGGTGAGGGAGCTGGACAGCCAGATCAATCATGAGGTGACCGCAATTGTGAGGACCCTCGCCGAACAGAGCGGGGAGGGGGGCAAGTACGTGCACCTCGGCGCGACCTCCAACGACATACTCGACACCGCGGAGGCCATTCAGATTAGGGATTCCCTGAGGATTGTCATTGAGGATCTGTTGAACCTCAGGTCCGCCCTGGCCGATGCCGCCGACAGGCACCGCGACACGATAATGATAGGGCGGACGCATGGGCAGTTCGCCCTGCCGATAACCTTCGGCCTCAAAATGGCCGTCATGTCCCTCGAGATACACAGGCACATTGAGAGGATACACCAGATGATGCCGAGGATATGCGTCGGCAAGATGAGCGGCGCGGTGGGCACTGGCGCCGGACTGGGACCGAAAGCGCTCGATATTCAGAAAATCGTGATGGGGCACCTGGAGCTCGGCATAGAGGAGGGGCCTACGCAGGTCGTGTGCAGGGACAGATACGTCGAGCTTGTCGCGGTTTTGAGCAACATAGCGACCTCCGTGGAGAAGATCGCGACAGAAATGAGGAATCTGCAGCGCTCGGAAATAGGGGAGGTTTCGGAGGCCTTCGACAGCAAGAAGCAGGTTGGCAGCTCGACGATGGCCCACAAGAGGAACCCGGTGACAGCCGAGAACATCTGCGGCCTCGCCAGGATTGTCCGCGGATTCATGACCCCCACCTTCGAAAGTGCCATCCTATGGCACGAACGGGACCTGACGAACTCGGCCGCTGAGAGGTTCATAATCCCCCATTCATTCATACTTATAGACGACATACTGGCGAAGACGGACAAGCTGATCCGTACCCTCGTTGTCGACAAGGAGCGGATGAAGGAGAACCTCGAGAAGGCAGGTCAGCAGATAATGGCGGAATCGGTCATCATGAAGCTCGTCGACAAGGGGATAAGCCGTCAGGACGCCCATGAGATGCTGCGCAACTGCACGATGGAGTCACTGGAGAGCAACAAGGATTTCAAGTGCGTCCTGAAAGAGAAGAAGGTCATCACCCAGGTGCTCTGCGACGAGGAGATAGACCAGTGCCTGCGGCCGGAATGTTACCTTGGGACGACTGGAAAGACGATAGACAACATTTTGGCAAAGTACAAGTAGCAATCCCGCTTAGAGGCGCACGGGCCCTTAGATCAGCGGAAGATCGTTGCCTTCGCAAGGCAAAGGCCGCGGGTTCAAATCCCGCAGGGTCCACTTATTCTGCTGGCATGGAACAAAAAGGTACAATTTTCGGTGTTTTTTGCAACTGGATACGTTGATTTCTCACGGCCTCGAAAGCATTGGTTTGGTCGCTCAAATTTACCCCGATGTACTTGAGGGTCATCTCCGTCGATTCATGCCCCATGATCGAGGCTATTGTCTCGATAGGCACCTTCGCGAGCCACATCAGGCGGCCTCCTGTCCTTCTTAGTGTGTGATGCCCCAAGAACTTGATTCCTGAGGCTCTCTGCAGCTCCTTGAGCCTGTTGTCCATTGCGGTCCTCTTGTAAGGTACGAGCTTATCCTCCATCGAAGCTTGTCCCCACTTCAATAGTCGATATTCCAAGTATCTCGCGATGATCTCGCGGGATTCCCCGGGCAACAGGGAGACGGTCCTGGGCTTTCCTCCGAATCGACCTTTTCCTAGCACATCGAGCCTGTTCTCATGCACATCTTGGATTCTCAGCCGTTGAATCTCGATGCGCCTGAGGCATAGGTCAAGCTCGAAATGGACGATCAAGGCGATCATAGGGTCCATCTCCATTGCGACCTCTCTGATTCTCGCTGCCTGTTCCGGCTCTAGCCAATCCACTTGGGTTCTTGCCGATAGCGGCCATTGTGGTCTCTTTTTGAGTATTGCCTGATTCCCGCTCCATCTGAGGAATCCTGCGAAGGCCGTCCAATAGTATTGCCTGTTCCTAGTGCATCCCGTCAGATGATCTAGAAGGTATTGGAGGTCCTTCTCTGACACTCCGAGGGGATTGTCTGGTCCATTGCCCTCTCTTATTGTGTCGTGGCATCGCAGGATTGCCCATTCGTACTGCTGTACGGTCCTTTCCGCAAATCTTGCTTCGTTCCGCATATACTCAACGTATCCAGCTAGGCATCTCAGGAAGGGCGATTTCCTTGTCATTGGGTTTCGCCCTCCTGAGTCGGAATGGTCGTCTCCTAACGTAAACTTATCGTCCGAATCCGTAGCTATGCCTTGAGCATCCGTAGTCGAACCTGGTGAACCCATCTAATTCGCATCCCGTTTCTGTAACCCTGCTCTGCGGAGCCGTTGCTTGACTCCCTGATGGCTTAGGCCGAGCTGCTCCCCGATCTGCCTCAGGGAGAGGCCTTCCTGCCTCATTCTGACGATTTCCTCAGTCCTCGCGGGGTTGGGAGGCCTCCCCAGCCTCTTCCCCTGCGCTTTAGCGCGGGCGAGGCCGTCCCTGGTCCTTTCCCGTATCAGCTCCCTCTCGAACTCTGCGACCCCGCTTAGAACGGTGAATAATAGCTTTCCCTCCGGGCCTGTCGTGTCAAAAGCCTGATCGGTACATATCAGGCCGACCCTGAGGCGATCTAACTCTTCCAACATTCCAAGAAGGTTGAGGGCCGACCTGCCCATCCTGTCGAGCTTCACCGCGATTATCGCATTGAACCGATGCCCGCGAGCATCAGACAACATCTTATCGAGCTGCGGGCGGGATGGCAGGGCTCCGCTTGCATGATCTACATATTCGGCAAAGACTTCAAAACCGCGATTGCGGGCATATTCCCGAAGCTTCAGGAGCTGATTCTCAGGGTCCTGGTCATTGTCGGCCCTGGACACGCGGGCATAGAGGGCTGCTTTCATATCCGCCCACCCGCCCCTATCGACAATACATATTTGGCCTGTTCTTGGACTTCTTTCTCATCAATGGCCACCTCATCGAGTTTCTGTTGAGTTGCTGTATTGAAGAGATAATAGATGCCGTCCGATCTGCGGACCTTATTCTCCTTCTCAGTGAATCCCAATTCAGTCATTGCTTTGCCTAGCGATCTTGAATTGAATGGGCGCTGGCCAGCCTCTCTTCTTCTTTGATTTACATATTCAAGAATACGAGTAGCAATTATGCCATCATTTTCAACATCCCGCCCCCTTTGCCGCTCAATATCTACCAGCTCGCGAAGATAGCCATTGAGGGCTTCTTTCTCTTCGTCAATAGCCTCTTTGCCAAGCGATTCGATTATACCCTGGACGTTCCATCCAAGTAGATGATCGATAGTTGTGAATACGTTGGCTAAGTCGGTCCTTCTCGCGTGTACGTTGTGTAGCTTATGCAGCATTTCCAGATGGGCGAGCGACAAATGCCAATCTTTCAGATTGTCCCCGTCAACGGTTTTTTTAATTTCCTCGGCAAATAAGTCCAGAGAATGTGCAATTTTCAAAACATCGTCTTTCCGGTATAGCCATTTTACAGAGAATTCATGAGCTTTAGTTGATCTTGTCATTTCTATTGTATAGCATCGGCTCATGAGAGCTGGTTCTAGATTCCCAATGCAAGTCAGGACCTTCGGTCCTCCGCAAATGATATCTGAGTCTCTAAAGCCATCTTTTGTAGGTATCATCTTGCGGTATTTCGCATCCCAAGTGCGTCCAACCCGCAGTATATCTTCAAGGCTCTCGACCCTCTTTATATTCCCATCTACTTCATCCAGACCGATCATTTTGCCAGAAGATACTCCTGCCAACAGAGCGCCTTCAGATATTGCCTGTACCCAATCACCGCAAGACATCTCGGTTATGAACTGGCCAACGTGCGATTTGCCAGTCCCGCTCGGTCCATGTATGAGGAGATAGCCGCAGATGTCGTTTGGAATATGTCCTCGGAGCCTAGATAATATGGAGAACTCAAGAATGAGGTAATAATCAAAGTCCAAAGGCAGCTCGAAATACTGCTTCATCACCTCGACCATTTTCTCCGGCGTCCATCGATCTGTTCCCTCAGGCATTATCTCTGTCATTCATTCCATCCCCTTCCTTGATCCAAAGCTTCGATGCAGAAACGTGCCTGAAAACAATCTGGACAGAAGGGTTGCTCCTAAGGAGCAGGTCTATGCCCTCTGTTATCGTCCTCAGGTCCAGGATATCTCCTCTCAGCACAAGACCCAGGTTCGCTTTCAATTCAGTCTGTGTCATCCCTTCATCTCTGAGGAGAAGCTTTTTCTCCTCAATAGTACGTTCAAAAATCACAGATTTACGGACAATATTTGTCCATTAGAGATTGCTGGCTGGAGACGGAATAATGAATGAAATGATAGAATGCCTCCTCAGAGCCCTTGATGATGACGAAAGGAGAATCATCGAGCTATTCGTCAAAAAGGGATACGATTCTGCATCCTATTTCCTAATCAAGGGATGTCTTTGTGAAGGCCCTGACAAGATGATTGAGAAGAAGCTCCAGAGAAAGCTCAACGGCCTTGTCAGGAAGAAGGTCTTGGAGAAAGTCAAATCCAAAGACGGAGGGGCCGTCTATGGGTTCCCCTTCATGATGGCCAACCCAAACTTGAGAATAATGGCTTCCGAAGGACCTCATCGCGGAGCAGCCTCTATCGGCAAGATTGTCCCAGTTGTCAAAGTCTCTGAGCAGGTAATGATTGACGGCATGAAGAAGGCAATAGAGAGCGTTCATAACGGTACCATAGGTCCTACTTGGTCAGAGGAGCAGAAGCAGAAATACATCAATTCCATCAATCTTGAGATCGAGAAGCTGCAGCAGAAGATTGATTTAATAAAGAGAGAGGAGCGGGCAAAAGAGATCGAAGATAAATTTGACAAATCCAAAGAGGCGACTTAATTATTCCTTTATGTGCCCCCATTTATCCTACATACCCTACATATCCTACACCCAGACTGGGTGTAGCTTGTGTATGTAATGTAGGTTCACCGTAGGCTTGAAAAGGGCTTAATTCCGGCTTATTTTGGCTTCCTAGCCGCTTCCTACCTGCTCTTCACCCGCTCCCGGCCCGCTTAAGCACTGCTCAGGGTGCGCTCGGCATTAAGCGGTAGTCTGAAGGCAAGGTTATTATGGACATATTAGCGCCTTTTCTGCCAAAACCTAATATCTGCATAACGGATTATGCAGCGAAGTGGCGAGGAATGAATCTTAGTGACATACTTGGCGGTTGCTTTTCTAAGGAGGACGTCCAGGATATTTGTTCGGAATTGGGTCTCCAGAGATCAGGGAATAAGACTGAACTCACCAATAGAATCTTGAGACTTCTAAGGAAGAAAAATGCGGATAAAGAAATCAAGATCGCCAAAGCCATCATTCTCGACAATATACGCAAACTCAATAAATTCTCGCTTAGTGGGGCTTGTGAAGAATCCGGCTTGGATACTTCTGGTACAAGCGAGCAATTGGCGCGGAGGGTGATTCGTAACCTCGAATGGCCTGGTGCTGCCAAGAAAGACTCGCCCGATGGTCAGGAGCAGATCGGGATACCCCAGCAAACAACATTAGATGAAGTCAGTATCTCTGAACCCCCGCCACCTGAGGCAATTGAAGAAGAAGCGCCGCTCAGCTTGAAGAGTTTCCTAATTCGATGGTTCGATAAGGACAAACTTGGAAGCTTGGCAGAAAAAACTGGGTATAAGGCAACAGGGAGCAAAGTGGCGATTGCAGAAAATATTGTTGAGATTTTCAACAAAATACCCGATGAGGAAATTGAAGCTTTCCTCAATAGATTGTATTGGTATCTTGATGATTGGAAAAAACCATGCGAAGCAGTTGGAATTTCGGATTCCGGTCTAAAGAGAGATGCAGTAGCAAAATTGTTTCGTGAAATCCCTGAGATTTCATCTCGAATAATCCCAGGCCGTCAATACAATATCGGTATAAAGCTCAGCACACGATCAGCTGGCTCAAGGAAAGAAGAAGGGCTTAAAGGGGGAGTTGTAAGATGGGCAAAATGGCTTGTTTCGGATCAGGAAGGATTGCCCAAGAAACCTCAGAAACGCACCAGGAAGGCGACAACAATAAGATTTGACGCTACAACCGATGAAGAAAAAAGTGAGATTGTTTCTCTTACGGAAGTACCACCGCCACCTGAAGAAGAAATCCCCCCCGAGCGGATTGTAGATGAAGAGGGATATGCCTTGTACAAGCAAATCCATGCTGAGATACTAGATTGGAAGCCAAGAAAACCGTTCCAGTATGAGGATGGCTGGCGGGAAAGTTTAGCGAACTTCTTAGAACAAATAAAGGGGCATAATATAAAGACGGAGGTTGGAGCGCTCAGGGTTGATATTCTCGTTGATGACCAAATCCCCATCGAACTTAAAAAAACCCCAAAATCTACTGAATACAGAACTCTTACTGGACAATTATTCGATTATGAGGACAAGTATGGTTTTGCAATCGGTGTTATTTGCGATCCATCGGATAAGGAAGTTTTCGAGGAATGGAAGAAAAAAATCCTTCGACATAGTGGTAGCCGCCACATTTTACCACTAAGAGTCGGATGAATAGGTAACCCTTTTCTCCTGAGGAAAGGAAACTAATCCGGCAAAGCATTTATCTCGGCTGATAGGGATTTACGAAGGAGAGGAAGATGACAGAGACCTCACGATCTTTAACAACTGCACAGAAAATGATCATCGTCATATCACTTCTTCTGCTTGCTCTAATGGTGATCTACATCGAATGGACGATCAGGACAGCATAACAAAGCATTTATCTCGACTGAGGGGGTTGGTGAACGAGGAAAATGGCGCAATTTTGTCCCGAATGTGGTTCGGAAGTTGAGTCGAACACAATACTCTGTAGGGATTGCGGTTTTGACATAAGAAAAGAGAGGAGAAGAGTCAACCGGAGGAATATAAAGAAAATCGGAATCCTGATGATTTTTTGGTTTGTAATCTTTGTATTGCCACCCGTTACTAGCGCCCCATCGACAATCTTCATTCCGTGGTTATTCTTCATAATGGTATTTCCTTGGATCATTGCAATTATGTCTCGGATATGGAAAATGTATGGTGAAGTCCAGATTGTACTCTTTACCTTTTCTTTCATCTGGTCAATATTCATCTTCATTATGACGCTACCAAAGGGAGTCTAGTTCGTAATCGGCAAAGCATTTATCTCGGCTGAGGGGGCGGAAAGGATAGCTATCTCATTCTGGACTGGATGTAGTCTTAGGCAATTTACCAAGGTCAGACCAATTCCTGAACCAATCAGAATCCCAATGATAGTACATTCTCATTGGAAGCCGGGAATCCCATCCAGATAGCTTTTGCCTCTCAGCCTCAGGATGCTCCCTAATGAATTTCTCTTGAACCTTATCCGACATCCTATCGTAGATATTCATTGCTTTGTGAAATTTCTTAAGAGCTTTATTCTTCTCAGTATCCCAGAATAAAATGTTGAAGAAGAGGTCGTCGAGTAACTTCGCATAAGTTTCATTTGCGAATTCTTTTGTCATGCCCTCAGGGATGTTGTTGTTCTCCTTGCAGAATAGAATATCGCAGAGTCCACCCCCCCAGCCTTCAAAATATTTCCTTATTTCAATTATGAGGCTTTTCAGGTCATCAATCCTATTCTCGTTCCGTACTTTTTCGATTTCATTTCTTAGGTTCCTGATTTCTTTCGCAATATCATTCAGAAATGTCTTATCCATAAACTCGGCAAGATTCGTCATTGATTCTGAAAGATCATCGATAGCCATACGAGTCTGAATTGTTTGATTGCTGTAAAAGGTTTGCGAGGGGCTTGTAGCCCCTCCTTTTGTAGCCTTCCCGAGATGCCGATAAATCGCCTAGACTGTACCTTTTCCGTCCTGGCCAGTAGAAAATGCGGGTTCAAATCCCGCAGGGTCCACTTATCCGTCAAAGCATTTATCTCGGCTGAGGGGGATGAAGGACGGTGTGAGATATGATATTCAAGTACGGTAAACGTTGTCCGATATGCGACGGTTTCGTTTTCGAAGTAAAGGAGACGAAATCTGGTAGTATTCAATTGAAATGCCGGACAACTAATTGCAACTGGTCTATCGATCTGGTCTGTAAGGGGGAGCATGATTGAACAGGCCAATAAGCCGATAGAAAGCATTTATCTCGGCTGAGAGGATTCTGGAAGGAGGTTGTGGTCATGGGTCACCCTCCAATTGTATCTACCCGAGCTATTCTTGCCGAACGTGAAATTCTCGATGAACCACAAATCGTTGACAGGAGAGGCAGAAGGATGGCGCTCATCGCTCTTTTTGTTCTGATTCTGACCTCCATTGTCGTTTCCGTCGTCGTTTGGGAATTAACACAATGAATCATTTCTCTTTCTGTCAATGCATTATCTCAGCTGAGAAAATGACATTCGAAGAGGTAGGAAAGTGTTTTCGCAGGATCCCTTTGCTTCCCTCAATAGCTCATTTGGCTTCATTCAATTCTTCGAGCACACGATCAGGTGCTCCCTCGGATTAAGAGCATATCGCGCGACCATATCCTCGCCGACAATGGCCGATGGAGGGAGGTCCTGAGTCGAGAATCCGGCTCTTTCGAGCCTGTTGAAGAAATCCCTCCCGTACAGCCTGACATGGTTTTCCTGACCGAAGAGCACCTCGCGCATCTCCGGCAGGTCGGTGTCTTTTCCATCGACGGTCTTCTCAACCGAATAGGAGATAGGGACTTGGATGATCGCCCAACCACCCTTTCTCAACACCCTGTTCAATTCTGCCATCGCTTTGATATCGTCCGTCACATGTTCGAGCACATGGCTGCAAATGATTGCATCGAATGCGGAATCTTTCAAGCCCAACCTGCAGAGATCCGCCCTCAGCATCGCTTCATCGGAGATGTCCATGCTGACATAATCCACAAGGGGCTGAGGCGACAGGAACGCGGCGAGGTTTCCCTCCGGGGCGACATGCAAAAGCCTCGTCTGCTTCTTGAGGATGCCCGTCTTCCGTTCAATGTAGAGTTTTATCAATCGTTCGCGTTCCAATGATTCGCACCTCGGGCAAAGCACGTTCTCGCGATAGACCGCAGGAACAACGTCCTGCCTCTGAAATCTGCTCTTCGGATTTCCGTAGGGCAACAATTTCGAGTATCCCCTATTGCAGAACGGGCATTCGTATTGATTGCCCGCATAGGCGAAAGCGCGGATTCTCTTCAAAGGTTTTGAAAGCACTCTGTGTCGATTGACTATTGCGAGCTGAGATGCCAATGTGATCATCTTGGTGAAGCCCGTCGCAGAAAGTATTTCACGTAACATTCCGGTTGCATCCGATTCTTTCTTGACGGTAATGTTGGACAAGGGCTATTAGCGTTGCTGTAATTCTTATCGGATTTGCGACTCTGGCAGGAAGGATATATTGGCCGCCGATTATCAGGCGTGTATATATGGGGGGTTAGCTTTAACCGATTGTCAGATGACGGAAAAGAAATCCATTGTCGATAACTATTCTGAAGCATATGAGCGGCTGGGCTCAATATCACAGTTGCTAGACGAGGCCGAGATTCATTTCTTCATCAGCCTGATCCCCAAGGATAATAAACGCTATAGGGTTCTGGATCTCGGATGTGCCGAAGGCAAGCTTTCCGTTCTCCTCGCAAAGGAAGGACATGAAGTGACGGCCGCCGACATCTCGCAGAGTTATCTGAGCCGAGCAGAAGAATTGGCGAAAAATAATGGCCTGCCCATCAGATTCGTCAAATGCAACATCGAAGAGGGGACGTCGTCACTCCCCAAGGATTATTTCGACTTCATTTTCTTCCTGAACGTCGTCGAGCATGTGAAGAATCCGGTGGATTCGCTCAATAACATACGGAGCCTACTTGCCGCAGATGGGAAATTGTTCCTGAACACCCCCAACATGCTGACGACCGTCAATTTCAAGAACGCATTCATCGATTGCTTGAAGAAGGAATATGATAAGCCTACGAGACCTCAGTGCTTTCACCTGTCTGGCTATGATTATCGCACCCTCGAAATGATGCTCAGCCTCATCGGATTAAGGACTAAGCTGATAGTTGATAAAAGGTCGATCTACAAGGAAAAGGCAAAGATCATGAAGTTCGGGTTGATAAAAAGGATCAGAGAGATGTTCCCTCAAATGTTCCCCATGTTTTCGAGCGATATTCTGATAGAATGCACAAGATCCGAGCCATATGACATCGTTGAACTGATAGACTCCTGGGAGAAGGAAAACACCCGATGATTCTTTTGGCACGGGTCCAGTTCGCCTCAATCTCATCGGTCGACCATGGATCTTGACCGAGAAAGCGGTTCCCAGGGGGCAGCCCCCACAATCTCCAACTCAAGGCCCTTTCTATGACAAACATTATCTTCAATAAAATTGCTAAGGGAGCTGGGTCGAGGGGAGCAATGGAGGAGAAGAGATTCGATGAGAAGCTGATTCTCATGTATGTCCCATATGCCTTGGCCCGGGTCGAGCAGTCCAAGAATCTGACAATCGACGAACTCCGAGCCTACAAGAAACAATCCGGCGATTTCTTCCGCTATGTCAGGAAAAACGGCCTCGATGAGCACATCGCGTTCCTCACATCGCACCGGAAAGATGCTTACTTCGGGCAGTACATCGAGAAGATGCTCTCACATGAAGGGGTGAAATGGCTGAAGGCCAACTACCCCATTATGAGGCAGGTTGCCGAGGAACAATGAGCGTCTGACAGGGATGGCGCCCTCTTCCTTGCGGATCATGCTGCGGCGGTTCTGTGGTCCATCTGACAAGAAATCGATTTTTCTGATTTCCATATGGAAATCAGGCAGGCTCCTCCGGAAACCTTATCGTCCGGATTTCTATGTCCGTACGGGGAGTCGCAATTGAGTTCGGTGCCGCCGATCGTCAGAGAGATAGAGAGCGGGATGAGGAGGCAGTATAGCGAGGCGAATGTGAATGAAAGCCTCTCCTTCATCGTGAACCTGCAGAAATTCGTCTACGGGATGTTCAATCGCTCGGCGGGGGAGCAGGAGATCCTGCGTGAGGCTGCCCGATTCATCTATCATGCGTTCGGATTCAAAGAGGTGACCGTCCCTCTGAGGAGCCCTGTCGACGGGAAATTCCGCTACGAGGTCTTCTTGGGGATGACGAAGGACGTCGAGCAGAGCTATAGGGCGCTTGCTTACGATCGCGACGTCGTCTTCGACGATGACACCTACCCGGGGACCAAGCTCAGCAAATTCACAGAACTCATGTTGGCTGAGCTTGAGCCTTACGACGAGGGGGAGGAGAAGACCTACAACCGCCCTATGATGCTGAGCGAGCAGAGGAAGAGCATCGAGACCATGCTTGAGGGCGACTACTATGCGGTCTATCTCATGGGCCCTGGCGACGATATCTTCGGATGGCTGGAGCTCTCCTCGACCAAGGACGGGAAGTTCCCGCCGATGACGATAATCAGGCAGCTCGAGCTGTTCGCTTCGATATTGTCAGTCATGCTATCCCATTGGAGGTGCGTGCCGAAGAAGGCGCCCCTCCAGGGCCAGCGCACGAAGTAGCTTCATTCCGGGGGCAGCTTCTCGGCAATCTTCTCGGCGAGCGCGAGTATTTCCTGGACATCCTTCTCATTCGGCCTGCCGGCGGCGTCGACCGCCCCGAGGATCTCTATCTTCGTCCCGGCGAGCGACTCCTGCAACGCCTTCACCGCCCCTCCGCTCCAGCCATGGGATGTGAGGACAGCGGCATACTTCGTCGGCGCTCTCAGCGCCTTCACCAGCATCGCGACATATGCGGCGACCGGATGGGCGCCTCCGAGCACGGTCGGCGCGCCAACGACGACCACCGGAGAGTCGACGAGCTCTTTCGCGATATGTCCCACTTCTGAGTTGGGGATGTCGAATATCCTGACATCGACCTTTTTCTCAACTAGCGCGCCGGCGAGGACCTTGACCATCTTCTCCGTGCTGCCCCACATGGAGACATATGCTACCAGGACCTTCCTCCTCATCTTCTCGCCTGCCCAGTCCGAGTAAGCGTTTATTATGATGCTCGGATCGCGGTAGAATACACCGTGGGAGGGGGCGATGATCTTCACGTTGCGCTTCTTGACCTTCTCTATGCCATCAAGGCACGGCTTCCTGAACGGCATCATTATCTCGGCGAAATAGACCTTCGCCAGGTCCAGCGTGACGTCGTTGCCGAGTTCGTCCGCGTAGAACTCCCCCTGGGCGGTGTGCTGCCCGAAGAAATCGCACGGGAACAATATCCCGTCCTCGACGAGGAAAGTGAACATGGTCTCCGGCCAGTGCAGCCAGGGGGCATAGATGAACTCGAGGGTCCTGCCGCCCAGGTCTATCTTGGCCCCATCATCGACAACCATTATCCGCGACTCATCGACATCGAAGTACTGGAGCGCCGCCTCCTTCCCCTTCTTGCTCGTCACGAGCTTGGCGTTGGGCGCCATCCTCAGGATATGCTGTCCAGCGTTCGCGTGGTCCGGCTCCGCATGGTTCATTATCACGTAGTCGATCCTCGCGGGGTCCGTGTGCTGCGATATCTTCCCGATCAGCTCCCCTTCGAACCCGGGGTTCACCGTGTCGATGAGGGCGGTCTTTGATGCCCCCTTGACGAGGTAGGAATTGTAGCTAGTCCCGTTCGGGAGGGGGATGAGCGCGTCGAAAAGCCTCCGGTTGTGGTGCTTTACCCCGACCCAGAATACATCTTTCGCTATCTCAATCGTGCCTTTTGGAGCTGATTCCGCCATGCTTGGAGCCTCCTTCGGCACATTATCGGGATTATCGTTATTAGAGGTATTGATTCAGCAGGGGGGCTGGGGTGGAACAAATATAATGTATGCATAAGGCGTTCGCCCGCTCGGACAGGCCGGGAATGATAACCCGGGTTGCTCAGGGGGTTTGTGAATTGGACGCTGATAAAATTATGAAGGATCTCCAGGATGCTGTTCTGTGCTATGACCCAGGCGCGGCCGTAAAATTGACAAAGGCCGCCATCAAGGCGAAGGTCCCCCCGATGGATGTCATCGAGGAGGCGCTCGTGCCCGCGATAGAGAAGGTCGGCGACAAGTTCGAGCGGATGGAGATATTCCTTCCGGACCTGATGCTCGCCGCTGACGCCGTGAAGTCCTCGACAGAGCTGCTCCTGCCGCTCCTGCCGAAGGAGGGGAGAGGGATCAAGGCGACGGTCGTCGTCGCGACGGTGCAGGGCGACGTGCACGAGATTGGAAAGAACATCGTCGCCAGCATGCTCATGGCGCGAGGCTTCAACGTGATAGACATGGGGGTCGACGTCAAGACGTCCGACCTGGTCGAGACCGTGAAGAACAGGAAGGCGAGGGTGATCTGCGCTTCCGCGCTGATGTCGAGCACGCTGGGATCGCAGAAGGACATCGTCGATTACCTCGTGGCGGTGGGCGAGAGGAAGAAGGTCGCTGTGCTGATTGGCGGAGGCCCGACCTCGAAGGATTGGGCGAAGGAGATAGGCGCGGACGCCTGGGGGGCGGACGCCAACGCCGCGGTCAAGCTGACGGAGAAATATTCCAAGGCCAGGTGAATGACATGGTTCAGATACTGGATGTGATGGAGAAGGCGTTGAACGGCAAACCGATGAGCGAGACCGACTACCAGCTGAAGGTATTCGCGCCGAAGGTGCAGGAGAAGGTCAAGGCCCACGGAATCAAGTTCGATCTGAATGAACCCATCAACGAGGATGATTCGCTGGCCGACGACGTGTTCGAGGCCGCTGTCGAGCTGCTTATCGATGCAGGGGCCTACTGCACGAACACGAACCGGGTAATCTCGTACACGGAGAACGAGATCAAGGACGCGCTGAAGACCGCCCCGGATGCGCTTCTCATGGGGGAGGGCAAGGACAAGAAGTGGCTCAGGCCCAGGAAGATCGGCGACAAGACGCCGCCGTGGTGCCTCCTCGGCGCAGGCGGAGGGGCCTGCTCGAGCGACAGGGCGTTCCTGACGCTGATGGAGGGATATGCGGAGATCCCCGAGACGAACGCGATAACCACGCCGGCGTTGACAAGGGTCGGCGGGATGAGGATTCGCCCGGCGTCCCCGTTGGAACTGCTGGGGGCGATGAGGAATGCGGTGCTGGCCAGGGAGGCCTGCAACAGGTCCGGCCGCCAAGGCATACCGATGATGAACTCACTGGCGACTGCCGAATCCGACATAGCACTTGCCGCCGCCCTGCATCCGACCTACGGGATGCGCGACTCCGACGGCTACATGATCTGCTGCATGGACCCGATGAAGGTCGATTTCAGCAGGCTCAACAAAGTGACGGTTGTGCTGTCCATGGGCGGCCATATCGGGATGTGCTTTGGCCCGCTGATGGGCGGCTATGCCGGCGGGCCGGAGAGCACGGCCGTTTCCAGCACTGCCCACCATCTGATGGGCATACTGACTTACCAGGCGAGCTGGCTGCTCCCCTTCGCCCTCCACCTTAGGTACGTTTCGAGCAGCTCGAGGGAGATGCTCGCGCTTATCAGCGCCACGGGCCAAGCGATAAGCAGGAACACGCACCTGATCAGCATAAACCTGAACTACACGTCCGGAGGACCGTGCACGCCGATGTGCCTCTATGAGACGGCCGCCTCGGTGACCGCTGCGGTGGTCTCCGGCCAGTCGATAGAATCCACCGGCGTCGCTTCGAACAGGGAGGAGGACAGGACGACCCCGGTGGAGCCGAGGATATCGGCCGAGGTCGGGCACGCCGTCGCAGGTATGAAGCGCTCGGATGCGAACGAGCTCGTCAAGAAGCTCCTGCCGAAGTACGAATCGAAGCTCCCGAACCCGGACCTCGGGAAGACCCTGTTCGAGTGCTGGGACCCTGAGAAGCGCAGGCCGAGCAAGGAGTACCAAGCGGTCATCAAAGCCTACAAGAGGACGATGTCCAACTTGGGCGTCGAGCTGAAACCCGAGAAGTGATTGCGAGCAAGGAGGGACCGTAGTCCCTCCTATGATCGATTTTCTTTTTCTCTCCTAGCGGAACAGGGCACCGCCATGGCGCAGTTCGTGGAAATGCGACCTTCGACAAAGCTATAAGAGCAAGCCCTTTGAATCGGTCGCCCCCGAGTGAAATCGGGGAACGAGAGGATGGGAACAATGAATCCGATGACGAGGAGTCGAGGACTCTCAAAGAACACTGCATACGCGCCTTCGATGACCACCTCCAGGGAATTCCCGGAGAACTACCTGCAAGAGGACGACTGGGAGAGAGACCCTGGCATCTACAACCACTGCGACACTCGGATTGCCTCTATCGAAGCCTGATCGTTCATCGGATCAAGCGCCAAAACCCTTTCCAACGAATTTCTATCTCAGGGGGATTCCCCACTTGTCTTTGAAGAAGTTCTCGCCGACCGCCTTCCTTTCAGGCCGCGCCGCCTCCGCCTCCTTCTGCTTGTCCGAAAGAAGGGAGTCGTCCGTGCCAGGGTGGCCGCATATGACGAAGGTTATCACCGTGTATTCCTCGGGTATCCCCAGTAGCTCCCGCGACTTCTTCGGGCTGAAGCCGGCTATCGGATGCGCAATGAGGCCCATCTCCGTTGCGCGCAGGACGAGCTGACCGATCGCGAGGCCGCAGTCGAATAGGAAATACTGCCTGTCGCCGATGATGCAGTCGTCCGGCGGCTTCGACGCGACCACGATTATCAGGGTCGCTTTGGACGCCCATTCGTTCCCCTTGCTCAGAGCGGCCTTTACCTGCGGGAGGGCTTCCGGCCCGTAGACGAATATCGGCCTCCATGGCTGGTTGTTGAAGCACGATGCTGACAGCCTCATCGCTTCGACGAGCGAATCGATCTCCGCCTCCGTCACAGGGTTCTTCTCGTCAATGACCCGCCTTGCCCTTCTCGTTAGAACCGCATCGTGAACTTCCATCTCATGCCCGCCCATTCGAGATACGGTTCTGGAATCGACGGCGTTCGAGATAACCCTTTTGATTAGAGCAGCGGCATCATGCTGGCGGGGCAATGCCCGGCATCTTGTCGTCGCCCTTGTGCTTCATATTCAGCAAGTACACCCCTATGACGGCGATGACGCCCCCTGCCAACGCAAGCAGGAGGTTCTCCGGCATTTGAACTTCGAATGGCATGATGAGCAGGATCGAGGCCTGCGCGACGACAGTCAGTATGCCGCTGAGTGAGAAAAGGACCGAGGTGATCGAAGCACCTATGCCCTTCAGTCCGACGTAGTAGGTGGTGATCGAGAGGGCCGGGAAAATGCCGAGCCCGGCCATCACGAGCCACCCGGTGAGGTCAGGCCAGGCTATTGGGAAGATGATCATCCCGATCGCGAGGAGCAGAAGGCCGCTGAAGACGAGCTCGATCCCGGAGATGGGGAGCACATTGTAGTCCCTCAGCACCCTCGTCATCATCACGGCCGAGGAGCCGAGGAAGAAGGAGCTGACTATCGCCTCGACCTCCCCCGATCCCATGGACAGGCTCAGAGAATCCTTCTCGACCAGGACGAGGAAGACCCCCAGGAGGATCAAGACGCTGCCGAGGACCTCTATCCTGCGGAGCCTCTCGCCGAGGAACATCGATGAAAGGATGACTACGAACAACACCTCCGAAGAGCCGCCCCCCAGTATCGCCTCCTTGCCCGCGCCTATCTGCGCCACGGCGTCGTACCAAAGGATCACCCCCAGGGCAGCGAAGGTGGAGAGCAGGGTCAAGAACGCCCATTCCCTGCGGTCCAGCTGTTTGACGAGCTTCGCCGTGGGAGCCGGGTTCAATGCGATCAATATGAGGCCGGCGATAACGGCCGGTATCGAGCCCACGAGGAAAATGTCGATCGAGAGCGTGTTCAAGGCGATCTCGATCGCGACCGCCTCGTAACCGATCACGAAGGCCGAGAAGAGCACTATCGCGATGTACCTGCTCCTCCTGTCCAAATGCTCCCTCGGACCTTACATGCGGTCGCCGTAATTACCCTTTTTGCATTGACCAAAGAGCCACCGTTTATCTATGTCCCCGGCCCATTGGTGGTGCAATGCGCTGCTCCCATTGCGAAAAGTGCTGCCACGAGACGGAGATGGAACTCTGCGAAGCGGACATCAAGCGTCTGGAGCGACGCGGCCACGAGAGAGGTGGATTCTCCCAGAAAGGCGCGGACGGCATACCGAGGCTGCGGAACGTGGACTCATACTGCTTCTTTTACGACCGTGATCGGAAAAGATGCAGAGAATATGCTCAAAGGCCTCTCGGCTGCGCCATTTATCCCGTCAACCTGTCGCCCGAAGGCGATATCTTCGTCGACGAGCTGTGCCCGGAGGCAAACACGGTGACTCGGGAAGAAATCGAGAGAAACGGCAGGCGCCTCCGACGGCTGTTGGATACGATAGACAACGAAGCGGCGCGCAATCGTTGATTCTGGGCATTGAAAACTATTTATACCAACTTGCCCCCTAATTCCGATGCTAGGCTTGGCCGGGACGCTCGGCGTGTCCTTATACATCGAAATCGTCGATAGCGAGGGCGACAGCCGGGGACGTCGTAACCAATCATGCATGGGTCCCGAACCGCAACTATGAGATCCTGTCCGGCAGGGTCGGAGGCGGTTTGATGTCCAGCTGGAGAGCGGGATTGCATATCCTTAACGTGGGCACCGGGCGAGACCCTGACGGGAGCAGCCTTACCACGAACTTGCGATGCTCGCCGGGAAGCGGGATCGAGAAGCGTTCGGCAAAACTCACGCATGTGCGGTCGGCAACCCCGGTGGCCTAGCATCCCCGCCTAGAACAGGCCGGTTATCTTCTCTGACGATAGATCGAATAGGACCCTCTCCGAGCTCCCCGTCCTTATCTTGAACTGCCTTGACCTCCGCACTCTGCCCATCACGGCCGAACTCAGACCCGAGCCTTCGAGCTCGGCGCGCATGCGGTCCAACTTGGAATCGGGAACAGTGCCGACGAACCCGAACCCCTGGTAGGCTTTGAGCCACTGCAGGAGGTCGACCCCCTTGGGAATCGGTATCTTGCCGATGTCGACCGTCGCGCCGACGCCGCTGGACTCGAGGAGCATCGCGAGCGTGCCCAAGAGACCCGGGTTGCTGATGTCCTTCCCCGAGCTGAGGTGGCGGAGCGCGGAGAGGACCGTGTCTGTCAGCTCCATTATCTCCCTCCTGCTCTTCATCGATGTGCTGTCCCAGCTGTACGGGAGCCCGGGCGTGAATCTTCCTGAGCAGTCGCATATGGCTACGACCGCCTCTCCTGGCTTGGCAGTCGTGGAAAGGAGCGGGCCGCCCCTGGCGACCTCTCCGATCATCGCGACCGAGATGTCGTTGTGGGTTGAATCGGGATGAAGGTGCCCGCCGACCATATCTACGCCGAACTTGCTGCAGGCCTCTTCCATGCCCGAGACGATCTTGGATAGAATCCTCCCGTCCGTAGCGGATATGATGTCGACAGCCGCAATCGGCCTGCCTCTCATCGCCAATATGTCATTCACATTGACGAGCACCGAGCAGTAACCGGCCCATTCCGGGTCCTCGTCCACCATCTCCTCGATAATCCCGTCCGCCGCGAATACGAGCTTCTTCCCATCGATGGATATCACCGCACCGTCCTCCCCTTTGGCCGCGATGACGTTCCCGGCGTTCTCGGAGATCAGCGACGACAGGAATCTGATCCCGGATTTGCGGCTTATCCCGCGGTAGGCCCTTATCCCCTCGGCGATCCTCGATAGGAGGAGCGCGTCCTTGTCCTTCAATAGGAGTTCATCCCTCCTCGAGGGTCTTCTGCTTGGTCTCGGCGACCAGCGGCTTCAATCCGGCCATCTCTATCAGGAGATCGGCCACTATCCTGTTGCAGGCCTGGGAGAAGTTGCCGGTCGGAATCAAGGCGATGTCCGACGGCCCCACCTTTATGCCGGCCTTCGACGCCACGGACGCCGCCTCGCTCCGCTCCTTGTCGATGGCCCGCTTGGATGCCGGGGCCCCGGTGAGGCCGCACATGCGCAATTCCCTGTCGAAGATGGGTCTGCGGAAAAGTCTGTTCAGCACGAAGAGCGCTATGCCGGCCCTCTTGTCCTCGTCATCCTCGTCGCGGCGGACGATCTCGCCGAGGGAATCGTACAGGCTCTTCTTCTTGCTCTGCAGCGGGCTGAACACCTTCGACGGTTTGACGTCCCTCGCCTTCAGTATCCCCATATCGGAGAGGGCTTTCAGGTACCCGCTGAGTTCGAGCCTGTGCAGCCTGATGCCTTTCTCGCTCAACAGGCGCGAAAGGGCGCTTATGGACATGCCGTCCTCTGGCAGGTTGTCGAGAATCAGCGACTTAAGCTCCTTGTCCAGCTCAAACATCTGCTATCCCTGATAACAAACCGGATAATAAACTGTTCCGAAGCGGGGTTAGACGACGCGCGGGCCGACGAGCTGCCAAACGATCAAGAATAGCACCATGAACGACAGGGTGAGGCTTATGAAGCTGATGTATTGGTCGACCTCCGCTTCGGTGTACGGCTTCTTTCCTTTGAGCGCGGCAATCTTTGCTCTCTTGGAATTGATCCTTTCGAAAAGCCCCTTGAGGAGATCACGGAAAACGTATCCTCCATCCAAAGGTACTGCGGGCAGCGCGTTGGTGAGCCCGAGCATGAGGTTGATCCAGAAAACCCAGTATATGGAGTTCGTCAGAATCCAGAATACATCGTTGGGGAGCGCGGCGAGCGCCCCCGTGGGCTCATAGAGGTTCGCCATAGCCCCCTCGACGGGAGATGCCCCGAGGAACGGCATGGCGATCAGCCTGAAGGACGATACGACGAGGTCCCCGGACAAAGCATTGTTGTACACGCTTGACACTATGTCGGAATCGACCGGAGAAACCCCGAATGCCGAACTGCCGACCCCCATGTAGCTGATGTTCCTGTATTCCTCTTTGTTCCTCCCTGGGTCGGTCCGCTCGTAATAATCCCACTTCGATATGAGCGAGATGTTCGTTATGTTGTCGTCTTCGATGAACCAGTTCTTCCCCATTGTGGCATCGTAACCGTACCGGAGCACGGTTATGTTGACCGGGGAGTCGTGCGATGAGTTGGTGATGATCGATACGAATTCTGTGTAATTGTGAACCGAACGATCGTTCAACTCAGCCACTATCATCCCCTCCTCGATGCCTGCGAGGTCTGCCGGAAGACCTTCGGTGACTGAGTATATCGCCACCCCCCCAGGCAGCTGTATGTTCGAGAACTCACCATTGTAAAGGATCTCGAGATCGACTGGCTCTCCTGGGCTCACGAACGAGAGGTTCGAGATGTCGTCCGCCCCGCCAATCGACACGTTGTTGACTGATATGATCTCGCTCCATGCCGATATCCCGAATTCCTCCGCAGGGGATCCCGTTGCAACCCCATTGACTATTGCGCCAGGGGAGACCGGCTTGACGGCTGGGGCGAATATGAACAGAAAGACCATCAGGCAGATGAACGCGGCGAGCATGTTCGTGCCGGGGCCGGCCGCGAAAAGCCTCGCCCTGTTCTGCCTCGTCGTCTTCTTGATCTCCTCCTCGTTCGGCTCTACGAAGGCGCCCATCGGGAAGACGAGGAAGATGAGGCCGAGGGATTCGACTTTTATGTTCGCGGTCCTTGACAGGATCCCGTGCGCGAACTCATGTATGATTATCGCGACGACCAGTCCGAGGATGCCGTACCAAAGCGGTATTATCGGATTGAGACCTGGGATCCCGAGCATCATCTCGGGGGATGGGGCGCTGCCCGCCGGCAGGTTGAAGACCAACGTCGCCTCCCATATCAGAACCGCGGTCAGACCGACCATGGAGCCTATGGTGACGATGACCGAAATCTTGCCGTAGACCGTCCAGAAGCCTTTCCTCCTTGCCAGCCGCTCGATGAGGTCCCTCCCCTTCTTCGTCTTGGTCATCAGGAACGGGCCGTAGAGCTGGCAGTGTATCTTCTCCCAGAATTTCAGCTTGTGTCCCAGTATGAGTATCGCGAACCAGGCGACCAGGACTATCAGCGCAATCAGGTATCCATCCAATCGAATCAACCCTTGATGAATGTCACCGTTTGAGGTCGGGCCGAGATTCAGGCGTTCTCGTCGTGATGCTTCCAGACATCCTCAGATATCGTCCCATATATGTCAGCTTCGGGTTCTTTCTCGACGATCTTGGCTGATTCGTTGTAAAGGCGCAATATCTGATCCTTCTTGAGGACCCAGTAGTAGATCCTCCAGGTCTTCCCTTTCTGCACCTGGACGTCGTCCTCTATTGTCGTGACGAGGCCTGCCTCCTCGAGCATGTAGAATATGTCCCTGTCCTCGGGGCTCAAACGGTTGTCGACGACCTGGTCGGAGAAGCCGAAAAGGTCCATTATGCGCTCAGCGAGCGTGTTTATCTCTTGGTGAGAAAGCTGCTTTGCCGACAGGGCTTTCTCAAGAGCCACCGTGATTTCCTTGATGCTGACGACTGCCATCCCTTTCGTCCGGTATACCGGATTACTGAGCATAATAGCCTTTTGCTGAGCGACAGCATGAGCTCTCGCCAAGTTGAACATAAAAAATGATATTAGAGCCGCGGTTAGAACCGCGGCTTAGGGTTTAGATTCAGCTCTTCTCTTCGGCTGCCGGGGCTTCCTCGGCTACTGCGCCCTTCTTGCCCTTCCTCATCATCATGACGGCCACCAATGCGATGACTACCACGATGATCACAACGATGATGATTATCATCGTCATGTCGAGGCCTCCGGCAGGTGCGGTTGCAGTTACATTCACGCTCTTCGTGGCCTGGTTGCCCGCTACATCAACGGCTGTCACATTGACATCGTGCGCCCCACCGGTCAGCTTGATGCTGCCGTTGGTGTTGCTTACCGCTGTGGCTCCGTCGACGCTCACCATGTAGTGGTCAATGCCACTTGATGCGTCGGTTGCCGTCCAGTTGAACCATAGGTCCGTCAAGGTCGAGGCGTCCGCCGGCAATGATAGAACCGGTGCGACAGAGTCGATCTTCACGATTAAGTTCTTCTCAACTTTGTTGGTAGCGTTATCCGAAGACCAGTATGTCACGTTGTTCGAGCCCTGTGCAGATACGGTGATGTTGACACCGGCCGCCTTCTCAGTCTCGTTCTTTATTATTTTCGTAACGGCTGAGCCCGTGCCAATCTTGTAGCTCGTGCTGTTCAGGCCGCTCGTGTTTCTGTACTTCAGGGTGTCGTTAGTTGTCGTGATCAGTACGGTAACATTGGACTTGTACCAGCCGTTGCTAGCTGCCGTCCCGGTTGTCACGGTTGCTGTCGCCGTCGGTGCCACCGTGTCAACGAATATGGTCTTTAACTTTGTCGCCTCATTGTCGAGATAGTCAGAGGCGTTGTAGTTGATCCTCACGGTTCCCTGGGTCGTGATGTTCACGGTCTTGTTGACCTTGGTGTAGTTGACCCATGTTCCGAGATCCCAGGCAGCTGAAGTCGTGTTCCAGGCGTCGAGCTTGTACCAGATGCCCCTTATTCGGTCATCGTTGTCCGTCCCGCCCCTGGCTGCTGTCAGGTTCATTACGACCTTGGTCGTGTTCCATCCCTTAACTACCGGCGTCCCATTCGTGAGCTTCATAGAAGTCGTCGGCGCGGTGCCACCTGCTAGTGGAATCACCTTTACAGGCGTTGAGCTTAAAACGCTCACGCTGAAAGCCGCGGCAAATATTGCAGCGACGAATATGGCTATCACTGCTATCGTCTTTGCCTTAGCCGAAATCCTTAGAGGCTCAGCATTCATTTTGCTTTTCATTAGATTACATCCTCCTTTTTGTACTCATCCAATCAGTTCTTCTCGGTCCGCCACTTTTCCCATCGCGGGCCGATATTATTACCTCAAACAAGCTTAAGCACTATAAAACACTTTTGATAGTTCGAGGCTATTTCTATATAAAGAAACGAAAAAATTGTATTCAAATCTAGGAATAATGGAGTCGTGCAGAAAAACTGCAATAACGGGGATGCTTTGGGCATTTAGCCCCTCTGATTCTCGATTATTCTCTCAGCCCATTCGAGTTTGCGCTTCTTTGTCTCGATATCTACATGCTTTGAGCCGCACGGCTCACGGAAGTCGAAGGCTGCGAGCACGATCTCCTTCGCGCCGAAATGCCTCAGCGCGCAGTATGCCCGGTCCCCGTCAGTGAAACCGCCCCAGTTGGAGACCCCCGGAACAGGGGCGCATTGGCAGGTCGGGATGATCCTGCCCGTAAACTTCGGAACCCAGGATTTGAGGCGGGCTATGTTGTCGCCGTGAGCGTGTATGACCACCGTTGCCCCTTTCTCATTGGCGAGCATGTCCGATTCCGGGAAGCCATCTAGGTCGGTGAAGATCAGAGCCGGCGTTATGTCGGCTTCCAGCGCATTCTTAGTGCCCTCCCCTACGGTCGCGATAAGGGTCCCCGAGGAGCGGGAAAGTGCGCCCGTTTCCGACAGCTTGTTCCTGTCCATCGGGCACGGCCCTAGGATGATGAAGTGCCTGCCCCTCACCGTCTCCCCCATGTAGGACTCGCATTCTCCGGTCACGCCCTTCGCCGCGATGAGCTCCGCAAGGATGCCCGCCGCCCTGCTGTCCTCTGCGACGCTGTAGCCGAACTCGTTGACAATCTTCAGATAGAACGGCTCCCACTCTTCGTACTTCATATCACACCGGCTTCAGGAAGCGGATTCCTCCTTGTCGGGCCTGCCGGCGCCGCGCATGGAGGCGCTGAGCACCGCGCTGAAGATGGCGACCAGCACGCCCGTGATTATCTCCGCGTATATCAGGAGCGTCTCGGCTTCGCTGTTCTGGCCGAGGAAATAGTGAATCCCGTCCGCCACGCCCTGTATTATGAACCCTATCGCCATCACCGAGAGCAGGAAGATTATCGACGACCACCTGAGGTGGCCGTTGTGAAGGAAAGACATCATCGTCCTCCCCGATTCGATTGAGAAGACCGCGAGGATTATCGGCCAGATTGCGACCTCGACGAAGATCACCCCGGCCAGAGCCAGGCTGACCTGGTCCGGGAGGAGGGTCGAGGTGTACGCCGAGACGGAATCGAGGCCGAGGAATATGCCTATCAGTATCAGCATGATGCCGACGAGCGCGAATGGTATGGAAAGGCTCCCTTGCCGGACCATTGTCCGTAGCCTGCTCACCTTCTGCCCGAACTCGAAGGCCCACCAGATGAGGTAGACGCCCAGCACAATCAGGATGGAATAGACGCCCATGCCGGGGATCAGGTTCAGGTCGCCTGATTCGCCGAACCGTATGATGTTCAAGGCGAGGTAGAGCGAACCGATGACTATCAGGATGAGCGCGACCGGGAGCACCCATTTCGACCGCACCTTCACGTCTTTGAGGCCGTGGATGAGGAGATAGTAGAACCCCTCCAGGCTTTCGCTCTGCTTGACGAAGACCCGCTTGACGGAGTCGATCTTGACCCGTGAGGATACCATCGGGTAGATGTGCTCGTCCTCCTCCCCGTCGGAGACGAGTATCGCCCTGTCCGGTTTGACGAGCTCCAGCAGATTCTCCAGCTGCCTCGTAAGGACCAGATCCGACTGGACGCCGACATGGATGTCGCCGGTGATGGTGGCTATCTCGGCCTCCATCCCCTTCTTCACGAGGTCGTCGTAGAGGGAGACTGCGCTGAGCATCGAATTCGTGTCGACGTCCTCTGGATCCGCCAGGCCGAGCTTCTGGGCGGCCCTGACGTTCTCCTCCCTGCCTATCACCGGGCCGCTGACCCCGGCCTTCACCCCAAGGTCGTCGTCCCTGTCGACGCAAAGCACTAGTGTTTTCATCTCTCTCGCTTCGTCCTTATCTAAGTATTCACAGTATAATCCTTTCCTTGCACGAGCCCAGAAGGACGCGGTCATCGTCCGAACCGCCCGGTAAGATGCCTTTCTCACCGGGACTCGTGAGCGAACTCCAGACTGCTGGCGTGTTTCCCAAAACGAAATCCTGAGCGGGAAAGCTTTATTACGCATACTCAGGATTACTGACGTTGGAAGGTCCGATGGCGAGAAACGAGGTGCGCAAGGAGTGCCCTAGTTGCGGCCTGGGGGTGCCCTTGGACGCGAAGGTCTGCGAATTCTGCGGCTGGGATTTCGACGAGGAAGACGAGTGGATATCCCAGATCAACAAGCTCGAGCAGGAACTCATCACTGAGAAGCAGAAGTTCGAGGACACCTCCGTCGACAAGATGATCCAGTCCACCCTCAGGAACCCTTCCCTGGACAGCACCCAGGAGGGGGGCGAGGCCAAGGCCCCCCCGGTCGTGGCGATCAAGAAGAAGAGGATGGCGGAGGTGCCTCCTAAGAAGCAGGTCAAGATCGAAGAGCCCCCTGCGGGTGAGAGGAAAGCCCCTGCAGAAGCCGAGCCGGTCAAAGAGCCGCCCCCCCTGGCACCCAAGCCCCAGCCACTGAAGATCAGCATCACGGACCTGCCCGCCCCTCCGCAAAACCTCGATCTCGAATTGAAAGAAGACAAACGTGCAGAAGGAGCAAAAACCATTCCGGCCAAAGCCGCACCTGCCCCGCCAGCTCCTGAGCAGAAGCAGCCTGCTGCGGCGGCTCCGGCACAGCCCAAGCAGGAGAAGGTTGTCCGGAGGATAGTCTCAAAGCCGAGCGAGGCGCGTCCTGCCGATGAGACGACGAGGCCGGCAAAGGCGAAACCCGCAGCGGCCAAGCCCGCCGCTCCAGCGCACCCTTCCGGATCCCGGGGTGAAGAGCACGCGAAGGAAGAAAAGAAATCTCGATTCGGCGGATTCGGCAAGATGTTCTCGGTATCGGTCCCGGTCTCGAAGAAGGACGAGGGGCGCAGGCATTCCGCCCCTGAGAAGATCCACATGGATGATTCCAAAGCGCCGCCCAAACCCATAGTCAAAGTCTTCGTGTGCCCCTTATGCGACAAAGAAGTCAAGGAGACCGAGAAGAAGTGCCCCAACTGCGGCGCGGAATTCGAATGAGCCCGCGCCCTGCAATGCCCTTAAGTAAGCGAATAGAGATTTGTAAAATCCCGCAGCAGAGCATCGCGCTGCCGGAGATGATGGCGAGACATGTGGATACGATGGCACGGTCATTCCTGTTTTGAGCTGAGGGACGGGGCGACTGTCATCACCGACCCGCACGACGGGAAGAGCATAGGCATCCCCGCTCCCAACCTGAAAGGCGACATCGTGGTGATCTCTCACGACCACTTCGACCACAACTGCGCCCGCGTCGTCAAGGGGCAGGGCCTGTCGATAATAAGGGACCCCATAATGACGGTCGACCGCGGCGTCAGGATACAGGGGATCGAGACCTGCCATGATTCACAGAACGGGGAGAAGCGCGGGAAGAACATCGTCTTTAAGATAGAGATGGACGGCGTCACTTTCTGCCACCTGGGGGACCTCGGGCACATGCTCGACGAGGAACAGCTCGCGCAGATAGGCGTTCCGGACATACTGTTCATCCCTGTGGGCAACGTCTTCACGCTCGACGTCAAGAGCGCCGTGAGGCTGGCCGAGGAGATGAGGCCGAAGGTGGTCATCCCCATGCACTACAGGATAGGCGGTCTCTCTCTGTCGATACGCCCTGTCGACGATTTCCTCGCGGGCTTCCCGGAGGACAGGGTGCTGAAGGTCGGAAACGAGATGGAATTCAAGCAGAATGAGCTGCCCGAGAACGGCGAAGTATGGGTGTTCTCGCTCTGATCAGAATAGATGAAGCCCGTCCTCGATCTTGCCGATTTCTATCGGCGTGGTCTTCTCCCCGATGACCGCGCCGCGGTCGTTCGCGATCGCGCACGCCCCGAGCCACGGCGTCCCGTAGTTCAGTGTCGCGAGCGTTACCGGGACCGAGAAGAGCTGTTTCAGCTCCTCGATGTTGTCCTCCGTCGCCCTCGGGTGGCAGATGATGCCCTTCCCGGTAGCTATCGCTACCGACCCGACCGTGGATATGTCGGCGATCGTCCCCCTGACCACCTCGACCTGGAAGACGTCGCCGAGGATCCTGAGAGTCTCCCCGGAGACCCCCGGATGAACCATCGCGGCCTTGTCGGTCACGAGTATGTTGTTGCCGGCGGCATTGATGTTCTCCTGCATCCTTGCTGTCTCGAGCTCCTTGGGTATTAGCGCCATCTCGTCATCCGTCACTATGTTGCTGACGACGGCCCCGTGCGAGTTCATCGCGGAGAGCGAGCCGACGATGGTCGCCCCTCCTACGGACATCTTCACGACCTTGACCCCGAGCGATTCCTTGATCGTCTTGATGAGCGCGGCCTCTGTGTTCGTCGGCACAAAAGCATATTCGTTGGACGCAGAGCAATAGACGCCCATGTACGGGTTGCCCTGGATGTTGGAAAGAGAAATCATGTGGTCGCCTCAAGGCTCACTCTTCGGGGAGCGAGACCTCGATCTGCCCGTCCTCGAACTTGATGGCCTTGACGCGGATGAATGCTGGCGGCTTCTCTATGCTCCTCGCCCAGATGACCTCGTTGACCTTGGGGTCGATCCAGACCTTGTCCTCCGGAGGGAGCAGCTTCTCCTTCTCCTCGTCGGACATCCCTTCGACCGCCTTCATGTGCTGCGCCACGAACTCCCTGATCTCCTTGATCGCCCTGTTCGCGCGCTTGATGCGCGGCGCCGTCTTGGTCTTCCTGAGGGGGACTGTCATTATCTTCTCGGTCTCTTCTGCCATATTGTTCAACCTCCGATGAATTGTGAGATACTATCAGCAACATCCTCGTTTAGACCTTCATGGTCGTGCGCCGCCAGTGCCTCCGCTTGGGGTGCCTGACGAAGTTCCTGTTGGTCCTCTGCATGACCCATGCAGGCACGCGCCTGTTGCTGTTGAGCGCCCTCATCAGCCTCTTCTTTCTCGCAGTCGGCTTGTTCCTGGCCATCCGAATCATCTCCTCTCTATCTTGATCTCCCTCTTCTGTGGGACTATCTTCCTCAGCAACTCCTTCAGAGTCGCGTCGTCTATCTGCTGGCCGATCCTTCCGGACTGGGCCAGCATTATCAGCTGGTTCTCCACGGCCTCGGCGATCTCCGGCCGCGCTATCCGCATGTTGGCGAGCCTCTCCCGCGCCTCCGGCGTCAGGATCTGCCTCAGCACCATCTGGCGCTGGGCCTCCGCCTGCTTCGCCTGCTCCTCTTCCATGGCGGACTGCTGCTGTTGGGCCATCAGCTGCTGTATCTTCCTCTGCCGGATGGCCTCGAGCTCATCCTGGTCGCTCATCACTTTTCACTCCCGATGCGCCACCTGATTTACAGGTACTTGGTCAACTCGGGATTGCTGACCGCGAGCTCCTTGAGTACCTCGTGAGATGTGTTGTCGACGAGAGACTGGCCTGAGTTGGACACCGACCTCCCCCTGCCCCGCTCTATCTTTATGAGCTTTGTCGACTCGAGCTGCTTTATCACGGCCCTGGCCAGCGCCCTGCTGCCCCTGACCGCGTGGTAAGGGGCGGAGCCGTGGTCGCACCTGCCGCCGTATTCGGCCGCGAGCCGCTCGACGCCTATCGGGCCCTTGAGATAGACCTTCCTCAGCACTGCGGCGACCCGTAGCTGCCACCAGTCTTCCCTCGTGGGCGCCTTCTCCCTGTGAGCCCCGGTCTTCACGAACTTCGCCCAGTCGGGCTGCTTTATCGCCTCGTAGCTTGTCAGCTTTGTAGCTAGGCGCTCTATGAGCAGTGTGGCCGGAACATCATTTGCTGTCGTCATGCGTCGCCCTCGTCAATCTATGGAGAACCCTCGAGCCAACAAGCGTTGGCCATAGGGTTGTGTGCGGCAATATCCGTTACCCCTATAAATAGCTTTCAGATTCTGACCGTGTCAATAATCGATATGCTGGCTTTGCTTTTTCTTTGACGGTTTTGAACGCATGCGCCGATTGAACCGTGATGACCGCGGGTCGCGCATCATGGTCCCCTCCGTACTAAAGATATATCATGATTCATCATGATAAGGAGAACGCGAACCACATGCCCGAAGCGATCAAGCGGATTGTTATAGGAATCACCGGCGCCTCGGGCGTCGCCATCGGTCTGAGGTTGCTCGAAGTCCTCAGGGCGGAGAAGCACCTGATAATCTCAGATGAGGCCGCGAGGCTGATCGAGATTGAGACGGGTCTGTCCTTGGAGGATTCGGAGGCAAACGCGGATTTCGTCTACGACAACTCGGAGCTGGGGTCGGTATTGGCGAGCGGCAGCTTCGGATATGATGCCATGGTGATCGCCCCGTGCTCGATGTCCACGCTGTCGAAGATAAATGCCGGGATATCCGACAACCTGATAACCAGGGCTGCCGCGGTTTGCCTCAAGGAGCACAGGACCTTGGTGCTGGTCCCCAGGGAGACGCCCATGTCGACGATCCACCTGAGGAACATGGCGGACCTTTCGCAGCTCGGCGTGTTCATCCTGCCGGCCTGCCCCGCCTTCTACCCTCGCCCCGAGAGCATCAATGACATGATCGATTTCGTTGTCGGTCGGATCGCGGACGTCCTCGGGATAGAGAACGATTTGTACGAGCGGTGGAGCGGGAAGGCGGATTCGAACTAATCGACGAAGATGGAAGGTTTTCTCGGACGCGCGACCCTCGATTTCCCCGCGGGGTCGTAAATGCCCTCGACTCCCGCCTTCTGGACGATTATGTTCGTGCCATAGTCGCCGGCGAACTCTGTCGCCAGGTAGGCACTGGCCGATTCAAGTATCCTCAGCTCATCGATGCCCGTTTCAAACCGCCGGATATCCTCCTCGCCGACCTTCGAGAGGTCCGTCATCGCAGTCTTGACGAACTTCGGGACCTCCTGCTTGTCCTTAGGCTCAAGCGGGAGCGCCATCGCCTCCTTTATCGCCACGCCCATATCGCGCTTCCCCTGGCGCACCATCCTGACCACGATGTCCATGGCCTTCTGCTTCCAGTCCGGCGCAACCGTGAGGACGATGTTGTTCGGCTTGATCCCGGTGACCTTCAGTATCTCGCCGATGTCCTCGGAAACGCTGTGCAGGTAGTCCTCCTCCGCGCCCACCGACTTATCGCTCCATTCCGGCAGGGGGACCGGGAACCCCTCGGCCGAGACCAGCCCGTTCTTTTTCAATCCTTCCCAGAGCTCCTCTGCGAAGTGCGGGGTGATCGGCGTCATCGCTTTGACCCAAGCTTCCACCACGGAGATGACCGTCTCCTCGTAGCCTCCCCCTCTGCGCAGGTACCAGCGCAGGTCGGATGGGATCTCGAAATACGCGATGTTGGCAAACGATCTGACATCGTAGCTCTCCATCGCTTCTCGCATCCTCGCCAATCTTTCGTTCGTTCGGGAGAGCAGCCAGTCGTCGATGCGGCTTCTGGCCCTTGCGGTCTCCGGGGCGCATATCGTGGAAAGGAGCTCGCTGATGAAGGATTCGATCTTGAGCAGCCTCGACCTGTAGTTCTCCACCTGCTCGTCTTCCCATGCGACGTCGACATACAGAGATGCGATGTGCGCATAGAAGAGCCTCATCGGGTCGACGCCGAACTGAGCGGCTGCCCCTGGGATCGGCTGCGCCCCTCCCTTCGACTTGGATATCTTTCCACCTGAGCCGGTGATGTACCAGTTGACGATTATCCCCTTCGGCCAGTGCTTCTGGGGCAGAAGGCCGACATGGTTCATAAGGAATACCGGGAAGTGCACTGTCATGTGCTCCTTGCCGCCAAGGTTAATGTCGAGCGGGTACCAGTAGTCGACGTCCCCCTTGATGGTCTGTAGCAGCTCCTCCGGGATGTCCGTCTTCTTCGCGACCTCGCCGGCATCCCCCTTGCCGCACAGGACGAAGTCGAAGAAGCTCTCATTCATGCTCTCTGGCCGGACCGCCCCGCTGTTCGCATATGGCGAAATGATATAGTATATGGGGTAGAGGGTGCTGTCCGCGATCGCCTCGACGATCCACTTGCGGTCGAGCGGGAACCTCGTGCCGAGCCAGTTCCCCTGGCGGACGCAGGCCCTCTCCCTGAACCATTCGAGGATCGGCTGTATGTTGTCGTAGTACTCCGAGGGGAAGATCGACATGGTCTTCGCGTGCTCCTTCGACGCCTCCGTGAGCTTCCCGTTCGAGTAGTCGATGAACCATTGGTCTGGTATCTTCTTCACCGAGACCTTCTTGCCGCACCTGCAGACGACCTCCTCGGACAGGTCCATGTAGACGTCGGCCAGGCCTTCCTCTAGCAGCAATGTCTTGATCTCGTCCTTTGCAGACTCCACGGGTCTGCCGGCGTATTCGCCGGCGGCCTTGGACATCGTCCCCTTGTGGAAGCCGCTCTTGTATATCTCCTGCGTGGCCTCCTCGAGCTTCGGGTCCGAGAGCTCCTTTATCCCCATCTTCGTGCAGATCTCCACCGCCGGGAGCGGCCCCCAGCCAGGAGTGACTATTATCGGGATCGGCTCTATCGAGTCTACGAGCCCTTTGGGCACCTTCGTCCCCTCTAGCTTCTCAGGATGGTCCCTGAGGTCGACGAGCCCCATCCAATCGTACGGAGCGTCGGATGGCACGCTCATCACGAGGCCGGTGCCGACGTTCGGGTCCACGAGCACCGAGGGCAGGATCGGTATCTTCTTCCCGGTGTGAGGGGCCGTGCAGTTGGAGCCGATGAGATCGTCCGCGGATATTTGCCCCTCGATGACGATGTCGTCCTTCTGGAACTTCAGCTTCTCCGCTCCTTCCCTGGAGAGTATCCAGCGCTCCCCGGATACCTTCGCGACGACATATTCTGCGCCCGGCCTGACCCAGAAATTCGTCAGACCGAATATCGTCTCGGGTCTGAGCGTCGCGGCGAGCAGGAACTTGTCGCCGTACTTGAACTTGAGAGCGGTGTATTCGACGAGCTCTGCCGTGCCACCCTTCTGCAGGTCCGTCTCCGAGGCGTCGATTGCGACCGGGCCATGCTCGGGGCAGGAAGGGGCGAAGTAGGGCTTCTGTATCAGCAGCCCCTTCTCATGCAGCTTGAGCATCTGCCACTCAATGAACTTCTGATAGTCCGGGTTGATCGTGCAGGTGAACCTCCTCCAGTCGGAAAGGAAGCCGAAGCGCTTCCAGTAATCGTTCAGATACACTTCGTTGAAGAATCTGACCACTTCCAGCGGATTGTGGAGTCGGTTGATCTCCGTCTCGGAGCACCCGTTGTCCTTGAGGATCCCTATCGTCTTCTCGTCGCGCCGCTCGACCCTCTTCGCGAAAGCGATCGCTCCGTTTCCTGTCGCGTGCGTCCCGACGGGGAACAGGACATTGAAACCGCTCATCCTCTTGTATCTGCATATCGCGTCTGATATTGTGTAGCCCCTCATGTGGCCGACATGCAGGTATCCCGTGACGCCCGGGTAGGCGAATATCATGAAGAAATGCGGCTTGGAGGGATCCGCATTGGAATCGTGGAGATGGGCATCCGACCATCGCTTCTGCCATTTCTCCTCGATGGTGGTGAAGTCTATCGTCATCCGGAATTCCCTTCCCGCGGTTGCAATGGATAACTGCGGCGACATAAGATTCTTTTGCATTTTCACTGGGGCCGAGTATCCGACCTTCACCGGATGGCCGGAACTTGTAGAAACGACTGAGAAAATATATGTTTATCCGATTAGATAACAAATCTGTATTCAATCCGTCATACTTTCATGCGTACTCCATCTTAATAGTCGAAAAATGTCGCCTTTTCTCCACTTGAAATTGTGCTTACTGGTAACCATATAATATGACAAAATATGCCGAAATGGGACATTTTCCGCACATATATATACTTCGCGCGTGAATATCCTGCTCACGGGAAGCAAGCCGGGATGGGATGCACAGTTGAATGAAAACGCGGACGAGAACGAGCGAATTTCCCTCAGACTCGGCCCAGAAGAGCTGAGAATGATCGACGATTTCCTTGCTGAAAGCAACGAATTCTCGAACAGGTCTCAGCTCGCAAGGGCAGCCATCAGGTCCTTCATCGAGAAGGGCAATGGTAGCACGGAGGAGAGGGCCCCGAACGAAGTTCTCGTCGTTCTGCCACCGTTGGTGCTTGAGACTATCAAGCACATGATAGATCAGGGGATCTACAGCGACATATCCGAAGCGGTGGCAGACAGCACAAGACACGAGTTCCTGCACAAGGAATCCCTGGAAGAGCTGAAGAAATCAGGCAACCAGGGGAAGAAGGCCGCGATGCAGGTAGTGCCCAGAGACTGAATGCTCCGGGGTCCATAGCCCGTCAACTTGGCAAGAGGTGCGCGGAGAATGTCAGAAGGGAGCAGAACGATGGAAGTCATGAGGGAGCTAGGGATGAGCCTCGGCCAGCCGATGATAGCGGTTGTCGGCTGCGGAGGAGCGGGGAACAACATAGTGGACGCAATCTACTGGCAATGTCACGGAGTGCATACAATCGTCGTAAATACCGACCAGAAGAGCCTCGACAAGGTCAACGCCCACAAGAAGATCCGCCTCGGAGCGGACTGTCAGGACGGAGGGTATTCCCTGCCGGAATCCTGCGAGAGGTTGGCCGAGGAGTCGTCCTCGGACATCAGGCGCGCGATCGAGGGATACGACATAGTGTTCGTCGTCGCCGGCCTTGGCGGAGCCGCGGGATCGGGGTCCGCCCCGGTTGTAGCGCGGATAGCTAGGGAGGAGGGATCGGTCGTTTTCGCAGTCCCCGTGCTGCCTTTCTCGGTAGAGGGGGGCCGCAAGGGCGTGGCGGCAGTTGCCCTTGAGCAGCTGGAAGAGGTTGCCCACTGCACCATACCGCTGGACAACGAGAAGCTGTGCGGGCTCTGCGGCAACGAAGGGCTGAGTGTCGCGTTCAGGGTGATCGACCAATCGATACTGAAGATCATCAACAAGGTCTACGAGCATTCCTCGTCATACGTCTCCGACCTGATAGACGAGGTGTCCTTCGGATTCGATTCCGTGGAGGACGTCGTGACCGCCGAGCACGAGATGGTGCTCGATGCCATGCCGACCATGGTGGCCCAGGCGACCCTCGCGCCGAACACGGAGTTCCCGTTCGATTCCAACTGGAACGACATGATGTTCGGCTGAGAGCCTGAAGAAACTGTTCCTTTCCGTGCGCGCGAGCCGGGCGCATAGGCGCCCGGCCGCATGAGTAGCCCTGCTGAGAGTATGGGTTTCCAGCGGTTTTCCTAATAGAACTCGTCCGTCATGACGCTCGCCGTCCTGTTGAGCAGCTCCCAGTTGACCTCCACCCTCCTCTGTATCGCCTTCACCTCTTCCGGGGTCAAATGGGCGAACCTCCCCTGCCTCCTGAGGTATTCCTCGACGGGGAGCCCTGCCCCTTTCTTCGTCAGGATGTACTTGCCGTGCCTGACCTCGAAAAGCGGGAAGATGTGCGTCTCCACAGCAAGTTTGGCGATCTCGACGGTCTTGGAGGGGTCGTGACGCCAACCTGGGGGGCAGGGGCTGAAGGCGTGGATGAACCTCAGCCCCTCCTCCTTCTTCGCCGCCTGCATCTTCCGGATGAAGTCCTCGGGGAAACCGACGCTCACCGAAGCGGCATACGAGATATGGTGGGCGATCATTATCTCCATCATGTTCTTTTTCTCCCCCCGCTTCCAGAACTCCTTCTTTCCGCCAGGGGTGGTCGTCGTCCAAGCCCCTTCGGGAGTTGACGAACTCCTCTGAACGCCCGTGTTCATGTATGCCTCGTTGTCATACATCACGTAGATGGCGTCGGTGCCGCGCTCTGCTGCGCCAGACAGCGCCTGCAACCCGATATCGGCCGTCCCACCGTCCCCCGCGAAGCCTACGACCGTCGCACCCTTCTTCCCCTTTGAATCTAGCGCCGCCCTGACGCCGGATATGGACGCTCCAGTCGCTTCGAAAGCGGAGAATATCGTGGCCACTTTGAGGGAGCTGTTGGGGTAGTACCCGGGTATGACGGCCCAGCAGCAGGCGGGCACCGAAAGTATGACATCGTCGCCGAGAGCCTTCAGCAGATACCTCATCACGAGGTTCGCGCCGCAGCCGGGGCATCCGAGGTTGCCCGGGCAGACTCCCTCGTGCTCGGGGATCGTCAGCTTGGCCATTACCCGCCCCCCTCCGTGTTCTTGATCAGGGGCTCTCCGGCGAGCTCCACCCAGGCTATGTCGGATTCTCCCATTTGGCCGCCGAGAAGGTCATCGAACACCGCCCTCAGCACCTTCGGGGTCAAGTCCCTGCCGCCGATGCCGGCGACATAGTCCTTTATGCGCGGCGACCCGGAGCGGCCGTAGGCCGCGCCCCGTATCTCGGAGAACAGGGCGCCTCCGCTGCCGAAGGAGTAGCTCCTGTCCAAGACTCCGACGGCGGACTTGCCGCCGATGAGCTTCACGATCTCCTCCGACGGGAACGGTCTCAGGGTCCTGAGCTTCCCGAGCCCCACCTTCTTCCCCTCGGCCCGCATCTCGTTCACGACGTACCTGGCGGTTGAGACGACGCTTCCGTTCGCCACGAGCACGACGTCGGCATCGTCGCATCTGTATCCTTCGAGCAGGCCGCCGTAGCTCCTCCCGAGCTTCCTGCGGTACTCCTCCTCGACCTCGACGAGCCTCTTGCCGGCCTCCCTCATGGCGATGTCTATCCCTCGCCTGAATTCCATGTACGCGTCCGGCTTCGCGACGGAGCCGAATAGCACCGGCGACCCGGCCTCCAGCACCGTCTCCGGGGAGTAGGGGGGGAGGAACTCGTCGACCTTGTGCTGCCCGGGGATCTGGACCGGCTCGAGGGTGTGGGACAGGATGAACGCATCCATTATCGCCATCGCTGGCAGCATGACCTCCTGCATCTCGCAGAGCCTGTAGAGCATGATTATCGAGTCGAGGACCTCCTGGTTGCTCTCGCAGAAGAGCTGGATCCACCCGGTGTCCCTCTCAGCCACGACATCCAGATGGTCCGCCCAGACGCTCCATGGAGGCGCAAGCGCTCGGCTGACCTCGGCCATCACTATGGGGAGCCTCGATCCCGACGCCCAGAAGAGGAGCTCGTGCATCAGCGACAGCCCCTGCGAGGAGGTGGCGGTGAAAGTCCTCGCCCCGACCGTGGCGGCGGAGATGCACGCGGCCATCGCGGTGTGCTCGCTCTCCACGTCTATCATCTTCGCGCTGAGCTCTCCGTTGGCGGCGAAGTTGCTCAGCTTCTCGACTATCGCCGTCTGCGGCGTGATGGGATAGACAGGGACGACCTGGACCCTGCACAGCCTGGCAGCATGCGCCGCCGCATGGTCCCCTGTCATAATCTTCCTCATCTCATTCCAGCTCCTGCCTCACCATCTTGATGCATTTCTTCGGGCACTCGTTCGCGCAGATGCCGCACCCTTTGCAGTAGTCGTAGTTCACCTTCGGCCGTTCGCCGGCGATCTCGACAGCGACGTCCGGGCAGAATTTCCAGCAGGTCATGCAGCCGGAGCATTTCTCCAGATCGAAAACGGGCTTGAGAACGCGCCAGGTACCCGTCTTGACCGGTTTGCTCGTCCCTTTGATCACAGGCGCGCCGATCGAGGTTCTCTTCTGAGACGGCGCCCTACTCCCCCCTTACCTGGTCGTAGGCTTCCTTCGTCGCGGCGGCGTTCGCGTCCTTCCTGGAAGGGACGACCGAGCGGACCGCCTCTATCAATGTGTTGAGCGTGACGAGCTTCGATATCTTCGCGAATGCGCCGAGGATCGCAGTGTTGACGATCGGGGCGGTCGGGCTGCCGAGCCCGTGCTTGATGGCGATGTCGGTCGCGTTGACCGAGAAGACGTTGTATCTGGCGGCTATCGGAAGGTCCGCGGGCGCCCTTCTGGTGTTGATCAGGATCGGGCCTTCCGGCTTCAGGCCCTCCAGGACATCGACTGCGCTAAGCAGCGATTCGTCCAGCACCACGACGTAATCAGGGGTGTAAATGCCTGACCTGATGAGGATGGGCTCCTTGGAAAGGCGCGCGAACGCCGTGACTGGCGCGCCCCTCCTCTCGACGCCGAAGAACGGGACGGCCGTCACGAAATATCCCTCGCGGAACGCCGCGTTGGCGAGGACCTCTGACGCGACAACAGCCCCCTGGCCGCCCCTTCCGTGGAACCGAATCTCGTACAAGTGCGCACCGCTGGTTGTAGAGCATCCTCCTCGATTAAATCCTTATCCCATTCCGCGGGCAAGGTTGCTGCCTCCACGCTGCATGCATTGAGAGAATCCAACGGTTGTTCGACAATCATATGGCAGAGGCCAGTGATGCAGTGCCTTGTGATTCCCACCGACACGCTTAATATGACAGCAGAATGTCAGGAGTACCGGAGCAGGGGTAGCCAAGTCTGGCCAAAGGCGCAAGGCTTAGAACCTTGTCCTTAGTGGTTCCGCGGTTCAAATCCGCGCCCCTGCACGCTTCTGGACGACGCCTTTGAACATTCCTGTACCTGCCTCCGAAATAGCTCCGTTAGCATTATATCGTATCGAAAAGTGATTACACCTATGGAGTGAAATATGCCCGAGAAGAAGTGTCCTAAGTGCGACAGCTCATTTCTCATTGAGAATGCCGTACTTGATTCTGACGGCAGAGTCTTGCAGGTCACTAATCGAGAAGGGTATCTGCACGATTATTCCTGCAAGGTATGCGGTTTCAATTGGGTCGGGCTATAGATTCATTGTGCCCAAGTTTCATTGGCCAGCGTGGCTTAGAACATTGTCTTTAGGGGTTCCGCGGTTCGAATCTGCCCCCTGCACTGAACACATTGGCCTAATGAGACGGGAATAAACTTTAAACCCCATTGATTCATGTCGCAGCTGGGATTTGAGAATGGCACTTTTCAAAACGGCGATGAAGAAGAGCGATTTCCTCAAAATGGGTGTTTCCAAACCTTCCTGGGCATGGGCGATCCTCAAATCGTCATTCTATTCCAAATTCTCTGAAGAGAAATACACAAAAAGACTCCAAGAATATGGGAAATTCACCGTTCAATTTGAACAGGTCCTTTCAAAAGCCTCTACCGCTTCTCCGGAGGAGATCAAGGACATCATCCGTGAGTCGAGACAGTTGATCATCGACAGAGGGAAAAGGACCGATCTGATTCCGATAAAATACGATGCTTCGCCAGAGTTGGCCATTCTTTCCTATTGCATTGTGAGATTGAGAAAACCGAATATCGTGGTTGAGACCGGTGTCGCGCGCGGGATCACGTCGTTCTTCCTTCTGAGCGCGCTCGAAAGGAACGGCAGGGGAAGGCTCGTCTCCATCGATCTCCCGATGATGGGCAAAGAGGAAGTCGGGATTCTCGTCCCTGAGAATCTGAAGGCGAGATGGGAGTTGATTTTCGGGGTCGGATTCAGAGAGATGAAGAGATTGCGGAAAAGGATCGGCGACATCGACATATTCATCCATGATTCCGATCATTCGTATTACGGCCAGAAAGCGGAATATGATGTAGCATTGAAGTGGTTGACAAAGGACGGAATCCTGATTTCGGACGATGTCGGAAACGACGCGTTCATCGAAGCAAGTGAAAGATGCGATTGTTCGCCGATGGTATTGACGCAAGAGAAATCCAACAAAATAGGGATCCTAATAAGAAAGTGAAACTCGGGTGAATAAGGCCCCGTCTCCTCGATTCGCACCATGGGTTCCGCGGTTCAAATCCGCGCCCCTGCACGCTTCTGGCACTGCCGAAACAGGCGATCTATGTCTTCTTTGACAAGAATATCATGCCTTCCCGCATCTCTTTGGGGAGAATCTTGTCGATAGCCATCCTCAGTCTGAAAAAGCCGACCTCTCTCCTCTCGTGCTCTGTGTAGAAAGGCTCATAATAGCAGAACCCTGCTGATTTCACAGTCTCGAATTGATAAACGGAGAGCAAATCACGCAGGCCTTTGTAAGTGAAAACGCTCTTGTGGCCCAAATCCCATTTGACGGGGGGGAATGGAAGTCCGACCCTGTAGCCAGCGGGTGAATAAGTGAGAGGGGAATAACCGAGGAAGAGGAGTATCCTGTTGTAGATGGTCGCCAAATTCGCCGTGGTGATCATCAAGAAGCCGCCTTTCTTAAGGACTCGGTGGGCCTCGGTGATGAGATAGTCTGGCTCAACTATATGCTCAATCACATCGAAGCACAGGATGGCGTCAATTGAGTCGTCCTTCAAAGGCATCTTGGTTCCATCGCCGACAATGCAATCAGGACCTTTGCCGAGGGAAGAGCTTTGAATGTTCAACTTCAGGAGTTCGCAGTCTCCGATGATCTCCCTCACGATATGATCGGTCAATTCGGTGCCGCCGACCTCTAGAACGCGCAGACAGCTGTTCGAGCAATGCTGGGAGAAGAACTGCTGCGCAATCTCATGTTTCTTTGGCTTTTTAGCAGCCATATGGCTTCTTTTGAAGATATTTCTCAGGTAAATAGGTGTCGATGCACGACATGTGCCATTTCCATCGCGGAGCGTCATGCCTTGCGGCATCTCACTGCTATCGAGAGACCGAACCAGGAGGACTGCCGGTAATCGAACCTCCTCAGCATGTTCCTTATCCCAATCCTGACCATCCCCGGAATCTTCGATGACGAGCCGATGTTGTCGAATGCGGGCATCAGGAAGACCGTGTCATCTATCTCGAACCCTGTCTCCCTGATCAGCTTCTTCAAATCGCTGCACCTGAAGTGCCTTGCAAGCCAGATTCTCCTCAGCAGGGGCTTCGGCAGATATGTGCCCAGCGGCAACGGGATCCCGAAGAAACTGCTGTGCCTGCTCTTGCCGATTCGGTACCCGTGGGTCAGGAAGGGGAAGCCCCTGTTCGGCACCGTCAACAGGACGGTGCCCCCCCTGGAGAGAACGCGGAACATCTCCTTGAGGGTTTTATCTACGTCTTCCACATGCTCCAGAACCTCGATGATGATTGCCGCATCGAAAGATCCGTCGGCGAACGGCAGGTTCTCGGCTGACGCGCAGCAGAAGGAGGCTTTCTGCAGGGCCGGACACTTCAGGAGGTTCTCCTTGGAGATGTCGATGCCGACCATCTCGAAATCGCGGCCGCTGAAGGCCGATTCGTATTCCCCGAGGCCGCAGCCGATGTCTATCACCCTCCTGCAGGAGGGTGCGATGTTGTTGCCTATCCAGACGAGTCTCTTCGATATGGTTTCGGCTTGATTTTCCATCGTGCAGGGCGAACCGAGTTCCACCATAGAATCACTGATTGATGGTCTGAAGGAATGCCGTTCATGCAATTATTGTTTGGTATTCAGGCAAAAAATCGAAGGAGGAGGAAGGGCGTTCCTTCCTCCCATATCCGTCATCCCTAATACAGCAGTTCGAGCGGGCTCTCGACATACCACTTGCCCTGAATCTTGAACATCAGAGCGGATGCTGTCTCTGACAACGGGAAACCCAATACGCTGTACGTATAGGACACCGTCACCAGGGAATAGTCTACGACCTCTTCGGTAATCCCGATGTATATCAGGTTGTCTATCGTGCTCTCGGCAACGTTCTGTTCGTTCGAGGACATCTGCACCTGGTTTTCCACAGTCACGCTCGATATCGTCAACTTGGCATTGGCCAAATCGTAAGCGTAGGTGGTTGCATTAAGGACGGCCCACTCAGTGCCTCGGGAGAAGGAATTCGCGAAATGATAGACCGAGAGTTCCAACATGTCTTTGGCATTGTATTTGTTTGTGGCGTCATAGAATGCCCTGGCTGCGCTATCCGCGGTAGAATTATTGACCGAAGTACCGGCTCCGGACATCAATAGTACCGCTACGAGGACGACGGCGATCACGACGACTATCGCTATGATCGCGATTATCATCATGTTCTTCTTTGGCTTCGGTTGCGCCGGCGGCTGCTGCTGCATCGGCGGCTGCATGCCCGGCTGCTGCGGCGGGTAGTACTAGTACTGTTGCTGTGGCGGCTGCTGGTAGTACTGTTGCTGTGGCGGGTACTGCTGCTGCGGCCATTGTCCAGGCTGCTGCGGTTGAGGTTGCGGTGTATAACCTTGCATAATTTCACCTTGCTCACGGTATCAGGTAGCAGATAATAATGTTTCTACTCAGATTCTCGCGAATCCATGGCTAAAAATTGCCTGCCCCATCGCGATGATGCATCGGCATACCTAGGCTGACGGAGCAATGAGACCTATGCATAGGCGGCAACCTTGATATCGACGGCCTTGTCACGAGCATAGCTCGTGGCATCATCCGTGATGGCAAGCCTTATCATCCTATTCGACCGGTTCTGGAGCGGAACGAAGTTGCGGGGAAGGCGCTCATGTTCGAGATGCAGATAGATATCATGCAGATGATGTCGACCTTCTTCTCTTGGTTCATAATAATCGTCGTCGTCGCCCTCGTCTTCGGCGTGGCCATGATGATCCTGAGGATATACTTCTTCACGACATTGATAGGCGGCTTCAACCCGAGGAGGGACAGGAGGAGCGATTCGGTCGGCGTGCAGTGCCAGTACTGCGGCAGGTACACGCCTCAGGACTCCGCCTTCTGCAAGAACTGCGGATCGAGGATACGCTGATTCCGTGCCTGCGGGCGCCCTCGTAGCATAATAGGCTTTATGGAACCGATGCATTCCCGCTTCACAGGCGCGGAGATAGGCAGGGCATGTACTTCCTCTACTGCAGAGAATGCGAGAACCTGAGGCCGAGGGGCTGGATCATATTCACGAAGAGATGCGAGAGATGCCATGGCCAGATGGACAAGATAAAGGTGAAGAGGACCCCGGTCGCCCCGTTCTACTACGCCTCGCTCGTCGCGATGATGGTCGTCTTGGTACTGTACATGGACAACTGGGCCCTTCCTTTCGGGGTCTGGTCGGTCTTGTTCGTCACGGCCCTCGCTATGGTACTGGCTTTCATTGACTACAGCATGTCCTACAAACTCGTGATAGAGCTGCTTGAGAAGGAAGTCGCCCCAAAGAAGGGTTGAACCACTCATCTCGTCGACGCGAACCTGATCGCACACCTGTCGCCGTCCGATTCTGATATCACCCGCTCGACGACATAGGTTTCCGAACCGGCCATGGCGTCAGGCGAACGCGAGGCTACCTCGAACGCTTCATCGCCGTTCCAAGCGAGCTGCAGCGACCATCCGTCGAAGCGTGACATGTAGAAATCGACCGCGAGCGCGATCTCGCGCCTCGCAACCTCCGCCTGCTGGGGGGAATCCGAAGATTGGCGGCCCGCGGACAGCCGGACGAGGTAATCCGATATGGATATCGCCGTGACCGCGGCATCTTCCGGCCCTCCGCAAGGCAATTCGATCGTGGTGCTGAGGATGCAGTCAAGGCAGTCCTCCGCCCACTGCGCATCCCTGCTGCGATCCGTTCCTCCGCTCGGCGACGAGAGGAGCAGCGCTGATGCGATCATGCATACGAGTATCAATGTGAGGGCCCCGAATATGGTGTCGACGCCCTCCTCGTCGATGCTCATCGCCCCACCTTGGCGATAATCTCTCCGGGAATGCACCTTCCTGCGCTTGCAGATAGAAGAGGCTCGCTCTCCGTCATTATTTCAAGGCAGGGACCTAAATCGCCTTGGATGGGGAATTCGTGGGGTTCCTCCCCCATCAGCCTTATTGTTATGGAAAAGCTGAATCCCTCCCACCCCTCCGCGAAGGCGGACAGGCCGGCAGCCCTGGTCTGCCAGTCCGGATAGAGATACTTCCTGTAGTCGAAGGAACTGTCCGTGAGGACGCTGACCGCCTCGTCGAGAAGGGCGCTGCAAGCCTCCTCGAGTTCCGCTTCTCCGCCTATGGCGGAGCCTCTCACGGCGTTCTGCCCGATCGCGCCCACAAGCAACATGACGGCGAGCATGCAGCAGGCTATCACCGGCAGCGAAGAGAGGACATCGGTCGAGCCTTCGCGTCCCTGTCGCATGGCTTTTCGATGGCATGACGGCGTTTTCCGATTTGCCCATACATGTAGCCTCAGTATAGCAGTCACTTACTCGATGCCCCCGGAGCATTTGACACTCATGACGATGAAAGCGCGGAAGGCTGCGAAGAGGAAGATACCGAAGATACCGGGGAAGAGCATGTGCACGTACACGTTCGAGGTCGACGGGGAGATCGTCCTGATGAAGGTCGACTGCGCCGGCTCCTGCGACGGCAGATGCATGCGGAAGGAGATATGCTGGGCAAGCCTGGTGAGGGCCATATCCAGCACCGCCCTGCCGGACAGGATAATGCTCTGCGGCAGGCGGACGGTGATATGCGACAGAATCCTCGTATCGCTGATGAGGAACGCCTCCCTGCTCGTGAGGAGGATAGAGACTAGGATGGAGGAACTGAAGAGGACGGGCGGTCAAGAGCGCTCCCCCGAGGTGAAGAGGCTCTCCGACCTCGTCAGGGCCATATTGTACGACGTCCCGCAGCTGATAAGCAGGGACTTCGAGTCCGGCGGAGGCGGGAGGGCCAACGAAGGATGCGACAGGTCCGGCGGGCACACGGACGATTTCGCGATGGCCGGGGAAATCCTGTCAAGGAAGAGCGAGACGGACCTATCAGGTCTCGGCGCCGCCTCTGAAAGGATGTATGGGTGATGGAGGCCGCAAACAGACCCCCGAAGGTGCTCCCCCAGCGCCTTGTGAGGCTGCCGAGGATACGGTGTCTTGCGGGGGAAGAGGGTATCCCGGATCAGGCAGGCGAGGGGGAGCGGACCTTCCTGGGGACGGCCATAGCTGACATCAGGCTCGATGAGATATTGGAAGAAAGGACCGTCGGAGGCTCGCCGGTCAGGATAGGCACGCGCGACGGCGAATGGTACTACTGCATCAGGCCGAAGGAGCTGTGTCTGCCTGAGAACGCGAGGCTCGCCGTCGAGACCATGATGGGGAAGCTGCGGGAAAGCGTCGAATTCGACACGGCCTCGCTGCTGAGGGACCAGGCGCTCACGGCGGAGCTCGTGAGGACCGTTGCGATGAAGCTCGCCCCGAGGACCATCGGGATCCATAGGTCCGAGGCGTCGGAGATAGTCTCCAGGTATTCCGTAGGGTACGGCCCCCTCGAACTGCTGCTGTCGGACCAGCTCGTCGAGGACATCCTGGTGAGCTCCCCCTCCTCGTCCAACCCTGTCTGCGTGGTGACCAGGTTCTCGAATGGAGGTTCCGGGAGCGCATTCTGCAAGACGAATCTGAGGATCTCCGAGGAGCAGCTCGAGAGGACCGTGACCAAGGCCATGATATTCCACGGCGGCGAGCTCTCGGCCCTCAAACCGATACTGGAACTCGATATCCCCCACCTCAAGGCGCGGCTGTCGGCCGCCGGCGAGCCGGCGAGCCCCCACGGCCTCTCCCTGACCCTGAGGCGCAGGAGCGAGCAGCTGTGGACGCTGCCTCAGCTGATGGCCGAGAATTCCATCTCATGGACGGCCGCCGGCTTCCTCTCGCTGTGCTGCTCAGCGAGGGCCAGCATAGTCATCGCCGGGGGCCGGGGATCCGGGAAGACCACCCTGCTCGCGTCACTGCTCCCCGAGCTCCCCGGGACAGGCAGGACCCTGGTCATGGAGGACACTCAGGAGCTGCCGGTCATCCAGCTGCAGAGGGAAGGGCTGAGCGTGCAGGCGCTCTCGCTCGCCGGCGGCATGGACAGGGCCTCGGCCGTGATGAGGGCGGCGCTCCGCATGGGCGAAGGCGCGATCGTGGTGGGGGAGATAAGGGGGGAGGAGGCGAGGATACTGTTCGAGTCGATAAGGACGGGCACCGCCGGGTCCTGCGTGCTGGGCACGCTGCACGCCTCCGATTCCGGCGCGGTGAGGGACAGGATAACCATCGACATGGGGCTGGCCGAGAAGTCGTTCCATGCGATCGACCTAATAGCGATGACCCGGCAGAGCAGCGACCCGGCCTCTGGGCCTTCGAGGAGATGCGTCTCCGAGCTCAGCTTCATCGACAGCGACGAGGGTAGGTCGGTGGTGCGCCCTGTGTTCAAGATTGACGATACGGGCAACTGTGGCACCTTCCTGGGGAGCATTCCTGACATAAAGGGGCTCGGAGGGAAGCTCGCGGACAACATAGGGATCGACAGGGGGCGCATATTGACCGCCTCGAGGATCCGGGGCTTCATGAAGCAGACCCAGACGGCGGAATGGCGCAGGACTGGGGATGACCGCATCCTATCGGTGAAGGCGACCCGCGCGGTCAACGGCATCCCGGTCGACTACAAGGCGGCGCCCGACCCCGCGGAGCTCAAGGCGGCTGTGACGGGGAGGCTGGAGGAATTGCTTTGCAGTCGGGGATAGCGCGCTTCCGCGACCGCCTTCGGTGCGGAAGCGGGGGCGAGAGGGGCCTCTCGATGTCCGCCATCAGGGCCTTGGCCCTGATGAACGTCATGCTGAAGGCGGGCCTGCCGTTCCACAGGGCGCTGGCATCCTCGAGGGGGATTGCGAAGGGCGCTCACAGGCGGCTGATCGACAGGGCCTTCCGGAGGACTCTGCTGGGCGATTGCCCCTCCATAGAGAAGGCCATCGAGAGGGAGACCGAAGGCCTGCCGAAGGAGCTTGTCTGGATAGGCAGGACCCTGCGCGAGTACATGCTCTGCAGCTCGGAGATGGAACGGGCTCGCAGGGAGGAGATGCTCGACAGGGCATTCTCATCGGCGCTCGACTCCTGCAGGCATTCCCTGAGGGAGTCCGTCAGCGGGCTCAGGGTCCCCGTGAGCACGATATTCGCCCTCGGGATAGTGCTCCCGATAGTTCTGGCGACCATGCTCCCCCTATGGGGGGCAGCATATTCCGACGGCTTGGCCCAGGGATTGGAGCTCGCGGCCGGCGGCGGAGAGGAGGGCGGATCCGGCCTCGCCGCCCCCCTGTACGCCCTGGCGGCCCCGATCCTGCTGTTCCCAGCCCTGTGCCTCATTGCTTCGACCAGGGTGCTGTTCGACGAGGAGCTCGCCCCCGATAGGGGTGCTGGCGGCAACTCCTCGAGAATACTGTCCTTCTTCGCCCTCCTCGGCGCATCGTCCTTCTTTGTGCTCTTCGTCCTCGAGTTGGAAGTGGATCCCTTTGCCTTCCTGGCCCTCACCATACCGGCATCAATGCTGGCAGCGAGGTTCCTCGAGGCGGGTGGCCATTGCGGGAAGGAGGACAGCATGTACGACCACCCTTCCGAATTGAACGCCATCTCCGCCAGGCTCCTGTCAGGGGAGCATTTCGTGAGGGCCGTCGCGGTGGCCTCTGAGGACCGTTCTGAGAAGAGGAGGATGTTCTGGCAGGCCATGGGCCCTGCCGCATCCGAATGCGGGGAGGCCGGTGGGTTCAACGGCGAGATGGTCAACCTGATATCCGAAGCGGCGAAGAGCGACTCCGGCCTGGCGGCGCAGATACTCAGACAGGTCGCAAGGCACCTCAACGACCTCGGGACGGTGAGGTCGGAGATAAGGTTCGAACTGAGGCCGATAGCCCAGTCCGTGATGGTGGCGACGGTGTTCCTCTCGCCGTTCGTGCTCGGAATCGCAGCGGGGTTCGGTTCCATCGGCGCAGACTCGGAAGGGGCGCCGGTCGAGGATCTCTTCATCGTGTTCATAGTGGAGATGGTCATCGCCGGCCTGTGGTTGGTCAGACGGATGGGGGCCGGGGAGGGGATGCTGGGCAGGATCGCGCAACGGCCCTACCTGGCAATCGGCATCTCCGGGCTCGCATTCCTCGCTTCCTGGTCGTTCTCGAGGGCCATGTTCGCATAGCGGTCAGCCGGAGTTGCCGGGCGAACCCTTCGGATGGATTATCTCGAAATTCCTCTCCAGGATGGCCAGCTCCTTCGGGTCGAAGGTCCTCGGGTCCATGGTCATCAGCAGGTAGCCGTGATAGTTCATCACGGAATCGTTGATCTGCTCGATCAGTCTGGCGACTTTCTTGAAATCGTTGTTCGTCATGAGGTACTCAATGCCGTCCAGGAGGACGAGGCCGTCCTTCGTCTTCGAGAGGAACTCGGCGACTGCGTGCGCGAGCATCCCGAGGCTGGTAGGGTCGATGGTGTTCTCCCCCGGCTGCGTAGCGAGCCATAGCATGGGTACGCCCTCAAGGCCATACTTCTCCCTCAGCGCGGTTGGATGCTGGCGGCTCACTATGAACCCCTGGACCGCATTGTCGGCGTCTCTCTTGGACAACAGGCTCCTTAGAATCTCGTAGCACAGGGAGCCCTGGTGCTCCTCGATGATGTGCCCCCTCCCCTTCTTCAGGGAGTACCTCCGGTCGATGTAGATCGTCTCGCCCGGCCTCTGGGGGTTATGTTCCTGGGCGCCTTTCCTGTCCGACCGGCCTATCAACGGCATAGCTACCCCATTTCCCGCTTGGAACCGCGAATGCCGTCCCCGAATGATATACATTGGTCGGCCGAGAGAGCCGCAACCCCCGAAAAGCCGCATATGCAAGAAAGCGTTGCAGAATCGCAATGCCAGTAGTGCCGCTTCATTGTCCAAAAGATATAAATATATCGACCTTCCATTAACGACATGCCGATTTTGGCGCGCGTTTTACGGCGTGTGATACCATGGAAGATTTGCCTGACAGCGTGAAGAAGGGGACAACGACCATAGGTCTTGTTTGCACGGACGGCGTCGTGATGGCCACTGAGAGGAGAGCTACTATGGGGACGCTGATTGCGCATAAATCGACCCAGAAGCTCTTCAGGATAGACAGCAACCTCGGCCTGACCGTGGCTGGGGTCGTCGGGGACGCACAGACGCTCGCGAGGTACATCACAGCCGAGGTCGAACTCTACAAGCTCAAGAGGGGCGTCGGGATGAGCGTGAGATCCGCCGCAACCCTGACCGCCAACATACTGGCGGGGAGCAGGTATTACCCCTACTACGTCGGGCTGATAATAGGCGGCGTCGACGCAGAGGGGGGCCACGTGTACGCGCTGGACATGGTGGGAGGAGCCATACCGGACGAATACGTCACCATCGGCTCCGGATCGCCGTTCGTATACGGTGTGCTAGAGGACCATTACCAGAAGACGATGACGATAAAGGACGGGGTGGACCTCTCAATCAGGTCATTGACCGCCGCGATGAAGCGCGACGCTGCATCTGGCGACGGCATGCTAATCGCGACAATCACCTCGAAGGGGGGCTTCGAATTGCTCTCCGAAGAGGAGATATTGAAGCGCAAGTCGAAGCTGAAGGTCGAGTGAGCTGAGATATAGCTAGTTGATGAGTCGCGCAACTCGACAAGATATAATGCCACGCGTAGTGAAATCAGATGGGATTCGAGAAAATTATTGAAGAGGCTAGGGAGTCCGTAAGGAAGATCATCCCCCCTAGCATCGACATAACGGACATTGACTTCGAAGGTCCAATCGTTGTAATTTACACGAAGAACATGGATGAGTTCGCAAAGAACAACGATTTGGTGAGACAGCTAGCCCAGGGGCTGAGGAGGCGCGTCTCCATACGTCCCGATCCATCGCTACTCGCATCCCACGAGGAGGCGGAGAGCAAGATCAGGAAGATAATCCCCCCAGAGGCGCAGATCACCAACATATTCTTCGAGCAGGACACTGGAGAGGTGACGATTGAGGCGCTTTCGCCCGGCCTGGTCATAGGCAAGCAGGGCGCCGTGCTCAACGAGATCAAGAAGGAGATCGGATGGGCGCCGAAGGTCTGCAGAGCCCCGCCGATCCCGTCCAAGACCGTGACCGAGATCAGGAACTACCTGAGGCACGTGGACGACGACAGGAAGGCCTTCCTGAGGAAGGTCGGGAGGAGGCTTGCGCGCCCCAGGTCGACCGAGGAGACCTGGCTGAGGATAACCTCCCTGGGAGGTTATCGTGAGGTCGGACGCAGCGCGACTCTCATCACGACCAGGGAGAGCAAGATACTCGTGGACTGCGGTGTCGCCGTCTCCAACGAGAACGGCGCGACGCCGTACTTCAACGCACCCGAGCTCCTGCCGATGGACTCCATCGATGCGGTCGTGGTCACGCACGCCCACCTGGACCACTGCGGCCTCGTGCCAGCGCTGTTCAAGTACGGATACGACGGCCCGGTCTACTGCACGCCCCCGACGAGGGATCTCATGTCCCTCCTCCAGATAGACTACATCAAGGTCTCGTTCGGGGAGGGGAAGAAGAGCCCCTACGACTCGTCCCACATAAGGGACGTCGTCACGCACTGCATCCCGCTGAAGTACAGCGAGACCACCGACATCTCCCCTGACGTCAGGCTCACGTTCCACAATGCCGGCCACATCCTCGGCTCGGCGATAACGCACTTCCACATCGGCGACGGGCTGTACAACGTCGCCATATCGGGAGACATCAAATTCGAGAAGTCCTGGCTGTTCAACGCGGCCGTCAACAAGTTCCCGAGGCTGGAGACCCTGGTGATAGAGTCGACATACGGCGGATTCCACGACATGCAGCCAAGCAGGCAGGAGGCTGGCAATGAGTTGAAGGAGATCGCCAGCAGAACCCTCACGAGGAAGGGGAAGGTGCTCATCCCCGTGTTCGCGGTAGGGCGTTCCCAGGAGGTCATGCTCGTCATAGAGGAGATGATGAGGAACGGGTTGGTGCCGAAGGCGCCCGTGTACCTCGACGGGATGATCTGGGAGGCCACCGCGATCCACACCGCCTACCCGGAGTACTTGAACAGCCAGCTGAGGACCCAGGTGTTCCAGACTGGGCAGAACCCGTTCCTGTCCGACATATTCAAGAGGGTCGACTCGCCGGACATGAGGGAGCGGATATGCCACGACCCCGAGCCCTGCATCGTCCTCGCGACCAGCGGTATGATGAACGGCGGGCCGATAATGGAGTACTTCAAGGAGTGGGCCGACAACCCGCTGAACTCGCTGGTCTTCGTCGGATTCCAGGCAGAAGGCACGATCGGCCGCAAGATACAGAAGGGCTGGAGCGAGCTGACACTGAACGACCGCGGGAAGCAGATCAACCTGGAGGTCAAGATGAGCATCGAGACCGTCGACGGGTTCTCAGGGCACTCCGACAGGAGGCAGCTGATGAACTACATCGCCACGCTCGACCCGAAGCCGGAGAGGATCGTCGTATGCCACGGGGAGGAGCACAAGTGCCTCGACCTGGCCGGCTCGGTGTACAAGAAGTTCGGGATAGAGACGCGCGCACCGATGAACCTCGAGACGATAAGGCTCAAGTGAGCGCCTTCGGATTACTGGCACAGTTCCCTTTTCCGGGTGCCTTTCGACATCAGAACGACCCTGCTGTCCTTGTGCTCATCCTCGATCGAGTAGGAAATCTCGTTGGCCAGCCTGTCGGAGAAGGTCCTTACCTCCTCGATGCTTGGCATGTTGTCGATGGTCATCCTGTTCCTGGAGTCGCCCACGAACATGTATGCCTTGGCCTCGACGAAGTCCGGCTCGGCCTTCGCGATCATCTTGGCGTATTCCCCCTCCCAGCCAAGATTCCAGCCCTTGACTAGCGTGTGCCTGATCACTTTTCGCGTGTCGAGCGACGGGAGCAGCGCGATCGTCTCGTTGAACCGGTCCCACAGCCCCTGGCCCCTCGGGAGGCAGAGCCTCTCGAACACCTCGCGGTTCGGGGCGGCCATCGTCACATATAGCTGGGTCGGGAGCGGGTCGAGGCTCTCAAGAGCCTTGGGGTTCGTCCCGTTGGTGACAAGGAAGGTCGTCATCCCCCGCTTGGAGCATTCCGCGATGAGGGCGGAGAGACCCGGATATAGTGTCGGCTCGCCGGACAGCGATATCGCAACGTGCTTGGGCTCCCTGGCCTCCTGCCACATAGCCCTGTCGCACCTCTTGTCTCCTCCGAATCCGGAGACTATCTCCTTCTGGGCTTCGATCAGCTTGTCCATCAGCTCCGCGGGATCCTCCTGCTTGCCAGTGGGATAGTCCCTCATTCCGTGGAACCTCCAGCAGAAGAGGCACTGGCAGTTGCAGATGTTGACCGCCGGGGTCATCTGCAGGCACCTGTGCGACTGGATGCCGTAGAATTGAGATTTGTAGCACCCCTTGCCCGTGAGGAGCCTCTCCCTCAGCCAGTGGCAGCCCTTGGCTCCGGCCGAAGCGCCGACGAGCTTGTAGCCCTGCCATTCGAGGATCGCCTTCGAGCCGCTTTGAGGATTCAAGTGACGCACCTATCTGAACTCGAACAGTGAGCGCTGGTGCTCGATTATCGTTTTTTCGCTGCTACTCTCCGCGTCTGAATCCACTGGCTCCTTGCCTTTGCCGCGGTCCTTCTCATTGGAGCCCAGCAGCTCGTCGACCTCTTCGGCATCGGATTCCACGCCGAGAAGCAGCGCGACCTCGCCCGCCTGAAGGTCCATGCTGCGTATGAACTCCCTCGCGAACTCCCTGTCGCTGGAGAACAGGCTCCTGAAGTAGGGGACGATCGATTCCCTGGCGATCTGAGGGGACGTGTGCATCGAGAGGGCCATCTTGTCAAGGAGCGAGGCGATCGCGGCCCGCTTCGCCTTTGTCCTTGAGAGGCCGATGAGGTACTCCGGGAATCGGAGGCTGTCCGAGTAGACTGGGTACTTCTTCCCGGAGACGCTGCATATGCCCATGCTCATCAGATCCGAGGCGTACGACCAAAGCCCGTAGTACTGCCTGCGCTTCGTCCTGCCGAGGAAGATGTCCGCACGAGACATGATGTCTATCGCCCTGGCGCGGTCCGCTGGCTCCCTTATCACCCGGGGCAGGTTGTCATCAAGCCACTTGATGAAGTTGTCCGGGGTCTCGTCCACGGATATCAGGGCAAGCCTTGACCGGACGGGGTCGTTCGAAGAGAATATTATGCTCAGCGCATCGAAGATTTCCGATGGCACATCGCGCCACCCTAGCGATTTCGAAACATCATCCATATCATCGAATCCCAGTAGCGATATCGACTGGAGGTCGTTGACCGCCCCTCTGATGTCGCCATCGGCGTTGTTCACCACCCTAAGGATGACGTCCTGGGAGATTTCCAGCCCCTCCCTTGTCGATATCCTGCCGAGAGCTTCAGCGACCTGTTGTGCGGTCGGCCTTGTGAATTTAATCGTCGTTGCCAGCTGCTTGATCCCGCTGGCCTTCCGCGTCAGCTCGTAATAGTCGTTGACGATCAGGATGATAGGCTGTATGGTGTCCTTCAGCGCCTGGATGATCGATTTCGCCCCTCCTCGGTCTTCGTTCCCGAAAAGGTTGTCCGCCTCATCGAAAACAATCAGTTTGAGATGCCCTTCAGCAGATGAGCGATAGCTTCCATCCGCTGAGAAAGTGTCCGCGCGTGAACCGTGGCCAACTATCCTGTCAACCGATTCGGCATTTCTTGAATCCGATGCGTTGAGCTCTATTATGTCCCAGCTGTAATCGTTAGCCAGAGCCAGGGCGGCGCTGGTCTTGCCTATCCCGGGATCTCCCACGAGTATCGCGCCCTTCCTCTTCGGTTTCCCCTTCGACCATGCGTCCGCCCATGATCTGAGCTGGCTCACCGCCGATGAATTGCCGATGATCTCATCGAGAGTCTTCGGTCTGTGGCTCTCGGCCCAGTCGACTGGATGCTCTTTCATTGCTGTCTGCACCGCGTGCGCGATACTAGGTGCAGCGTCTATAATAGTTGCTTGATGCGGTCAACGAAACTGCACGGGATGCAACGAGCGCTCTCCGGAGAAGTTGCACCTTATTTTCCGATGCAAATGGGCATGTATATGTCTGACATATACTTGATTAGTAGATATCTTAATAGACATTACAATTATATGACGATTCAATCTCCACTCTTCGAGTGAGATGATGAATCATAAAAAATATACGATTACTGGCTAATGAGAAATATCTTGGTTTTTCATCATCCAGGAAGAAAAATTAGGGGCCGGGCGGGATGATCGGTCCCGCTCGGCTCGTCGACTGGCTATCAGGATTTCATTGAGTTTCGAAGCTGTATGTGACGTTCGCCCTGTGGGCCTTATGCATCAGGAACGGGTCGTCTGGCTCCATAAGCTCAGGCAGCGGATGCTCTTCGTATACCTGCTTCCTGTCCTCTATGTCCAGCGTCAGATAAATGGCTGTGACTTCGATGCTGGAATGCCCGAGATTCTGTTGGAGCGTCCTAAGATCAACGCCAGATTTCAGAGCATATACAGCGTGCGTGTGCCTGAGAACATGCGGGTGACATTTGTCCTTGTCAATGCCGACAGCTTCACCGTATTTTGCCACAAGGCGCTCCATCTGGCGCCTTGACAAAGGCGTCCTCTTGTTGGATACCAGGAAGTAATCGCGCTTGTTCTTCCTTGTACCAATATATTCCCTTACCATCATCTTCGTATAATCGCTTATGAGCGGAACCTTGCGGCCTTCCTTGTGCCGTTTGGCCTGCTGTATCGTGATCTCATTGTTCTCGAGATCGATGTCTCCAATTTTCAGTTCCGCGAGTTCGCCCACTCTCATCCCCGTTTCGTAGAGGAGCCGCATGATCAAGCGGTCCCTCGGCCTTCGAGGAGTGTCGAGCAATGCCTTTAGTTCATCTTGCTTGAGATATTTGCGCATCCCTAATCCCGTCCCTTCTAACTTCGGATCGAGCTTCCTCGTCCGACGAAACGTATGCTCGAAAAAAGTATATAATAATGTCGCTCGGCTGAAAAAACCGCCCTTTTGATGCTCAACATATCGCAATTAATGCCTAAAAACGTCGTCAAATACCCAATTAATTGCCGTTTCATGATTAACGTTGGCAACTCTATAGCTGATATCAGTAAACACAGGTTCGGATGATTGACAAACTTTAACACGGCAGACGAAAAGTATGACGATTCCCCTTGGGTTGAGAGCATAAAAATGGTCAAAATACTGAGCCAGCATATGTCCAGTGCATAGCCAGGGAAATGGATCGACCTTATGATTATGGCCTATCATATAATATTCTTATAGTAATCTATACTTAGTATTATTATTTAGTTTCATACTATTCTTGTCAGAAATGCATAAGAACCATCTAATTAGTGTTACCGACGCGCTAATGATCCGATTTGACCGTGCCATGCAATAGCTTGTCATGGTAAGTGCAGCAGAAGAAGATGAAGAATAGGGTGCACAAAGTCTTGGATCTCTTAGTCACCTCATTGTTGAGACAATACATATTGCACAGAGAGCCAGGGGGTTGAAAATCACATTTGAATGTCCTCATTAGGGCCGGTGATAAGGGAATATGGAACAGCTGCCCTCACAATGGCCAGGACTAACACTCAGGCATAAGATTCATTTCTACCCTATAATTGTACATGATGAAAAATAAATAACGATATAATTATATGTAGATACTAAAACGAAGTACATCTTAGACGATTTGGATGCATTTAAGATACTTAGACTTCCGAATATCTATGCGTGCAATAGTGCAGAAAATCACAATGTTATATATTAATCGGCCTCATAAGAATATAGATAAAAAATGTTGATTCAGAGGCCTTGTTGGCCTCTGTAAGTACGCTTGAGTGTTTACATCATTCCGGGCATCCCGCCCATTCCACCCATGCCTCCACCGGGAGGTCCTCTCGGCGGGCCACCAGCACCTTTCTTCGATGCGATGACATCGTCGATTCTGAGAATCATGTTCGAGACCTCAGTGGCTGACTCTATTGCCTGGGTCTTCACTCTCAACGGTTCGATGACCCCAAGGTCGTACATATCAGCGACTGTGTTTCTGAGCACATCGACACCGAAATGCTTGTCGACATTCGTCTTCCCGCTGTAGTGGCTTCTCAACTTGATCAGAGTGTCGATCATGTCCATACCAGCGTTCTCTGCAAGCGTCCATGGGATTATTTCTAGCGCGTCCGCGAATATCTCTATCGCTAGCTGCTCCCTACCCCCAACGGATGAAGCGAAAGCCTTCAACTTCATGGCGACCTGTATCTCTGGTGCGCCTCCGCCCGCAACAGCTTTCCCGTCTTCGATCACAACGGCGACGACTTTCAGCGCATCATGCAGAGCCCTTTCTATCTCGGCTATGACGTGCTCCGTACCGCCCCTTATGAGGATCGAAACGGCCTTCGGATTCTTGCACCCTGTGACGAATGTCATCTGGGAATCCGCTATCTTCTTCTCCTCTACAACCTCTGCGCATCCGAGGTCCTTGGAGGTCAGATCGTCGATGTTTGTAACGACGGTAGCGCCGGTCGCTTTGGAGAGCTTCTCGAGGTCCTCCTTCTTGGCCCTTCTGACGGCATATATGCCATCATTGGCGAGGTAGTGCTGGACGAGGTCGTCGATGCCTTTCTCGCAAATGACAACATTCGCGCCTGATGCCTTGATCTTGTCGCTGAGCGTCCTAAGGGATTTCTCCTCCTCGTTGAGGAATTCCTGCAGCTTCGAAGGATCCCTGATCTGGATTTTCGCCTCGACCTCGGTCTTCTTGACCTCTAGCGCCCTGTCTATGAGAGCTATCTTTGCGTTCTTCACGCTCTTGGGCATCCTCGGGCTGACCCGTTCTTTGTCTAAGATTATACCAGTGATCAGTTCGGTGTCGCCGATGGATCCGCCCTGCTTCTTCTCGACCTTGATGTTGTCAACGTCGGCCTTCATACCGCTGCTGGTCTTCTCCATGACAAGCATCACGGCCTTCACCGCAATCTCGGAAAGCTTTTCCCTTTCCCCGCCGATGCTCTTGCCAGTTATTGCGGTCTCTGCTATCTTCATGAGCGTCGCCTTATCGTCCGCCTTGATGTCGAATCCGATTTCGCGCAAGATCCTCTTCGCCTCGTTGGCCGCGATTCTGAACCCGTTCGCGATTATTGTCGGGTGGACGTTCTTCTCTATCAGTGCCTCCGACCTCTTGAGGAGCTCACCGGCGATCACGACTGCCGACGTCGTCCCGTCGCCGCATTCCTCGTCTTGCGTCTTCGCGACCTCTATGATCATCTTCGCAGCTGGATGCTCGACATCAAGCTCCTTGAGGATTGTCGCTCCGTCGTTCGTTATCACGATGTCGCCCATGCCGTCGACGAGCATCTTGTCCATGCCCCTCGGGCCGAGCGTGCTGCGGACCGCTTCCGCCACAGCCTTTGCTGCGGCGATGTTGTTGTTCTGTGCGGATTTACCCTTTGTCGATTCGGTTCCCTCTCTCAAAATTATTACGGGTTGATTCCCTAGCATTGCATGCCCCCAAATTCTACTGACTTCCTCGCCTATGTTAGTTCTTCTATATATGCATTATCAGTTTATTATTCATTTCTTTTAGATAGAAGTATCAGGCCATTTTTCTGAGGCAGTCAGTGACCCCATTGTAGTTATTCTAGCAAACTTATATCTATCCGCATGACAATCGTTTATGCAAAGATATCCCAAAACCGTATGGAGGAAGAGAATGAATAAGGATGCAACGCTAGATGCGAAGGGGCAGATGTGCCCGATGCCGATAGTTATGTTGGCGAAGAAGGCGAAGGAGATGAAGACCGGACAGGTCTTGGAATTGCTCGCTGACGACATCGGGGCAAAAGAAGACGTCCCTGCATGGTGCAGCAGGACCGGGAACAAGCTGGTAGGAATCGAGCAGGATGGGAGCGTATTCAAGTTCTACATAATGATGAAATGAAGGAAAAGGAGGAAGATGAAATGGCAGAAAAGATGTGTGTGGTAGTGAGCGAGGGGAGCTTCGACAAGGCCATGATGCCTTTGATTCTGGGCACCACGGCGGCGAGCATGGGTATGGAGGTGCACGTGTTCTACACGTTCTTCGGGCTCAAGCTGCTGAAGCAGGGCAACAAGCCGAAGCTGCCCGGGATGATGAGGCTCTTCACCGGGATGATCAGGAAGAAGATGGCGAAGAACAAGATCCCGCTCCCGGAGGAGATGATGAAGACGGCTCTTGACCTCGGCGTCAATTTCTACGCGTGCAGCACGTCGATGACGATCATGGGGATTACTGAGGCAGACCTTGTCAAGGGAGTCAAGGTGCTCGGCGCTTCTGCGTTCCTGAACCTCGCGGCCGATGCGAAGGTCAACCTGTTCATCGGATGAGCTGGTGCGATCATGGCCAAGACGGCTTTCATTGCGCTCAGGTCGCCTAATGAGATAGACTTGGCACATGCGATAGGGCGCTTCTCCGCCAAGGCAGATGCCGCATTGATACTCTTCGAAGACGGCGTGCTCCATGCCGTGCATCCCTCGGCGAGCGGGAGTATATCTGCCGCGGCAGGGGAGATACTCGTCAGCAGGGAGGACCTCGAGGCAAGGGGGTTCTCGCCATCCGAACTGAAGGCCGGGAAAGCCGCCGAATACGGCGAGATCGTCGACTGCATAATGGAGAGGACCGAGAGGACGGTCTCCGTCTGAGGTGGGATGATGGCGAAGACTCTGACTATACTCTGGCGCACCGGTTCGATGATGGCCATGGACGCGAATGTCGCGACCAAGCTTGCGAAGGCCGCGAAGGAAAAGGGCTACGAGGTCAACATGTTCGGATACGGCGAAGGGGTCACCGCCGTCAAGAAGGGGCAGAAGCCGAAGCGGTTCCCCAACGTCGGCGACGAGCTCGGAGAGCTCGTCAAGATCGGCGTGAAGATCGCCATATGCGAGACCTGCTACGCCGCGAGGGGGTTCGAGCGCGGAGAGGAGATCGAGGGCGCAAAGGTCGGGAGCATGACCAACGACTTCTTCAAGTTCGTGATGGAGTCTGACCGGCTCGTCACGATAATGAGGTGAGGAAATGGCGCAGTCGATACTTTTCCTGATCACCAGGGCGCCATACGGCGTCGAGGAGGCTTTCGCCGGGCTGAGGATGGCGTTGGCGTTCTCCGTGAACGGAGCGAAGACCTCTGTGGTGATGATGGATGACGGCGTGCACAATGCCGTCGCCGCGCAGAGGGCGGACGCCATCAAGATGCCGTCGAACATGGACGCGACCAAAGAGCTGTACGACTTCGATGCGAAGGTCTATGTCGTGAAGGAGGACCTGGCGAGCAGAGGCATCGACGAGTCGAGGATCTTCGAGGGATTGCAGCTGGTGTCAGCAAAGGAATTGCCGGGCCTGCTGGCGGAGCATGATGTGGTCACTACGTTCTGACGCCTGTCGTCCAGGTGCGCCTGCCGTCAGCCGATGTCGGGGATCTCGAATGTCATTTTGGGAAACCGTTTCTTGAGCGAGAGATCCGAAATCAACGCATCGGCGGAGAAGGACTCGCTCGACTTCATTACGCCTTGCAGATTCTTTTTCAGCCGCACGTCCTGGATTGATCCGAGGCGCGATTCGAGCCTCTTCGTGGCGCAGGGCCTCATCCTGAGACGGTCTATCGTGACGCTCCTGCAGCCGCTCTCCAGTATCAATTCCATCAGGGCGGTGAGGTCCCTCTCGATGCCCTCAGGGGCCATGAGCAACGGGGAAATCATCACGTTTGTCCTGATGCCGGCGAGCGCGCCAGCGCGCAGAATGCCCAGCCTGAGGGAGGGGGGCGGGGCTCCAGGTTCAAGGATCGAGGAGATTGATGCATCGAGCGTCGTTATCGTGGTGCACAGCTCCAAGTCCTTGATCTGCTTGAGCAGGTCGAGGTCGCGCAGCACCAGCGGGGACTTCGTCATCAGCATCAGCGAGGCATCCGAACGAGCGATGACTTCCAAGCAAGAGCGGGTCAGCTCGAACCTCTTCTCCGCCGGCTGATACGGGTCCGTGACGGTCGCGAGCCCTATCTTCGCCTTGCCTATCCCTGCGATCTCCTTCCTCAGCACCCGCGAGATGTTCGTCCGCGCCTCCACCCAGCTCCCCCAGGAGTCCCCCCTTTCGCACCTGATGACATCCGGTGCGTAGCAGTAGAGGCAGCCGTGGGAGCACCCCCTGTACGGGTTCAGCGCGTAATCGATGTCGTAGAGCCCGCTCTTCGAAAGGGCGGAGGAGCACTCGATGAGCTTGGACCGCCCGTCAACCAGCGGTGAAATCATCTATCCTCCTCTGCTCGACCAGGTCGCTGAGCACGGCGCTGACTTTCATCCACCTCTTGACCGGGATGTCCATGAATCCCGATATGTCGGTCATCGCCTCCTTGAGCGAAGGATACTTCTTGGGCGGGTTCTTCAGCGTCGCCCTGACGTGCTCTCTGACGTTCCATACGCCTATCGGCAGGACATAGCCAGGATGGGCCTCCCTCAGGATCACCGCGCCGGCCTGCCTCCTCTCGCCGTTGAGTATCTCGTTGACGGCAAGTCTCGCGGCGTAGTAGCAGCCGCCGATCTCCGCGTACTTCTTCCTGCCGTCGAAGAACTCCCAGGAGTTCACGATTGAGACGGAGTCGCTGTAGGGGTTCCAGATGGTCTTCGGGTACCACGCTTCGATCAGCTCGTAGCGCCAGGAGGTCGGGAGGAAGATGACCGCCCACCTGTTGTCGAGGAAATTGCCGAAATGTATCCTGAACTCGTCTATCGTCGGGTAGCTCTTCGTCCTCTCGATCATGTCGAGGGATATCGTGCTGTCGACGGCGGTTATCGACCACCTCGTTGGGACGAACTTCCTCCGCTTCTTCACGCCGAACGCGCCGACGCTGAAGGCCTTCTGTATGCGCGAAATCAGCGAGCCCGACCGATAAAGCTCCAGCACGGCCGTGCGAGCGTCGAGGTCGGTGTCCGAGTACGCCTTGTCTATGCGCTGGTCGATCTTGATCGACGAGGCCGATATCTTCTTGAGGGGCGCTGAGGGGCCGAACGGCTGGCTCTCCTCGTGGAAGGACATCCCTCCCGCGGGCTTCTTCGTGAAACTGGCCTCGATGTCCGCAGGCTTTGAAGCCATCGCCAGCTCCCTCGTGAGATCGACGAGCTTGCCCGCTGACTCGACGTTGTGGATGTCCGCGAGGTACGTCCCCCTGACGAGGCTGTAGCGGAAGTCGACTATCTCCTCCAGGCTCCTGCCGATCCACTGCTCCGGGGTGTCGAGTATCTCCGTGTCTCCGTACTGCGGGGGGACCATCGGCCCGATCAGCACCTTTGGATATCCGAACCTCCCGACGAAGACCGCCGGAGGGGACGAGCCGTCTATCTCCTCCCTGTCGATCAGTGGCTTCGTCTTCATCCTCGAGAGGAACCTCAGCATGAGCGGGCAGCTGTTCTTCCCGCAGAGCATCTTGGCGCCCTTGCAAATGGCGCAGCGGCCGCTCAGGCTGGGCGACGCCGACTGCTGCTCCAGCCTGTGGAACATCTCCGACTGCTCGCGCGATGAACCTGCCATCCTGGGAGGACGTTATGATGGGGGTCGGCATTAAAGGCTTTCAAAAGACAGGCGAAAGTAGACGCCCTACGCCCCGAACTTCTCGGCGCGCCCCATGACCCCGAGGACGGTGGGCATCAGCTCGATGCCGCGCATCCCCCTGAGCATGCCTGAGGAGCAGGCTATCTCGTCGAACTTCTTCACTCCGTCGACCCTGACCCCTTTGCCGCTCATCGCTATGCAGACGGGGTCGGCCGAGTGGTTCCTGAGCGACACCGGCGTGGAGTGGTCGCTGAGCATCACCATCAGCACGTTGCTCGGAAGGCCGGTCCTGATCTCCGACACCATCTTGTCTATCCTCTCGATGGAGGTGACCTTCCCGGCGAAGTCGCCGTCGTGGCCGGAGATGTCCGGGGCCTTGATGTTTATGGCCACGAGGTCCGAGGACTCCAGCGCCTTCAGCGCGGCTGCGCCCTTCGCCAGCATATCGGTGTCCAGCCCGCCGGTCGCTCCCGCCACATCTATGGAATTGAACCCCAGTATGCGGAACACCCCTTTGAGCAGCGAGACTCCTGCTATCCCGCTCGCCTTGAGCCCGAACCTTGTCTCGAAGCGCTCCAGCTTCCTGAGGGTGCCGGCCCCCCTCGGGAGAACCGCGTTCGCGACGGGCAGGTCCTTCGAGGCGCGCTCCATGTTCACCTGGTTCTCCGATAGTATCCTATGGCTCTCCTTCACGAAGCTGTTGACGACCCTCGCCGTCAGATTCGCCTGCGGCGCCAGCGGACGGCACTCCTGCACCATCGCATACTGCTCGTGAGGATCCACGTCAGAGACGCGCGGATCGAGGCCGTCGCCCCTCAGCACGAGGGCACCGCGGTGTTCGGTGGCCTCCTTGAATATCACTTCGATGCCTTCGAACTTCATCCCGGTTATGGCTTTGGCCAGCTCCGCGGTCCCGCTCTTTATCCGGCCAGCGCGCCTATCTACGACGCGCATCTTCTCGTCGACCGTGGAGAAGTTGCACCTGAAGGCGACGTCGCCCGGCCTGCAGTCGATGCCGACGCCTGCGGCCTCGAACGGACCCCTTCCCGAGTAATATTCGAACGGATTGTAGCCGAACAGTGCGAGATGGGCTGTGTCGCTGCCGGGGACGACGCCTGGTGCGATGACGTCCATGGTCCCAGATGCCCCCCGATCCGCGACAGAATCGATGGCGGGCTTGGTCGCGACCTGAAGCGGCGTATTGAAGTCCAGCTCCTCCACCGGGCGGTCGGGCATGCCGTCGGAAATGATCATCAGGACTTTCTCGCACCTCATCTTATCGGGATTGGATTGCTCTGCCAGTACAAAAACCTCTTCACAGCTGCGCTTGGGAAAATATTAACGCAAAAAACGCACTAACAGCAGGATAGGGCGGATTGCTTGGAGAACAAGGCGGAAGATGTCAGAATCCTCAACGACGACGCGAGGAAGACCCTGGAGAAGACTTTCAAGGATCTTAAGAACCGGATAACGCTGGAAGTCTACACCAAGGACGGCGTCAACGAGCCGTACAACCAGCTGGCTGTCAAGTTCGTCAGCGAGCTGATGGGGATAAGCGAGAAGATAGTCGGAAGATTCTACAAGATGGGCGATGAGCGCTCGGAGAAGATGGGCGTGACGAGGTCGCCGACGATACTGATTGAGCCGGAGAAGTACCGGATCAGGTACACCGGGGCACCTGCCGGGGAGGAGGGCAGGTCCTTCATCCAGACGATCGTAATGGCGTCCAGAGGCGACAGCGGCCTGTCGCCCAAAGGCAGGAAGAGGCTCTTGGACCTGAGGGACAGGAGGGCGGTCCAGGTGTTCGTGACCCCCGCCTGCCCGTACTGCCCTGGAGAGGTCGCCACCGCGAACGCCTCGGCGATAGAGCGGCCGGACATGATATCATCAGAGGTTGTCGAGTCCGCGGAGAACATCGACCTGGCAAAGCAGTTCAATGTCGGCTCTGTCCCGCAGACGGTCGTCAACGGGAAGACCATCAACTTGGGGCTGCAGACCGAGGAGATGTTCATCGAGGGGATGATCACCCTCATACCGCACGAGGTCCCGACCAAGCGCACGATGACGGACGATCTCGTAGGGGAGTTCGACCTGATAATCATCGGAGCCGGGCCCGCAGGGCTTACCGCGGCGATATATGCGGCACGCAGCGGACTGCATGCGATCATGCTCGAGAAGTCAGTGCCTGGAGGGCAGGTCGCGCTCACTCCGCTGATCGAGAACTGGCCTGGCATGGCCAGCATACCTGGAAAGCAGCTCGTCGACATGATGGTGCAGCACGCGAAGAGCTACGCCCACATGCACGAGGGGGAGGAGGTGACCGAGATAAAGGTCGGCAAGAGGATAGAGGCGATAACCCCCAGCGGCAGATATGTCGCTGATGCGCTCCTAATCGCGACAGGGGCCACCCAGAGGAAGATGGGGGTGCCTGGCGAAGACAGGCTCTATGGAAAGGGGGTGTCCTACTGCTCGACCTGCGACGGCTTCTTCTACAAGGGGCGAGACGTCGCTGTCGTAGGCGGCGGAAACACCGCCATGACGGACGCCATACATCTGAACTCCCTCGGATGCAAGGTCACGATTATCCACCGCAGGGATGGTTTCCGGGCAGAGCAGCGTTTGCTCGACAACGTGGCGGCACTGAAGATACCGACGATGCTCAATGCGACGGTGTCGGAGGTGCGCGGCGACAGGAACGTCGAGTCGCTGGCCATCAAGGACAGCATTACGGGGAAGGAGAGCGTCCTAAAGACCGATGCGGTCTTCGTAGCGATAGGCGAGACGCCTATGTCGGAGATAGCCGCCAGCATAGGGGTCGAGGTTGACGAGAGCGGCTTCATCAAGGTCGACAGCGGCATGCGCACGAGCATTCCCAGGGTCTATGCGGCTGGGGATGTGATAGGCGGCGTCCGGCAGATAGTGACAGCCGTCGGCTCTGGCTCCATTGCGGCTCTGACGGTGTTCGCCGACCTTTCCAGCGCCAGGTCGAAAAAGAAATGATCGTGGCGCCGAGGGGGAGATTCGAACTCCCGTGGTGACGAGCACCACCAGCTCTCGAGGCTGGCGCCTTGAACCGGGCTTAGCTACCTCGGCAGACCGACTTGTCATCGAGGAGATGCAATTAAGCTTTTCCGAACGGAGCGGGCGGAGCTTTCAATAACGAAAAGGGCAATTGGACCCGCAGGTGCCCGCATGAAGGTCTCCGTGAGGTCGTTTCCGAGAGGTGAGGTCGATGAGAGCGTCGAAGTCCCCAAAGGGGCTACGGTGCTAGATCTCCTGAAGAGGTTGGACATGCGCCCGGACAATTGGATAGCGTCGAGGGACGGCAGGGCGATACCGGACGACTCGGAGCTGAGGGATGGCGATTCCATACGGCTATTGTCGGTGGTGTCAGGCGGATAGCCTTTAAATAGCCAGCAGTCATCAATATTCTGCCCTTTTTATGATATCAGAAGATTTTAATATGTGCTTGACAATGGATTAAATCGAAGAACAGAGGCGATCGGCAAGCAATAAATCGCCTGATTCACGACTCACGATTCATCAAATCGTAAATTTCAAGGGGCTTGGATTCGCGTTTCGATAAGTACGATAAGCGAAATCCCAGCCAAGACACCTCGCTGGTGAAGCCAAAGGCGACCGGCGGGAGAGAATTGCGATTAGAAGCGTGCCCTGAAAAGGTGCGACCGGAAAGTCTTGCCGGGCTCTGTTTTTCGAAGAGAAACAAAGGTGAAACAATGGACATTGATCCGAGTACTACGAAGTATCTGGTTCATGCAAGGATATCGGCTGATGGTATTGTGGAGAAGCCCGACGTCGTCGGCGCTATTTTCGGACAGACCGAGGGGCTGCTCGGCGACGAGCTGGACCTCAGGGACCTTCAGAAGAGCGGCAGGATCGGAAGGATTGAAGTGGAGATAAGCTCGAACCGCGGAAAGGCAGAGGGCAAGGTGTACATACCGTCGAGCCTCGATCAGGTCGAGACGGCGATACTCGCTTCCGCGCTCGAGACGATCGACCGCGTCGGCCCGTGCAGGGCGAGGATAGCGGTCGACAAGATAGAGGACGTGCGCGTCTCCAAGAGGAACAAGATCGTCGACAGGGCGAAGGCGCTGCTGAACGACATGATCAGGGACTCGAGGACGAGCGGCGTGGACCTCACGGAGTCCGTCAGGCAGTCCGTGCAGGTGGAGGAGATCGTCCACTACGGCAAGGAGAGGCTGCCGGCAGGGCCGAACATCGAGAATTCCGATGCGATAATAGTCGTCGAGGGGAGGTCGGACGTCCTGAACCTCCTGAAGCACGGCATCAAGAACGCGATAGCTGTAGAAGGGACGAGCGTTCCCAAGACGATCGCGGATCTGGGCAAGGACAAGGTCGTGACGGCCTTCGTCGACGGGGACAGGGGCGGAGAGCTCATTCTGAGGGAGCTCCTGCAGGTCACCGAGATAGACTTCATCGCCAGGGCTCCAAAGGGCCAAGAGGTCGAGGAGCTGACACAGAAGGCGATAATGAAGTGCCTGAGGAACAAGGTTCCCGCAGAGCAGTTCATGGAGATGTACAACATCAAGGTAGCCGTGCCGGCCGAGGAAGAGCCAAAGGCCGTGATGGCACAGGCCGCGAAGGCCATCGAATTGCCAGCGCCCTCTGCAGAGATGCAGGAGAGGCCGAAGGTCGAGGTCAGGAGGGAGGAGAGGAAGCCCTTCGTGGAATCAGCGAAGAAGCTGTCACCCGAGCAGGAGAAGGCAAGGGACATCCTGGCCGAGCTGAGCGCGAGTTCGAAGGCTCGCTTGCTGGCAGAGGACGGCGCCCTCATAGAGGAGGTCGCTGTGAAGGACCTCGCCAACAAGCTGAGAGACTCGCAGACGAAAATCTCGGCTGTCGTGTTCGACGGGGTCGTTACCCAGAGAATCCTTGATATAGCAGCGGATCGTAAAATCTCACGTGTGATCGGCGCTAAACTCGGCAACATCGCCAAGCAGCCGACGGGCATAGAGGTCTTGACCCGCGACGACCTGACATAGGTATAATCCATCGGAGAGGAGAGCCATCACGGAAGAAAGGGCTCATAATCCAAGCAGCACCACTGTCGACCAGATCGACACGACCGCCCAGATAGAGATACCGAGGGACCCCCTGATGAGGGTCATCGGGCAGGACGAGGCGATCGAGCTTGCGAGATTGGCTGCCGCGCAGCGCAGGCATTTCCTCCTCGTCGGCCCGCCAGGAACTGGCAAATCGATGATAGCGCAGGCATTGAGCCTGCACCTCAGGAGGCCGACCGAGGAGATTCGGATCGTGCACAACCCTGAGAACCCGGAGAGGCCGAGCGTCGAGGTGAAGAAATCCGACGACGTGATCAAGGAGAACGAATCGAGGGAATCGGCCGAAGGAGAGCTGGTGGACCCGAAGGAGGCCCCCGTCAACGTCGCGGAGCGGCTCGGCTACAGGTGCGCGAACTGCGGCGAGTATTCCTCCCCCAAGGAGGGTTTCTGCCCCAAGTGCACGAAGCCGAAGATGTCGCAGGTCAAGTCCCAGGCGGCCAACCCGTTCTCGGACATACTCGGGAACCTATTCGAGGTCACCATCGGCGGGAGGCAGGGCGTAGAGAAGGTGACGGCGACGAGGAAGCGCCTCGGCAAGGAGGAGGTCGTCGTCTTCGAGCGCTCGGGGGAGAGGATAAAGATCCTTGATCAGACGGCGCTGGAGAAGCGCCGAGAGCTGGAGAAGCTCAGTCCTTGGAAGGTCCTCGTGCCGCTAAACAGGAACACGTTCATACTTGCTACCGGCGCCAGCGAGACTGAATTGCTGGGCGATGTGAGGCACGACCCGTACGGAGGGCACCCGCAGCTCGGACTCGCCCCTTACGAGAGGGTTGTCGCCGGGGCCATCCACGAGGCGCACGAAGGCGTCCTGTTCGTCGACGAGCTGCCGCACCTCGGCCACCTGCAGAGGTCGATACTGACCGCCATGCAGGAGAAGAGGTTCCCGATATCCGGCAGGAATCCGCAGAGCGCCGGTGCGAGCGTCAAGGTGGAGAACGTCCCCTGCGACTTCATCTTCGTGGGGGCATGCAACATTCAGGACCTGGCCGAGATCCTCAGCCCGCTGAGATCGAGGATAAACGGCGGCGGCTACGAGATACTCGTCGAGACGACCATGCTGGACACCCAGACGAACCGCATGAAGATCGCACAGTTCATCGCGCAGGAGGTCGTCGTGGACGGGAGGATCCCGCATGCGACGAAAGAGGCGGTCATTGAGATCATATCCGAGGCTCACAAGAGGGCCAAGCTGATCGACGGCAAGGACAAATCACTCACCCTCAGGCTCAGAGAGCTCGGCGGCCTCGTCAGGGCCGCTGGCGATGTGGCGACCTCCGACGGCGCGGCGCTGATAGATGCGAGACACATCAAGGACGCGCTGAGGAGGGCGAGGACCGTCGAGGAGCAGATCCGCGACAGGTACGGCACATACTACGGCGCGCTGTCCAAGGACATCTCCGGCGCGCAGAAGGAGACCTCCCCATACTACTACTGGAACTATCACCAAACGGATCACAAGCAGGGCTACTCCTAGCTTTGCAGGACGAGCTGCATCCTAAGGCCGTCCTCCCCGTCCCGGTAATAAGCGCGGAGGGAGCCCATTGTTCTGAAACCGAGCTTCGAATAGAGGTTCATCGCTATGCCGTTGCTCACCCTGACCTCGAGGATCACCGAGTCCGCCCCTTTCAGCATGCTCGAGGATACGAATGACCTTATCAGGGTCGAGGCGGTGCCCGCCCTGCGATGCTGCTCCCTGACGGCGAGCATGAGGATCCTCGCCTGGCGCACGCCGGAGAACACCCCCATTATGAATCCGACGACCTCCCCGTCCTTCTCCGCGACGAGGAAGCCTTCTGGCCAGTATCGGGAGACGTTCAGGAAGAAGGATATCGGATAGGCTTCTTTGAGCGTCGAATGAGTGATGTCCGCGACCTTGTAGACATCGTCCGGGCTGAATACCCTTATCATCATGCGGGAGAAGATTGCCCGAGCCTGCATATATCACATTCGAACGCCATCGGCGACCTCCTTTCTCCGCCGTGTTGTTTCTTACGCGGCGTCTGCATAGATGGAGGCAGACGATCGCGAGCATGGCGGCGGCCGAGAGCCCTGAGACCGCATGTCCTTCGCTGATGCCGCTGAAGGAAGCGACGGTCGGAGGATCTTCTGGGAACAGCAGGAGGCCGCACTCGGCGGTGTTCCCCCAGAGGTCCGTGGCATTCACGCTGATCATCACGCTTCTCGAATCTGCCGGGATCATGCACGACCATGAGTGCCTCTCCCCATCGCCGGTCTCAAACTCCGCGCGCTTTATCCCCGTGCCGTCCGAACTGCCGGAGAGGGTCAGCTCCCACGCGGATCTGTCCTTCGACATTTCGAGCCTCGGCTGCATGACAGGGGGATCGCTTTCCCCTCCAAGGTCCGTCTTGATGCAATCCTCGTAGAAGCCCGCGATGGCCGGATCATCGACCAACACCGCCACCTCCCTGTTCGCGCATGTGGACTCGTAGTTCCAATTCACGCTGGATATCCAGGAGTATCTGTGGTCGAGGACCATCCCCTTGTTGTGCACGATTTCGAAGGGCGCATTGTGCGGTGGGAAGCCCACCCGCGATCCGCCGCTGCGATATGGGAGCGCGGTTTCGAGACGCGCCAACGCCTGCCCGTTGCGATTGTCGCCATCGGAGAACAGGCTGTTATTGTCAAGGCAGACGTAGAATTCCCCGGCCTTGCGGGCAAGTTGAGCCATCTCCCTGATGAGCGGGCTCTCTACTTCGCCCAGCATGGGGGCGCTCCAGTAGGTGTCGGCATAGAACAGCTCCGCGAAAAACGACTCCCCGGAGCCGTTGATCAATCCCTGGATGACGGTCCGGCGGCCCGTGCAGTCTGGGAATGCGAACAGCTTCACGCCGCAATCGGACGTCAAGGGAATCCTTCCGACGATGCGGTGAGGGATTCTTGTGGCCGTATCTGGGGGCCGTTCATGAGGAGCGGCCAGGTCGAACCTTTGGACGTCGCGGAAGCGCATATCGACATCGGATGCGAACAAGGAGGAGAGGTGTTTTGCCAGGATAGGCGATTCGATCATCGCCGCCCAGCCGCGGTTCCCTCTTCCAAGCTCGGTGTCGAAGGCGTTGTAGACAAGGTTCTCGCTCATCACGATTATTGAATTGCGGTCTATCACGATGTACTTCGAATGAACGTAGGAATACCTGCGCAGTGAGTCCTTCTCATCAGGTGTCCGCATGAGATACACCTCGGCTCCCCTCGACACGAGCGCCGACAGCAGCCAAACGGATTTGTTCGAGATGCCGCCGGCGGGCGAGCCCTCGAGGAGCATCCTGACTGAGACGCCTTTGCTGAGGGATTCGTTGAGCGCAGAGTACACCTGCCAGGAATCGAACTCGTAGGAGCAGATTTCGAGCGATTCCCTGGCCTCCGATATCCGCTGAATGACGAGATCCGAATGATCGGGCATAAGGAGGCATGTGACCCTTGCCTGGGACTCGTGAGGAGAGAACGATGATTGCCCCGGCCGGTAGTCCCTAAGCGCGACCCAATCGACCGATGAATCCGAATCCATGAAGGCCCCTGCTTCGCTCTGCCTGACCAGGATCCTGGACCTTCCCGGCGACGGGATGGAGGGACCGTGCCAACAACCGGCAATGTCTCCGGTGCTACCAGCCGGACCGAAAGCCAGCGCGTCTATGATGTCGTCTCCCGGATCCGAGAGGATGAGCTCGTCACCGTCGTTCGCAAGCCTGAAGGCGCCGACAGCGGACAGCGTTCTTACGCCGAGCGGGTTGGGGGAGAGAGAGAAGTCGGGGAGGCGGCCGTTCTGCTCAAGGAACCTGGAGGCGTTCCTAGCAACCACCGCCTCGCTCCGGGCCGCAATCACGCAACTTGAAGGGAAGCATATGCTTCCCTCTCCGTCGGATACCGTCCAGTTGGAAAGCGCGAGGGTTTCGCGCGACGGGTTGAACACGGAGAAGAACTCGCCGTCTCTGATGTCGTTGTACAGGACGCGGCTGAAAAGAGGATGCTGATCCGCATCAGCGGCCGCCGCCATGGAGGAAACGGCGTCCGCGCATGAGACCGTGCAATCGGATGCGATGATGACTGCTGCGATGAGAATGATTCTGAGCAGGGACACGGCAACGCATCCAGCCCTCGCTGCTCATGCGTTTCCACTACAATCAGCATGCATCAGCCGGGGATGCCTGAGGCCAGATCCAGCAGTACGGCCTTCGGGTCCTTGGCTTTCGCAACGCCACTGGCCAGAAGGACTCCGTCCGTGCCGAGCTCGATCGCCTTTGCGACATCGCGGCCGTTCTTTACGCCGGCCCCGGTCAGGATGCCGATCCCTTTCGCGACGCCCCTGATGGCCTCGACCGTCCCGGAGACTATCTCCGGGTTCGCATCGGTGACGGACACATTGCCCCCGATCAGCTCCGGGGGCTCTACGGCTATGTAGTCCGGGTGGAACATCGCCGCGGCCTTGCTCACCCTGACATTGTTGGTGCAGACGATCGTGACGAGGCCTAGAACCCTGCACCGCTCGACGAGCTCCTCAATGTCCGCATGGACGAGCCTGTGCTCGGAATGGTTGATCAGCGTCCCTTTCGCTCCTGCGGCCTTCGCTCCTTCCGGCGGGACGAATCCCGTGGTGTTGCCCGGCTTGACGTTGTCTATGTGCTGCGAGAACACGGGGATGGACACCGATGAGCATATCAGCGCAAGATCCGGTTGAGGCGGCGCGACGACAATCTTCCTGCCGGTCTCATTGGCTGCCCCCTCGGCTATCTTCGCGATTGAAAGCGAATTCCTGCCGGAAGCTTCTGGATAGGTCTTCAGGTTGACGACTATGACCGGTTCCATTCGACTCCGCTCCCCATATGATGGAATGACTACATCGGTTTCATGCGGGGCTCTATCTTCTTGAGCACATCCGGACGGGTCGTGTATTCGAGCTCCTCCGGAGAGACGATGGCTGGCATGAAAGGCCCGTGGCCCCTCATGTAGATTGAAACTTCCATGGCCTTGTTGCGGACCGGGTCCCACTCCTTCCCCGCGAACAGGTCTACCGGGGCGTGCACGCCGACCGGCGAGCTCGGATCCTCAAGGCCCCTGATCTTGCCGTTCGAGACCTGCATGCCCAGGCAGACGATTCTCGGCGGGCCGTCGTAGTAGGTCGGGCTGGACTCCTCGGATGCGCATGGGAACCACGCCCCGTAGTGCGAGCCCCTCATCCATCCGGCCACAAGCGCCGGGAACGCGAAGGGCTGCAGGGCCTCGCCGACAGCGGGGAACCCCGACTGGCAGCGGACCACCATGACCGGGTCGTCCTTCCCGACGTACTTCCCTGCCAAGAGGTTCAGCTTCTCGGTGGATACGACCGCGGCGGTCCCCAGCTCCTTGTGCATTACCCTCTTTATGGCGTATCTCGTCGTGTCGCCGAGCAATGTGAGTATGTCGTACATCTCCGCCGGGGCGGTCATTACGACCTTCTTGTGATCAACGACATCGACGATCTCGAAATCATAGCCTTGGTGCGCGCGCGGGTCTATGACCAGGCCGGTGGTGGTGAAAGGGTCCATGAATATTCGGCAGAGCGGGAGCGAGTATGCGGACGGGCCCGTCTTGTCGGCCATGAACACCAGGACGCTCTCGGCCCTCCTCTCCTCGAACTCGACTTCTGCGGCGCCCGGGCCCTGCCCTCTGACGTTTCCAGAGAAGGCGTCCGATAGGAGGTCCTGTCCGGCGGCGTAGAGCTTCAGTCTCTTGGCCTCGTCTGCGGCTGCGACGAAGCCGTTCCAAGCGAGCTGGTGCACTTCCTTCGCGTTCTCGCCGCTGTTGTGCGTCATTATGAATTCCATGTCGTCTCCGGCCCTGCTGATGTGGAAGTCCGATATCACCTTCGACTTGATCCCTGCGTCCAGAATCTCCCTCGCCTTCTTGATCATCGAAGGGTGCGGACACGAGTGTCCTGCGACCGAACCGACATCTGCCTTGATTACCGATAGCGTGACCTTTGCAGCCATGATTCAATCTCCCCTATGCTGACTTGCAGCTTCCGAGGCAGGGAGAGGATAAGCCCATTATTTGTATATGTTTGCTTCCCTTGACTCAGAAAAGCTAATGTCCATTCCGGTTCATTGGCCGTCAGGTGAGCCCGCATGTCAAATATCGATGATCTCAGGCCGATATTCAAGCCCGAGTCAATCGCAGTCATAGGTGCCTCCAGGAGTCACTTGAAGATAGGATATGAGACGCTTCTCAACACCCTCGTCGGCGGGTTCAAGGGGAAGGTCTACCCGGTCAACCCCGAGACGGGGGACATAATGGGGCTGAAGACCTACCCGAGCGTACTGGCTATAGAGGGCGAAGTAGACCTCGCCCTGATAGTGGTGCCGGCTCCGTTCGTCCCGAAGGTCATGAAGGAGTGCGCGAAGAAAAAGGTCAAGGGGGCCATCGTGATAAGCGCGGGATTCGCCGAGATTGGCCAGGAGGGCAAGAGGCTGGAGGAAGAGGTCATCTCGATCGCGAAAGAGGCAAAGATCCGCGTCATCGGGCCCAACACCATGGGGTATAAGTCGCCGGTCGACGACATAGACGCGAGCTTCGTCTTCGGGATGGCCAACCGCGGCCGTATCGCGCTGGTAAGCCAGAGCGGCGCCCTGTGCATAGGCATGATCAATTACGCCAACGCGGAGAGGATCGGCCTGTCGAGGATCATAAGCGTCGGGAACAAAGCCGACGTTGACGACGCGGACCTCATAGAGTATCTCGATTCGGACGATGCGACCGACGTCATAGCCCTGTACATAGAGGGGATACGCGACGGCAGGAAGTTCCTGGCGGCTGCGATGAAATCGAGTAAGCCGATTGTCGCCATAAAGGCGGGCAGATCCGCCAGCGGCGCAGCGGCTACGAAGACTCACACGGGGTCGCTCAGCGGCTCGGACAAGGTCTACGATTCGGCGTTCAAGCAGGCGCATGTCCAGAGGGCTTACGACGTCGATGACCTCTTCGACCGCGCGAGGGCGCTCGCCTATCAGCCCCCCGCGACGGGCAACCGGGTTGGGATAGTCACCAACGGCGGGGGCGCCGGGGTGATACTATCCGACTGGCTGGAGGATCACAAGCTGAAGGTGCCGGAGCTCAGCGAGAAGACAAGGCGCGGACTCACTGCCGTCCTCCCGGCGATAGCGGTCCCGCACAATCCGCTGGATATCATCGGGGACGCGGGCTTCTTCAGATACTGGGCAGGCGGGAGCGCGCTGCTCGATGACCCCAACATCGACATGCTCATCATGGCCTGCGTCCACGCGGGATACGCCAGACCGAGGGAGTACGCAGGGGCGGTGCTCAAGCTGATTGCGGAGAAGAAGCACATCAACAAGCCCATAATCAGCTGCTGGGTCGGCGGTACGGAGATTCAGGAGGTCACCCAATCGCTCAAGGAGAAGAATGTCCCTGTGTATCCATCGGCAGAGCGTGCGGCGAGGGCGGCGAAGTCCCTTTTCGACGAAGGGGTCAGGAGAGGGCTAGTGAAGGAAGGGGATTGATGCCTCGGTGAATTGGGGCGACTTCGAAGTTTATATATCGAGAGAGTTCTCCACCAGATACCGCGAGGGAGCGCATGAAGTTCAGCCGGACGAACGAGATCACCGCAGAGATGGATGGCAAGGAGGTGCTACTCGGAGGCTGGCTCCAGGAATCGAGGAACCTCGGCGGAATAGTCTTCGGCATAGTCCGCGACAGATACGGCACCGCCCAGGTGACCGTGAGGAAAAAGGAGTCGCCAGAATTGGCGAGCGTCCTGACGGATGCTTCGCGGGAGTCGGTCCTCGTGATAAGGGGCACGGTCGCCAAGAGCACGAAGACCCAGAGGGGTTTCGAGATAATCCCGTCAGCAATCACCGTCGAGTCGCAGGCTTTGACGCCGCTTCCGCTCGGGGTCGTCGACAAGGTCAGCGCTGACCTCGACACAAGGCTCGACAACAGGTTCATCGACCTCAGGAAGCCGGAAGTGGAGAGGATTTTCGAGGTCAAGTCCGAAGTGATGAACGCGACCAGGGCGTTCCTGAGATACCTCGGATTCATAGAGGTGCAGACCCCGAAGATCGCGGCGGCCGGCGCCGAGGGCGGTTCTACGCTCTTCAAGGTGGATTATTTCGGCAGGACGGCCTACCTCGCGCAGAGCCCGCAGCTCTACAAGCAGAACCTCATGGGGGCGGGCTTCGACAGGATATTCGAGATAGCGCCCGCTTTCAGGGCGGAGGCTTCCGACACGGTCAGGCACCTGTCGGAATTCACATCACTGGACATCGAGATGTCCTTCATAGATTCCTCAGACGAGATAATGGAGGTCGCCGAGGGGATAGCCTACAACTCCATGAAGCACCTCATTGACGACTGCAAGCCGCTGCTGGAGAGGTGCGCATTGAAGATCGAGCTGCCCAAGCTGCCGTTCAGGAGGATCCCGTATCCGCAAGCCGTCGAGCTTGCCGTCTCCGAGGGGGCGAAGGTTCGGATGGGGGACGACCTCGGGACCGAGGGGGAAAAGGCGCTCGGCGCTGCGGTGAAGAAGAACTGGAACGAAGACCTATACTTCATCACGGAGTTCCCGACGGAGCTCAAGAGGAGCACCTTCTATGCGATGCGCAAGGACGACAATCCTGATGTCACGACCTACTTCGACATGGACTTCAGGGGGCAGGAGATCGTCTCCGGCGGGCGGCGCGAGCACAGGCTGAACAAGCTGATCTCGCAGATGGAGGAGAACGACCTGAAACCCGAGGCGTTCGGCTTCTACCTTGAGGCTTTCAAGTACGGCATGCCACCGCACGGCGGGTTCGGCTTCGGCGTGGAGAGGTTCGTCCAGAAGCTGCTCGACCTCCCGAACATAAGGGAGTCGATCCTCTACCCGAGGGACAGGCTCAGGCTCACCCCGTGACGCTACTGTTAGCTTCATTTAGCGGATTAAATAAATATTCGAATCCCTATATTAGGAGCGGATGGGACAGTTTTGCTAGCCGACGACCAGGAAGAAGATTGCGCCATGGACGACAGTCCGAACGAGAACGAGATCGAGTTCAAGGTCATGGGGGAGCCGATACCGCAGGGCTCTACCAGGGCATTCATCACCAAGTCCGGCAGACCAATCATAACGCACTCCAATAGGAACCTGAAGCAGTGGCGGCAGAGGATCGCCACCGAGGCGCAGGCGAAGAGGCCGCCGCAGTGGGACATGGAGAGCGCCATACTGATCAACATAGACTTCCACATGCCCAGGCCGAAGAGCCTGCCGAAGAAAGTCACAGAAGACGTCAAGAGGCCGGACATCGACAAGCTCATCAGGGCGGTCCTGGACGGACTGACCGGGATATTCTATGCGGACGACTCGCAGGTCGTGCACCTTTTCGCATCGAAGAAGTACGTCGACAGGTTCGGCACGCCCGGCGTGACGATAAGGATCGTTCCGAGTCCGGTCAGGGGCGAGGATTGACCGCGCCCCATTCGGCCGGGTCAGCACTCATAGGGTTCATCACAGGCCGAAGCCTCAGCTGACCCTTTCTCATCACCGCATCCCCATCGGCATGCGATTCTTAAATCCATTGTGCGGTAGATTAATTGCGTACTTCGCGTTATTCGATGAGCACCGCAGGATGTGGACAGACGGAGCTCTTGGCGTTCATAGGGTTCGTTCTCCTGGTATCGCTCAGCGGCGTGCTCCTCCCGGGACCGATGACCGCCGCGACGCTTGTCAGGAGCTACACCGACAAGTGGGCGGGCCTGAAGGTCGCGGTCGGCCATGCGGTGGTAGAGTTCCCGCTGTTCGTCATAATCGCGCTCGGCTCGGCCGTGTTCTTCCAGCAGAACCAGAGCATCGTGCTCGCCATCGGCGTAATCGGCGGGGCATACCTGCTCTACTTCGGTTATACGCTGCTGATGAAGAAGGACAGCTTCGACGTGAAGGAGGGCAGCCCGATGATAACCGGGAGCGCGATAGTGCTCGGCATCACGACCACGCTCTTCAACCCGGCCTTCATACTGTGGTGGGTGACGCTCGGCGCGTTCGTCGTCACCGAAGCGCTGACCTTCGGCGTCGCGATACTCGTAATGATATGGTTCATCCACTGGCTGACCGACTTCGTCTGGGGGATAGCCATCTCATTCGGCGTGCAGAAGGTGAAGCAGTACTACGCCTCGCAGCTGAAGAAGATAATAAGATACGGGTGCGCGGCGCTCATACTCGTCTTCGGAGTGTATTTCCTAGCGAGCTCTATCTGGACGCTCGCCAGTTGATGATCAGTCGCCCCTGCCGGCCTCGATCATCCTTTCCAGCGGGATCTTCGCCCTCCTTATGACGTCGGCCGAGAGCGTGACCTCTGGCTGCAGTGTCTGGAGGCTGTTGAGGACGTCCTGGAGGGAGATCTCGCGCATGTTCGGACAAATTGCGGCGGGGACCTCGATGTAGGTCTTGTTCGGTATCTCCTTCCTCAGGCGGTATATCATGTTCTTCTCGGTCCCGATGATGAATTCCTTCTTCGGTGACTCCCTGACGTGCTTCACCATGCCTTCGGTTGACAGCGTTACGTCGGCCACGTCGATGACCTCGGGCGCGCACTCCGGGTGGACCATCAGCTCGGCCTCCGGGTGCTGCTTCCTGATTGCCTGCAGGTCCTCCACCCTGATCTCGACATGGGTCGGGCAGTATCCAGGCCAGAGGATCATCTTCTTGTCTTTCACGAACCTCTGGACGTAAAGGCCGAGGTTCGAGTCCGGGACAAATATCACCTCATCGGAGGGGGCCTTCTTGACGATCTTGATCGCGTTCGAAGAGGTGCATGCGATGTCGAGTTCGGTCTTGCACTCCGCGGACGTGTTGACGTATCCCACCACGTACGCCTTCGGGTGCTCCTTCTTGAGCTCCCTGAGGCCTTCGACGTCCATCATGGCGGCCATGGGGCATTTCGCTGCCAGGTTCGGGTGGAGCACCGTCTTCTCGGGGTTCAGCACCTTCGCCGACTCGGCCATGAAGTCGACCCCGCAGAAGACTATCACCTTGGCGTCAGTCTGGGTGGCCTTTACTGAGAGCGCCAGGGAGTCGCCGAGATGGTCGGCGATGTCCTGCACCTCGGCGCGCTGGTAGTTGTGCCCCAATATCACGGCCTGTCGTTTCTTCTTCCAGGCCTTGATCTCATTCTGAATCGTCATCGGAACTCTCCCGGTGCCGTTTGCGTGAATCTTGAATACAGTTTTAACCTTTTCTGCCGGTTTGCCGTCGGACCCCCGTTTTCTAATGGATTTCCGGCGCATTCCAGTACAATCCGCTGCGCGAGTTAGCAATATTGAAATACGAACCGGGGGCTTGTCCTGAAGGCTTAGAATGAAGCCTGTGATTAACCCGAAATACTGCAAAGGCTGCAACATATGCCTGTACGTCTGCCCCAAGGGGTGCTACTCCAAGAGCAACGACCTCTCGGAGCTGGGCTACTACGTCCCCCGCGTCTCCTCCCCGGAGAAGTGCTTCAACCACGGGCGGACCGGCAAGATGCTGTGCGAGTTGTGCGCCCTCAGCTGTCCCGACCAGGCGATAATCTGGATCAAGGAGGAGTGAGCCTTGCCCGATCCGAAGCCTGGCATAGAGTTCATGCAGGGCAACGACGCCTGCACCGAGGGGGCGCTCGCCGCCGGGTTGAAGTTCTTCGCTGGCTACCCGATCACGCCCTCCACGGAGATCACGGAGCGGCTCGCGTTCCGACTTCCTGAGAAGGGCGGCGTCTTCTTGCAGATGGAGGACGAGCTCGCGTGCATATCCGCGATAGTGGGTGCATCTTGGGCCGGCGTCAAGGCCATGACGACCACCTCCGGACCCGGCTTCTCGCTCATGCAGGAGGGGATTGGTTATGCGGCCATGACCGAGACACCGGTCGTCATCGTGAACGTGATGAGGGGGGGACCGTCCACGGGCCAGCCGACGATGGCGACGCAGGCCGACGTCATGCAGGCGAAATGGGGCTCGCACGGGGACTACCAGATAATCGCGCTCGCCCCCTTCTCCGTTCAAGAATCCTACGACTTGACCGTCGAGGCGTTCAACCTCGCGGAGAAATACCGCGTGCCGACGATGCTCCTCAGCGATGCGGAAATCGCGCACATGAGGGGCAGGATCGAGATACCCAAGAGGATCGACCTGGTTGAGAGGAAGGAATTATGCTCCGACAGGAGAGGGCGGGCCTACGATATCCCTGACGAGCTGGTGCCTCCGTTCACGACCTTCGGGCACGGCCACCGGGCGTTTGTGACGGGGATGACGCACAACCCGCAGGGCAACATAGCGCCCGAGGACGAGAAGGTCCAGGAAGAGCTAGTGCTCAGGCTCAACGAGAAGATACTCAAGAACCAGAAGGACATCAGCAGATACGAGATAACGAACCCGGATGCCAAGAAGTTCGTGATCTCATACGGGACCTCGGCCCTTGCGGCGAAGGAGATCGCCGTGGAGAACAAGGAGATAGGCCTGCTGAGGCTGAAGACGATATGGCCCCTCCCCGAGGAGCAGATACTGGACATAGCACAGAGGGCGCGCTCGATACTCGTTGTGGAGATGAACATGGGGCAGCTTGTCAGGGAGATCCAGAGGTTGGCATGCTCCGTAGGGTGCAGGTCGGTGAGGTTCATGTCGAAACTCGGCGGGGAGGCCCCGCGCAAGAGGGAAATCCTGCCGGTCCTTTCGAGGATGGAGGGATGAGGTTGGCAGTTCAGTTCGAGGATTTCTTCAGGGTCGAACGGCTCCCACACGTCTTCTGCCCAGGCTGCGGGATCGGCGTCGTCATGAACTGCTTCTTCAGGGCGTTCGTCAACAGCGGGCTGAACCTCAAGGACACGGTCTTCACGGGAGGAATCGGCTGCTCTTCGAGGATTCCTATGTACATCAACGGGGACATGCTCCACACTACGCACGGCAGGGCGATACCGTTCGCCACCGGCCTTAAGCTTGCGAATCCGAAACTGAAGGTCGTGATCTTCGCCGGCGACGGGGACATTGGCGCAATCGGCGGCAACCACCTCATAAACGGCTGCCGGAGGAACGTCGACCTCACTGTGATTTGCATAAACAACAACACATATGGGATGACCGGCGGCCAGATGTCCACGACGACGCCGCACGGCTACCTTTCGACCACCTCCCCTGACGGCAATCTGGAGTATCCCTTCGACCTGTCCAAGCTTGCCGCGGCCGCGGGAGCGAACTATGTGGCCAGATGGACGGTCAGGCATGTGCACGAGCTAGTGAAGTCCATGGAGAAGGCGCTGGGGAAGAAAGGTTTCGCTTTCGTAGAGGTGGTCTCCACCTGCCCCACCGGTTTCGGGAGGAGGAACAAGATGGGGGACCCGGTCCAGCAGCTGGAATGGCTGAAAAGCGTGTCCGTCAGGAAGGAGAAGATGCAGGATGAGGAGATGGACCAATTGGACCTCAACATGCAGGGATTGATCTCCGTCGGGGAGTTCGTTGACAGGGACCGCCCGTCGCTCTCTGACCTGCTCAGCGGTACGAAGGCGGGGGTGCGCCCATGACCGACATCAGGTTCGCGGGGTTCGGAGGACAGGGGATAATCCTGATGGGCATCGCGGTGGCGAGGGGCGCTGCGATGTACGACCGGACTGACCACGTCGGCGACGGAGGACACAGGTACGCAACTCAGACGCAATCCTACGGCCCTTCGGCAAGAGGGGGGCATTCCAGGTGCGATGTGAAGATCTCGGACGATGAGATCCACTACCCGTTCATCGAGAAGCCGGATGTGCTCGTGCTGATGTCCGAACAGGCATACAAGAAGTACCTGCCTGGATTGAAGGATTCCGGAATCGTCATCATGGATGCGGATCTGATAAAGGAGAGGCCCGATGGCAAGCTCTTCCTCGTGCCCGCGACCAGCGCCGCCGAGAGTCTCGGGGCAAGGGTCGTCGCGAACGTGGTGATGCTGGGGGCGTTCCAGACGATCACCGGAGTGGTTTCGCGAGAAGCCTTGAGGAAAGCGGTGCTTGACCTCGTCCCGGAAATGACGCACGATCTCAACACGAAAGCTCTTGAGCGCGGTAGGGAATTGGGGGAGGAACGGCTGAAGAGCGGGGGATGCTCTCCGCTCGATGGGCGGCGGGAGGCGTGACAGCGGTGTCGAAAGTGATTGAGAACGCATTGGCGAAAGGCAGGAAGCACCTGGCGGAGAACGAGGTCAAACAGCTGCTCAAGGAATCAGGCATACCGACCACCGAATTCAAATATTTTCACAAACTCTCAGAGGTCGACACGGGGAAGCTGAAATTCCCCGTCGCCCTGAAGGTCTGCTCACCGGACATCCTCCATAAGACCGATGTCGGCGGCGTTGTCCTGGGCATCGAGACGAAAAAGGATCTGAAGAAGACCTTCGAGGCGATGCATTCCAAATTCCCCCGCGAGGGTTTCTTGGTGGAGCCCATGTACGACGGCACCGTCGAAGCGATAATCGGCCTGATAGAGGACGGCTCGTTCGGCCTTACGGTAATGTTCGGCATCGGGGGGATCTTCACAGAGATCTACAAGGATGTTACATTCAGAGTGGTCCCGCTGAAGAAGTGCGATGCCGAGGAGATGCTGGCGGAGATCAAGGCCGCCCCCCTACTGGAGGGGTTCAGGAAGATAAAGGTGGACAGGGAGGGGCTCATAGAGCTCCTGCTGGCGATTTCCCGGCTGGGGGAGCGGCTGAGGGGCGTAGTGGACCAGATGGACTTGAATCCGGTATTCGTGAATGTGGACGGCGTCAGAGTGATCGACGCCAAGATGATCCTGAAGTGACAGCGCGGCAATGCGCGGAAATTCGAGACATCCTTGAAGCGAATTCGTCCCGGCAAGATTATATGAGGAATCCCCGATAGGAAAGCGAGGCGAGCGCATGGCTGTCGATAGAGTGAAAATCGCGGATCATTTCTTCGATTGCAGCGATACCGAGAGGGCTGCTTTCGAGGCTGGGATAAAACTTGGGACGATCTATCACCAGTTCGTCGGCACACCGATAAGCAGGGAAAACGTCAGCCTGCTCGAGAAGGCGATCGCAGAGGGGACGAAGATACAGCCGTTCGTGAAGGACGCCGAGGTGCGGATATCAAGGGACGAACTCGCCAGCAAGAAGGGTGAGTTCGACTACGTATCGCTCTCCGGAAACATGCTGAACGTGCGCCTGGTGGTCGAATACGGCAGCGTCAGGTTGACGGCGGGCATGAAATTCATACCTGAGATAAGCTACCCGCTGATGTTCATTGAAAAAATCGAGAGATGCGGCAAGAAATCCCGATGAGATTTTGATACCCCATCGGGATTGCGACATACCAATTATTTGGTTCTGGTGAAATCCTTCGGTCGGAAATTCACATATTGGGAAACGAAGTTATAGGGATAATGCAATACGGTAATTGGCCTAGCTTTCCGCCATCCGGGATAAGGGGGAGAAACCGACATATGCCAAAGAGCATAAAGATAGGTATCACTGGCCTCCCTGGCTCCGGCAAGACCCAGGCGTTGATGAAAGTAGTGGAGATGCTAGAGCTCGAGAAATACAAAGTTGGCGGCATGATCACCGAGCCAATCATGGAGAAGAACAGGCGGATGGGGTTCTACGTCATGGATTGGTGCTCCAAGAACAAGGCGGTTCTGGCGCATATGAGCATTAAATCGAAGTTCATGGTAGGAAAGTACGGGGTCGACCTCACGAGCCTGGACACAGTGGGCGTTGAAGCCCTGACCACCGCTTGCAGGGAATCGGACGTCATAGTCGTGGACGAGGTCGGCAAGATGGAGGTCGAGAGCGAGAAGTTCGTGCACGCCGTCAAGGAGGCGATGGACACCGACAAACCGATGATACTGACGCTTCACAAGAAATCAAGGAACCCGCTCCTCCAGGACATTAGGAGGAGGGACGACGTCAGAATCCTGGAGGTCACGCCGATCAACAGGAACCTGCTCCCCTACAAGATAATCAAGCTCATGAAAGGCGAATACGTTTGACAGAAGAACTGAAGCTGGCCTTGATCCGCGAGGGGGAGACCCAGCTTTTCGTGCCAGCGGATCATGAATCGGACGGGCCGTCCTCGGCCGACATGCCCGTGTTCTACAACCCGAAGATGGAGTTCAGCAGGGACATGAGCGTGGTGGTGCTGGGCGCGCTTCTCCGAGAAGGCGGGTCCTTCCTCGACGGGCTCGCCGCGAGCGGCGCCAGAGGCATACGCGTTAGCAGGGAGGCGGGGCTCGGCCTTCGGCTGCACCTGAATGACGGCAACCCGCTTGCGATCGAAGTCGTCGAGAAGAACCTGGCCCTCAACGGCATCACCGATGCAGAGGTGACCCGCCAGGACCTTAGGACGCTGCTCCTGAGCGCGAGGTTCGACTGCGTCGACATAGATCCCTTCGGGACCCCGGCCCCATTCTTCCCGATGGCCGCGGGGGCCGTCAGGAACAACGGCATCCTGTGCGTGACGGCCACAGACACGGGGGCGATATCCGGGATATTCCCGTCAGCTTGCCTGAGGAAGTACGGCTGCAGGAGCTGGAGGACCCCTTTCCACCACGAACTCGGCGTAAGGAACCTCATCGGCTTCATCGCCAGGGAGGCGGCGAGGCAGGAACTGGGGATACAGCCCATGATATCATACTATGCCGACCACTATGTGCGGGCATTCGTAAAAGTCGAAAGAGGCGCGAGGAGGGCGGACGAAGCCCTGGGGCGGCTTGGCTACTGCATCTTCGATCCGAAGACGCTCGAGCGGGAATTTGTGGCGCAGGATGAGAAAGGGGCAATGGGCCCCGTCTGGATTGGGCAGACTTGCGATCCAGCTCTCCTCGATGCCGCCAAGATACGCCCGCACCTGAGGACGGCCGACAGGATAGCCGAATTGATAGCGCTGCTGAAGGGGGAGGCCTCTGTGAACAGGCCGCACTTCACGCTCGACGAGATCTCCCGGACATACAAGATGGACAATCCGAAGATCGAGCTGCTGTTGGAGAGGCTCGGCAGGAGCTGGAAGGCCGGCCGGACTCATTTCGGGCCGAAGACCTTCTACACCGATGCCGGGGTAAGCGAGATAATCGATGCGATGAAGTGAGCGTTGAGGATTCGAACTGTTGATATATTGGCTGTTTTATTGGATGCTCGGTCAAAATGACAGGGCTCGCGGTCCTTGGGACGCAGTGGGGAGATGAGGGCAAAGGGAAGCTGGTCGATTTCCTCGCCGAGGATGCGAAGGCCATAGTCCGATTCCAGGGAGGGGACAACGCAGGCCACACCGTGAAGATAGGCCCTGAGACCTTCAAGCTGCACATCCTCCCGTCGGGCATCCTGCGCAAGGGAAAGCTCGCGATAGTGGGGAACGGCGTCATCGTCAACCCGAAGGTCTTGATCGAGGAGATCGACGGCCTGGAGAAGAGGGGGATCAGCTGCGCGGGGCTCAGGATAAGCGACCGCACGCACCTGATAATGCCGTACCACGTCATGCTGGACGGCGCGGAGGAGAGGCTCAAAGCCGGCAAGAACGTGGGGACTACCGGCCGCGGGATAGGGCCGTGCTATTCCGACAAGATAGCGAGGGTCGGCATTAGGATGTGTGACCTCATTGATGAGAAGGTCTTCCGAGACAAACTGAGGTTCGCAATAGATCTGAAGAACAGGATATTCAAGGCCTACGGCATGGAGCAACAGCTGAGCTATGAGGCCGTTGCAAAGGAATATCTCGCCTACGGGAAGAGGCTGGGGAAGTACATCACGGACACGGGAGCGATTCTCAGGAAGCTCGATGAGAGGAACTCCAAGATTCTTTTCGAAGGGGCGCAGGGCAGCCTGCTCGACATAGATTATGGGACATACCCATATGTGACTTCATCGAACACGATCGCAGGCAACATATCAAACGGATCCGGCGTCCCTCCGGGATCGATCGACGGCATAATCGGCATCGCGAAGGCGTACACGACGAGGGTGGGATCCGGCCCATTCCCGACGGAGCTGCCGGAAAGGGAGGGCGTGGCCCTTGCCAAGGCCGGCGGAGAGTTCGGCACGACCACGGGGAGGATGAGGAGGTGCGGCTGGCTCGACCTAGTCGTCGTCTCCCACGCCGTCAGATTGTCCGGGATCGATTCGATCGGATTGACGAAGATGGACGTGCTCGGCACCATGGGCAAACTGAGGATCTGCGACCGATACAGGCTCGACGGCAAGATGATCCGAGATTTCCCCGCATCGCTCGAAGCGCTCGCAAGGTGCGAACCCGTCTATTCCGAGTTCGGGAGCTGGGGCGAAGTGTCCGAATCGATGATAGAGAAGCTCAAGAAGAAAGGCAAATCCGGATTGCCGATCGAGATCAAGCAGTACATAGGACACATCGAGAAGTCGTTGGGGATACCCGTTTCGGCGATAGGGCTCGGCAAGGAGAGGGACAGGACCATAGTCCTGAGGAACATCTGGCCGAAATGAAAATGCGGTTCTCACCGAGTGAGAGGCGCCTCCCATCATCGTTATATAGACGGCCTTGCATGAGATTCGCCAAATGCGCAAGCTCGTGATTTCAGAGAAGAATAATGCCGCAATGAGGATCGCGACCATTCTTTCCGACGGCAAGGCCAAGAGGAAGAATCACGGCGGCATACAGGTTTTCGAGTTCGACGGCACAGATTGCACATATTTCGTGCTGGGCCTCAGAGGCCATGTAATATCTTTGGATTATCCGAAGGAATACAACGACTGGGAGCGGGTCGCGCTCAGCGAATTGATATCCATAGAGCCGGTCAAGTTCGTGGACCCTACGGCGAGCAAGTTATTCAGCGCCATGCGGAAGGTCGCGCAAGATGTTGACGAGATCATAATCGCGACCGATTACGACAGGGAGGGGGAGCTGATAGGAGTAGAGAGCCTTCAGGAGCTGGAATGGAAGAAACCGGTGACCAGGGCCAAGTTCTCCGCGCTGACGAGATCCGAGATACTCAACGCCTTTGAGAATCCGAGTGAGGTCGATTACAAGCTTGCGGCCGCCGCAGAGACGAGGCAGATAATCGACCTGAAGTGGGGAGCGGTGCTCACGAGGTTCCTTTCGATGGCGAGCGGCCAGGTCGGCAAGGATTACCTCTCGGTGGGGAGGGTGCAGAGCCCCACGCTCGCCCTCATCGTGGATCGGGAGAGGGACATAGAAAGCTTCATCCCGAAGGCGTTCTGGGAGATATTCGCCGATCTGGAGAAGACCAAGGAGCAGGGCTTCACCGCTGCGCACTCGCACGGCAGGTTCGACGACAGCAAGACTGCGACCGATGTGTTCGAGAAGATCAAGGGCGCGAAGACCGCGAAAGTCCTGAGCTTCTCCGTCACTCAGAAGGAGGAGTACCCCCCGATACCGTTCAACACCACCCAGTTCCTCGCGGAAGCGAGCAAGATGGGGATGTCCGCAGCGGCGGCCATGAAGACCGCCGAGGCCCTATACACTGACGGTTACATCTCATACCCGAGGACCGACAACACGGTCTATCCTCACTCGCTGAACCTCAGGCAGCTGCTCAAGAACCTCGAGGGGACGGAGTTCTGGGATTACGCCCAGAAGATCCTCGCCATGGAGTCGATCAGGCCCTCGAGAGGCAAGGTCACGACGACGGACCATCCCCCGATATACCCGACGGCGGGCGCGAAGAAGGGGGAGCTGAAGGGCAACCAGTGGAAGATATACGAACTGGTATGCAGAAGGTTCTTGGCGACCGTCTCGCCGAATTCGCTGGTAGAGGAGCAGAAGGCCGAGATCGATGTCCAGGGAGAGCTCTTCAACGGGAAGGGGCGGAAGCTGATCGAGCCCGGCTGGAGGAAGATCTACACATACTGGGGGTTCGACGAGAAGGACATCCCGCCTCTGGAGAAGGGGGAGGTCCTAGATGTCAAGCACATAAGGATGAAGGAGGACAAGACGAAGCCTCACGCGAGGTACTCCCAGGGCACGCTGATCCAGGAGATGGAGAGGCTCGGCCTCGGCACCAAGAGCACGCGGCACGAGATAATACAGAAGCTCTTCGACAGGAAGTTCGTCCACGGCGTGAGGATGCAGCCGACGCCCATCGGCAGAGCGGTAATCGTCGCCCTCGAGGGGCATGCGAAGGAGATCACGGACGAGAAGATGACGGCGCACCTGGAGTACGACATGGACCTGATCGCCAAGGGCGAGCAGGAGCAGAAGGATGTCATCGAGGAGAGCCAGGCGATGCTGGAGGATGTGTACGCCTTGCTCGAGAAGAACCGGGAGGTCATCGCCGCGGACATAATGACGGCGCTCAACAAGCAGAAGTACTTGGGGACATGCCCTAACTGCGGCAAAGGCCAGATGACCATCATAAGGATGAAGGGCGGCAAGAGGTTCATCGGCTGCTCAAACTATCCGGAATGCAAGACCGCCTACCCTGTGCCGGCCATGGGCCATATAGAGCCGACGGGCGAAGTCTGCAACGCTTGCAGAGCCCCGATGGTGAAGGTGCCCGAGAGGGGCAACGGGGCGGCGAACGTTTGCATAAACCCGAATTGCCCTGAGAGGAAGAAGACATCAGACATCGGGGAATGCCCCACCTGCGGCAAGCGGCTCAGGACCATCTTCTCAGCGAGGGGGAAGCGCTTCATCGGCTGCGAGGGCTATCCGGAATGCAAGACGACATATCCCCTGCCGCAGAAGGGGGGCCTCGTCACTACCGGGGAGAAATGCAGCGCCTGCGGCGCACCGATAATAAAGATCGTTTCCAAGGGCAGGCGGCCGTGGGTCCTGTGCGTCAACATGAATTGCAGCGCCAAGGCCGCTAAGAGCAAAGAGGCTCCTGAGAAGAAGGATTCCGAGTGAGCCGGCCGGATCATGGCGGAGGCGGCAGAGGGGGAGCCAGCCTCGTGTCAACAGGAGCGGCCGCCTGGACAGGTTCTTTCCCGATGTTCCCCTGCTCAACTACGATGGGTTTCTTGGCGGCCTCTTTCGGCTGCGTTTGGCCCGCTATCTTGGCTTCAATCGCATCGAGCTTCGCGCCGATGTCGTCGAGCGACAGCTTCTGCTCGCGGAAGCTCATGAGGATGTTGATGGCAGCATCCACGAAGCACCAGAGAATGATGATCCACATAAGGGCGTTGATAAGGTCGTTGAGGAACGTCGCCTGCCCCCCGATCAGCCTTTCGAAAGCCGGTCGCAACTCCTCCATTACCTGCCCCCAGTAGATAAGCAGGATCAAGCCGAAGAATATCAGGAGCCCTCCTTTCGCCCATTTGCCTACCGCGTAGTTGGTGACCTTCATGCATTCCACATCCACTGGTGAGACTAACTTGGTCTGTAAAGGGCAACATCATGAAAATACTTTTGCTTTGGGGTGCAGTCCGGCCGGGGTCCTTTTGCTTCCGGTGAGGAATGATGGGGGCGTTGCGGCTACTCGTCCTGTTTGCCTCGGAGCCGCTTCTCCCTCTCGGACCTCAGATAGAGCACCACTATACCAGCCGATATGATGGCCATCAAAGCTATGAGTGTGATATAGTTGCCCCCGTCAGCCGGGGGCTGATCAATCACTTCCACCGTGAAGGTGAGTTCGCTCTCTGCGGAGTTGCCGGCGAGGTCCGTAGCCTTGACCACTACGCTGTGGTTGCCATTCTTCAGATCATACACCGCGCTGGATGTCAGGTTATCAACCACCCTCGGGTCTCCCCCATCGACAACGACCTCGAAGTTGGCGATGCCGGACATCTCGTCGTCCGAATCCCAGGCAATCATGACGTTCGAGTGATCGACCTGCCCGTAGGGCTCGATTATCTCGATTACGGGGGCGCCAGTATCGACTTTCACCCTCAGGCCCTTTATCGGGCCCTGGTTGCTTGCGTTGTCGGTGGCATAGTATTGGACATCATTGATCCCATCCGAGAGATTGAACCGGATTGGGCCGTTCTGCCATGTCTTCTCATACCATAGGCCACCATTGAAGCGGTATTTTGTCAGGTTCAGGCCGCTTGCGTCATCTGTAGTCGTCATCGTGACACTGACGTTTGTAAGATACCATTCATTTGCCCCAAGCTTGCCGCTGACAGAGATGTCTACCAAAGGCGATTGCACATCGATCTTGAAACTGGTGGAAGCCACGACCTCCAAGTTCTCGGCAACATCCAATATAAGGAATTCGAGAATATGCGAACCGCTCCCCCCTATCGGTATCTGACCGGCATAGATCCATAAGACTCCGCCGTCCAGTCTGTAGAACATGTAGTAGATGCCGTAATCCACCCGGTCGTTGGAGGGGATCCAAGGAACGTACACGGCAGAAACGTACCAACCGTTTTCTCCTATGTTCCCAATCAGGCCCGGCACTGTGAAATCGGGGATGAAATTGGATTCCGCCGTGAACGGGACTGCCAACGGATAGAAATCGATTTGATGTGAACTGCCGGACAGGTTGTACGGCAAATCCTGGATGCCGTCCGAGTCGATATCCCGCCCTTGCCAATCGCTCCAGTGATTGCCATACCCGTGAGGCGTTCCGGTAGTATTCCACCAGTTGCCGCGGCATCCATCGAAGGCCTGACTTATCGATGGGTCATATGCATCTTTTGTGCAATTGTTGTGACGGAATGTGTTGTTCCAAACTGCATTTCCTGTTGAATTGAAGGATATCTTCAGCCCGTATCCCGTGCTCCCCGAGCAGTTGTTCCCATTGAATCTGTTGTTGTTGCAGGAGGAGGATAGAAGCACGCCGTAGACCGTGTTCCTCGAGAATGTTTTCCCCTCGATGATGTAGTGCTCCTTCGTAGTCGGAGCTGCCGGGTTTCCGTTTATTTTGAGAGCGCTTGAGGTGAAGTCATAGAATTCACACTTCTGCACGACTGGCCTGATGCTGCCGTTGATCTGTATTCCGCAGGTGGACCACGACGGAACTTGGATCGTTTGTCCATCCGTGTTGACGTCGAAGGCAATCCCCTCGACCTTGAAGTCGCTCACGTTCTCCACGTACATCATGGAGTAGTTGCAGTTCACGTTGTCCGCCATAACGAAGAACGCGCCCATGCCTTCGAATCGCACGGATTTGTTTATCATTAACCCATAATACGACCCGTCTGCACTGATGGCACCGCTGTTTTCGACGGTGTAGTTCCCCTCTTCGAACATTATTTTTGACCTTTCCGCGGCATCTGCCAACACTGAGGTCATGAGCGCGCTGAAGTTCGAGTCCGTATACTTTAAAACGCCCGTCGCATTCCTTGCCCTGTAATCCGATCCGCTCCAATAGATATTGAATGCCAGCAGTTTATCTTCGAGGAGGTAGCCGTCGTTGCTGAATATCACTGCGTCATGCGAATCGTCAATGATTATGGCATTGTCCAAGTGATTGTTCTTTATTATCGTCTTCTTGCACGACATGTCATTGACCAGTATGCTGCCGAAAGTTTTGTTCTTCGATGAGTTGCCATATATGTGATTGTCAATGACCTGTGTGTTATTGCTGTCTTGTATAATCACTATCGATTTGCTGTTGTCGGAACGCCTGGTCACATTGTTGCCGACGATGAGCGTGCTGTTACATTCATCGCTGACGACGATCCCTAAGCCGGCCGCCTCGCCGATTATGTTGCCGATGACGCGCACCTTGTCGACCGAATCGATGAATATGGCATATTTCCCAAAGCCTATGTCATCGACTCTGTTGCCCAGGACTAATCCTTCCTCGCCGTTGTTGTGCAAACAGATTCCGTGGTTGTAGTTGGAGGAGGGGTCGTTGCCCTGGTCATGCAGATAATTGTATCGAACAGTTGGGTAGCTGGATCCCACGTCGATGAAAATGCCGTATGCTCCGAAATCCTCGATTTCGCAGTGCTCGATGAGGAGATAATTGGCCTTGAAAGTCGCAATCCCCATGACCCATCTCGTGGAAAGCTGTCCGGCCTGGTTGCAGTCAATGTGCGCGCCTATTATCTCTACGAAGTCAGCATTGTCGATGTAGAAAACCAAGAATGGGTTGGGGAGAATGGAGACCGCTTTGAAAGTCGTCCCGTTGCATATTATTGATATCTGCTTGTTGATCCTCAGACCTATCTCCCAGACGACCGACGGGAAATATTGGTTCTCATGCTCCAAGCTTGAATTGATGATATACTCGCTGCTATCGAAGAAGAATCGTGACGGGCGCGAATCGAGGGAGTTCACTATGCTCTGAATCAGGACCCTTGCATCGGTGCTAGACATGATTGCACCGGTGCCGTTGTTCCTAGCATAATATGTGTTGTCGATTCTATAGAAATAGAAATCTGGATTGGATGGGAATATGTTCAATGATTTCTTGAAATCTATGCCATACTGGTTACCGAGAATCACATTGTCCGACAAGGTATTGTTATCGGAGTTGTCGAGATATGTTCCGGTGATTGCACTGCTCAGGCAGGCATTCTCCGAAAGCGTATTATGATCGGAGTTCTGGAGTTGCATGCTGTATTGATTCAGCGAGAAGGTGTTGCCTGCGATGGAATTGTTTTCCGAACGGGATAGCGAGACTCCGTATTGACCTCCTGAGCAGCTGTTGTTGGAGATCGCGTTCCCATCCGAGTTCTGCAGGTCGATTCCGCATTGGTTGAAGTGGCAGCTGTTGTTCGAGATGGTGTTGTTCGCGGAGGTGACTAGGGCGATCCCATAGTAGGCGTTGCCTGAGCAGCTATTGTTGACGATTGTGTTCCTGTCGGAGTGAAGGAGATCGATGCCGTATTGGTTGCCGGGGCAGCTGTTGTTCGAGATGGTGTTATTTACGGAGTAAACTAAAGCGATCCCGTAGAAGGCGTTCTGAGAGCAGTTGTTCCCTTCCAACGAGCCATTCGACACACCCGTCAGGAAGATCCCGTCGGCCTTCGCATTCATCAGATGGCATCCGGATATCCTGAAGTATGCATTGGAATTGCGTATGAATATGGCGTTCGCGAAACCGCTCGCATCGATCTCCCAGTTCCCGATAATGAAAGGATCCTGCGGCGTGCCGCTCCCCCAGATGACGCCGGTAGAGTTATCGAAACCCGCATCTCCGTCGATGAATATTGGGGCGTGCGGAGAGTACGCCGCGACCACGGCCTTCTCGGCCTCGCCTGCGCTTGGGGCATGCGATGGCAGGAATAGCGCAGTAATCGGTATTGACGCGATTAATACGCAAAGCATGATTGCAAAAGCTAGAAAACGGGCTTTTATCGCACTCACCAGGTCTGATTGTCACCAATATTCATTCTCATATTTAGTATTTGTAATAATAAATCGTAGAGTTGACGGCGTATCCCGCGAATTCTGGCCCATCGGCGATTTCCCAGGCTAGGGTTTGGGAATATCATCCATAATCGAGATTGACGAGCGGCGCGCACTAAATCATTGCCGGAAATAGGCCCGAGAAGTCCAACGGTTTGATCTCCTTCATGCCCGCGGTCGAGCAGGAGATCGTCTGGATGGTGTCGAGATGCACGGAGCCTTTCTTCAGCTCCCTCAGCACACGGGAGGAGTACTTCTCGTAGCTGGTGTAGTTTGTGAAGCAGTGGCCGATGAGCGCCTTGGATTTCCTGGACATGAGTATGAACGGCCATGGGGAGACCAGGCTCTTGATGCGGTCCACGTCTCCCGACTTGCTCCTGCATGGGTTCAGCCTCAGGAGCGAGAAGACGACGAGCTCGAAGCCCATCTTCGAGATCTCCGGCACGAACGCCCTCCTGCAGAGAGACTGGCTCATGATCCTCTCCTTGGTCCTCCTGAAGGTGGATAGCCCAAGCTCCGCCCTGGTGGCCAGGTCTGCATCGTTGCCGACCGGGTCGCGGATCATGAGTTCGAGCACCCTGGCCTCGTCCTCGCTGAGATCCGGGTTCCTGACGGGTTTGCCCATAGCGGGGGTGTGCCTGCTCGGGAGCGGGACATTGACCGCGAACCTGTCATGCAACAGCGAACTGAAGTCCCAGAACGAATAGATGTGCGAGATGCTGAGCGGGAAGGAGGCGGTGATTTGCTCGCAGTCTGCGTCGCTGACGGCGCAGCCCACCTCGAACGCCTCGTCCGCGAAAGCCTCGAACGAGGCCATGCGCGGGAACGCGGTGAGAATCATAAGCTGGTCCCCGCTCTCCACGGCGTAGAGGACCCCGGGCGAGCGGCACAAGTCGTTCACCGTCTTCCTGTGCGACGAGTCGTCGGCGATATGGGCGTCCCTGAGGTTGAGCATCACCGCGCCGATGCCTTCGAACCCGAGAAGGTCCAGCGCCGGGATCTTCACCTCGCGGTAGTATCTCTCCCTAATTAGCTGGCTCCGGATGGTGCTGATCCTGCCGGGGCTGATCCCGATGATTTTAGAAAGCTCTGCATCAGTAAGCTCCGGATAGGAGACGTCGGCATAGAGAACAGATACCTGAGACTTGCCCAAAGCTGTGGTTGTCATAATAGACCAGGCGCCCTAGCCAACGAAAGGCTAAGATCCCTAATGAGCGCCAGGAGCGCCGCCAGTGGCCTGCCTCTTCCTCTCCCGGTTCTTCGGGCGTAGATTCGAGTAGCCGCATTTCCTGCAGTACTTCGCCCTTATCGAATTGGTGGCGCTGCAGTTCATGCAGACCCGCTTTATCAATTTCCTGGCTTCTGCCTCTGGGAATCTAGCCATGTTGCTCGCTGGCGCTCTTGAAGTTATGAGGTGTATTTATGCCTACCGATGCCGCGTTCAGCCCTTTTTCCCCGACAGCGCGAAATGCGCCAGTAGGCTCTCGAGCTGTATTCTGTCGTTGCTCCCCTCGACAAGGCGGAATTCTATCTCGCCGACCTGGTCGATCAGCTCGATCTTCAGCGCGTCCTTCATCGGCATATCGATGAGCGACTTGTGGATCTGACGTATTATGTCCTCGCCCGAAAGCCCCTGCGATATTATCAGGTCGTCGAGGAGGCTCCTCCCCTTCATGAAGTCGCCCTTGATGCAGGTCTCGATCAGCTCGGTGATCACCTCTGGCCTCGCGGTGCTCGCCGCCTGGTACACCGTGTCCGCGTCGATCTTGTTGGAAAGGCTGGCAGACACCTGAAGGGAATTTACGGCCCTCCTCAGATCCCCTTGCGAGACGTAGACAAGTGCACTGAGCCCGTCCTCCTTGATCGTCAGCGATTCCTTTTTGGCGATGAGCGAGAGGTATTTCTTCACATCCGCCTCGCTCAGAGGGCGAAACCTGAACACCGCGCACCTTGACTGTATCGGCTCGATGATCTTCGACGAGTAATTGCAGGAGAGCACGAAGCGGCAAGTGTTCGCGTAGCGCTCCATCGTGCGCCTGAGGGCCGACTGCGCGTCGACCGTCAAGGCGTCCGCCTCGTCCAGGAAGATTATCTTGAAGCTCTTCATCCCCATCGGGGCGGTCCTGGCGAATTCCTTGATTTTGCCACGGACTATGTCAATGCCGCGCTCGTCTGATGCGTTCAGCTCGTGGAAGTTCGACCTCCAGTCTTCGCCGAAGAGCTCCCTCGAGAGCGCGATGGCGCAGGTGGTCTTCCCGGTGCCTGGAGGACCAGCGAAGAGCAGGTGGGGCATGTTGCCCGAGCTTACATACGTCTTCAAGCGGGTTGTGACTTCCCGTTGACCGACCACGTCTGCGAGCGTTCCAGGCCTGTACTTCTCAATCCATATCTCCTTCATCTGATTCCGGCGATTCTAAACATTAAGGTTGGCAATATACTTTCTCAATAACTACAGCAAAGTTCTTTTCGATATGCTACATGTAAGGCGTGAAGCGAGATGAACTGCTCCGAGTGCGACCGGGAAGCGATAATCCTGCAGAGGTACAGCGGGCTGCATTTCTGCAGCGAGCATTTCTTGGAATCCGTCAGGAAGAGGGTCTATTCGGAGTTCCGGAGGCAGGTCCACCTTCGCGGCGGAGAGAAGATCGCCGTAGCCTACTCCGGGGGGAAGGACAGCACGCTGACATTGTTACTATTGAATGAGATCGTCAAGCCGATGCGCAATGTCTCCCTTGCCGCAATAATCGTCGACGAGGGGATTGCTGGCTATAGGGATATCGGGCTGCCGATCGCAAGGGACTTCTGCAAGGGCATCGACGTGGAGCTTGTCGAGACGCGCATGTCCGATGAGCTCGGCACTACGCTCGATGAGATCGCCAAGATCAAGCGCTCCCAGAGCACCTGCACTTACTGCGGCGTGTTCCGAAGGAAGCTGATGAACTCAGCGGCGCGGGGAATCGGGGCGGACTACCTCGCAACCGGTCTGAACCTCGACGACACGGCCCAGGGCATAGTGATGAACATCTTCAGGGGGGACATCGAGAAACTCGCGCGCATGGGTCCGCATGATGTCGTTCAGGAGGGGTTGATCCCCCGGCTGCAGCCGCTCAGGAAGATCCCCGAGAAGGAGAGCCTCCTCTTCTGCCTGGAGGAGGGATTGAAATTCCATGACAAGGAGTGCCCTTACGCGCACGAGGCCGTAAGGAACACCTACAGGGAGATGGTCGCGAAGATTGAGGAGGGGTCCCCAGGAACCAGGTACTCGATCTTGGCCGGCTACGACTCCATACGCGAGGCCCTCCGGAAATCCTTCCCTCCGGCAGAGCTGAAAACCTGCGCCTGCGGCGAACCTTCCATCAGCGAGAGGTGCAAAGCCTGTGAATTGCTTGATGAGATTGCCCACCGGACCGTAAGAAGCAATTGAATAGCACCCGCCCTGTTTGGTCAGAAGTCTTTCTTCTGCCGGATCCACACTTTGCAGTGCGGGCATACGTCGGCCGAGGCGGGGATCTTCGTCTTGCATGATGGGCATGACACCAGGAAGTCCTCGGGCGGAGGGGGCTCTTCCTGCACCCGTCGTGTAAGCCTCTTCTGGCTCTCAGGCGCGATAGGTTGCTTGGCAACCCCTGTGTCGATTGGAGCGGCCGCGACGGCGGCTGCTTTTGCGGCTCCTCCCTTCAGACTGTCTCTCCTGGCGTAGTATTGCGCGATGGGGATGAGCGATTTCAGCGCGACTGCGAAAAGCATCATGGTGACTATCCCGGTGATGTTGATGGTCACGTTCCATTCGCTGACATTGAAATGGATCGACCTGGAGCTGAGGATGAACCAGAACCATGCGCACAACATCGCGATTGACATTATTCCGAATAACATCCTGACGGAGGATCCTTTTGGATAGTATGCCTCCAATGCGGCGAAGATCGCGACTAGTCCGCCGAACAGTATGACATAGCTCGCGATGCTGTCAGTCTCCCCCCTGCTGAGCAGTAGAGTGAAATTAGATTGCGCCAGAGCATCAATGATGATGTAGAGGATCAGCATCGGTATGACGATGAACCTGATGATCTCCGAGAAGAACGCCACTGTCGCACCGACGGGGTGCCGCTTCTTGATGAGAGGTCCTTCGTTCATTCATATCACCAATGCATCGGGGCTGCCCACTCTATCCGCCTGTCGATGGTGACTTCTGTTCCGGAGGGCAGTCGCACTGTTATCTCTGCGATCAATGTCTGATTGTTCACGAGCAGGTCCATGGCGGCCGGGGAGTTGACAGCGAGGGAAAGGTTGCCCGAATAGTTAGTTCCGAGTTGGATGTCCTGGCCGGCCGATGAGATGGCCGAGCCGGTGCCGTTGTACAGCTTAACTGAGTAATTCCCGCCCAGCCCCTGCAGGAAATCGGCCGTCTTCAGGTAGTACGGAATCTGAATCCCGTATGAGCCGGTATCATTGAACAGCGATGGCGTTCTGAAGCCGACGTCCTGCACCAGCCCGTCCCAGGGCATGTGCAGTTCGCAATCCGCGCTGAAGGCTATCAGCTTCAGGGTGTATTTCGCCGTTACTTCGATTCTGATCCTGAGCAGGTCCGAATGGGTTATCATCCAGGCGAAACCGTCGGCGAGCATGCGGTCGAGATCGAGGGCGAAGCGTATCTGCCGCGTGACCTGCCCCCCTGACGGGATTGTGCCCCATTGGTTGACCGCGCTGAGCATCTGGCCGCCGGACACGTTGCTGACCATCACGCTGACGACCACGTCATTGATGTCGAAGAAGCCGCCGTTGTTGACCCCGATGGGGGCCGCAAGGGTGACGTTGCCGTCCGAGAAGGACCAGTCGAAGTCCTCCATCGCGGGGGCGTCGATTTTGAATTGGTCCGTGACCAACGGCAGTATGCTCAGTATGACAATCGCTGCCACTGAGATGTTCGCCAGTGACACGAGAATCCGTGCGGCTGGATAGGCGATACTCATTCTCTCGAATTGTAATCACGCTTGCTGGTATTAAAACGAGACTCTAGCAAAAGAGGGTACTGCGGTCACGGCACCAATCGCGTCAGCTCGAACGCGGGGGCGCCGCTGTTGAAGCAGTATTCGATCTTCATGAAGTTCTTCTTGAACTCTCGGACATCGGAGGCGACCTTCTTCGGGTCCTCCTTCTTTATGACGATCCGCCTGAAGAACTCTGCGACCTCCTCCATGTCCTTCTCCTTCATGCCGATGCGCGTGAGCTCCTGTGTGCCCAGCCTTATCCCGCTCGGCCTCCTCGCGCTCCTGTCGGAGGGGAGCATGTTCTTGTTGGTGACGATGTTGGAATTCACAAGCCTCCTCGCTATCTCGTCACCGCCGCCGTTCTTGGAAACATCGAGCAATAGGATGTGCGACTCGGTGAACCCGAGGTCGGCGCACAGCACGTTGATGCCTCGCTCCTTGAACGCCTGGCCCAGCGACTTGGCGTTCGCGACAATCTGCCTGGCGTACTCCTTGCCGAATTCCATGTGCTCAGCTAGGGTTATCGCGAGTGCGGCGACAGAGTGAAGGTGATGGTTGCTCGTGACGCCTGGGAAAACACCCCTCTCGAGCGAGCGCGCCATCGAATCGCTCTTCGGGTTGGCGAGGATGATGCCATGCTGGGGGCCGGGTAGGGTTTTGTGCGTGCTCGCGCTTATGACGTCGACCCCTTCCCTCAGGGGATCCTGGAACATGCCCCCGCCGATCAGCCCGAGCACATGCGCGGCGTCGAACCATACGGGGCATCCGATGTCATCTAAGACGTCCCTCAGCTCCTTTATGGGCGTAGGGAACAGGAATGCGGACATGCCGAAGAGCGCGACCTTCGGCTTTGTCTTCTTGAGCATCCTCTTCGTCTTCTGCACATCGATGTTCATGATCTTTGAATCGAACGGATAATTCACCGCCTTCAGGCCGCGGAGCCCGAGGGCGCCGAAGCCGGCCATGGAGATGTGGCCGCCGTCGGCAAGGGCGGTTGTCGATATGACGTCTCCTGGCTTGGCCAGCGCGAAGAAGACAGCGAGGTTTGCAACGGTACCGGAGATCGGGCGGACATCCGCATAGGTGCAATCGAAAAGGCTCTTCGCGAGCTCGGTCGCCTTGGCCTCCACCGAATCGAAGAACTTGTTGCCCTCGTAGTATCTCTTGCCGACGGTCCCCTCGGCGTATCTGTTGTGCAGATCGCTGATCAGCATCTCCCGCGCCATGGGGCTCAGGAGGTTCTCCGACGCGATCATGGGCAGCGAGTCTGCGAAGAAACGCGTGTGGTCTTCAACGGCCTGCCGTATGAGGATGGCATCTTGGTTCATTTTGACCTGAGTCCGTGAAAGGGGAATAGAATAAAAAACCTCGCGCTAGCATAAAGCAGTTCCCTTCGAGTCCGTGCGACGTGGGGAAGTGGTGTTCGGTGTTTGTTGCATAGAATCTACCCAATAGGTAGATTTAAATAATGTGTATGACAGTCTGGGGTACACATCTTCGGGCAGAGAACATGGTCGCCAAAGCATCCAGGCTCAATCTTCGCGTTCCGAGCGAGGTCATCGACGACCTCGAGGAAATCTCGGCGAGGAAGGGGTTCGACACGATTTCTAACGTCGTCAGGGACGCGCTCGAGAAGTACGCCGACGACGAGGCCGACTCCTGGAACTCCGGTATCGTGAAGGTGAAGATTCCGAACGGCACGCTTGAGGCTTTGGAGGCTCTTGTCATGGCCGGATATGCCACGGACGTATCTCAGGCGATCAACTTCGCCCTCAACGACTGGGTCAAGGCGACGCGCGAGTACCACCTTGAGGGAAGGGATGCCTTCAGGAGCAAGGTTCTCGAGACTCTGGAAGAGAAGGCGACGAGTGAGCGGCTGAAATCCGCACAGAAGAGGTGAGCGAGGGCGAGAAGGGACGCCTTGGCTCATAGCAACAAAAAGGGATGGAAGAAAGGCGCAGGTCAGAAGAGGATGGGATGCACACGACACGGGGGAGGGACGGCGCCCTCCCCCTTCGGCTCTGACGTGATGCGGCCATTCATCGTTTCTTGAATCTTGTTATCTCATCCACCGGTGTCGGATCCACCTGTGAGAGGAATGCGCAGTAGACGCTTGTGAAGTCTGCGAGGAGCACGTGGTTGACCATCGCCTCCAGCCTGCTCTTGCCGAACGCCTTGACATCTATCGTCTTGACCGACCCCTTCAGCGCCCTCTTGAAGCTGGAGAATCTGTTTTCCAGGCGGCGGTCGTCGAACTTGTCGTCGAGGAATAGCGCGACGAATGCGTCTGACCTGGCGTCGCGCAGCCACGGGACGAGCTCGTTGTGCGATATCTCGGGGAAAGTGCCGAAGAAGCAGTGCTGCTTCGCGTTCTCGTTCATCTGCGTCTTCCAGCGACGGGCTATGGAGCCCATTCCGGCGGGCGCTATGGCTATCGGCACGAAGCCGTGGATGGTATGAGCAATCTGCTTGGCGGAGTTCCTCTCGGTCGGCACGTCGATCGAAAGCTCTTCGCGGATGAACTTGGCGCACGGCTTGACCGCTTTCTGCATCTCGTCGCCGGCCTTCCTCGTTGCACCGATCTTGTCAAGAGCGGTTGCGACGGAGGATATCACCATCGGCAGAGAAGCGCGTGGCATTGGCAGCTTGGCGAGCTTGATGAACGGGAGGGACTTCTTCTTCGCGATCATCTCCAGCTTGCCGCCGGAGGAGATTATGATCACGTTCTTTGAATTGGACCTCATGACTCCGTCGAGCATTCCGAGCGTCTCAGCGGTGTTGCCGCTGTAGCTGCAGCATATCGCGAGGGAGTCCCTGCGCAACGGGCTCGACGGCTGGAATCCCCTGTCCACCGTCACGCCGCCAGTAATGGATTTGCCGAGCCAATCGCGGATGAAGTCGCCGCCTATGGCGGAACCGCCTAGTCCGAGGAACCTGATGCCACCGGAGCAGTCGAGGTTCCCTACCTTCAATGAAGACGCCGCCTTTCTGCCGGCCTCGATCAGCTGAGGGGTACGGGATATCGTGCCCAGCATGTCCGACCCGTCGATCGCACGGCTCCTCTTCTTGTCGTCCAACATATGCTAAGCGAATGCGGCTGAAGCCTATAAAACCGTTTCAAAGAAGAACTCATGACGGCGAAGTAGGGGGATTATATCCTGCGGTTATCATATAATAAAAAATACAATCTGTCTTGGCCAGCGGTGAAAACGGTTTTTCAATATCCGTGAAAAATTACAAATAAATTGGTAACTACAACTCAAGTAGAAGCATTGCTGGTAATAGAAGGGCACCTTTTTCAGATAGACTGCAGGGAAGACTGATGAGTGAACAGATAGACATCGCTTGCGACAGACTGCGGGGCGGAGGGATCGTGCTGGTGTACGACGCCGACGGCAGGGAGGAGGAGACGGACATGGTCGTAGCCTCCGAATTCGTGAACCAGGACATAGTTAGGACGATGCGCAAGGAGGGAGGCGGACTCATCTGCGTGACCATCCCGCCGGACACGAGGAGGGTCCTCGGAATACCGTACATGGTCGATGTGCTCAGCCACTCGACCAAGCTGTTCCCCATACTCGACGGGCTCAAGCCCAATGACATACCGTACGATGCGAAATCCTCTTTCAGCCTGACGATCAACCACAGGAAGACGTTCACTGGCATCACGGACAGGGACAGGGCGATGACGATATCGCAGTTCGCGAAGGTCGTGAAGCTGTCGATGTCCTGCGACAACGGCCAGGCGGCGGACACTTTCACCAAGAATTTCAGGTCCCCGGGGCATGTGCATCTGCTGAACGCATCGGACAGGCTCGTTCTCGACAGGCAGGGGCACACCGAACTCGCGACGGCGCTCGCCACCCTCGCAGGAGTCACGCCAACCGCGACGATATGCGAGATGATGGGCGACGACGGCAGGGCGCTATCGAAGGAGATGGCCAAGAAGTATGCCGCCAAGAAGGGGTTGCCCTTCCTTGACGGTTCGGAAATAATAAAGGCTTACAGAGAGAATCTGAAATCGAAGTAGGTGGTGTCGAGATGGTCAGGGTGGTTGCAACAGGGGTCTTCGATCTGATACACCTAGGCCATGTGCACTTCCTCGAGAAGGCGAAGGACCTTGGCGACGAGCTCGTTGTCATTGTCGCGAGGGACTCTACCGCTAAGAAGATGAAGCACCAGCCGATAACGCCGGAGGGGATGAGGGTTGAGCTCGTCCAGTCGCTGAAGCCGGTCGACAGGGCGGTGCTTGGCTACGAGGACGATATATTCAGGATCATCACGGAGGTCCGCCCGGACATAATCGCGCTCGGGTACGACCAGAAGTTCGACGAGGGCGAGCTACGCAAGGAGCTCAAGAAGCGCAACCTGAAGATCGAGGTGGTCAGGCTGCCTCACCTAGACCACGACCTGGACGGCACCAGGAAGATCATCAGGAAGATCATAGATTGGAACACGACGCAACAGAAGCTCAAGGAGACGGAAGGGGTGAAGAAGAAATGAAGGTGATAGGCGTCGCAGACACGACCTTCGCCCGCGTCGACATGGGCCGCATCGCGATAGACGAGCTGAAGAAATCCGGGACAGGGTTCAAGATTGAAAGGTACACCGTGCCGGGGGTCAAGGACCTGCCGGTGGCCTGCAAGAAGCTCTTCGTCGAGAAGGGTTGCGATGTAGTCATGGCCCTGGGAATGCCAGGGGCGCAGGAGATCGACAAGGTGTGCGCGCACGAGGCTTCCACCGGACTCATCCAGGTGCAGCTGATGGTCGACAAGCACATCATAGAGGTCTTCGTGCACGAGGACGAGGCGAAGAGCGACAAGGAGCTCGCGTTCCTCGCGGAGAGGAGGACGAGGGAGCACGCGCTCAACGCATACAGGATCCTATTCAAGCCCGAGGAGCTGACCCGCCTGGCCGGCACAGGTCAGCGTCAGGGCTTCGACGACGCCGGCCGGATAAAGTGAGGTGAAAGGAATGGCAAAGGGAGTAAGGATCGGCATCGTGGCGAGCGAATACAACTTCGACATCACAATGATGATGCTCGAGAGGGCCAGGGAGCACGCGAAGTTCCTTGGGGCGGAGATCGTGAAGGAGATCACCGTGCCTGGCGTCTACGACATGCCAATCGCCGTGAAGAAGCTCATCTCCAACAAGGGGATCGACGCCGTCGTGGCAATCGGCGCAGTCATCGAGGGCGAGACGAAGCATGACGAGGTCGTAATGGGGCAGACGAGCAGGAAGCTCACCGACCTCGCGGTCGAATACGGCAAGCCCGTCGGCCTAGGCATCAGCGGCCCAGGGATGACCAGGCAGCAGGCCCAGGAGAGGGTCGACAAGGCGAAGGAAGCTGTTGAAGCCGTTGTGAAGTTGCATCAGAAACTCCAATGATTTTCGCGGAACCGGTTGCCAGTCATATAGACTGGCGACCACGCCACATAATCGCTCAGTTTACGAAATAACTTTATACGCTCCGGGATTAAACTGGCAGATGTGGGAATAGTAAGGCTTGGGCGCAATGTCCTCAGATGGTGCGATTCGTGCAACCTCCCGATCATCGAGGAGAAGGTCTGCCCGCTCTGCAGATCAGCCACCGCCGAGATACTTCTGACCCCGCCAGGAGACTGCAGGCCTGCTTTCGATTATGATCTGCGCAAGATCAGGGAGCTCGCTGATTCTCAGTTCGGGGAAGGGTGCGGCGAGCTGCTCCTGCAGCCAGACAGAATCGCGATCCTGAGCAGGAGCCCGGCGCTTGACAGGATGGACGAGATTGTCTCGGATGGTTGGATCCTCGGCGCATTGCTGTTCGACCCTCCGTCAGGAGACAGGATCATAATCCGGCCGCGAGCGGCGGAGAGGATGCTTCGGAAGATGAACGGAAAGGTGACGGCCGATGCCGGGGCTCTCCCCTCCATAGGCGATGGGTCGAACCTGATGGGGCCAGGGGTTCTTGCCGCAGATGAACGCATCCGCGTCGGCGATGAGGTCGCGGTCCTGACGCCGGATGGCGCAGTCCATGCGACTGGGGTCGCCAAGAGAAGCGGCAAGGAAATGGCTGAGAGAGCGAGGGGGGTCGCCGTCAAAGTGAGATGGTCCGCCCCGAAGAGTCAAAGAAGGACTGCTGAGAAAGCGAACGATTGGCGCATGGCAGTCGATGCGAACCGCGGTTACATTGAGAGGAAGGTGCAGACTGCGAAGAATTTCCTCGCCGACCTGGCGAAGCAGTACGAAAAGCCGATAGCGGTCTCGTTCAGTGGCGGCAAGGACAGCCTCGCCACGCTGAACCTGGCAATCGAGGCCGGGCTCAGGCCGGACATCCTGTTTGCAGACACGGGCTTGGAACTCGACGAGACCGTCGAGGAGGTCCGCAGAGTCGCCAAAGAGACAGGGCTCAAATTGATCGTAGAGGATGCGGGCGACGCTTTCTGGGAGGGACTGGAAGTCTTCGGCCCGCCCGGGAAGGACTTCAGGTGGTGCTGCAAGACCTGCAAGCTCGGACCGACTACCAAGCTCATCTCGAGGAACTACCCCAAAGGAGTCGTTTCGCTGATAGGGCAGAGGGACTATGAGTCGGAGCAGAGGATGAGGAAAGGGTCTGTCTGGAACAACCCCTGGGTCCCCGGGCAGATAGGCGCATCGCCCATACAGAAATGGAACGCGCTGCTTGTCTGGCTCTACATATTCTCCAGGAAGCTCAAGTACAATCCGTGGTACGAGAGGGGGCTCGACAGAATCGGATGTTTCATGTGCCCGTCATCCGACATCGCCGAACTGAGGACCGTGAAGGAAGGCTATCGCGGGTTCGCTCGCTGGGAGAATTACATCGATTCATACCGCGAGAAGATGGAGCTGCCGGAGAGCTGGAAGGAGCTTGAAATCTGGAGATGGAGGCGGCTGCCGCCCGCGATGCGAAACAAGCTGAACGAGCTCGGAATCACCTTCGAAACCCGCGTCCCCGACGATGCCGTCGCGGCGCCGCTCAGGCTGAAGACCGCCTCTGGCTACCGCCCCTGCACCGAGGGGGGCTACAGCCTCGAAGGGGTCTTCACCCGCAAATTGGACCTGGATAAAGTGCAGAATCTGATGAACATCATAGGGCCTGTCGAATTCCTCAAGGACGAGAACATCGCGAAGACCGGCGGCGTGATCGTATTCGGCGAGGGTGCGGTCAGCATCAAGGAGAAGGATGAGGAGGCGATCAGGGCGATCTCCGATGATCTTGAGCAGATCGTCATACGGGCGATGTTCTGCGTCGGGTGCGGGGTCTGCGTCGGGAGATGCAGGAGCGGAGCGCTGGGAGTTGAAGAGAGAATCTGGATAGACGCCGAGAAATGCACTCACTGTGGCGAGTGCCTGGGGCCATGCCCTGTGCTCCGGTTTGGGAATGAGATAGAATAACGGCTCTCAGAGGCTCAGGGCCATCCGAAGCGCTTCCGCGACCTCGCAGACATTCGCCCCCCATGGGACCAGTATCATCCTGCCGTCGACTTCGACTCCCTCTTTGACCTTGCAACAACGGGAAATGGTCGGGACTTCGCTCGCGCCGACCTTCGCGGATTCCTTCACGCAAATATTAGCAAGGCGAGGCTTCGCTCCATATAATTCCTCAAATATTCTGGCAGACAGCGGACAACCGATTAGGAGCGCTGAGCGCACCTGCTCTTCCGTCAGAGGCGGCGCCTGATCGAGATAGCGAATCTCGGTTGCGGGCTTCTGGGGGACTCCTTCATAGGATGCCCTGCATGGAAGGATGAGCATGCCATCATGATCATTCTTGGCCAACTGCGCGATGTCCACCAGCCTGAGCTCGATGCTCAGGATCGAAGAATCGGCTCCGATAAGGCTCCGGATCAGCGTGTCGAGCTTCGAAGGGCGGGGCGGCACGGTGTCGATGATCCTGATCCTCGCGGGCAGCTTGACGTCCACGAATGAAATGTGCTCGAAGCGGCCCTTGAAGACAACGAGCTTCCCCGGATGTTGCGACTGAATCCTCAGCAGGTTGCCCAGGTCGAGCACATCTAGCTCCGGTTCGCAGACGAAGCAGGTTCTCTCCGGCAGTGAGACGATCTTCACAGATTCGATAGGTTGGAAAAGCGACTTCGCGGCCTTCTTCGACACCTGGACGACCGCCCAGTCCCTGCCGTTCGTCGCCGCATAGAACTTCGTGCGGGTATACGACCTCCTTCCGACGAAATGCAGCTTGAGGTTACTCTCTGTGAGCTGGAAGGCCACCTCAGCGATTCCGACGTCCCCGCAGTGTCGAGGTATCATGCGCCGAGACGATAGGTCTCATCAGTCAAATAAATTGACTTTCGAAGAGCTTCTGTCCTCTTTCGAACAACGCGACTTTCGCGTGCCGAATCGAAAACAAAATGTACTTAAGCTCCTCCCATTATTCCTGCCAGGTCATTAGATATGGAGTGCTTCCTAATACTCGAGGACGGAACTGTCTTCAGGGGGCGCTCTTTCGGTGCCAGGAAGTCTGTTTTTGGGGAGATCGTCTTCAACACCGGAATGACCGGCTATCAGGAATCCCTGACTGACCCGAGCTACTGCGGGCAGATACTAACGATGTCCTACCCGATGATCGGTAACTATGGGATCAACCGGGAGGACAACCAATCCGATAGAGTTCATGTCAGGGCTTTCGTGGTGAGAGAGGCTTGCGAGTTGCCGAGCCATCGCCTCAAGGAGGAGACGATCCACGAGTTCCTGGCTAGGAACGACGTCCCTGGAATCTACGGAGTGGACACCAGAGCGCTGATAACGAAGATCAGGCAGCACGGTACGATGAAAGCGACCGTGACGACTTCGACAGACCATGAGAAGATCATCGATGAGCTCAAGCGGATGGATTTCCCGTCGGTGAAGAACCTCGTCGCCGAGGTGACCTGCAAAGGGGTCGAGAGGTATGAGGGGGGCTCGAAGAAGCATGTGGTCATGGTCGATACCGGCCTGAAGCTGAACATCCAGCACGAGCTGGTCAAGCGTTTCACCGTCACCAAGGTCCCGTTCGACTACTCTCCGGACGACATACGGAAGCTGAAGCCGGACGCGCTGTTCATAACCAACGGCCCGGGCGACCCTTCGCATCCTGAGATGATGGCGACCACCGTCCGCACGATACGCGAGCTGTATCAGGAGATACCGATCATGGGGATATGCCTCGGCCACCAGCTGCTCGCCCTCGCCCTCGGAGCGAAGACCTACAAGCTCAAGTTCGGCCACAGGGGCGCCAATCAGCCGGTGGGCAAGGACGGTCGCGTATTCATCACTTCTCAGAACCACGGCTATGCCGTGGATGAGAAAACCCTCGGAGGCACGGGCCTGGAGGTCACGCTGGTCAACCAGAACGACAAGACTGTCGAAGGGATGGAACACAAGGAGCTCCCGGTGTTCTCTGTCCAGTTCCACCCCGAAGCGAACCCCGGCCCGCGCGACACCGCGTTCTCGTTCGACCGGCTCACGAAGATCTTGGAGGGGGAGAAATGCCGCTGAGGGATGACATAAAGAAGATAATGGTCATCGGCAGCGGCCCCATAGTTATAGGCCAGGCGGCGGAATTCGACTTCTCCGGGTCTCAGGCGTGCAGATCCTTGAGGGAGGAAGGGTACAAGACCGTCCTCGTCAACTCGAACCCGGCGACCATTCAGACTGACCCGGACAGTGCCGATGCCGTGTACATCGAGCCGCTGACGATCCAGTCCATAGTGCGCATAATAGAGAAAGAGAAGGTCGACGGGATAATGTCAGGGATGGGCGGGCAGACCGCCCTGAATATCTGCGCTGAGCTGGCGGAGAGCGGGATACTCGAGAAGCTCGGCGTCGAGCTCCTAGGGACGCAGGCCAGGGCGATAGCCCTCTCGGAGGACAGGGATCTGTTCAGGCAGACGATGATCGACATCGGGGAGCCGATACCTCGCAGCTTCAGCTGCAATTCCATAGAGGCCGCGCACGAGATAGTCGACAAGATAGGCGGATACCCGGTGCTCATCAGGCCCGCCTACACCCTCGGGGGGACCGGCGGAGGCATCGCCTACTCGGAAGAAGAGCTTGAACCGAAGGTCGGCAAGGGCATCGCATACTCGAGGATAAAGCAGGTTCTGATCGAGGAGAGCGTGCTCGGCTGGAAGGAGATCGAATACGAGGTCATGCGCGACAAGAACAACAACTGCATCACCGTCTGCAGCATGGAGAACGTCGACCCGATGGGGATCCACACCGGCGAGAGCATAGTCGTCGCCCCGGTGCAGACGCTCAGCGACAACGACCATCAGATGCTGCGCTCCGCGTCGCTCAAGATAATCAGGGCCCTGGGCATAGAGGGGGGATGCAACATCCAGTTCGCGCTCAACCACGACACCGGGGAGTACAGGGTGATAGAGGTCAACCCGAGAGTGTCGAGGAGCTCGGCGCTCGCATCCAAGGCCACTGGATATCCGATCGCCAGAGTGGCGGCGAAAATAGCTGTAGGGAAGACTCTTGATGAGATTACAAATGCCATAACGGGGAAGACCTGCGCGGCCTTCGAACCCTCCATAGACTACATAGTCACAAAGATACCGCGCTGGCCGTTCGACAAGTTCAGAACTGTGGACAGGAAGCTAGGCACTCAGATGAAGAGCACCGGCGAGGTCATGTCGATCGGCAGGTGCTTCGAGGAGTCCCTGCTGAAGGCGGTCAGGTCGCTCGAGATAGACCAGATGGGGCTCGAGTCGGAACCATGGTCTGACAACGAGATGGAGGAGGAACTCGGTAACTCGACCGACCGCAGGCTCTACGCGATCTCCGAAGCAATACGCCGCGGGAAGTCGAACGAATGGATATGCAAGATTACCAACTGGAACCCATTCTTCATACAGAAGATACGCAACATCATCGACCTTGAGAAGAAGCTGAAGGACGTCGGAGAGATCCCGAACGACCTTTTGCTGGAAGCGAAGAGGATGGGGTTCTCGGACGAGTACCTCTCACACATAACGAAGAAGAGCGAGGCCCAGATCACGAAGCAGAGGAAGGGGCTGAATATTAGGCCGGTGTACAAGATGGTCGACACCTGCGCGGCGGAGTTCGAGGCAGAGACTCCGTATTTCTACTCCACCTACGAATCCACCTGCGAATCGCGCCCTTCGAAGAAAAAGAAGGTGGTAATAGTCGGCGGAGGGCCGATAAGGATCGGCCAGGGAATCGAATTCGATTACTGCTGCGTGCACGGGGCGCTCGCACTGCGCGAGGAGGGCGTCGACGCGATAATCGTCAACAACAATCCTGAGACGGTATCGACCGACTTCGACATCTCCTCAAGGCTTTACTTCGAACCGCTCACCACGGAGGACGTGATGCACGTCATCGAGAAGGAAGACGCCGACGGGGTGATACTGCAATTCGGCGGACAGACGGCCGTGAATCTCGCGGATCCCCTTGCCAAGGAGATCAAGGACATGAAGTGCAAGGTCCTCGGCACCTCACCGGAGGCGATAGACCTTGCAGAGGATAGGGAGAAGTTCTCCAAGCTTATGAACGAACTGAAGATAGCGCAGCCAGAATCCGGAACAGGCTATTCCTTCGAAGAGGTGAAGGTTTTCGCCGAGAAGATCGGATTCCCTGTGCTAATACGCCCCAGTTTCGTACTCGGCGGTAGGGCGATGGAGATCGTCTACAATATGTCGGAACTCGAATCCTACATGAAGAGCGCCGTGAAGGTCTCCAAGAGGCGCCCGATACTCGTGGACAAGTACCTCTCCCATGCAATCGAGATCGATGTGGATGCCGTATGCGACGGGAAGGACGTCTATATCGGCGGAATAATGGAGCACATCGAAGAGGCGGGGGTGCACTCAGGCGACGCAACGATGGTGCTCCCCTCGAGAAGCCTTTCGCCAGAGACGCTCGAGAGGATAAGGAGCATCACCAGGATTGTGTCGATAGCCCTGGGGACGAAGGGGCTCATCAATTTCCAGCTCGCTTACAAGGACGGCACGGTCTATATGCTCGAGGCGAACCCCAGAGCCAGCAGAACCGTCCCGTTCGTCTCGAAGGCGATCGGCATGCAGCTCGCAAAGGTTGCGACGAGGGTAATGCTCGGTAAGAGCCTCAAGGAGCAGGGTCTTGAAGGCGAGGCAAAAATCAACCACTTCGCGGTGAAAGCCTCGGTCTTCCCATTCCTGAAGCTGCCTGGTGTCGACAGCATACTCGGTCCCGAGATGAAATCCACCGGGGAGGTCATGGGCATCGACAAGGAGTACGGGGCGGCCATGTGGAAGGCGATGAGCGGGGCTGGGATGGACTTGCCGACCAGCGGCGATGTCTACATCAGCGTGAATGATTTCCACAAGAGGGCGGCCGCGGAACTCGCCAAGAGCCTGATCGGGTTGGGGCTCAAGATAATTGCGACGAAGGGGACCGCTGCCGCGATGAGAGAGACCGGCATCCCCGTTGAAACGGTCTTCAGGGTCTCGGAGAAGAACGTGCCCGATGCGCTCTCTGTGATGAGGAATGGGAGAGTGAAGATGATAATCAACACGCCGACAGAGAGCTCCGGCGCGAGGAGGGACGGCTACATGATGCGCCGCCTGGCGGTAGAGCTGCAAATCCCGTTCTTCACCACCATCGAGGGGGCAGAGGCGGCTGTTGAGGCAATCAAATTCGCAAAGGGCAGGAAGATCGAGCCTGTGAACATCAAGTCGCTTTTCGTCAGATAACCTGACGCCTTCCTGACCCGCGTCTCGCCTGCCGATGCCGAAGGAAACCGATCATTGAAACGCGCTTATATCTCCCTTATCTCCGGGGGCAGGCCGGGGTGGTAGAATTCCCTGGACGAGTTGACTATCGAGATCAGTCCCGGGATGCCGAAGAAGAAGCCGAAGCCTATCACCGAGCATGCGCCGCCAACGACGGCCATCGAGTAGTATACCTTGCCCAGCGCGCACATCCCGCCGATCAATCCGATAACGGACATTGCCGCCATGAACAGGTAGAGCATCCAATCGTAGTTTATGTATGAGCCGCCGTAATAGTAGGAGTACTGGTGCGACTGGAGATACAAGTAGACGAGGAAGAACAGCGAGATGATGCTGGCCAGCACGGTCAATATCCCCCCCACCGTCGCGTTCTTGGCGGTGAACTGCGCCTCGCGATAATCGTGCCCGCAGTATGGGCATATGTTGGCAGTCCATTCGATAGTCCTTCCGCATCTCACGCAGTGCCTTACCTTCGCCGCCGGCTTGTGCTCCTCGGCGGGCTTCAGTTGGCTAACGTCGGTGCCGCATTGGCCGCAGAACTTCATCCCGGCGGGGAATTCCAATCCGCATTTTGGACATTTCATACCATTTCCCTCCTCATATGAACAGCAATATTTGGATAAAGCCTTTTCTACGCCTGGATTATGGCGGCGCAATTACTTCTTGAATTCCCCCTTTGAAACCACTATCAGTACAACGGCTAATGCGGCCAATGCAATGAACACGATGCTTAGAAAAGACCAATAGCCGATGAGCAAGGGCACGATCCCGCAGATCGCCCCGATGATGGAGAAAGCCCAGTATCTCCTTGCGATTGCCGCCGCGCCTCCTATGATCGCGATCAGCGGCAATATCAGCATGAACACGATGCTCAGGCCGCCAATGTAGTAGGACATGCTGTAATAGTAATAGTCGTAGCCGAACGAGTTCACGAGACGCATCAACCCGAGCAAAATGCAGATTATCCCTGCCGCGACGGGCTTCCATGTAGGCATTACTGCGTATCCGCCAGGCAGGCACACGGACCCGTAGAAGCGACCGCAGTACGGGCATATGTTCGCATACCATTCGATCTCCTTGCCACAAGAAACGCACAGCCGTGAGCGGGGGTTTTCCTCGGGCTTCGCAGGGGTTTTTTCCCCGACCTCCAACCTCGAGCCGCACTTCCCGCAATAGGTCATTTCCTCCGGATTGGAAAAGCCGCAACTCGGACAATTCATACGCCATTCCTCGCAGTAATGACCGCATCTGATGGATAAGTCCTTTTCGCGTGCTCAGCCCCAGGATGCAGGCTCGCCAGAGATGATCCGTTCCAATGAGCGCCGATGCCTTTCGCAGAGCTTCCCCGAAGTGACCTGGGCGCGGATCATCTCCTCCTGCCAATGCGCATTGAACAGGACGCAGTCCATGTTTCCGCAGAAGGGGCGCAGAGTGCATGCGTAGAAGATGCATTGGAGCAGGTATCCGCAGAGCACTTTTTCCGTCCGCTCGTCTTCGGCCTCGAGGAACCTTCCGGCGAACTGCGCCGCCAAGACCTCGTCGGCGGCTCCGGCGCCGCTCGGGTCCAGAACCTGCTTTGCGAGGTAGTACTCCCGAGGCCTCGCAGGAGCCTCGACCAATCCCGACATCGATACGACGCTGGGAAATCCGAACACGGCGACGCGGGCATGGTAGCGAAGGTCGTCCTCCGACCAGGTCATTGCCAACCGGTCTGTGATCACCACGCAGATTTCGTCGGGGTTGCTCGGATGTCCTGGAAGGATGCGCTGGTACAGCTTCATGAGGCCGACGCCTTCGTACGGCACCCCCCTTGCCCGTGATGTCCCGGATAGAACCCTCTTCTCGAAATCCCTGAGCGCGAACGAATCGATCGCACGCTCTTCACGCCTGCCCGCGTCCGTCAACCTCAGGGAGACAAGAGCGCTTGCGACCTCATCGTCCGTTCCGATGCCGGAGAATGCGTCCTTCTGAACAGTGATCCTGAAAGAGCCCGTATGTTCCTTGAGCAGACTGACCGCGCCTTTCGCGCACTTCAAGTTCGCCGGGCTCTCGCAGATCACCCTTAGCGATCTTTTGCGCCTGTCCTCACTTGGACTTCTTCTTGAGCTCTTGGAGGGCAACCTGAGCACCCTTCCTGCCTGAAAGCAGCATCGCGCCGAAAGTCGGCCCCATGCGGGGCAGCCCGAAGGTCGTCGAGACCGCCATGCCGACCACGATCAGCCCGGGATGCGCGAGCCCGCTGTGCTCCACGACGGCGTCCTCGGACTGCTCGACCCACATCGCTCCGAAGCCGGGCACCTTGATCAGGCCCCTCTCCTCGAGCTTGCGGACGACCATCGCATCGTGTCCCGTCGCGTCGATGACGAGCTTCGATTCGAATGCCACCGGATCCACGCATGTGATCTGCCGGGGGAGAGCGGAGACCGGCGTCCAGTTTATGACCGCGCCTCCCACCCGGCCCTTTTCCCTCATCACGACGTCGTCGAACTGCGCCATGTTCAGCATCTTCACGCCGGCCTCGCACGCGGCCGCTATCAGTTTCGAGCAGGCCAACGGCCCGGGCGTGACATACAGCGATTTGGAGAACGCCTTGTATTTGATATCGAGCTCGTCGAGCACCTTCTGGGCAGGCGCGCGCACGGTTATCGTGTTCATCAGGAAGCCGCCGATCCAGAAACCGCCGCCGAGGTAGTTGTTCCTCTCGACCACCAGGACCTTCACGCCTTTGAGCGCGAGGTCCCTTGCGGCCATCAGACCGCTCGGTCCGCCGCCGATGATTATGACGTCCATGTTCGCGAACTCTTCCATGTCCTTTGAGAATTGGCTGACTATGGCCTTCGTCACCATGCTCTCGGACGCCTTCTCGAAAATTGGCATCGATTCATCACCCTTGTCGAGGGCAGTATCTGATGTTCGTAGATAAGCGTTTCACTTCATCGGGGTATCGGCGCATTTGACGGCTCAGTATATCGTGAGACTCTTGACCCCTTTCGCCGCCCTCAGCCTCGGGATGAGCTCGGGCGGAACGGTCGACTCGGTGATAATGAAGATCCTTGGCTCCTCCGAGGTCTCAGGGTCGTCCACGATCGCCTGCCTTATGCTTATGCCGGCCTCCGATATCGTGCTTGATACGGCGGCCAATATCCCAGGCTGGCCTGCATCGGTAGAGACTATCTCGATGGCGCTCCATCCCATCACCGGGGCGACGTCCTTGAAGTTGATCGTCGGCATGAGCTTTGAGAAGAACCTGGAGAGCTGCTTGTCGCGGGAGATTGTCTCGACTGTGGACCTCACGACCCTCCTGTCGACGCCGGCCGCCCTAGCAAGCGCCGTGTCCGCTATCAGAACCCCGCCCGCGTAGACCCTCTTGTCCTTGACGCTCATGCCATTCCTCATCAAGAGCCTGGCGACCTTCGCCTGAGATGGAAAATTCTGGAAGTACTCGCTGATCGCTTTCCACATGTCAAATGTACGAAAATGTGCAATAATACATAAATCTAGCGATTTGTGCCTTTTTATCGCCAAAACCGAGAGGAAGACAGATATATTGATTAGTTTTTCGGAGTGCTAATAATTAGCACGGCATATATTCGGTATTGGTGGCATCATCATGAATGGCAAGAAGTTGCGAATGAGGCGCATAATTGATGCGCGTGTCGGAAAGACTGTGATCATCCCGATGGACCACGGCGTCTCGTTGGGCCCAGTCCAAGGCATAGCTACGATCAACGACAGCATAAGGAAGGTGTGCCAGGGCGGCGGGACGTGCATAGTCGTCCACAAGGGCATCGCGCACCAGCTGAACCAGGATATCATGGGGGACCTTGGGCTGATAGTCCATCTGTCGGCGAGCACGTCGCTTTGGAACGAGCCGAACAGGAAGACGCTGGTCGGCGATGTCTTGGACGCGGTGAGGCTCGGGGCCGATGCGGTTTCAGTGCACATCAACCTCGGAGGCAAGTACGAGAACGAGATGATGTCGCAGATGGGCGAGATCTCCTCCCAGTGCATCGAGTTCGGGATGCCCCTCCTCGCGATGATGTACCCTCGCGGAGAGAACATAAAGGACCAGTACGACGTTGAGGCGATCAAGAAATGCGCGCGCGTCGGAGCCGAGCTCGGTGCCGACATAGTGAAGACGAACTACACCGGGGACATCGACAGCTTCAGGGACGTGGTGAAAGGCTGTCATGTGCCAGTGGTCATCGCCGGCGGACCGAAGATGGACTCGGAGAAGGCGCTGTTGGACATGGTCAGGGACGCGATGAAGGCCGGCGCCGCCGGCGTGTCCATAGGGAGGAACGTGTTCCAGCATGAGGACATATCAGGCATCACGAAGAAGCTGGTCGACATCGTCTTCTCCCGGTAATGGGATTGCATACAATCGGCGGGGATACGCGTGGAGAAATCCATTTGGATAGATGCTAGCAAAGCGCCCGATGCGGGGGCGAGGAAGAAGCTGATACTGGCTGCTCTTGAGAACGGCTTCGGTCACATCGTGGTCTCGCCGGCCGACAGGCAGAGCAACAGGTACGGCAAGTTCCATATGATCATGGCGGACAAGAACCGCTTCATGCTCGACAAGGTGGAGATCGCGAAATCCGTCAGGATTGCGGGGAAGAAGGACGAGAGGAAGGCCGTCGAGCTCGCGAAGGGCAACGACATCGTCGTCATAGAGACCTCCGACTGGCGCGTGATACCGCTCGAGAACCTGATAGTCCAGTTCGCGAAGTCGAAGGCGAAGCTCTTCGTGCGAGCTAGGAGCGTAGAGGATGCAAAGCTGTTCCTCGAGACCATGGAGAAAGGGGCGGACGGAATAGTCTTCACGCCGTCCTCTCCTTCCGACATCGCGAGCATATCGAGGACAATAGACGAGGGGCTCCCGAGGATCGAGCTGGTAGACGGCATGGTGACCAAAGTGGTCCAGCTCGGCCTTGGCGACAGGGTCTGCATCGACACCTGCTCGATGCTCCAGGAGGGAGAGGGGATCCTGGTCGGCAACTCGGCCCAGGGCATGTTCCTGATACACGCGGAGACCTTCGAATCCGAATACGTCAGCTCGAGGCCTTTCAGGGTCAACGCCGGGGCGGTGCACGCGTACACGCTCCTGCCGGACGGCAACACGAAATACCTCAGCGAGCTGCGCGCAGGCGACGAAGTGCTTGTGGTGGACTCGTCCGGAGGCTCGAGGCCGGCGGTGATAGGGCGGATAAAGATAGAGCGCAGGCCGCTGCTGCTGATCGAGGCGAAGGCCCAGGGGATGACTTTCACGACGATGGTGCAGAACGCGGAGACGATACGGCTGGTCTCCGGCAAGAAGTCCATCTCCGTCACGGACATCCAGATGGGCGACAAGGTCGCGTTGAGGATAGAGGAAGGCGGAAGGCATTTCGGAAGCGCCGTAAAAGAGACGATACGTGAGAAGTGATGACGAGAACATGCGTGCCGGTATCCGGGAAGGACATTGCATCCGCGAGGAGGATGGCGAATTCAGCCATATCCAGCGGAGCGGATCTCGTGGAGATCAGGGCGGATTTGATACCCGGCGCGGATGCTGATTCCATCAAGAAGTCCTTCTCGGACATTCTGGGCGTCTCGATAATCACCCTCAGGAGCAGGGCAGAGGGCGGCAAGTCCGAGCTTGCAGGAGCCGACAGGGAGAGGTGGAACAGGTCCGCACTTTCGCTGGGCGCGGCTTTCATCGACCTCGAACTGGAGACGGACGTCGCTGTGATAAGGTCGCTCGGCGACAAGAAAGGCTGCTCGATAGTCTCGAAGCATCTCGTCGACGGGTGGAATCCCGGGCTGCTTTCGAAGACCCTGTCCGAATGCTGCAGGCTAGGAGGAGTCGGCAAGGTGGCCGCGAAGGTGGCCGATGTCTCCGACGGGGTCAGGCTGCTTGGGTCGCGGGGCGGTTCAGGCTCGACGAGGTTCTCGCTAATGGGCATGGGTCCCGGGGCGGAGCTCACCCGCGCGCTCGCGAGCTCGATCGGGGCTGAGCTGGTATTCTGCGCGCTCGACGAGGACAGCATAGTGGCGCCGGGCCAGCTGACTCTAGATTCGCAGAAGAGGGTCCAGCCGAGGAACAGCACGGTCGTCGGCCTGATAGGGCATCCGCTTGGACACACACTGTCGCCTGGCATGCACAACGCAGCCTTCAAGGAGCTCGGGATGCCGGGCATCTACCTGCCGTTCGATGTCCCCAAGGATTCGATGGTAGGGGAGTTCATGAGGGGCGCCGGCAAGCTAGGCGTGAGGGGCTTCAACATCACCATCCCCTACAAGGAGACTGCATTCGCGGCCGTGGACCAACTGGACGACGAGGCGCGGAGGGCCAAGGCGGTGAACACCGTGCTGGTCCAAAACGATGGCTCGCTGAAGGGTTTCAACACCGACATCTTCGGCTTCTCCGAAGCGCTCAGGACGGCAGACTACGACCCGCGGAACAAGAGGGCGCTTATAATCGGCGCCGGCGGAGCGTCGAGGGCCGCGGTAATAGCGCTTTGGAAGATGGGCGCCAAGATAGAGATATCGAACAGGTCCCCTGAGAGGGCCGAGGAGCTCGTGAGGTCGATGCGCGTCTTCCTCAAGACATTGCCGCTGGAAGCGCTGGACAATGAGAAGCCGTACAGCCTGATCGTCAATGCGACCCCTGTCGGAATGAGGGGGTTCGAGAGCTCGCCGATAGTCCCAGAGAGGCTCATCGCAGGCGCGGACGCGGTAATGGACATGGTATACAACCCGATCGAGACGCCGCTGCTATCGGCGGCGAAGCCTCACGGCGTCAAGACGATACACGGATTGGACATGCTGCTGCACCAGGGAGCGAAAGCTTTCGAGATCTGGACTGGCGCGAAGGCGCCTGTAGAAGTAATGAGGAAGGAACTCATGGGGGCGATCGTATGAGCAGGGCCACCGCCTCTTCCAGAGGCGCGATCACCATCCTGAATGCAATTCCCACGGGCATAGGCTCTGCGCTAGGCATCACGCTGCAGACCGACGCGGAGGTCGTCATCGGGAAAGGCAAGCCCGGCATCAAGGTCAACCTGCCGGAGAGAGGCGAGGATGACGCCCTAGCTAGGGAGTGCGTCCAGGGCGTTTTCGAATCGGCCGGGGAAGAGCTCTGCGATGTCAGAGTCCGGACGCGGTCGACGATCCCGATATCGAGGGGGCTGAAAAGCAGCAGCGCCGCGGCCAACGCGATAACGCTTGCGACGGCCAGGGCGCTCGGAACAGACATGGACGACATCGACATCGTGAAGTTGGGCGTCGCTGCGGCCAAGAGGGCGCGGGTGACGGTCACCGGCGCGTTCGACGACGCCATGGCGTGCTACTTCGGCGGGATAGCGGTCACGAACAACTCCGATATGGAAGTGATAAAGAGGACGAGCCTCAGGAAGAAGAACCTTAGGGTGGTCCTCCACGTCCCGGAGCGCAAGATACGGAAGGCCGGGCTCTCTAGGAACACTTTCAAGCCCCTCTTGAAGCAGTTCAAGGAGGCGGAGGAGCTCGTGCTCGACGGGGAATTCCTCGAAGCCATCACATTGAATGGGCGCTTGATCGCGGAGTCGCTCGGGATAGAGAACGAAGTCGCGGAGATAGCGCTCAGGAACGGCGCACTGGCCGCAGGCGTGACTGGGACGGGGCCGGCCACAGCAATCCTTTGTACGGAAAACGCCATCGACAGAATCCTCGATTCGGTTTGCCGGGACAATGCCTTGATGATAACGGCGCATCTGAACGAGACGCCCGCACCGGAGGTGGAAGCACGCCTTTGAGGGTGATAAGGAGCAGGATCAGCGGGGAGGTAGTGGCACCTCCGTCCAAGAGTTACACCCACCGCGCCATAGTAATCGGCGCTCTGACCGGAGAGAGATTCGAGGTCAGGAGGCCACTGATGTCCGAGGACACGTCGGCGACTCTCTCGGCCGTCATGGCCATGGGCGCCGAGGTGACGAAGGGCAACAATCTGATAACGGTAGACTGCCCGACCCTCTCGGCCCCGAAGAGGTCGATCGACGCGAAGAACTCCGGGACGACGCTCAGGCTGATCTCCGGCGTGGCGGCGCTGCTGGAAGGCAAGACCACCATCACGGGGGACGAGAGCCTGCAAAGAAGGCCGATGAAGCCGCTGCTCGACGCCTTGAGGGAGCTCGGCGCGAAATGCAACGGCGTCGGCGACACAGAGCACCCTCCCGTCACGATAAGGGGACCGATGAACGGCAAATCCGCCAGACTGCCGGGCAACATCAGCTCGCAGTTCATCTCCTCGCTGCTGATCGCATGCCCCCTGAAGAACTCGCCCACCGAACTGGAGATCACCGGGAAGCAGAAATCCCGGACCTACATCGACATCTCGCTCCACATGCTTGAGAAGTTCAGAGTGGATATCGTGAGGAAACCTGACGGGTTCCTGATACCCGGCCATCAGCGGCCGATCGGCAGCTCCTTCGACGTCCCCGGGGATTTCTCCTCTGCCTCATTCATGCTCTGCGCCGCGGCGGTCACAGGCGGCATGGCTACCGTGACCGGGATCGACCCTTCCCTCCCGCAGGGGGATTCCGTCATCATGGAGGCGCTTGGGAAATACGGGGCCGAGGTAGATGCGGACCATGGCTCGGTCACCTGCACGGCGGAGGATAAGCGGCCTTTCGATTTCGATGTCGGCGACTCTCCTGACCTGTTCCCCATACTTGGGGTGCTGGCCGCGACGGCCAAGGGAGAGTCCAGATTGTCAGGTGGCGAGCACCTCAGGTTCAAGGAGAGCGACAGGATATCCACAACTGTCAAGATGCTGAACGACCTGGGAGTTAAGGCTGAGGCCATGGATGACGGATGCCGGATAAACGGGACAGGCAGCATTCGCGGCGGGAGCATAGAGACGCAGATGGACCATAGAATCATGATGTCCGCGGTCGTCGCCGGCCTCGTGTCCGAAGGAGGGGTGACCATAGACGACGATTCGTCGCATGCGGTCTCGTACCCCGCGTTCCTCGATGACATACAGAAGCTCGGGGCCATCGTGCAGAGGGTGAGCGATTGAACACTGTTGGGATGATCTACAAGACTACGATATTCGGTTCCAGCCACGGCCCTGCCGTCGGCTGCGTCGTTGACGGATGCCCGGCCGGCGTAGCGATATCGGTCGACCGCATTCAGAAGCAGCTCGACAGACGGCGTCCTGGCAGCTCTGATGTCAGTTCTCCGAGGAAGGAGAAGGACCACCTCATCATACTGAGCGGCCTCCTCGAAGGGAAGGCGACGGGCGCATCTATAACCGGTGTGGTCAACAACAAGGACACCGAATCCAAGGTCTACGATGCCTTCAAGGTCGTACCTCGCCCGGGGCATGCCGATTTCACGGCCACCATGAAATACCACGGATTCCACGACCACCGCGGGGGCGGCATGTTCTCCGGGAGGATGACGATCCCGCTCGTCATCTCGGGCAGCATCGCCATGCAGGCCCTTGAGTCCAGGGGGATAAGAGTCGCGGCGCACAGCCTGAGGATAGGAAGGATATGGGCGAAGTCCAACCCGCCGATCCCAGACATAGAGCGAGTGGCAAGGAAGAGCGACGTCGGCTGCGCGGATCCGTCAGTGGCGAAGCTGATGAAGGCGGAGATACTCGACGCCAAAAGGGAGGGCGACAGCGTCGGGGGAATTATCGAATGCATAGCCTCAGGGCTGCCGGTCGGGGTCGGCGAGCCGTTCTTCAATTCTGTGGAGAGCGTCCTGTCGCACCTGCTATACTCCATCCCCGCGATAAAGGGGATAGAGTTCGGAGCGGGCTTCCAGGTGGCCGAGATGAAGGGCAGCGAGAACAACGACCAGTTCAAGGTCAGGAACGGCAAGGTGATCACTGAGACAAACAACTCAGGGGGGGTCCTCGGCGGCATAACCAACGGCATGCCGATCGTCCTGAGGGTCGCAGTGAAGCCGACGCCTTCCATCGGCAAGACGCAGAGGAGCGTCAATCTCAAGGAAATGAAGGAGACCGACCTCGAGATAGTCGGACGCCATGACCCGTGCATCGTCCCAAGGGCGGTCCCGGTCGTGGAGTCGGTGGTTTCGACAGGGCTGTTGGATTTGATGTTAGCAGGGGGGCTTTTCTGAACGACGAAAGCATAGAACAACTGAGAACGATGATCGCTGAGATAGACAACGAGATCATGGAGCTCGTAGCAGACAGGCTCGCGGTCGCGCGAAGGATCGGGGCGATGAAGGTCGCGTCCGGGAAGAAGATACGGCAGCCTGAAACGGAGAAGAAGGTCAAAGAGCGCATCGAGCAGAAGGCAGAGGAGCTAGGGCTGTCAAAGGAGAACATCCAGGAGATCTTCGCAGGGATAATAGAGGCCTCGGTCGGAGAGCAGGAGAAACTCGAGGCATCGCTCAAGGAACAGAAACCCGTGGGCAAGTGCGTAATCTACGGCGGAGCGGGCGGAATGGGGAAGATCCTGTCGGAGATGCTTCACATGCACGGCTACGAGGTCACGGTCATGCGCTCGTCAGGGGCCGTCCTCAAGTACCCGTCGATGGAGAAGACCGTCGTTCCGGAGGATGCGGGGTTCGTCATCGTTTCCGTGCCGATGAAGATCACAGGGGAGACGATTATAACAGCGTCAATTCAAGTACCAGGGAAAAGAATATATGAGATATGCAGCATGAAGACCCGTTTGAAGAGCGCGATAAGTCGCGCGGAAAAAAGCGGATCGGAGGTAATTAGTCTACATCCAATGTTTGGTCCTGGTATAAGGGCGATTCGAGACAAGCCCGTGATTTTCTGCGGCAAGCCAGACCAATTCAAGGAGGACCCGATCTGGAAGTCGTTCGAGGCCGAGGGAGCTAGGCTCCTCACCGTACCGTTCGACGACCACGACAAGATGATGTCATATGTCCTGCAGTTCACCCATGCGATGAACATCATATATTTCACGGTGCTTTCGAACAGCGGGATCGACGTCAAGCTGTTGGAGCAGGCCGCGAGCCCGATCTGCTCAAGGCAGATCCATACGGCGAAGCGCGTCTCGCAGCAGGATCCGCAGCTCTACTTCGAGATCCAGAGGCTCAGCGACCACCTCGGCCAGATGTACGAGGAACTTGGCGTGGCCCAGGCCGAGCTCATAGAGGCTTTAGCTAGCGAATCGAGCGCGAAATTCAAACAGCTGATGGAGAAGGGGAAGAAATACTTCGAAGGAGGCGGTAAGGTTGGATAAGATACCGGCGGCGATATTCGGTGCGTCCGGGATGGTTGGCCAGAGATTCGTGTCCATGCTTCAGGGGCACCCTCAGATCGAACTTGTCGCAGTCTACGCTTCGGAAAGGTCGAAGGGCAAGAGGATCGCCGACATATGGAGGCTGCCCGAGCCGCTCCTCAGCGAAGATTTCGCATCGATGAAGCTGGAGAAACTGGACGTCGAGGATGCAGTGAGGCAGAAGATAAAGATAGGTTTCGGGGCCGTGCCAGCAGACTTGGCCAAGAAGGTCGAGGCCGATGCGGCGGCGGCCGGGCTTTCAATCTTCTCGAACGCCTCGGCCTACAGGATGGACGACCTGACCCCGATACTGATCCCGGAAATCAACTACGATCACATCAAGATAGTCGAGACACAGAAGAGGAAGCGCGGCACCGAGGGGTTCATCGTAACGAACGCGAACTGCTCTGTGACCGGCCTGTCGGTGGCGCTGAAGCCGCTTATTGACAGGTACAAATTCAAGAAAGTGTTCGTCAGCACATACCAGGCGATATCGGGAGCTGGATACCCGGGCGTGCCATCGCTAGACATCAATGCGAACTGCCTCCCCTACATCAAGAACGAAGAGGAGAAGATGAACAGGGAGGGCAGGAAGATACTCGGCAGCTTTGACGGAGAGAAGATCGTTCCGAGGGACATCGAGATCTGGGCGAACTGCGTCAGGGTAACGAGCAGGGACGGGCATCTTGAGGCCGTGACGATAGAACTCGACGACGACACCTCGGCGGAGGACATCGCGAAGACGTTCTCTTCGTTCACGGGGTTGCCGCAGAAGCTCAAGCTGCCGACCGCTCCGGAGAGGCCGATAATACTCAGGAGCGAGGAGAATCGGCCCCAGCCTGTGCTGGATGCGATGGCCGGATCCCCGCTGAGAACGAGGGGGATGGCCGTCTCCGTCGGCAGGATAAGGCTCGAGGGGAACCTGCTGAGGTTCTTCTGCTTGGTGCACAACACCATCAGGGGGAGCGCCGGGGGCTCGATATTGAACGCCGAATGCGCCATCCATGAGGGAATGATCTGACATTGCACATCATGCGAGAAGGGAGAGTGAGAGAATGGTCGAGGAAAAGCAACTGAGGACGTATGCGGAAATAAATCGGAAGATAGAGTCGAAGACCGTATCGGTGATGACGGCCGAGGAGTTCAAGGCCAAGGTGGCCGGAGAAGGGCTCGCGAAGGCCGCCAAGGACGTGGATGTCGTCACGACCGGGACGTTCGGCGCTATGTGCTCCTCAGGCGTAATGCTGAACTTCGGTCACTCCGACCCACCGATCAAGATGCAGAAGGTCTGGCTGGACGACATCCCCTCCTACACGGGGCTGGCGGCGGTTGACGCCTACCTGGGCGCCACCGAGCTGGACGAGACCCTCAACATGTTCCACGGCGGGGCGCACGTCATAGAGGACCTGGTGCGCGGGAAAGCGGTGAAGCTCAGGGCCATCGCCTACGGCACGGACTGCTATCCGAAGAGGGAGATCGAATCGTGGGTCTCGATCAAGACGCTGAACCAGGCGGTGCTGTTCAACCCGAGGAACTGCTATCAGAACTACGCCGTCGCGACGAACGGATGCAGCAGGGTCATCTACACATACATGGGCAAGCTGCTGCCGGACTACGGCAATGCAACCTACTGCTCGGCAGGTGAGATCAGCCCTCTGCTCAACGACCCGCTTTTCAGGACGGTCGGCATTGGCACGAGGATATTCCTCGGCGGCGCCCAGGGATATGTGGCCTGGGAGGGAACCCAGTTCAACGCCAAGGTGCCTCGATCGCCCAACGGCACGCCGAGAAGGTCTGCCGGAACGCTCGCGGTGATTGGCGACCTCAAGAAGATGTCGGCGGACTACCTCAGGGCGCTCACGATGTACAAGTACGGGACGTCCCTGTCGGTCGGCATAGGCATACCGATACCGTTGCTCGACCTCGAGATGGCGAAGTACTGCTCGGTCAGAGACGCTGACATCTACACGGCCGTGTTCGATTACAGCGAGCAGAAGAGGGCGAGGACGCCCCTCAGGGAGGTCAACTACTCCGAGCTCAAGAGCGGAGAGATCGCGATAAAGGGGAAGAAGGTCCCGACCTCCTCGCTGTCCAGCATGTACAAGGCGAGGCAGATCTCGAACGAGCTCAAGAAGTGGATATCCAAGGGACAGTTCCTCCTTCAGGAGCCCATCGAGAAGTTCGATCTTGAAAGGGAGTTCAAGCCCCTGGACGTCAGGACGAAGGAGGGCTGCAAATGAAAACGAAGTATTTGCTGACCTTCCCGAACGAGGCGGCGGAGGAGCCGATCACCTACCGGCTCGTGAAGGACTTCGACATCAGGTGCAACATCCTTAGGGCCCACATAGACGAGAAGGGCGGCAAGATGGTCCTTGAGATGGACGGGCCGGCCGACATGCTGAAGAAGGGCATCCAGTTCCTCAAATCGAAGAAGGTCGAGGTCCGCTCGATAGAGGAGGGCGTGAGGAAGGACGAGGACAAGTGCACGCAGTGCGGAGTCTGTGTTTCGATCTGCCCGGTCGGAGCGCTGATCCTCGACAAGAAGACCTGGAAGATCGTCTTCAATGAGGAGAAATGCGTGGTATGCGGGCTGTGCATAGACGCCTGCCCGACAACGGCGATGGAACTGCTGCTATGAGCGAGAGGGAGACAAGGAAGAAGATCCAGATAGGCGAGACTGCCGCCACGATCACCTGCGGCGAGGCATATCTCCAAGCGGTGATTGACGGGATAACGAGAGCGAGAGCGGAGCTCATCGCCTACATAGACGGCAGGCAGGACTTCCTCCTCTCGATGGAGCCGCTCGAAGCAGAGAAGGGCGCCCCATTGACCGTGAAGCGGATGTGCGAGGCGGCTGAGGCGGCCGGGGTCGGCCCGATGGCCGCAGTCGCCGGCGCCATAGCGATGTCGGGCGTCGAGGCGGCGAAGCGCGCGGGCGCGACCCACTGCATAGTCGACAACGGAGGGGACATAGCCCTGCTCCTGGACCGTCCGGTCATTGTCGGCATCCTCAGCCAGATGGATTCCAGCAGCCTCCCGGCGGTGAGAATCATGCCCACCGGCGGAAGGATACTCGGGCTGTGCACCTCGTCGGGGATCTACGGACATTCGATCAGCTTCGGAAGGGCGGAGGCGGCGACCGTCATGGCAACGGACCCGGTGCTCGCGGACGCCCTCGCGACGGCCCTCGGAAACGGCTGCAAGGACGAGACCTCCGTAGGCGATGCCCTCGGATCCATTTCAGAAATCGATGGGATAATATGGGCAATGGCGATTGTGGATGGAAAAGTCGGGACAGTCGGGGAGATGCCGTATCTGCTCCCGGCAAGTATAAGGCCAGGGGATGTAACGGTCCACTCGGACTTCCCGGCAGACATGCCCGTCAACGGCTCCTGAAGGGGGGCGATAGAATGAAAGTGATGAAATTCGGAGGAACATGCGTCGGCAACACGGCGATGATCACGAAGGTAGAGGAGGTCATCGAGCGGGAGAAGGAGGAGAAGGTCGTTGCGATATCGGCAGTCGCGGGGGTCACCAACCAGCTGCTTGATTTCATTGCAAAGTTCCACAAGGACGAGGAGATCGAGGCCTTCGTCGATGATCTAAGGAAGCAACACCTGAAGCTGATGCCGGGGACGGCGGGCGAGTTCGCCAAGGACTGCGACGCGCTCGAGATGCGCCTGCAGAAACTGCAGAACCTCCTCTACGGCGTCAGCTACACCGAGGAGATAACACCGAGGACGAAAGACCTGATCGTCGTCACCGGGGAAAGGCTGTCGGCAATCATACTCGCAGCTCGGCTCAAGGCTAGGAAGGTGAACGCCGCGGCATTCAACTCCGAGGAGCTGGGGATAGTCACGGACGGCGTGCACGGCAATGCCACTGCGGATTACGAGGAGTGCGAGAAGATGGTCGGGCCGAAGATCCACACCCTCCTCAAGGCCGGGGTCACCCCGATTGTCACAGGATTCTTCGGCGTCTCCAAGGACGGGCACATCACAACCTTCGGCAGGAGCGGGACCGACTACAGCGCGGCCGTGCTGGCGAGCAGCTGCAGGGCATCCGTGGTTGAGATCTGGAAGGACGTGGACGGTTTCATGACCGCCGACCCCAAGATGGTGCCGGAGGCCAAGCAGATTGACAAGCTGTCATACGACGAGGCCGCTGAGCTGGCATATTTCGGGGCGCAGGTGCTGCACCCGAGAGCGGTCTTCCCGGTGATGAGGAAGAAGATCCCGATCGTGATCAAGAACGTGGTGAAGCCGGACGACCCTGGCACATTCATATGCAGCGATGCGCCGACCAAGAAGAACATCCTGAAGAGCGTCTCCTTCCTGAAGAAGGTCGCGACCATCAAGGTGTTCGGCACAGGGGCGGGCTACAAGGAAGGGTTCCTCGCAGACATAACGAAGGGACTTGCGGACGAGGGGATCAACATCTACTCGGCGACGACCTCGCAGACCTGCGTCGCAATGCTCGTCGAGGAGGGGGACGTCTACAAGGCGAAGCAGACTCTCGAGCAGCTTCTAGGCGGATACTACGAGAGGATTGACATCCATGAGAACACCGCGCTGGTGTGCGTCGTCGGCGCTGGCTTGGGCACGACCAGAGGCATCGCGGCAAGGGTGTTCAACGCGGTCGCGAAAGAGGATGTCAACATCGACCTGATATCCGCGGGGGCATCGACGGTGGCATACCATTTCACTGTTGACAAGAAGGACCTGCAGAAGACCGTAAAGGCGATACACACTGAGTTCTTCCTAAGGCAGTGAGCCTATAGCGGAGAGATGTTCACGAACGTCGAGTGGCGGGCGGTGCTCCCGCCGAACTTCTGCATGAAGTCGGTGGTGAGGAAGTTTATGTTCGTTCCGCCGGACAGCTTTGGCCATAGGCCGTAGTATGAGACGAGCACCCCTGGAGGCACCCTGTCGGAGATCTCCGCCTTGATCGTGATCGAGCCGTGCTGGTTCTCCAGCCTGACATCTTCGCCGTCGCCTATCCCGTCGGCGGCCGCATCTTCCGGGCTCATGAGCACGCGGGGCTTCAGCTCGGGCGAGAGGATATGGTAGGCCGAGTGGTTCATCTCCTGCGTGTCCGGCGTCAGCAGGATGTACTTGCCGGTCCCCTTTATCGGGAGCGGGTCTGGGAGCGCCGGGATTCCGTCCGAGACCGCCCTCTCGGAGAACATCTCTATCTTGCCTGAGGGGGTCTGATACTCATCGATTGGCAGCGGCCTGATCTTCTCGAAGCCCCTCTGCTTCAGCGCCTGCAGGTCGGTCGTGAGGCGCGTATTCCCCTTGATCGCATTCCTGACCACTGCCTCGTCGTCCTCGAACAGCTCGTGCTTCTGCATGCCCAGCGCCCTGGACAGTGCCTTGAAGAATTCCACGTTGCTCTTGGAATCGCCGATCGGGGAGATCGCGCGTTCGTTTAGGTTCAGGAAATCGTGGAAATGCGACGGCACGACGTCGAAATGCTCGAACATCGAGGTCGCGGGGAGGACGATGTCGCTGAAATCGGCCGTGTCGGTCATGAAGATGTCGTGCGTGATCAGAGTGGCGTCGCTCTCTCTCAGGGCGGATCTCAGGGCAGTCTGGTTGGGGAGCGTGGCCAGCGGATTGGAGTTTATGGTGATCATCACCCTTACGCTGCCCTCCTTGATGAGCCTGGGAAGCTCGAGGGGGTTGAAGCTGTGCGCCGGCGAGGTGCGCAGCTCGGTGCCCCTCAGATAGTCGAGGTCGAACCCGCTCCCGCCGTTGGAGTAGATGAAGCCCCTGTGCTGGCCCACGATGGACGGGATCATGGAGACCGCGCGCACTGTCTCGCCGCCGTTCCTCTGCCTCTGCAGCCCGAAGCCCATGTGGATCAGCATCGGGCGCAGGGAGACTATCTCGGTCGCCAGCTGCACGATGTCGGAAGTCCCGAGCCCGGTGATCTCGGCCGCTCTCTTTATGTCGTACTTCTTCGCGATCTCGATGAGGTTGTCGAAGCCGTGCGCATACTTGCCGACGAACTCCTTGTCGTGCAGGTCATTCTGCACTATGTGATTGATGAGGGTGAGCGCGAGAACCGCACCGGAGCCGGGGCGGATCTGGAGATGCCGCCCCATTTCGGCGGTCGCGGTCCTCACCGGGTCGATTATCCAGACGGAGGCACCCCTCTTCTTCGCCTTCTGGACTAGTGCGGCGCCGTGTATGTTCGTCCATTTCGAGTTTATCCCCCAGAGGATTATCAGCTTCGCCTCCGGTATCTTCTCGACCGGATAGCCGTTCGTGTTCCCGAAGTTGTAGGAGAGCGCCGCCTCCCCGGCCGCCGAGCGAGTGGTGTTCAACATATGGGAGCCGTTGATCGCGTTGATGAGCCTGTAGGGGAAGTTGCTGGCGAGCAGCCCGCAGTTCCCCCCGGTCTCGTAGAGCGCAATGGAGGATGAGCCGTGGTCCCTCGACTCGGCCATTATCTTCTCGGCCGCGACCTTCAGGGCGCTTTCCCAGGAGATGATCTCGAACTCCCCGGAGCCCCTCTCCCCCTTCCTCCTGAGCGGCGTGCGCAGCCTCATTTCGCAGTCGACGTTCTTTGCAAAAAGCTTCAGCCGCTGGCATATCTGCCCCTGAGTGATCGGATGCGATTCGTTCCCCTCGACGCCGATGACCTTGCCGTCCCTGACGCGGGTGATGAAGCTGCATCCGTCGTAGCAGTCCCTCGTGCAAGCGCTTATGACGTTCAAGATTCAGACCTCCGCGGCGACGAGCGCCCATTCGAATCTGTGATTCGATGAGCTTTCCGCACTTCCAAGAAGCACATCAGTGCGATTTCGCCTCAATATTCTTTCTGTACTGCTCCGGCGTGAGCAGCTCGTCGAGCTCCGACTGGTTGGACATCTCGATATCGGCGAGCCATCCGCCGGAGTATGGACCTTCATTGACCAGCTCCGGCCTGGCCGGCACGATGCCCTCGACCAGGTCGCCGTTGACCCTGGTGACCTTGCCGGATATCGGCGAGAATATCTCCGATCGAGCCTTGACGGACTCGACTGCCGCGAACTGCGCGCCCTTGTTGACCTGCATCCCGACATCCGGCAATTCGATGTAGACGACCTCGTGCAGCTCCTCCTGAGCGAAATCCGTGATGCCCACCGTCGCAATATTCCCTGAGACCCTGACCCACTCGTGCGTCTTCGTGTACCTGAGATTCTCCGGGACTTCGGCCAATTGGATCATTCCTCGGAGGTGAATCGGATTTGTGGATTTATAGATTCAGGCGGAGAGTATCCGACCGACCGAAATCCCGGCAATCAGAAGCTTATTTAAGTCCTGCATCTGTTCCCATCAAGGCAATTGGCAATGGGGGCGAGCCAAATGGAAAAGGACTCTGTTGAATTCTTCGAGAGGTTGAGCAACTGCTTCGGACCGTCGGGCTTCGAGCGAGAGGCGCTGAAGATAATGAGGGAGTACGTGAAGCCCTATTCCGACAGGGTGTCGGTCGATAAACTCGGGTCGCTCATCTTCGAGAAGAAGGGGACTGCCGATGCCCCGGTGATCCTACTTCCTGGCCATGTCGACGAAGTCGGCTACATGGTATCGAACATCACCAAGCAGGGGTTCATCACCTTCAATCCGCTCGGCGGGTGGTTCGATCAGACGCTCCTCGGCCAGAGGGTCAGGATAAGGACCTCCCAGGGGGATGTTGATGGAGTGATCGCCTCCAAGCCGCCGCACTTGCTCAGCGATGAAGAGCGCTCCAAGGTCGTCAAGAAGGAGCACATGTTCATCGACGTCGGAGCCTCGAACGAGGAGGAGGTCAAGGCGATGGGCATAAGAATCGGGAACCCCGCAGTGCCAATCTCTCTGTTCTCGATGAGGGAGAAGAAGAAGTTCAAGGATGGCAAGGCGAAGGGCAAGGAGATAGTGTGCTTCGGCAAGGCCTTCGACGACCGCGTCGGAGCGTTCGCCGCGGCCGAGACGATAAAGATCCTCTCCGAGAAGAACGTGAAGCATCCGAACAGGATCGTCGGCGCCGCCACCGTCCAGGAGGAGGTCGGCCTCCGCGGGGCCAGGACCACCGGATACATCACGAAGCCCGACCTGTGCATAACTCTGGAGATCGACATATCCGGGGATGTTCCGGGCATAGAACCGCACCAGGCTCCGACCAAGATGGGCGACGGCCCATCAATCACGACCTTCGACGGCTCGATGATACCGAACGCCGACCTTGTGGAGTTCATAATGAAGGTTGCCGACAAGGGCAAGATACCGTACCAGCTTTCGCAGATAGCCAGGGGAGGCACGGATGCCGGCATAATCCACCTGTCCCACGCGGGATGCCCGAGCGTAGTTCTCAACGTGCCCACCAGGCACATCCACTCGCATGTCGGCGTCTTCTGCATGAACGACCTTGACAACTGCGTGAAGCTCGTAGTAGATTTGTTGAAACGCCTCGACAAGAAGACAGTTGACGGCTTCACGACCTATTAGCGGCCGCCTTCGACCGGAGGATACCCGATGCTCTCTGACAGCGACATAATGGGCATGATTGGCAGTGGCGAGATAGTCCTGCAGGGGTTCAAGCCTGAGAACCTCACGCCCAACGGCTATGATCTCACCATCGGCGAAATCCTCATCCCGTCCCTCGGCAAGAAGGTGGGCGGGGGGGAGATCGAGATACCTCCGATGACTTGGTTCCTCGTAGGGACCGAGGAGGTCGTAGAGCTGCGGAAAGGGATCACCGGGCAGCTCTGGATCAGGACCTCATGGGCCCGGAAGGGGGTCATAGGCTCCTTCGGAAAGATCGATGCCGGCTTCAGGGGCAACCTCACCCTATCGGCCCTCAATGCTTCCGCCGCGCCGCTCAGGATGGCGACCGGCGACCGGTTCGCGCAGATCGTCTTCGTGCGCATGCTGTCCCCGTCCGAGAAGGGATATGAGGAGAGGAGCGGCAACTACCAGGACCAGCGCGGGATAACGCTCGAAGCGAAGAAACTCATATAATCTCGATGTCGACGGCGAAGAACCTCATCGTCGGTGAATAACTCTTGACAGTCCTTGTGGAAAACCCCTTTACCGGCTTCCCCAGAGAGGCGAGGCTTTCTTTGATCTGGGCAATGCGACCGTCCAGAGCCTCCTGCTCGAGTATCTCGTAGTAATGTATCATCCCGCCCTCGACGATCTTCCCGGCGGCGACGTCGATGAAGTCGAATGACGAATGGGGGAGGTTCATGATGATGCGGTTGACAGCCGGCACGTTCGCAGCCATCTCCCTTGCGTCACCCAGCAGAGGCATGACGACCCCCTCCACTTTGTTCGCCCTGATGTTCTCCACGAGAAGGTCGTAGGCCTGCTGGTTGATGTCGCAGGCGAATACCTGCTCTGGGGATTTCGTCTTGGCGATCAGAATCGAGAACGGGCCGACCCCTGCGAACATGTCGAACACGCGCTCCCCTATCGTCACCTGGTCGGCAATCGCTTTCCTCTCCGTGGCAAGGCGGGGGGAGAAGAACATGGTCCTCGGATCGACCTTGAAGGTGAGCCCGTGCTCCTTGTAGGTCGTGAGGGTGTCCTTGCTGCCGTAGAGGATCCTCAGCCCCCGGGTCCTCATGCCCCCTTTGACGCCTTCGTCAAGGCACACTGTCTCGACAGGCTTGTTGACCTCCGCGATCGCCTTCGCGATTGCTTTGGCATGAGGCAGGAGCTCGTCTGGAATCTTGACGATGGCGACATGGCCGATGACGTCGAAAGAGCTCGGAAGCAGCGGCTTCAGCTCTTCGGGGAGTTCGAGCAGCTCGCGGTAGTCGCTGACTATCTGCTTCTGCTCCTTGAAATCCCTGGTAATCAAAGGGAAGCCGAGTTCGAGATGCTGGCTGATCGGAATATAGACGCTCTTCGCGTCCGACTCCATATGAAGGTCAGTTCGCAAGGCCGATTTCTCCATAATCTTGCGCTTGACCTGCTCGGCCTTCTTCTTCGGGACAACTACAGCAAGGCTTTCCATTCGATTGGAACAGTGGTTTGCGAGAGAATAATGGTTGCTATTGCCTGAAGACGCGGGCCCAGACTGATCATATGAAAGCATTTATCTCGGCTGAGGGGGATTTCTATAAGAGGAAAATGGCACTTAAATGTCCTAAATGCGGGTTTGAGAATATCGACCAGACCTTCTACTGCAGTAAGTGCGGCACATTGATTCGCTCTCTCCCAAATGATGATGAGATTCGAAAGAACCGCCCAATTCCTCCCAAGCTACTTACGAGAAGGATGTATTGGATAACTACGACCCTCAGCATTATTGGATGGATGATTTTTCTTTGGTTGAATGCCTTTCCATTTCCTTATCCGATACCCTGGGCCAATTCGTTATCGACCATTGCGTTATTCATTCTTGGCGCAGGTATTATTGCTCTTTTGTTAGGCGGATACATTGCTTATCGGGATTATCATAGGCCGAAATGATTAGGCAAATTCAGATCTATCCCCAATCTCCGTCAAAGCATTTATCTCGGCTGAGGGGGATTCTGCGCATATGACGGCTTTGGACCTTATGCCGGTTGTTGAGTTATATGCTATTATAATTGGTGTCATTAGCGTAGTTATTTTGTATCTAATCTTGAGAAAAAGAAAAAAGAAAGGTAAAGGGGTTTAGGTGCGTTCTTCCGAAATCTCAATCCCCCTTGATTGATTTCTAGCCAGTAAGCCTTGTCCAAATCCGGTCGGGCCTGGACCGAGATCGTCAAAGCATTATCTCGGCGGAAAAAGGCTAGAAAAGGATTTGTGGGGAAGACAGGGCTTACTTCAAGATGACTGGCAAACTATTATCCCGTCCTCAGGCAAAGAAAATAATGGTTGCGGAGGCTCGGTGAAAAGCATGCACGGCATTGATAGCTTTCATTTTATGGGGGGAAACCCCTCAAAATGATTATCTCGGTTGGAAGGGACGGAAAAGGCTTATCTCATGAGGGGAGATTGGGGGGAAGGAGTTGGGCGATGTGAAATCTTTCTACGGGCACTTATTGAATGTAGAAAAGGGGCGTAAGACGAATCATAGGAATGGCAGAAATGCCACGAAGATATGCATCGTAATCGCAATCACTGTATCAATGATGGCGGTCGCCGTAGCGGCGTTCTTGAACCAGGAGGGGAATATTCCAAAGAAGACCCTCATTTCATACAGCCCTGAGGTCGTCGCATCCTTCGGGGATGTCGGACAGTACTGCTCCATCGCTGCTAACCCTATGTCCGATAAACCTCCAGTGATCGCCTTTTATAACGCCACATCGCAGGATTTGAACATCGCGGCTTGGCTGGGGGCCGACTGGAACGTCTGGGCTCCATTCCCTACGGCGGACAATGACGGGCTGTACTGCTCCCTCGCCCTCAATATGACCGGGTCTGGCAGCAACATTGCCCACATATCCTACTACGATGCCACCTCGGGCAACCTGGTATATGCCAACAGCATCGGAGAAGGCTATGTGGTGGATAGTAGCGGAGATGTGGGGCAATACTCCCATATCGACGTCCAGAATGTCACCGGTTCCATTGCCATCTCATACTATGACAACTCGACCGGAAACCTCAAGGTGGCGTACAATGAGTCCGGGAACACGCCCTGGGCGATATACACCGTCGACACCTATGGAGATGTCGGCCAATATTCTGACGTTCTCTTCATGCCGATGAACGACACGATGATGGTCAACTATTACAACGCCACGGACACGTCCCTGAAGCAGGCCTGGGCCTGGGACACAGGGAGCGGAATAGGCCCGTGGTTCACCATGACGATAGATAATCCGCCCTCCACCGATGTAGGCAAATGGACTTCCCAGGCGGGTACGGCCACGGGGATTTGGTATTCCTCATGGTACGACTCGACGAACGGGGACTTGAGCTATGCATATTACTACAATGAAAGCGTGATGGAAATAGGCACGAAAGTTGACACCGTTGGAGATGTCGGGCAGTACACTTCCATAGCTGTCAATTCCAGTGGCCACGCCTTCATCAGCTACTACGACAACACATCGAAGGATCTCAAGCTCGCCTGGAACGTTAGTAGTGGGGTCTGGTACAACATGACCGTGGATTCCGGCGGAGATGTCGGCAAATACGCTTCGATCGGGATCGACTCAAACGATACGATCCATATAGCCTATTACGATGTATCGAATGGCGATCTGAAATATGTCAAGATATCGACAACTGAAATCACCTTCATACCGGAGTTCAGCGACGTCCTGCCGCCCATCATCGGCATCATGGCGATAATCGCAATCTCCTCGGTACGGAAGAACCGGAAAAAGGAGTGAGAAGGGATTATGAGGGGCCTGTAGCCCCTCCGGCTCCTTCCCGGGTTGCCGAAGGACCATGCATGCCGTGCATTTTCCATCCGAGCCGCCAGAAAATGCGGACAAGAACCTCCCTGGTTCATCAATTCGTCAAAGCATCATCGCAGTTGTAAAGGTTTGGCGAAGGTCCTGGGAGGACAACTGGTCGTTTTTCAGAACATGCCAGGAGAGGCACTGATTGCTTAGGACAATCCATATCTACGTATTGGGAGGTTAGCTTCAGTGCGATGTCAAAGGGAGAGCTGATATTCATCGGGCTGGGACTCAGCGACGACGAGAGCGCCACAGTTGAGGCGATAGAGGCGTGCCGCAAAGCGGACATCCTATTGGCCGAGCAGTACACATCGATCCTCACCAAGGATTCGATAGAGCGGCTGAGCAGGAAGGTCGGCAAGGGGATAAGGGTGCTCGGCAGGGGCGAGGTGGAGGACGGCAGGTTCCTTGACGAGACGAAAGGCATGAAGATAGGATTCCTCGTGCCTGGAGATCCGATGACCGCCACGACCCATGTCGACCTCCGGATAAGGGCGCACGAGGCGGGCATGGAAACGAGGATAATCCACGGGACCTCGGCCATGGTCGCCGTACCAGGCATACTCGGCCTCCAGCACTACAAATTCGGCAGGACGATAACCATACCCTTCCCGCAGAAGGGGTTCGAGCCGACGAGCCCCTTCGATCTCCTGTCTGAGAACCTTCAGCGCGGCCTGCACACGCTCGCGCTCCTCGACATCAAGTCCGAGGAGGGCAGGTTCATGACTGCGGACCAGGGGCTAAGATGGCTGCTGGCGACCGCCGAGTCTCTGAGATCGGACATGATAACCAAGGACAGCCTTGCGTGCGTCGTCGCGAGGGCTGGCTCCGTCTCCTGCCTCGCGAAGGCGGACAGGATCCGCGAACTGATCAAGATGGATTTCGGGAAGCCGCTGCATACCATCGTCGTCCCAGGCAAGTTGCATTTTCAGGAAGAGGAGGCGTTGGTCAGGTTCGCGGGGGCACCGAGAGCCCTATTCGCCGCAAAGTAAAGGCTCCCCCGAGAGCAACGTGACCCTCAGCCTGTCGCCGAGCAACGGGTCTTCGTAGCTTCCGAACATGAGCCTGGCGTTCGGCAGGGATGCCTGGATGTCCCTGACGATGCCGTTCACCTCATGCTGGTCGATCGGATAGGAGGAGATCATCAGGAAAGCGGAGGTGACATCCTCGCGCTCCGCGCCGAACCAGGGGGACCGCAGCGACTCTTTCGTCGCTTCGACGTCCCTCATCGCTCCGCGACCGAGACCGACGCCGAGCTTGAAGTCGCTCGACCTGCTGGCCAGCTGCCTCATCATCGGTATGTCTGATTCGGACATCACCCTTCTGAGGTCGATTATGGGGCGCTCCATTATCGCGTTCATCAGCCTGAATGCCTTGTCGATCGTCATCTTCGGGACCAGCGATGTGAGCTTGTCGTTCTCGAACGATATCAGCAGGTCGCTCCTCTTCCTGAGCCCTTCCAGCGCCCTCGACGCGATCTCCCTCCTGGAGATGCTCTCGACCGAGAACGGGAGCGAAACTACCGAGATGCACATCTTGCTAACGAGCTTCGACACCGAAGCGAAGAGCCTGGCCCCGTTGCTGCCCGCGAATCCCCCGAGTCCTGCGACAAGTACAGAGACATCGCTCTCTGGGATGTTGCTCCTGATGCTTGCGGGCAGCATCTCGAGGCTGAGCACCGATGGGTCGGCATCAGCGTAGCCGGCAAGGTCGCTTGCCTCGATGGCGATCTTCTTTGAGCGAGGGCACCGCTCGAGATCTGCGCCGCTCGTGCCCACAGCGACGCTCGGGAGCAGCGATTCCGCTATGAGGTTGCATCCCGCGCCCCCGCACCCGTATACCTCGAAGCTGAGCGGAGATTGTCCTGGCCTCAGGCTGAAAGGCGTCTGAAGAGCGCACATCTGGGCTTTGATGGGGGAGCGGGCTATTTATCATTTCTAGAAGCCGTTCCCGTCCCGCCGTCGGCCGAGAATTGCAATGATACGAAGGATTCATAGGCTTAATCCGAATTGAGCGTAAGAGCATTGATAACAAAGACTATCGAACGGTCTGCAGCTATCGGTTAATCGCAGCAGATGGATAGATTGAAGCAGGGATGGCCGCAATGAAGATATTCCATGTCTCGGACACGCATCTGGGATACTCCGCCTTCGCAAAGCTCGACCCTGAGAGGGGGTTCAACCAGCGCGAGGCGGATTTCTACGACTCGTTCCAGAGATTCATCGAGATCGCTCTGAAGGAAAGGCCGGATGTCGTCATTCACACGGGGGACTTGTTCGACTCGGTCAGGCCGTCCAACCGGGCGATATCCTTCGCCCTCACGGAGATCAGGAAGCTCGCCGACGCGGGGATCAAGTTCATCGCGATATCCGGCAACCACGAGACTCCTCGCCTGAAGGAGACCGGGAGCGTCTTCGGCATCCTTAGGCAGCTTTCCGAATGCAGATTCGTCTACGAGGGAGGGGTCGAGCGCATCGAGCTGGATGGCGTGGAGATATTGGGCATACCGCACACGACGGGAGAGCGCTTCCAGGAGTGCATCAGGGAGACGCTCGGCATGAAGAAGGAGATGCCCAGGGTCGTGCTCATGCATGCAGGGGTCCAGGGCGTCGGGGGCTTCCGCATGAACGAGATGAACGAGCTGCTCCTCGACCCGGCGGACATCGCGCCCGATGCGGACTATGTCGCGCTCGGCCACTACCACAACCATGTGGTGGTCAGGAGCAACTGCTGCTACGCCGGCTCGACCGAGAGATCGAGCATATCCGAGGCCGGCGTGGAGAAGGGATTCCTCAGCATCGACCTGGAGGGGAAGAAAAGGAAGTTCGTCCCCCTCAGGACCAGGAGGATGATCGACGCCCAACCGCTCGACCTCAAAGGGGAGGGAGCGACGGGCGCAACATCCAAGATAATCCGCGCGATAGAATCGAAGGATTACGAGAACTCCATCGCGAGACTGAGGATAACGGGACTCTCGAACGAAGCGCGGAGGGGAATCGACCTCAACAGGATAGGGAAGATCGCGCAGAAGGCCCTGAGCTTCGACATCAGGTTCGAGGAGCAGGACGAGGACCAGGCCATCCAGGCCGGGACCACCCGCATCGGCGGGCTGGCCGAGGAGTTCGGAAGCTACCTTTCGAAAGTCGATGCCGGCAGGCTAGATAGGAAGAGGATCGAGAGGGAGGCGCTTGCGCTGTTCTCGGAGAGTGAGGAATGAGGATCAACTACCTTGAGCTCAGGAACTACAGGAGGTTCGAGCACATCAGGCTCGAGCTGCCCGACGGCGTGGTCGGCATAGTCGGCAGCAACGGCGCCGGCAAATCGACGCTGGTCGAATCGATCGCATGGGCGCTCTTCGGCAACCAGAAGGACATCGTCAGGGCCGGGAAGGACAGCATAAGGAGGAACGACGCCAAGGCAGGAGAGTCGACCGTAGCGAGGCTCGATTTCTCCTATGCCGGCGACGAGTACATCGTGACTAGGGAGATGTCGGGAAAAGCGCTCACAATCGATGCTTCCCTAACGGTCAACGGAAAGGAGGTTGCCACCGGGGGCAGCGAGGTCAGCGAACTGATAGAGAGGAAGTTGGGGATGGACTACAAGTCTTTCTTCATCTCCGTCTTCGCAAAGCAAAAGGACCTTGCCGCGCTGTCTTCGATGAACCCGAGCGAGCGCCGCGCGAAGATCCTGAGGATGCTCGGGATAGACAGGCTGGACTGGGTTCTCGAGGAGGCGGGAAGGCGCGAGAAGTCGAAGAGGGAGAAGGTCGATGAGACGAGGAACGTCCTGATCGACGGGAACGGCCAACCTAAGCGCATCGGACTGAAGAACAGGATCGAGGAGCTGCAACGCGGGGGCGAGGCTGCCGCTAAGGAGGTTGCCAGACTGAAGCGGGAGCGCGAAGCACTCAAGGAGCAGGAGGATGCGCTCGACAAGAGGGTCGCCGAGACCAATGCGAGGCTGAAGACCCTCAGAGAGGCGGGCAGGAGGATCGAATCGGAGAAAGCCCAGCTGGCCTCGTGCAAGAAGGACACCGAGAGGATAAACAAATCGATTGAGGAGGCCGAGAAAGCCAAGGAGAAAGCCGGCAAGCTCTCGGATATAAATTCTCAGCTGTCGGAGATGAAGCAGAGGCGCGAGAAGCTCGCCTCGCTGAAGAGCGCGCACGAGAACCTGCGCAAGATGCAGAGCGACCTCAAGGAAATTGACGAGGAGATATCCTCGGTTGGCAGGGAGGTCGCGAAGGGCGAGGAGGAGTCAGGCAGGAGCGGCGATGTGGCCGCTGCGAAGGCAGAGCAGAAAGCGCAGATCGAATCGCTGGAGAAGGAGGCGTCCGGCGTCAGGGATAACCAGGCGGAGCTGAGGGAGAAGATCAGGGCGCTGAAGGGGAGCGTCGAATCGGAGGAGAAGCACCTCGGCGAGATGGAAAAGCTCGGCCCGGAGAGCGTCTGCCCAACGTGCGAGCGCCCGCTGGGCGAGCACCATGCCGCGCTGAAAGAGAAGATAACCTCATCCATTGCAAAGACCAAAGGCGATATCAAGGAATTCGAAGCATCGCATAAGGATGCCACCAGCAGAATGTCCGAATTGTCTCAGGCGATCGATGCGGCGAAGAGGAAGGAGGAGGCTCTTTCCAAGAAGGAGAAGCGCCTCTTGCAGCTGGAAAGGGACATAGAGGCGGGGAAGAGGAACCTGAAGACGCTGGAAGCGAGGAAGAGCAAGCTGTCCGATGAGATCAGGAAGGTCTCTTCGGAGAAGTACGACGAGGAGGAATTGAAATCGCTAACAGCGGAACTGGAGAGGCTCAACGGCGAGAGGGACGCGCTAGTAGAGGCTGCATCCCTCGCGAAGAAGATGCCCGAGCTCAAGGAAGCGCTGACGAAATCGAAGGCGGAGGCTGAGAGGCATGAGGCTTTCATTCTAGGCGCCAAGTATGACCCGACCGAGTGCGAACTGCTGGAGAGCGCCTCAGAGGAGCTCGAGGTGAGGAGGAAGTCCCTGAGGGGCAACAGCAACGAAATCTACGAAGCGATGCTGTCCATGACGAAGAAATCCGAGGGGGCGAGCGCCGGCATAAGGGAGGCGCAGAAGGAGTTCGAGTCGCTTGATGTCGCGGAGAAGAAGCTCAATGTCCTCGAGGAGGATCTCGCCTATGCCGTCAGGCTCTCGGAATTGATGAAGGCATTCAGGAACAGCCTGGTCGCCAGGATAATACCGACGCTCTCGCAGGCCGCGAGCGGACTGCTCTCCCAGCTCACAAACGGCCGGTACAGCTCGCTCACCCTTGACGACAGCTACAACATCTTCATCGAGGACGGTGGGGTCAAGCACGTCCTCGAAAGGTTCTCCGGCGGGGAGTCGGACCTAGCGAACCTGTGCCTCAGGCTCGCGATATCCAGGGTGATTGCGGAGAGGTCCGGGACACAGGGGATCAACCTCCTCGTCCTAGACGAGATATTCGGCTCGCAGGACGCCTCGAGGAAGAGGAACCTGATGGCATCCTTCAACGCCCTCTCGAATCAGTTCAGGCAGATACTTCTGATAACGCACATCGAGGACATCAGGGACGACCTCGGCTCGGTAATAGAGGTATACGAGGACGAGAACGGCGAGAGCAGGGTGAGGGTCGCTTCCTGATCAGGGGAACTCGCCAAGCTTGGTCTGCTCCTGAATGTTGATCTCCCTCGGCTCGTGAGGTATGCCGAGCAGGTCCATCATCTGGAGCGCGTTCTTCACCGCCTTCGCCCGGCCGTGGTTGTTGAAGTACAGCCGGACCTGGTCGGCGTTCTCCATCAGCTCCTGCACCTTGGGCTTCCAAAAGCCAAGCTGCTCGTCGGAGTAGAGGTAGTCGTACCGGTTCATCCGCCGGTCGTCCTTGTCTATCTGCTTCTCGCTCTTGTACCAGATGTCATAGTTCCTGCCGTGGAACCTCACGTATGCGGTGCTCGATGTCAGCGAACGGGTTATCGGAAGGTCCGGGCCGTCGACCATCACATTCGCGATTTTGAACTCACGCATTAGGTCCATGACGTCGGATTTCATGTCCGTGCCCGTATCGTTCAGCCAGCTCCTGTGCCTGAACTCCGTCGCGTAGGAGAATCTCTCCTGGTCGATCTCCTCGAAAAGCCGCCTGAGTTCTCCGAGGGTGCCGCCACCCTCGAAAGTGTATTCGGGTGACAGCTGCAGCAGCACGGACCCCAGCAACCCTGCGGCGTAAAGAGGCTCGATGCATATCGCCTCGAAGCTGGTCGCCTGCGCGGCGGCCTTATCAACCAGCCCCTTGACCATCGCGTCGTGGCTCACCAGGTCGGGCATCTTCACCGAGAACTCGAACTTGCCGATCTTTGATCCCTTGTCCACCCAGGCCTTCACTATGTCGTCCGTCGGAACCCGGTAGAAAGTCGAGTTGATCTCGACCGTGGGGAAGTACTTCGCGTAGTAGCCTAACCACTCGCTCCTCTTCTCGTTCAAGCTAGCAGGGTAGAATCGCCCTATCCAATCGTCATATGACCAGCCCGAACACCCAATCAGTATCGCCATATCGACGATGATAAAATATATGAGGATATATAAAAAATTGCCCAGGACATGCAGCCTGATTTAAATAGTATGACCTGGCCAGAAACCGGCGCTGAGCGGCAACAAAGTTCATATCACCTTAGGTGCTAGTAAGACGGGCCTGGAACGAAACGCCGCTGATCTTAGTGATGCGGTCTCTTCCGACACCAGGCGACAGTGTGCCGACAATGGGCCCCCTTAAGACCAACGGGCGGTAGCCCTGGGATGAATGAGGGACAATAAGGTGCACAACATCTCCCGAGCATGGGTCAGACCAGGGAGTCTGCGCGAAGCATCGCTGTGAACTGCGTTGTTATGCTCGGGGGACAACTCCCGGACAATCATTCCCTTCAGAGTCCTTCGGGCTTCTCGGCCTTCAGGTCTTCCAGGCTGGCGCCGTTGACATACTCCTTCCTCAACTTCTCGACGTCCCCGGCATGGTATTTCTTCGCGAGCATCTCCTTGCTGATGCTCTCTATGCCTGGCAGCGATTTGAGGGTCCCGTCCCAGTGCTCGATCCCCGCACCGTATGCGCCCTCGATGTCCTTGACTAGATGCATGAGATTCTTGAAGACGGATTTCGGCGGCCAGCCGGTATAGATGAGCGCCGCGTAGATCCAGCCCCCCTTCTCTATGACGATCTTCCTGTCGCCCATCTCGAGCTTCTTGAGGGATTCCCCCTCCTCCCTGAAGGAATCTTTTATGAAATCCTGAACGGCGGTGAACATCGCGCTGACGACATCCTGGTCGGTGTCCTTTCCGCCCTCCTCTCCGGCGTGGTATACGAGCCTACCGTCGTTGTGGATGAGAAACAGCTCCTGCATCTTGTGCGGCAGGACTCTGAGAGCTAGCAGGTAGCAGATTATGCCCGCTGCCAGCAGTATCGCTATTATCGGCCAGGGGATGACTTCCGAGATGTCCGTCATTATGCTGACGTTGAACGTTATCACATTCGAGTTCGACTGGCCGTCGGTGACGTAGACTATCACCATGGCGGAGTCGACATTGTCTGGGAACTCGAAATAGAGGGTCGTGCCCACCGCCCTTACGAAGGCGGGCTGGTTGATCTTGATCTCAATGAGCAGGAGGTTCGGGTCATCGGCGTCCTCGATGTATTCCGAGATGTCCATGCTCCATTGCCTCCCCCCATAATGGGAGATGTCTGGAATCTGGGAGAGCACCGGAGGATCGTTCACCGGGATGACATCGACGCGGACCTTGAACGAGAGCCAGGCCCCGTGGGGATCCGTCGCGTTGAATGTGATGTTCTCCGTGCCGAACCAGTTCAGAGACGCTGACAGGTTCAGCCATCCGTCCGGCTCCACCGTGACCGAGACATTCTTGTTTCCGCTGATGGTGAAGGTTATCACGTCGCCGGCATCCGGGTCAGAGAACAGCGTGCCAAGGTCGAGCGAGTAAGGCTCGTCCAGATAGGTGTCTTCCATGAAGCTGATGATGTCCGGCGGGCTCCTTGCGAAAACGGGCGGGTAGTTATCGCTCACTTCGACTGTGAAAGAGATGTCGTCGAACAATCCTCCTGGATCCGCCACATGCAGTTGTACCACGACGTTGTACGGGCCGGCATAGGCTCCGCCGCCAGGGTTGGCCGGATAATTGAGCTTGAGCAGGGAGTACGGGACGCTGCTGTAGCTGGCGTTGATCGCATCGTCGGTGTATATTGTGAGTTCGCTTATGTCATTGTCTGGGTCGTTGACGTAAAGGCGCAAATCCAATAGGTAGTCTGCGCTGTAGTGCACGAAGACCTTCGGTATGGGAGAAATGGCAGGCGGGTCGTTGACAGCGATTACGGTGATTGTGATCGTATCGATCCTGATGGCCCCGGTGGGATCATGCGCTATGAACACGGCGTTTGTCTTACCGGACCATTCGCTAGTAGCACTGACATAGACTGCGTGCGTGGTGGAATTGATGAATACAACGACGTTCTCGAATCCTTCGGAATAGAACAAGACGTCGCCGGCATCGATGTCGACGAAGTAATCGTCGAGGTCGAACATGAGCACGTCCACGTCGCCCTCGTTTATCGTCACGTCCGGGAGGGGTTTCACCAGGTCCGGAGGCGTGTCGGAGGTCGCCCAGACCTTGATCCCCATCAAATCATTGAGAGAACCGTCCGATATCGCTATGGTGATTATTCGGAAATACGGGGCGCCGCCTTTCTCATCGGGGAAGTCATAAGTAAGCACCAATCCTGAGGAGGAGATGTCTGCAGCCGGATCCGCGGTAAGGACGAGCTGGCTCATCGGGTTGTCCACGTCTTGGACATAATAGGAATAGTTGAAGGAGTACGGGAGGTTGAACTTCACATACAGCTCCTCCGGAGGGTCATTGACGAACGAGGGCGCGTCATTGACCGGATAGACGGTGATTTTGATTTGCTTGAAATTGGTGTAGCCCGAGGGGTCTCTGGCCCAGAATGTCACATTGTCCTCGCCGTTTGCGTTCGGCTGTGGTAAGAAGTTGATTTTACTTGCAGAGACCATGTCATGACTGATTATCAGTAGAGAGTCGTTGACCCCGGTGACGAACCAGGTCAGTTCCTCGGAACCGTCGTCAGAATCGGTCCAGATTTCCGATAGATCGGCGACCCAGGGCGTGTCCTCGGGAGAGTATTGGTCTGGGAAGGTGCCAAAGCTTGGCCCCTGTGGCGGGCAGATTATTGTGATGTTCGCAATCCCCGATACGGCGCCATAAGTCACTCGGACGGTCCCTGCCTCAGGAGTCATTCCCGCGAAAAGAAGGCCGGAATGGCCGGCCCCTATGAGCGTAGCCATTGAGAACCCCGTTGAACTCCAAATGGCGCCTGTTATGCCGATCGGGTTGCTGAAGCCGTCATAACCGATGGCAGTTATGCTAGTACTGTTGCCTTCCCATATCTTATTGCTTGCTGGGGTGACAACAATGCTTGCCAGGCCGGAACTCGTGACGTTGATGCTGACAGTGACATTCAAACCGGTCGAATTGTCCTGGCAGGTCAGGTGCATGAGCCCTGCCATTATTGCGGTTATCTGGACGCTTGGGCCGTTCTGCGTCAACGTGCCGTTCGCAGGATTGTCCAGGTACCAATATGGTTGCCAGCTGTCGTTCAGATTTCCGAACCGGTCAGTTGCATTCGCCGTAAGAGATATGGTTGAGCCGGCAGGAATGGTCGCTTCATCTGGATCAACGGCAAGGTTCTGGATGGCGGCTGGTAGGACGATTATGATTTGGCTTTCGCCCGTCGTGCTCGCATTCGTTACCCTGATCGTGATGTTCTTGGGTGCTATGGTGAAATTCTCAAAGAAAGTTATTATGCCCTGATTGACTGAAGCCAATAATACCGTCGTGTTTGATAGACCAGAGAGCGGCAATCCGGTGAGGTTGTCTATAGCTTCTATGAGCAAAATCCCTGACCAGTTCTTCATACGGGCGCCGCCCGAATCCATCGCCTCGACGGTCACGGAGAACTCCTCCCCGGCTTCAATCAGGGTGGCAGGTGAGTTCACATTGAAATGATCTATCTGGATAATCCGTATCATCCATTGTTCTGAGAGAATGTTGCCGCTGTTGTCGGCGGCAGAGATGTTCACCGTGAAATTGCCCGCAGGAAGGGGACCGAATGAATCATCGAACAGCTTCCATACGGGGGCAGAAGACGGCCCGCTGCTGGAGAGCGACATGACTTTTGAAACCACCGTTGAGTTCGTCGTCGCGTTCTTGACCAGAAGGGTCGCATTCTTGATATCGTAGGCTCCGAGGATGTCAGTCACGTTCACGAACGCGTTGATCGTTTCCTGGCTACCGAATTCAGTCCTGAGCGCGCTGTCGGTGCCGTAGGACCCGTAGCTGGTGATATTGAAATGTGAGGCGACTGGAACTCTCAAGGTTGAATCGTAAATGGTCTGATCATAGAATATCCTGAGTTTGGCGTTTGGCCCTGAGTTCTCCCTTATGATGCTCAGGACCAGGGTGTGATTTGCAGGGAGTATGTAGTTGTCGACCCCGATTGATATGTTGTGGAGTGTGTAAAGGGAAGGCATCAGCATTGACACATAAGTGCTGTTGATTTCGATATCTCCCCCCGGCACGAGATCGGAGCTGTCGTACAACACCGCTGTGAGACCCATTGTGACGGCATCGGTCGTCGAACTTGCCCAGAAATCCACGGTCACATTCCCGATTATCGTCAGTGGGGCTTGAACGGCGGGCGAAATTGTGAAGTTGATGAAGCTCTCAGTTGCCGGTGTCTTCTCGAGGGTGACGCCCCAGTTTGCGGCTCCGTCCCCATCGTAATCATATGTCGAAGGATTGTATGGCCCAGATGTATTCATCCAATCTTCGCGGTCGTTGCTCTGGACGCCGTCCCAATGCATATGGAAGACGATTGTTCTGTTACCTTCTGATCCGGCCGAAATATGAGCAGGCGCACTCGCGTCGTCCCCGGGCGAAGGATTGGCCAATAGGAGAAACGGGACGGACAACACAAGCATGCAGAGGATGAAGATGGACGAGGTTGCCCTCTTTGGTCCGTTGTTTTCCTTACCGCGCGCAATCGAGGACGTCAGCCCTCACACCCCCTGCATAGCTCACGTGTTATTCTCTGACCTTCCGACAGGATAAGCTCGATAGGATAAAATGACTATTCTTAGACCGATATATATTTTCGCTGAGTACCTTGGCGCAATAGCTGTGAAAATCCCAGAAAAGCTATGGCGAATGCATCTTTGCCACGATCTTTTCGGCCAAAGCCTTGAATATGGTCTCCACATTCTCGCCAGTCTTGGCGCTGGCCATGAAATCTGGTGCATTGTACTTCGCAGCCAGGGCTTTCACGTCCTCATCCCTTATGACTGCGCCGCTCTCGAGGTCGGCCTTGTTCCCGACGAATACTATCGGAACCTCTCCGGCGACGTCGGTGAGCGCCTTGATCCAGTATCTGAGTTCGTCCAGGGTCTCGCGGTTCGTCATGTCGCACACGGCTATCGCTCCGTGAGCCCCGAAGAAGTATGCTTCGCGGAGAAGCTCCCTGAAGCCTTTCTGGCCCATTATGTCCCAGATAAGCATCATGACGCGGATCGGCTCGCCCGTCTTCGTGTCCTTGGTTTCGACGACCTTCTTGGTCACCTTTGTGCCGATGGTGGCGATGTATCTGTCGTCGAAGACGTCGAGTACGTACCTCTTGATGAGGCTAGTCTTGCCGACCCCTGCATCGCCGATGAAGCAGATTTTGACTTTCATTAGTTCTTCGTCGTTCATCGCTCCGGCCTCCCCGTTGCCGCGCCTCAGGGACAAAGGACCTTGCGCTGGTAATGCGGTAGTTCCCTTTTAAGTCTTTTTCCCGCGGCCATCTCTAGCTCAGCGCCCGCAGTTATCCGCGCTCAGGGCGGATTATGCTGACTGGCTAAGCTCCTTTCTCATCCTGCCGAAGCAGATAGGATATATAAATCCTCTATGCATGGGACGGATTGGGACTCGGATGTCGTTCGAAGGGGCCTCGGAAGGCGATTCCGTGAGGGGTTTCGCGAGGAATCTCATCCTACTGCTGCAGGCGGATCTCCATCGCTGGAAGCTGGAAGGGAGGCGGGTGCCAGTCTCTTTCTCGGGCGGCCTGGACAGCACGCTGATCGCGAAGGTGTGCTCAGACCTGGCCGAGACCTATTGCATCGTCGCGGGAGCCCCGGGATCAATCGATTTGAAGAATGCCAGGACCTCCGCGGAGAAGCTCGACCTTGAACTCGTTGAAGTCAGCCTGGACGAAGAGCGCGTCTTGGAGGGGGCGAGAGAGATCTGCCGCATCACCGGTTCGAAGGATCCGCTGACGGTCTCCTTCGAGTTGCCTACATACCTATCGTTGAGGAGAGCGAAGGAGGATGTCATAATAACAGGTCAAGGCGCCGACGAGCTGTTCGGCGGATATGCGAAGTATGAAGGGCTTACCGCTGAGGAGTTCGACAAGAACAGGCGAGAGGACATCGGAAAGGTCCTCGGACCCATTGAGGCGATGGAGAGCGAGATAGCCGCGCATTGGGGGAAATCGATAGTCAGGCCGTTCCTGTGCAACCACATCGTCTCTTTCGCGATGGCGCTGCCGCTGGAGGCTGTGCGCCCATCGAATGCGCGGAAGCCGATCATAAGGGAGGCGTTGAGGGAGCTTGGGATGGCCGACGTGGCATCGATGCCGAAGAAGGCATCCCAATACGGCTCAGGCGTTTCCAACCTGCTCAAGAAGGCGGCCAAGAAGAGGGGCGAGAGCCTCGGAAGGATGATAGCGGACCTTGCCGAGGAGGGCGCATCATGAGCGGCCCGACAGGGAGGGATAAAGAGGCGAGGGATTGGCTCTTCTCCCTGCAGAGCCGCGGCTGGAGGACGAGCCTCGACGAGATGCGGACGGCGATGAAGATGCTTGGGGACCCGCAGCTCGGCTTGAAGGCGATACATGTTGCTGGCACGAACGGGAAAGGATCGGTTTGCGCGATGGCCTCCTCGATACTCGCGGCGGCCGGGAAGCGGGCCGGACTGTACACATCCCCCCATCTGATCGACATAAGGGAGAGGATAACTATCGACGGCCGTCAGATAGAGGAAGGAAGGCTGGCCGAGCTGACGATAGAGATCAGGAGGGTATTGGAGCGGGGCGGAGCGCCGCCGACGGAGCTGTCCTTCTTCGAATTCGTGACGGCGATTGGCCTCATGCACTTCGCGGAGGAGAAGGTCGACGCGGCGGTGCTGGAGACGGGGTTCGGCGGCCGGCTCGACGCCACGAACATACTGCCATCCACTGTAGCGGTGATAACGCAGATAGGGCTCGACCACACGGAATATCTGGGGAATACTCTGGAGGCGATCGCCGGGGAGAAGGCCGGAATCATCAAGGAGGGGTGCGGGGTAGTCTCCTCTGCCGGGGAAGCTTCAGCCATGGGAGTGGTAAGGCGGCGGGCGCACGAACTCGGCTGCTCGCTCATTGAGCAGGGCAAGGATTTCCGCGCCGTGAATGTGAGGGCGGACCTGTCAGGAACATCCTTCGACTACGAAGGGACCAGGGAGCTCGGAGGATTGAAGGCGGGGCTCCTGGGGAAGCATCAGGCCGAGAACGCAGCCACCGCGATATCCGCCTGCGACGTGCTCGCCCATCAGGAGGGGTTCGAGATCAAAGACGGAGATGTCGCCAAGGGGCTCCTCGGCGTTTCTTGGCCCGGCAGGCTGGAGATAGTCTCTAGGGATCCGCTGACGATCCTCGACTGCGCGCACAACCCTTCGGCCGTCAGCAAGGCGATGGCTTCGCTCTACGAGCTTGGAGTGTCGCCCGACACGATAATCTTCGCAGCATCGAGAGACAAGGACTACAGGACAAATGCATCCATGCTCTTCCCGAAGGCGAAGAGGCTTGTCCTGACGAGGTACGGCAGCAAGAGGTCCATAGAGCCGGAGACGCTGGCGGAAATCCCTGAGGCGGAGGGGAAGACGAGATTCATAGCAGCGGACATTTCCGAGGCGATGGAGGTCGCGAAGGAGGTGACTCCTGCGGACGAGTCCATATTGGTCATCGGCTCGGTCTTCCTCGTAGGGGACGCGCTTTCCTGGTTGAGATTCGGAATCAAAGGGGACTTCAGCCTGGCTGGGTTCTAGAGAGCCGACCCCCCAAAGGGTTAATTAGCGACCTGTGTAATCAGCCTTCGCCAGAGCGCGGGTGTAGTGTAGCTGGTTATCACTTGAGCTTGCCATTCTGGCCCTCGGGTCAGAGCAGCTAGCTCAGAACTCGGGTTCAAATCCCGGCGCCCGCACTTATTCTGTCAAAGCATTTATCTCGGCTGAGGAAGGAAAGATCAAAAGAAGAAGATGGGAAAGGGTTTCTCTGCCGCATCGTCACGGGTAGACTGGCCCGACACCGTTCCCTGTCATTGTGCAGCCCGTGATGGTGACGTTCGTGCTATCGAGGTAGTACACGCCATAATAGTCGTTGTCGCTCGCCGTCGCTCCAGTGATCAGGATGCTGTCGCAGGCTGCGATAATAATGCCGTCCCTGTTGAGCGACGCTCCGCCGCCGCCTCCGCCGCCAGATATCGTCGAGGCGGTGCATCCGGAGAGATAAATTCCGTGCAAGCCGTTGCAGTGGAAGATGCCTCCGTACACCATCAGGTTGTTGCACAGCCGGGCGTATATGCCGTTCCCGACATTGAGGGACAAGTTGCAGCCGGAGACGTTCGCGTCGCTGCATGATGCGAGGTGTATGCCCACCTGGTCGTTCGATATGGCCATGCAGTTCACGATCCACGCGGAGTCGCTGGAGGCCAGGTAGATGCCCCTCTGTCCGTTATCGGAGCAGCTCGCGCCGTACACGACGGAGGACGGGCAGTTGTACAGGTACGCCCCGTTCTTCGTGTTGTTGGAGAAGTCGCCGCTCACGTTGACATGTCCGCTGTTGCACGCCAATATCCCGTTGCCCGTATTGTGCGAGGCGGACATCGACGAGCAATTGATCCAGCTGCAGCCGGTGATGTAGACGCCGTTGCCGGCGTTGGAAGACATTGTGCAGCCTGTGACCTCGACATCGGTGCATGAGACGAGATACATGCCGTGCCACCCGTTCTTGTTCTCCCATGCGTACACGTTTGTGACGGAAAGGTCCTTGCACATGTACATGTAGAGGCCGTTCCTCCCGTTGTCCGAGTAGGAGCCGCCGCTGATGATGCTCGAATTGGTGAATACGGAGTTTATGCCGTTCCAGAGGTTGTTGCTGTGCGATCCGCCTGTGATGTTGATCCTCAGGCAGTTCTTGGTGTAGATGCCGCTCCAGCTGTTGTATGTCGTGCCCGTGTTCGTAATCGTGACATCCGTGCATGTTGCGAGATGCGCTCCGTAGTTGCCGTTCGAATGCGCGTCGCAGTCGTTGATCGTCACGTTGTTCGAGGAGAGGATGTAGATCCCGTTCCCCGCGCTGGACGAGGCGTTGCAACCGGAGATCTCGAGATTGCTGCTTGACACGATCAGCATGCCGTACAGGTTATCGGTGCATATGCAGTTCTCTATGCGGCCGTTGGACACGTTGTTCAGGTAGATGCCCTTGTAGGCGTGGTTGGTCGAGACCGCATGGATGTTGCTGATGGTGAAGTGGACATTGGTGTTCTTGATGAATATCCCGTTGTTGGAAGACGAGTTGATGTAGTAGTTGCTTATGACATACGGGTTACCCTCCGAACCATCGCCAGGCCATCCTCCGGCTGCGGCTTTCGAGGCGAAGTCCGCGTTGCTGCTGATATAGATGGGCGCGTGGGGGTAAGACTCTGGTGGAGGACATTGCGGATAGCAATCATTAACATGACCCATGAAATAGTGCGCATAGGGCACATCAACGATGCCATCGCCATTGCCATCGGGCGTCTGCCAGTCGCTCCACCAGTTGCCGTAACCGCTAGGGTTGTACCAATAGTTTTCCCACCATTCGTCGTTTGCCTGTACATGTGCCGGATCAAAGGTATCACCTGCTCCGTTGTTATAGTGTAGCGTGTTGTTCCAGATATAGCTTGAATAATAGGGGGTGTACTGTGTTGCCTCATCCTGCCAAATCGTTGCCCATATGCCGAAGCCTGAGTTCCAACTGATGCTGTTGCCGAAAACATTGCCGCTCGAGCAGGACAATGCTATGCCATGATCGTTTGAGTTGCAAATGTTGTCGCTGACGATACTGAGTTCCGTGCCCATCAGCAGTATCCCATCGCCATTGTCTGAGCAGTTGTTGCCGCTCAGAGTGTTGGATGATATGAAAAAGGGCGTGCCGTAGACGGCGATACCTTCGCCATTGTCCGAGCAGGTGTTGTTGCTCAGAACATTACAGGACGAATCGATGAGGCATATCCCATGATAATTGTCTGAACAGCTATTATTGACCAGGGTTACGCATTCGGACATTTCGAGATTCATGCCCCGATCATTGTTTATGCAGGTATTGTTGCTCAACTTTCCATTTTCACAGCCATAGAGAAAGATTCCGTAATGAGAGGTCGATTTACCGTCATGTATTAGGCAATCCTTGATAGTGAAATACACATTCGTATTCCGTATTTCGATTCCGCTCGTTGCGGATGCATTTATGTCGTAACCTTGGATGATGTACGGATTCCCCTGGCTGCCATTGCCGGGCCATCCGTTTGCGGCGGCCTGCGAGGCAAAGTCTGCATTGCCATTTATGAAGTAAGGGGGATACGGAGCATATGGAGGCGCATTACCAACTGCATAAAGCTTGTCATACTCTGCGCCTACATATACGGTGCCGTCGGAGCCTATCGCAGGCGATGAGCTTACAAAACCCTCCGTGACGAACTCCCACTTCTTGGTCCCGTTCGGATATACCGCATACAGTCTGTTGTCGACAGAGCCGATATAGATGGTGCCGTCGGAGCCTATCGCAGGCGATGAGCGTAAAACGGCGGCGCTGCCCGTGTCAAACTCCCACTTCTTGGTCCCGTTCGGATATACAGCATACAGTTTATAATCGTAAGAGCCGACATAGATGGTGCCGTCGGAGCCTATCGCAGGCGATGAGATTATATCGTTGCCAGTAAGGAACTCCCACTTCTTGGTTCCGTTTGGATATACAGCATACAGTTTGTTATCGTCAGAGCCGACATAGATGGTGCCGTCGGAGCCTATCGCAGGCGATGAGATTATATCGTTGCCAGTAAGGAACTCCCACTTCTTGGTCCCGTTTGGATATACAGCATACAGTTTGTTATCGTCAGAGCCGACATAGATGGTGCCGTCGGAGCCTATCGCAGGCGATGAGTACACACCGTTACCGGTAGCGAACTCCCACTTCTTGGTCCCGTTCGGATATACAGCATACAGTTTATAATCGCCAGAGCCGACATAGATGGTGCCGTCGGAGCCTATCGCAGGCGAGGAGAACACAGAGGAATTAGTAAGAAACTCCCACTTCTTGGTCCCGTTCGGATATATAGCATACAGTTTGTGATCGTCAGAGCCAACATAGATGGTGCCGTCGGAGCCTATCGCAGGCGATGAGCGCACAGAGTAATTAGTAAGAAACTCCCACTTCTTGGTCCCGTTCGGATATATAGCATACAGTTTATAATCGCCAGAGCCGACGTAGATGGTGCCGTCGGAGTCTATCGCAGGCGATGAGCGCACATCGCCGAGATAAATCTCCCATTGCTTGGTCCCGTTATTCATTGAGGTGTCGTACGTGCTCTGTCCGGTATGTCGCAGATCATGGCCACGCATCGGCCAAGGAGTATTGGCGAGCGATTCGATGCTGGACTTAGGATCATCGTAAGAGGAATCACCCGGATAAACTGCCGAGACTAACAGCACGCTCAAGAGTATGATCGCCGCCAACAGGCAACCGATTAGAATACCCATTGCCTTCTTCATTCAGCTCACCGACTACGAAATTCCTACCCACCCGAACTTTGCATCAGATTATCGATTAATAAGGATATGCATAAATGAGAATAAAAGAAAGTCTGGGTCGCACTGGGTTCAAATCCCGGCACCCGCACTGTGTTTTATCAAGATGATGTCTAAGGTTGAGCTGCCGGGACAACGCGGTCGGTCTCTTGTGTAGAGAGGGCCCGGCGTATCCATGGATACCCGACGATAACAACGATTGCATGGCTCAGTACCCAGGAATATCCGATGCCGACAACCCCGTACGTGCTCAGGAAGATGTAACTCGTCGCCACTATCAAAACGAATAGCAGCGAGCTGAGGATGACCAAGTACCTCATGTGCTTGGTGACCTTGAACAATGACATGTAGTTGAAATATATCGCGACGAAGAAACTCGACAGCGCGATCACCCTGAGGAGATCTCCGCCCCCGGTCGCATATCCGCTCCCTATGAAGCCCAGCAGCCACTCTCCCAGCAGGTAGACGAGTATCACAGCGGGGACGAGCAGGCCGATTGACAGTCGATTCGCTTTGTTGAACGCTCCCTTGAGATCAACGCCGTGGCTTCCCTCGACGAACATCGAGGTGCTGATCGCGGTGGGTATCCCGAGGACAAGCTGGAAGACCATGAAACCCATGTAGAAAGCGGCAGTCTCGTCGGCACCGAGGACTGCGATGATGATGAGGGATATGATCTGCGACGGTATGGTCAACATGAAGCTTGCAACGTAGTTCCCTGCGGAGAATGACATCGTCCTACGCAGGAAGTGGCCATCGAATTTCGAGATGAGGGGGATCTTCCACCGCCATAGGATGATGACCGAGATTATGACGAGCAAAATGTAACTCGCGAATTCGGTCATTACGATGCCGATCGCCCCGAATAGAACCAGCGGGAAGAGCAGCAGGATCCTTGACCCGCCGATCAGGCTCTGCAGGAACACGATATCGGAGCGCCTCAGTGCGGTGAAGGCTGTGTTGTATACGCAGAATATCGAAAAGACTGCGACGAATGATATGAACACGATGAAGAATTGCCTGATTATTGTGAGTTCGGGTATGATGGAATCGACGAATATGACCAAAACGATGGCCATCATCACCGCTGCGATTGTCGTGACTATCGTTGACGTGTAGATGAGCCTTGAGCGGTCGCTATTCGGTATTTCCCTCGTCAGAGATTGATCTATGCCGAACCTTGAAAGCGCGGCGATGATATTGAGCGCCGAAATAACGGCCGTCGCCACACCGATGTCCTCCATCAGATACAGGGCGGCGGCGATTATCCAGAAAAAGAAGCCAAAGCCTGCCCTCGCAATCGCGGTGGCCATCAGGTAGAAGGAGTTCCGGTACAGTGGGTCCTTTCGCATCTTGAGGCCGACGGAAAGCATTTCAGACACCTTTCAGCAGTTCCTGACGCTGGCGACACATGTTTTGAATGCCCAGGAGGTCAAACGGATTTCTCCCTGCAACGGCAGATGCGATTACCGACTTATTATTTGGCTTTGGTGATGGCTCAGGGTTTGACGGCTAAGACCCGTATGACGCTCCGCTTCATCGCTTCCTTTGGCCCGATGCGCTGGGACCACGTCACTTCGTCAATGGACCTGACTTCGAAAGGCACCAGAAGAGCTTCGATCTCTCCCTTGTCGAAATAGTGGTGGAGTATGCCGTCCCGACTTGCATTCGCTCTCCCCCCATGTCCTTTCTTCCTGATGAAGCGCGCATCGGAAGTCGAAAAGACCTCCAATGCCAGAGTCCCGCCGGCTTTTAGCGTGCGGGATATCTCGCAGATCGCCGCCTTCCTCTCATCGGCTTTCATGTGCCCGAGGATGAATGATGCGCGGACGAAATCGAAGTACGAATCGCAGAACGGGAGCCTTGCCGCATCGCAGCAGACCTTCGCTGCCTTCGGAGGTGGACCGCCGGCCAACTTGAGCGCCACCATGGAGAAATCGGTGGCTATCACCTCTCCGCCGAGGGACGCGCATGATTTTCCAGAGCCGCTGCCCAGGTCAAGTACGCGGGCACCTTCTCCGACCTCGAACCAGACTTCGTGGTCCCTCGACCATAGGGCCCCCTGGACGCCGTACTTTCTATCCCAGGCAACCCTCTGTCCTTCGCTCATAGACAATCAAGAATAAAACGGGGGTCATAGCTCAGCAGTTGAGCTGCTTGTTTATCAGGTCCGCCTGGACATGCCCAACGACGATGACCATGCATTTCTTGATGCCCTCGATCCTGCAGACCTTGTCCTTTATGTCCTTCGCAAGCTCCAAGCCCATGGGACAGACCGGGCTCGTAGGTATGAATGTAAGACTGACCGAGTCCTTCTCGACTTTGAGCTCGGAGATGAGGCCCATATCATAGACGCTGACTCCCGTATGTGGATCGACAATCTGCCTCAGAGTCTCGACGACCCTCTGCTCGATATCCATTTATTGCACCTCCTTCGGTTCTATAAAAGTATCCAGCTCTAATTACTTTAGCTTTTGGGAAAACATGGTTTCGCAATATCCCGAGGGGGGGCGCAAATGCATGCGCGATCATGAAAGGCGGTGCATCGCCTTCAGGTCGTCAAGGTAAGGCCTCAGGCTTTCTGGCACATCCGCCTTGAACTCTGAGTTGAGCGAAAGGCCGCCGTCCTTCTTCGCCTTCCATATCCGCGAGTTGAATTCAATGATGCCGTCCGTCGGCCTTTCCTTCATGCTCCATTCGTCAATCTGGCTCGGGAGCAGCTCCCTGTGGACGCTCCTTCCGTATATGTCGCGGAAGATCCTGTCGGTGATGAACGGGCAGATGGGCGCGAGCAGGCGCAATATGGCCTGCAATACCTGATGCAACGTATACAGCGAGCTGGCGTCCCCCTTGTAAGCCCGTTGCTTCACCATCTCGATGTAATGCGGGGCGAAGGTGTTCCAGACGAAGTCCCTGACTTTTGTCGCAGGGACGAAAAAGTTGAAGTCGTCGTAGCCGAGCGAGCACGCCTTGATCGTCTCGTTCAGCTCCGCCAGTATCCATTTGTCAGTCGGGGCGAGCTCGCCGCACTCCTCCTTGACCTCGAACATGGAGATGAACCTGGCGACGTTCCAGAGCTTCGTCAGGAACTTCGCGTTCCCGGTAATCCGGTCCTCCGATATCCTGTAGTCCTCGCCTATGTTGACCTCGCTGGCCGCCCAGAACCTGAATGCCTCCGCTCCGAAGGCGTTCAGCACCGCTGCAGGGTCCACGACGTTCCCCTTGCTCTTGCTCATCTTCTTGCCGAACTGATCCAGGCCCATGCCCGTTATCCAGACGTTCTCGAAGGGTTTGCTGTTGAGCAACTGCCCTATCCTCAGCGTCGTGTAGTACAGCCATGTGCGGACGATGTCCCTGCCCTGCGGCCTCATCGAGCACGGGAACGCCTTGCTGAACAGCTCTTCGTTCCGCAAATAGCCGGTGACATAGAGCGCGCTTATGCTAGAATCCATCCAGGTGTCGAAGACCCTGTCCTCGCCGGTGAACTCCCTGCCCCCGCAGGCGCATTCCTTGAACGGCGGCTGCTCCTTCCAGGGCTGGTAGTATTTGCCGGGAGGAGGCACCAGTGCCTTACCGCAGCTGTTGCAGTACCATATCGGAATCTCCGTGTGGTAGTATCTCCTGCGGCTGATCGGCCAATCGATGGTGACGCCGTTTATCCAATCCGTGAGTATCTGCTTGTGCCTTACCGGATGGAAGGACATCTTGTCCGCGGCGCCCCTTATCGCATCCAGGAACTTCAGCTGCCTGAGGTACCACTCCTTCATCGGGATGAATTCGATCGGCGTCTTTGAGCGCTCGCAGATCGGAGTCCTGTGGTTTATCGTGACCTGCTTCGTGAGAAGGCCTGAGTTCTTCAGATCCTCGATTATCGCCTCTCTAGCCTCCTTGACCTTCATCCCGCGGTACTTCCCTGCAACCTCGGTCATCCTCGCCCTCTCGTCGATCGCGCTGATCGGTTCGAGGGCCATCTCCCTGAACAGCTGGATGTCCGTCTGGTCGCCGTACGAGCAGATCATCATGATGCCGGTCCCGAACTCCATCTGCGCGGCGGAGTGCGGACGTATCTCGACCGCCCTGTCGTACAGCGGGATCTTCGCATGCTTCCCTTCGAGCCGCTTGAACCGCACGTCGTCCGGATGGTAGAGGATGGCCCTGCAGGCGCAGAGGAGTTCCGGCCTCGTGGTGGCGATTATCAGCTCCTCGCCCGTCTCCTCTATTATGAATTTGACGTCGTTGAGCGTGGTCGGCTTCTCCTCGTAGAATATCTCCGCCTCGGCGATGGTTGTGCCGCAGTCGGGGCAGTAGTAGCTCGGGCGGAAGTCCTCGTAGACGAATCCGCGGTTCCAGGCCTCTATGAACGTCGCCTGGGTGATCCGCCTGTATTCTGGCGAATCCGTCTCATAGTAGCACTGCCGGTCGTCGAACTCCGCCGACATGCCGATCGTCTTGGCGAGGTTCACTATGTCGGTCGAGATCTTGTCGATCTCCTTGCGGCAGAGGTCGAGGAACTCCTGCCTTTCGAACTCCTGCAGGTGCTTCTTGTACTTCTTCTCGACCACGAGCTCGATGTTTATGCCGTTCCTGTCAAGGCAGAACGGGAAGAGGACCTCGTAGCCCCTCATCCTCTGCGTCCTCGCTATCATGTCGATGGCGGAATAGTGGGCGACGGCGCCGATGTGCCATGTGCCGCTCGGATACACAGGCGGCGTGTCAATCGAGAAGATCTTCTTTCCCGATGCGGGATTGAATCTGTAGAGGGACTCCTTCTTCCATTGCTCGAAAAGCTCCCGCTCGAACTTCATCTCCCACTTTGGCTGCGCGAGCTTTGCTGTCAGCCGTTGCCCCTCTCCAGCTCCGCTTGACATTTTGACACGATGCCTGCCAGTCGTTCCCGGCTGTAGCTGTTCGGTGGAATAGGTTGGGTGATTAAAAGCTTTGGCTGGGATGCTCCGCTCATGCGTCAGGGAATAGAGCCAATATGGAGTTCCTAAGTTCGGAGGTCATCGGACCTTTCCAGCTCTTGAGCTTGAACTTCTTCTCCGCGAGCGCCCTGAGGAGGACCGCCATCTGATGCGGGCAGAAAAGGCCGCGCCCTTGGGAGTCGTCGCACTCGCAGGCAGTACGGATCTTCCTCGAGTCGTCGATATTTCTGAAGTCGATGTAGAAAACGCGCCTCAGGCCGACATCGAGGCCGTTGAACTCCGCGCGGAACTCCTGCATAGTGGAGTCTCCCGATATGTGGACGAGGAGGTCGCTCTTCCCCCACTTCACCGCCTTCCTGAAGCTCTCCATCAGGTAATCGGCCTCATGGGCCGAGAGGAATTCCTCGATGTCCTCCGGGTTTGCCCGCTGGATTACGGCCTCAATGAGCTCCTTCTTCTTGAGGTCGGAGATGCCGGCTATGCCTTTAACGGTGCAGAAATTCTCCATGCTCTGGACTGTGAGGTTCGAGAGCCTCCGCTCGAGCGTTGCATTATTTGAACTCTCTACGGCGGTCGGCATCTCCATCCCTGACGACCGTTATGGCGAACCGTGCTGAAAAAGTTTTTGTCCCCTATTTCTCTAGAACGATGATGTGGTCCCGGAGGATGGTGCTGTTGTTCCACCTTGGGACATCCAGGTGCCTGTTGATTATATCGTAATCGTAGACCTTCTTGAGGTCGAATCCCACTCCCTCGGCCAGCTTTCCGAGCAGCTCGTAGGTGGGGATCTTCGTGCCTTTGAGGACGTTCTCGCCGGCGACTATGCAGTAGGTCCCCCTCCCCTTCAGCACTCGGTGAACCTCCTCCATGTTCCTCTTCATGTCGGCGAAGTACTTGTGCACCGTGTACCCGCTCTTCCTGTCCTCCTCCGATATCCTCTTGGTAAGGGCGTCGACGTCAGGGTGCAGCCCTTCCGGCTCCCAGTGGTTGTAGTCCTCGGCATAGGCCCTGGCCGTCCCTATGATGTTGGATTCGACGTCCTCGTCGGGGGACAGGAGCCCGAGCCAATGCATCTCGAGCTTGTGCACGACCATGTAGTGCACCGCGCTTGCATATGGAGGGGAGGTCACAGCGAGGTCCACCTCGGAATCGTCAAGGTCGATGTCGCGCGCGTCGTTGCCGATCAGCTCCACTTTCGTCCTGCGCCTGTACGTCTCCTTGCATCTCTGCAGCTCTTTGGAGAAATCGTCAAAATCGATTATCCTCAGCCTCGTGGTGTTCTCGAACCTGGTGAGCGCGTCGAAGTCCGCCTTCCCCTGCTCCACGAGCTTCTTCTTGAAGCTGGTCACCTCGGGCATGAGCGAATCGACGTCGGAGTTCGAGACGCGGCGGATGATTGAGGAGAAGCAGACCTTGAAGAAGTCCTGGACAGGCCCCCCGGGTATGCCCCATACGTGCTTCTTGATCGTCGCCAGGTCCCTGGCGACCTCGGGCTTGAACCAGTGGTCGAAGTTCTGCATGTCCGGTATGAACTCCGAGTTATCGCCGTCGTCCCTGCGTATGTTGCGGAGGATCGAGTCGGCCGTTCGCTGAAGCTCATCGATCGGCAACGGGGTTATCTTCGTCTTGGCGATGAGCCTCGCCAGCGGGTGGATGTCGATCCCATAGGCATCCCTTCCGAGCAACATGGCCTCGAGCAGGGTTGTGCCGGAGCCCATGAACGGGTCGAGCACCAGGTCCCCCTGCTTCGAGAAGTGCTCAATGCAGAACCGCGGGACCTGCGGGATGAACTTGGCGGGGAATCGGTGGATGCCGTGCGTGCAGTAGCTGACCTGGCGCCCTTTGAACTTGTTGAAGGCCACCGAGAGGTCGATGCTCTCGCCGCCATCTTCTGAGGCCGGCCGGCCGAAGGATGCGGGCTTCAAGTCCCCCTCTTCACCTCTTCGAAGGAAAGACCCCTGGCTATCTTGCCTGCGAATCCCTTGACCTTTTCCTTCCCGATGCGGACCTGCTCCGAACTGTCCCTGTCGCGGATGGTGACGGTGCCGTCCTTCAGCGTGTCGTAATCCACGGTGATGCAGAATGGGGTGCCGACTTCGTCCATCCTCGCGTACCTCCTGCCTATGGAGCCCGCTTCGTCATAGTAGCAGCCGACGCCCATGGCCGTCAGCTCCTCGTACATCTCCACGGCAATGGCATCGAGGCCGTCCTTTCCGACCAGCGGGAAGATGCCCATCTTGACCGGCGCGACCTTGCCCGACAGCCTAAGGCGGACATAATCATCCTCCTTGCGATAGGCGTGGTCCAGGATGGCGTAGAGAATCCTGTCCACCCCGTAGGAGGGCTCTATGACATGCGGGACGACCTTTACGCCGGATACCTTCTCTCTCACCCTGACCACCTGGTAGCATTCCTTCGGAACCTTGACCTTCTCCCCCGATATGTTGAGCTCCAGCTCTTCGGCCCCTTTCGGGATCTGCTCCGGTGACAGGGAGGCGATGGCTTCAGCCACTGCCGCGGCCTTGCTCTTGAACAGCGGACCGAGTTTCGAATGGTTGGGCTTGACCTTGTCCAGCTCAAGTTCCCTCGGCTCGTCGAACTTGTCGAACGCCGTTAGATCCGAACCTGAATGAGAGAGGTGAGCGGAGACGTCGAAGCACCCTCTGTCGGCCACCCCGACCAGTTCTATCCAGCCGTAGCCGAGGAGCGCCTCCGCGTCCCAGCAGTCCGTGGCGTAATGGGCCATCTCGGTGCGCTCATGCTGCCTCATCCTGAGGCGGGAGCTGTCGAGGCCGACGTCTATCAGGAACTGCCATGTGAGCCATACGAAATATGCGAGCACCTCGTTCATTATGACCTTCTTCTCGACCGCCTCCCCCAGCGACATCTCGACCGGGGTGTCGCAGCCGCTGGGCAGCAGTAGGATCCTCTTGTCCGCCACACCGGCGAACCTCGGCCAGGTCTTCCTCTCTGGATGGACGAAGAGCTCTGCCTCCATCATGTTGAACTCCCTTAGCCTGAGTACGCCCTGCCTCGGGGAGATCTCGTTCCTCATGCTCTTGCCGATCTGGATTGCTCCGACTGGCAACTTCTCCCTGCCGAGCCTGTATATCGCCGAGAAGTTTACGAACATCCCCTGCGCCGTCTCGGGGCGCATGTATCCGTCGCGGCCAGCCGCCCCCGCGCCTATGGCGGTCTTGAACATGAGATTGAATGTGACAGGCTCGTCGATCTCCCCCTTGCAGTCAGGGCAGCACACCTCGTGCTCGACCAAAAGGTTCCATAGCTCCTCCCTCTTCAGGCTCGAAGGGTGCTCGTGCAGCCCCTCCGCGAGATGGTCGGCCCTGAACGACTGCTTGCACTTGTTGCACTGTACGACGAGGTCGGTGAACTCCTTGAGGTGCCCGGAGGCCTCGAAGACCTCCTTTGGCGCCAGCATCGGGCAGGATATCTCGAGGAACTTCTCCTGCCTCAGGTAGATCTGCCGCCAGTAGTTCTCGACGTTGTTCTTCATCTCCGCGCCGAGCGGGCCGTAGTCGTAGAGCCCCGCGACTCCACCGTAGATGTCGTATGCGGGCCAGATAAAGCCCCGCCTCTTGGCCAGAGAAAGCAACTCAGATGGGTCTACCGTGAGCTCACCTCAGGATGGTCGAAATCACATCTACATCATAAATCATTCCAATGAGGTTGTCGTTCGGTCCGCGGACCGGGAGCTGCCCGAAGTCGTTCTTCCTCATCATCCTTGCCGCTTCGGCCGCAGGTGTCCTGCTGAAGACGGTCATCGGGTTCCTGACCATGACCTCCCTGACCGGTATGTCCGGCAGCTCGATCTTTGAGACCTCGTACCAGAGCTTCATCACGTTCCTCAGGCCGCCCCAGGAGATGTTGTCCGCATCCTCGTTGAGCCCGAGGTCGGACATGACGACGGCGCCGTCGATAACCGACTGGTTGAATATGTCGCGGTCGGTGATTATCCCCGTCAGGCGCGCGTTCCCGTCGAGGACTGGCAGCGCGCTGACATTCGCCACTTTGAATGTGATAAGTGCCACGGATAGGGGCGCTCCCTCGTAGATCGGGGCGCATGTGGACCGTTCGATGTCGATCACAGGCGTGAGGTCGTTGTTCTTCTCGACCACGATCAGCATGTCGGTGGGAGTCACGATGCCGATGAGCTCGCCGTCCTGCACCACAGGCAGATGGGTGGTGCCGTAGTCGAGCAGCAGGGTTGCCGCCTCCCTGACGTCCGCATCCGGCCCTATGGATGGATAGTCGCGCCTCATGATGAGGGCGAGCTGCTCCTCCTCTGGCCTGGCGAATATGTCCTGCCTCGTAACGAACCCGGCGAAGGTCTTCTCTCCGTGTTTGACGACCGGTACGCCGGTGATGTTCGACTTGACCAGCAGCTTCAACAGGTCGTTCCTTGTGCCGGGGACCTCGGCGACGATCGGCTTCTCGGTCATTATCTCCGAGACAATCACTGGTTCGCCCCCCTCCTCGCCCGAACGATCAGAACCGGGCACGGGGCGTACCTCGCCACCCTCTCCGCAACGCTGCCCATGAGAAGCTTGGACAGCCCAGACCTGCCGAGGGTGCCTATCACGACGAGGTCGAAATCAGCGGCCACCTCCACTATCTTCTTCGCCGGAGAGCCTTCGACGACGAGGGTTGCCACCTCGACGCCGATTTGGCTGCCGGCGTCCTTGACCTCGTTTACGGCCCTCTTGCCTTCGTTCTCGAGGAGGGCGTGGACCGAGAATACGACCGTGGAATCAGCTGGAACGTTCTGCAGAGGGATCTGGTCGACGACATAAAGCGCGGTCACCTTAGCGCCCAGAAGCTTCGCGAGGTGAAGGCCCTGCTCCACGGCAGGCTTCGTCGGCTCCGAGCCGTCAGTGGCGATCAGGATCCTTTTGATTTGCTCCATGGTGCAGACTTCCAGATTCTTGATCCGCGGGAGACCAGTTCGATCATGTAGTCGGTTTTGGGGCGCAACAGCTCCTCGGGCGAGTCGCTGTTACCTGCCCTTACCACCATGAATTCGCAAGGGCTCCCAGCTCCTATGGTTATGACTGCCTTATCGTTTAATACTTTTCTCGAATTTTCAAAAGCCAGCTTGAAAACCTCGTGGAGGCTCAGTTGCCTGCTGTTAGACCTCAGGGAATAGGCGGCCCGCAGTTCGTCTATCACCGACATGTTGTCGAGCATGGCATTGTCCGTGCCGATGCACACATCCGCGCCTGCATCGACCATGCTAGCGATATCCAACTTTATGCCGAACCTCGCATTCGACCTCGGGCAGACCACGATTGGGACCTTAGCGTCCTTGCATGCCCGCAGGTCATCCTTGGAAGCGGAAGACATGTGCACCAGGAAATCCGGCCTGAGTTCGAGGATCTTTGATATGTCCTCCCTCACCGCTTCGCTGGCATGCATGGCGAAGACCTTCTTCCTCTTCCGGACATGCGAGGACAGCAGAGCTAGCTGGTCGCATGGCCAGTCTCTTGCGGCGCTAATGCCGATGCCGTCCGAGCCGTCGAGGAGGCTTTCCACCTCCGCCTCCGAGTAATTCATCCCCTCTGGCCTGGAGAGTATCATTGGCAGGGGATAGTGATGGTCGCTCATCGCCTGCCTCAGGAGCAACAGTCCTTTCAGCCCGCCCTCCCTGAAGTCGACGAAGCGCCCGACGCCGAAATACCGCATCTCGTCTATCGCGGAGCCTATTGATTTGACGACCTCCGAATCCGCCTGCTGCGCGAGAAGGGTGTGCTTCAACCCCCGGGGGGGTTTGACGAGCTCGTCCAAGGAGGTGCAGTGATCGACCTTTCCCCTCAGGCACGAATCCCCTATGTGCGTATGGCAGTTTGAGAGGAACGGGAGCACGATCCCTTTGGCTGCGCTCTTGCCGCGATATTTTCCCTCGGAAACCTCGGTGATCTTGCCGTTCTCGAACTCGACGTGCCCCTCGATGAACCCGGCTTCGGTGTATATGCTCCCCGAGACGACTTCAGCCAAATCGGAATCCTCGAAACCTTAACTGCATAGCGCGTTTAGTTTTTTCCGTGCCTCCGCCCGCTGGATTGCCGTTTCGGCCGCTGAAAAATCAGTTTTTGCATCAAAACCTATATTTATAACCTCGACTTCACTCAACCTTGAAGAAGGGAGGCACAATATGCCAGCACACATAAGCAATGATGACTGCGTAGCCTGTGGCGCATGCCAAGACGTCTGCCCCGAGAACGCGATTGCGATGAATGATATCGCCGTGATAGATCAGGGCAAGTGTGTCGACTGCGGTGCCTGCGTTGACGAATGCCCGAACAACGCAATAAAGCTCGACTGAGCGGCGCGATGGTTACCGCGGATAGAGAGCTTCTGGGATGCTTATCCTGAGCCATCTATCCTAGTTTTTTTCGCCCAGCCGTGGTAAAAGCTTATTTTCGACCTTCTGCGATACCGTCACCATGGCAGACCTCATGATGATCGCCATCATAGTCCTTGCCGCATTCGTCCCATCGATCCTGCTTACGCTGCTCGTGAAGAACGCGGAGAGGCACGGGAGGGAGCCGACCTGGAAGACCTTCGTCGCGTTCCTCAGGGGGGCGACCCTCTCGGTAGCTGTCGCGGTTTTGATCGAGATCTTCTTGGTATATGTGGTGATGGATCTGGATGTGCTGAGCGTCTCCGACTTACTCGGTAAGAACCCTCAGCTGAGCACCCTCCTTCTCGCGTGCGTGATCGCCCCGTTCACGGAGGAGCTCACGAAGGCGTGGGGGATCCTCCCGTTCAGCAGGCGCGCGACCGAGCTTGAGGACGGGATAGTCTACGGAGCGGCGGTCGGACTGGGGTTCGCCGCGACCGAGAACATGCTGTACGAGACGACAGCCTACTTGAGCGGGGGGATTTTACTGCTCGCAGGCACGATAATTGTGAGGACCGTATCCTCAGCGCTACTGCATGCGAGCGCGAGCTCGATTACCGGATACGGGCTAGCGGCGAGGAGGTTCCTCGGAGTATCCTGGATCCCATACTACCTGTTGGCGGTGCTGCTTCACGCGATCTTCAACCTGGCAGCGTCGCTCGGCCCACTGCTAGAGACGACGAGCATAGGATCGGACGCCTACCTCATAGGCCTCGTAGCTGCCGTCATGATCGGGGTGGGGGCGTTCGTCTGGATGAGGCGCAAAATCTCGATCATCGACATCAGGGGGATTTCGCGTTGATCAGGACCTTCGTCGCGATTGAAATCCCTCGACTCCCTGAGCTGTCGAATCTGCTCGACAGGCTCAGGATGTCGGGTTCGAAAGTGTCGGTCCCCAAGGCGGAGAACGTGCATATAACGCTGAAATTCCTGGGCGATGTGAATGAGGGTGAGGTGGACCGCATAATTGCCGCCCTGAAAGAGGCCTCATCGGGCTTCTCCCAGTCCGAGGCGAGAATGATCGGCACCGGGGTCTTTCCGGGACAACGCGACCCCAGAGTGTTCTGGGTCGGGATAGAGGATGGTGGCGCGACATCGATGATCGCGAAAGCGGTGGATGAGCGCGCTTCCGGACTGGGGTTCGAGGCGGAGAAGAGGCCGTTTACACCGCACATCACGGTCGCCAGGGTGAAATCCTCCTCGGGGATCGAGAAGTCCCTCGGCATACTGCGGGAATACGAGAAGACCGATTTCGGGTCTTTCCGAATAGAGGATGTACGGCTGAAGAAGAGCACCCTGACCCCCGGCGGGCCGATCTACGAGGATCTCGGCGTCGTCCCTCTCACTGCAGGCGGTCCATCTCGCAGATGAAATCTACCAGGTCCCTGACCGCAATCGTATGCGAGCTGTTGCTCGAAAGGTTCTCGTAGCACCATGGGCAGCTCGTCAGGAGGACCGACGCCCCGGTCTTCGACGCCATCTTGATGCGGTTCTTTGCTATCGCGTCCGAAAGCTCTGGATATCCGGACTTGACGCCCGCCCCGGACCCGCAGCAGTCGCTGTTCTCCCGGTTCCGCTCCATCTCCACGAGCTCCACGCCCGGGATGGCGGCTATGAGCTCCCTCGGCGGATCGTATATCCCCAGCCCCCTTCCAAGCTCACACGAGTCGTGGTATGTGACCCTCAGGGTAGCTCCCTTTGAGGCTTTCTTCCTCTTCTTGGACTTCGGAAGCGCCTGAGTGACATGCACGAATTCGATGTTTTTCGCGCCGGTGATCTCCTTCCCGACATTGAGAGAGTTGAGGCACCCTGGGCACGACACTATGACCTTCTTGGCCCCTGCCTTTGAGAACTGGCCGATGAGCTTTGTGATCTGCCTCTTGAAGGCCTCTTCGTCGCCGAGCTTCCTCGCGAGCGAGCCGCAGCAGGACTCTTTCTGGCCGAGGTACGCCGGGGATATTCCTGCTTTCCTGAGGAGCTCGACAGTCTTCTTTGCAACCTCTGGCTGGAGCAGGGATTGGGAACAGCCAGGATAGAACAGCACCTCCCCTCGCTCGGGCAATTTGAGGTCCTTTGCCCATTTCGCCCTCGCGGCCCTCGGCTGCATCCAAGGGTTGTCGTAGTTGCCGATGCTCGAAAGCGCGGATCTCTGCCCCTCGGTGAGGAATTCCTCGCCGCAAATCCCCCTCGCATCGAAGATGTCTTTGCGGATGTCGATGGCGACGGGACAGCGCTCCTTGCACGAGCCGCATGAAACGCACAGGTACAGCCCTTTCTCCGCGGCATCCCTTGCCGACTTCTGCTTCGAGGCCAGCGCGATGCCGATCCCGCCCTGGTGCCCTTTTGTTCCGAAAGCTGGGCCGAGCAGGTCATAGACCGGGCATGCGAGAAGGCAGTTCCCGCACCCGATGCACTGCAGAATCTCGGAACGCCCCATCGCCTTACGCCCGGAATCGATGAAAATGATGACTATCTCCTTCGGGCCGTGCATCCCCTTGAATATCTTCTTCTCGATGTCCGCGGTGTAGCTGGGGCTCGAGATTATGTCGATGTGCGCGCTCGTCAGCTTGCCGGTTGCGTAGAATGTCTGCAGCTTGACCTGGTTTATGGCCTCGTCCAGATCAGGCAGTATCTTGTCGCGGGATGCAAGGATTATGTGCTTGCCCTGGGCCTGCGAGCACCTGGTGACATTGCCCTCGTTGTGGACGATTACCGCGGCGCCTTCCAGGGCAGTTATGGCGTTCGCGCCAGTAATGCCGACCTTGGCCTTCCTGAGATAGCCGTCCAACTCCTGGCGGACAGCCTCAGCAAGAACATCGGGCTCAGGGGGCAGCTCCTTCTTGAAATGCCCGGACAGTATCTCCGCGACACGATATCGGGTCAGGTGGGCCGCGGGCCCTGTGGGATGGACCGGATCCAATCCCGAGATCTGGATTATCCTGTCGCCCAGGTCGGTTTCTATGACTTCGATCCCTTCCTCACCAAGGCGATGCGTCAGGTCTATCTCCTTTGAGATGTTGGACTTTGATTTGACCACTAGCCTCTCCCCGCCGATCTCGCGGAGCAATATCTCTATCGCCTGATCCTCGTCTTTCGCGAACTCCACCCTGAAGCCGTTCTCCTTAAGCCTCTCGACGGCGCCTCTGAACATCTCGTCGTTGCCGACCGAATCCGATTTGACCCGCCTGAGCCTCTCTTTCCGCTTCTCGATGTCCCTGATGAGATGAAGGTTCTCCCTCTGCCTGTCCTGGATGGTCTTGAAGGCCGACCTCATGCCATCTAGCGAGTCCTGCTCCTCGATGAGCTTCTTCATCTTGCTGCGGTCAAAACCCATCTTGCCTAACGCCCCCGAAAATCGTGTTCATCGTAAGCTGCGCTGCTGGCTCATTGTGCGATGTACTTGAGATCGTCGTATTTCACCTTGTGCGCGATCTTCGCCTTCTTGAGCATCGAGCTGATGGATTCCGTCATCCGGACCACCTCGGCGCTCTTCATCGATGCCCGGAGGTACATCTGGGGCTGGTCGGTGATCGGGAACACCATCCTGACACGGCCTCTCCTGTTCCAGCCCTCCGGCTTCCTGTTCTTGTCAAGGTCAATCAGATTGAGCTTGATGAACATCCGTATTATGTCCTCCTCAGGGGGCATCTGCCCTGACTCCCGGAGGAAGTTCCGGAGCATATCGTCGAACACGGGCGACAACGACTTCCATTTGAATTTGGGGCCGAAGATTATGTGCCCGGACTGAGCTTTTGTTACACTCATTGCGTTTTGGATTAGGAAAAGGATATATAAAATGTCTGAGACCCGGTAAAATGCTCTCTTCGACCCCGGTGAGATGGAACTCGCCTATGTTGAGGGGAGGTGTTCATCGGCCCAAAATGACTATCGGGTGACCTCTGAGCAATAATATTGGCTAATTACGCGAGTAAGACTATCACAGCGCCCAATGCAATCTCTCCGATGCCGAAGCCCATGATCGGATAGAGGAACTTCTTGTCCCTCTGATTCATTAGGAACCAGCGAATCCCTATTGTCAGCAGTATGCCGCCGATGACCAGAATGAGTCCGCCAAGATCTGATGCTACCGCAGCGTCTGTCATTGCGGGTCTCTGGTAGTAGAATCTGTGGATATAAGCTTTTTCAGCGCTTCGCGCGCTAACCTATGCAATCGCGAATCTGAGAACCAATCTAGCTTGATTTGCTGGTCTCTGCCTGCCTCTCGAACCAGATTATCGCAAGGCTTGCCACGGCCCCGCCGATCTCGATTATTAGCCCGCCCATCACCGGCAAGATGGGGCCTAGGACGACCAACGAAGCTAGTATTATCGCTACCCAGAAAAACCCGACATATATCATCAGTTCGTCGTATTTCTTCATATGAACCCTTTTTCAATCTTTGAACGCTCGGTCGTATTGGCCGTCATTATGCATCCGGAGGAATCGGCGGTCCAGTGATTCCAGTCGCATGTTTCCCGATGAAGGTTGACCGCTTCAGCCAAAGAGTCAGCATGCATGCAATTGCGCCGTCGATTTCGAGGATTATCATTTCTAGCACCGGGGAGGTGGTCCCCATGACCACTACCGTTGCGATGATGACCCATATCCAGATGATCCCAATTGAGATCAACGTGATGTCGAATCTCCTCATGCGACCTCAGCATCGGCATGAACCTTTTAGGATAAACCTTTTTTGGAGAAATCAAAGGTTTTTGCCGCCATCCATGCGATGAAACGATGGTTGAAATCGCGGGAAAAGCTAGTTGCCGAGAAGAATGAACCAACCGCCGCCAATCTCCACGACCACGATGTTATCGACATCCGGCGGGTTGTCTATCCCAGTTATGCTCATCGTGCCCGTGATGAGGATGTAATCGGTGATTACCTCGTCGATATGAATTACCCGGCTCTGATCTGTGACATCCGATATCTGCGATTCTGATTCCACCTGCTGTGCGAGGCTCAACTCCGTTTTTTCGAGCGCCGCGACATTGGTGGCTGAGAATGATAGATTCAGGTTTGAGAATGTGTTCGTGAAGTTATTCTTGAGATAGGTGTTCGGATAATTGTGTGACAGGAACCTCAGCGTAGTCAGGTTGATTACGGCCTGTGCGTGATGCTCGTTCATTTCCGCCTTGAAGGAATTGAACGCCTGCAGTGCCGCCGCCTCGTCTGCTGAGACGCCCCCTTGGAAATTGAGCAAACCGGATTGGATAAGGATGAACGCTATAACGACGACGACCACTATGGCGACCGCCAGGATTCTGAGGTTTGAGCGCGGCGTCTTCGCGGGATCCTCTGGTGGCGCTTGCTTTCCCCGCTTTTTGCTCTTAGCGGCCATTGTCCCCTCACTGGCTCTTCTTAACTGGCACTTGGTATAATAAACTATTAGCGCGAAAATAATCACGGTTGCATCGCCAGTCGAGAAACCAAGAATGGACGATAAGCCTCCAGGGCCCCTCAGAGATAGGCTGTTCAACGACTTATAGAGGCGATTGAAAACCCTATTAAGGGTCGTGGCCGATGACTTCGGCCGTGAAGATTGCGCTCACCATGGCTGGTTCGGATTCAATCGGCGGCGCTGGCATACAGACCGATTTGAAAGCATTCGCATCCCTGGGTGTCCACGGCTGCTCCGCGATCACCTGCATAACCGCGCAGAACACTACCGGGATAAAGCGGGTGGACCCGGTTGAAGCGGAATCCGTCAGAGCGCAGATAAGCGCGGTACTAGAGGATATGCGTCCTGGAGCAGCGAAGACTGGCGCAATTTACACCGCGGAGAATGTCAAGGTCATTGCGGAGATATTCTCAGACAGGGAGATCCCGCTGGTGATTGATCCGGTCATGGTTTCGACGACGGGGGCGAGACTCGCGAAGGAGGATTTCCCGTCGAGCCTCAAGAAGGAATTGATCCCCGTATGCGCACTTGTGACGCCGAACGCCTCCGAGGCGGAGAGGCTCACGGGGATAAAGGTCACTGGGATTGAGCAGGCGGCCAAAGCAGCGGAGGAGTTGCTCTCGATAGGCGCTTCCGGGGTGCTGGTTAAGGGCATCATTGACGGCGACAGGATAACGGATTACCTCGCAATGGACGATGGGAAGGCGCAGGAGCTCACTTCGACGATACTGCCCGGGGAGTACCATGGGACGGGGTGCCTGCTCTCGGCACTCATAGCGGGCCACATCGCGCTTGGGGAGGATGTCTGCACATCGGTAATCAAGGCAAGGGGAGCGGTATTCCTGGCAATCACCAGAGGACAGGCGATCGGCAGGGGGATCAAGATGTTGGACCCTCTCGGGGAGATTGTGAGGGAGGCCGGCAAGATAACGATAATCGAGCAGCTGGATGATGCGAGGAGCGCTGTCGAGCATGACCTGTGGATAGAGCTTATACCGGAGGTCGGCTCGAACCTTGGCTTCTCCGTACAGGCTCCGCTCAGCGAGAGCGATGTGGCAGGATATACCGGTAGGATAGTGAGAGACGGCAGATTGCCGAAGATCGTGGGGCACACCAGGTTCGGCGCTTCAAAGCACGTGGCCAGGATAATAATCGCCGCATCCAGGCGCGACCCATCGGTGAGGTCCGCGATGAACATCAAGTACAACGAAAGGAACTTGGAGGCATGCCAGAAGGCTGGGCTGAGGATGTCGTCATTCTCCCGGGAGGGGGAGCCGAAAGGCGTGTCAAGCATGGATTGGGGCACGAGCGAGGCCATAAGGAAATTCGGGTCGGTCCCTGATGCGATATGGGATGCCGGAGGGCAAGGCAAGGAGCCGATGATCAGGATACTTGGAAGGGACCCGCAGGATGTACTGGCAAAGGTCGCCAGGGTAGCCGGAGAGCTGCAGAAGTGATGACATGAAAATCGCGATGTTCACTGATTCGTACCTCCCTGCGATAGATGGGGTCGTTGTATCGCTCACGACGACCAGCAAGGAGCTGAAGAGGCGGGGGCACGAGGTGGTCGTTTTCGCCCCCGAGCCGTTGGACGGCGAGTTGGAGAATCCGCCGGACAGGGTGGTATGGCTCCCGGCCTATGGGTTCAAGCGCTATCAGGGATATCGCAGCGCCCTTTACCCCTCCGGGATCGTCTCACTGGTAAAGAAGGAGCTGCCCGACATAATACACAGCCACGGCATCAGCTTCGCAGGGGTGCAGGCGCTTCTGGCCAGCAGGAACACGGGGATACGCAACGTGCTAACCTACCACACCATGCTGTCGGAGGCGGCGGACCATTACGCGCCACCGGTGCTGCCGATAGACGTGACGGTGCGCCTTGGCTGGAAATATCAGCGCAACTTCCTGAAGCGGCCCCATGCGATCATAACCCCTACAAAGGCGATAAGGGAGGAGCTGCAGGGGCACGGGGTCGTCGCTCGCAGGTGGGAGGTCATCCCGACCGGGGTTGACTGCACCAGGTTTTCGCCGTCCGTATCGGGGAAGGAAATCAGGAGCCGACATGGGTTGGAGGGGAAGAAGGTGATCCTCACGGTCGGCCGTCTGGCGAAGGAGAAGAACCTCGAACTCCTGATGAGAGGCTTCGCCGTTCTATCGAAGGAGGAGGATCTCAGGCTCTTGATCGCGGGAACCGGACCCGCAGCCAAGGAATATGCGGACATGGCGGAACGGATGGGCATAGGTGGGAGAGTCATATTCGCCGGGTTCGTGCCGGATTCTGAGCTGGCCGCGTATTATGCCGCATCTGACGCTTTCGGGATCGCATCCAAGTTCGAAACCCAGGGGATCGTGGCGCTTGAGGCCATGGCTTCCGGAAAGCCCGTCGCCGCGATTAACTCCAGCGCGCTCGGAGAGATGGTCAAGGACGGGGTGAACGGCTACACTTTCGAAGATGAGCCCGGATCGTGCGCGGAAGCGCTCGGGAGGGCGGTCCATGATGCCGACGGGGTCTCCGGAGCAGCAAGGGGCACTGCCGAGGGGCTATCGCTGGAGAAGTGCACCGGCAACCTGATCAGGCTCTACGGGGAGATCTCTGGGAAGGCCTAGTACTTCCTGACAGCAGTCACGGTCAATTCGAAGAGGAGGGCGCGCCCCGCGAGCTCGCCGATGTAGGTCGAGGTGTTGTATATGATAGTGAACCAGCCCTGGGTCTCGTTGACCTCAAGGACGGTGAAAGAACTGCCGTTATAGTTGAGCCCCTTCTTCTGATAGGCGTCCTGCGACTTGAGGAGGTTCTCCACCTTGATGACGCCGACTCCGTTCTCGGCGGAGGCGTTCACATCGATGACCTTCTGATACCATCCGTCCCTGGGGTCATTCTCCGGATTCCCGAACGATGAGATGATCTCTCCGATGGTTGGTTGGTTCTGGAGGAACACTTTTTCGTTCTGAACATCGATGACCATAGTCTCCCACCCCCAGAAGCGTTGAGCGAACTGCAGGCCGATATATGGATTCGCGCTATACTCGCTCTGGAATTCGGAATATGTGATGTTCTGAATGATGGGCACGTCCATCACCAATGGCATCACTTCGATGTTCTCTTCGACGAGCGAATAAGCTTCTTCGATGGGTATGAGTATCTTCTTTGTCTGGTACACACTCATACCCACTACGCCCTTAACGAACGGCTGGAGGTAGTTCTCCGACAGGCCAGCCGTGAAATTCAATGGCGTGTACTCCTCTCTCGTCCTCTCCGTGAAATAGAGGGACTTCACGATGTTCTTATCGGTGCCTACCGACAGCTTGTTCGTGTCGAACACCCATCCGCCTGGGTTATCGACGAACTTGCCCACGTAATCGACATAGACGGTATCCCCGGTTTCTACAATCGGGAGAGCTTCGTTTTCGATGCTCGAGGAGGTGGCGGAGACGTAGCCCACTGCGGCGATTGCGATGAACAGCGCGGCTACCAGAATTGCAACCACCTTGCGGTTGGCAGGCGGGGACGCATTGCCACCGGCATTAGTCTTTTCTGACACTTCCTATCTCCCGGACGCCGCTTATAGGGCGGTCGTATATAAACATTTTTTCTGATAAATACTATCCTGAGGCCCCTCACCCAGTGATTTAGTTGTGTGCCCCCGCGAGTGGGTCCCCGCCCTTGAGCGCTTCCTGCAGGGGGATGGCCCTTGGCGTCCCGCCTCTCGCGGGCCGCTGACGACCGCTGTTGCGGTCAGCCGCCCGACACAGGAGGGAAAATCGCGACGTCGTCATCGGCGGCGAGTTTGGTTGCAAGCCCGCCGGAATGGGAGATGTTCTGGCCGTTGATCAATATGACTACGTCCTCCCTAAGGGCGTCATGCTCCACGAGCATGCTGAAAAGCCTTTCACCGAACATATCACGGAGCTTGAGGAGCAGCTCCCATACGGATGCGGCGCGGACCTCTGCCTCGGGTGTGCCTGCGGCTTCCCTGATGGTCGCGTGGAATGTGACTCTCATCTGAATCAGCGGACCTTCCCGTTGAGAATCCATGGCAGGGGATATTAGCCTATCCATTTGGAAATCCGACCCTCCGCTGAATAATCGTCGTTGAGAGGCGGGGCAGTACTTATTTATGGTCAATTCGAAATCCAGATGGCGTATCAGTTTGCCCCCCGAGAGAATAGAATCAGGCCAAGAGATTTCAGTGGAAGGGGGGGAGACTGCCCGGGGTACATAGATGGCCAAGAAATTCGTTCTTCCGATTGCGATTTTGGCTGGCGCCAAGATCTTCGGGTCCAAGCCGAAGGGCGGGCTCGCGAAGTTGATGCTGGTGGACCACAGCGGGAAGATACTCAGGGAGCTCTCCCTGGACAGCGGCGCGCATGTCAGCGCGGAGGGCGTTTCCTCGATGCTGTTCGGCAAGGACTTCACTGTGAAGGATGAATTCGAAGTACGTGGCTTGCGGGTCAGGATAGTCCCCGGAGAGGGGGCGTCGGCGGTGATCATCAGCGAAGGGATGATCCCTGAGACGGAATCCGCAATCGTCGAGATGATGATGCAGAACCTGAGGCATAGCCTCGGGGATGTCGCGATCGCGAGGCTCGAGGATCTCGCGAAGATGGAGATGCAGATAAAGGCTGAGAGGTCGGAAGCCGAAGCAGCCCGCCAGGCGATCGAGAGGGATAGGTCCGAATTGACGAACTCGTTGGAGCAGGTCAATGCTAGGGAGGGTTCCCTGAGCCAGAAGGACGCCCTGCTCTCGGAGAAGTACCAGTCGATTCAATCCAAGCTTGCCGACTTGGACAGGATGTTGAAGGAGATCGAGAAGCAGGAGAACTCCGTGGCCCTGAGGGAGGACGTCCTGAGCAAGGGCAAGAAGGCCTTAGAGACCATGGCCGATTCCAAGCGAGAGGACCTCAGGCTCCGGGAGGAGCATGCGACCCAAAAGGAGGCCAGGGCGAAGGAGGAGCTGAAGAAGCTCGACGAACAGGTCGTTGAGGTGAAGAAGCGGCAGAGGGACCTCGCCGAGAGGGAGAAAAGGGTCAAGCTGCTCCTGAAGAAGGAGGATGAGGTCGAGAGGAGGGAGCTTGATCTCAAGGACCTCGAGAAGAGGCTTGCTGACAAGGAGAAGGACCTCAAGAAAGGCTCCAAGGAGCTGACGAAGGAGATCCAGGAACTGGCCTCGAAGATCGATGCGAAGAGGGCTGAGCTCCATCAGGTCGAGCGCACGATAAGGGACGACAGGAAGACCTTCGAGAGGGAGACCGAAGATCTCAGGACCGAGATATCGCAGACGGAGGAGGAGCTGAAGAAGCGCGCCCAGGAGCTCAAGGAGGAGGAGGACAGGCTGGCGAAGTTGAGGGCAGATCTCACTTCCAAGCTGTCCGAGGTCGCGATCAAGGAGAAGGAGGTCGGGGCGGCATATGGATCGTTGCGGGCTGAGCGGAGGAGCTTCGAAGAGGAGAAATCGGGGTTCTCGGCCATCAAGAATCAGGCTTTCTCAGAAATCGAATCTAGCAAGGTCAGCGCAGAATCATATTTCCAGCAGAGGAGAGTCGAACTGGACAACAAGGAGGGTACGCTCCGGAACCTGCAACAGAACCTGCAGAACAGAAGCATGGAGCTGGAAGACAGGAAGAAGCGGCTCGACGCGCTCGAGGCTCAACTGAAGGCCAGGGAGACATTGAGCCAGAAAAGGGAGTGGGAGTCCCAAGCGACCCTGAGCAATTACGAGATGAGGATGCGCGAGGTCGCAGAGAAGGAAAAGGCCGTTGCGGGATATTCCAACGAGCTCAGGGAAAGAGAGAACGCGCTACTGGCTAGAGAGCAGGAAATAGCCGCTCGGGAGGCGAAGGGCGAAGCTTCCATGGCCGAAATCGAGCGGGCGAAAATGAATCTGGATGTCGAGCTCCAGAAGTTCGAAACCGACAAGAGCATCGCCCTCGCGGCAGGTGCTCCGCCCGTTGCGGACGGCACCGATAGGAGGATTGCTGAGATCGAGAGCAGGGAGAGGTGGGTTTCACAGATCTCCGCTGAGTTTGCGAAGAAGCAGAAGAGCATCAGCGAGAGGGACGCCGCTATAGGCGTCAGGAACTCGCAGCTCGACGCGAAGGAGAGGGAGATTGGATTCAAAGGCGCGGAGTTGAAACGGCTGGAGGAGCAGCTCGCGCTCCAGATGATCAGCATCGAGAAGGAGAGGGAGAATGCGCGGGAGGTCAAGGATGATCTTGAGCGGATGCGCGCATTGATCGAATCCAGAGACGGCGAGATCGCCAAGCAGGAAGCGGCGGTAAAGGGACAGGAGGACATGATGAAGCAGGCGTATCTGAGCCTGGAGGGGAAGGCCAAGGAGGTCGATGCGCTGAGCGCGCGGCTCAACGAGGACATCGGCAAAGCGGCCTCCGACAAGATGAGCGCGAGCGAGCGGCTCAAGGCCATTGAGTCCCGTGAGTCACTGTTGAAATCAGAGGCCGATTCGATACATGCGCTGGCAGGCGAGATAGAGAAGTCGACCTACGAGCTGATTGCGAGCAGGAAAGAGGTCGAGGGGATGAAGTCCCAGCTGGATTCCGAGATACAGAAAATCAAGACCAAGGAGAGCGAAATCGAGAAGCTGGTCTCGGAGATAGAAGGGCGCCAGGATGCGATATTGGTGGAGAGGCGGGAGCTTGAGAAGGCACAGGCCGCATTCTCCGCGAAGGAGGCGGAGATTGAGCGGAAGGCCAAGGAACTGGCCCAGATTCAGGCCACGCTATCGCAGATAGAAGCTACGCTCGGCAACAAGGAGAAGGAGCTCAGGACCAAAGAGGGATCCATCGAGGAAGAGGATGAATTGATTTCGAAGAAGCGGCAGGAAATGGCCGCCCAGCTCGTCGAATTCGAGAAAATGGAGCACAGCTACGACGGCAAGGTCCATGAATTGCAGAGGAAGAAGAAGGAGATAGACCAGGATTCGCAGAGATTGGAGAGCAAAGCGAAGTCCCTCGATGAGAAGGAAAAGTCGCTAAAGATCCTGGAGGATGCCCAGATGGCCCTTAGGCAGGAACTCTCCCAGAAGGAGCTGGAGCTGCTTGCAAAGTCATCGACCATCCAACCCCCTCCCCCGCAGGACTTGCAGGACCGGATCATTGAAAGCCCGCCGTCTCCGCCGGAGGCGATGGGGGATGAACCCGGAGACATCTCACCGGCTTCGAGCGATGAGGGCGGGCAAGGAGCATCTCGAGGGGCGGAGAAAGCCCCGTCCGAAAGCGCAAAGAAATCCAGGCCTCGAAAGGCAAAGAAGAAAAAGTGAGGCGGCCGGGAGGCGTCAGATCCCCTGTCCGTTGAACGAAAATGCCGGGTTTGCGCCCTGTACCTCAAGGTCCGAGCTGTTCAGGATCTGCATCTGCATCGACTTGATTTCGTTCATGATGTTCTTCGTCAATCTGATGGCATCGTCAAGCCTGAGCTCGTTTAGCGCCTTCTGAATGGTCTTGATCTCGATCACGAGCGGCGTCACGCATCTGCCCCTGCGCTTCATTTCGATTATGGCTTCCCTCAGGCACAGGATTTGGCCGCGCACCACGCCGGTGACGCTCGAGGCCAGCATCTTCTTGGACTCCTCAGCTAGCTGAGATGCATATGCCCATTTCCCCTCATGGCAGGATTTCCATGCGTTCAGCAGCGTCCTCCTCGCTTCCTCGGTGTCGGCCCCGAACTCGCTTGCCTCTGTTAGGACGTCCTCCATCCCGCGGAGCATCTTCGCATAGCTCAGGAAGGCGTCTGACCCGGCGCCTCCGATGTGCTCGTCGCCCAATTTGGCGCGGCTGTCTTCAAGCATGCCGAGCACGTCCACCTTCTCGGCCGAGCAGGGATACAAGGGGTTCTCTCGCAGGTCCTGGTACCTGTGCATTGCTGGCTCCTGTAAGTCCTCCATGTCCTGCGGGCCGGCATCATCGGCGAGCGGCTCCTGTGCCCCTTCCCCCTCTGGGCCTTCGACATCGACGAAATCTGCCCCGCAGAATTCGCATGCCCTGTCGTTCTCGCCGACGATCATGTCGCACCTTCCGCAGATGAATATCGGCTTGGAATCCTCCGCGCCGGGGATCATCGGATACATATCATCGGCGAAATCGTCTGCGGGGTCGGAAAGGGCGATCGGCAGCGAAATGGAGAGTTCCGAATAGATCCGATCGGCGATCTCCCCCACCTTCCGCCCACTATCGTCGACTATGTTGGTGCAGGGATTAGGCCTGTCCGATGCTGGGGGTCTATGGAATATGTACACGATGCATTACGTCCGCCCTGTCGATATTTAAACCATGTCGCATGGGTATCAAGAATGTAACAAATTGCGTCTTGGCGGCACGCTTCATTCGCGCTTGGCCTTCGACCGGTCCGCAAGATACATGATGACCGCAATTACGTGCGAACAGATCGCGCCCTTTGACGAGCCTTGGAGCGTCCCTCTCATGCAGGTGCAGCCGAAGGTGCCGTCGGACGCCACCCTGACCTTGTACTTCTCGTGCTCGCCCTCCACTATGAAGTATGCGGTCCTCTCCGTCTCACCGTCGTGCACCACCTTGCCCGACTCGAAGATCGCCAGCCCTTTGGCGAAAATGCGCGTATTCAGCTCGGACGGCCCGGAATCGTCGGTCACGCCTCCTCAAACATGATTTGACTATTTCAGCCATTTCACGGGCTCATCCGCCGACCAGCCTCAGGAATTCCTCCTCGCCTACCACCTTGATACCGAGCTTCTGCGCCTCTTTGAGCTTAGACCCTGGGTCATCGCCCGAGACCAGGAAGTCCGTCTTCTTGGTGAGGGTGGAGGAGATCTTGCCGCCGAGGGACTCCACCTTCTCGCCGGCCTCTGATCGGCTGTACCTCTTTAGCGTGCCGGTGAAGACGAATGTCTTCCCGTCGAGCGGCCCTTTCGAGCGGGAGACCGCGGTCATTGACAGCCCCCTTTCCCTCAATTCCGCTATCAGGGTCCTGTTGGACGGCTCTGAGAAGAAATCCACAACGCTATCGGCGATTATCTCCCCGATGCCGTCCACCTTCATCAGGTCGTCCTTGGTTGCCGACATCAGGGCGTCCATCGTATTGAGCCTCGCCGCAAGGGATTCGGCAACGGTCCCGCCCACGTGCCGGATCCCGAGCCCGTAGAGAAGGCGCTCCAGGCCGCGCTCCTTGGATGCCTCGACCTCCGATATGAGCTTCTCAGCGGATTTCTCCCCGACCCGCTCCAGCCCCATCAGCGTCCCCTTATCGAGGGCGTACAGTGCGGACATGCTGCGCACCAGCCCGCTGTCGACGAGCTGGGCTATCATCGCCTCGCCGAAGCCCTCCACGTCCATCGCATCCCTCGAGACGAAATGCCTCAGCTTCTGCTTCAGCTGGGCTGAGCAGGAGGAGCCGATGCACCTTGCGACGGCCTCGTCTTCCTCCCGGACTATCTTCGACCCGCAGACCGGGCATGCGGTGGGCATCTTGAACTCGCGCTCGCTGCCGTCGCGCTTGTCCACGATGACCTTGACGACCTCTGGGATCACGTCGCCCGCCCTCTCTACAAGGACGGTGTCGCCTATCCTGATGTCCTTCCGGCGGATCTCGTCCTCGTTGTGCAGGGTCGCCCTGGAGACGGTGATGCCCCCTATGGAGACCGGCTCGAGGTCCGCGACAGGCGTGATCGCCCCCGTCCTCCCCACCTGCAGCAGGATGTCTCGGATCTTCGACGTCCTCTGCTTGGCAGTGAATTTGTATGCGATTGCCCAGCGGGGATTCTTGGAGGTCTGCCCCAGCCGCCTCTGCTGATCGAGGGAATCGACTTTGACGACCATCCCGTCTATCTCGTACTCGAGCGCGTCCCGCTCCTTCTCCCGGGCCAGGCAGTGCTCGATCACCTTCCCGATCGCATCGAACCGCCTAATCGTCGGGTTGACCCTGAGGCCTGACCGCCTCATCTCCTCGAGGCACTCCCAATGGGTCTTGAAGTCGCCGTCCATGTAGCTCAGCGTGTAGAAGAAGGCGTCCAGCTTGCGAGACGCGACGACCGACGGGTCCAGCTGCCTTATTGACCCGGCGGCCGCGTTCCGCGGGTTCGCGAACGGCTGCTCCCCGGCCTCCTCGCGCTCCTCATTCAGGCGTTTGAAGCTGGCGATCGGCATGTAGACCTCGCCCCTGATCTCGGAGTTCGTGAGGAGGGAGGACTTCCCGAGCTTCAGCGGTATGCTGCGAATGGTCCTGATGTTGCTCGTGACGTCCTCCCCCGTGGTCCCGTCCCCGCGGGTGCCTCCCCTCACCAGCAGGCCGTTCTCGAAGAGGAGCGCTATCCCGAGCCCGTCGATCTTCGGCTCCACGACGTATTGGACGGGTTCGTCGCCCAGCCATTTCCTGACGCGCGAATCGAACTCGGCGAGGTCGTCCGGGGAATAGCTGTTGTCGAGGCTCAGCATAGGCACCTTGTGCTCGACCACGGGGAACCCTCTCACCGGCTTCCCGGAGACCCGCTGGGTTGGGGAGTCCGGAGAGACGAGCTCCGGGTGCTGCGCCTCCAGAGATTTCAGCTCGGAAAACAGCTGGTCGTACTCGAAATCGGAGATCTCGGGGTTGTCCTCGGCGTAGTATTTCGAATCGTGATGGTTGATGAGCTCGACAAGCTCCAGTATGCGCTTCCTGGCATCGCCTTTCGCATCTGTCAAGACAGACCCCATTCCTTCAATAGACTGCTCAGAGGCATCGCGTTGATGATGTCCGATTTGCTTGCCCAGCCTCGCCTCGCCGTCGCGACGCCGTACCTGACGAGCTCCATCTGTTCCGGCGAGTGCGCATCCGAGTCGATCGATATCTTCGCCCCGATCTCGATCGAGCGCCTGACATTCACATCGCTCAGGTCAAGCCTGTCTGGGAAGGAGTTTATCTCGAGGGCTATGCCGGCGTCCTTCGCGGACTCGACGACCTTCTCGAAGTCGAATGTGTAAGGCACCCTCTGGCCTATCAGCCTTCCTGTTGGATGGGCGAAAACCTTGACCTTCTCGTCGCCTAATCCCGCGAGTATCCTGCCGGTCATGGCCTTCTCATCCATCTTGAACTTGGAGTGCACGGACATCACTGCGAAGTCCAGCTCATCCAGCACATTGCGTGGGAAGTCCAGCGATCCGTCCCCGAGGACGTCCACCTCGGAGCCTGCGAACAGCCATGGCGGACCGAGCCTTTCTCTGATGTTCTTCACCTCTTTGATCTGCTCCAGCAGCCTGCCCTCCGAGAGGCCCGACGCGATCTTGAGGGACTGGGAGTGGTCTGTTATCGCGACGTATTCGTAGCCCATCTTTTTTGCCTCTCTCCAGACCTCCTCGATGGTCCCCGAGGCGTCGCTCCATTCCGTGTGGCAGTGGAGGTCCCCCTTGAGCTCATCGTAGCCTATCAGCTCTGGCAGGGAGTTCCGCGCGGCGGCCTCTATCTCCCCCCGGTCTTCCCTGAGCTCCGGCGGGATGAACTGCAGCCCGAGCTTGTTGTAGACCTCCCCCTCATCCATGGCCGCGATCTCTTTCCCGGAGTCCCTCTCGAAGAGCCCGTATTCGCTGATCTTCATGCCTTTGGAAATGGCGAGCTTCCTGATCTCGACGTTGTGCTCCTTCGAGCCCGTGAAATATTGCAGGGCGGCGCCCCAGCTCCCCGCGGGGACGACGCGCAGGTCCACCTGTATCCCGGTTTTCAATCTGACGCTGGACTTCGTTTCGCCCTTCGCCACCGTCTCTTCCACGCCGTCCATCGAGACGAAGGTGTCCATGACCGCCACCGGCTCTCCGGACGCGACGAGGATGTCTATGTCGCCTATCGTCTCCTTCATCCTGCGGAGGCTGCCGGCCATGCTTATCTTGATGTCTGGATGACGCTCCCTGATGCGGCCGATTATCGCCGTCGATGTCTCATAGGCGGAGCCTATAAGCGCCCTTCCTCCGCGGCTCTCGACGACCCTTATCCCCTGAAGTATCCGCTCCTCGGTCTTCGCCCCGAACCCTTTCAGGCCCTGCAGCCTGTGGTCGAAAATCGCCTTCTTGAGATCGTCCACGCTCTTGATGCCCAGCTCTTTGAAGAGCAGCATCGCCTTCTTCGGGCCGATGTCCGGCACCGCAAGCAGGTCGAGCAGCCCCGGAGGCGTCTCCGCCCTGAGCTTCTCCATGTAGGAAAGCTTCCCGGTCGTGACGAGCTCTGTTATCTTGTCGGCGATCGCCTCCCCGACCCCTGGGATGTCGCGGAGAGTGCCTGCGCTGTGGAATTCCGATATGTTCCTGTCGAGCGACTCGATCGCGCTCGCCGCGCGGCGATATGCCTGGGGTTTGAAGGCGACCCCCTGCAGCTCGAGGTAGTCCGCTATCTCGTAAAGGACCCTAGCGACCTCGCTATTCTCCAATCTTCTCCCTTGCGGGTGTAGGTACCAGCGCCCTCAAAAGTCTTCGCATTTCATGTCGCGTTCGGCAATCACTTGCACGATTCCAGCAGGAGCTCGGAGACGTCCATCACACGGAGCTTCACCCCTAGGGCCGAGACGGCCTCCTTGAGGTTCTGCTCGCAGAACGGGCATGCTGAAAGCAGTATCTCCGCGCCTGTCTGGAGAGCCTCCTCCACCCTCCGCTTCGCAATCTCGAGCGACACAGAGGGGTTTGCCGTCTTGACCCCGGCCCCGGCGCCGCAGCACCTCGCAAGCTCCCTGCTGTTCTTCATCTCGATGAAATCGACCCCGGGAATCGATCTGATGATATCCCTCGGGGGATCGTAGAGCTTCGAGTGCCTTCCGAGGTGGCATGGGTCATGGTATGTGACCTTCGCCCTGATCTCCTTCGGCTTCAGTTTCCCGGATTCTATCAGGTTCGCGAGCAATTGGACCGAGTGCACGACCTCGGGATGCTTTCCCTCCCATCGGTAATCCTGGCTAATCGTCTTGAAGCAGCCGGCGCAGGAGGTGACGACCCGGTCGAACTGCGATATCCTCTTCGCGTTTTCGCCTGAGAGCGCTTCGAAAAGCTTCACGTCGCCTATCCTCAGGGCCGTTGAGCCGCAGCAGAGCTCGTCCTGCCCCAGCACCGTGAAGTCCTCCCCCGCCATCGCCATCAGCTTCGAGACCGCTATCGGCACTGCCGTAATCTCAGGGGCGAGAGGGAAGGTGCACCCTGCGAAATACAGTGTCCGGGAGGATCCCTTCTTCCCGGCCTTGGCCTGCCTTACCCAGCGCTCCCTGGCCGACTTCGGCTGCATCCAAGGGTTGCCGTAGTTGCGCAGGCTGGCCAGTAGGGGCTCGTGTTCCGGCAGAGGTCCGACCCCTATTGAGAAGAGATGCTGGCGCATTTTCTCGTAGACCTCGGCGTTCGGGATGCGCGCGCCGCAGTTCTCCTCGTCGAGGCGGCACAGCAGACATGAGTAGAGAGCCCGGGCCAGCCTCGCATCCGGCTCGATGACCCCGTTGAGGTATGCCCGGATGATCAGATTCCTTCCCCGGGCGGACAGCTGCTCCTCCAGCATCGTCCCGTATATCGGGCAGCCGTCCTTGCAGCAGCCGCAGCGGCATCTGCAGCAGGCTTCGATTGCGTCTATGTACTTCGAGTCGATCATCCGATCACATTTCCGGCCGGTCGATCATACTTTGGAAATCGATACGTGGCTATAGTGGTCATAGACCGCCTTTGATATCTTGCCGATCACGTCGGACGCGACGACATCGTCCCCCTGATTGAGCCTCCGGGTGAAGCAGGCAATAACGAAATGGGATTTCGGGTTGATGTAGACAACGCCGGCGTCGTTGCTCGTTCCGGCCAATGAGCCTCCCTTCCCCGACACCGGGACGTCGCTCGGAAGGTGAAGGGATATCGAGTTCTGGTCCTGCCTTAGAAGCATTATCCCGAGCATCTGCTGGCAGGCATTCGGTGAGGCCGCCTCGCCGTGGAATATCTTCTCCAACAGCGCACCGATCTCCCGAGGAGAGCCTTGGTTGTCCACGGCCTCGTCGAATGTCCTCTTCTGCTGGAAGCGCTTGCCCTCCCTCCTGCCGTACATCGCCTCGAACCTTGTCCTCAGCTCCTCTATCGGGAGGTTCTTGGTGTGCTGGGATTCCACGGATGCCATCGTGCGGGTCTTCTCCATCTGCGACCTGTTCTTCCACGATTGCACGAACTCGGGCATGTTGAGGTCCTCGAACTCCTCCCCCATCAGAAGCGACAGGAGCTGATACTCCCGGTTCGGAATGTAGATGTTCGTCCTGGTGAAACCCAGGTCCCTCAGCGCCATATTGACGGACTGCACCCCGATCTTCTTCCAAAGGAGGTCGGTCGCTGTGTTGTCCGATATTGTCATCATGAGGACGAGCAGGTCCTTGACGGACAGCGTGACCCCCGGCGAAAGGTACTGGAGTATGCCGGGGCCGACCGCCTTGAGGTTGTCCGCCAGCTCAATCTGGTCATCAAGGGAGAGCATCTCCTTCTCCGCCTGCCTGAAGACCTCGACCATCACGGCGATCTGGAAAACGGTGCCGAGCGGGAACACCTTGTCCGCCTCGACCGATATCTCCTCCCCGCGCTCTATGTGCCGGATGTAGACGCCCATGCTGCCTGGCACCTCTTTGACGAGTGCCAGTATCTGTTGCTTGAGGCCGGTCTGCTCATCCTTGCCCTTCTTTGCTGGCATAGAGTTCTCTCCGTCATAACGCCATAGAGCACAATAGCGCCCGGCTGCATTCTATCGCTATCTGGTGACTTTGGAACCGGGCCTCTTGCCAAAGCGCTGTTCGTCATATCGGAAGGGATTTATAAGGAAGTTTCGTCGGGACTCAAAGGATTGCTTTCATATTACTGGCGGCCGAGCAAGCATATTATACTGGTCTTCGATTGGACATATCGATTCCGATGTCTCGTGGCGGCAAGATTCCATTCAAGGCGGTGATGTTCGACCTGGATGGGACACTGATAATCTCCGCTATCGATTTCATGCGGTTCCGCGCAAGGCTCATGGAGTACATCGAGGCCAAGGGGGCCGACATGGATGGCTACAGCATGGAGGACACTTCGGTATCCCTCATCTCAAAGTTCACCAAGGAGATGGAGCGGAAGGGCGCTGAAAGTAGGACGATCGACGCATATCTGGACGAGATAGATGCTTTCATCGACGAGATAGAGCTGGACAACATCATGGAGACGATGCCTGCCCCTGGTGCTGAAGCTTTGCTGCGGCGGCTCAAGCGGGGCGGCGTGAAGATCGGGGTGTTGACGAGAGGGAGCCCGACATATGCCCGGAAGGCCCTGCACATATCAGGCCTCGAAGGATACATAGATGAGATTGTCGCCAGAGACAGGGGTTCTGGGATACCTCCGAAGCCGGATCCGGAGTCGGCATTCGCTTTGGCCAAGAAGCTGAATGTCAGAGCCGAGGAATCCATTATGGTTGGGGATTTCTCCATAGACTTCATGTGCGCCAGGGACTCGGGAATCAGGTTCTACGGGATCGCGTCCGACGAGGAGTCGAGGAAGAGCCTGATGGAATGCGGGTGCGAGGACATCTCGTCCGACCTTGATGAATTCCGGAAGAAGGTCGGTCTGAGCTGAGGGGGTCAGGTGCCGCATCTTTCGCTAGATGCCAGGTGCGGGGTGTGCCCTGATGGCTCAGCATCATCGATCGCGAATTGAGAGGAGGACATCACCTGGAAATCCCTTTCCATATAGGCCTGCTCGTGCTCATCGAGCGTCCTCATATCGAAAGGCATTATCAGAATGGCTCCTGATGTGACGAACAGGTCCCTGAGCTGGTTGACGAATTGCAGCATGAGGTTGAATGTGTTCAGCGAAACCAGATATTCGAGCCCGTCGATCAACACCACCGCGCGGTTGTTTGACTGATCCACGAACTTCTTTATCTCCCCCATCAGGAGCCCGATTGCAGTGGGATTCATGCGGTCCTTTCCGGGGAGGTTAGTCAGCCAAATTACCCTTGCTGGCTTGAGCGGCGACCCATGCAACAGCTGTTGTGGCGGGTCTCTTGATATTATGAGGAGCCTGGCGCCCTCGGAGACATATTTCTCGCATACCTCCAGGCTTTCCTTGGGTCGGCGCTCCTCGACGAGATATGCGCTGCCCATCATCGACTCATCGCTGGCACCATTGGCAGCATCAGATGAACTGGGCGACGGCATAAGAGCATCCCATCCTGTACGAACCATCCTCATGCCGATATTTAACCCTGCTTTGAATGTCGTCTTTTTCAATAGAACTGATTCAGCATGGGATTGGAAATATGAAAAATTAGGTTTGGGGTCGCGCGTCGACTCGACGCGCGGCTCCTTTGGGTTTTGGTCTACATTATCCAATACTCGATCAACGGGGCGGCCTCTTTCCATAGCCAGGTCATACCCGCCTCCGAGTAGTACTGGACTATCGGCCAGAAAGGCCCGACTATCACCAGGTCGCCGGTGCCCTTGTCGATGAGCGATGTCCCTGGGTAGCATCCCAGCGGATGGATCGTCGCGTTGCCCCACTTCTCCAGTATGCTCAACCAGTCGTAGTAGCCAGAGGCTTCGCGGCTGCCCTGTTGGGTCTCGTCGCCGGCGAGCGGGTACTGCATTATGCCCGACACAACGGTCCTCGGCTTCTCCATGATGAGGCTTTCTCCGACCTCAAGGGACAGGACGTTCGGGCTCTGGTCGGCCAGTATGTCTATACCCCAAGCGGTGCCCGCCGGATCCCAGACCCTGAAGGTCATTCCGTTGTTCGCCCAGAGATCCATCTCGGAATTGTTGTTGAGCCCTCCCAGCGATGCGGCATAGTCGATCCTTATCTGCTCCCATCTCCAGACAGCCGCGTCGGCAGGCACGTTCGGATCCTGAGACTTCTGAGCTCGGAACCCGTAGATGACACCGGCGTCCAAATTGATGTCGGCGCTCTTGTTGTCCATGCTGCCGCTCATGTGGAAGTCGTCGTAGTACGGCTCAAAGGGCACTATTCCGTTCGGCGTGCCGTTCGGGTAGTTCCACCCGTTGGTCACTCCGCCCCAGTAGAGCCATCTCGCAAGCAGCGTGTCCTCGCCGTACCCGATGCGCCATATGTGCATAGCGACTTTCCCGCCGCCTACGTCCCAGAGCCTGTAGTATCCGTTCGAAACCGAGCCGAACAGCCCTTGCTGCCATGAATACGTGTCGTCGCAGGACCTGATGTCGAGCCTCCCAGCCTTTGCACCGCTGCCGCCCTCGTTCACCATGAAGGTGTTGTCCCAGTAGTTCCTGACGGTGTTGTTATTATTCGAACCGGAGTGGGCCCACCAATTGGCCACGTTCGCAGTCGCTTTCGGCAGGTTGATGAGCTGCCATGCGGCGTCCCTGTCCATCGTTATGTTGATGTCCTGGAGCGTCTCCCAGCCATCGTATGCGCTGCTTCCCTGGTTGTACATCGTGAAGGGCGGGTCGACGAAGAAGAAGCTCTGGTCGGCTGGGCTCCAAGTCCAGCTCACATCGAAACCGTAATCCTTGGGTGGCGTCGGCGGCTTGTTCTGCAGGTTGTAGAGGTAGAACTCGTCCTCGTTCAGGTAGTGGTAGTCCCAGGTGAACGAGAAGTTGCCGCCCGACCCGGTGTTCCATCTCGGGAAGAATGTCGGGTCAACCATGCTTATATCGGTGATGTTCCTCGCTGTGACATTCATCCTGTAGGTGGTGTCGACATTGGAATACAATACGTTGGCGGTCGACGTGAACAGATGGTAGGCGGGAGCCTCGTACCTGAACGGATCGTCGCCCCATATCCCTCTGTATGCAGGGTTCCAGTAGTTCTTATACAAATTCGCGCCGAAGTCCACGCCCAGCGTCAGCTGCATGAAGTCGTAGATCCGTATCTCAACTGTCCTGTTGGCAACCGTGGCGAACTCTGAGCCGTTGATGGACGGGTCTCCCTGTATTATCGCGGTTATGTTGTACGAGTCTTCGTCTGCGCATGAGACCGCGAAGGAGGCCGTTCCAGCAATTAGGAGCAATCCGGTATTGGGCAGGCCGGTCCAGCTGCCCGTGCCATTGACCGACACGTCGACCGTATAAGCGCCCGATACCTTCTTGCCCGCCCCATCGACCGCTGTGACGGTGAGCGTCGCCGACTCGCCTGGGAACAGCGAGTGCCTCGACAGGCTGACTGACAGTGCGACTACGGTGTTGGCGCCGATCGTTATCCTTCCGGTCATGTTCGGGCTCCAGTCTCCCGCCGAGTCGTTGACCTTCAGTGTGACGACATATATGCCTTGCACCGCCCATGAGTGCGTCACGTTCTTACTGTAACCCATTGCCCCGTCGCCGAAGTCCCAGGTATAGTTGACTACGGTCCTGGAACCGTTGAAGGAGAAGGATTTCTCTCCGGTCAGGCTGACGACCTGTCCCACCGATGCGACGTCAGGCATGACGATCTTTGCGCACAGGTCAGTCTGTATGCCGATGGTCTTGCTGATCTTGTTAGATACAGCGCTTCCGTTGTCGACCACGGTCAAATTGACCTTGTAGTTCTTCATGGAAGTATATTGGTGGGTCACAACAGGCGTTGTGCTCACGTTCGTACTACCATCGCCGAACTCCCACTGATAGGAGACTACGGATCCGTCAGCGTCGGAGGATGCGCTAGCGTTCATCGTTGCCACAGTCTGTACATTACCTATCGGGTTGACAAAGGTGAAACTGGCCGTCGGAGGCAGGTTCGCAAGCACACGGATCATCGCGGTGTCGTTTGCTTGGTGTCCATCGTTGTCCACGACTCTCAAGGTGACATTGAAATAGCCCTCGGTCGTCCATGAATGCGAGGTCGTCGGCGCGGCCGTATGCGCTATTCCTGAGCCGTCATCGAAGTCCCAGTAATAATCAGTAATGCTGCCGTCAAGGTCGTAGCTCCCCGATATCAAGGCTGTCGGTGAGTTGGTTGAGAACAGAGGCGGTATGGAGAGCGCCGCTATCGGGGAGAGTTCCGTCGCCGTATTCACGATGAACTCGATGTACGGGACGCCCCTTGGCAGAAGCCCTCCGATCCTGGTGCGGTTCTCTCGAATCTCACGAGCCGCATTAGTCGTTTCGCTCCATGCATTGGCATCGAACGGACCCTTGAACTCGATTGTCCTGTTGACTTTATTTATAGTCAGTACAGAGGGAACCTCTCCCGGAACCGGCTCGATCCAGAGCGGATCGGCATGGCCGGTGACGGTGTCGTTGTAGACGCCCGATCCGGCATGCTTGTAGCCTATTATGTTGCTTGTACTAGGCCACTTTATCGACAGCGTGTCCTTCGGGCCCAGGTTCCACGCATTCGGGGTATAGTCGTATGCGGTGACTTCGCCATAGAAAGCGTTCGCCACAAGGTAGTTCCAATAGCCAGGTGTGGCGGCCCACGGGTTCATTTCAGAGCTGTAGTTGTAGTATACGCCGTCCACTAGCTTTGAATATGTCCCTGCCGCTGCATCCGCAAGCATTGATTCGAATACCCAGCAGGACTCGTTACCCCTCGTGCTCGTTTTTGCGGCCATGCCATATTGCATCACCGTTTCGAGGTTGAAATCGGACCATAGCGGACCGATGTCAGCAGTGAAATGCGTTTTCTCTGGCCATCCCTCGAACCCAGTGAGGAATGTGTTCAGCCACCACCTGCCCAGGATGCTCTCCATGCCCCAGGACAGATAGTCTTTGATCGTTATGACGATCTCTTCCCCGATCTTACTGATATCGTATTCCTCGAACAGCGCATTTCCATCCGCTTCATAGGCTGGCAGTATCTTATAGCGGGCATTCATCTCATTCAGTAGCCAAGCGGACCAGATGCCAGTAAAGGTCTTGAACTTCTGAATCTTCCAAGTGTCGAAGTCCCTGAAATCCGAGTCGGTCATGTTCAGTATCATCTTTGCTGCTACCTTGTCCATTTTGACGGTCCCGTTCAGATCGTAATACCAGCTGTCGTACCATATGGGGATTTGTCCGCCGTAGAAAGGCCAGTGAGTGGTCCTATACACCACCGTGCTTTCATTCATATAGTCTGAATACCAATCGATGCGTATGTTGCCGCCCCTGACCCGGGGATCCGGATTCGTCACAGGGAGATAGACTGGATTCTCAGTCGTGTTTGCCTTCGATATGTTCTTTGCGGTGACATTCATCCTGAAGTCGGTGTAGATCCAGTCCGCACCCTTCGGTGATGCTGCCAACCAGACATAAGAAACTGGATAGGTTGCCGAAAGGACTTTTTCGGCGTAACGGTCTTTCCACATATCCATATCAAGCGGCACATTGAACATGTCGTAAATCTTCGTTGATGTCTCAGATTGAGGTAGATGCGTGATTACTTCGATTGGAGCATTTGTTGAGGCTACCTTGCCCGAGTAGGTGCCGGTGCAGGTCAGGTTGCCCGTCGCATTCACAGGGCCTGCAGTGAAGTTCGTCGTTGCGCCTGTGGTATCGGATATTGCACCAATCGTATCGTTATCCAAATCCCAAGCAAAGGTGGCATCCGCCAGAATACCGTTGGTCAGGAACGCTTCGGCGGTGAACTGTTGCTCCTTGTTCTTAAGTATCAACATCGAAGGAGGCGATATGGAGATATAATCCAGTTCGGCGATGGTTATGGTCACCGGGATTGTCTTGTTCAACCAGAAGTCTATACGGGTGTCGGGGTTTCGATATTTGAAGGACCAGTTGATCTTAGAGGTCCCTTCCCTCATTGAGTTAAGCTGCCAATATCGAGCAGTGTCCTTTCTGCCAGATTCTATGTCTCCGAGATCGTCTTCGCCAGCCTGCCATGTGACGGTGATGGCACATGCCACCGAATCCGATAAGTTCCTTGCAGAAGGATCGGTGATCGCGAGGTCCGTGTTGTTCAGGAAATAAACATTGGCATACATTCTGACCTGCGAGCCGTTAGGCATCGAAATCGATGTCGGCGTTATCGTGACTTTCAGACCGGGCTTCTCCGCAGCCACATTCAGCATCATGACGGCAAAAGCTGTCCCGATCAGCGCGATAACCACGACGATTGCGATAATCGCAATCAACGGGCTCTTCTTCTTTGCCTCAACAGGAGGCTTTGCTTTCGGTGCCTTTGTGTCAGCAGTAGTCTTCGTGTCTTTTGGCGCGATCTCTACTTGTTCTTGAGTCATAGTTCTAACCTCTTACGAACCCCATAACCCTGGATTGAATGTCATGACGTCAGTCATGATTGGAAGTTCATAATCGCATGTGCCGTATATATGGGTTATGGGGGCGCGATTCCATAGTGGGGGGGCGGGGGACCGTAGGAACTGCGTTCCACCCCCGGATGATTGGCTGTCCGAGCAATCGTGAGATCGAGCATGTCACCGTGATGAACCCCCGGCATAGCCTCGCTTCTGAGCGACACTCGAATCACGGGCGAAGACCTGCGATACCGTCAAGCCCTGGGGGCAAGACCGTAAATATACCGGCGAAACCATTCGTGCATTAGACGAGGTAGTCTGATTTGAGGAGCAGGATGAAAGTCCTCGCAAGCGAGGAGCTGTCCGAGATATCCGATGCCTCAATGAGAATCCTGTCCGAGACCGGGATCGTGATCGGCAGCGAGACCGCGCTCGGGGCGCTCGCCAAAATCGGTGCGAGAATCGACAGCAATTCGAACAAGGCATTCATACCGGCCGAGGTCGTCAAAGGCGCCATCGATTCTGCTCCAAAGCGCATAACACTTTGTTCGCGCGACGGCAAACGCGACGTCAAGCTATTCGACCGGGACACCCCGGCGCTGGCGACGGATGGCATCGGCGTGAAGCTGCTCGAACAAAAAACTAACTCTCACAGGAGAAGCACGTCGCGGGATCTGTTCAGACTGGCCATCCTTGCTGATTACTTGAACGAGGTCGACATCTTCTGGCCGATGGTGGTCGCCGCAGATGTCTCGGAATCCGAGCATACTGTGAAGGAATTCGCAATCAGCGTGCTTGGGACGTCCAAGCACGTGCAACATGAGGCGGGCGGCAGGCTTGAGGCGCGATCGGAGATCGAGATCGCGCAGGTGGTCGCCGGAGGGAAAGAGAATCTCAGGAAGCGCCCTCCATTCTCAGCTGTGCAGTGCCCCGTGAGCCCGCTCAAGCTCGAGAGGGATTCCGCTGAGGCTGCGGTCGAGTTCTCGCGCTCCGGGATCCCCGTCGCCGGCATGTCGATAACGCAGATGGGGTCGACCGTGCCTGCGACTCTGGCGGCGACATTGGCAGTCGCGAATGCCGAGATACTCAGCGCGCTCGTGTTGAGTCAGGCGGCTATGAAAGAATCGCCCTTCATCTATGCCATCTCCTCCGCGCCGATAGACATCCGGAGCAGCGGGGAGTTCCTTGCTGGCTCCCCTGAGCTGGCACTGATATCCGCCGCAGGCGCCCAGCTGGCTGAATCTTATGGTCTGCCGTCGCTCGTGGCCGGCATGACGACTGATGCGAGATATCCGTCACAGCAGGCCTCGTTTGAGAAGCTGCAGACCGGCCTGATCCCCGCGCTCGCAGGCGCGAGCATTGTGAGCGGGATCGGCGGGCTCGACACCGACAACGTGATTTCCTTTGAACAGATGGTGATCGACAGCGACATATGGTCCGACATCCGCAGGATCGTCAGAGGCATCGAAATCGATGCCGACAAGATCCAATTGAGAACGATAATGGAAAAGGGGGCCGGAGCGGACTTCAAAGACGATATAGACACCCTGAAGACTTTCAACAAGGAGGTTTGGCTGCCTCGGCTCCCGCTCAGGCACAGCTATTCCGCCTGGAAGGCGTCGGGCGGCAAGACCGTCGAGGAGATGGCGGGGGAGGTCGTCAAGGAGGTGCTGGAGAAGCACAGCCCTCCGGCCGTGGACAAGGATATTGAGCGCGACATCATGGTCATATATAAGAAGTACCAGAAAGAACTCCAGGGGGAGCGGCTCTGATTTCTGCGGGTGTGAACCGATGAAGGTCAACATCTACGTCGACGGGGAGAAGGTGATCGCGGAGAGCGGGCACAGCCTGCTTGAGGCGGTCAGGGGCGCAGGGGTGAGATTGACATCGCCCTGCGGCGGCAAGGGCACTTGCGGCAAATGCCTCGTGAAGCTGGACCCCGCCGACGAGGCTGGCCGTCCGACCGAAGCGGAGTCATCGCTGATAGAACCGGAGGACCTGGCGCAAGGTTACAGGCTCGCGTGCCAGATATTCCCGGGAAAGGAGATCAGGGTGGAGATACCCGAAGAGAGCAGGGAGGTCACTCTCGAGCTGCTGTTGAAGCATGCGACCATCAAGGCGATAGAGGAGCCGGCGCTCAAGGCTCAGACCCGTGAGCTCGACGCCTCCGAGAGGCCCGCGGGGTTTTCATCCACCAGGGGGACTGTCTGGTACGACGGAGGAAGGGTCGCCGCCGTGACCCCGGAGGGCGAGAAGAGGATCGGCATCGCTCTGGACATAGGATCGACGACGATGGTGGCGTACGTCTTCGACATAGCGGAGCAGAGAATCGTCTCAGCGGAGGCGATGACCAACCCGCAGAGGCCGTACGGCGAGGACATAATGACGAGGATCGACCTTGCGATGAGGGGGGCGGACAAGAAGAGGCTGCTAGAGAAGGTGCTGCGGAACGGAGTCTCCGATCTGATCGCATCCCTGACCTCGAGATGCGGCTACTCCCCGGGCGAGGTGCTGAGGATTGTGTTCGTCGGAAACACTGCGATGCATCACTTCTTCCTCGGCCTGGATGTCACCAGGCTCGGCAAGGTCCCCTTCCAGCCTGAGAGAAAGGATTCAATAGAGGTCATGGGGTCCGACATCGGCCTGAAGGGGCTAGAGAACTCGCGGGTCAGCGCGCCTCCGCTCATCGCCGGATATGTCGGCGCGGACCTTGTGGGCGTGCTCCTCGCAACGGACCTCGGAGGCATGAAGGCGCCGACTGCTGCGATAGACATAGGGACCAACGCAGAAATCGCGCTCTCGATAGGAGGGAAGATAGTGAGCTGCTCTGCGGCCGCGGGTCCGGCCTTCGAAGGGGGCAACATCTCGCACGGGATGAGGGCGACCGAAGGGGCGATATCCAAGATGTGGTCGGAGGGCGGGGAGCTCCGATACGAAACGATCGGGAACGCCGAGGCGATCGGCCTTTGCGGGTCTGGCCTCATCGATTTCGTCTCAGAGGGGCTGAGAATCGGGCTCGTCGACTCAGCAGGCACGTTCGTCGTGGAGAACTGCGGAGAGAGGTTGATGGGCAAGCACGGCAACGCGAGATACCTGGTTCACAGCAACGGAAGGCGCGAAGTGTCCGTGTCCCAGGGGGACATAAGGCAGCTTCAGCTCGGCAAGGCGGCCATACACTCGGGGCTGGAGATAATGATGGACAAGATGAAGCTGAAGGCCCTTGACAAGCTACTGCTGGCAGGGGCTTTCGGCGCGAACATGTCGATAAGGAACGGCAGGTTCATCGGCATGTTCCCGGAGATACCGTTGAACAGGATCGTGCCCGTCGGGAACGCGGCCGGGACTGGCGCAATACAGTTGCTCACCGACAAGCGTGCAAGGGAAGGCGTGGAGGATATCGTAAGGAGGACCGCGCATGTGGAACTCTCCTCGGAGAAGGACTTCCAGAAGAGGTTCATAGCGGCACTGGACTTCCCGCATCAGGACATAACGAAATACCCGGAGTCCGCGAAGTCCGTAAAAATAATGGTCAAGAGGAGGAAGTGAATCCTCCTCGGGTTTTCATATCAGGCGACTTTCTTCGGCGCCTCGGGCGCGGGGAAGTTCGCCTTGCAGTATCGAACGTAGTTCATTCCGTACTTGTCTTCGCCCCACATGAGCCCTGTCGATTTCACCGCGAACTGTATGTCCTTATCCATCGGGTTCCCGATGAATGAAGTGAGCCCCTGGCCGACGCACAGCAATAGGAACGCGGCGTTCAGCCTCGGCCTCTCGGGCATGCCGAACGAGATGTTGCTCAGGCCGATCGACGTATTCAGTTTCAGAGTGTTCCTTATGTAGCCGATCGTGTCGAGCGACGCTTTCCCGCCTTCCGGGCTGGTGGCACATGCGAGCGCCAGCGGGTCTATAAGGAGCTGGTCGTCCTGGATGCCCATCTTGTTGGCCCTTTCCTTGATCATCTTGGCGATATCCATCCTCCTCGCGGCCTGGGCGGGTATGCCTGCGTCGTCGAGCGCGAGCCCTAGGACGGGGACGTTGTACTCCTTCGCGAGCGGCAGTATGGCCGCCAGCCTCTTCTCTTCGCCGGTCGTAGAGTTGATCATGGGCCTGCCCTTGACGACCTTCAGCCCGGCCTCGATGACCGCCGGGTTGGAGCTGTCGAGGGACAGAGGGACATCGACAACTTCTTGAACCGCCTGTATGGCAGTGATCATGTTCGACTTCTCGTGCTCGTCCTCGCCCGGGACGCCGACATTGACATCAAGGCAGTCCGCGCCTGCGGCCACCTGGTTCTTCGCCTCGTTCTGTATGTATGCGAAGTCCTTGGCCTTGATCGCCTCCATCAGCTTCTTCCGGTTGGTCGGGTTTATCCTCTCCCCGATCAGGATCGGCCTCTTCGTCGCTCCGACAAGCACTGTCTTCTTGCTTCCTACTAGTTTCACTATAGGGAAATCCGTTGACAAACTTTCACCCCCCTGCGGTGTGTGAAAAGGGACACAACGCAAGAGGGTAATAATGGCTTCGGGCTTCGAAAAGCGGGGGGGATTATCGCGCGCCCAGGACCCTATGAAAATATTTCAAAATGTATATGAAGATTATTCGAATCCCACTGCGCTGGAAGCGGGCGGAGCCCCTGGGCGAAAGGGGGAGGGGGGTGGCAGTAATTTTATCTACCAGTTGGTGTTTGTCCATATCACCGGATTGGACTTCCGATAAGCTATCCGGCAAGTTGGCCATCTCGATGGAGACCTGCCGAGAAATGCCGGGCATCGCGCTGATGCTCGTTTCGGGTAGATCTCCGAGCTGTAGTATATCCGGCAACAACCCGGGAGGAGGATGACAAGAATGAGCAAAGACGACGTGATTGAGAGACTGAAGAATGCTGTAATCAATTATGAGGTCGACTGTGTGGCTGACATCGCACATGAGGTCCTCGAGAAGGGGGTCGATCCGCTGCAGGCGATTGACAAGGGCCTTGCAGAGGGGATCAAGACAGTCGGAAAGAAGTTCGGCGACGGCGAGATATTCCTCCCCGAGCTGATCATGGGCGCAGAGACCATGAAGGCCGCCATGGCCATTCTGGAGCCGGCGCTCCCGTCTGGTGGAAAGGGAAGGACGACGGCGGGCAAAGTCGTGATCGGCACCGTGCTCGATGACATTCACGAGATCGGCAAGAACCTGGTCGCAACGCTTCTCTCCTCGAACGGATTCGAGATCGTTGACCTGGGCGTGAACGTCCCGAACGAGGTTTTCATCACGAAGGTCAAGGAAGCAAAGCCTGACATCGTCGCACTGTCCGCGCTGATGACGACGACCATGCCTCACATGGCGGAAGTCGTGAAGCAGCTGTCCAAGGACAAGAAAGTCAAGACGATGATCGGCGGCGCGCCCGTGACGGATGATTTCGCGAAGAAGATCGGCGCAAACGGCTACAGCGGCGACGCTTCCGGCGCAGTCGGCGTTGCGAAGAAGCTGAAGGGCTAAAACTATAACGAGTCTGCCGGGCCGCTTTTACGGCTCGGCGACACTATATGATCTGTTTTATGTGGAGAAGTCCAGCTCCGAGGGGGTTCGACCTTATCGGATGATCCTTGCCCCATTGCCTGGCCTCGCGATGAAGTATTCCGATTTCACCCCGGCCCCTTCGAAGCCTTCGACTATGGCCTTCCCTATGTCATCGTGTCCGTCGAGCGCAAGAGAGAAGACCGCGGGGCCGGAGCCGCTTATCGAGAAGCTCAGCGCGCCAGCTCCCAGTGCCCGCTTCCGCGCCTCATCGAAGCCTTTTATCAGGCCCTTCCTAGCAGGGACCGCGATATCATCCATTATGCACGAGGCTATCATCTCGACATCCCCCTCCATCAGGCCGTGGATTATCCCGGACGCCCATCCGACATGTGATATCGTCGTCTTGATAGGGAACTGACCTGGTACGAGCTTCCTGGCCTTCGCTGTCTCGACGATAATCTCCGGAAGGCAGACGACTATCTTCAGATCCGGCGGCTGTATCTTCAGTATCCTCAGGTCGGACGAATCCACGACGGCCGTAAAGCCCCCGTACAAACACGGCGAGACGTTATCCAGATGCGGTGCGCCGCTGGACGCGCCTTCCCCCTTGGCCGCAGCCCTGAGAATCATCCTGTTGTCCTTTACGTCAAGCAGTGCGGCCATGCCCAAGGCGCCGCCGACCGCGGACGCGGCGCTGCTGCCGAGCCCGCTTCCGGGGCGTATTCCCTTTGTGATCTTCAGCCTGACGCCGATCGGGCCGGCGCCCGCCAGCCTCAGCATCTCTTGTGCGGCGATTGAGGCAGTGTTGCTCCCGGGTTCCAACGGGACCTTGAAGCCATTCTGACCGAGCTCGATCCTTATCCCTGGCTCGGATTCGATCCGCGCCTCTATGACATCGACTGGGCGGTCTATGCACATCCCGAATGTATCGAATCCGGGACCGAAATTCGCGATTGAGGCGGTCGTCTCGACCAGCACCTTATCCATTTGACCCCTGCGAGACTCATATCTTGTGTCCCTCACAAAAAGATTGGTATTACGGTCGATTCGGTCACGGCAAGGGGAATGCGATAGGAGTCCCCGGCGTAATCCGGACCGATAATATGCCATTGGAAAGGCAGGAAAAGCCGCGAGGTTGAAGATGGCAATAGACGAACGAGATGGATTTATATCATTCAGCGACATGTATTTCCATTAAACGGCCGAACTCCGGCGAAAACGATTGATAACCATGCCACATGTTGATAGAAGTGTTACCAAGAGAAGCAGACTGTGGCGAAAGCGCCTCAGTTCGCCTACTATGAAGCTGATCCCATTGGCGTTTGCCGTAATCCTCTCATTGTCGATCATCATGGTCGCAGTGGACAATCATAACGCCAATCGAGGCGGAACCCCCTCTGCAGTTAGTTATGAGTCACACGCCCCGATCACCATCACCGGCGATATAGGATTCACGGGTAACAATTCCTCGACGGGCATTTCCTGGGGGAACGGGACTGAGAGCAATCCCTACATCATAAAGGGGTGGAAGATAAATGCCGCTGGCAACGCTACTGCGATATTAATCAGCGCAAGCCTATTCTCGACCGTGCATTTCAAGATAATGAATTGCCACCTATCCAATGCGACCGATTCTGACATCCAACTCAGATTCGCGAATCATGGCCAGTTACTCAATAACAATTGCACAGGCGCCGGCAAGGAGGGCGTACTACTCTTCCATTGCACGAACTGTATCCTATTCAACAACATCTGCACAGACAATGTCAACTATGGGATACACTTGACTGACTCCGATGGGACAGAAATATCGAACAACTACTGTGCAAACAACGGTTTGGGCGGCTCTAACGAAAACAGCCCCGAAAGCGGCATATTAATTGATGTTTATAGCAGCCGAAACAACATCACATCCAACACGCTCTACCACAATTGGATCGGCATACGAGTTGCATCAAATTCAACCCTCAACAACATATCGTACAACAATTGTTCAACCAATGAGGAGTTCGGATTGAGGATCGCCTCGATTTCCAAGGAAAATACGATCTGGAACAATACATTCTACAAGAACAACGGCGCTGGAAGCACATATAATCCGGCTAACATCCAGGCATCCGATACTGTGGGGAATAATTCCTGGAATACCTCTGGCTCTCCTCACGGTTACGGCAACTGGTGGAGCGATTGGACGACGCCAGACGGCAACGGCGATGGGATTGTGGATTGGCCCTACAACATCACCGTGAGTACCGGCGCGAAGGATTACTACCCGCTGACGACCAAGCCGCTCCCGCCGTTCATTCCGGAGTTCGGGTCGATGGTTGTACCCATTGGCGGCATAATATTTATGATGCTGTTTGTAATGAAAAAGATGGACAGGCGACGGTGACTGGATTCTACTGAATTCCTCCGAAGTCTTTTTCATCGATGCAGTAGATGTGAAGATCCTCGCGCTTGCCGCCCATTCGCTCATAGAAGCCGATGGCGTCCTCGTTCCATGTCAGAACCGCCCACTGAAGCCCGCAACAGCCTTGCTTCTTCGCCGCCCTCAGGCAGAAATTGAACATCTCCTTGCCCACTCCCTTCTTCCGCACATCCTTCGTCACGAAGATGTCCTCTATGAAGAGTATGCGCTTGCCGTCGTAGGTCGAATAAGTGAAATAATAGATAATGTAGCCAACCGGTTTGCCTCCCAAAAAGGCTACGAAGGCATGAAACGGAGGATTGCTGGACAATGCATCGGCCTCGAGCCTCCGTTTCGCCCCTACGTCCGGAGGCGCCGCGTTCTCATAATGCGCGAGACCGACAATCAGATTGAGGAAATCTCCCATATTGTCGCGATTCACTTCCTCGATCTTGACCGCGCGTTCCATACTCATCTCAAGCGGGTAACTCGGTACTTCGTCTTTGAATTATCGTTCAGCTTCGAAAAAGACTATTCTATATGCCCACATTCCATGATAAGGTTCCCTCTGGCATGAATGCCTTAAAACCAACTTTCTGGCTATGCATAAGATAATATACGCAAGAATTTGCGTTTCGCCGAGCCAGTATCTCCCAAAAATCGGTCAATCAGCAGGAATTGAAAAAGGAGCGCCGAAACCCCTTTCAATTCTTTTTCCTTAACTTTCTTGACCCATTTACCCTTCCGCATTGCAAATCCTTATTAATCGATAGACAAGTGCTTGGGTTGGAGTGGGTGGGTACTCCGAAGTGGGTGAGCTGAATGAAGCGAAGGTATCTGTTGAGTTCGATTGTGATTGCTGGACTGATGATCGCAATGTCATTTTCCATTATTGCGTCGATAGGTTCGCCTGTAGAACAGCCGCAGAAAGCTATCATCGCTGCTTTGATTCCCCATGATCCAATATTGATCAACAACAGCGCGGACTTCGCCTCTCAGGCATTCAACGAATCATGGCTCGGCGACGGCAGCCCAGGGACTCCCTACATCATCCAAGGTTACGACATAAATGCGTCTTCTGCGAATGGAATCTTCATTCAGAATGCGAATGTACATTTCATCGTCAGGAATTGCAATATCCATAGTGGCGGAACGATTTTTTACGGCATCTATCTGAACAGCACCGTCAGCAATGGTGTCATCAGCAACAACAACTGCTCGTACAGTCGTGGTAGCATGCGTCTCGACTCATCGAACAATAATGTCATCAGCAACAACACCTGCAGCTATAACGATGCCAATGGGATAGTTCTCGTCACATCGAGCAACAACATCATCAGCAACAACACCTGCTCGAATAATCAGATTGGCATAATTCTCGCCGTTTCGAGTCACAACAACACGCTGAACGACAACAACTGCAGCTCAAACACTGACGTTGGTATAGCAGTGGGATTAGGATCACCAAGTAACAACAACACTATCTACAACAACACCTGCTCGAATAATAATGATGGTATAAATCTCGCCTTATCGAGCTACGACACTATAAGCAACAACACCTGCTCGAATAATCAGAATGGCATATGGCTCACCTCATCGAGCTACAATACCATTAGCGACAACAACTGCTCGAATATTCAGAATGGCATATATCTCTCCTCATCAACCAACAACATCATCAGCAACAACACCTGCTCGAACAATGGCAATGGCATATCGGCCGACTATTCGAGCGACAATAACATTCTCTATAATAACACCTGCAACTCGAACGGAGCTAGTGGCATAATGCTCGATTCGTCGAGCAACGACGTTATGAGCAACACCTGCTCGGACAACATGGGCGGCATATATCTAACGGGATCGAGCAACGACGTTATGAGCAACACCTGCATAGGCAACAATGATTGTGGTATAATTGGCTCATCGAGCGACAATACGCTGAACAATAACAACTGTTCGAACAATTGGCACGGCATATGGTTCGATTCAACGAGCAACAACGTTCTGAGCAACAACACTTGCTCCTCCAACAATGGTCATGGCATATGGTTCTACTCAACGAGCGATAGCGTTCTGAGCAACAACACTTGCTCATTTAACAGTCAATGCGGAATATATTTCGAATGGAGATCATGCTACAACACCCTCGTGAGAAACACCTGCTCGAACAACGATTATGGCATGATCATCAGAGATGATAGCAATAACAACGATGTGTGGAACAACTCCTTTTCGAATAATGCTTGGTATGGATTGAAAATGATGGATGTTGGGATGACACCAACAAATAACCGAATATGGGACAATATTTTCTATCACAACAATGGCACAGACGGTTCTTATGATCCAGCCCACATACAAGGATGCGATGACGGAGCGAACAACTGCTGGAATAGCTCAAGTGGCCACGGCAATTGGTGGAGCGACTGGACCACGCCCGATGTCGTCTCGCCATCGGGCATCGTGGACAATCCGTACAACATCTCGGGAACCGCGGGAGCGAAGGACTACTACCCGCTCACCTCTCCTCCAGAAAAAATGCCTCCTGTGACTATTGCTACTCCATCTGGCACATTAGGGGCGAATGACTGGTACACTTCAAATGTCTCCATTTCCCTATCTGCCACAGATGATTATGCAGGGGTAAACGCGACTTACTTCCGCACTTCGGGCGCTTGGTCGGAATATTCCTCGCCAATAGTCATCGCTGACGAGGGGGCAAATACGGTACAATTCTACTCGGTCGATAACGCTAGCAACATCGAACCAATGAAGGAGATGTCGATGAAGATAGACAAGACCTGTCCGAGCAGTTCGATATCGATCAACGATGGGGCAGCATATACGAATTCGAAAAACGTCACTCTGGCCCTTACCGCAATAGATGCCACCTCAGGGGTGAAGGAGGTGCGCTACAGCAACGACGGCTCCAACTGGACATCTTGGGAGGCATTCTCCCCGTTGAAATCATGGACTATGGTCGCAGGGAATGGGGTGAAGACCGTATACTACCAAATCAAAGACAATGCTAGCTTGGTCTCTACATCCTTCGATACGATGACTTTGCTTCAATCTCATGCGCCTATCTACATCGGTAGCAACTCGCAATTCTCCGCTAGAGCTTTGATTGAAGGATGGTCCGGAAACGGTAGCGCGGGCAATCCGTACATCATCAGCGGCTACGACATCAACTCGACTACCAACAACGGTATATTCATCAAGAACACGAACGTCCACTTCACCATCGGCGACATCCGTGTTTTCTCGACCACCCATGCCTACAAGGGCATCTATCTTAACAACGTGTCCAACGGCCGCATGGAGAACTGCGTCTGCACCGACAACGTGTACGGCATGCTGATGGTGTCAAGCAGCAACATCGAGGTCTCCGGTTGCAACGCCTCGTTCAGCACGGGGAACGGGATCTACATCCTCTCCTCTAACAACGTGACGATGAACGACTGCGATGCGTATTCGAACGGCAACCACGGATTGCACCTCGATGGCTGCAAGGATATGACGGTCACGAACACGGACACGATATACAACAGCCTGAGCGGCATCTACACCAAGAACTGCCTGAGGATGAGCGTCGCAGGCGGCTCGCACAGCAGCAACCTCTGGAACGGCATAAACTCCGTCTGCACCAATTCGTCCGTCATTGACGGCGGAGACTACTCGAACAACGGCAGGAACGGCCTCTACATGTACATGTGCAAGGACCTGTCCGCCGCTAACCTCACGGCGTCCCAAAACAAGAACGGGTGGAACGGCATCTACCTCATCTCTTGCACCGATGTCGATGTCGCCAACTGCACCGTTTCGAACAACGCCAACAACGGCGTCTACATCACCGGGTGCAGCTGGGTGAACGGCTCGGCGATATCCGCTTCGTACAATGCCTGCAACGGCGTCTTCGCGTACAACAGCGGGAACGTCAACGTGAGCGGCAACCTCTCTAACAACACGAAGAACGGGGTGTACCTGTACAACTGCCCGTCCTCCGTCGTATACGGCGCGAGCTGCTCCGATAACGGACAGAGGGGCATCTACCTGACCTCCAGCGACTCCGCGTGGATCGTGAACTGCATGGCCATATCGAACGGCCAGGTGGGCATACACCTCGCGTCGTGCAACGATGCGAACGTCTCCGGCTGCAACTTATGCCTCAATGTCGGGAACGGCATGTACGCAAGGCTGTGCGGCAACCTGATGGTGTACGGAGGCTTCTTCGCCTACAATGGCTTGCACGGAATGTATCTCTCCGGCTGCACCGCCTCGACGATATCTGGCGGCGGAGGCGGCGGCGGTGCGTCGCTCAACAGGGACGGCATAGTGCTCGCGGCCTGCGACAGCATCTTGATCACTGGAGCGACGGCGAGCGGCAACGGCTATTATGGCGTGTTCTACCTCGGTAGCACGAACGTCGTCATAACCGGCTGCGACCTGTCAGGGAACGGCGTCGGGCCAGTCTACCCGTGACGATGCGGCAGAGAAACCCTTTCCCATCTTCTTCTTTTGATTTTTCGTTCCTCAGCCGAGATAAATCCTTTCATATGATCAGTCTGGGCCCGCGTCTTCAGGCAATAGCAACCATTATTTTCTTTGCCTGAGGACGGGATAATAGTTAGCCAGTCATCTTGAAGTAAGCCCTGTCTTCCCCTCAAACCCTTTCCAGCCCTTTTTCAGCCGAGATAAATGCTTTGACGATAAGCTACAAACCTCTCGCAAACCTCTTTTCAAGGGTTTTCAAAGCACATACTCAGAGGAACCGGCCCATATGACAGTCCACCAGAGGATGAAAAGCGAAAAGGCTACAATTAGAGGGACTTTTCCCCATCTAGATTCCCAATGATTGCGTGATAGGATTAGTGCCCCAATCCAAAACAGAAGGGGGGCGATTAGAAGAATAATCCCATGGTGTCCCAGGCTAGGATCGACTTGGTATGCCCAGTCGTAGAAGCCATTGTCGAAGTAACCACTCAAGATCCCCCACCACCCAATTTCTCTCAAATACCAGAATGATGTGATGATGACCCCCAATATTATCAATATGATTGAAACGACATCTAAACGAAACATCTTCCTCCGTTGAGACTCAGGAGGATGTTCGGACGAATCGTCCATTGGAACAGAATTGATAGTTACCTCCATTTCCATTGGTCCCGTCAATCCCCCTGAGCCGAGATAAATGCTTTGACACGGGAGTGAGGATAAATATTGGGGATGAAGATTGTAGTCGTTGCGTTTTTCGGAGATTGTAGAGGATAAGAAAGACAAACTCCCACTCTTGCTCGAAAATTTCCATAAAAAATACGAACAAGAAGGCATTGCACTATATTATTCTCCCAACGCTCTGAAATCATTGGCCGATAACAATATTCCAGAAACACTGCAACATCCCCATCTGGATTACAAGATACGTTTTGCTTGCACATATTAGGCACATAGGGTTGGCGGAGAGCGTCATCGATATCCCCGGACGTTGGACATTGTCCAGTCGTCGAAATGCGGCAAAGAAGTAACAGAAGTCTATGAAGAGATCCATGCCGATCATATAGTGCTGACGCCGGTGAGACCTCGAACTGGGCGCAAATGAAACGATCCTTCGATCAATGGTACGCCATACTTTTTATGCCGATATCCACACAATAAGTCCATCGGTTGGTAAATGGGGGGAACCATAACTTCTCTTAAGGCGGGGTAGAACATATCTCCAGTGCACCCAGAAACTAAGATTACGATTATTATTCTATTGAGGAAAGCGTTACTAGATAGGTCGATTAACAAGCGGATAACAATCTTTTATATGAGCGTTACCGGCGATAACATATGGATTATCAACTATACCCAATCTGTCTGCAATGTCAGGCGTTACCCAGTCATTCCAGAAATTGCCGTATCCGTCAGAACTATTCCATCGGTTGTTGGTCGTATCATCAAAGGCCTGAATTGTTCCGGAATTGTATGTGCTTCCTGCGCCGTTGTTCCCGATGAACGCATTATTCCATATCGTGTTATTCGATCCGGGTTCTTTATGTAATCCGTTCCAAATTATATTTCTATCCCCGGCCTCAATATGCAAACCATAACCAGTATTTTTCGAGATAATATTGTTAGAGATGGAATTATTGCTTGAATAATGGAAGTCAATGCCATAGTGATTATTAGAATAATTATTGAATCTTAAAACATTAACGAATGACTCGAATAGACAGATTCCATTATCATTTGAAAGGCAGGTATTATTGAGAACGGAATTATTGTTAGATGAATCAAGAATTAGACCGGCATCAAAATTATTTGAGCAGTTGTTATTTGTTAAGATATTGTTATTTGATGAACCTATGCTTATTCCATCCAGTCCGTTGTTCGAACAAATATTATTTCGAAGTATATTGCCGTCCGAACCGATAAGCGATATGCCTCTAAATTCATTGTTACAAAAAATGTTGTTTTCAATCGAAATATTTTTTGAAAAGCTTATTTGGATTGCATCCCCTGTACCACTGATGTTCTGCTGATGGACAGCGATATTAGTGCAGTTAGTGAGAATTATCTGGCCTGTCGCCAAGGGCACTATCATGCCGGTCTGATTCTTATAGTAACGAATTGGTTTTCCATTGACAGCATTAGATGTATCAATACTATGAGTGTTCCAATGCGACGGATATTTTCCCCAAATATAAACACCGTCATTCCTTAACGTATTGTTGCTGAGAGTATTGTTTGTTGAATAACTAAGACAAATTCCATTGTCCGAATTGTTCGAGCAACTGTTATTGGATACTCCGATCATATTCGAGTTATTAATGAATACCCCATAGCTAGAATTGTTCGAGCAACTGTTATTGGAAATTCTGATCATTTTTGAGTTCTCGATGAATACCCCATATGAATTGTTGAAACAAGAATTATCACTAACAACAGCATCTGTTGATTTACAATAGAAAATCCCTAAATAATTATTATTGATGGAGTTGCTCTGTATGAAACCATTGGAACAATTCTCCAGATAAATTCCATCATGTAGATTCCACTTGTCGCCATATATTTGGCAGTTCCTGATTTTGAAATAGGCAGTTGTGTTTTTAATGCAAATCCCATGATTGGCGGAAGAATTAATCTTCCAACCCTGAATGATGTATGGATCGGATGGAGTCCCGCTCCCCGAACTTACTCCTTTTAATGATTTGAATTCTATGTCGCCTTCGATGTATATCGGGTCGTGATTGGCAGGGTTCGGTATAATAAACACGATGATGGAAAACGACACAACAATCAAAAGTGCCGCCAATAGAACGGAGACCAATATTTTGCGTTTCCTTTCCACCGGAACTCACCGAGCCAAATACTCTATAAATGCAGTTCAATAAGTCATTTTCCCTTCGTTTTCTACACTTGGCAGCTCCGCCCCAATCCATTCGTTCGATTCAAGTAGCCGAAGTTACAGCATCCTCTGCATCCTATCTATCTGTTGCGCGACAATGTTCAGTATCTCACTGTTTAGATTTTCAACTCGACGTTTGGCATCCTTGAAACTGTTAAACCAGGGGGAGCCACCTTCCATAGTACTAACGGCAGGGATTAGGTGATAGTGGAATGACACTGAACCGGTAATGGCAATTTGAGTGGAGATATCCTTTCCAAGACCTGCGAGATTATTCTGATTGAGGGAGATTGCGTCTTCTTCGGAAGAATCTTGTTTCACAAATACGAAATTGATCCCCTATAGTTCCCAACGCCCCCTATTCGAATCAGTCTATCTCAGGTATAAAGCGCTTTTTATTTCTCTCTCAACCTATTCTATTTCTATACTAAGATGATCGAACACGTAAGTACTAGTCCAACCAGTTAGGTAGTTGCCTATTATTTCTGGGATGAAGCTCTGCGGGAAATCGTGGTCAGGTCTGCCATCTTGGTCGAGATCAAACATAATATCTGCTTGTTCATTGCTATAGAAATTGTAATAAGCGAATATTGTTTGCCAACACGATTTGTATGACGGGTTTATTGTTACCGCCTGATCAGTATCAGTTCTATGATTACCCGGATTGGCATAATCACTCGCAGTGCTAAATTCGACATATAGCTCATTATCCGCCATTATCGAATGCATCCAAGTAGTTTCATTATCAATATACTTATTTTCATCGTCTCTATATTCTTCTCCCAGCCCGCAAGTTGCGCCCGATCTCATTTTAATCCAGTGCCCCAATTCGTGTGGCAATCCGGTAAAATATGCATAATTATCTGGTAAATGTCCGGCCTCTAATCTCGGAAGTGTGATAAACCATCCTATCGGGTAGAAAGTTGCCCATCCATAGGTGCTAGAGTTCGGTGCATCAACGTCAATTACTCTAATATCTGCTGTATTGAAATTCTGTCCATCTTCAAATATGTTGACGTGCTTGATGGCTGCATATCCATCCCATGCCTCGAAAAGATAGTTGTTTGAGTATATAATTGAATTTTCAAATCTTGTTAGCCAATCATCGTAATCAATTCCTAGAGTTGCTCTCATTGTATCGCTAAGTGAGATATTCAATTCTGGTGAAAAAGTATCGGAGGGGTTATCAGGAGACTTGGGGTATCCTTCTTGAGCAAGTTCATATTCCCAGAGATTCGGAACACCATCTTCGTCGAAGTCGTCCCATTCATCACTTTCTATATCCAAAGTGGATCCGTGTATTCCATGTTTCTTCTCATATCCATCAGGAATGCCGTCACCGTCATAATCCGCATCGTCATCCGAATTCATTGGATCATAGCCATATGCACGGTATCGAGCCTCTTCATATGATGGATACTCGTCATTGTCATTCGTATGAATATCAAACATCATGAAACAATCATTATCATCAGTTTCACCGTCATCGTGCCCGCACAAATTGCCATACCCATTATTATCATAATGCGAATCATCGCCCCACCAATAATTATGTCGAATACTGTAGATCATTATTGCATACTTATCAACAGATGATGTGCCATCGACATCATATGTCCCATCGACAGTCCCATCATTTTTATTAATGTCAAAGAGTTCGATAGTGACATATATGTAACCACTTTCATAATCGCTCCCGTCATTTGATATCTCCGTGAATTCAAATTCCAGATTAGGACTGATATCATCAGTATCCCATGCATATGGTTTAGCACTCGCATCCCACCAATAAAGGTATGGATCAGCACCGAGTTGATGGACCTCAACAACCCAATAATAATCTGCATAATCAGTGTAACTAGAATCTATGTCATCATTTTCTGACCACAAGGATATCTCATTTATGCACACATGAAGTTCAAGCTCCCTCAGAGGATCCAAATCTTCGCCATCCGGTACTCCATCATTGTCATAATCCGGATTAGTGGGGGATGTGCCATATCCTCCCGCATAATTTTGAGTTTGATCTCCGATTTCGCCTGCATTTTCAAAATTGTCTAAATCCCATTGACGGTCAAAATCGAGATCCTGCCATCCATCATATAGGCCGTCATTATCCGAATCATAATCTATCGGATTTGTTCCAAATCCTCCAACCACGCCGGCTGGTAGCATTTGACCGACCTCCCCCTTCGGTTCATTGGAATCCCAATCCCCGTCCTTGTTCAGATCATTCCAACCGTCGTATAGTCCATCGCAATCCGAATCTGGTGAGTTTGGTGATGTCAGTGTAGTATCATGCTCCATCAGATCTGAAAGGCCGTCGTCGTCAGTGTCCCTATCAAACGGATCCGAGTACCATTGGTGGCGCCATTTGTACAACTCTTCATAGTCCGTAAGGCCGTCTTCATCCGGATCCCTTAGGTCGGATGCTACTATCTCATACAATTGCATGTGATAGTACGAATTGGTATTGAAAACTACGTGAGCCGTGACTTTGTCATTACCCAATTCACCACCGACTGAAGAACTCGGGATAGGCATGAATCCTTTTATATTGTCATATTGATAAAGAACGAGTTGATAGGGCATCAATTGTGAAACTATTGGATCGCTGAACGGATACCTGACTTCGATTATCTCATCGAACGTTCCAAGCGGGGCTTTCAGTGTGTTATATATTTGAATAGAGATGGCTGGCAAAAGCCCTCCTTCCGCCAATCCGAGTCTCGGTCCTCTCCTGAAATGGAAGTTTATCCAAACTTTGATGTATTCGGTGTCTATTTTAATGGTATCCGACCCAACGTTCCCAGATGCATCGTGAGCGGTCACGGTAATGATGTTCATTCCTTTTTCCATCAGATTGATACCGTTTATCGACCAGCTCGTAGTTCCTGTAGCAGTGCCCGAGGCGCCGTTAGCGGCGTTGCTCCAGGTCACGCTCGTGACTCCGATGTCGTCGGAGGCGGTGCCAGTCAAGTCTGCATAGAGGAGATTGGTGAAATATGTCTGACTTAACGGATCCCAATGCGGATCCTCAGGCGTAATGATGATGCCACAACTCGGATTCGTGCTGTCTGCGGCAATGCTCGCTTTCTGAACTCCAAGAGCATCTGCTTGTTCCACGATGCTTGATGACGCCATCAACAGTGAGTTGTTCAAGAACCTAATCCCGGCGGTCACGGCTAAACCTGAGATTGGATTGCCCTGCTCATCTACATCGCTGCCACTGCTTGCTGTGCAGACGTAGGGGAATGTGCCGATGTCAGGCATGTCGTACTCAAGGGGGTGAACATCTAAGCCATCCAGCACACCATCATCATCCGAATCGTTGTCCCATGGATTCAGAAGGGTGTCGTTGTCAGTGTCTACGTTATAGCCGAAGTATATTGCTTCATACCAATCATTGACTCCATCATAGTCTGAATCAGATTCAACTGGGCTCGTTTCATAAACGTACTTTTCCCAATAATCGATTAGAGAATCTCCATCCGTATCGGGATTATTCGAATCCGTGCCTTCGCTCGCTTCTTGAGAATCTGTTAGGGAATCCCCATCGCTATCTATGCCAACATAGACGGCTGCATTTGCGATAGCCGTCTGCCCATATCTATCCGTCACGGTTAGCGTGACTTGATAGAAACCATCCATAGAATAAGCGTGTACTAGCTCCATTCCCGTCACAGCGGGAGAACCGTCGCCGAAGTCCCAAGTATAATCCAATTCAAAGACTTCGGAGGCATCGGCGTTACCAATGCCGTAGAATGATAGAGGCAGCACGGGGCCATATGCCATTTTATCTGTAATTTCGGCATTTGGAAGTTCAGGTAGGATTACCTCAATGCCTGCGACTGAGATGCTCACATCGCCATCGTTGTCAATCACTGCCAAAGTCACGTTGTAAAAGCCGGTCAATCTATAGACATGCGTCGCGTTCACGCCAATCGCAACGGTGCCATCTCCGAAGTCCCAGACGTATGTCAGATACTGCTGATCGTTGGGCGTGTCTGAGCTAGACGAACCGCTGAAAATGGAGATTTCATCTTCCTGCCTGATTGTATTGCCAAGAATTATCGCCGTAGGTTCGATGTTCTCAACTCTTATTTCCGTATAGGCAATACCGATGGCATTCTGGTCGTCCCTAGCAACAACGGTCACGATGTAAGTTCCAGAGTAGTTGTAGGAGTGGAAAGCAACATTGTCATCAAACGAGGGTAGACCGAATGAAGAAGAACCGTCTCCGAAGAACCATTGATAGGAAATATTGTCAGCTTCGGAATCTATAGCGGATACAATCAAACATGCAGGAGTGCTTTCGTCAACAACCCCTATCGATCCCTTTATCGATATTCTTGGGGCCGGGTTACCAGCGATGATGTCGCCCTGGTCATCAATCGTGATTGATAGTAAATATTCTCCGCTCCCACCGCATTCGTCTAAGCCAAGAAGTCTGATAGAGAAAGTGCCCGTCGAAGGAAAACTATGTGATACAGATTCCAAGACAAATGCTGGTGCATTCGTTGCCGTATGATAGTTCGTTACCGTTGTTCCGTCACCGAAGTCCCAAGTTGTCGTCAGATTGCCGGCGCCAGGATCGAATGTGAATCCCTCGAATTCAATCATGTGACCATATAGATATGGGGTAGGATCAATCTCCCAAATCCAGGTGCTCTGTTGCTCGACATTGAAATTATGGTTAATGGTCTCGTATGATCCGTCCTCAAAAGTGAATGTAATCCAGGCAGGAGTGTCTCCCGAGGTTTGTCCATTGATAGGGTCATCCTCTGGAGTATAGTATGTGATGATCTGATATGGATTCTTAAGATTGAAAATGAAATCGGAAATAGTCACCGCCTGCTCATCAGGATTCCCGGGTACGCGATAGATGGACGCATTTCCCATCAGGGTGCCATTGGAACAGATATAGAGTTGAAGGTCGTGCCACTTCTCTCCACTTGCGCGCAGGGTGATATTTACTGACAGATTCGTCTTCGCAGTCACTCCGAGAATGCCTGCTATGGGTGCATCATTCCGTACAACGACATTTCCGGTCGCAACAGCAATCGCATTATTGTTATCCCGAACGGTAACTTGAGGATGATACTCACCAGGCCGGTCGTATCTGTAGCTCGTTTCCTCTCCGAACTTCCCGTTGTCCCATTCGTATCGAAGAGATTGCTTATCTGAAGCCGTGTCCTCTCCCTGGGCGCAAATGGTGAACGCCGTTCCCTCATCGGCGACGACATCTGATACGGTTGCAGTTGGTTCTTTGTTCAGAATCGTGATATTCCTAACGGATCTCCCAATTGCACCTTGGTCATCCGTTACTGATAGCAACGCCCGATAAACTCCCGCATTCTGATAACTGTGGGTCACGGATATCCCAGAGGCATTGCAGCCATCTCCGAAATCCCATCCATATGTTAGACTAGGCAAATCAACGGCGCTGTCAACAGTAGCCGCGCCATTGAAAGTCAAAGTGTCATCTTCAAAAGCGGTCACATTCTGACCGGCATTGGCGACTGGCGGGTCGTTCCTAACAGTAATCTTGACCATATCGAGACTCTGCTGACCATTAGAAGCGATAACAAGGAGGCCGACGAAATATACTCCTTCAGTCTGATAGGTACGGGTAGGGGATACGGTGCTATTGCACCAGCCGTTGTCGCGGAAGTTCCACCAATATTGAGCTGCGTTCTGTGAACCGCTACCGTCGAATTGAACCAATTCCCCGACATCGACTGTTTGATCGGTGCCTGCATCAGCGACTGGGGATACGAGGAGAATCGACAATGCGCTCGCACCGACAAAAACCCCGACCAATGCTAATGCAATCACAGCTCTGCTAATCCTAAGTTCATCCATATGTCCACTCCCCCTACGCAGTTCCCCCAACCGGAAAACTGAGAAGTGCGATAAGGATTCGGAATGATAATCCTTACGCTATTGCACATTTTCCACAATAGCCAATCCACCGGAAATGTAGATATGGCAATGGATCGCCATTCATATATTGGGGTTGATAAGAAGTTGCTCGAAAAAGGTTTATCCGACAATGCTGCTTTTAGGACGGGGGAGAAGGTATGCCAATACTGGATAGGGGCCCGGTAGGATTCAAGAATCATTTCTTCAGTAGAACGCTAATCATCTCAATCGTGTTTTCCATTATCTTCGGTTCCATTTTGACAGTGCTCGTCATCACCCAAGAAAGCAATCCTCCGGCACCGGATGTCTCGGCTCGAATTTCATACACGGTGCATAGTCCAATATCCATCAACGGCAACGCCCAGTTTAATCATACGAATTTTCCGAACAATGGGGTCGTATCGGGCAACGGAACTGTCTCTAATCCCTACATCATAGAGGATTGGGATATTAATTCGACTGGTACACTCTTCGCAATCTACATCTTCAATACTACCGCCCACTTCAAGATTATGAATTGCTACTTGCATAACGCGGATAGCGCAGGCATCCGTCTTACTAGGGTCTCCAATGGTTCTGTAATAAACAATGACTGCATCAACAACAAATACGATGGCATTATATTGATGCGTGCCAGCAACAATACGATAATCAACAACAGGTGCTTCAACAATAGTCTGGAGGATGGCATACTCCTCACCCTCTATTCCGTGAACAATACGATTGCCAATAACGTCTGCGTGGATAATGTATATGGCATAGATCTCGATACGACTAGCAATCACAACGTGATTTTCAACAACACCTGTGAAAGCAATGCCTGCAGCATATACATCTACTCATCGAGGAAGAACATCATAACGAACAACATCTGCTCGAATAGCTCATCGTATGGACTTTACATTTTCACCACCGCAAGTTCGAGTTTGAATATGATATGGAACAACACATTCTATCACAATAATGGTGCTGGGGATGCATACGACCCATCGCACTTACAGGCTTTCGACAGCGGGGCTAATAATTGGTGGAACAGCACTAGCGGATATGGCAATTGGTGGAGCGATTTGACCGGGCCGGACAATATTGTTCCATACGGAATCGTTGATTGGTCATACAATCTCACGGGAAGTGCCGGGGCGAAGGACTACTATCCTCTGACGAACAAGTCGATCCCGCCCTACATCCCGGAATTCTCCGATACGCTCATCCCGATAGCCGGGCTGATGCTGATCGCGTTGGTATTCGGCAGGGTGAGGAAGCAGAGAGAGGACAGCTGATTCGCCCTCCCTTAGGGAGCATGATCCTCTCTCCCCCTCAGCCGAGATAAATGCTTTGACAGAAGATGCAAATTCTAACTCAAGCGATTTTTGGCAAGAATTCCTCTATTATCTGCTTTAATTCAGAAGGATGAACGAATGGCGTAATGTCAAAACCCATACTACCAACCATTCCCGTAATCTTACTTGCCACATCCTCAGGTCTGCTGGTATTTCTTACAATCAACACTCTGTCTGCGTCTATTCCATAGTCTCTAGTTCTCTCCAATTCCATTAACCACCCGGAATACGAAGAAGCATCAAATATCGCATATCTGCAAGTATGCAGCAACATCATCGAACTTTCATGGGTACATTCCTCACCGGTGAGATCAAGCATCATCAAACACTCCTTGGCAATCTTTGGAAGATATCCTCTTGCCCTAACCAATTCCGAGATAATATGCAAATTTCCTGGCGTATCATAATTACCACCAATGAACACCCTTTTTTCCCAAGGCTGCATGATTTCAAAGAAGTAGAATTTTGGTTTTCTTTCACCGCATTCTGAGAGGAGAGTTGCCTCATTGAACTTGCATTGTACCGCAAATTCTGACAATATGGCCTCAGGATCTTTGATTTTTTTCCAATTCTCTTCTCCATCAGAAATTTGTTTCTTGATTAGCTTCAATTCATATCTTATCTTTAACATGATTTTAGAATTCAATTTGTAAGAATTAATTAGAATCAGACCAGAAGCTTCTGAATCTGCCGTGACTTCTTCATCAATGGGCACTGTAAGGACATCCTCTATGTATGCTAGAATGAGAAAACGAACTCCTTTTTCATAATCCTCATTTCGCATATGGGCTATTCCGATATAGTTGAGAATTGCACCTTTATGAATCGAATGTCTACATGCTCCTTGTTTATTCATTAACTTGCGATAGAACCTTTCAAATAGCGTTGCTGCTTCCTCATTATTGCCTATGGTTAATTTTCCAGTACCTTTTTCGATAACACTCAGCATTGGTCGTATCATATCTCCTGGGAGATCACGATCGACTCTCTTCAGAATCTTCAACAGCATTCCTCCATTCCGCGAATCCGCCTCAGCCGAGATAAATGCTTTGACTAACCGTTTTCATAGAAGGTGCTGCACGCCGAGGTGCATTGCGATTCATTAACCGAGCGTTAACGCCCGGAAACCCCTCGAAAACGATTGCCGACAATCACGATAGCCAGTAGAATCATCGGCAAGCGAGAGGGTCAAAAAACCGCCTTAATATAAGAAGAAGAATAGATTATACCTCAGTATAATCCGCACGAGGGCAAGGGTTGCCGATGATTGCTCGGCGCCCATCTAGGTCCGGCCCCAGTCTCCTCATTCGCTCCCGCCTTGATGGTAGCCCGCCCCTTTTAAATGGGGGATCGTCTCCCGATTTCGGAGAGATCTCTCAAGGCAGCCCGGAGAGCTTGCTACGAGGGAGCATGAATCGCTTTGTAGCAGATGAAAAGGAGGCGAAATCGACTGAGTGCGGCTACGCGGTATGATTCTATGGGGAAGCGGTGAAGACCCCTGAGGAAAACATCGAGAAATCTCATTCTCTATGACGCATGATGGAGGGAATGGCACATAGCCCCCAGACTCAGCCCGCTCCACCTGTACGTTTATATATGAGAGTATTCCAGTATTTATAGAATTCTAATCATTCGAACGCATTTTCTCAATCTTGCTGGTCATTTGACTACTATTAATTTACTTTCAAAAAGACCCTGGGTATTCTTGGAGCTATACAAATATCCTGATGCTGTTTTGAAATATCAATGGGATGCGCGAAAATCTTGTCAACTGTTCGCCAAGAATCCGTCTTCAGGGAGTATGAATCGGATTATGGCGCAATTCAGTCGGAACTGAATCGCTCCATTGAGAAAAATATGTCCCTGCAATCGAAGGGAATCGGATCGGAAGAGGGAATCTCGGGGGGAGGGAGATGAGCACCCCCCGAACCAAGAAATCAGTCGCCGCATGGCTCGAACCGAGCGAATATGCGCTGATCAGCAGGATAGTCGAGGAGCATAGGATGGAGTATCCCGATCGGAGTTCTTTCCTCCGAGCAGGAATCGCACAGATGTTCTTCAGATTGGGCTACAGTGTTAACGGGCCTGCTGCGATGGTTAACGCAAGTCCGACCTCGACGGAGACCAAACCCGGGGTCGATGGGGGCTCCGATGTTAACGAGGCTCGGGCATCGCTACCCGAGCCCCCTCCGCCGGATCCGGAGGAATCATCTCGGGAGGGGCGTGTCAATAGGGAGCGAAGAAAGCTCAGGCAGGCGAGGGTTATAATCGGGATGCGAATGTAGAATGAGAAAAAACGCCGATGATTGCTCCTCCGACGGCGGAGGTTACGAACTATCCGATAAGTTTACGTCAGAGGATGCCGATACCCTCCCGAGGCGGACCAATGCCCTCGAAATGCCCAAAAAGGGCAATAAAGGGCGTAGGAGCGCTTCTGTGGACAGAACTCGGAGACACAGATCCGGTCGTCGCAGGGAGGCGAGGAGCATGGGGAGATACCCGTTCCTTGCGATGATTCCTCGCTATCTTGAGGAACATGCCGCTGTTCTGTGCCCTGAGACCATAAAAGGGCGTGAAAAGCAGCTTCAGAAAATCGGGCGGAGGCTTGACGAATTGAGAAAACAAGGAATCATCTCGACGACCGATCCAAGGAAGCTGACAAGGCAGGATGCTTTGGCAATAGTGACAGATATGAGCGCTCATGGATGGAAACCAAGCTATCTGCGAATGACAGTATCGGTTCTGAAGGCTTACACCGATTACTGCGGGAATTCGGTATTCGGTGACCTGAGAGCTCGCCGCTTACTTCCAAAGAGTCCGGAGCCTAATGTCGAGACTCTGACGGAGAAGGACCTTGAGAAAATACAAAGAGGAGTCGAAGGAATGAAAGGGTGGCAAGGCGAAGTTGCGCGATTTCTTTGCGCGATGTACCCTGCCACAGGATTGAGACCGAGCGAACTAAGGCGGGCACGCATCCAGGACGTCGATATTGAGAACTGCGAGATCCATGTCGTCCATCCCAAAGGCGAGGGGCGATACACTTCTGGCAGGATTGCTCCGATTCTCCCGGCTGCTAGAGAGACATTAAGAAAATACCTCGACGCTCGATTGAAATACCTGGCCAAGAATGGAATCGAACAGGCAGAGCCTCTGATCCCATGCGTGAGAGGGGGAAAGGTATCCGTCTACAAGACGCAGGGATTCGTTTCTCTGAGGCGCACGATGCAGAAGGCAGCTGGAGTCCATTTCCGATTCAAGGACTTCAGAACGTCATTTGCGCAGAGAACCATCGATTTGGACCCTGGACTCCTATCCGATGTCTCGAAAGCCCTAGGACATAAGACGACTGTGACCACAGAGCGATACTACGCGAGAATAAGGGACGCTCCTGCTATAAGGAGGATACAAGAGGCTTGGGCGAAGGCAGACACCCAGTCCTTAAAGGCTCAATTCCGGCTAATTGACCAAAAAACGCAACTTTCTGGCTATGCATAAGATAATATACGCAAGAATTTTTTACAGAGATTCGGCGTGATGATTCGAAATGAGAAGTGATGCTCTCAGATGCATTGGATGCCGCAGGGAGTTCCCGGAGGACGAGATACTGTACGCCTGTCCCAGCTGCGGCAATCTTCTGGAGTTCATCGTCCCGATCTCCGACCTGGATGCGGACAAGCTCCGCGCCTCCTTCGACAGCCGCCCCTTGGGCGTCTGGCGATACAAGGAACTGCTGCCGGGCTTCAAGGGAAAATCCCCGATTTCTATTGACGAGGGGGGCACCCCGCTGCATCGCTGCGTCAAATTGGGTAATGAGCTGGGGCTGAGGAGCCTCTACATCAAGTTCGACGGGATGAACCCGACAGGCTCGTTCAAGGACAGGGGGATGACAGTAGGCATAACAAAGGCAAGGGACCTGAAGGTGAAGGCGGTCGTCTGCGCTTCCACTGGCAATACATCGGCGTCTCTGGCCGCCTACGCTGGCATCGCCGGGATAAAGTGCATCGTCATGATCCCTTCGGGCGCGATAGCGCTGGGAAAACTCAGCCAGGCCATGATGCACGGCGCGACCGTGTTCGAGGTCAAGGGCAACTTCGATGATGCATTGGAGCTGGTGATGAGTTCGAGCAGGGAGCTCGGCCTCTATGTGCTGAACTCCGTCAACCCGTTCAGGCCTGAGGGGCAGAAGACCGCCGCCTACGAAATAGTAGATCAACTAGGGGAGGCGCCGGACTCGCTGATAATCCCCGTGGGCAACGGCGGGAACAATGCGGCTTACTGGAAAGGCTTCTCGGAATTCAAGGAGCTCGGGCTGGCCAAGAAGGCCCCGAGGATATACGGGATACAGGCGGAGGGCGCTGCGCCGGTCGCCGAGGCGTTCAGGAGAGGGGCGGACAAGATCAGGCCCGTGAAGAAGCCGGAGACGATCGCGACTGCGATAAGGATCGGTAACCCGGCAAACTGGCTCAAGACCATAAGAGCGATCAGGGGCTCAGGAGGCGACTGCATATCTGTCACCGACGATGAGATTGTCGCATCCCAGAAGGCCATCGCGAAGAACGAAGGGCTTTTCGTGGAGCCCGCAGCGGCGGCGAGCTTCGCAGGGCTCATCAGGCTGGTGGAGAGCGGCGATGTCGGAAAGGACGAGAGGATAGTCTGCGTCGCGACAGGCCACGGCCTAAAAGACCCGGATGGGGCGATCAGGGTATCGAGCAAGCCGATCAAGATAGACGCATCGATCAAGTCGCTAAGGGCGAAAATGGGCTGATGAGGTGTTCGGATGAGGGTGATGATAGTCGGGTTCGGAGTCGTTGGGAAGAGCACGGTCAAGGTGCTCGCCGAACACAGGGAAAGGCTCCGCACCAAGTTCGGGCTGAACCCGAAGATAGTCGCAATAGTCGACATCAACGGGGCGCTCGTCGACCCCAGAGGGATGCCCCTCGATGTCGCGCTCAAGGCGACCGAGAAGGGCAGCAGGTTCGAGCAGTTCGACATCTTCCGCAAAGACGCCAGGCTGGAGGAGCTACTGGCGGAGCTGGACTGCGACGTGGTTGTCGAAACGACCCCGACCGATCTGAAGACCGGACAGCCCGGATTGGACCATCTGAAGATGGCCATGAAGAACGGGGCGCATGTCATCACCACAAACAAAGGGCCTTTGGCTCTGGCAATGCCAGCGCTCCTGGAGCTTGCCGAGCACAACAGGGTCTCGATCAAGTTCAGCGGGACTGTCGGCGGGGGCACCCCGATGCTCGACCTTGCGAAGAAGTGCATGGACGGGCTCTCCATAGATTCGGTGCGGGGGATCCTGAACGGCACCACCAATTACATACTCACGAAGATGGACGCGGAGGGCATGACCTTCGAATCCGCACTGGAAGAGGCGCGCACCAAGGGATATGCTGAGGCGGATCCGACATACGACGTCGACGCCCTCGACCCGGCCGCGAAGCTGGTCATACTGGCGAACTGGGTCATGGGAAGGAGCCTCTCGCTGAAGGACGTCAAGATAACCGGCATCAGGGGCGTGACCAAGGACAGCATAGCCAAGGCCAAAGCCGAGGGGAAGACGATAAAGCTCATCGCATACTGCGGCGCGGACGGCATAGAGGTAGCTCCGAAGGCGATACCGAGGGAGCACCCGCTGAATGTGAGCGGCACCACCAACGCGCTGACATTCTCGACCGACCTGGCCGACGAGATAACCATAGTCGGCAAGGGAGCCGGCGGGATTGAGACCGCGAGCGCGGTCCTGAGGGACATGATCGAGATTCGCAAGATCTACACTAGGCGGGCGGCCAAGACCTCGGCGTTGCCGAGGGGAGATTGACCGGCATGGGTTGGAGTGATCAGCTGTGAGAATAGTGATGAAGGTCGGCGGAGGGGCCCTGAGGGATGCGGCCGGCATCGAGCAGGCTGCGCAGGTCACGAAGTCCAATGCCGAGAAAGGCCATGAGATCATCCTGACGGTCTCAGCGCTCGGCGGGGTGACCGATTCCCTCATCGAGATGATGAGCCGGATAACGAGCACCAAGAGGAATTGGATAGACGGCATGATAGATTCCCTTGCCGCCACCCATATCGGCGCGATACATGCGATAACGGACGAGAAGATCGCCCAGAGGGCGATAAAGACCGTCAGGGGGCAGCTGGACGACCTGAGGAACCTCGTGCTGGGGATGACGCACGTGGGCGAGCTCACGCCACGTTCGAGGGACCTTCTGCTGTCTTTCGGCGAGAGGCTTTCCACCCCGATAATGGCCTCGGCCATCGAGGCCAAGGGGATCAGGACGAAGCCCCTGACAGGGGGCGAGGCGGGGATACTGACCGACGAGAACTTCGGAGGCGCGGAGCCGCTGATGAACGTCACCTCCATGCAGGCGAAGCAGGTCCTGGAGCCCATCCTGGCCGACAAGGTGATGCCCGTCATCTCGGGCTTCATCGGCATGACGCAGCAGGGAGTCATCACCACCCTGGGAAGGGGGGGCTCCGACTACACCGCCGCGATAATCGGGCTTTCGCTCAATGCAGACGAGCTCTGGTTCTGGAAGGACGTGCCGGGGATAATGACCGCCGATCCTCTGCTCTGCAAGAACTCCAGGCTGATAGGCAAGATAGCATTCGACGAGGCGATAGAGATAGCGCACTTCGGCGCGAGGGTCATCCACCCGCGGGCGCTGGAGGTGGGGCTGGAGTCCAACCTCGTCTACAGGATCAAGAACATCTGGAACCCGGACAACGAGGGCACGCTGGTCGTAAGATCCGCCGACGCGAAGGAGAGAGAGGGGGCGACGATCAGGGCGATAAGCGTCATCGACAAGGTGTACCTGATCAACATCTCGGGGGCGAGGCTGGTCGGGACGCCCAGCGTCGCGGCAAGGGTGCTCGACCTCCTGGCGAACGAGAACATCGACGTCCTAATGATATCCCAGAGCTCCTCCGAGGCGAACATGTCGATAGCAGTCCCCGGAGCGGAGGCGGACGAGGCGATGAACACCCTCGAGCTGTCCTTGCTCGGCTCCAAGCTCGTGAGGGAGATCAAGGGGGAGGAGGGCTACTGCATAGTCGCCGCCGTCGGCAGGGGGATGAGGGGGACGCCCGGCGTCGCCGCGAAGGTGTTCAAATCGATGGCCGACAGGTGCATAAACATAAGGACCATCGCCCAGGGCTCGTCCGAGCTCAACATATCTTTCATGGTCGACAGGAAGGACGAGAAGGCCGCGGTGCAGGCGCTGCACGATGACTTCGGCCTTAGCAGGACGTCCGATTGAAACGCGAGAAGGTCTACCACATGCCCAAGCAACAGCTGAGATCGAAGAGGGCCGTCGGGGGGCTCGACAGGGCGCCCGCAAGGGGCCTGTACCGTGCAACCGGTTTGAACGACATGGATTTCGAGAAGCCGATGATCGGCATTGCGAACAGCTGGAACGACATAATACCAGGCCACATGCACCTCAACAAGCTGGCTCAGCAGGTCTCCGAAGGCATCAGGGAGGCGGGCGGCGTCCCGCTCTCTTTCGGCATACCCGGGATATGCGACGGCATCGCAATGGGGCACGAGGGGATGAGGTACTCCCTCCCATCGAGGGAGATAATAGCCGACTCCGTGGAGCTCATGATCGAAGCGCACATGCTCGACGGATGGGTCGGCGTGACCAACTGCGACAAGATCACCCCTGGCATGCTCATGGCCGTCGGCCGCCTCGACCTGCCCGCGGCAATCGTGACCGGCGGCCCGATGGCCCCGGGGATGCTGAGGAAGAGGGGGCTCGACCTCATATCGATATTCGAGGCACTGGGCGCTCACGATGCGGGAGAGATGGCGGAGAGGGAGGTCGTCGAGATAGAGAGGCACGCCTGCCCTGGGCCCGGCTCCTGCGCCGGGCTGTTCACCGCCAACACCATGTCCTGCTTGACCGAGGTGCTCGGCTTGAGCCTGCCTGGCAGCGGCACTTCCCATGCTCTGAGCGACAAGAAGATCAGGATCGCCAAGGACACTGGTCGGGAGATTGTCAGGCTGGTCAAGGAGCAGCGCAAGCCGCGGAAATACGTGAAGGCGGCGAGCTTCAGGAACGCGATAAGGGCGGACATGGCCATCGGAGGCTCGACCAACACCTGCCTGCATCTGCCCGCGATAGCATCGGAGTTCGGGATCAGCATCCCGCTTTCCCTTTTCGATCAGATATCGAGGAAGATACCGCATCTGATCAACCTGAGGCCGGGCGGACCGCACTTCCTGATGGATTTCGAGATGGCGGGGGGCGTGCCGGCGATCCTGAGCAGGATCCGGGGCTCCCTCGAGGACACCGAGAGCATATTCGGGGAGAGGATCAAGAGGATGGCGTCGGAGGCGAAGGTGCTGGACGAGGACGTGATCAGACCCCTCTCAACGCCCTACCACAAGGAAGGCGGGATCGCGATCATGAGGGGGAACCTCGCCCCGGATGGGGCTGTTGTCAAGCAGTCCGCGGTCTCTGAGAAATCCAGGCACTTCTCCGGAAAGGCTCGGGTTTTCGATTCCGAGCAGTCCGCTACCAGGGCGATCAAGGGCAGGAAGATCAAGCCCGGCGATGTCGTCGTGATAAGGTTCGAGGGGCCGAAGGGGGCGCCCGGCATGCCGGAGATGCTGGGCCCGACCAGCCTGATATCCGGCATGGGGTTGGGGGATTCGGTCGCATTGATTACCGACGGCAGATTCTCCGGAGGCACCAGGGGGCTCTCCATCGGGCACGTCAGCCCGGAGGCCTATGCGGGCGGACCGCTGGCCGCACTGAGGAACGGCGATCTCATCGAGATAGACGTCCCGAAGAGGAGCATCGACGTCAAGCTGAGCGCGGCCGACATTAAGAAGAGGCTGAAAGACTTCGAACCGCCGGAAAAGCCCGCGCCCGGGATGCTAGGGAGGTACAGGCGGTACACCAAATCCGCATCGCAGGGCGCCGGGACGAACTAGCCCCTATTGTGCGGATCGTGCGGCTCCTCTGCCATCTTGTATGTGCCCAGGACTTTCACGAATGCCGCTGTCTTGAGGAGGGCGCCTATCGCCGCGCTGATGTTCGGGTTGTCCAGATTCCCCTCTATGTCGACGTAGAATACGTACATCCAAGGCTTGTTCCTCCGCGGCCTCGACTCGAGCTTCGTGAGATTTATTCCGCGCTCCGCGAACTCCCTGAGGCAGGAGTAAAGCGCGCCGGGCGTGTTCTTTGCGGCGAACACCATCGAGGTCTTGTTGGCATCCGGGCTCTTCTTCGGGTGCTTCTCGAGCACAAAGAACTTGGTGAAGTTCTGCGGGTCGCTCTCGATGCCCTCCTTCAGTATCTCGAGGCCGTAGACCTCCGCCGCCCTCGCGCTCGCTATCGCGGCCTCGTCGCCGCGACCGTTCTGCTTCACGATGGCCGCGCTGCCTGCGGTGTCGTAGGACGAGATCAGCTGCCATTGCGGGTACTGCGAGAGGTACCTGTTGCACTGGCCGAGCGCCTGGGGGTGGCTGTAGACGCGCCTTATGCCCTCTATCTTCGTGCCTGGAACCGCCAGCAGGCAGTGCCTTATCCTGAGTATGATCTCCCCGGAGATGAGCAGGTCGTTCTCCAGCAGAAGGTCGTTCACCTGCGCTATGCTGCCCTCGTATGAATTCTCTACCGGAACCACCGCGTAAGGAACAGCGTCCTTCTCGGCCGCTTCGAAGACCTCTGCGAAGCTGGGGAACGGCATCGCGTCTGCATCTTTGCCGAAGTATGCGTAGCAGGCGTCCTCGCTGTACGCGCCCCTGACCCCTTGGAAAGCGATTCGCATCTTGTTCCCCGCAATCCGAAACGAGAATGTAAAGCCTGCCGGCTAAGGATAAACCTTTCGAGCGGGGCGAGATCCCCGCTCGGATGGAATGGCCCCCGCCCTGTGCCAGGAAGAGTTGCGAAGGGGGTGTGCCCAAGGCACTGGCCATACTTTTTTACTAAGAGCGTAATATTTATATTGCCAACAGCGTTTCAAAGGCGCGCGGGCGGCATAATGCCCGCGAAGCACTGGGAAGTCTGCAAATGTCTCGAAACGGTCCGATTGGTGAGCAGGGCTTGCTACTTCTTCTGCTGGGCTGAACCAGTGCAACGGATTTTGGGAGTGTGTTTTGCTTGACGCATACCCATGAGAGGAACGAAGATGAACCCCGCGTCGGGGACCATGCCAGTGAAGACTCCGCAAAGAAAGCCGCGACACAGATAGGAGACAACATACGGAAGGCTCTCGGCGGCAAGGCCTATCCCAGCCATGTAAGGATCCTCGACACGACGCTGCGCGACGGGGAGCAGACGCCGAACGTCGCCCTCTCCCTCGATGACAAGATCAAGATAGCTCAGGCGCTGGACGACCTCGGGGTCGATATAATCGAGGCGGGTTTCCCAATAACCTCGGACGGGGAGAGGCAGGCCGTCAAGGCCATCGGAAGGCTCGGTCTGAAGGCGGAGGTGCTCGGGCTCTCGAGGTCGAGCAAGGAGGACATAGACGCGGTCATCGGCTGCGACCTCAGGTCCATACATGTGTTCCTCGCGACTTCCGACATACACATGCAGAACAAGCTCAAGATGACGAGGGATCAGGTCGTCGAGAAGGCGGCCTGGGCGGTCGAATACGCGAAATCGCACGGCATGACCGTGGAGTTCTCTCCGGAGGATGCCACGAGGAGCGACGTCGAGTTCCTCAAGAGGGTCGTCCAGGCGGTGCAGGATGCGAAGGTCGACAGGATAGACGTGCCCGACACGGTCGGCGTCATGATACCGCAGTCCATGGGCAACCTGATAACCGAATTGAGGACCGTGGCCAAGGTCCCGCTCGCCGTGCATTGCCACGACGACTTCGGCCTGTCCGTTTCGAACTCGTTCGCCGGGGTCCTTGCTGGGGCCGAGGAGGTGCACTGCACCATCAACGGCCTGGGGGAGCGCGCCGGCAACGCCGCACTCGAGGAGATAGCGGTAGGCCTGGCGACCTTCTTCGGCGTCAAGACCAATATCGACCTGAGGAAGCTCGCCCACGTGTCCAGGTTGGTCTCGCACCTCACTGGCGTGCAGGTCCAGCCCAACAAGGCGATAGTCGGCGACAACGCGTTCGCGCACGAGTCCGGGATACATGTGCACGGGGTGCTCCGCGAGTCTTTCACCTACGAGGCGATCTCGCCCGAGTCCGTCGGGAAGGAGAGGGCGCTCGTGATAGGGAAGCACACCGGGACGCACGCGGTCCAAGCGAAGCTCAAGAGCTACGGCATAGATATGCCGGAGGGGCAGCTGAAGGACCTGGTCTCCAGGATCAAGAAGCTCTCCGAGGGCGGCAAGAAGTTCGATGACGCGGAGCTCATTGCGCTCGCATACGATGTGCTCGGGAAGACGGAGGAGTCGGCCTGCGTAAGGCTGGAGGAGTTCGCCGTGTTCACCGGCATCAACTTCACTCCGACTGCGACGGTCACCCTGAACGTGGCCGGCCAGCAGAAGCGCTCCTCGGAATCCGGCTTAGGGCCGATAGACGCCTCGTTGAATGCGATCCGGTCCGCCGTCAACAAGAATATAGTGTTGAAGGAATACCGTCTCGAAGCGATTACCGGCGGTTCCGACGCGCTGTGCGAGGTGACGGTCAAGCTGGCGGACAAGAGGGACGATTCGATACTCTCGCTCGGGAAGAGCGTGGGCCCCGACATCGTGCTGACCTCCGTCGAGGCCGAGATAATATCGTTGAACCGCCTCTGCAGCATCAAGAGAGACCTGCTGAAGGAAGCGTAGAAAGTTCGGCTGGTGAGCTGAATTGGGAAAGACATTCGCTGAAAAGATATTCGAGATCAAATCCGGGGGGAGAGTCGAGCCCGGCCAGATAGTGGAAGCCAACGTGGATTACGTCATGGCCAACGACGTCACGGCCCCGCCCGCGTTCGAAGCGTTCGAGAAGCTCGGCGCCAAGCCGATGCGGGAGAAGATCATCCTCATCCCCGACCACTACGTCCCGAACAAGGACGTCGCCTCGGCGGTCCAGGCGAAGTCGATGAGGGATTTTGCCACGAGGTGGAAGCTTCCGAACTACTACGAAGTCGGAGAGGGAGGGGTCTGCCATCAGCTGATGATGGAGCACGGCTATGTCGCGCCAGGAAGACTGATCGTCGGAGCCGACTCGCACACATGCACCTACGGGGCGCTCGGCGCTTTCTCGACGGGGATAGGCAGCACCGAAGCCGCAACCGTGTTCGCGAGGGGAAAGCTCTGGTTCAAGGTGCCCAGGACCGACAGGTTCATCTTCAGCGGCAGGACGAGGAAGCACGTCTTCGGCAAGGACCTGATACTCAGGATAATCGGAGACATAGGCGTGGACGGTGCGCTGTACAAGTCCATGGAGGTCGCTGGCCCGGCGATCGAAGCGCTCGGGGTGAGCGACAGGATGACCATAGCCAACATGTCGATCGAGGCGGGGGCGAAGAACCTCTACATAGCCCCGGACAGGAAGGTCGACGCTTACATCTCCGGCAGGGTCATCGGGAGATACAAGCCGGTGTTCCCGGACAAAGACGCGGAGTACGACAGCGTCGCGGAGTACGATGCATCGGAGATACCGCCTCTGGTCGCGCAACCATATCTGCCGTCCAATGTCAAGCCTGCGGCCGAAGTCGGCGTGAAGATAGACCAGGCGTATCTTGGATCGTGCACGAACGGCCGCATAGAGGATATGCGAGCCGCGGCCAAGATAATCAAGGGCAAGAAAGTCGCGAAGGGCGTGCGCATGATAGTCGTGCCAGCCAGCAAGGAAATCTTCGAGCAGGCGATAGACGAAGGTCTGGTCAGGATATTCACGAAGGCCAACGCATACGTCTCAGGACCCACCTGCGGCGCCTGCCTCGGCGGATACATGGGCGTGCTCGCCCCGGGCGAAGTGGCGGTCAGCTCGACCAACAGGAACTTCGTCGGAAGGATGGGCGCGAAGGATTCGAAGGTCTACTTGGCTAATCCGGCCGTCGTGACAGCCAGCGCCATCGCTGGCAGGATAGTCGACCCGTCGGAGGCGTCAAGATGAAGAGCAGGGTCGAGGGGAAGGTCTGGAGGTTCGGCGACAATGTCGATACGGACCAGATAATTCCAGCAGAATACCTCATCACGCCAGACATGGGAGTGCTCGCGAAGCACGCATTTGAGAAGGCGAGGCCCGAGTTCGCAGGCAGGGTGAAGCCGGGCGACATCATAGTCGCCGGCAGGAACTTCGGGTCGGGATCGAGCAGGGAGCATGCCCCGAGGGCGCTGCTCGGAGCGGGAGTCTCGTGCGTGGTTGCGGAGAGCTTCGCCAGGATATTCTTCAGGAACTCCATCAACATCGGCCTGCCGCTGATAGAAGCGAAGATCGCCACGAAGGAGGAGGGCAGGATCAGGGTCGATTTCGAGAAAGGGGAGATCACCGACCTCGGTTCGAAGAAGACCGTTGGATTCCCGCCGTATGCGGACTTCCTCCGGAACCTGATGGACGATGGCGGGCTGATCCCTTACGCGAAGATGAAGATCAATGAGGAGAGGAGGGGCAAGCAATGAAGCACAGGATAGCATCAATGCCAGGCGACGGGATAGGCCCGGAGATCGTCGCGGTGACCAGGGAAGTGATCGACAGGACCGGAGACAAGCACGGGTTCTCCATGGATTGGGTCGACTTCCCGAACGGCGCGGACCATTACCTGAAGACCGGGGAGACCCTCACGGAGGGGGACATCGAGAGGCTGGCTGGCTGCGAGGCGATCCTGCTCGGCGCGTTGGGCGACCCGAGGGTCAAGCCGGGCATACTTGAGAAAGGCGTGTTGCTGAACCTCCGATTCGCGCTGGACCAGTACATCAACCTGAGGCCGGTCAAATTCTTCCCCGGCGTCGAGGTCCCCATCTCGACGAAGGGGCGCGAGAACCTCTCCATGTACTTCGTCAGGGAGAACACTGAGGACTTCTACGTGGGGCTCGGCAACCGGTTCAAGGGCAGGGACAACAGGGCCAAGATCCACCTCAAGCGGAAGAACTACAAGATGGAGTTCGACATCGGGGTCAACGTTGAGGGCGAAGAGGAGAGCGCGTATCAGATCGGGGTCATAACGAGGGGCGGGGCCAGAAGGGTCATAAAGTACGCGTTCGAACTCGCGGTTCGCAAGGGAAAGGACAAGGTCACCTGCGTCGACAAGGCGAACGTCATAACTGAGATGTACGGCCTCTGGAGGGACGTGTTCAACGAAGTCGCCGCCGGCTACCCCAAGATCCAGACCGATTTCGCATTCGTCGATGCGGTTGCGATGACGATGGTCAAGAACCCGGAGAGGTACTCGGTGCTCGTCACACCCAACCTGTTCGGAGACATACTCACCGACCTCGGGGCCGGGATACAGGGAAGCCTTGGCCTGTCCCCCGGAGGCAACATCAACCCCGAAGGGGTGAGCATGTTCGAGCCGATACACGGGAGCGCACCGAAGTACGCCGGCAAGGGGATAGCGAACCCAGTTGCGACGATACTCGCGGGCCAGATGATGCTTGAGAACATCGGCGAGACGAAGGCGGCGCAAGACCTGGAGAGCGCCGTCTACTCCGTGCTGGTCGAGAGGAAGGTAAGGACGCCCGACCTCGGCGGGACTGCGAAGACGAGGGACATCGCGAAGGCGGTGGCGGACAAGCTCTGAGCTCGGCTGCCTACCTCTTCCTCAGCATCCCGGCGATCATCGATGCTATTGGGAACGCGCTCCTTCTTTCCGCGCTCTTTATCTTCCCGGTCAGCAGGATGTCCTTCTTGAACAGGGTGACGGCGATGAACATCGCCACGATGCAGAACAGCGCCTCGTAGGCTATGCCCGCAAGCACTAGTCCAGTATTCCCGAACATCAGGCTCTGCATCGCAATCATCGGGTGCGAGAACGGTATCGCGAAGATGAGGACCTGCCCGGCCGCCGGCAGGGTCTCGAAGTCGCTGAACATGGTTATGAACATGGGGATCAGGGCGAGGAACGTTACGGGCATAGTCATCATCTGGGAGGCCTTGTAATTCTTGGTGAAGATCCCCAGTATCATGCATAGTGCCAGGGCGGCGAAGAGTGCGAGGAAGAGCGAGATGCCGATCAGGATGAAATCTACGGCGTCGAGGGTCAGGCCGTAAGCCGCCAAATCGATCGATGAAGAGCTCGAGAAAGACGTCATGTAGTACCCTAGGCCGATCATGTAAAGGACTGCCATTATCAGCCCCACTATTGCGGCCCCTATCAGCTTGCCGAAGACTATCGAAGTCCTGCTTATCGGGAGCGTGAGGAGCGTCTCAAGGGTCTTGTTCTCCTTCTCCGAGCCCATGGAGGTTATCACCATGCTGCCGGCCATTATCACCACCATCACGATTATCAGTGGCACCATGGTCGACTGGCTCTGCATGACTGTGGATATCGTCATGGGGGAGATGCCCGTCATCTCCCTCCCCTTGAGCATGGTGGTGTCGGAGATCTTTGTCGGCTTCAGAATCACTTCCGGAGAAATGGAGAAATTGCTCCCCATCAGAGAGGTGGAGATGGTCTGGTCGACATTGGTTATCAGGAAGCCCAATGTCGTCAGCGGAATGCTGTCTGTTAGGCCGGCCCCCTTCATCATCCAGTAAATCTCGATAGTGCCGCTCTTGTTGCTGAGTATGTCCGAACCGAAGCCTTCGGGTATGACTATCATAGCCATCGCGGTGCTGTCCTCGACGGTGCTCAGCCCTTCCTCGACGGAGGTGCCGTTGTAGATGACCTCTGCATTCTCGCTTATGTTCGCGATTGCGATCTGCGAAAGCGAGCTGTTGTCCTGATCTATCAGCCCGATTACCGGCTCCTCTGCAAGAGTGACATTCACCTGGCCGATGAAATTCCCGATCATGCCGAACATAACGGCCATGATGATTATCGGAATCAACGCGGCGGGAGTCAGGAGCTCCTTCACTTCCTTCTTGATGATCCCCGAAGTGCTGCTCACGAGACCACCCTCACGAAGACTTCCTCGATGTTCGAGGATTCATATTTCCGCTTCAATTCTGAAGGAGTGCCGGTCTCGACGATCTTCCCGTCGTTTATCAGTGCAATCCTGTCGCACATAAACTCGACCTCGAGCATGTTGTGCGAGGACAGCAGGACGGTAGTCCCCTCAGACACGGTCTTCTTCACGACCCTGCGAATCTCCTGCGCATTGAGAACGTCGAGTCCAGAGGTCGGCTCGTCCAGTATCGCGAGCTTCGGGTCGATCATCAGGGCCCTTGCGACCAGAAGCTTCCTGGCCATGCCCTTGCTGTAGGTGTCGACCTTGTCGTCGATCCTCTCCCCGAGCTGCGCAATGGCCACTCCCTTCTCGACCATCGACTTGCTGTCTTTAATATCCTGGAAGAACTGCGCGATGAACTTGAGATACTCCCTGCCGGTCATGTTCTTGTATGCGCCGGCGTCCTCCGGCAGGTAGCTTATGCCCTTCCTCACCTCTGAGGAGTCCTTTACGATGTCCTGCCCGAAGATCTTGACATTTCCGGAGGTGACCTCGATCAGGGTGGAGAGAACGCGCAGGGTCGTCGTCTTCCCGGCGCCGTTGGGTCCGATAAGGCCGAAGACTTCGCCCTCGTTCACAGTGAACGAGATGCCTTTGACCGCCTGGAACGATCCGAAGGCCTTCACCAGGTTTGTAACTTCGACTGCATGCATGTAAAGAACCACCTCAAAGACGCGATGCAGGGGTCACTTCTCTTCGACGAAGTCCAGCCAGCCGTGGTACTGCTCGTCCTCCCCTTTGACGATCCTCATGAAGATGTCCTGAAGCCTCCTCGTCACGGGTCCTGGCATACCCTTTCCTATCGCCCGCTGGTCAATCTCCCGTATCGGGGTTATCTCGGCAGCGGTCCCTACCATGAACACCTCGTCCGCAACATAAAGCTCCGACCTGGAAATGTTCGCCTCGACGACCTTGTAGGACTCCTCCCTCGCAAGGTGCATGACCGTGTCCCTTGTTATGCCGGGGAGTATGCCTGCGCTCAGCGGCGGAGTAATCAGCGTGTCGTTCTTGACGATGAAGATGTTCTCCCCGCTGCCCTCCGCGACGAAATCCTGATCGTTGAGAAGTATCGCCTCGTCGTATCCTCCGGCCTTGGCCTCGGTGATCGCGAGGGCGGAGTTCACGTAATGCCCGCATATCTTGCCCATTGTCGCCAGCGACGCTGGCGATATCCTCCTCCAGGAGGAGATCGCTACGCGAATTCCTTTCTTCAGGCCGTCCTCGCCGAGGTACGCGCCGAAGTTGAACGCGGCGATGTAGATCTCGACCGGATATCCCGTTGGGTTCACCCCGACTCCGGATACCCCGAAGAATGCGATGGGGCGGATGTAGGCGGATTTCATCTCGTTGTTGATGATCAGTTCCCTGATACCTTCGCTCATCTTCTCGACGGTGAACGGTATCTTCATCTGCAGTATCCTGGCGGACGCTTCTAGACGATTAAGGTGCTCTTTCATCCTGAAGATCGCCGGGCCAAGCGCCGTCTCGTAGCAGCGGATGCCCTCGAAGACGCCCGTGCCGTAGTGAAGACCGTGCGTCATCACATGGACGTTGGCGTCTTTCCAGTCGACAAGCTTGCCGTTCGCCCATATGTATTTCGTTGGTTGGATGGCCACCATGATTCGTCCGCTCCTCGGGCGAGAATAAGAGTGATGGCATTTAAGGATAATGCAAGGGAACCGGTGAGCAATATGGAAATTTGATCCAGTAAGCTCCGGATCTGTCCGTTGAAGCGACCATCCCGGCTGAGAAGGATTTGCACATGACGTGGGGAAGATGAATAAGATATTGAGGTAAAATGCAGAGCATACCGCCTTTCTCACTATGCCTTAAGTCCGCAACGCTCAACGCAGATCTTATCGAAATTTTTCGTAGCAAGATTCTTGCGGAATTCGCAATATGCCTCGTTATTCCAAATGGTCTTGAAATCTTGTTCATTGAGATTGCCGAACGATTTCTCAAGATACAAACAGCATGGGTGCACGTTCCCTTGCCATGAGACGAATGTGGTGGTCCAGGGAATCCGGCATATTGTCTTGGGACCGACATCGTGGATAGCATTATTCGTCAGCTTGATGCCCATCCCCCTAGCAGTCTCCTCAAGGGACATGGCTGAATTGTGCAAGAAAACCTTGTCAGGGAGCACGTAACCAGTATCAGCAGTTCTGTCATCAAAGGAACCGACCCCGTGAAGATGCACATGGGAGATTCCGACTTCTTTTGCAAATCGCAAAATTCCTTCGAGATCGCCGATATTCTCCTTCATCACTGTGGAAACAATCCTTAAGGGAACGTACTTTCTTTCATTTTGCAGATGAGTTATAAGGCGGACTATGCCGTCTCTGACAGCTCCGAAGTCTTTGTAGTCCCTAATCTTGTCAGGAATTGTCGTATCGATGGATATCCCCATTCGGAAAGTCCTGCTACTACAGATCTTATTCACGTTGTCATTGGTAAGCAAAGTGCCATTTGTTATGAGACCGACGCCGATGTTCTGCGAATTGAGATAATCAATTATTCTGAACAAGTCGCGGCACATGAAAGGCTCCCCCCATCCCCCGAGGCTGATCCACGATAGGTTTGGCATCCCCTTCGTATAACGAATGGCTGATTCGAGGGACATCTGCCCGAATTCTCTGCCTTGCAACTTTCGGTGACACATGGGGCAATTCAGATTGCATAGATTCGTTCCTTCAATCTGAATGACGTAAGGGTACGATGACAATCTTGTTTTTCTTTCCCTGAACTCTATGTTCTGGATTATGAGGTTAGAAAGATTCCTAGGTCTTAGGATGCTTTTTGAGCATTTGGAAAAATACCAGAATAATTCTTTGAACGTTGAAAAACCTTCTATGCCTCCACCTAAAAAACTTCTTTTCGGCATAGCCACCGTCTTCACTACTAACACCTTTTAGATTATAAACCTAGCTAGCTGACCCTGATACACAGTGCTATGATTTTACGATTTCAAATCTCAATTATGGAATAGAGAGATCTTTATGTAATAAAAATATTCAAGGAGTCCATTCAGGCAACGACAGTATTCTCCAATCTGCCGATCCCTTCGGCCTCAACTACGACCTCATCGCCATCCTTGAGCTTCCCAACTCCGAATGGCGTGCCGGTGGCGATAATATCGCCAGACTTCAGAGTCATGACCTGCGATATGTCTTTTACAAGTTCTTCGAATCCGAAAATCATGTCGCTGGTCGAAGAATATTGCTTTTGCTCACTGTTTAGGAATGTCCTGAGCCAGCCGGGTCTTTCTGTCGAAATGACCGGCCCCATTGGAGCGAAGGTATCGAACCCTTTTGCTCTTGTCCAATCTGGGCTGCGCTTCTGAATGTCTCGGGCAGTCACATCGTTGAAACACGTGTATCCGAAAATGTGCGGAGCGGGGTCCTCGACCTTGCTTGCATCCTTGCCGATGATTACAGCGACCTCCCCCTCATACTCGACCTGCTTGCTCGCATTCGGAAGGATGATCCTTTCGTTAGGGCCTATGATTGCCGTCGTGGGTTTAGAGAAGATGACAGGTTCGCTAGGGAACTCATGTCCGAGCTCCTCGATATGCTTCCGATAGTTCAGGCCGACGCAGACTATCTTCGAAGGGTGCTGGATCGGCGCGACCAGGCGCACCTCGCTCATGAGATGCGTTGTTACTGGTTTGGCCTCACCGTCGCTGAGCATAACATCGATGAGCGAAGGTGCCCAGAGCTCCTCGACTATCTCGCCGAGGATCCTGCCGGGCAGCACGATCCTCTCCTTGCCCTTCACGACGAAGGAGCAGAATCGCATCGCATCAGCTCTTCTTCGAGAACATCTTCCGTATGTTTGCGCCGACGGCCTCGACCTGCTCTTTCGAACCCTCCTCCCTCATCCTCTTCAGGTTGGGAAGGCCGGCCTCGAACTCGCTCATCCATTCGTCAGCGAATTTCCCGGACTGTATGTCCTTCAGTGCCCTCTTCATGCGCTTCTTGACGCCTTTGTCCATTATGACCGGGCCTCTAGTCCTGCCGCCGTACTCGGCGGTGTTGCTCACGTTCCTCCACATGAACTCTATTCCGCCGGCCTGGATCAAGTCGACTATGAGCTTGAGCTCGTGAAGCACCTCGAAGTACGCGATCTCAGGCTGGTACCCGGCCTCGACAAGCGTCTCGAAGGAGTTCTTCACCATCTGCGAGCAGCCGCCGCAGAGGTCCACCTGCTCTCCGAAGAGATCGGTCTCGGTCTCCTCCTTGAATGTCGTGTGAATGACGCCCGCCCGGGTGGCCCCGAGCGCCTTGGCGATTGCGAGCCCCATGCTCAGCGCGTTCCCCGACGGGTTCTGCTCGACGGCGACCAGCGCCGGCACCCCGAAGCCTTCCTCGAAGGTCTGCCTGACCAGTTTGCCTGGCCCCTTGGGCGCGACCATTATGACGTCCGAGTCTTTCGGCGGGACGATCCTCTTGAACCTGATGTTGAAGCCGTGGGCGAAGTCGATCGTCGCCCCCTTCTTCATGTTCGGCAGGATGTCCTTCTCATAGACCATCTTCTGCAGCTGGTCCGGGATAAGCATCATGATGACGTCCGCGCCCTTGACGGCTTCCGGCACGGTCTTCACGTTCATCCTGTCCTTCACGGCCTGGTCCCAGGTCGGGTCCTTGATGAGCCCGACGACGACGTCCGCGCCGCTGTCCCTGAGGCAGAGCGACTGCGCGCGCCCCTGGATGCCGTAGCCCACGACACAGATTTTCTTTCCCTTCAGCACTCCCAGATCCGCGTCCTTGTCATAGTATATCTTCGCCATGTTACTGACCTTCCTTACAGTGATCATCAGCGCGTCAGAGCGCGCTTATCGTCCTGATGTACTTCTGAGGTTTCGTCTTCTCGATGACGTCCGCTATCTCCTCAATCGAGCCGGTCATCCTCGCTTCCCCGTGGCCGTTGAGCATGAGGGCGTAGGCCTCGTGCCTGCTCTCGTCGACTATCTCCGCCTCGACGATCTCCTGCATCGACTTGAGGTGCTCCAGGACGGCTTCCGCCTTTGCGGGCTCCGTGACAGAGAGCACGATGCGCGCCTTGTCCGGCCTCTCGCACTTCCCCACGACTATCGTCTCGACGTTGATCCTCTTCCTGGTGAACTCCCCCATGATCCTCTGCATGACCCCGGGTTCATCCTCCACCAGCATAGATATGACTGCTACCATCTCGAATCACTCCTTCAGATACTGCATTTGAATTTGCATCTTCCGTATATCGTGTCGCTCGTCTTCTTTCCCGGCGGTATCATCGGCAGTATGTCCTCCTCCGGGTCTATCGCTATATCGAGCAGGAAGGCGACGTCGCTCTTGACCGCGCGCTTTATCCCCTCTTTGAGCTCCGACGCCTTCTCTATCTTGATGGCGTCCGCGCCGTAGGCCTGTGCGAGCTTGACGAAGTCCGGGACGTTTCCCAGAGTGGTCGCCTTATACCTCTTCTCGTAGAAAAGCTTCTGCCACTGCTTGACCATGCCGAGCCAGCCATTGTTCATCAGGCAGACTACGACTGGTATGTCATCCTGTATGGATGTCGCGAACTCGTGCGACACCATCTGCAGACTCCCGTCTCCCGCGACGTCGACGACCGCCTTATCCGGCTTCGCGACCTTGGCACCCAGCGCCGCGGGGAAGCCGAACCCCATCGTGCCCAAGCCGCCGGATGTTATGAACTGCCTCTTGCCGTTCATCTCGAGGAAGTGCGAGCACCACATCTGGTTCTGCCCCACCTCGGTCGTGATTATCGCGTCCTCCGGCAGGTACCTTGAGAGCTCCTTGATGACCTTCTGCGGCTTTATCGGCTCGCCCGATATGTCGAAGTCGCAGGTGCAGGCTGCCTTGAGCTCCTTTATCCGGTTCTTCCATTCCGACTGCTTGATAGACCTTGACTGCAGGCCGGATATCAGCGCATTGGTTGCGGTCCAGGCGTCTCCGATGAGCGCGATGTGCCCTTTGACATTCTTGTCTATCTCCGATGCGTCGATGTCGACGTGGATGATCTTCGTGGTCTTCGCGAACTCGCTCACCTTGCCGGTCACGCGGTCGCTGAACCTGGTCCCGATCCCCAGCAGCACGTCGCAGTTGTGCAAGGCGTAGTTGGCCCCCTGCCGCCCGTGCATGCCGACGACACCGAGCACGAGCGGGTGCGCGTCTGGCACGACGCCTTTGCCCATCAGCGTCGTCACTACGGGCGCCATCAGTATCTCTGCGAGCTTCAGTATCTCAGGGCCGGCGGAAGACCACTGCGCGCCGCCTCCGACGAGTATGGTCGGCCTCTCCGCTGATTCCAGCAGCTTGACCGCGTCGAGCAGCTTTGACAGGTTCCTCCGCGGGGGCGGAGTGGGGTAGTCCCTCTCCAGCTCCTTCTCCGGTATGTCGGCGACGAAAACGTCAGAGGGGATGTCTATGTGGACCGGGCCGAACCGTCCAGTGGTTGCTATCCCGAAAGCCCTCTTGATGACCTTCGGCAGCTGCTTGGCCTCGGTGACCCTGAAATTGTGCTTGGTGATCGGCATCATTATTCCGAACGAGTCCGCCTCCTGGAAGGCGTCCGCTCCTAGCATGCCGGTCGCGACCTGCCCCGTGATTGCGACGAGGGGGGACGAGTCCATGAAAGCGGTGGCCACGCCGGTCACGAGGTTCGTCGCCCCAGGGCCGGATGTGGCTATGCAGACGCCGGGCTTCCTCGATGCCCTTGCGTAGCCATCCGCCATGTGGGCCGCGCACTGCTCGTGCCTCGTGAGGATGTGCCTGAATTTCGCGGTGACGAGCTCGTCGTACAGCGGCAGCAGCACCCCTCCCGGGATGCCGAAGGCTACCTCTACCTCCTGCCTCTCCAGCAGTTCGACGACGACTCTTGAGCCCTTCATTCTCACAACCTCCCCGTGCCTCTAAGACCCGAAAGATGCCAGGAACTTTCCGGCGTCTTACGGGCGCTCGATCCGCAGGACTACCGGTACCCCTAGCATGCTCCTAAGAACGACCATGCCTGATTCAGCGGAACGAGTCATGATGGATGCGGATGACCGAAAGCAGTATAAAAGATTTATGAGAAAGGCGGATAAAATGCTGGCATGAGGAAATTCTGCGGATTGCTGGAAAAGCGCCCGCGGGGGACGCTTCCCGGCGGGCGTAGTTAGATTCTCCCCCTAATATGCGGTGAACCCGCCGTCGACCGACAGCAGCGCGCCCGTCACGAATGTCGAATCGTCCGAGGCGAGGAAAAGCACCGCCCTTGCGGCCTCCTCCGGCGTGCCCATTCTGCCGATCGGGTGCTGCGAGCCCATCAGCGCGGAGAACTTGTCCCAGTCCTCCCCCCTGTCTTTTGCCTCCTGCTCTGCCAGCGGGGTGTGGATCTCCCCGTAGCAGACGGCGTTCACGCGGATGCACTTCTTGGCGTAGTCCAGCGCCATTGCGCGGGTCAGCATTGCAACGCCGCCCTTCGAGGCGCAATACGACGGAACGTCATAGTCGGCCACGATCGCATTCGCGGAGGCGTTGTTCACTATGACCCCGGCGCCCTGCCTCATCATCTGTTTCAAAACGTGCTTGGAGCAGAGGAAGACGCCCTTCAGGTTGATGTCGAGGATCCTGTCCCATTCCGCCTCGGTGAGCTGGTCCACGCGCTTGGTGATCAGTATGCCAGCGTTGTTGAAGAGTATGTCGAGCTTGCCGAAGCTGTCGACGACTTCCTTGACCATGTTCTTCGCGTCGGCCTCCTTCGAGACATCGGTCTTGATGAAGATGACGTTGCGCCCCTTCTTCTGGAGCCTCTTGACCGCGGCCTTCCCGCTCTTCTCAGAAATATCGGCGATGGCCACCTTCGCCCCCTCTTCGAGGAAGAGCTTCGCGGTCGCGAAGCCGATGCCGGAGGCTCCCCCCGTGATCAGGGCCACTTTCCCCTTCAGCTTGTTCATTTGAATCGCCTCGAACCCTGAGATTGCTTCCGGGATAAGAACTCAATGGAGGACTTCGGAGGTCTTCTTGTGATTGTCTGTCACCAATGCGACGCTCGTCGTGCTGGTCCCCTTGCTGAGTATGTGGATCGACTCGACGTTAATCCCGGCCTTTGCGAGCTTCTTGGCCATCTTCGAGAGTTCGCCCGGGCGGTCCATCAGCTCCAGAACCGTCAGCTCGTGCTCGCGGAACTTCATGTTGGCCTTCGTAAGGGCGTTCCGCGTGGACAGCTCGTCGTCGGTGACCACCCTTATTATCGGGTTCTCGCACCTCTCGCTCGCTATCGCCATGATGTTTATCCCATTGCTGGCCAGGATGTCCGTGACCTTGGCGATCTCGCCAGGCCTGTTGTTCACTGATATCTCGAATTGCTTCAAAAACGGAAAACCCCCTACTTTAATAGCGAAAGCACATACCGCTGAGTCGGGATAAAAGCCTTGTCTTGAAGGCCGGCGGTCGGCCGGGAAACAAAATATTATGCCGACAGCCACCTTTGGGGAAAAGTGATAGCATGAGGACTCTGCTGATACACGCGGACAGGTTCGAGTACGCCCTCAAGGAGAGGACGAAGATGGCCGAGGACTGGCCGCAGGACAAGCTGTCCGCTTCATTCGAAGAGGTGCTTGTGGCTTTCACGACGATTGAGAAGAGGGACAGCGACACGGAGTCGATAGCGCAGCAGGCGGCGGACGACATCGCCGAGGTCGCCGGGAGCGTCAAGGCGCAGCGCGTCGTCGTCTATCCCTATGCTCATCTGTCGTCGGACCTGGCAGACCCTGCGCAAGCAGTCGCCGTACTCAAGGCGCTCGAGAAGAAGCTTGCGGAGAAGGGCATCGAGGCGCACAGGGCCGCGTTCGGCTGGTACAAGAGCTTCGACATAAAATGCAAGGGGCACCCGCTCTCGGAACTATCCAGGGAGATCGTGGCCTCCCCGGCCGACAAGAGGGCCGGCCAGGGAGAGGGGACATACTCGGTCATGACAATCGACGGACAGCTTTCCGATGTCGGCAATTACTCCGACAAGAAGGACGATTTCAGCGTTGTGGTTTCAAAGGAGGCCTTAAAGAAGGATCTCGGGACGAGGGGGGAGCCGGAGTACTTCCGCCTCTGCAGGAAGTTCGGGATCGGCTGGGAGGAGATGAGCGACGCGGGGCACATGCACTGGGAACCCAAGGCGGCACTCATGTTCGACCTGATAGGCGACTACAGCACGATAATCGCTCAGTCCGTTGGCATCCCCGTCTATCTGATGAAGGGGACGAACATGTTCAACTCGCAGGAGCCGGCGGTGAAGGAGCACGCGGATCTCTTCGGCGACAGGCTGTACATGCTGGAGGAGGGCAAGAAGAAGTTCATCTTGAGGTACGCCGCCTGCCACCAGCAGTTCGCGATAATGAGGAACTGGACGATGAGCTACAGGCAGCTGCCGTTCGGAGCGTTCGAGGTGGCGGACTCCTACAGGCTCGAGCAGTCCGGGGAATGCCAGCTGCTGTTCAGGGTCAGGAGGCTCAACATGCCCGACCTCCATGTGCTTTGCAAGGACAGGCAGGAGGCATACGACTGGTTCACGAAGATCCACGAGCGCATCTACGCCGAGGCGGAGAGGCTCGGGGTCGACTACGAGATGCTGATAAATGTCTCAGGGAAGAAATCGTTCGATGACAACAAGGAGTTCATCCAGTCTCTGGTGAAGGGCAAGAACAGGCCGGCGCTGATACATTTCTACCCTGACGGAGTCAACTACTACTGGACCGTTAACATCGAGTACATGATGGTGGACGAAGGGCGCAGACCGAGGGAGATCGGCACCGTCCAGATAGATATCGGCAACGCAAACCGGTTCGGGATCAAGTATGCAGATGCCGAGGGCAAACCGAACTACCCGATCATCCTGCACACCGCGATAATCGGCACCATCGAGAGGTACCTTTTCATGGTCTTCGACGCCGCGATCAAGAAGGAGAAGTCCGGCGGCAAGGGCTCGCTGCCTGTCTGGCTGAACCCGGAGCAGGTGAGGCTCATGACCGTCGCGGACGCCCATGTGGAAAAGGCGAAATCGATGATGGCGAAGCTGCAGGAGAGCGGCATAAGGGTCGGCCTGGACGACCGCACCGAGACCGTTGGCAAGAAGGTGCGGGACGCCAAGCAGGACTGGGTGTCGTACGCCATCGTGATAGGGGACAAGGAGGTCCAGTCCGATTCGCTCAAGGTCTACGACCGAGAGGCTAACAAGGACGTCGAGATGACGGTCGATTCGTTGATAGGACTCCTGGGAGAGAAGACGGCGGGATACCCGAAGCGCCCGTTGTACTTCCCGGCAGAGCTGTCGAGAAGGATCGTCTGAATCACTTGTCCGGCTGGTCGCCCCAGATGAGCTTGTGCAGCTGCGGCATAACCCTGACCTTGAGCTTGTCGCGTATCGCCCTTTTCGCCAGCCATTCCAGGTCGGTGCCGCCCACCGGGGTCATTATGATGGCGGCATTGATGACGTTCTCGCTCATGATCTTCTTGGCATACAGATAGTCGTTCTCGTCGGCTATGACGAACTTCAGCTGATCGAACTGCGATATGAGCTCGAGGTTGGAGAGGTCCATCTTGTCCTGCTCGCCGGACGAAGGGCACTTGATGTCCATGCTTATCATGACGTTCTCCGAGCACGGGACCTCCTCGAGCGGTATCGCCCCGGAGGTCTCGAGCTGCACGAAGTAATCCTTCTCCGTCAGCTTGTTGATGAGGGTTATCGACCCCTCCTGCGCAAGAGGCTCGCCTCCGGTCAGGCAGACGTAGGAGAGGCGGGTCTTCTCGACTTCGGCGAGGATCTGCTCGATGCTCATCGATTTGCCGGGAGCGGTCCTCGCCTCGGCGGTGTCGCACCAGCTGCACTTGAGCGGGCAGCCTGCCAGGCGTATGAAGACCGTCGGGATGCCCATCAGCAGGCCTTCTCCCTGAATCGATTTGAATATCGAGTAGACCCTCAGCATCCGGACCACGCCTGAGATCACTTCTTCGAGGACGTTTTGGAGATTGCTGGATCCGGTATGCCCACGGCCGAGAAACCTTTCTTCCTCAGAATGCAGGAGTCGCAGACTCCGCATGGCTCGCCGCCGCCCTTGTAGCAGCTCCATGTCTCCTTGAACGGGACGCCGAGCTCTGTGCCCTTGCGGACGATGTCCGCCTTTGACATCTTTGTGATCGGCGTGAGTATCTCGATCGGGTGTCCCTCCATGCCGCCTCTCGTGCTGACCTTTACCAGGTTCGAGAACGCATCGATGAAATTCTGGCCGCAGTCAGGGTATCCGGAGTAATCGACGACGTTCACTCCCATGACGATCGCCTCCGCCCCTATGCTCTCGGCCCATGCGGCGGCTATCGCTAGGAGGATGGCGTTCCTCCCTGGCACATAGGTGGCCGGTATCTTCTTCCCGATCGTCTTCTCGTCGCTCGTCACGTCCTCCTCCGGGTTCATGAGCGAGCTCCTCAGAAGCCGCGATATCGGGAGGTCGACGACCTCGTGCTCCTTTGCGCCCAGCCAGATTGCGAGACGCTTGGCGCTCTCGATCTCGCGGGCATGCCTCTGCCCGTACGAAACGGTCAACGCATAGATGTCATACCCCTGCTTCTTCACCATCGCGGCGGCGGTTACAGAGTCCATGCCGCCCGACAACAACGCTATAGCTTTTTTTGTCATTCACGAAACACCCCCGTTACAGTCTGACCGAATACCATATTGACTGCCCCATGCCCTCTTCCACCTTGACCTGCAGGGTCGTGAGGTTGTCCATTCCGGCCAGCTTGACCTTCAGCTTTTTGCCGACGTATTTTGCGAGCTCCTCCGCCGACGTCTGCCCGATGTCAAGGACCGCGCAGTCGCAGAGGGGCATCTGATAGACGCTGGTGCCCGACTTTATCGACACCGTCTTCCCCTTGATTGTCACGTCCTTGTGCCTTTTCGCGACGAGGAGCTTGTGATCCAGCTCTTTGACTATGCCCCTGACCAGGTCTTTGATGGTGCCGAAGTCCATTATCATGCCGTTCTCGCCTGGCTCGCCATCGAGCCTGACGCTGATGGCATAGTCGTGCCCATGGAGCCTCCCGCATCTCTTGTGCCCTATCATCATATGGGCCGCCGAGAATGTCAAGCGCAGTCTCCAGCCGTCTATTTCTAGTTGCATGCAACCGACCCTATCAGCCTTTTCTCGATATATACTTTTAATTCATCTCGCCCGCTCCCTGGCAGCGCACAATGCAGCCGCCAGCGCGATTGAGTCGAGGTATGTCCTCTTGTCGCGGGAGGTGTCGACGAAAACCCGCGCGATGTTCACCACGGGGGCGCCCCAAGCCGCACCTCCGCCGAGGAAGTAGAGCGAGCGGAAGATCAGGTTCCCTGTGACGCCGTCCGGCGCGATCACGAAGTCCGTCTCCTCGGCCGCCTTCTCGACCAGTATGTGCTCGTGCTTCGCCACGAGCCCCTCCCTGCGGGCCGTCTCCGTCAGCTCATCCCCCTCTCTGAGGCTCCTGGCAATCTCTTCGCCCCTAGTACCGTCCTCCTGCCTCCCCTTGGAGAGCACGGATATCGTCGGGGTGACGCCGAGGCAACGGAGGAACTTGACGCCCTGCCTCATTATCTCGATCCGCTCCTCCAGCGAATTCCCCTCGTCAATCCCCACTGGGGCGAGCAGGAACGGCTTGCCTCTAGAAGTCGAAAGGAAGGCGACCCTGAGGACCTTGGGCGCGCCGAACACCTCTTTGATGGAGGGGAGGATGTCGTTCGATGACAGGGTCCCTCGGACAGCCGCGCAGATCTTCCTCGCCTTCAGATCTTCACACAGCCCTTTCGCGCTTTCGTAGACTTCTACCGCTGGCAACCCTCGCGACTTCGATTCGCCGACGCACGAGCGCACGATATCCGATCTCGACCCGGAGCCTATTCCGATGCGCCCCTTGGATCTCTTGCCGAGTTCGAGGATCTCTGCCATGTCGAGCGTTTCAGCCGCCCCCCTCTGATTTCGGCTCGTAGCCCCATTCGTCGACCCGGTAATCCTCCCAGTCCATCCTTTTCAGGGCGATCATCAGCTCCACCGGGGTTCCCATCGGCCTGCTGTAGCGCGCAGAGTCGTCCAGCGCGATCCTCGGGCATGCTGTCGAGACATATGCGTCGAACCCCAAATCCTGCAGAGCTTCTGGCGTGACATTGTCCATCAGCACTATGCGGCCTTCGCGCCCTGCCCCGCTCAGCTCCTTCAGCAGCCGCTTCGCAAGTGGGAGGCGCTCCTGGCCCCTTTTGGACGATACGATGATTCCGATTGACCTCGCCTTGGACATCGCGGTTATGACCGCGTATCTCCTGCGCCTGAATTCGTCTGTGTCCGTCTCCTCTGCGCGCGCTGCCTTCCTCTCAGGATCGATAATAACGACAGGTTTGCCAGCAGAGAGTTTCAAACCTATCGCATGGAACCTCCCACTGCCGATGATCAGGAACGATGAAACGGCATCCGACACATCGTGGGCGCTCGAATAGTCGCATCCGAGCACGAGCCCCGGAGCCGCCAATCTGCCGCTGCCTCTCCCTATCTTTACTTCGAAGCCCATCTCCTCGAGCAGCCTCTTTGATTCGTCGAGCTGGCCGATGTGCTGCGACGTTGCTAGCAGTCCGACCGGAGAGGTCAGCATCGGTGCTGCCGATTTGACGAGTCTGCGTAGGTACAGGGGTATCCCCACAGGCATGAAAAGAATCGGCTTGGGACATCTGATTGACGGCATGGGGGAATGGCCGACCTGTATGATCAGATCTGCGAAATCGATTGCCCCGTCGTCAATATCGCATGCTCCGAAGCAGGGGTCGCCGGAGACGATTACCTGGCAATTGAAATCCTTCTCGATTTTCCGGGCGATCTCCTCCGCCTTCCGCTTGAGACCGGACGGGAGCTGCAACAGGACGGTCTTCGGCTTCAGCCTCCTCATATCAGCTCTGATGTCCTCGAATCCGAAGTTGAGCTCGCTTGACATCGGAAATACTCCCGCAGGCTAAGTGAATGGTGCCTTTGGTCAAAAAAGTTCTGGATGCCTATGCGACGTATTCCTTGCCCTTCAAGACCTCGATGTAGCAGGGCGTCGGCATCTTGATCGACGCGCGGGCGAGCGCTTCCTTTGCCAGCTTGAAGTAGTCAGGGTGCGTCTCGAGGGTCAGTATCGCCTGGTCACGCGCCACCCTGGCCGCGGTCCCGACCGGCTTGCCGAACGCCGCCCTCATGCCATCGGAGATACGGTCTGCTCCTGCGCCGACCGCGATCTTGTTCTCCCTCAGGACGTTGTGCGGATAGACAAGGATCTTCAGGAAGTAGTTGCTGTTCCCGACCTTCTTGGCCAGGAATCGGTTCGCGCTTATCCTCGCCGCCTCCAGGGCGATGTGCCTGATCTGGCACTGTTCGGTCGCGTGGAGCACGAACTTCACCTGGTATTTGCCCTTCGTCCCGTGCTCGAACTGGGTTATCCTCGAGGCGGGGACTCCTCCCATGTACTCCCGGCGGCAGTATGCCTGCCCCTTTATCTCCCTGTACATCGAGCTGGGCTTTCGTACCATTTGTGCTCACCGTGACTGTTGCAGACTCGTGAAATACGGTAGTCGTATTTAAAGGTGGATGGTCTAAAGAAGGCCGCTTGGCAATGCTGGATGCGCGATATTCCAACGCATTCGCCTGCCGCCCTGAGCCCCGCCTTGAAGATGTGAGCGCACCGTCGATCTAACGACTTTCTGACCCCGGAGAGCATCGTCGCTCGGGGTGATAATGATTTAAGTAGGCGGGAGGTGGTTGTAGAGATGAAATGGCCAAGAGGCGGATTCCTAAGAGGGAGGCGAAGAGCATCGCTAGCGAGCGCATAGAGATACTCTTCAACCTGACCGAGCAGGAGACGCGGAGAGGCAGGCCTGAGAGGGCGAAGAGGTACCTCGAGCTCGCGCTCAAGATAGGGATGAGGTACAAAGTCTCGGTATCCGTTTGGAAGAGGAGGTTCTGCCCCGCCTGCAAGACCTACTACCAGTTCCCCAAAAGCGCCTCGATAAGGCTGAAGAGGGGGCGGGTAATCATAACATGCAATTCATGCGGCAATGTCGCGAGGTACCCGTACAAGGGATAGGAGACGTCGAGAGAAGGAGAGGAAGATGCCCAGAGACATCCCGCACCAGATGATCGAGCCTTCGGTGGCTGTCGGCAAGAACGGGGTCACGGACAGCGTCATCGCCGAGATAAAGAGCCAGCTGAAGAGGAAGCGCATCATCAAGATCAAGCTGCACGGTGAATCAAAGCTCGGCCGCCTGGAGATAGCGAAGGAGCTCGCTCAGCGCTGCGACGCGAAGCTGATCGACCTGCGCGGATTCACGGTCGTGCTCACCAGGAAGAAGAGGAAGCTGTAGAGCGGGGCAATGGTTTTTTTATCGTCGACCTTCTTACAGCCCCTATACAAAGCGAAATCAGAAGCTGATTCGAATGCTCGATGCGAAGGTGATCAGGGACGACCCGGACATGGTCCGCCAGTCGTTGAAGAACAGGGGCTATGACCTTTCGGTCTTGGAGAAGTTCATCGAGCTTGACAACCGCTGGCGCTCCCTCGTAGACGAGGGGAACCGACTCAAAGCGGAGAAGAACAAGTGCAGCCAGGAGATACCCAAGCTGCCCAACGACCAGAAGCAGAAGAAGATCGGGGAGATGCGCGCAATCGGCGACAGGGTCAAGCAGATAGAGAGCGAGCAGACGGCGATAGAGGCCGAGAGGGATGTGATTCTGCTCAACATACCGAACATCCCGCAGACGAGCGTCCCTGTGGGAGCGTCGGATGCGGACAATGCCATCATCAGGACTCAGGGGAAGCTGAGGAAGTTCGACTTCAAGCCCCTCAACCACTGGGAGATAGGCGAGCGCCTGGATATCATCGACTTCGAAAGGGGGACGAAGATCGCCGGCACGGGTTTCTACGTGCTGAAGGGGATGGGTGCTCAGCTGGAGAGGGCGCTGATCAACTTCATGCTCGACCTGCATCTCAAGCAAGGCTACAGGGAGGTCTTCCCGCCGGTCGTCATAAACGACAAGAGCTGCCAGGGCACGGGGCAGCTGCCGAAGATGAAGGACGATATGTACCACATAGAGTCGGACGGCCTTTGGCTGAACCCGACCGCGGAGGTGCCTGTGACGAACCTCCACGCGGACGAGATACTCTCGAAGGAGCAGCTCCCGATATACTACGACGCATACCTCCCTTCATTCAGGAGGGAGGCTGGCAGGCACATAGAGACCAAGGGCATCGGCAGGGTGCACCAGTTCAACAAGGTGGAGCTGGTGAAGTTCGTCATGCCGGAGACGTCCGACCAGGAGCTCGAGAAGCTGCTGGACGATGCGGAAGAGGTCGTCCGCCTGCTCGGGCTGCCCTACAGGGTCAAGCTGCTTTGCACGGCGGACCTCGGGTTCGCCTCGTCGAAGACCTACGACATCGAGGCATACGCGCCGGGGATGGACCAATGGCTCGAATGCTCATCGTGCAGCAACTTCACGGACTTCCAGGCAAGGAGGGCGAAGATAAAGTTCAGGCGCGAGCAGCACCTGAAGAGCGAATTCGTGCACACGCTCAACGGCTCCGGCATCGCGTTGCCGAGGACAATGATATCGGTGCTGGAGAACTACCAGACCGCCGACGGGCGCGTCGAGATACCGGCGGTGCTGAGGCCCTACCTCGGCGGCAAGGAAATCATCGGCTGATCTAACTCTTCCTTCGGCTATGCGATTGTCAGTTGCCCTTTCAGCAGCCACAGGTCGACACGGTCCCTGTGCAACGACAGCGGGCTGAGAAGCGACATTCCTGGCAGGTCGTCGACGTGCAGCCCGAACTTCAGGCAGAACTTGCCGAGGTTCATGCCGAATATCTTGGCGATCGAAGCAAAGCTCAGCAGGAAGGTCAGCGCCAGCCTGAGTTCCGTCGGCGCGCCCGTCACGCTGAACAGGCTCTTGATCCATCTCGGCATCCCTATCTTGCCGAAGATGTCGAAGCCGACGTAGATTGCCTCGGCTGGATTGCACCCCTTGAGAAGGCTCGGCGAGATCTCTCTGTTGAACAGTATCCTGCCGAAGAGCTTGGCGACCTGCTCCGCGAACCACATGACCATCTGCCGGAAGATCTCCCCGTCCGCCGTCACCTTGAATCTGAACCCTCCCCCCAGAGTTCCAGACAGATCGTTGACGCCGACCTCTATGAACAGCGACGCCTCCTCGACCATGCTGGCGGCGAACTCTGCCACCTGGCCGATGAGCTCGCGCAGGAAGGACCTCAGAAGGTTGATCACGAAGTCGATGGATAGCGAGACGTTGTCCATCTCATCCTGTATGGCTAGGTATATCGCGTCGACGCACAGCTTCAGCGCCAGCTCAGGATATGTGTGCAGAAGCGCGTTGCCGTTTGACCTCCCCTTCGTTGCGGGGCCGAATATCCATTTCGGCGCGCCGTCCCAGCTCCTGTGCCATGTCTTGCCGTCGTTCGAGGTGTCGGAAATCAGCGGCGTTATGTCGATCGCCTGACCGTCGGGATCCCTCAGCATTATCGAATCGCCCATCGCGAAGGTGTCCCCCGAGTTGCCGTTGTCAAGCGATGCCCTGGGGAAGACGAACGCACGAGTGCCCTTCTTGGAGATCGTGCCGCTGAGCGTTATCAGCGATATCTCTCCGTGCATCGTCTCGATCGTCCATCCTTCGACGGACACCTCCCTATCGAGCGGGTTGTACAGCTCCACCCATTCCTTGCCGGAGTCCTTGTTCGGAGGGTTCAGCTCGACCTCGTTTATCACGAGCTGATTGCAGAATGGGAGGTTGTACTTCAGGATCACCCCGGCGTTGATCGACAGGGATATGCCCAGCGCGGGTATCGGTATGTTGGAAAGCACCGGGCCGAGCAGCGGGATGTCAACCAGCTGCACGGAGAAGCGCTTGTAGTCGTTGACCTCCGGCGACCAAGCCTGTATGCAGAAGCCTCTCCAGGAACCTCTGAGTTCGAAAAGGTGGTCCCTCACCCCCATCAGCGGGTCGAGCCGCATCTCGATCTTCAGGTCGCCGACCTTGACGGTGGAATTCACGATTATGTCGGGGAGGCCGTTGGATAGCTCGGCGATGCGGAAGCCGAGGGAAGCTTTCATCTTGTCGAGGTTGAGGACGACCGTTACCCGGATGAGATCTTTCGCCTTCCGGAAGAGGAGGTCCGGGAGCGAGCAGCTGACTATGATTGTTGCGGGGCCGTAGCTGAAATGGACCTCTACGGTGCCAACGGTGTTGACATACAGCTTGATAAACTGCCACAGCGGGGAGTTGCGTATCTTGTCGAGGATCTTCATGCAAGAGGAGACGAGGAAATCCCCGAAGGCGCTCAGCGCCTTGGCGACCTGCTCCGCGAACCCGCTGAGGTACTTCGAAATGTCGGAAAGCGAATCCAGCAGTATGTTGAGCGCCTTCTGGTGGGCGGCGATGAACGGTGAGATGTATTCCCAGATCTGGTTCTTGACCTTGCTCAGGAGGGTGCAGGCGTCGCCTATGAGGTTGTTGCTATTCTCGTATTTCGCCCCCATCAGCGGCCATCCGGAAACCGCGGTGATCGGGATCTCTAAGTCGATTCGGACCTCCCTGCTCGCCCTCGTCCCGGGATTGAACCCGTCGGTCGCGGTCAGCGTTGCGCCGCCCCTGACATTGACCACCCAGTTCGTTTCGTAAGGGTATGACGAGACCGCGCCGAGGGCGGTGTAGTGCGTGGACTTCGGCCTGAAGGGATCCTCGCAGTCCGGACGGGAAATGGAGATCACGAGCCTGTCGGAGCAATCGACGTTGTCAACGGTGCAGGAGGATGACGGCGGGAGTTCCATTCCTTCGAGATAGGCGGGGCTCTGCGTGAGCCTCGGGAGCAGAGATGCGGATGCTGAGCTACTGTTGTACCCGGCGGAAGCATCCCCCTGCAGGCTCAGCATGCGCGCCGGCACTGCGCCGACGGATTCATTGAGCTGGGACTCGTCGCTGAGGTTGCGGATCTGCGTGGAGAGAGACCTCGTCTGGCATTGAAGCCCCGCTTTCATGAGAGAAAAAGGAACGCCGTCGGCGATCCATTTCATGATCGAGCCATATATCTGGCCTCCGGACCGCTCCTGCGAATGGAGGTTGTTGTCGATGCTGAGAAGGATGATGCTTTTCATCGCATCGGCTGTCCGGTTTATGGATTCTCCGAGGGCCGCGGCCCAATTCGCTAGCGCGCCGCCCAACGATGAAGCGATATTGGAGGAGACCTGCTGTTTCCAATAGGGCGGTATGTTCGATGGATCTTCGATGATGGCGGTATCGGCGAGTTTTGAGGGAAGCGCCGCGCGACCGAAAGCCAACGCCTCCGCGTACGGGAATATCGAGCTCCAGTGCTCCTCGATGAACTCCCTCAGGATAGCGAGTCCGGAATCGTAGGACTGAGGGACGGAAGCAGAATCCCCCTTCGAGAGGGCGCTTTCTGCAATCGAGCTGAGCCGGAGTCCGATCGTGTCGAGAATGCTCTGAATGTATGGTCTGGGCGAGGAAAGGCTCCCGTAGATCTGGTCGGGAGGTATGGAGTCCGCAACCTGGCGGCACAAGTCCATCGCGACCTTCTCCGCCGCGGCCCCCGCTGTCAGGGCGCTCCCGGACAGTATGCCGCCGAACTCCTTCCAGGCGCTGCTGTTCAGAATAGATGTGGTTGGGAGATCGAGCCAGAAGGGCACCGTGCCGATCTGCACCTGGACTATTGCTCCACTGAGATCGTAGATCTTGATGGAGGAGGGCATCGGGTTGAAGCTCAGATCCTGCGAACCGTCGAACAGTCCCTTCCAGGCAGCATAAGGGGTGTCTATCGCGTCCAGCCGGCATGCGACCCAGTCGATCGTGTCCTCGAACCTGGAATCGACGCCCGTCAGGAACTCGACGAGGTCGCGCCAACCGCCATCTATGGTGCGCCCCGCCTGCAGCGCTCCATCAGCGAGGTCGATCAAATGCGAATACTCTAGGAATCTCACGACCATCTGGTCGACCAGGGAGAAGAGCGTCTGCAGGGCATATTCGCGGAGGTTTATCCCGCCCTCGGCCTCCCCGCCCCTCAGCATCATGTATGTCTTGAACGGATCCACCGCTGAGGAGAACCATTCGCTCCCCTGGCCGAGCTGCCCCTCTGGCGCCCGTTCCTGCAGCTCGCCCCAGGACGACTGATCCGATGATCCGAAATCGGAGACCTCCTGGAGGATGAGCGCGAGGTTGACAGCCGTCTCGACGTCCGCGGCGGTCAGCAGCCCCCTCAGGGCTCCGGTTCCTCGGTCGTCGGGGGACGCGTGCCCCTGCAGGACTCTCAACTGCACGAGCTGGGTGAGGATGGAGCGCACGATATTCCCGATGCGGCCGCTCGTGCTTGCGGAGTAATTGACATGGTCGAGCTTGCTCGAGAGGAACAGCGAAGGGCTCACCACCTCCTTCGATATGCAGACGTCGACGCGGCAGACCGTGCTCCCGTCGCTTATGGACATTTCCAAGTCGATCTGGACCGTTATCGCACTTGGAACGGGCGACTCAGGGTTCCTCGCATCGCATCGCTGGGAGAGCAGGGCCGTAAGATTCTCGACCTTCAGATCCACATCGAAGCCGCCGATCCGCTTCGGATAACTGGCGGAGATGTAATATCGGACTGCATTGGAGATCTCCTCCCCCAGTCGGGGGACGTCTATGGTGCGCCTCAGATTGCTCAGCGCCTTCGATACCGCCCCCTGTATGACAAGCTCCATCTCCGATGCGACCGTATTGCGGATTCGGCCAATTGAATCGGCATCCGCACCGGGCAATTCGAATTCTTTTGCCGAACTCTCGCACTTGGAGACGACCGCGCTCGACGCTGTGACGGATATCAGTATGAACACCGCGGCGAATGCGAAGGACGCGTTCGCCTTTGAATCGCTGAATAGCCTCTTGCGCTGCATGACACTCACCGACTGCTTCCCGCTGGTGAGTGCCTCCCCTGGGCTTAGTAATCGAAAGGATACAGTTAGCCTAACTTGCGGAGGGCGCATGTCCTGCGAAAATGAGGTTATTATCCTTTTCCGAAAGCATGAAGGGGGGGTTCCAGCAATCGGTGGGCGATAGAATGGGACAAGCCCGCGAGAAAATCGAACTGAGGACGATGCGCAGCGAGGACATTCCGCCCGTGCTAGAGCTGATAAACATCGAGGGGTGGGAGTACGAAATGGTGGACATTGAGCGCATCCTAGACGTCGACCCGGAGAATTCCATCGTCGCCCTCGTCGGAGATGAGGTCGTCGGATTGATCACGGCCGCCTGCCACAAGAACAGGGGCGTGCTCGGCCATGTGGTGGTCAAGAAGGGGTGGCGCAAAGCGGGCATAGGGAAGAAGATGATGGTCGAGGTGCTGCGCAGGCTCGATGCGGCCCGGATAGGAATAGTGGAGCTGTACTCGGTCCCGGATGCGATGGAATTCTACAGGAAGCTCGGTTTCAGGAAGATAAGCGACCTGAGGATCTACAAGGGGGATGTGAAGAACCGCATCCCGGTCCAGTCATCGCGAGCGGAGATCAGGAATCTGAACGGGCGCGACCTCGCCGCAGTCATAGAGATGGACCGGAGGGTTTCCGGCTTCGACCGGAGCAACGTGATCGAGAAGCTCATGATGCCTTGCCTCCGCTCAAGCATCGGGCTATTCGAGGGAGGAAAGCTCGCCGGCTTCGCGCTGGGCAGGGCGGCCGAGCTGGAGGCGGAAATCGGCCCATGGATAATGGAGAGGCCGAATAGGGAGGAAGGTGCGGCAATGATAATGGCCACGATGGATGCGATGAGCAACAGGCGGTCATTCATAGAGATCCCGGGAGAGAATCCGCTGGCAAACTCCATCATCGTCGACTTGGGGTTCGAGCCGAAGGCGGATGTGCACAGGTTCGTAAGGACCGCGCTGGACATCCCAAAGTTCGGCCCGGGGGTCATGTCGTATGCGGCCCTCGAATTCGGATGACCCGTGGGGAATCAGCCGATCAATTTTGCCGATAGAGGCGCATCTCAGCTCCCCTCCACCCGCTCCCAGTTCTCGCTCATCACGATTTCAAGGAATCCTTCCAGGTGCCCTGCCAGCAATGCATTGTCGGTGAATCCGCACGCGCCAAGGTCGGCAGAGGCTATGAGCGCCTCATCGCCGTCCATCACGAGGTCGGTCGCAATCTGAGCGCGCCTACGGACGGCCAGAGTGCATTTGGGGAGCTTGACGAATGGCGGAGCTATCACCAGCACCTCGACCTTCCGGTCCAGCGCCCTCTCGAACATCTTTCCGTGATGCTTCCGGATAATGCTCATGTTCGGCGAGGACAGGATGAGCCTGTGCTTCGCCCTCCCGATCATCTCCCCTATCTTCGAGATGACCCGGTCTTTCCCATTGAGCATGTAGATGACCTGCGGGGCACCGTGCGTTCCGAAGGCTTCCTGCATACCGGCGATGTTGTCGAATGTCGTCTCAAGGTCGCCTCTGAGGCGGCCGAGCAGCGACGCTGGGTCCACCGGCATGAACCTCCGAGGCCTGTCGTCGCTGCGCTCCATGAAGCCCCTTGCGACCAGCGAATCCATTGCCTTGTACGCCGAAGTGCGCGGGACCCTTGCCAGTTCGGCTATTTCCTCCGCCCTGCCGCTCCCCACCGCCACCGCACCGAGGTAGCACCTCGCTTCGTAGTTGGTCAGGCCTATCTTCTCCAGCTCGACCGCGAGGGGTTCGAAGTTGCCAAGCTTGGCTGTAAGGTCGCTTGTCGTCAATGTGTGCAGGGATTTTTCGGGCATTTTGTAGCTATATGAGCGACAAAATGTATAAATGTTGTCCCGACCATCCCAATCCCGTAAGGATGGGGTCAGTATGCTTACAAAGCCTTCTACGATACCGAAAGGGTTACCGAAGAAAGTCACCTCGATGTGCCCGGATTGCGGGAAGCTAATCCCCGGGCAGCTGAGGGATGATGGCGGCAAGGTCGTCATGGAGAAGAGCTGCCCGCAGCACGGAGCGTTCTCCGACGTCGTCTGGTCCGACACCGCGCTTTACCTGCGCGCGGAGAGCTGGGCGAAGGACGGCATCGGAGTGGAGAACCCGATGATCAAAGGGGCGAAGAACTGCCCGTTCGAATGCGGCCTGTGCGACCTTCACCTGAGCCACACCTCGCTCGCGAACGTCGACCTAACGAACAGATGCAACCTGAAGTGCCCGATATGCTTCGCCAACGCCAACCAGGCCGGATACGTGTTCGAGCCTGACTTCGAGACGATAACGAAGATGCTCCAGTCGCTCCGCGATCAGAGGCCAGTTCCGACGCCGGCCGTTCAGTTCGCCGGCGGCGAGCCAACGATACACCCGAGATTCGTAGATGTGATCAGGAAAGCGAGCGAATTGAAATTCGCGCAGATCCAGGTTGCGACGAACGGCATAAGGTTCGCCAACGAGCCTGAATTCCTGAAGGCATCCAGGGACGCTGGCCTCAACACGATCTACCTGCAGTTCGACGGCCTGAAGGAGGAGAACTACATAGCCGCAAGGGGCAGGGCGCTCCTCGCCATAAAGAAGAAGGTCATCGAGAACGTCAGGAAGCTCGAGGGACGGCACCCCTCGATCGTTTTGGTCCCGACAGTCGTCAAAGGCATAACCGACGACCAGGTCTGGCCGATAGTCGAATACGCGATGCAGAACACCGATGTCATAAGGGGCATCAACTTCCAGCCGGTGGCATTCTCCGGAAGGATCGACCAGCACGAGCGGGCCAAGCAGAGGTACACGATTCCAGACCTGGTGCACGAGATCGAGAAGAAGTCGAATGGCGCGATAACCCCGAGCGACTGGTACCCGCCGCCCGCGGTCAGCGTCATAAGCGATCTCGCCGGCATAGTGATGAAGAAGCACTATGTGACGTTCACGGTGCACCCGGGATGCGGACTGGCGACCTACATATTCATTGACAAGAAGACCGGGGAGATAACGCCGCTGACCAGGTTCATCAAGGCGGAGAACGTATTCAACGAGCTACAGACCCTCGTGGAGAAGGCGCAGAAACGGAAAGGGACTTTCCGCACCAAGCTCGCCGTCGTCCGCATCTTCTGGCACAACATTGACAAGAAGAAGATGCCGAAGGGGATGAGCAGGATCGGGTTCCTGCGGATGATCCTCAATGTCATAAACGACAGGACGAAGAAGGGGCTCGCGAAGTTCTCATGGGACATGCTTTTCATCGGCGCCATGCACTTCCAGGACTCCTACAACTACGACATCGACCGCGTGATGAGGTGCGGCATCCACTACACGACGCCGGACGGGAGGATCATCCCGTTCTGCGCGTACAACTCAGGGCCGACCTACAGGACGGAGGTCGAGACGAAGTACTCCGTGCCGATAGAGCAATGGCGCAAGCAGAAGGGGGATCAGTACACATGACGAGGATGAAGAACGTCTTCCAGAAGATCGCGATAGACCAGGAGATATGCATGCACTGCGGGGCCTGCGTGGGGACCTGCCCCAAGAACGCGATGTACCTGCACGATCTGACCGTGGCGGCGGACGAGAACTGCAACGGCTGCAGGCTTTGCGTCAAGGTTTGCCCGATAGGGGCCATCGAGGTAGTGGCCAAGGGGGCGGGCGCATGAAGAACCTGGAGACCGACATACTGGTCGTCGGCGCAGGCCCGGCCGGGTCCATGACCGCGAGATATGCGGCCAAGGGCGGCGCGGATGTCATGATCATCGAGAAGAGGCAGGAGATAGGCTCGCCCGTCAGATGCGCGGAGGGGATATCGCAGAGCCTGCTCGCTAAGGTGGACCTGGAGCTAACGCAGAAGGACATTGCCAGGCGCGTAGTCGGTGCCAAGATATTCTCCCCCGGGGGACACTGCCTCACGCTGTCGGAGAAGCAGGCCGGCGACGAGGTCGGCATCGTTCTAGACAGGGTGTTCTTCGACAAGCACCTCGCGAAGCTCGCGATCGACGAGGGTGCGGACGTCAGGCTCAAGACGGCCGCAACTGGGCTCATCAAGCTGAACGGGAAGATCGTTGGCGTGAAGGCGACGAGCCCCGAGGGGGACCTTACGATCAACGCGAAATGCATTGTCGGAGCGGACGGATACGAATCGCAAGTCGGGCGGTGGGCGGGGATAGACACCAAGCTCTCCCCTAACGACATCACCTCCTGCTTCCAGTACAGATTGACGGGGATCGACTACGACCCGGATTATTGCGAGTTCTACCTCGGCAGCAGGGCTCCCGGCGGATACATCTGGATCTTCCCGAAGGACGAGGAGACCGCCAATGTCGGCATGGGCATACAGCTCGCCCAGCTCAAGACCCCCGCGCAGATAAAGCAGACGCTGGACAGATTCATAGAGAAGGACGAAAGGCTCAGGGATGGGAAGCCGCTCGACATGGTCAGCGGAGCGGTCTCGATTTGCGCGCCGATCGACAAGACGGTCATGGACAACCTGCTGCTCGTCGGGGATTCCGCGAGGCAGATAGACCCGATAACCGGCGGCGGCATCTCGAACGGATGCATAGCCGGAAGGATTGCAGGCGAGGCGCTCGCTGATGCCAACGAGAAGAACGACTTCTCGGAGAAGTCTCTCCAGAGATACGAGAACGGCTGGAGGGACGAGATGGAGAACCGCCTATACCGCAACTGGATGGCAAAGGAGAAGCTCATAAAGCTCTCGGACGAGACCTTCGACAAGATAATCAGCACACTTGAGGAGGTCGGCGTCGAGAAGGTCTCCTCGCTAGCTATACTGCAGGCGGTCGAGAAGAAGTACCCGGACCTGGTGAAGGAGTTCAAGAGCCTGCTCTGATCCAGGTCATCGTATCATCTGGCGCCTGCGAGCACGTCGGAATAGATCTCGAAGAGCTTGCGCGCGGTGTTGGTGATGTCATGATGCTCAGCGAGCTTCTCCGAGCCGCTGCGCAGAGTCTCGTTCATCCCGGGATTGCTCCATACGGTCTCAACGGCGCGGACGAAATCGGCAGCGCCGTCGCCTTTCAGGCAGTCTACTTTGTCCATCAGCCAGTCGTCGAACGCGGGGATGTTCCTCAGGATGATCGGAAGGCCGCAGGCCGCGGCCTCAAGGACCACGTTGCCGTAGCTCTCGGCCCTTGTCGGCAGGAAGAACGCATCTGCCGCTGAGTAGCTTCCAAGGAGGAGTTCGAGCGGGACGTAGTCTGTGAAGAGCACGTTGGCCGGCAGCTTCCCGCCGGGCATAGCGTCGACCAGCAGCGGTTCGCTTCCGCCCACCCAGACGAATCTCACGTTTGAGCCCGGATGCAGTCTTTCGAACTCTGCGGCCGTCTCGATGAAGGTGTCCACCCCTTTGCGCGGGATCCTCAACCCGACGCTCAGAACCATGAATGCTCCGCCGATGTTGAAGCGCTCCCTGAACCGCCTGCCGTTCTCAGCGTCCTTCCTGAAGCGGCTCCGGTCCACGCCGTTGAAGACGACTTTGAACGGCCTCTTCACGCCAAGCTTCTGCAAGGATCTGGCCGCGAACGGGCTCGGCGCCACGATCACGTCGCCCAGGCTGAAGAAGAACCGGCTGTAGAGCTTGTTCAACGGGTAGAGAATAGTCCCTCCCCTGAAACCGCCCTTTATCAGCTCCGGGAGGTGGTGCGCATGGACGACAACGGGCTTTCGCCTTAGCTTCGCCATTATCCCCGCGCCGATCGACTTCGGCAGCGGGTTGTGGATGTGGAGGATGTCATAATCGGATTTGGCATCGTTGACGTTCACCTTGCATCCGAGCTTCTCCAGCTCGGATATCCAGAGAGGGACTATCGTCCCCATGCCGCCGGGGTTCTTGAAAGGGATGATCTTGGAGTAGGATTCCAGTTCGGTCATCATCGCCACCGTCATCATATCGGGCTTCCCCTCCTGCTCACTACCGCACGCCAATCGTCGCTGCCGGTATTAAAGATTCCATCGACCAGCGGAGAGCGCCTGAGGTGTGCCGGGCGGGGGAATGAGGTGTCAATGTTTAAGTATCGACCTCGCGATAAGTCCCGGGAAGGGACAGCTGGCTTTCAGCCAAGGATGTGCTAGTCGGATGCCGACCAGGCGATCGGATTCTAGGGGTGGCTCCAGGAGCCTGCCAACGCGTGAGAGCGAGGATGACCGGATCATAAGCAGGGGCAGAAGGTCCGCACTCATTCAGTTGAAGTTCGGCAGGGCGGCGCACCTATTCGGCGCGGTGACCGCGGTGATGCTGGCGATAGCTGCTGTGATTTCTTTCGCGATCAACAACCTGGACTTTCTGGTCAGCAACCCGCAACCGTTGCTCGATGCGATCGTTCAGTTCATACCCCTCCTCACTGCGGCGGCGATAGCCATTGCAATCATCTACCTGAAGTGGGACCCATTCCTCACCGACAAGACAGCGAAGCACTTCCTGGTTTCCTTCGCAGCGCTGGCCGTCCCGCTTGTCATGATAGTGCTGATAATCCTAAAGCAGATGAGGTACGCGGACATCGCGTACGACATCTGGATATACCCGACCTCGTTCATCGGCATTTCGCTGTCGCTGATATCGATTGCGATGATCTGGGAGGGGATGAGCAGGAGGAAGAGCATAGCGGTCGCCTCCGCCCTGACGCCCCTCGCGATAATGTCGCTGACGCTTCTGACAAACCCGAACGGGATCCACGATGTGCTCCCGCTGGTGTATCTCGGAAGCGCGGTCTGCATACAGCTTTCCGGGTCCATGCTGCACGTGATATCCACCTCGACCTCCATCCAGGAGAGGGAGATACTCAAAGCCGGGGACGCGAAGATCATCCAGATCAGGGACGACGCCCAGAAGATAAGGGACCAGCTCGAATTCAAGGAGAGGGCCCTGATGGAGAGGGAGATCGGCTTCGAGAGCTTCGAGAGGGCGCTCAACGACCTGAAGATGGACCTCGACCAGAGGAAGAAGCAGATCGAGGTCCTGGAGGAGGACCAGGCCAAGAGGGAGCTGCAGCTGCGGGAGGAGAAGGGCAAGACCTCCGGCGCAATCCTCGCCCTGGGCCATCGCGAGGAGAAGCTGCAACAGAGGGAGGTGGAGCTCGGCTCGAAGGAGAAGGAGCTGGAAGCGATAACCCTGGCGCTGCAGTCGAAGGAGGAGCAGCTGAGGGAGCAGGCGGACCAGCTGCAGATAGACCAGACCGACCTCAGGGTCGCCGAGAAGCAGTTCAAGGAGAGACAGGAGCTGATTCAGGAGGAATTGGCCAACCTGAAGACCTCGAGGGAGGCGCTCCTGTCCGAGCAGAAGAAGCTCGGAGACAAGACGAGGGACCTGAAGCTCAAAGAGAGTTCGCTGGACATGCGACTCAGGAGCGCCGACAGCTCGAAGGCCGCCGCCGGCCAGGACATAGGCAGGATGAAGCAGTGGGAGGAGAAGCTCCTGCACAAGGAGGAGGAGCTCACCACCGCCGAATCGGAACTGAAGGAGAAGATGCACGAGCCGGAGCAGCTCATGAGCCAGGCAGAGCTCAAGATGAAGAGCGCGGAGGAGAGGCTAAGAGAAGTTGAAGCCAAGGAGAAGGGGCTGCTCGAGAGGGAGGCCGCCGCGGAGAGGCTGGAGAAGGAGATCATCTCCGGCAGGGACGACCTGCAGCAGAAGATGATGGAGATGGACGCGCTGAGGCAGGAGGCCGCCTCAAAGAAGGCGAAATACGATACGATGATCGACAGCCTTGCAAAGCGCACTGCGGAGATCGCGAAGAGGGAGGACATGATCCGCGCTGGCTCGACAACGATGGAGACGAGGGAGAGGAGCATGACAGCCTCCCTCGAAAGGCTGCAGAGGGAGAAGCAGGAGATGGAGGCGCAGAGGCGCTCGCTCATAGAACTCGAGAAAAGCGTCGGCGCTAGAAGCTCCCAACTCCAGCTGAGAGAGGTGCGGATGATAGAACGGCAGAAGGAGATGGAGACGGCGCTTCGTTCCGAGGCGGGCTCTCCGGAAGCCTCCGCCGGGATGATCGAGGAGATGAACCAGAGGGGGCGGACCCTCGACCTACGCGAGAAGATGCTGGCGGATAAGGAGAGGGACCTGCGGAAAAGGGCCTATGCGGGCTCCAAGGGAGGGGGGGACGAGGCGATGGAGGCGCAGGAGCCGGCGCAGACGACCAGCAGGATCGGCACTGGCACGAAGCGCCTGGACGACCTGCTGATGGGTGGATTGCCGCCTGGCTCGAGCGTCCTCTTCGTCGGCCCGCCGTACACCGGCAAGGAAGTGGGCATACTCGCTTTCCTGGCAGAGGGGCTCAAGAGAGGGGTGCCTGCGATAATCATAACGACCTCGAAGACCCCGAATGACCTTGTGAAGGACTTCGCCCCGATACTGCCCACCCTGCTGGAGGTCGAGCATCTCGGCCTGGTCAGATGGATAGACGCCACCGCCGGCGAGGCGCGGAAAGACCAGCAAGCCAACCAGAGGAGCAACTACACGAAGGTGGATGGGCCGGACGATTTCCCTGGCATAATCGAGGCGATAGAGAAGCTCACGGACGATATCAGGCACGGGCACTATCCGTACTTCAAGCTAGGATACCTCTCGCTTTCAACGAGCATATCGCACACTGACGAGATGGAGTCCACCAAGTTCATCCAGGCCGTAACGAGGAGCGTCAAGGACCTGGGCTCTTCGGCCATATTCGCCCTTGAGAAGGGGATGCACAGCGAGCAGCAGATAGAATCCATCCAGCACCTGACGGACGGCGCGATGATGATCAAGCTCGAGAAGCAGAAGACCTACCTCTCGGTCCTCGGGATCGGGGATGTGCAGAGCCGCGATTGGGTGGAGTTCAAGCACACGAGCGCGGGGCTCATAATCGGCGCCTTCTCGCTGGAGAGAATCAGATAGCGCGACTGTCCTGCTCAATCGGCGCATGATTCGGTTCAGGTATTCCTCGTGTTGTGCCAGGTCCCGGCCTTTGGAATCTCGATTACTATTGCATGCCCTTTTGAGGGGTCATTGTGGTCGATGCTCTCGTCCCTCATGCTACCGTTGAAGTGTCCCACTATAGCGGCAGCGAAGGCGATGCTGTCGATAGGCCTGCCCTTGGACCGCCTAGCGGGGTCGAAGGGCGTAAGGACCTTCTCCTCCCAGCCAACGGACAGCGGGCGATCCGGCATCTCCATCCTCACTTGCCAGAATTGACGGCTGCGCACTTTTATCTGGCGGATCTTGACATTCACCCGGATGCACGCATCGGTCTGCGAACCCATTGCATTGGAGAAACCTTGCATGAAAGCGTTCTTGATGTGCACACCGCCGATCACCTCGACGGCCGCGTTCTTCGGAAGGTCGACCGTCATATGACATTTGTCCGGATATTCACGGCTGACCATGGTCTGAAGATTCAGGAAGAACTGCCCCAGATTGAATCTCTCCGAGCTTTCAGGCGAGCATTTCTCGGCTTCGACCAGCATCCTTAGATCCATTATGAATTTGGCCGTCCGCTGCGTTTGATTGAAAATCTTATTGAGGTGGTCCAGCGCCTCGGCATCGGAGACGCCTGTCTTCAACAGGGTCTCAGAATAGGTCAGGACCGGGGAGATGAGGTTCGCGATATCATGAGCTAGGAAATCGAAATATGACTGAGCTCTCATCTTTGCATCCTCCGCCTCGGCGGTCCTACATCTGAGCGCGTCCTCCATCCGCTTGTAATTCGTGACGTCGCGAGAGACGCCGAAGACGGCCGTCACTTCCCCGGATCTATCTTTGATGGGCACTAGCCAGGTATCAAGGAGCTTCTGCCCGGTCGGGAAGACCGTGTCATTAGGGGCGTACAGGGGTTTGCCGGATTCAAACGCTCTTTTCAAGCTCCCCCATTGCCGCTTATAGATGAAATCCGGGAAAAAGTCGCTCAGCGGTTTGCCGATCAGCTTGGCGGGCCTATTGTGAAATTCTTTCGCGGAAGCTTCGTTGACGTATTCCACGATGCCTTTCTTATTGACGATGAAAATCATGTCGTGGGCGGTATCCGCGAGGAGACGGTAGCGTTCCTCGCTTTCTGCCAAAGCCTTCTCATAATCCACCTGTGATGTTATGTCAGAGGAATATACGACGATGTGACGCCTTCCGGAGGAGTCTGGTATCACCTTGCTGATGCATTTGAAGGCGTGATATGAGCCGTCCTTGAGCCTCATCCGGAACACGCCGAAGTCAACTTTCCCGGGTCCTCTGAGGACGGCGTTGAACATCTTCTTCACGTGCGAGACATCGTCCGGATGAATGTTCTTCAGCAGGCTCTTGTGTTCGATGTCCTTCTTGCTCGGCCCGTGCACCTGACTGATGGATGGGTTGGTGAAACTCACGCTGCCGTCCTTCTCGATGATGGTGATGATGATGGGGGAATTGTAGATGATTGATCTCGACAGCCTGACGTCTGACAGATAATCCACGTACGAGTCTCCCCGGTGGCGTCCGCTGCTCTTCCCCTGGCCTTTCCTCGGGGCGGCTTTCTTTTTAGATTTGCTTCCTTTCTGCATGCGGCTCTTACTGATGGGTGTCCCCCCAGAGAGGGTGGAAATATGGATAGGGGCAAGCTCATTGATTTATCAGGATATATAGAATCTCCTTTTGCGGACCCGATGCGCCTGGACGATCATTGCGGGGCTGACTTGGATGCCCAATTCCGCGGATAGGTGCCAGGTTCCATAAACACTCGCTCCAGATTGAAGGCCATGCCGTCGTTCATTTTTGCGATCTCGTCCGAGGACAATAGGGCGACCCCGGTAGCGATTGTCTCTTCCTTGGTGGTGTTGATAGCGACCTTGTCTCCCTTTGCGATGTCCTTGGAGAACTCGACTATGCCTGGGATCGCGAGCGGGGCACCGTGGCAGAGGGCGTCGACGGAGGAGTCTTTTACGAGCACCTTCTTCCAACCGGAGAACACGGTCTCAAACGGCATCATGATCCTCATGAGCTCCTTCGGATTCCCCTCCCGCCAGAATTCCACGGCATCCCTCAGCGCGTGCAGAGGTATCGCTTGGGATTCCACGAAGGGACCAGCGCTAACGCGCCTGAGGTCCTGAAGGTGCGCTCCGACTCCCAGCGCGTCGCCGATGTCGACGCACAGGCTCCTGATGTACGTCCCGCCCTCGCAGCTGACCTGCAGGAGGACGTCGCGCTCGACCTTCTCGGATATCTCGATGGAATATACCCTCCTGACCCTCAAGGCCCGCTTGACGGCCGACCTCACCGGCGGAGTCTGGAAAATCTCTCCCAGGAATTCCTGGCTGATCTTCTGCAGTGACGCTTCATCGACGTCCCCGTGCAGCCTCATGACCCCGACGTACTTCTTTCCGGCCTCGTGAATGTAATCCATCGCCCTAACGGAATTGCCAAGGCCGACAGGCAGGACGCCGGTCGCCCTCGGGTCGAGCGTCCCGCCATGGCCCGCCTTCTCGACGCCCAGCATGTCCCTCACCCAGGAGGCCACCTGGTGGGATGTCGGCCCCATCGGCTTGTCTATCACGACGATCCCTTTCGAGATGAACTCGTCTACGGACCTGTCCTCCGGCCGCTTGCCGAACCTCGAATCGGTCGCAGTACGTGCCTTGCGGAGCATCTGCGCGGTCATTTTTGCCTCTTCCCGACTTCGTCGATCACGATCTTTGCCGCCTCTTCCGCGGTGATTCTCTCGCTGTCGATGACGAGGTCGTATATCGACATGTCCCCGACATCTATGCCGTAGAAGACCTTGTACCGCTTCTTCTCGGAAAGCTCTCTCGCGGCCAGCTTCTCCATCTCGTGCTCCCATTTCGTGCCCTCGCGCTTCGCTATCCTCTCTGCCCTAACGCGCGCCGGAGCGTTGACGAACACCTTGAAGGCGGGCACCTTGTTGCTGTGCAGTACGTGACCCGCCAGTCTCCCCTCGACAAGCACGTTTTCAGATGCCTTCGCCAGCCTCAGTATCTCGGCATCGAGCTTCTCGTCGATGGACTTGTCCTTCTCGGCGAGGTTGTTGTACCTATGGACGTCCATCCCGGCGCTCTTGGCCTGCTCCCTGAAGACCTGCCCGGTCAGAATGAGCTTCAGGCGGAGCGACTTGGAAACGATTGATGCTATGGTTGTTTTTCCGCTTCCGGGTGGGCCGCTGATACTAACCCTCATTCGCGGCACCCCTGCCAGCTTCCAGACTCAGGAGGCGCTTCCGGAAGCTGAAGTACTTCAGAACCCTGGCGAGCATCTGCCCGAATGGCAGAGTGAGGACGGAATACAGGATGATCCAGTTGGGAAGGACGTTGTTGGAGATCATGTCGCTGTTCCAGTACCAGGGGGCGGAGAACAATGTCGTCGGAAGCGTGTAGATGTATATCGACAGCCATGCGAACACCGGGATTATCACCACCATGGTTATGGGCATCAGCTTCATCTGCGTCTGCATCCCCGACATGGATTTCGCCATGACCTCTTTCTGAACCTCTGTCAGCTTCTTTATCTTGTACATGTTGTTCTCGAGGCGTGCCTTCCTGAATTCCTTCTGGAAGGCCGAGACTATCCTCTGGTTCCTTGCCTGCGACACCCAATCGACGAAGAAATGCCTGAGAATCGTTGAAATGAAGATCATAAGCGTCCCAGAGATGAGGAGGGTTATCAGGGGATACGCGCCTCCGAACCCTATCGCCGGTTCGAAGACGAAGCCCACGGCGCTCCCGATCAGCATCCTTGTGGACGGGGTGAACAGGATCATTATGGCGAAGAACATGACCATGAGGATCATGATCTGGCCGCCGCCCGCGCCTGGCGCCGGCCCTCCCGGGCGCTGACCAGGGGAGGTGGGGGTGGCCAAGGCTATTCGCCTCCGAAGAATCCCCTCAGGACAGGGTGCATCTCCATCATCTGCTCCCTTCCGATCGCCTCGTACAGATTGATCATGATGCCGACCGTCAGCAGCACGCCTGTTCCGCTGGCGTTACCCACCGTGCCTATCAGGTCGGCTCCGGCCGCGAGCGCGCCGACGGTCGCTCCGCTGATCACAGTGACCACGGGGATGTATCTCTCGAGCACCCTGCGCAGCACCCTGGGGTCCCTCCTGAATCCGGGTATCTGCATGCCGCTGGACTCGATCTGCGACGCCACGGCCTCCGGGCCCATGTTGGTCGTCTCGATCCAGAACTTGGCGAACAGCACCGACCCGCCCACCATCACGCTGACGTAGACGACGACGTGCATCAGGATCTGGAACCTATCGTGGTGAGTGATGTTGCCAGCTAGGTAGGAGTCGCTCAACAGCGGCAGCAGCCAATCTCCGACGCCGTTGACGTTGGAGAGATAGTACGCCATTCCTCCCATCACTTGCAGTTGCCCTCCCTCGATGGAAGGCTCATAGAAACCAACCATCCAATTGTGCCCCAGTATCGGCCAGTTCATGAAGCTCGGATGCTGCCAGAATAGCATCGAGAACATGCTGACGTTCGCCAGCAGCGCGGCCATGAGTATGACCGGGATGTTTGAGGCGTAGATCAGTTTGATCGGGTATCTCCCCCTGGCTCCTCGCGCCCCGCCGTGCGCGAGCGGGAGTTCGATCCTTGAAGATTCAGCATAGGTGACGAAGAAGAAGATGGCTATCGTCCCGAGTAGGGCGACAAGAGGATTGGGCGGCGATAGGAAGATTGCTTCGTACCCCCCTCCTGACAGCTCAGTCGAAGAATAGTGCGTCCAGAGGTAGATCACCTTGGGAACCGTGCCGACGGGCGGGTTGTCGGACGGACTCATCGGAATGGACGTATCGGCGGCTTGCCAGTTCAGCGATCCAGTGAAGATCGCCTGGGAAACCCCTGCTGCGATGAACAGTGAAATGCCGCTCCCTATGCCCCATTTAGAGACCACCTCGTCCATGAGGAACACGAGGTAAGATCCAGCGAAGAGCTGCATGATGATTATGAGCTTGGCTAGTCCGTCGCCGTCCATGAACGGCAGCACCCCCGACATGCCGCCGATGAACTTGTCCGAAGGCGTTAGGAATCCGAAGACCTGCGGGACCGACTCTACGACTATCATTATGATGACGAGCAGCTTCTGAGTCCCCTGGTATATCGCCTTGTCATCCGAGTCCTTCAGGTTCAACCGGATGATCTTTGCTCCGGTGAAGAGCTGCATTATGATTGAACCAGTGACTATCGGGCCGATACCGAGGTGCATCAGTGAGAACTGCGCCCCTGCCAGGATGGCCCTGTATTGTGCGAAAAGATCCAGGTTGCCCGCTTGATCGAGACCGTATATCATGACGTTCGTCATGGCGAAGTAGAGCACGAGGATCAGGATGATCCACATCATCTTGGTGCGGAAGTGGACGTGCCCCTCCGGCTTCTTGACGGCCGGAAGCCTGTCGGTGAGCGGCTTCAGTTTGTAGAGTAGGCTCTTCTTCTCCTCTGCCATTTTCACCAGTCCCGTTATGGTCCAGTTCCTTCAAATCTCTTCCTGATTCGCCTCAGCGTTCCATCCATCTAGAGAGCTCACTGCTCCAGGAGCTTTCCTCCAGCTGCCTTCAGTTTCTCCTTTGCCCTGGCGGAGGCTGAGTCCACTATGACCTCGACCGGGGTCGTTATCTTCCCAGACCCCAAGAGCTTGTCGATGCCCGCCTTCCTGAGGTCCACGATGGTCTTGCCGGACTTGACCTCTGCGAATCCCTTCTTCTTGAGGGATTCCATGCTCAGCTCGAGCTCGGACAGGTTTATCGTCACGTTCTGCGCCACGACCGACTGGGGCCTCTTGAAACCGTGGTGGCCGAAGTGGTCTGGCATGTACTTCAGGAGGGAGATGTACTTGTGCTTGTGGAGCCCGGCGTTTCCCCTGCCGCCGTGTATGCCTGCGCCTCTGCCGGACTTCTTGCCGCGCCCGTGCATCCTGCTGCCCCTGAACTTGCTTGTTCTGCTGACCATTTTAATCACCTCTTCTTGATGGGGGCAATCATCCGCTCCAACAGCTTCTCGATGTCGCTCCCTCTGTAGCCCAGAGAACCGCCCATCTTGTACGAGACCTTGATCTTCTCGTAGCCCCTCAGGGGCGGGTGCAGCCTTATCACAGGCTGAAGGTTCTTGATGTCCGTGAGCCTGGCTTCGTTCTCGCTCAGCGCCTTCGCGAACGACATTAAGGACTTGTATTTCTCGTTGTTCTTCTTGATGAAGTCGTCGTTTATCCCAGGCGTGCCGCCGGGGGTCTCCGCCCTCTTCAGGAGCACTTTTGCGATCATCTCCGGGGAGACTTCACCCCAGGTGACGTAGTCCTTCACATTCTGGAGCATCCCTATCGTTGAGGCGTCCTTCGGAAGGAACACCATGTGGTTGATCTTGTGGAGCCGCAGCTGCTCGAGCGTCGTCCAGACGCGGCTGCCGGCCTGCTCGGATCCCCTGACCCGTATCACTGCGTAAGCCATCTCACTTGCCTCCTCCGCCCTCGATCTCTTTGGTCGATGGGACATCCTCCTTCGAGGCGTCCTCCTGCTTCGCTGCATCCTCCATCATCGCGGCTCCCTCTCCGGCCGGAGCGACGTGCATCCCGACCTGACCCGCCACTATTTTCAGCCTGTCGCGCTGCTGGTCTGTCACTTTGACGAGCATCGTCTGCTTGAGCGCGTCGAATGCCGCCAGCGAGAAGTTGGTCGTCGTCTTGGAGTGTCCGCCGGTCATGCCCCATGCGTCCACTATGCCGGCCATCTGCAGCACGCTCTTCGCTATGCCTCCCACGGCCAAGCCGGTCCCCCTCGGAGCTGGCCTCAGCGTCACGACGACTGAGCCGGTCTTGCCGATGACCTCGAAAGGAAGAGAGTGCGGGGTCTGACATCCGCATTCCCATGATCCGCATCCCCTCTTGACCTCGATGATGTTCATCTTCGCGACGTCGATGGCCTTCCTGATGCTGGGGCCTACCTCCTTCCCCTTGAACCGGCCGATGCCGACGAAGCCGTCGCGGTTCCCAACGACGACCGTTATCGCGAATTTGACCCTCCTCCCGGAGTCGGTCATCCTCTGGACCATGTTGACGTCCAGGACCTCGTCCGCGAGCTCCGGCAGAAGTATGTCGACTATCTCAGGTTCGCGCAGGGGGAGCCTGGTTCTGAGCGCCTCGCTCATTGTGGTTATCTTGCCCTCCGCCACTAATTTTCCCAGGCGGGTCTTTGGTGTCCAATCGGCCATCACTCATCGCCTCCCTTCTGAACCTTTGCCTTGATCTCAGCGAACTTGCCGTGAGCGTCTCCCTTGAGATGCTTGCCGCTTATCCTGTCGTCGCTGGGAAGAACCTCTTTGCTGTGGGGTATCGAGACTCCGGCGTCCAGCAGCCCCTTGAGGGCCGCGAAGATTATCGATCCTTTCGCCGGGACGTGCCTGCCGATGTCGAGCACCGCCTCGTCTATCCCCGCGCCGACGGCCCTCTTCCCCGCAAGATAGCCGGTGAGATATGAGCCCGGCGTGTTGTCGCAGTTTCCTTTCCAGCCCAGGTCCGTCAGCTCCCCGGAGTATCCGGATGCCAGCACTTTGTCTCCCTTCTCCGAGTAGTTGATGATCTGCACTCTGACGTGGCGGTTGCTCTTCCTGACGACCGCCCTCGGCAGGTCGCTCTTGATCAGCGCCTTCCTGGAGCGATAGTCTGTACGGTTCTCCCGCCTGCGCTTCATCGGCACCCTGGTTCTTGCTCCCTCGGCCATCGTCTCATGCCTCCTTCAGATGGCCTTCGGTCTTCAGGTGCGACTCCAGGTGAGAGACGCTTCTGAACATGCCACCTTTCGCTTTCATGTAATAGTCCCTGTATATTCCGTCAGGCAGCTTCTTCTCGTCCCTGAGCTCCTTGAGCCTCCTCCTTATGGGACGAATCGTCTGAATCCAGCGGGCCTTGGTCGGCTTCCTGGCGTTGGATGTCCCCTTGCGGCTCCCCTGCCCCTTGCGCCTGCCCTTCGTCTTCTGCTCGGCGACGTGCCGCGCTCTTCCCCTGGATATGCCCTTCTTCGCGGCCGCGGCTATGGTGCCTGATGCGATGAGCGTCCTGATGTCTGCCCTGGTGATGCTGTCCTCGACGTCTTCGAGCCTGTTCGGGTCCATCCAGACCCGGTTCTCGCCGCACTTCAGTATCTGCGCGGCCATCCTTCTCTGGTTCTTTAGGTTCATCGACATCATCTCCTGTTGAGGACGCGAATACCAAGTTCGTCCGCCTTCTTGATTATCAGTTCCCTTTTCCGCTGCCCGACGCCGTGGCCTATCCTGGCCGCCTGCTGGTCTGCGTCGGATATCTTCGTGAGATCGCCGACATTGAAGATTTGGACTTCTCGGAATCCCGAGGGGTGCAGCCCCTTCGTCAGCTTCGGACCGGCGTAGCCGATTGAAACCATCGGCCGCCTGTAGCGCATCCTCATCCTTGTCTTGGAGTGTATGCCTCTCGGCTTGCGCCAGCCTGTCGCCTGCAGCCTCAGCCGCCTGCCATATTCCTGGCGGGTGAATTCGGGTCTCGTCTCGGCGATTTTGTCGCGCTTCTTCAGCGCATCCAATATCTCTGGGGAGAGCTTCGGCTTCTTGCTCGGAACGTAGCCTCCCTCTTCGACGACCTCGACGGCTTCCTCCTTCTTCTCCTTGGCCTTCGCCTTCTCCGCCTTGGGCTTCTCGGCCTTCTCCGAGACCTTCGCTTTCTCCGGTTCCGGTTTCTTCTCGATCTTCTCGGGGGCCTTCGCCTTTTCCGGCTCAGGCTTCTTCTCCACCTTCTCCGGTATCTTCTCCACCTTAGGCTCTGGTTTCTTCTCGGCTTTTTCGACCTTTGGAGCTTCCGGCTCTTTCTTCACTTCCGCTGGCTTCTTGATTTGGCGAGCAACCTTGACGACCGGTGCCTGAGGCTTCGGCGCCTCCTTGGGTGTCCCCGCGGCCGCCTGTCCGGACTCCAGGACCGACTTCCACTTCTCGACCGTCTTCGGTCCGACGCCTTTCATCTCAGAGTGGATCGCCTTCCACTTGGGGGCATTGTTGAGCGCCTCGAGCAGCTTCTCCGGGGTCGTGAGCCCGTGCTTGCTGAGGATAGCGAGATGCTCTTCGTTCATATTCGGGAGGGCTTTCAGCTTCTCGTGGATGTTCTCGCCGGGACTCATTGTTCATTCCTCCATCCTTTATGGGTGATGTAAATGCCGTCCTGGAACACCCTGGGGTCGAAGCCGGTTCTCTTTGTCGCCAGCTCGATGTTCGCGGCCGTCTGGCCGACTTCCTCGATGCTTATGCCGCTGAGAGAGACCTCGTCCCCCTTGACGACGACCTTCGTCCCACCGACTATGCTCGTCTTCCTCGGGTGGCGCTCTCCCATGAAGTTCTCGATGACGAACGTCGCACCCTTCACAGTGGCCTTTATCGGGAAGTGGCTGTAGACGATCTTCATCTTGTACTCGTATCCTTCCAGCACGCCGTGGAACATGTTGAGTATATGGGATTCGATGGTGCCGATCATGGCCTTGTCCTTCATCCTCGGATACTCGCACCTCACGGCGACCTTCTTGCCGTTCTGAATCACTTTTATACGCCTGAGATCGAAGTTCCTGACAAGGGTCCCCTTGGGCCCCTTGACCGAGACCTTGCCCATCTGGTCCACGCTGAGCTGGACCTTATCTGGGACCTCGACCTCTCTTTCAATCACACCTGCGATAGTCATTGGTGACACCTCAGTAGACGAATGCGAGGAGTTTGCCGCCTATGCCCAGCTCCTTCGCCTGGACGTGGGATATTATCCCTTTTGTGGTCGTCAGTATTAGCACTCCGAAGTCCTGGGCCGGAAGGTATCTCGACTCGAACTTCTCCATGTCGGCCAGCTTTATCGAGTATCTCGGCCTGACTACTCCGCACTCGTTTATGTGCCCGTTCAGCCTGACCGTGTATTTCCCTGCCTTGTTGTCCTCGATGAACTCGAACTCCTTGATGTAGTGGTTGTCGACCATCACTTTCAGGACGCGGCCGACGAGCTTCGATGAGGGGACTATCGTGCACTCCTGCTTGCCGACCTTCTCGGCGTTCCTTATCGATGACATGGCATCATTCAGTGGATCGTGTTGCATGATTTGTCCCTCCTCACGAGTACTTCCTGAACCCTATCTGGGGAGCGATCTCCCTGAAGCATTGCCTGCAGAGGTGCATTCCGTACCGCCTGATTATGCTGCGATGCTGGCCGCATCTGGTGCAACCGACGCTGCATCCGAACTTCTTCTTGGGCTTCATTCGACCACCTCGACACTGAATTTGGAGTGCACGAACTCCCTGCCCTCGTCCTGGGTGATCCTGTGGTGCTTGGGAATCCTGCTCTGCACCAATCTCCGCGTCGAGACCCTCTTGCCCCCGCGCCTCTTCAGCGTGACTGCGACATCCATCCCGAATATGCCGATCTCCGGATCGTATCTGACCCCCTCGAAATCGGTATAGTCGGCCACACCGAACGAGAAGTTGCCCTCCGGGTCGAATGAATATTCGGCTATCCTGTTCTCTCTTGTCCAGAAAGCGCGCTTGAGGAAATCTTCCGCAACCTCCCCCCTGAGGGTGACCTTGCATCCAATCTCCATGCCCGGCCTAACGCCGAGGTCCCTGTTCGTCTTCTTCGCCCTTGTGATGATCGGCTTCTGCTTGGCGACCTGCTCCAATATTTTCTTGGCTTTCTGTAGACGGTCTCCCGCCTCGCCGACGCCGATATTGACGGTCACCTTGTCGACCTGGATTTCGCGCATTATGTTGCTGTCGCTCATATCGCGCTCGCCTCCAGCAGCTTGATCTCAGGGGACTTCTCTCCGACCACGAACACGTTGTCCCAGACCGTCGCGAAGCCTTCCTTGAATCCGACGAGGTTCTGCGAGGAACCTTTCTTGATCTCGAACGACTGCACCGTGACCAGAGCGCCCGGGTGAGAGCCGGCAATCAGCAGAGCGAGGCTCCCCTCCTTCAGGGGGATCTGCTTCAGTATCTTCTGTGTCGGGACCTCTATCTTCAGGACGTCTCCTGTCTTATACTGGTTCTTCGGCAGAATGATGTTCCTCCCGTCGTGGAGGTTGATCTGGAACTTGCCCTTCGGCAGCACCACTTTGTTCTGGATTCTGACGAGCTTGGACTTTGCCTCCTCCGGCGATATCGCCGTCAGCTTCAGCCTTCCGTGGGTGTCGAGAGACATCCTGTAGTTGTTGCCCGTCTTGGCGATCGTGACTACATCCATGAAACCTATCGGGAATTTGCTGTCGGTAACGATCCTGCCGTCGATGAGTATGCCCCTCGATCCGAGGATGTGCTTGGCCTCTCGGCTGTTGTCGCAGAGCTCTAGCATGTCGCGCAGCACCACGATCAGCGGGACGCTGGACTCGACGGGGTGCGGCCCTGCCCTCGGTTTGGCCACCCAGGTGTTCGTCTTGCGGGTTATCCCCCAGCTTTTCGGGGCTACGAGGCGCTTCATGTGCTTGCTCATTTCGAGCCCTCCTTGATCTTGCCGAGCTTCTCCTTCCGCTTAGGGTCTGAGAGGTCCAGCTTCGTGATTATGCAGTTCGACGGTTGTATCGGCCTGGCCTTCTGCGTGCCGTCGGCCTTGGCGATCGTCACGCCTTCGAGGGTTAGAGTGAGGTACCTGAGGTCGACCTTCGCGACCTTCGCCTCCATTCCCCTGATCCCCTCGCTGCCCCTGAGTATTTTCACGGTGTCCCCCTTCTTGACGGATATGGAGCGCGTGTTGTACTCGGTCCGCAATGCGCGGTCGAGATGACAGGCCATCATCCGGTGGCGGGTGTGCAGAGGGGCGTTCGCCCTTCCCTTCCTCTGCTTCCTCGGTTTACTGCTAGCAATCTTCATCTTGCGACTCTCCTTCAGACTATCATCGAGGCTGTCGCCGCGATTCTCGGCCATCTCTCGGCGGCCTCCCTCGCGACCGGCCCTTTAATGTCGGTTCCCTTCGTCTCCCCCGTCTCGGTCGTGATGACCGCGGCGTTGTCCTCGAACTGGATTATAGTGCCGTCGGATCTCCTGAACGGCCTCTTCTGCCTGACGATGACGGCGTTGACTACCTGGCGCCTCATCTCCGGCGTGCCCTTCTTGACGCTGGCGATTATCAGGTCGCCGACGCCGGCGCTCGGGTAGCGCCTCCTGGTGCCGTGGTATTTCGGGACGGCTATGAGCGATATGACCTTCGCTCCGGTGTTGTCTATGCAGATCATCTCGGACATCGTCTGGAGTCCGCGGGTCTGTGTTCCTGGAAGCCCTTTCATGCCAATCACGCCCTCCGCTCGATCACTACGAATGAGACCTTCTTGCTGAGCGGCCTGCATTCCATTATCTTGACGTTGTCCCCTTCTTTGAGCTTGAAGCACGGCGGCAGGTGCGCCAGGTACCTGGAGGTGCGCTTCTCGTACCTCTCCCACTTCGGGATGAACCGCGTGTACTCCCTCTGCACCACAACGGTGCCCTGCATCTTGGCCGACACCACGGTGCCGTCGATGACGGCCCCCCTGACCGGCAGAGTCCCGTGGAAAGGACAGAAGTCGTCGCTACATGTCTCGGTTGGGAGCGGGACGTCTACGCCGATGTTCCTTGCTCCCTTGCTCTTTTTCTGTGATTTCGCCATGACCTTCACCTTCACTTTACCCGTTTGACTCGATCTTCAGGCTTGAATTCGATCTCCGACCCCGCGATCCTCTCCCGCTGGCCGCCGTCGATGAACTCGAACACGCATGACCCTTTGGGCACCTTCTTCTCGGCACCTCCGACTTCGATCACCATCATGCGCCTGGTCTCATCGACTACGCGTCCGCGGATACCTATGTATCCTGGGTGCGTCGAGTCTATGATTTCGACTTCAAGGCCTATCAGTTCATGTCTCTTCAGATCTCCCCTGGGATTCATCCGTCATCATCTTGTGTCGACAGTGAAGCCCATTTCAGTCAGTGTCTCTTTCACCTTTTTCTTGTGGTCGCCCTGGAGTTCGATACGGCCGTCCTTCGATGTGCCTCCTGCGGCACACTTGTTCTTCAGTTTTCGAGCCAGCTCCTCCAAGTCTATGTCGGCGGAGTTGAATCCCTCGACAACCGTGACGACTTTTCCGTACCTCCTCGTGTCAGTGTAGATTTTTATTTGCTGTTGTTCCCGGGCGATCTCCTCGCACATGCAGAGCTCTTTTGGAAGTCCACAGACTGTACAGATCGTAGCCATTAGGCTTTCTCCTCCTTTCCTATACCTCCTTCTTTCGCCGATTTGATCTCGATTTCGCGCATGACAGTTCTGATCCTGGCGACGTTGGTTCGCAACGCCCTGAGCCTGCCAGGGCTCGGAGGCGCACCGCCCATTGCCGCGACGCCCCTCTCGTGCATGAGCTCATCCTCGAGGGAGTCGAGCTTCTTCTCCAGCTCATCCGTGCGCATCGCCCTGAGCTCCTTCATCCTAAGCAGGGACATATCGTTCAGTCCTCCTTCTTTGGCTCCTCGTCTGGCTTAGCCTCGCTGTCCGCCTCTTCCACGTCGCCCTTCTCCGTCGGCTCGCCCTCGTCCGAAGGCGCTGCCGCTTCATCCGGGACGACGTCGGCGGGCTCATCGGTCTTCGCCTCTCCGGCCGCCGATATGCTGAGCTCCTCCTTCGTCGACAGCTTGCCTGGCGATCCTGCCTCGAGCAGTTCCTGCGACACCGTGGGGGCGACCTTGATTATGACCTCGTCTGGAAGCCGAGCGTCCGGGTCCATGATCCATACCTTCACGCCGATGATGCCGGGCTTCAGCTTCGCGGCCGCGAAGCCTTCTCGCATCCATTTAATCTTCGGGTCGCCGCAGTACTTGATGTGGCCTTCGCGGAACTTCTCGGTCCTGTGCCTCTGGCCGGTGAGCTTCCCTGAGAGGATGACCTGACAGCCCTTGGCTCCAGAGTCCATTATCCGCTTGACGATCGAGTGGCCTGCGCGCCTGAAGTGCCAGCCCCTCTCGAGCGCCGAGGCGAGCTTCTCCGCCATTATCTGCGCGTTCAGGCTCGGGTTGTCGACCTGCTGGACCTCGATCTGCGGGTTGTTGAATTTGAAATCCTCCTCGATCGCCTTGGTCAGAGCCTGGATCGCCGCTCCGCGCCTGCCGATGACCAGCCCCGGCCTCTCGGTGATGAGCGTGACCCTCGTCCCCATCGGGGTCCTCTGGATGTCCAGCCCGCCGAAGCCCGCGCGGTTGAGCTGCTTCATCATGTACTCCTTCAGTTGGACGCGCTTGATGTTCTCCGTAACAAACTTCCTCTCAGTTGCCATTTGAATCCCTCCGCGCCCCTATCAGCTGACCTCCAGCTCTTCCAGAATCACTTCGATGTGGGTCGTGAGCTTGTTCCACTGGGTGCTCCGCCCCATCGCCCTCCTCATCATCCCTTTCATCGGAGGGGCCCTGTGTATCGCGATCGTATGAATCTTCATGTTCTCTGAGTCCAACCCCTTGTACTCGGCGTTTTGCTGCGCGCTCTCGATTATCCGCAGTATCTCCCAGGCGGCGTTCACCGGGTACCTCCCCGGCCCGACGCCGGGCTTGTGCGACAGGTAATGCTTGTAGTGCGTGTACTTCACGGGGCGCTTCTGGACGATGACCTCCCTGAGGAATGTCTTGGCCTTCTCGACCTTCATCCCGCGGATGTTCCTGCAAACCTCCTCGCACTTCTTCGGTGAGGCGTGGATGTTCTTGCCGAGAGCCTTCGAGGTCTTTTCTGGATTTGTCTCTTGAGTGTATCCGACCATTTCATCTCACCTCACTTCAACGGCAGGAACTTCGAAGACCTGGTCGCACCGACTCCCGGACCAGAGTGCTTGTCGAACTTCCTGGTAAGCACGAATTCCCCGATCGCATGCCCTATCATTTCCGGCCTGATTTCCACCGCTATGAACTCCTTGCCGCTGTAGACCTGCACGGTCTTTCCGACGAACTCCGGCAGAATGAATATCTCCCGGCGGTGGGTCCTGACCGGCCCGGTCGAGGCTTTGAGCCTCTGGACGAAGACGTCCTGCTCGGAATTCAGCCCGCGGACGTAGCTCCTCCTGGCGCGCGCCGGGAGAATGCCGAGGAGGTCCTGGAACGGCATCTTGAGGAGGTCCTCCATGGAGTAGCCGCGGTATGTGAACTCCTTCTTGCGCCTCGCCTGGATGGCGCTCTTCCTCTTGCGTGCCTTCCTCCTGCTGGCCTTGGCCCCGCCTCCTACTTTCTGGGCGCACATCTTACCTCACACCCCTCTTACGCTTCTTCGGAGCCAAACGGCCGCACTTCCTTCCGGGAGGCACATGCCTGCTCACGCTGCTCTGCGTTCCGACGTGCGGGTGGGCGCCTCCACCGTGCGGATGATCCACCGGGTTCATCGCTATGCCCGATGTGTGGAAGTACGTCCCGCTCTTCGTCTTGTAAGCGTGATATTTCTTTCCGGCCTTCGCCCAAGGCTTGTCGATGTGACCGCCGCCGGCGATTATGCCGATGGTCGCCATGCAATCCGGGTGGATCTCCTTGAACCGCCCGGAGGGTAGAAGGACAACGGAATACTTGCCGTGGCTTACGATCGTTGCCGACTGCCCGGCGGTCCTGACGAGCTTCCCGCCGTCCCCCGGCATTATCTCTATATTGTATACTAGCGTGCCTTCCGGGATGTTCCTGATCGGCATGCAGTTGCCCCGCTCTATCGGGGAGTTGGAACCGATAGAGACGCGCTGATTGACCGACATGCCCTCCGGCGCCAGCATGTAGCTGCGCAGCGTGCCATAGTTTACGAGCAGTAGCGGCGCGATCCTGCCCCGCTCCTTAACGATGTCCTCCACGACGCCCGACGCCTGCCTGAGCTTCGGGTACTTCGCATCTGTCAGCCTGAGATGTGATGGCGCGAGGTAATGGCCGAATCCTTTCCCGCGGCGCTGAGTCCTAAGACGCTTTCCCATTTTTTCACCCCTAGAAGATCCCTATCCTCATGCCGATCTCCTCGGCGCTGTAGCCTTCGGCCAGCTTGACGATCGCTCTCTTTCCATGCTTAGTGTTCTTGATATTGACTCTGACGACCTTGACTTCGAAGCGCTTCTCGACTTCGTTCCTGACCTGCGTCTTCGTCGCGTCCCCGCGCACCACGAACTCGAGCTTGTTGCCGTCCGTTAGGTCCTGCGTCGGGGTTCCGGACATCATGTTCATCGTCTTCTCAGTGACGTACGGATGCATTATCACGCGCTTCATGCGGCCCACCCTCCGATCTTATTCAGGGCCGCCTCGGATATTATGGTCAGCCTGCCGGCGAGCCCGCCCGGAGCCAGCTGGTCGACATTGAGGGAATCGACGATCGCCACGTCCACCCCTATGATGTTCGAGAAGCTCCTCTTCGCCGGGCACACGCCCGATGTCACGATCAGAATGCTCTTCCTCGTCCGGTACTTCCTGCCGCGCATCTTGCCGCGTCCGGCCCTTATGCTCTTGCTGTTCTCTGCGCGCACCAAGTCGTCCGATAGGCCGATCTTCTCAAGAAGTGTGACCGCATCCTTCGTGGATTCGATCTTCTCGGCCTCGTCGCTCAGCACAACGGGGAGGGTCACGCCCTCCGAGAACTTGTGCCCCCTCGCCTGGACCCTCTCCGGGTTCGCAATGGCCGCCAGCGCGGAGAGCCTTGCCAGCCTCATCTCCTTGGCGTTCATCTTCTTCGTTCGGTCAGTCTCGACTCGCGGCGGGTGGGCCCTTCGGCCGCCTACCGCCTCCGGCGACTGGGCGCCCCTGAACTGACCAACGACCCTCTGCGATCTTGATACGCCGCGCCCTTTGCCCCAAGTCGAGACCGAATGCCTCAGGCCCGCCCTCGGCTTCGGGGAGTACGGCTGCCGGGAGTTCGCGATTATCGAGACCGACGCCCTGCTTATCAGGTCCGGCCGGAACTCCGTGCTGAATGCCTTCGGGAGGTCGACCTGCTTCTTGACCGAGCCGTCCATCCCATAGACGTTTATCTTCTTCGGAACGAAGGCTTCCGCGGCTCTGCCAGCAGGCAGATTCTTTACAATCTTCTTGACTCTCTTCTGGGCCATCAGCTCATGCCCCCTGCTTCGATTCTAGTGATAAGTAGGATATCTGCGGGGCCTCCTTCAGGGTCGTGCCGTAGAACCTCACTGGCTCCCTCAGTCTGACGACCCTCTTCGTTATCCCGGGCACTGTCCCGTGGATCACGATGTAGTCATTGCGGACGATTCCGTAGTGTAGGAAACCGCCCTTCGGCGTGACATCGGCTCCGTTCTGCCCGATCTTTAGGATCCTCTTGTTGTGCTCGGTCCTCTGGTGGAAACCGACCTGCCCTGCCTGCGGGACAGTCCATCGGACATAACCGGGACGCTTCGGACCCAGCGTTCCGATCATTCTCCTGTGCTTGCTGTTCTTGTGAGGGTTGAGCTTTGGCCTCCATCGCTTGGTGACTCCCTGGAAGCCTTTCGCCTTTGTGATCGACACGACATCGACCATCGAGCCTTCCTTCGTGAAATCCCCGACCTTGACCTCTTTGCCGACCAGGGACTTCGCGTACTGGAAGCGCTCCATCAGCGTGCCCCCTCCCAGGCCTATCTCCATTAGCTCGGGGGATTTCGATGGGACGCCCGTTACCTTGTAGGGCTGGGTATGAACGATGACGCGGACTTCATCGAAGTCCTTCTCCGTGACCTTGTCCAAGGGGTTCTCCTTCTCCTTCGGCTTCTTCGGGATCGGGGTCCTCCTGGCGAGATGGCTCTCGAGCTTCTCCGACCAAAGCTCTGTGACGGTCTTCAGGCCGTAGGGGGTCTCCTTGTAGAGCCTCATTGCCGCCACCTTCAGCGGGGGCACTTCAAGCACGGTGACAGGCACTTGGACCTCTTGGCCGGCTGTGGTGCTCTCCGCCCTGAAATCGACCATGATCGCATGGGTCATGCCGGCCTTGTATCCTGCGAATCCGAGCAGCCTCGGGGTGCCGTCGACGGCGGGCCAGCTAGATATCCTCGCTAGTTGGCTACCCGCTCTCTTCCTGGGCGAATAGCCGATCGAACCTTGCCTTGGTCTTCGTCTCTGCGACATTCTAACACCTCTCTCAGAGTGGAGATGACTGCTATCGCTACTCGTCAATCCTCGAAAGGATCGCCAGAGTTCCTTCACGAATCGACCGTGACGCCTGCTTCACACATACAATGTGGAAGATCGAGTGCGAACGTTGGGTTGCACGAGGCATTGCCCAAAGCGTCTGGCCAATCTCTCCTCTGACCTTGAGTGGGCTGTGGTATATGATGGTAATATTTAAACCTATCCCGTTCCGCGGATGCTTGCCAGTCGGTGTAAATCATGCGGTTTCATTTGATACTATTTTCTACCCGTTGCTCATCACCTTACGCAGGGAACCGCGATGAAGTGGAATGTCGAAAGGATCCCATTGGATGACGATGCGGCGTTCGAAGCCATCCAGGAGCTGTGCACCGAGGCCGGACTCCCGTTCTTCATGCCTGTGGAGGGCAACCTGCTCGCGCAGTTCGCCATAAAGGACGCCGAGGGCAGTCTGGGAGCCGCCGGCAGGCTGGAGATGACTTTCGGCCACCCCATGGTGGAGGAAATCGCCGTCAGGAAAGACCTTCGGATGAATGGGCTGGGCAGAAAAATAGTCGAAGCGATATTGACCGAGGCCAGGGGGAGGGGGATTGGAAAGATCTGGGTCATGGCGAGGGAGCCGGAGTTCTTCAGGAGCCTTGGCTTCGAGCCCGCAGCCGATAAGGACCTGCTCGCGCAGCTCAAGGAGGATTGCATGGTGTGCCGCGATCACCTCACGGTCTGCAACCCGGCCCTGATGAAGAAGGATTTGGGATGATTCGGCTCAGAGCTTGCCCTCTTTGGCCTTCTTCTGAACTCTCTTGACCCGCTCTTTTGAGGTCATGCCGGTCGCCTTCTCGAGGAATACATTGTATCTCCTGACGGTGTCCGCAGCAGTGTTCGCATCCACTTTTGAATTCATCACCGTGTCAACCGTTATCGTTTTCTTATCCTTCAGCGAGACCGTTATCTTAGCGATTGCACCGAAGCTGGCTTCGAATGCTCCGCCATCGGCCTTCGCCTTGTTGCCAAAAACTTCCTCGATTATCGAACCGAGTTTCTCCCCTTCGATATTCGCGTAGTGCCCGCGCTTGATCTCGTAATCCTGCATCCCCATCACGACCTTTTGGGTCCCGATAATAATCGGCTTATGAAAACTTTTGTCTCGAAATCGAAGGGCGCAACGTCATGCGTGCCCATGCTCCATATATTGTACATAAATGTTCAACGAAGTATCTAATAGTACAATATGCATCATCTCTTTGATGTCAGCAAGAAGGGATTTATTTTGGCGTGGCAAGCGAAAGTCAGGCCAAATTTTCTGAGCCGGCGACCAACCTGACCACCAGCGTCTCCATCGAGAAGAACCTTGGGCTCGATCCCATCTCGATCTTCTCGCGCGTGAGATCGCAATTCCCCGGTGAGTGCTTCTTGCTTGAATCCGTAGAGGGGACGAAGAAGACCGCGAGGTACTCGTTCGTCGGTGCCTCGCCGATGTCGGTCTTCAAATCCGATAAACGGAAGATAGACCTGAACGGCGAGAGTTCGGAAGTTGAGAATCCCTACGACTACTTCAGAGGCTACTTCAAATCGCTGAGGTGCGGCACATCGGAGATAGCCCCGTTCTCGGGCGGCATGGTCGGCTATCTCGGCTACGACTCCATAGAGTACTTCGAGGAGAGGGTCAGAAGGGGAGCGAAGGAGAGCCAGCACTTCCCCGACATGTATTTCGTGCTGCCGATGCACTTGGTCTGCATAGATCACCTGAACTCGCAGACGTTGCTCATCTCCCACGGTAAGATCTCCGAACTCAGGGAGGCCCTTTCGAACCGGGCAGAGGTCGAGGAATCGAATGTGAAAGTTGGGAGCGGCGTGCCTAACACGAGCCCGAGCGAATTCGAGAAGATGGTGCTGTCGGCGAAGGAGCACATACTCGACGGGGATATCTTCCAGGCGGTCCTTTCAAGGCGGACGGATTTCGAATTCAAGGGAGACCCGCTGGAGATGTACCGCGCGCTGCGGGCCTTGAACCCCTCCCCGTACCTGTTCTACCTGGATTTCGAGAAAGTGAAGATAATCGGTTCATCGCCGGAGATGCTGGTCCGCCTTGAGGGCAGGAGGCTGACGACCAGGCCGCTCGCGGGCACCCGCCCGAGGTCCCACGATCCGGAGGAGGACGAGAAGCTGAAGGTGGAGATGCTGCTCGATGAGAAGGAGCGCGCGGAGCACCTCATGCTCGTCGACCTCCACAGGAACGACATGGGCAGGGTTTCGAGGTTCGGGACGGTGAAGGTGAACGAGCTGATGTCCGCAGAGAAATACTCGCACGTGCAGCACATCGTCAGCAATGTTGAGAGCGAGCTGCGGGAGGATTGCGACGGCTTCGACGCTCTCAGGTCCTGCTTCCCCGCCGGCACGGTTACGGGCGCCCCGAAGGTCAGGGCGATGGAGATCATCGGAGAGCTGGAGAAGGACTCGCGCGGACCCTACGCCGGTGCGGTGGGATTCTTCGATTTCAACGGCAACATCGACTTCGCGATCACCATCCGTTCGATCACGGCGACGGGCGACAGGGCTTCCGTCCAGGCGGGCGCCGGCATCGTTGCGGATTCGGTGCCGGAGCGCGAGTTCGCCGAGACCGAGCACAAGATGGGCGCAACCCTTCAGGCGTTGAAATCTCTGGAGGCGGACCGATGACGAAGATACTGCTGATTGACAACTACGATTCGTTCGTTTACAATATCGCTCAGTACCTCGGTGAGCTCGGGGCGGAAACGACCGTTGTCCGAAACGACGCCCGCGACATCGAGCGTCTCGTCAGCGAATCCGACGGATTCGTGATCTCGCCTGGGCCAGGCCATCCGAGGGAATCTGGCCACAGCCTGGAGCTGATATCGAAGGACGGCTATGGAAAGCCTATTCTGGGCGTGTGCCTGGGGCATCAGGCCATTGCATTCGCGCACGGCGGGAAGATCGAAAGGGCTCGGGCGGTCGTCCACGGGAAGGTCTCGGAGATAACCCACTCGGAAGACCCGCTGTTCGAAGGCGTCCCGACCAACTTCAAGGCAACGAGGTACCACTCGCTGATTGTGAACAGGCAGATCCCTGAGACCATCGCGATCCTGGCGGAGAGCGGTGCCGGGGAGATAATGGCCCTCAGGGTCAAAGGCAAGCGGATATACGGCGTCCAGTTCCATCCGGAATCGGTCATGACCTCGCACGGCAAGAGGATCCTTTCCAACTTCCTCAGGATGTGCGGGCAATGATGCAGAGCGCGATACGCAAGGTCGTCGAGAATGAGGACCTCTCGAAGGACGAAGCGAAAGACGTCATGCTCGAGATGATGAGCGGCCGCGCCTCGCAGAGCCAGATTGCGTCATTCATCACGGCGATGCGCATGAAGGGGGAGAGCGAGGGAGAACTCGTCGGCTTCGCCAAGGCGATGCGGGACAACGCCACGAAGATATCCGCTCCGAAGAAGACCGTGGACCTCTGCGGCACCGGAGGAGACGGATCCGGGACTTTCAACATCAGCACGGTCGCCTCCTTCGTCGTCGCGGCCGCCGGCGTGCCGGTCGCGAAGCATGGGAACAGGTCGATGTCGAGCAGATCCGGCTCAGCCGATCTCCTGATGGCCCTTGGGATCCCGCACGACCTCGGCCCTGAGCAGGTGGAGAGGAGCATCGCAGAGACGGGCATCGGGTTCCTTTTCGCGCCTACCTTCCACAAGTCGATGGCGAACGTCGCGGTGCCCAGGAAGGAGATAGGCATCAGGACTTTCTTCAACATACTCGGCCCGCTAGCCAACCCGGCGGGGGTGAAGCACCAGCTGATAGGCGTGTACAACGGGAACCTGTCGCTGAAGATGGCGCGCGTCATGCAGGAGCTCGGCGCGGAGAGAGTGCTCGTCGTCGAAAGCGCTGGGACCGACGAGATTACAAACATCGGGTTGTCAAACATTGTCGAGCTGTCCTCCGGCGCGATCAAGGAATACGAGATATCGCCGGACATGTTCGGCCTGAAGCATGCTCAAAAGGACGACCTCAAGGGAGGAGGGCCTGAGAAGAACGCCAGGATAGCGCTGTCGATACTCGGGGGGGAGAGATCCCTCAGGGCCGACGCGGTTGCGTTGAACGCGGCGGCGGCGATTTATGCCGCTGAAGCCGCCTCAGACATCTCGGAGGGGCTGGAGCGATCCATGCTCGTGATGCGCAACGGGGAGGCGTTGGCGAAATTGAAGGAGTATGCCGATTTCTCCGTCAAACTCGAGACAGAGAGGCAATCGTCGCTGCCGATCGAAGCATTTCCCGCGCGCAAGATGACCCGGGAGACCTTGATGAACAGATGCGACGAGATGTCCGCCCAATTGCTGCTGCAGATATCCAGGATGAAGGAGGGAGAGGAGCGCCTCGCGTTCCTCGACGACAGCCTGTTCTCCGACAAGAGCGTCCTGAGCGCGATATCCCTCAGGAGGCTGCTGTCGATAATCGACGGGTCTGAGGGGATGCCCTCTGGCAAGGCGCGCAGGAGCCAGACAAATCTTTCGAAGAGCATCGAGGCCGGGGCGGGCATTTCGATAATAGGGGAGTACAAGCCGGCGCACCCATCGATGCTGCCGCTTTCTCCGCCTCCGGATCCGCAGGAGACCATCGACGCGTATTGCGGCGGAGGGGTGGCAGGGATCTCGGTCCTGGTCGAGCCGCACTTCTTCTCGGGAAGCCAGAAATTGTTCTCGATGTTCAGGAGCGGGGTCGATCTGCCGATGCTGTTCAAGGATTTCGTCGTGGCCGAGGAGCAGGTGGAGATCGCTTCCCGCCTCGGGGCGGATGCCGTCCTCCTCGTCTCCAAGGTGCTCGGGCGGCCCTCGCTGGACAAGCTCATCGGCCAATGCATCGAAAAGGGAATGGAGCCGCTCGTCGAGGTTCATGATGAGCCGGACTTCCGGAAGCTGGAAGAGTGCAGGAACTACGGTTCGGTGAGACTGGTCGGGCTGAACTCGCGGGACTTACGCACGATGACCACCGACTTTGGGCTGATAACCAGACTGCGCCCTCTGCTGCCGAAGGACAAATTGGCGGTTGCGGAGAGCGGCATCGGCTCCGCATCTGACCTGAAAAAGCTGCAGGGCTTCGACGCTGCCCTGATCGGCTCTCTGTTCATGCGGAATGAAAGCCTGGAGGGGGCATTGAAGGAGATCGTCTCCGCCGGTAGGAGTGTGAAGAGATGAAAGCCAAGATCTGCGGCATAACCTGCCTTGAAGACGCCGCGATGTGCGAGGAGGAGGGGGCGGACGCGCTCGGATTCGTCCATTTCCTCGGAAGGAGGAGGTCGCTCCCGCTGGCGACCATCGCTGAGATCATAGGGTCCGTCGGCCCGATGACGCCGAAGATACTGGTCTGCGACCCGAAGAGCCTGGATGAGGCATCGGATCTGGCGAATCGCAGCGGCGCCGACGTTCTGCAAGTCTATTCGCTCGCCCCGGATGTCCTGCAGGGATTCCGTGACACGGGCGGAAAGGTGATACGCGCCATAAGGCCGAACAGGGCCGAGGCCGCGCGCTTCGCGGGATTTGCAGACGCGCTCCTCTTCGAGACGGGGGAGCCGGGGACGGGGACATCCTACGATTATTCCGAGGTCCCGACCGACTGCTGTCCGAGATCGATAATAGCGGGCGGGCTGAGGGTCGACAACCTCGATGCGGCCAAGGCGAAAAAGCCGTACGCGCTCGACGTCTCATCCGGAGTGGAGTGCACGCCAGGGAGGAAGGACCGGGGCCTGGTCTCGGAGTTCATAAGGAGGTGCAAGGAATGAACGGTGACGGGCGTTTCGGACGATTCGGCGGCAGATACGTCCCCGAGATACTAGTCGAGGCGCTAAACGAGCTCGCTGTTGAATATGAACGGCTGCGCAAAGACCCGGTCTTCCAGAAGAGGCTCGGCTCCCTCCTCATAACATATGCCGGAAGGCCCACGCCGCTCTATCTCGCGAACGGGCTCTCCGAAAAAGCCGGCGGAGCGAAGATATTCCTGAAGAGGGAGGACCTCGCGCACACTGGCTCTCACAAGATAAACAATGCGCTCGGACAGGCGCTCCTCGCCAAAGAGATGGGCAGGAAGCGGATAATCGCTGAGACGGGGGCGGGGCAGCATGGGGTCGCGACCGCGACGGTCTGCGCCCTCCTGGGGATTGAGTGCGAGATCTACATGGGCGAAGTCGACGTCGAGAGGCAGAAGCTGAACTGCTATCGGATGGAGCTTCTCGGAGCGAAGGTCAACGTCGTGAGGAACGGATCCAAGACGCTGAAGGACGCCATAAACGAGGCCATGAGGGACTATGCGGCATCGAGCGCGAACACGCACTACCTGATAGGGAGCGTCGTCGGGCCACACCCGTATCCGACCATGGTCAGGGATTTCCAATCTGTAATCGGGAACGAGGCGAGAGAGCAGATCATCGCCGCCACAGGGAGACTGCCTGACGCACTGGTGGCTTGCGTAGGCGGCGGCAGCAACTCCATCGGCCTCTTCCATCCGTTCCTGAAGGACAAAGGAGTGGAGATGTACGGAGCGGAGGCCGGAGGAAAGGGGGTCGCATCAGGCAAGCACGCTGCGAGCACCGTCGCGGGAAGGGACGGCGTGTTGCATGGGTCGCGCACCCTGGTGCTTCAGACCGCCGACGGCCAGATTGAAGACACCTATTCGATCGCCGCGGGGCTGGACTACCCAGCGGTCGGGCCGGAGCATGCTTTCCTGAGCGAGTCTGGGAGGGCGAAGTATTTCGCCGTCGATGACGATGAGGCGCTCTCCGCATTCCACCTGCTCTCCGCGACGGAGGGGATCATCCCTGCGCTCGAGAGTTCCCATGCGGTATCCCTGGCCGTCAAGATTGCGAAGGGCATGCCGAAGGATGCCTCAATGATAGTGTGCCTCTCGGGGAGAGGCGACAAGGACGTCAGTGAGATCGCCAAATTGGAGGGCGGGCTTTGAGCGGCATAGCGAGCGTCTTCAACATGCTCAAGCAGAAGAAGGAGGGCGCCTACATCCCCTACATCTGCGCGGGAGATCCGACGATGAGCTTCTCCCTGAGGCTCATCAAAGCGCTGTCTGATGCGGGGGCCGACATAATGGAAATCGGCATGCCTTTCTCGGATCCGATAGCAGACGGCCCGCTGATACAAGGCGCGATGCAGAGATCCATCGCTGGGAAATTCAAGACATCGGACATTTTCAGGCTCATTTCGGAAGCGAGAGGCATGGGGATAAAGCAGCCGATGGTCGTCATGACTTATTACAACTCGATAATGCAGAAAGGCCTTGAGAGCTTCTGCTCGGAGCTCAGGCGTTCTGGGGGAGATGGTATCCTGGTGGTGGACCTGCTTCCGGAGGATTCGGCGGAGCTGGATGCCGCCGCCTCCGGACAGGAATTGGACATGATCCGGCTGATAGCGACGAACACGCCGGAGAAGAGGATCGAGAACATACTCTCGAAATCCTCGGGGTTCGTGTACGTCGTATCTGTCGCCGGCATCACAGGCATCAGGAGCGGCATACCTCAATCGGCTTTCGACACGATTGCGAGGGTGAGGAGGAAAGGCGATTTCCCTCTGGCCCTGGGATTCGGCATTTCGAGCCCAGACGATGTAAGCTCCGCGATAAGGGCGGGCGCGTCTGCCGCGGTCGAGGGGTCAAAGCTCATCTCAATATACGAAAGCAAGAAGGACAACGAAGCTGAGGCGCTCGCAGAGGTCAAGGAACACGCTTCGGCGATGAAGGCGGCAACGAGGAACGAGACCCAATAGGACCATTGCCGGTCATCTTGAGAAGAACTTGTCGTGGTCCCCTGGGGATACCGCGAACTTCTCGGTCGCCAGCGACTCCCTCCATTTCTCTCTGCAGCCGCAGTCGCGCTTCTCCAGCTTCCTCTCGTCCTGCGTGAGGTTGAACCCGTCGATGGACGCGACGACGTCGGCATCGCATGAGCCGCAGTTGTGGGGGCCGCGATCGCTGCCCGCCCCCACCATGCTCGATAGGAGAAGGCTGTCCCCGCTCTCCGCCCTGCGCAGCACCTCGACGATGCTCCATAGCCAGGGAGGGCGGTACGCCCAGGATTTCCATAGCTTTTCGACGCGCGTCCTCCGCTGGACGTTGACGGGATTCACGGTGATGACGCGAGAGTATTGGGACGCTTTCGAAATCGAATTGATTACGTCGTTGATCGATTCCTCTTCCGTGAGGTACGGGGGTTTCAGCAGCAGGTAGGTCCTGACGGTCGCCCCCGCTTTGAGAGCGCTCGATGCGGCGCGCTCGTAATCGCTGAAAGTGAAGCCTTTATGGATTGATTTTTCAAGTACGCGGTCGTTCGCGCTCTCGAGCCCGATGGCCACTTCGAGGTTCGGACAGATGCTGACGCAATCCTGCATCGACTCCGCGTTTATGAACTCGGGGCGGCTCTCGAACAGCATCTTCGCGCCTGATTCCTTCACTCGGCCGAGGATGCCCTCTCTTGCGGCAAGCGGAACTTCTTTCTCGTCCGTGAAGCTGCCCGACGTATAGACCTTGACGATGGAATGGTTGTCGTATGATCCCCAGGCCTTCTCGAACTGGGCAAGTATATCATCGCCGGTTATTGAGCCGTCGGAAGCTTTCTCATTGTATCCGCACATGTAGCATCCGCCCCCTTCGCGCCACCATGAACAACCGGTGGTGCTCAGGATGATGGTGAGGCATCTGGCCCTCCTGCCGTCGAGGAGCTCCTCCTCCGTCCAGATGGATTGCGGCGCCGTACGGTTTTTCGCTGGAATCCCTTCTGGTCCGGAGAAGGGACGAACGAGGTTAATCATCTTTCGCAGGGGGTCACAGGGTCATAATTGCAGAATCCTTATCTTCCAATCATTTAATGACTGGGAGAAGTGAAATGAAACTTCCTGGGAAGAAATCGGACATCATATCTGCGAGATCCGCTGCGATATGCGGAATTGCGGCGCCGATTACGTTCGTTTCCGCGATAATCGTCGCCGGTGCATTACGCCCGGACTATGACCATGCGACGCAATACATAAGCGCCCTCGGCGTGGGAGGAGATGCGTCGGCGTATGTGATGAACTTTGGCGGATTCTTCCTGTTCGGACTTCTCCTATTGATGTTCTCGTACGGGCTCTCCAAGCGAATCGATTTCAACATAACGTCGGAAAATATCCCATATGCCGATGCGATGAAGATCATGGTCCCAATTATGATCGGGGTCTCCGGAGCCGGCTACATATTAACCTCGTTTTGCACGGCCGATTCAGCCTCGTTGCACGGCATCACTGGTTTCTTTGCTGGCTTTGTGTTCTTCTTGCCTCTGATCACCACGTTTTCTTTCAAGTATGATCGGTGGTGGAAGAAGTTCTACATCTTCTCTTTGGCCATATTCGTGGCGCAGGCCATTATCGGATTGGCATTCAGATTCTCGTTTGGAGACATGATAGGCCTGCAGCAAAGGATTTCTTATGCCCCGTTGCTGATTTGGGTCGAAGTGATTGCGCTCAGATTGTATCGCCTATCTTGAGCAATGAAAACGGTGTCGACCTGTTCCGTCCCTCCTATTACGGAAATCCCTGCGGTCGGGGTAAATGCCCTACCGAAGGCAAGCGCGGGCCTCTCACAAGCTTTTTCTAGTCTGTTACGGATGCACGAGGCGATGGATGCAGAGGAAAGGCTGAGCCTCATCAAGAAGGATGTGACCGAGGTGATCACCGAGGAGGACCTTGTCAAGGTCTTGGCCGACAAGCAGCACCCGAAGGCATACATCGGCTTCGAGCCGAGCGGCATGATGCACATAGGCCAGGCGATAAACGTCCTCAAGGTCAGGGAGATGGAGAGGGCCGGGGTCGACTTCACGATATTCCTCGCCGATTGGCACGCGAAGATAAACGACAAGCTCGGCGGGGACATGGAGAAGATCAGGATCTGCGGCGACTATATGCGGCACTGCTTCCTTGGCTTCGGCGTCGACCCGGAGAGGACGAGGTTCCTCTACGCCAGCGACATAGTGAACCGCGCCGAGTATTGGGAGAAGTTCATCCATATCTCGAAGGCGAGCTCGCTTTCCAGGATCAAGAGGTCGATGACGATAATGGGGCGCGACGAGGAGGATGCGGAGACGGACTTCTCCAAGCTCATCTACCCACCGATGCAGGTCGCGGACATCTTCGAATTGGATGTTGACATCGCATACGGCGGCTTGGACCAGAGGCATGCCCACATGCTCGCGAGGGATGCCGCCGAGAAGCTCGGTTGGAAGAAGCCCATCGCGATCCACTCCTGGCTGCTTCCCAGCCTATCCGGGAGCGGGAGGATGGACACCGCGCAGAAGAAGATGTCGAAGAGCGACCCGAAGACGAGCATACTTGTCACCGACGACCTCGATACCATCAAGGAGAAGATCGCCAAGGGGTTCTGCCCTGCAAAGGACGTCGACGACAACCCTGTCCTCGCGATATCCGAGAGGATAATCTTCCCGGCGAAAGGCAGCTTCTCGCTCACGCGGGAGGAGAAGTTCGGCGGCAATCTGCAGTTCGGCTCGTACGAAGATCTAAGGGACGCCTACTCGGCTGGGAAGATACACCCGGAGGATCTGAAGAAGAGCTCGGCGATAGAACTCGCCGGGATACTCGCCCCGGTGAGGAAGCATTTCGAGAGCGACCCTGCCCCGCTGAAGAAGATGGCGGGACTATTTTCCGTCGGGAAGAAGTGATCTGATAGCTTTTTTCGAACGGTGAACGCACAGGTCGAGGATGCGCCTCACGTCCCCCTCGCCGCTCAAGCCGGCTGCGCCTGGGTGCCCGCCTCCACCGTTCGACGTCTCCTTGCCCACGCCCTCGAGCAGTTTGCCGAGGTGGATGCCCATGTCGACCGCCTCCTGGCTCGCCCTTGCGCTGATCCTGAAATGCGATCCCCGCTGAGAGCCGACGAATGCCATGTCCGCGCCGAGGTTCACTAGGGACTTGCTGACCGAAGCCTCGAACGCCGAGCCGAAGCTCGTCGCGATTATGAATTTCTCGGCCCTGATGAACCTGAGCCTCTGAGCGCCCTTCAGCTGCGAAATCTTCTCAGATAGGTCCGTCCTGCTCTCGATCGTCTGCAGGGCCTCGCTCATCCCGATCTCGTGGTGCTTCATTATGGATGCGAACGTCTCGAGCGAATGCACGTTGCCGTAATGGAAGTGCCCTGTGTCCGTCAGGATCCCTGCCAGCACGGCGAGCGCCGCATTCCGGGAAAGCTCCTTCCCGGAGGCTTTGACGACCTCGTACGCTATCTCGCAGCAGGAGCTCTTCTTGTCGTCGCAGTAGTAGTTCTTGGACCTCCAGGCTGAGTTCCTGGTGTGATGGTCGATTATGAACATGCTCTCGTCCTCGCCGAGGTATTTCAGCTTGCCCAGCTGCTCCGGACCAGAGGTGTCGAGGATGACCACGCGGTCGATGTTCACCTCGTCGAAGTCGTCCTGGACCTCGATCTTGAGCTTCTCCGCGACGACCTTGCTGTTGCGATCCAGCCCCCCGGGGGCGATTATCGGGCCGCAGAAGGTCGAGCTGAGCGCGTATGCGCTCCCGAGCGCGTCAGGATCGGCGTTGCCATGGATGACGAACGCACTGGTACCGGTAAGCAGGCTCTTCGCCAGTGCTGACTTCACGAAGTTGAAAAACTACGAACTCGTATTAACGGGTTCGCATCGTAAAGGAATGAAGGGTGTTCAGCCTGCTTCCTTGGCCTCGTCCTCTTCCGGCGCGCCGCCCAGCTCCGCCTGGATCTGCTTCTGCAGCGAGGCGTGCCTCTCCCTGAGCTGCTTCTCCTGCCTCTCGAAGCTCTTCGCGCGGACGTCGGTGGTCTCCTTCTGCTCCTTGAGCTCTGTCAAAAGCGCTGCCCTGTCCTTGTTCTGTATGAGGAGCGAGCCCACGTTCCTGTAAATCGTCGCGTCGTCCTTGCTCTTCTCGAGCTCTTCGATCGTTCGCTCCAGCTCCTTGACCTGGACCTCCATGGAGTACCGCTGCGCGGCGAACGTCTGTATCCTCTGGGTTATCTCCTGGAACTGCGCTATGAGGTTCTGCACCTTGGGCGATATGTTGTCCATCTCATTCACCTGTCCGTTCTGATATCTCTGCGGCCATCCCCACCCATCGAAGGTAGGAGTTCACCGCGGCGCGCAGGCCGTTCACGTCGCCGCTCTCGATATCCAGTCTCAGCTTATCATCCTGCCGGGAGACCTTCACCGACGTCCGCGGTATCTCGACCGCGCTCTCCGGCCTGATCGTCTTCTCAATCACGCCGGCCTTCGGATGCTGCAGTATTATCGTGGCGGTGTGCATCATCCGGCCCCGGCTGGCTATCTGGCCTTCACGGACTTTGTCGTGTTAGGCCTCTCCTTGTAGAAGATCTTCGAGCCGCATCTCTCGCATTGGAGGCCGACGCTGTTCAGGTTGACCTTCATCGGCTCCCTGCACTTCCAGCATCTATACATGCGAATCCTCCTCTGGTGCGTGCCCCGTCGCGACCTCGGCGAGCTCCTCCGGGGAAAGCTTCTTCGCCTCGAGGACCTCCCCGACCTCCTTCCTGATCGGCCTGGGGACGGCGAGCGTGTAGGCAGAGCTGGCGATCTTCGCGCCGCAGCGCCTGCAGACCCAGATGCCCGTCGCGAGCCTCTTGACGGACTTCGACTTGCACTTGGGGCACGTGTGCCAGCGCTTGAGGTCGACCTCGACCTCCCTGATCCTCCTTCTGACCGTGACGCCGTATCTCGGTCCGAACCTTCCCGTCGGGCCGACTTTCACTGTCTTCTTTGTCATGTCTGACCGCCTCACATTTGGAACAGTTGAGCTCTGACCTTCTTACCGAATGCCAAGGACAGCTCTATAGCCTTTTCCACTTCGGCCCGGGTAAAGCTGCCTCCGAGGCCTTTCTGCATCGCGCAGAGCTTGCCGGTCTCGATCGTGACCACGGTGAGCCTGGCGCTGGCGACGTTCTCCTCGTCGAAGCTCGGATCTGCGACCAGGTGCCCGGCTATCTTCGCGAATGTGGCCGAAATAGGCACATGCTTCATCGGGAACGGGTAGTCCTCCCCTTTGTCGAACCTAGATGCCGGGATGATCGCGGTCTTGAGCGCCGCAACCGCGGCTATGTTCGCCGCGTCGAACAGGTTCCCGTCGTAGTCGAGCGCGTGTATGTCGACGAAGTTGATCCAGACCTCCTCGCCCGGCTTCAAGCAGAGCTTGACGAAGTCTACGGCCTGCCCCTCCCTGATCCCCCTGTCCACGACCCTCGCGAGTTCGATGGACGGCTGTTTTGGAGGACCTGACTCGAAGGTCTCGCTCGCGAGCGGTATCAGTTCAGCGTTCGTCGTCAGCACTCCCCTGTCCGGGGTGTCCGGGAACGGCTCGCCGACTATGCTCTTCACGCCTGCGAGGACCCTCGTGTCCCCGAGGTAGACCATGGCCGAGCCTTCCGCCTTGTTGACGAAGCCCGTCTCGACGGTTAGCTTACGGAACTCCTCCCGCGTCCTGCCGTCGAACCGCTGGTTCTTCTCGATCAGCTTGTGGATATGATCCCTCATTATGAAGGAAAGCGCACCGTCGCTCATTGCATTCCCCCCTGCTGGTTGTCGCTGGTGTCGTCTTTGATATCGTCGCCGCCGTTGACCTGCTCAGCGGGTGCGGCACTCGTCTGGATTGCCTCCGCCATGGCGGCCGGTATCTCTGCCGGGGCCACGCAGTACTTCCGCTTCAAAGCGTCCTTCTGCATCTCATATATCTTGTAGCATGCGTCCGTAGACATCGTAAGGGCGGTCTTGAATTCATCAACCGATAGGTCGCCATCCATCTGCAGCAGCACTATCTCCCCGGTTCTGGGGACCAGCCCGAGCGGGACATCGGCAGAGCCGAAGTTGTCCTCCTCGTTCCTGAGGTCGAGCACGATCGTGTCCGCGACCTTCCCCGATGCGCAGGATGCTATCAGGTCCTTCATCGGGACCCCGGCGTCGGCCAGAGCGACCGAGGCGGCGGTGAGGCCCGCGCACCTGGTGCCGGCGTTCGCCTGCAGCACCTCGATGTAGACGTCTATCGAAGTCCTCGGGAACAGGTGCGTCAGCACCACGTGCTCCAGAGCCTCCGATATGATCTTGGATATCTCCTGAGACCTCCGGTCCGGTCCCGGCCTCTTGCGATCCGAGACTGAGAAGGAGGCCATGTTGTAGTTGCACTGGACGATCGCCCTGGTCGGGTTCTGAAGGTGCCTGGGATGGCATTCCCTCGGGCCGTAAACGGCCGCGAGCACCTTGTTCTCCCCCCAGTGCACGTATGCGGAGCCGTCCGCCCTCTTCAGGACTCCCGCCTCTATCTTCAAGGGGCGTAGTTCGTCGGGCCTGCGCCCGTCAATGCGCCTGCCGTTTTCATCGATTAGTTTGAGATCAGTTGTAGCGCCACCCATGTTCACACCTTCTTCCCTTTCTGAGTACTCTCTAGAAATTCCTTGAGTCTTTCCGTCAGCCCGACTGCCTGGGCCTCTTCCTCGATCAGCCTTATTGCATTTACCGCGTTCACGACGGCATCAGGGTCGCCGTCGACCCATATCCTTCCGTTCTGCCCGACGATTATCCTGCAGTTCGTGAAGTTCTTGATCATCTGAATCATCGAGCCGTTCCTGCCGATGACCCTCGGCACCTTCGAGTGCGATATCGTCACCATCTGCCCGCCCGTTATCTTCCTGAGCCCGTGGTCCTTCATGGACACCTGCACGTGCTTCACCTCGTCGACCATGAATATCCTCGCCAGGATCGTTTCGCCGACGTTCAGGTACCTCGCGGTGTCCCCGAAGTCGACGCGCCACGGCGCCTCGTTTATGTGCATGGGCGCCGGGTACGGCGAGTTGATGTCCACGAGCCAGTTCGACGGCCCTACCTCGACCACGATCCCGATGACCTGGTCCCCCACCTTCGGGATGTACTGCCCTGACAGCGGCACAACGTTCACGAAGTTTGATCTCATGCTCTTTATGCCCAGGGTGGAGGCGTAGATCTTCCCGTTCTCCATGTAGGTCCCGGAGCCGGCCTTGAACTTCCCGTCGGTTATGAAATCCCCGGGAAGCACCAGTTCGCGCTCGGAGTCCTGCCTAGCGCATTCCTCTTTCGAATCCTCAGTCTCGTTCATGCTCCATCATCTTCTGCTCTTGAGCGGACTCACGGCCCGCCGAATCGCAGAGTACGAATCCATCGGGCGCATTCGCACGGCCTTTCGGTCAACCGGACTTCCATGCCGTGCAATATATCAGCACAAAGCTTTGCGCCGCATCATTTTTCGTGCTCAGCTTTCCGGGGTAGTTATCGGGAGGGTCTATTTTAAAATTTTGGTCTGCACATTTCCCCTGGTCTTTGCATTCAGCCGGTCGAGGTACTCCCCCTGCATGCCAGCGGGCATCTCCACGACCCCTATCCAGCTCCCGTCCTTCTGCCATTCATCTTTGACAAGCTTGCCGAAGTGGACCATGTCCTCGTAGCACCTGCCGTAATCCTCGCCAGACAGGTGGGTGGCGATCTTGACCGAGTCGAACCTGATCGGCAGCAGCGGCCTGAGCGCATCCAGCACGGCCTTGACCTGCACCTCGACCGGCTTGAACGGGTCGACATGGACCCGCGCCTCCTCCATCGCGGCTTCTATCCTGGCTGCCGGGTGAGGAGCCCCTGTCTGAGGGTTTATTGCGTTCTGCGCAATGTGCGTAATGATGCCTTTCCGCTTGGCCTCCTGCATGATGTGCCGCTGCTCGGTGGTCAGCTGCACCTCCCCCTTGAGGACTATGGCCTTTGCGACCTCTATCGGGTCGACCGTCCCGAAGATCTCTTTCATCTTGTCCTCGGGGGCGCGCGTGCCCTTGCGGGCATTCTTGAAAATGGTGTCGATGACCAGGTGGTCGAGCAGGTCGACCGTCTTGCCGTCCTTCATCAGCTGGACTGCTTTCGGGTCTATCAGTATCTCGAACGTCTCGCCGTGAGATTCGTACTTGGCAATTATCGCGTCTTCGATATCTACCATGTTATCCCGCAGCTGCCATAGGCGGCAGTTCTCATCCAAGCTTTGAGATGTACTTCTCCACCTCGGACTCCTCGAGCCGCCTGAAGGTCTCCCCGGCCTTGATGAGGCCTATCTCGATGGCCTTGACGTTCAGGGCCGCCTCCTCCGTGGCCTTCTTGAGCGCCTTCAAGCCCAGCAGTATCGCGGCGTCCTGGTCCATGCCCTCCTTATACTCCTCCTCGAACATGTCCATGACCGCGTTCCTGCCGGCGCCGATGCTGCCGGCCTTGTAGGAAACCAACGCGCCGCTCGGGTCCGTCTCGAAGAGATGGTTGCCCTGTTCGTCGACGCCTGCTACGAGCAGCGCAGTGCCGAACGGCCGCACGCCGCCGTACTGCGTGTAGTTCTGCTTGAAGTCGCAGATCCGCTTCACCAAGGTCTCGATGTTGATCTTCTCCGCATAAGTGACCTTGTTGATCTGCGCGACGACCCTGGCGTGGTCGACCAGCACGCGGGCGTCCGACACGAGCCCAGAGGTCGCACATCCGATGTGCTCGTCGATCTGGAATATCTTCTCGATAGACTTCGACTCGATGAGCCTGCTCGCGATGCGCTTGTCCACTATGAGGGTCACCCCGTCCTTGAACTTCAGTCCGACGGTCGTTGTCCCTCTCTTCACAGCTTCACGCGCGTACTCCACCTGGAACAGTCTTCCGTCAGGCGAGAATACCGTTATTGCGCGGTCGTAGGCCATTTGTCCGGGTTGCATGAATTCACCTCATTGACTCTGCTATAACAACTATCCGATTCTCCTCTCGATATAAAGATTCTATCTTGATATAGACATTGCGATTAGGTCAGGGCGCGCCCTGCCTGAAGTACTTCTCCTTCAGGGTGCGGATGGTGCCGGACACGCTAATGGTCTTGAGCTTGAAGCCGTCCACCTCGATCGAGAAGGAGTTCAGGATCGCCGACAGGCTGGCCGGGTGCTTCTGGTCTGTGCGGACGATCCCGCGCTCTTTCGTGACGAACATCACCTCGAACGGAAAGCTTGCGCCCAGCTCATTGGACTTCTTTCCGATGGTCCTGGTCAGCTTGCTCCGGGTGAGGGGTTCTCCGCAGCCGACAATCTCGAATGCGATGTATCTCTTGCGCCCGACCTTCTGCCTGACTACCATTTCCGCTACCTTACGCTCTCCACGCAGCTCGAACCGCCTATGTCCTCGGGGCCGAACAGCTGGTGGTCCTCGATACCAGTCAACACGACCATCGCCTTGATCTTGCCCTTGAGCTCCGGTTCAATCGTGCAGCCCCAGATTATCCTCGCCCTCGGGCTGATGGCCTCGGACACCATCTCGGCCGCGCTCTCGGCCTCCAGTATGGTCATGTCCTCCCCGCCCATCACCCTGACGATCGCGCCCTTCGCCGACTTCAGGTCAAGTGAGCCGATGAGCGGCGATTCGAGCGCTTGCGATATTGCGCTCTTCATCCTGTCTGAACCGGTCTTGTCATCGCTCTCTCCCATGCCGATGAGGGCCATCCCGGCGCCTTTCATTACCGTTATGATGTCGCTGAAATCGATGTTGACCATGCCAGGCTTGGTTATGGTCTCAGTCAATCCCTTTATTGCCGCCATCAGCAGCTCGTCCGCGACCCTGAACGCGGCGTTCAGCGGCAATTTAGGAACAAGCTCCAGGAGCCTGTCGTTCATTATGACGGCCAAGGTGTCGCAGTTCCCCTTGAGCTTGTCAAGGCCTCGCTTGGCGTTGTCCATCCTGAGCCTTCCCTCGGCCTTGAAGGGCATCGTAACGATGCCTATCGTGAGGGCGCCGCCCTTCTGGGCTAGCTTTGCGACGACCGGGGCCGAGCCGGTCCCAGTGCCTCCGCCCATGCCTGCCGTGACGAATACGATCTTTGAGCGCTCAATGAGGTGGTTGATCTCCTCCTGCGCCTCCAGAGCCGCCTTCTCGCCCACTTCAGGTATCGCCCCGGCACCGAGGCCTCGGGTGGATGTCTTCCCAATAAGGACCTTGTGGTTGGCGTGGACTCCTACGAGGTGCCTGGCGTCCGTATTGGCCGCTATGAGGTCCGCCCCGAAAACGCCGGCCTTGCTCAGACGATTTATCGTGTTCGAGCCTCCGCCGCCGCAACCCACTATCGATATGCGCACGTGCAACGCATCAACGATTTTCCTGAGTTCCTCGTCGTCCGCGACGGAGGTAGCGCCAGACGGCTGGCTCGCATTCAGACTCATGGCATCATCAATCAGCGATTTCATTTTAGTCCCATCCCAGAAAGGGTATGCCAATCTTGATTAGATATCGGAGCCTTGATATTTTAAGATGTCCCGATGTTGAGCTGCCCCCGCGCTCCCCGGCGGGCTCCGATGCGGGGGGCAACGGAGGGGGGTAATAGTTTGAATCTGAGGGAAGAGATAATTATCTTTTCTGCGGGGAAAACGACCTCGGGGGGAATCCTGAAAAAGCGACATTCTGGCATTAAAAACGCCACTAGTAATCTTTATATCAGTGTTACACGATTATGAACAATAGACGAAGGGGTGCACTCATGCCGAAGTCGTTAGTCCAAGACGCATTAGGTAAGAATGTCGAAGAGCTAGCTCAAAGCCAAATGGGCAATGGGGCGGCGAAGCCTGCTCCAGCTGTATCACCAGACGACGATGAGCTTTCAAAAATCGCGGCACAGCTTGACGTATCGATCAAGATAGTCGGCTGTGGCGGAGGCGGTTCCAACACTATCAACAGGATAGTCGAGACTGGAATCTCTGGAGCCCAGCTATGCGCGCTGAACACGGATGCGAAGCATCTGCTTTCGATCCACTCGCCGAAGAAGATCCTCATAGGCCGGAATGTGACCAGGGGACTCGGGGCAGGGGCCCTTCCCGAGGTGGGAGAGGCCGCTGCGAGAGAGAACGAGAACGACATCAAGGAGTTCCTCAAGGGAGCCAACATCGTTTTCGTGACTGCGGGTATGGGCGGTGGGACCGGGACCGGTTCCGCCCACTATGTCGCACAGGTCGCAAAGGCCTCGCAGGCGCTGGTCCTCGGCGTCGTGACCCTGCCGTTCAAGGCGGAAGGGGAGCTGAGGATGGAGAACGCCATGGAGGGGCTCGAGCGCCTCAGAAGGGTCTGCGACACGACCATCGTGATACCGAACGACAAGTTGCTGGACCTTGTCCCGAAGCTTCCGATAGACGCCGCCTTCAAGGTGGCAGACGAGGTCTTGATGCAGACCATAAAGGGACTCACCGAGATAATCACGAAGCCGGGGCTGGTCAACCTCGACTACAGCGACATAAGGACCGTCATGAACGAGGGCGGCGTCGCGTTCGTTGGCATCGGCGAGGCGGACGACCAGGACCCGAACGAGAGGGTCGAGACCGCAGTCCAGGAGGCACTGAACTCGCCGCTGCTTGGAGAGATCGAACTCGCTGAGTCGAAGGGCTGCCTGATAAGGGTCGTCGGCGGTCCAGACATGACCGTCAGCCAGGCCGAGAAGGGCGCTGAGATCGTCGGCGGCAGGATCTCCAGAAGGGCGAGGCTCATTTGGGGATGCTCGGTCGACCCGGAACTAGAGGGACAGATGAAGGTACTGCTCATAGTGACAGGCGCCAGGTCGAAGATGATAATGACCAGGACGAGCGCGCCCGTTTCGATGTCATCGGCCCCGAAGGCGCCCGCGAAGAGCGCGGGTCAGAGCCAGAGGGGGGACAACACCTTCATAAAGGGCCCCGAAATCGACTTCATAAACTAAACATCACCAAGGAAGGGGCCGCAAGCTCCTTCCTCGAAACACATTTTCTTGTTCTCACGGACCTTTGTGGACGCTGGAATAGCCGTCCTTGAGGAACTGGACCCCGCAGGACTTGCAGAACCGGTCATCGATGCCGACCTCTGCGGAGCACTCCGGGCATTCTATCCTCTCGATCCTGTCCTCGAATATCGCCCCGCACTCGCATTCGAAGTCGTTGGGCCCGACCTCGCGGCCGCATGAGGGGCATTCGAGCAGCTCGATCACCCTCACCTGCCCGCAGTTCGGGCATGACTCGGAGAAGGCCGGGACCGGGTGGTCGCATTCGAGGCATATCGAGTCCCCCGGGTCCAGCAGGGCGGCGCCGCACGAGCATATCCTCTCGCTGGCCGAGACGATGCGCCCGCATGACGAGCATTGGAAGAGCTCCTCTGAGAAATCATCTGAGAAGATCACGCCGCAGGACCTGCAGAACTCGTCCCCCTCTGAGATCCCGCGGCCGCACTCGGGACATAGCGGCGGGGAGCGGTCCAAGCAGTCGCACTTCTCGCCTGGATAGAGCTTGCCTCCGCAATTGGCGCAGTACACGGGCTCAGGCATGTTCGAGTTGACCTCTTCCTTGAGCTTGCGGTACGCCTCCTGGTCTATCTCGCCTGACAGCAGGCGGTCCTCGAGCAGGAAGAGGCGGTCCTCGCGGGACAGGGGCATTGACTTGATGGGCTCGGGGCTATACTCAATCCGACCGGCCTGGGCCTGCTCGGGCATATCTATCTCCGCCCGGCAGATCGGGCATATGCCTACCCTGAGCGCACAGCTGTTGTGGAAGCTGCTGCCGCAGGAGCACTCGATGCTCGTGAGGTCCCTCTTTATCACGCCCATGCAGATCGAGCACTTCTTGGACCCGTCTATGCGGGAGACTATGGATATCGGCCTCGGGCGGACTCTCTGGATGACCACCCTCCTGGCGGGCTCGTTGCGCTTCCTCAGGCGGTGGAACATGCTCAGCGATGCGGCGCTGATAGTCGCATGCGCCCGGATTGCCCCGAAGATTCCAATGTCGACCATGCAGGGGCCATGAGGCGCTCGGGGATAATAGAAGATTGCGAGGGACGTTCATTGTCGAGCACGGGTGCCTCTGTGTGCGACTGGCAAAGGCGCATTCTTCAATAGCGGCCTATCTGGTCTTTGCGCGGCAGCCCCTCGGGGCGATCCGCGAGACTCGGCCGAGGTCGACCCCGTCGAGGGTGTATGCGCGTTGCTCGCCGAGGACGACGAAGCTTGACCTGGTGAGGGGGCTCAGCCTGCTTTCCTTTGCCTCATTCACAGGACCGCCGACAAGCAGGTGGTTGAACGAGGGCACAACGACCGACTCCTCGACCTTCAACTTGGGGTATCTCTCCTTGATTGCCTCTGGATGGACGCGCCCCCTGAGCCAGCACTTCATGGTGACCGTCGCCCCCATCCTGTCGAGCGTCTTGATGCATGGATGCAGATGCCCCCAGACGAGGGTCTTGGATACCATGACTTCATCTGACGGCCAGCCGTGGCCATGGACGAAGCCGATGTCCGAGATCGTGATCCCTTTCGAGTCCGCGAAGGACACCTCCCCGGGCAGCGACCTCTCCAGCATGCCGTCGTGGTTCCCCGCCACGATCGTTATGGATGAGAACCTCTCGGACAGGGACTCGATGAAACCGGCGATCCTATACGATTCGTATTTCCTGGCGGCCGGAATCGAGTGCTTGATGTCCCCTAGAAGGAGCAGGTTGTCGCCCACTTCGATGGAGTTGATCGACTTGGCTATCGCATCGGTCTGGTCCGGAAGGTTGAACCCCGCGTCAACAAGCCCCAGCTCATAGCCCAGATGCAGATCGGCGATGCACAGGTGAGATCTCTTGGCTCGCACAAGCATCGCGGGGATTCCCTGGATTGGAGTGACTGAAGCCACGGGAGATGATTGCATTGCCGGGTAATAACCGTTCCATCAACACCCTTCGGAAAGCCTGTCCGCGAGGAACCTCGGAAGGCCGGCCGATTTCATTTCCTTCTGAACGGAGCTAACATCGTATCTCACCCTGCGAAGATCCGCCTTGAGGGTCCGCAGGTTGAGTTCGATGAATGCCGCGTCAGGGTTCCCGTCCCTGGGCTGGCCTACCGAGCCCGGGTTCAAGAAAAGCTTGCCGCCGGAGCGGATCTGCATCGGGACGTGGGTGTGACCGCAGATCACGATGTCGCAGGTGCTTCTTTCAAGCAGCTGCTTGGCGCGCGATTCGTCCATCACGTACTCGTCGGGATTCTCGGGTGAGCCGTGGTACAGGCCGATCGTCCTCCCCTCAATCTCGACGAGCGCGTCGCGGCTGAGCAACTCAAGAAAATACCGGCTCCTGGAGGTCAATCCCCCCGCCGTCCATCTGGCGGCGGCCTCTGCGAATTGGTTCATCCATGAGTAATCGTTGGAGATGACCGATTGATCGTGGTTCCCCCTGATTGCCAGCATCCTCTGCTTCTCGACGATCTCGATGACCTCGTTGGGCCTAGGCCCGTACCCGACGAGGTCTCCGGCCATCAGGAAGCGGCTCGGTCGGGTTCTGCTGGCGGCCTCGAGGACGGCGCGCAACGCAACGATATTGCTGTGGGGGTCGGCAAGAATCACGATGCTCAGGAAAATCCTCCCTCGGATGTTCAACTTCGGTCAGAGGTACCTTCTCAGCACGTATGGTATCCTGGATGCCACGTCCGTGGCCAGCAGGCCGTATCCTTTCTCCTGGAAGGCTATGTCGCCGGCGGCGCCGTTTGTGAATGCGGCGAGGCACGCCGCATGGAAGGGGACCATGCCCTTTGAGAGCAGGCAACCGACGATGCCGGACAGAACGTCCCCCGTCCCTCCCACGGTCATGGCCTCGTTCCCGGTCCTGTTCAGGCTCACCTTGTCGCCGTCCGAGACGACGTCAATCGAGCCTTTGACCAACAGGATGGCGCCCAACTTCTTCGCGGTCCTGGCGACCTGTTGAGAGCGTGTGCCCAAGTCCTGTGATAGCCTGATTCCGGAGAGCTTCTCGAACTCCCCCTTGTGCGGGGTCAGGATGGCTTTCTTGCCGCGCAGGAGCTTCGGATCCTTCTTCACGGCGCTCAGCGCATCTGCATCTATCACGATCGGGATCTGCACGAACTTGATTATTTCCCCGACCGCCGCCTCGGTCCGCTTGTCGTCCCCGAGCCCCGGCCCTATTACGACCGCGTCGCACTTCTTGATCAGTTCCTTGATCTTGCCAGAATCTTGGGGGACGAGCACTTCACTGGAGAGCGGGTGCACGATGATGTTAGGAGAATAACATGCGACTGGAACAGCGGCAGGTGCCGGCACAGCGACCTGCGCCAGATCCGCTCCGGAGTACATGGCCGCCATCCCTGCAAGGGCCGGGGCGCCCGTGAACGGCCCCCCTCCGATTACGAGGACGCGCCCGTTGTCCCCTTTGTGCGATGTCGGGTCCGGCCTGGGGTAATAAATGAACTCTCCAGGCCCGATGTACTTATCGGCCTCATCCGGGATTCCTATGTCGGCCACCGTGATCCTACCGCAGGACGATGGGGCCATCCCGGCCTTCGGCGCATGGAATGTGACTGTGACCTTCGGTTTCACTGCGGGCTGCCCCGGCCATCCGGAGGGGACATCGACTGAAATGACCGGCTTCCTGGACTGGTTTATCTTCCTTATTGCCGAGGTGTAAGGCTCGCGCACCTTCCCTTTGATCCCAACGCCCAGGAGGGCGTCGACGATTACCTCCCAGTCGGCGGATTTGAATTCGCTTATCGGCCTTGCGAGAGCCCGCACCTTCTGGAAGTTCAGCCGGGCGATCTCCGTTGCGATCTGGTCCTCTGGCTCCGCGATGAACACGCCGACGGTGAGTCCGGCGGATGAGAGCTGCCTCGCAATAACGAAGCCGTCCCCGCCGTTGTTCCCCCTGCCGCAGAGCACCGCGACCTTCGATGCCTTCTTGAATTCCTTCCTGAGGTTCTGCGCAACCGCCGTGCCGGCATTCTCCATCAGGCGGAGAGTCGGGATCCCCAGATATGCGGAATTCATGTCCAGGACTCTGACTTCCTCCAACTGCATTGCCTTTCTGACCACGGGCCAGTTGAATGGATTGTATGGACTTAATACTTTCTTGCTCTGGACGGTGTTTCCCGCAGGAAAAACTAGCCGGCGGTTGCCGAAAACTTGAAAACCCAGAAGATTGCTCAGATAGCTGCTAGCAGGTTGGGAGAATTGAGCGAAATCAAGAGGCTCGTTTTGGACGTCCTTAAGCCACATCACCCGACAGTCATCGAACTCACTCGGAGACTGGCGACCCTCAGGGGGATATCGGGCGTTACTTGCACCCTAGAGGAGGTCGACCGCGAGACCGAGAGCATCAAGATCACCATAGAGGGGCTGAGCATCGAAGTCGAGCAGGTCGAGGAGATCATCGCCGAGTGCGGGGCGGTGATCCACTCGGTGGACAGCGTCTCAGCCGGGAAGAAGATAGTGGAAGAGGTCGAGACGCCGCAGGACCATTGAGCTCACTTGCTTTTCAGCTTCTTTCCGATCAAGAGCAGGAGCTTGGGTTTCTTCATCTGCGTTTCAACGAGCAGGCGGCCCTCCTTCTTCCACCACCTGGATGGATAGGCCTTGTCCTGCTGGGCTTCGAACTTCATATTCAGCGACTTCAGCGCATTGGAGAGCATCTGGAGGTCGGGGTTCTCGACGCAGTAGGCTTTGGGTATCCTCCTGCCACCGTCCCTCGAGAGCCTGACGTCGAAATAGGACGGCCACACGACCTTCCTGCTGTCTCTCTCTCGCACCAATTGCCGTTCCCCCTATGCACTGAGTGAGCGGGATGACATCGGCCTAGCCCGATAAAATGATTCACTGCTTGCCGACAAGTACGCCGTTCAGAGCGCCGTCCTGCCCTGGCCTGGATGTTATGAGGACGTCGCCGAGATCCGTGCCGACTATGGCGCTCTTCGTTATGATGTTGCGCTGGACGTAGTTGGGATTGGAAGGGTTCTCCTTGACGGTCAGGACCTTCGTCTTGACGACCTTCTTCTGCGCCGGGTCGTAGACGTTGCAGACGTTCGCGGAGAGCGTCCTGCTCTTCGAGCCGCCGCCCCTGCTCCTGTGGATTATGACTTTCTCGTTCCCGAGGTTGGTGTACTGCTTCTCGCCGCCGATCTCCGACCGCCTCTTGCCTCTAGCGTGCCGGATCCTCCCGCCCGTGGATTTCCTCTTGGAACCGCCTTGCCATAGCGCCATGTCTTTAACTCCGAGTGGGACGGATTAAAGTGGCTTTCGTATTAAAGGTTTCTGACAGGTAGAATATGCGGCAATCTGCCATGCTGGCTCCCGGTGGAAAGCGCTGCAGAAGGCCGTTCCGAGGGGCGATGCGACGTGCGCGCCTATCGCACCTTGATCCTGTCAGGGACGTCGAGCATCACCGCGGTCGTCTTTGCGCCCGACAGCTCCGCCACGACCATATGCCCGTCCTTCAGCGGGCCGGGGTTCGCGAAAACGGTCCCTCCCTGCTCGACTACGCCCCTGTCCTCATGAACGTGCCCTGAGAGCACGAGCCTGGGCTTGAACTTTGAGACGCAGTCCGCGACGACCTTGCTGCCGAGCCGCTTGCCGCTCCTGGTCAAATCGAGGATGCCGAGCGGGGGAGCGTGGGTGACGAGCACGCACCCTTTGGTCATGACAGGCGAGAGCAACGATTCGATCTCCTCGTCCGCCAGCTCCCTCGGCGTGGTGAAGCTGCAGCAGGGCGCGCCCCCGATGCCGACGAAATCGATCCCGTCGATGGATTCCCTCCTGCCGTGGAGGGAGATGCAGCGCTTCTCGATCACCCGCAGGACGTCGTCCGGGTCGCAGTTGCCCGGGACGGCCGCGCATCTGGCCTTGAGGCCGAAGAGTATTGATTCGGCGAACGAGGCGGGACCGAAGGTCGTGATGTCGCCGCAAATGACAAGAAGATCCGGGGACAGCGCTCCGATTATCGAGTCGAGCGTCTTCCGCCCATCGGGGTGCCCGTGTATGTCCGTCACCGAGACGATCTTCAATTTCTACCCCTCCTATGCGATGTAGCTGAAATTCACCCCGAACACCAGCAGGTATGAGATGAAGAAGCCTGCAATGGCGCCGCCGTTGAGCAGAGGGAGGCCGGCCTGAGGGTTGCCTTTGACGACTATCCTCATGAGGGCGACGAGACCGATCATCGCTCCGGCTATCGTCCCGATGGCGACCACCAGGTAGCCGGGGAGGCCGAAAAGCGATACGGGGTCATGCGTGAACGCATCTGACACCGAGATGAACCAGAACGCCGAGGATGCCAGGAGGCCGGGGATTATCACGTCCCCCAGGCCGACGAGGAACGCCTCCCGCTCCTTCTTCCCCTCGGACTTATCCCTGAGGTTCATCTTCTGGTTGATGTAGGAGTATGGGAGCTTCTTTGGAACGACTATCAGCAGCGGGAGCCCCATCTCGGAGACCCCTTCCGCCAGAGTTAGCATGTGCTTTGTCTTGTACACGGATATGAAGTCGTAGACGGCGAGGGATGTCAGCAGGATCAGCACCGGTATTACGCTGAAGGTCAGGCCGAGCAGGGCGATTATGCCGACCGCCATCGGCAGTCCGACGATGTCTATCACGTACCATTCCGGGTATCTCCATATCGCCAGCACCGAGAGGGCGGCTATGACAGCCGCCAGCGCGAAGATCACGTTGATGTCGTCGATGATCAGGTCCAAGAGGGCCCCCATGACGAACCAGATGACGAAGCCGATCGAGAAGAAGAATATCCCTTTCATGAGCTTGTTCAAGTCGAATTTCACCAGGACGAGGAACAGAAGTGTGAAACCGAGCAGAGCGAGCAGATAGAGGACGGCGTTCGTCCAATCGCCAGCGTCGCTGCTCTGATAGGGCGCCCCCAGCACATAGTACATGAACGCTATGCCGAGTATCTGCACCACGACGAATATGGCGGCAATCGCTGCAACCTGCTTCAAGTTCTTCATGGGCTTCCCGAGCAACGCTTTTCATTTTTCGGCAGGAACCATGCGGCTCATTGGGCGACTACTGTCCCGAACGCCGTCTTGCCGGAAATCTTGACGATCTTGACTTTGACCGATATCCCCTTCGTGGTGCCGGGGATGAACACGATGTAATCGCCGTTGCGGGCGATACCGTCGCCCCTCTTGCCGATGTCCTCTATCTGGAGCTCGTAGACCTCCCCCTCGTGAAGCCCTTTGGTCTCCTGCTTGCCAGCCTTCCTGACGCGGACCGGCCTGTGGGCTCCGCAGGTCTCGCAGACGAGTATCTGGACCCTCCCGTCCTTGACGATGCGCGTGTCTGGCCTGTTGCACTCGCTGCAGGTCACATACTCATCGATGTATCGCGACAGCCTGTCAGAGATTTGCGAGACTCCGACGTTGCCCTTTAGCACGGCGCGCTTCCCCTCGAGGGTGCCCGCCGTGCCAAGCTCGCGGAGGATGTAGCCGATCATGTGCTCCGGGTCCCTGCGGATAGTATCGGCAATGTCGGAGAAGTTGCGGATGACGGTCGTCTTTCCTTCCACCATTACGTCTGGCTCGGGGATCTTGAGGCGCTCGTGCACTTCCGTCTCGTGCGGCAGCTTTGCCTTAGCCCTGTCGAGAAGCTGCGAATACTCGTTGTAACTGTCCTCTGCCATCGAGGCCGCCTATTTGGCTAATTCTTATTAATACATATCCTCAGGACAGATATGGCGGATGCTTGCAGCGTTTCTGGCGAGGGCGCTCCGCCGAGGTTGGAGGGGGGGTACGGCGGCAGAGTGCGGAAATATATATCTCATACATATGATATAGAAATCCGCGCTCCGGCCTCAGGATACCCAGAGCAATGGTGTTGAATTCACTTGATGAAACGAGATCTTATCAAGCAGGTGCCCCCGCCCACCGAGGTGATTGCACAGGACTACGCTTATGATAACCTGCCCGAGGTCGTGGTGATCGGCAACTCGTCGTTCGTCATCGAATCCCTGAACAGGGCAGGGCGGTCGATATACGGACAGGTCGTGGGGGAGAAATGCCATAAGGTGCTGAGGAACCAGGCCGAGCCGTGCAGGGACTGCCTTTTCGTCGACAAGGGGAAGGTCGGAGAGGTCAACATCAGGTACAAGTCGAAGACCGCCAAGGGGGAGAGCATCGACATCATTGAGACCCGGCTGTCCTCCAATCCGGACCGCTGGATAGCCATGGGGAGATCGGCGGACGTCCTACCTGCCGGAGAGATCAATTATCGGGACATCGCGCTGGCGCTTGATTCCGTGGGGGACGGGGTCGCCATATTGAACTTGGATGGCAAGATAGCATACGCCAACCGCTCCAACGAGAAGCTCCATGGGTTTTCCCCGGGAGAGCTCATGGGGAAGCCGTTCTCGATTTTCGATCCGCCCGATTCGGATGCAAAGGGCGGACCGAGGATACTGGAGGAGACCTCGAAGGGGGGATGGGGCGGCGTCGTCGCCCACGTCCGCAAGGACGGCGGCAGATTCTGGGTTTCCTTGAAGACTGCGCCGCTGCGCGACAAGAGCGGCAAGGATGTCGCCTACCTGGTCGTGCTGCGGGACGTGAGCGACATGGAGAAGTCGAAGGAGCAGCTCCAGAAGGAGATGGGCGACCTGGAGAAGCAGCTCGCTAAGGAGAGCGTGGAGCTCACCAAGCGGTTCTCGCAACTCAAGATCCTGCAGGAGCTCGGCAAGCGGATGGTCATCAGCGCAAGCGAGGAGGACATAGCCAACAGCGCTGCGGCGGCGCTTGTCGAGACGATGGGATACTCCGCCGTGGGTGTCATACAGAGGACGGAATCCAAGGGGAAGAAGATATACCAGTTCATAGGCGAGCACACGAGGGTATCTCCTGGGAAATACGGCCGGAAGATAAACGAGTATCCGATAACAAGGGCCATCAAGCAGAGGGGGGCGGTCATAGAGAGATACCCCAAGGAGCGGCTGTCGGTCGGAATAATGGCCCGCTCCGAGCTGGTTGTCCCATTGATGCACAAGGAGAAGGTGATCGGCGCGCTGGTGATAGCCGATCCGGACGCATCGAGGTTCTCTGACGACGACATTTCGATCGCCCAGACGATAGCGGACCTGATCTCGATCTCGCTTGCGACGTGCACGAGCGGGAAGCAGATACTGGACAGGGAGCAGGCCCTGAACCTTCTCGACGATATGACCCTGCAGGCGACCTCGCGCTCCGACATAGCGAGGATACTCTCGAAGACAGTATCGAGGATCAGCGAGATCACAAACACGCAGGCGTGCCTGATCGGGCTATTGGCCCCCGACGGGGGCATAGACTGGGTGGCGACCCATGGTGCCGAGGAGTTCAACAGGGACCTCAAGGAGCAGCGTTTCTACCACGATCTCCTGGCAAGGGTCACCGAAGGGGGGGATGCGTACTACACCAACGACTACCTCTCGGTACCGTCGTCCTCGATGAGGGACGGAATCAACCTGTTGATCAACTCGCTGATGATCTCGCCGATACGCCTGCAGAACGACATAATAGGCGTGATCGTGCTGATCAACAGGATCTCGCCGGCCGGCTTCACCGAGGAGACCGCAGCGCTCGTTCAGAACCTCTCGAACCATCTCGCCGTCCTCGTGCACAACGCGGAGGCGATGGCCTCCCTGGATTATTCGATAAAGACCATGAACTCGCTGCTGAGGACGACCTTCGACCTTCAGGCCGCCACCGGCGTACCGGACATCCATCAGAAGGTCGCCGCCATGCTCCTCGACGTCATCCCGTATGATGCGGCCAGGTTCTACAGCGTGAAGAAAGAGGGCATTACGGCGGTCCTTGCAAGGAATGTCGGGGACAAGGTGGATCTGTCGGGTATGGAGACGACCATATTCAACATAGTCAAGAAGGCCCTCTCCGAGAAGAAGGGATGGATGGGCATGCATCTACTCCCCAACCAGGCGGGGGGAGGGGAGCGCAAGATTTCGCTTCTGGCTCTGCCGCTGATAGGAAGGGAGGACGAGATAGGGGCGATTGTCATCGCGAGGTCCGCTGAGAAGGCGTTCACCGACCAGGACCAGGAGGTCGCGACTCTTTTCGCCAACCATACGGCGATCGCATTGGAGAACGCCTCGCTCCTTTCGAGGGAGAAGGACATGCTGGACGACAGCATACAGAGGGTGAAGCAACTGGAGAGCATCCTCAACCTCACGACCTCCGTCATGTCGGTGGAGACGCAGGAGGATGCCGTCAAGAACGTCCTATCGGCGATGGCTTCCGTCCTCGGTTTCTCGAAGGGGCTGATACTCTACATCGTGGAGCAGGGGGAGGAGCTCGCGTGCATGCACTCCACTGGCTTCTCGCAGTACGAATCGGACAGGCTGAAGGCCGTGAGGATCCCGATGGGCGACCTCCTCAGCATACTCGACGGGCCCGGCAGGCTTGTCGGAGAGAGGACCTTCATGCTCAGCGACAAGAAGAAGGGCGACAAGGCGGTGGACGAGGAGAAGATAATTGCTGCCCTGAGGGTCCTCTCCAACCTGAGGCTTGAGTCCCCTGGCGACAAGTTCATAATAACGATCGAGGACAGCCAAGGGGACCTCGTCGGAGTCATAATGTTGTCCGGCGCCTCCATAGATCTTACGAAGTCGAGGGGTTCGATAAACCTGCTCGAGATATACGGCAATCTCGCCTCCATCGCCCTCAAGAACGTACGGCAGTTCGAAAGGGTGATAGCCGCAAGGGCCGAGGTCGAGACGCTCAATGACCTGATGACCCACGACATCAACAACTTCACCCAAGGCGTGCTCGGCTATCTGGACATGATAAACTCTGACCCCAATTCCGACCAGAAGAACAGGGACTATGCGAGGCACGCGATAGAGCAGGTGGAGAGCACGAAGCGTCTCATAGAGAATGTCCGGAAGCTTGCGTGGATAAGGTCCGGCGCCCAGGAGAAAATGAAGACCTACGACCTCGGCGAGGTCGTCGGCGAGGCGCTTGACTACGTGCAGGAGAGCTATCCGAAGAAGAACGTGAACTTCATCTCGACGATCGACACGGGGGAGTACCGTGTCGCGGGCGACGAGATGATCCAGGAGCTCTTCATCAACCTGTTCTCCAACTCGGTGAAGTTCACCCCCTCCAACAATGTGCCGCTCGAGCTGAATGTCAAGACGCAGTACGAATTCGGAAAGGAATACTGGCGCATAGAGATTGCCGACCACGGCAGGGGCATCCCGGAAGACAAGAAGCAGTTCGTTTTCGAGCGGTTCGGGAAGCAGGACTACACCCCGTACGGGTTCGGCCTGGGGCTGTCGATAGTCAGGAACCTCACGAGGAAATACGGCGGCAGGGTCTGGGTGGAGAACCGCGTGCCGGAGGACTACCGCAAGGGTAGCAGATTCATCGTGCTGCTGCCCAAGATCGAGGTACCTGAGCCGGAGATGCCCGCCCCGCCGGCGCCCCCGGAGGAGGCCCCCTCCGAAGAGCTGAAGAAGAAGGTCGTGAGGAAGGTGAGGGAGCCGACGGCTAAGAGCGCTTCTTCGCGTGCGTCAAAGCTGCCTTGACGAGGCCGTAGTGCAGCCTGGAAGGCTTCCTCGGACGGGACTTGAACTCCGGGTGGAACTGGGATGCGACGAAGAATTGGTTCTTTGTCAGCTCCAGTATCTCCATCCTCCTGCCATCGGGAGACTTGCCCGTGTACTTCATGCCGGCCTCCTCGATCCTGTCTATGTAATCAGGGTTGACCTCGTACCTGTGCCGGTGCCTCTCCGATATCTCCGCGACGCCGTAGAGCTGATGGGCGATCGTCCCCGTCTGCACCATGACCGGCTGCGCGCCAAGCCTCATCGTCGCGCCCTTGCGGTCGACCCCCCGCTGCTCAGGCAGCAGGTCGACGACGGGGTGAGGCGTGTTCGGGTCGAACTCGGTGCTGTTGGCGCCGGCGAGCCCGAGGACGTTCCTGCAGAACTCGATCGATGCTATCTGGAACCCGAGGCAGACGCCCAGGAACGGGATGTCGTTCTCCCTGGCGTATCTTGCGGCGGCGATCTTCCCCTCAACGCCCCTCTGTCCGAATCCGCCCGGTATCAGTATGCCGTTGACGTTGCCGATGCAGTCGCAGCTGCCGGCCGCCTCTATGTCCTCCGCCTCCAGGCAATGGAATTTGACTGCCGTTTCAAGCTCTGCGCCCGCGTGCTTCAGGGCTTCGAAGTGGCTGATGTAGGAATCCATCAGGTCCATGTACTTCCCCACGAGGCATATCGTCACGCAGTTGGACGGGTTCATGACTCTGCCGAGGAAATCTTTCCACTCCGCGAGGCCGCCGTCGGTTGGGTTCAGCTTCATCTTGCCTAACAGGTAGTTCGTCAGCCCCTGCTCTTCAAACATAACCGGGACTTGGTAGATCGTCTTCGCGGTCGGAGCGCTTATTACCGCCTCCAGCGGCACGTCGCAGAACAGCGATATCTTCTTCCTCGTAGAGGCATCGAGCGGGGCCTCGCTCCTGGCGACGACTATATGTGGTTGCACCCCAAGTGACCTCAGCTCCTTCACGGAGTGCTGCGTCGGTTTTGTCTTCTGCTCGCCCACCGCGCTTATCATTGGGACAAGGGTCGTATGGACGAATATGCAGTTCTCGTCGCCGACCTCGGTGTGCAGCTGGCGCGTCGCCTCCACGTAGGGCATGGACTCGATGTCTCCGATAGTGCCTCCGAGCTCGACGATGCATATGTCGGCGCCGGATTTGTGCGCTACCGACCTTATCCTGTCCTTGATCTCGTTGGTGATGTGCGGGATTATCTGGACGGTCTTGCCGAGGAAATGACCGATGCGCTCCTTCTCGATGACGGAGCCGTATATCTTGCCAGTCGTGATGTTGTTATCCTGGGTCAGGCTGATGTCCAGGAACCTCTCATAATGGCCTAGGTCGAGATCGACCTCGCCGCCATCGTCAAGCACGAAGACCTCTCCGTGCTCGAACGGATTGAGTGTACCGGCATCAGAATTCAGGTACGGATCAATCTTTATTGCAGTTACATTCAATCCTCTGGACTTCAAGAGCCTGCCGATCGACGATGCGGTTATGCCCTTGCCTAGCCCAGAGATTACGCCCCCCGTGACAATAATGTATTTCATGTACATCCCACGGGAATTGCACAATGCGCTCTCGTTGTATAAAACTTTGGAATACGAAGAATCCCCTTATAATTCTTCTCTTGAATATATTCTTCATTTATTGGATATAATTAAGGTTAAATGATTGCATTCATATTCTAATCTGAGGGGAGAATACCTTAGGTAAACGAGTAAAAGGAGAGAATAGACAATGAAAAGAAGAATGAATCTAACCAGAATGGTTGCGATTTGTTTCGCCTTTGTTTTTTTAATGACTACACTTTCGGCGTTGCCAATTAGTGCGGCAACTGAACAATTGGAAATCGTGACTCAAGTAGGGAACCTCCCTGGCGTTAGGGATGCCCCTGCTGCAATGGTGACCGATGATGGGATGCTCTTGGTAGTTGGAGGTACAGATGATTGCAATGGCGCCGGGACGCTATATAGCACAGTCATCAGGTACGGTCTCGAGAATCACACCGTTTCCTATGGCGCAACCATGCCATATACCAGATGGTACCCGAACTATGCAGTAGGTACTGATGGGAATTTGTATGTATTCGGCGGATATGATGGTGGCTGGTATAGCGATGTTCAGATATACAATTCTGCGAATAACACATGGTGGACGAGAACCGGTGCGCCCAATAACATGGGAGGCGGATGTGCGGTTGCTTTGACCAATGGTTCGTTCATAACATTCGAAACTCCTTGGACTAGTGACAGCACTATGATGTATACCCCGACAACAGACACCTGGCATACATTGACTGCTAACCCGCTCGGCCCGGTTTTTGGGTCAGAGCGTGCCGTTCTTCTGAATAGCACCGCAATCCTGGTGATGGGCGGATATAATGGCGTTGTTGCTGCGATTTCGGCGTGTGAGATATATAACCCGGTGGCTGACACCTGGACAGCAGTCGCAGACATGCCCATTGCCGTAGCAGGTGGCGGGGCGTTCATTGGAAATGATGGATTCGTTTATTATGTCGGAGGATCAAGCGCCTGGCCAAATACAGGGACGGAAACTCCTGCGATACAAAGATATGATCCGGCGAATGATATTTGGACTGTTGTATCTGCCACCATATCGCCTGACAAGGCATTCTTTGGAATCGCGCAGGACAAAGATGGCGATGTATTTGTGGTTGGTGGATGGAACACCACCGCGTTGGACGATATCGATATGATTCAAACCATCAACCTTGCGGGTGATGACGAGATAACTGCCCTTAAGGACCTGATTGCGAACTTGAACAGCGAGATATCTGATTTACAGAATGCTGTTGCAAACCTCGAAACCGAGGACTCTTCACTACTGGATGAAATCGCCGCTCTCCAGGGTGAATTGAACCAGACCGAAGATGCCCTGAACATTGCTCTTGACCAAGCGAATAACAACGCCGACGATGCAAATACGGCGGCGAGCAACGCGAACATGATGGCGCTGATCGGCGTCCTAGTCGGCATAATCGGCATCGTCGTCGGGCTGATCGCCATGACGATGGCGAAGAAGAAGGGCGGACAGGGGCCACAGATGGTTGCGCAACCAGGCCAGATACGACAATAGCGCTTGGCGAAGCGGAAGTGCCCATAAACCCTTTCGAAACCTCTTTATTGAAGAGGCTGGGAAGCCTCTTCAAACCCTAGATTTTCTGTCTTCACCACCATACCCATAGACCAACATACTTTTAAGGAAAATCGTGATTACTTGGATGATTCTATTGAATCCGTATCGATTTGGGGGGCGTCAAATGACATTCGACTATCTTGTAGGTGCAAGGAGATGCATGAGTTTCGGTATCGCAATCATGATGCTGTCGTCCAGCTTGTTGATGTTTTCAACCTTCGTAGCGGCCGAACAGGGAACTGAGGATTACTTTGGCTATTACTATGTCGACAACAAGATGCCGTACCCACAGGTGGATTTCAATTGGGTTGAGATAAATAACACCGGCACTGACATTGGAATCGATGGGGACGATGTCTCGGCCGGAGCTTTTCCGATTAACTTCAATTTCCAATTCTACGGTGTCGATTATTCTCAGATTTACCTGAATTCCAATGGTCAAATGCTCTTCCTTGGCGACTCGACGAATTACAGCAACACCCCCATTCCGACGTCCGGCTCGCCTGAAGGATACATAGCCCCATACTGGGACGACCTGGCATGCTATGCGGCCTACAATAGCTCCATTTTCTATCAGACTATAGGGGTTGCACCATATCGCCAGTTTGTCGTGGAGTGGCACAATGTCACTCCTGCCGGATCTAGCTCGCCGCAAATGACTTTTGAGGTCATCCTGAATGAAACCGGGGATATATGGCTGCAGTATCAAGACCTCGGAGGAATGAATGGGAGCAGCGCCACCGTCGGGATAGAGAATGCAAGTGGAACCGGGGGCTGCCAGTACTCGTATGACGATCCCGCCCTCTCGGACAATCTGGCCATCAGAATCTCTGCCAACCCCATAGCCAATCTACTACCTGCATCGATCACGGATTTCGGGCTGGAAATCGACAGCGACTCACAGTACGAGGAGCTGATTGTTCAAGTCGGCGTATATGCGAATGCGTCTGGATATTACAACGTCTCAGCGCTGATCTCAGACGGAGCCAACAATCCGATAGATGATGTCGAGAACTACTCGCTCTTGACAATGGGCACAAACCAGGTCGACCTCCATTTCAATGGAATCACATTGTATGACTACGGCTGGAATGGCACGTATGGCGTGAACATCAGCCTCTGGGACAGTTCCGGCAATCAGATAGATTCAGTTTCATACACAACTGCATCCTATACATTCGACCAATTCTCTGCGCCTCCCATTGCGAATGTGACCCCTGGAGGAATGAACATCACTGCTGAGACCGGCAAGTCGACAACGGCGAATTTCACAATCGGCAACGGAGGGCTCGGCGATCTAATTTACACGATTGAGAATGCCCGAATCGGCGATCTGCTCAACGAGACGTTTGCCACATATCCGACTAACTGGACCATAACCGACGTTTTTGCAACGGGATGGAACTGGGTTGGCGAACGAATGCAGAACTATTTTAGCTATGGCTACCCCTGCGCTGGATATCTAGATACGCCAATTATCGACTGCCGTGGATCAAACGACATAGAATTATCATTCTGGCACGACTGGCAGGCGAGTTGGAGCACATCTCCGCAAGATGGCTATGTCCGAGGTAGTATCGACGGAGGGACGACATGGCCCTACCTCATCGCCGAATTCCATCACCTCAGCCCGGCGACTGACAGTGGGATAAAAAACTATTCCATTTCCTGGGCAGATGGGCAGGATCAAACAAGGATTAGATTCGACATATACCAAAACAATGATTGGTGGTGGTATGTGGACGATGTTGTTGTCAAGGGCCGAGGTGGGTTGCCCGTTGATTGGCTGAACATATCGCCCATCGGGGGAACCATCGACCCGATGAATTCGACAATGATCAACCTAACGGTGAATGCGACTGACTTGTCACCTGGCATGTATTACGCCAACATTTTCGTTCATACGAACGACCCGATTAGTCCGACCATGATCATACCGGTGAATCTCACCGTGCTTCAGGCCCAGCACGACATTGACGCGCTGAGCATGGATTCGCCGAACACTTGCGAGATGGGCAAGACGATCGTCATCAACGCGACCGTGCGGAATCAGGGGCTTAGCGACGAGACGGGCATCTCCGTCGACCTGATAGTGAACGGCACGATCAACTGCACGGTGGTCATACCGTCCCTCCTGAGCGGAAC